>Ga0181537_10000010_pt1 | contig 204191 bp, 170 predicted proteins | sample PEATcosm2014_Bin_39_FD_119765 | JGI IMG/M metagenome (GOLD analysis project Ga0181537, IMG submission 119765) | Peatland microbial communities from MTU Mesocosm Facility, Houghton, MI, USA - PEATcosm2014_Bin23_10_metaG | ecosystem: Environmental > Terrestrial > Soil > Wetlands > Peat | place... | reverse complement strand
CTTGCTTAAGATGCTTGGCCCAGAAATTCAATCTCCGCGGGGCCCGGAAGCAGACCCGCTTCCGTCCCGCGCTCGATCAGCGTCTTGACCGCCAACTTGCCCCGCTCGCCGTAACCCAGAGTCCAACGGTTCACATACATTCCCACGAACTTGTCAGCGATTTCCGTTTCCATGTCGCGAGCAAACTGCATCGCGTAATTTAGCGCTTCTTCGCGGTGTTCCAGCCCATATTCAACGCTATCTCGAATGGTTTTAGCGATTTGCAGCCCAAGTTCAGGTCCCAGCGCCTTCCGCACAGCGTTACCGCCCAGCGGCAGTGGCAGTCCGGTCTGCTCATGCCACCAGACTCCCAAGTCGATAACGCGGTGCATCCCGAGCTGCGGAAAGAGCAGCTGCCCCTCGTGAATCAGCAGCCCAGCTTCTACGACCTCATTCTTAACGGCGTCGAGAATCTTGTCGAAGGGCATTACCACCGGCTCAAAGTCGGGCGTATTTAACCGTAAGGTTAAATACGCGGTCGTTTTCAGGCCGGGAACGCCGATGCGCTTTCCGGCTAAGTCCTCTTTTCTCATTGATTTAGAAGAAACCACAATCGGTCCATAGTTCTCTCCGAAGCTGGCCCCGCAGTCTAAAAGGACGTATTTATCGCGCAAACTCGGATAGGCCGCAAAGCTAACCGCCGTAACATCATAGGTTTCCGTGAGGGCGGCTTCGTTCAATGTCTGAATGTCGGACAGCACGTGGGTGTATTTGTAACCGGGCGTAGCTAGCTTGTGAGTCGCCAAGGCGTAAAACATGAAGGCATCGTCGGAATCTGGCGAGTGCGCCAGCTTGATCTCGACGGTCTCTTTTTCCGTTCTTGAAGCTGTTTGTGTACCGGACATGGGCTTATCCGTTCCTTTTGTAACTACCCGGCTTGAGGGAGCCGGTGAATGGCCTGAGCCGTAGGTGCTCTCCAGAGAGAGTTTTCCCCCTCGGGAAGCTCTGCAGAGGAACAGCAAGGAGAGAACGCTAGCGGAGCAGGGACTTTATTTTTTGTAGCGTATAGCCAGCTAATTTCCGCACGCAAAGCCTAGCACAACCAAGGTTGCTCCACAAACGATTCCCGAGGGGCGGACAACTGCCGCGCATCATGGCACTGGGGCGCCGCAGTGCTGGCAGGGTTGGGGCATGGGAACCGGCAGGTGGCGGGGGACGAAGATTTGGCCGTGTTTTACGGTGATATAGCCATTGCGGATGACAAGATCTACTTTGGCGATGTCGTCCAGGTTCTCGTCCGGCCTCCCGTCGATTACGGTGACGTCGGCTAGTTTGCCGGGGTCGAGCGTTCCGAGTTTTGTGCCCATATCGAGCATCTCGGCGTTGGTTTTGGTGGCGATGGAAAGCACCTCCGGGACGGTGTAGCCGAGCTTTGCAAACTGCTTCATTTCCGTGATGTACGGACCCGGCAGATAACGATACCAATCGGTGACCAGGTCTGTGCCGATGCCCATCTTGATTCCGGCTTGCTTCATTCTTCGAGCGACCTCGAAGTTCGCGTCCTTGGAAAAAGTGAAGCGGCGCGAAGTGGTGTAGTAATAACCACCGCTCAAATCAAAAATAAGAATGTAGGGAATGAGAGTGGGGTCGGCTTCGGTGCCTTTCTGGGCCATGAGTCGGATGGTTTCGTCGGTGCGCGGCAGAGGATGCTCGATCATGTCCACGCCGGCCTCGACGGCGCGCTTGATGTAAAAAGTTTCGCAGTCACAGGTTACTTTCAGGCCCAATTCGTGAGCCTCCTGTACCGCCGCGGTGACTTCGGCGACGCTGAAGTGGCTGCCGATTTTGATGACATTGGCGCCGCGATTGAACTGGATGCGCACGGCGTCGCGCCACCCGTCGGCCCCGGAAGCCTCGCGAATAGCGCCGTGAATGGGGTCGTTGTCGAGGCCGCCTTCGTCGCCGTGTCCACCGATGCCGGTGATGAATTGGCCGGCCGCGAAAATTCGCGGGCCAACGATGCGGTTTTGATTGACCCAGGACTGCAGACGAAACGGGACTTCGCCGTTCGAGGCGACGTCGCGGACGCTGGTGATGCCGCTTTCGATGTAGTAGCGAAGGCGTTCCGCGCCGCGCAGTGTTGCTTCGGGCATGCTGCCAGTGACATCGGGGCTTTCACGTGGATTGGAGTAGCTCAGGTGCGTGTGCAAGTCGATGAGTCCAGGGATCACCGTTTCGCCGTGCACGTCAATGACTTGGGCGTCTTCCGGCCAATCCGTCGAGCCGGGAGCAAGTATTTTCAGAATTTTGTTGCCGGCGATGACGAGCGTCCCTTCGCGCGCGGGAGCACTGGTGCCGTCAAAAATGCGGCCGCCGCGAAGGACCAGAGTTCCGGTGGGTCCTTGAGGCCCAGACGGAACGGGGACGCGACGCGTATCGTCCGAAACTGGCGTGTCTGGAGAATAAAAGCGCCAGCGTTCCTGCCGATCGGCTTGCGTAGTCTGCGCGCGGAGCGCCGGACAGATGAGAAATGTTGCGAAAGCTGCCGCTGCGAAGGAAGTTGTTGCGGCTATTTTGCAGAAAAGTTTCAGCATGGTGTTCCTCTCTCCAGTTTTTTCTTCCGCGGACGCTACTTGTTTTGTATGAAAGGCAGAGTGATGGAAGACGGATGTTGGGCGTCGTGGTAGATGGTGACTGTGGGGGACGGATTTATTTCGGGGGTATCCCAGTTGGCACCTCGGTCGAAATTGTTGATGGAGATGCGGAGGCGATGGCCTTTGCGGACGTAGTTGGACATAGGGGAGAGGGCGAAGTCGAGCTGGGCAGGGACGCCGGACGGGAGGTTACTTTGATCCGCTTTGAGATGCGGGTGCCAGGGAATGCCGCCGTTGGCGAAAGGCGGAGTGCGGATGGCGCGGTTGGAGGCGCGGAGGATGCCCTCGGTCATGAGCGTGGAAACGCCGTGATCGTCGACTTCCTCGAGATAGACGAAGAAATCCTGATCCTCGGCTGTGGAAGACACGAAGAGGTTGAGTTTGGGGAAGCCGGTGACTTCGGCATCGCTGGAGAGTGGCGCGGTGGTGTAAGTCAGGGATTTGGAATCGAGGGCAGCCGTTTTGATCGGGATGAGGCCGGGATTTGTGGCGTTGGGAATACCCCAAAAGAAGCGCGTCGGCAAGTCGGCTGCCGTTGCCGTGTAGTCGACGACATAGTCGTCTTTTCCACCGGCATTGACTGGTTTTTCCAGGCGGAGGGTTGCGTCGCCCGCGGCCGCCGTCTTCGCGGATAAGAAATATCTTTTCGGGTGCTCGTTGGGCAATGGTAGTTGGTTCGCGGACTGCCATTCGTGTCCGGCGGGCGCGTTGACGACGTAATAGCGAACTCGCGGAGTATTGGGGACGGCGTTTTTGATTCCTTTGAGCCAATAGTCGTACCAGCTGAGATATTCGGCGACGGCATCAGTGAGGTTGCTCTGGTCCCATTCGCAGTGATACCACGGGCCGATGACGAGTTGCTGTGTGACGCCTTCGCCAGCGAGGCCTTCGTACCAGTTGGAGACGGCGTCGAGAGTGAGGTCGCGCCATCCGGTGTATTGGAAGACGGGGATTTTGGAAAGTTTGAAGTTGGGGAGAAAGTTCCACTCGTCGGCGAGCGGGTGGGCGAACTCAGGTCGAGGCGGGGGCGAGTCGCGGAATGGGAGCGCGGCACGCTCGGGAGTGAACCCGGCGAGACCGGCGTCCCAACTGATGCGATGTTCGGCGATGGCGACGCGGCGCAAGGAGCCGTCGCGATCGTCGTCGACGGGAGCGGCCGGATAGTCGACATCGAGCTGCCGCATGGTTTTGTCGAGTTGGACGAGAAGATTGCGGGTGACGCCATTGACGCGCGCCAAACTGTACGCATCGAAAGGCGCGCCTGTTGGGGCGATGGCTTTTAGATGGGGCGGCGCAGCAGAGGCCGCCAAGAATTGCGTTTTGCCGACGTAAGAGCATCCGCCGGTGCCGATGTTGCCGTCACTCCAAGGTTGCGCGGCGAGCCATTCGACGACGTCGTAGAGATCGGTGCGAATCGCTTCGCTATCCATTCCACTGCCATAGACGGTGCCGAAAGAAGCGCCGCGTGCGCGGAGATCCAGACTGGCGATGATGTAACCATGTTTGAGAAGCTCCGCAAAAATATTACGGTGATTGCCTTGGGGGGCGAGAAACGTGCGAATTTCGCCATTGTTTTCGCTGGAGCGGTGGTAGGGCGTGGCGACGAGAATGACGGGGAATTTGCGGTCGACGGGCTGACCCGCCGATTGAGGGCGATAGATGTCAATGGCGAGACGCGTGCCGTCTCGGACAGTGACGTATTGAGAGGTTCGCACGGAGGTGGAGTAAGTCTCGTGGCCGGCGAGAGGCCAAGGCGCGGATTGGCCAAGAAGAGAAAGAGTTAGAAGGCAGCAGAGTGCCACGCCGAGAAAGATTTTCATTGGGTTCAGGTAGTTTTCAACGGCGGGATTGTAGCGCGTGGCGGCAGTATGGACCAACGAATTTCGACAGGTGCGGACGAGTTGGCTGGGGCCTAGCCGCCTGCGCGCCCACAAGTAAAACTACAAATTCATTCGTGGCGGAGGGCGATGACTGGATCAACGCGAGTGGCGCGGTGCGCAGGCAGAAACGCCGCGAGCATGGCTACCAGAAGCAGGAGCAGCGGAACCGCGGCGTAAGTGGCTGGATCGCTCGGGGAGATGGCGTAGAGCTGGGACTTGAGCATGCCGGCGAGGGCGAAGGCTACGGCGATGCCGAGAACCAGGCCGACGGCGGCGAGCGACATGCCCTGGCGAAGAATCATGGCGCGAACACGCGAAGCGGAAGCGCCAAGAGCCATACGGATGCCGATCTCGTGGGTGTTCAGGGAGACAGTGTAGGAAATGGTGGCATAGAGACCGACCGCGGCGAGCAGAAGAGCGAGCCCTGCGAAAGCAGTGAACAGGACCGCGAGGAAGCGATCGCGCCAGGAAACCCGCTCAATGATTTGCTGCAAGCTCAGAACGCGGCTGACGATGATGTCCGAATCGAAAGCCGTGACGCGGGCGCGGATAGATTGCTGCAGCTGCAGCGGATCGGAGGTGGTGCGGACAAGCAGCGTCGCGGGAGTAACGTTCGCGCTGTACGGCAAATAGACGCTCGCGCGGTCTTCCCCTTTATACCTGCCGTGCTTGGCGTCGGCGACCACGCCAACAACAGTGTGCCAAGGCTCGTGGTTTTTCGGCGGGCCGAAACGGATGCGCTTGCCAAGAGGATTTTGTCCGGGCCAATTCTTTTTGGCGAAGGCCTGGCTGACAATGACAACGTGCGGGGCGTCGAAATCGTCTTCGGCAAGCTCCCGGCCTTGCAGCAGAGGAATGGCAAGCGTGCGGAAATATCCGGGCGTGACCACGACGTGGTTGATGAAGGTCATATCTTTCAGTTCGATCTGATGATCTTCCGTGGTGTAAATGCGGCCCCAGCCGTCGCTGAGCGGCGCGCCCGTGGAGAATGCAGTCGAAATTACGCCGGGAAGAGAGGCGACTTCTTCGATGATGCGGCGAATCAACGCGCGGGCGGGAGCGCCGTCTTTGTAGCGACTGTCTGGATAGTCGATGTTCACGGTCAAAACATTTTCGGGTAGGTAGCCGAGATTCTGGCCCCGGAGGGCGAGAAAGCTGCGAACCATGAGACCCGCGCCGGCGAGGAGAATGACGGAGAGAGCGACTTCGGCGACGACGAGAGCATTGCGGACGAGTTTGCTGCGCATTCCGGAGCTGCCTCCGCGTCCACCTTCCTTGAGAGAATCGGCGAGATCGGCGTGGAAAGAACCTAAAGCAGGAACGATGCCGAAGCCGAGTGTAGTGAGCAAGGAAATGGCAAAAGCGAAACCAAGGACGCGGTGATCCGGTGAAAAATTCATCCAGCGGGGAAGATCCACGGGAATAAGAGAGAGCAGCGCGGGAATGCCGGCATAGGCGAGCAGCACGCCGAGAGCACCACCGGCAAGACCAAGGATGAGGCTTTCCGTAACAAGCTGGCGGAGAAGGCGGCGGCGCGTTGCGCCGAGGGCGGTGCGCACGGCGATTTCGCGGACACGCGCAGAGGCCTTAACCAGGAGAAGATTGCAGACGTTGGCGCAAGCGATCAGCAGGAGCAGAGAGACCGCGACAAGCAAGGTGATGACCGCCGTGCTGTATAAACCGGCGACAAATTCCCGGAGCGGAACGACCTTCGCGCCCCAGTTGTTATTTGACGCCGGATTTTCGCTGTGAATTTGCTCGAGAAGCGATTGCATTTCGCTTGAGGCCTGCTCCATCGAGACGCCGGGTTTCAGGCGAGCCACGGCATCCAGAAAATAATCGGTGCGAGGCGCTTTTGCCGGGTCCATTTGCAGGGGAAGCCACATTTCGGCGCGGTCCGGAAAATGGAAATCGGCGGGCATCACCCCGATCACGGTGCGGCGGGCATCGTCAATTTGCAGAGTTTTGCCGACGATGTTTGGATCGCGGCCGTATCGGCGCTCCCATAGCTCTTCGCCGAGGACGACGATCTTGGGCCCGCCGGGCAAATCGTCTTCACGCGAAATTGCGCGGCCAAGGATGGGATGCACGCCGAGGACGCCGAAGACACCATCGCTGACGCTGGCCATGGGGATGCGCTCGGCCGGACCTTCGCCGCGCACGGCGGATTCCCCCGAAGTGTAGACGCCGATATCTTCCAGCAAGCGCGAGCGCTCGCGCATGTCGTGGTAATTGGGGAAAGCGACTTCCGTGGATTGCCCGGGAACTTTCGGGTTGTACTCCATAATGGCGATCAGGCGTTCGGGTTGAGCGTAGGGAAGCGGGCGGATGAGCAGGCCGTTGGCGAGGCTGAAGACCAGCGTGGTGGAGCCGATGCCTAGCGCGAGGATGAGGATGGCCGCGAGACTGACGAGCGGGTCTTTTTTGAAAATGCGCAAGGCGTACCGAAGGTCCTGGAGAATCACGTGATAGTGCTCCTTTGGGGCTTGATGGAAGATTCCAAAAATTGCGTGCGCGAAAACGAAAAGTAGAGCTGCCGGAGATTTCTGTTCGCGCCAGCGGTCAATGAAAGCGAGGGAAAGTTCGCGGCGGTATTCGTCGCGGAACTCCGCCGGGTAGAGCCAGAAAAAATGCTGGTAGAGGCGAACGGCCCCGGCTTCTGATGATTGGGCGCGCGACATGCTTCAAGCTCTTTTGCGGACCAGGCCGGTGGCGCGAGCGTCGGCGAGCAGTTTTTCGAGCTGGCGGGCTTCTTCCATGGCGGCGCGCTTGCCTGATTTGGTGAGGCGGTAGTAGCGGCGGCGCTCGTCGTCGTGCTGTGGGTCGGGACGCTCCTCGAGCTCTTCGATAAAACCTTGCTCGAGGAGGCGTTTGACGGCGCTGTAAAGCGTGCTGGGGCTCAGGCGGACTTCGCCGCCGGTGCGCTCCGCAACCTCCTGCAAGATGGAATAGCCGTGGCGGTCGCGGTCAGCGAGCGCTACGAGGATGTGGAAGGTGTCGCGAGATAGTGTGAAGGGCCGCACGGAAGATTACTATGGCAGACTTCGCTATAGCTGACAAGGGAGTATTACGGCGCGTTCTGCCGTAAGGGGTGATCGCTCTTATAAGGCCCCCTACAGCGTGTCCAGCGACGAATTACAAAGCTGACACGATGTGGGCTATGGCGTCATCGAAGGTGGCTTTGCTCTCGAGATAGGGCTGCCAGAAGCGGGTGAGAAGCTGAAGGTAATCGTCCCAGCCGCGCTGGTAGAGGCCCTCGCGGACGGCGTAGGGAATATAAGTGTCGCGCGCGACGCCAGGGGAAGGATCCGGGCTGGAAATTCCACCCTCCTGTTTGTCGGCTGATTCTTTGCTGACGGGATTCAACACCGGCTTGATGACTTCGCCGGTGGTGTAAAAAATCAGGGCGTGCCAGAGATCGCGCGGAATGGCTTTTCCACGCTGGCGGCATTCGCGAATGATAGCTTGCTGGACGACTTCGGCGATTCCGTGGGAGGCTTCGTGGAAAAGAACTTCGAGGGCTCCGTCGCCCTGGTTGCGCGGGTCTGTGCTGGAGATGGTGACGCGGAGCGGATCAAGTGTGGTGTAGGCGCCTGCCCAGTTGGCGTACGCGGAGACATCCACGCGAATTTTTTCACGCGGCCATTTGGTTTGGTAAATGTCGGCGAGGCGCTCGGAGATGCCAACGCCTTGTTCTTCGACGAGGGGGGCGACGCGAGCGATCCATCGGCGGTTAGCGCGGTCGTGGTCGGCCCACAAATGGGTGCGGTAGACGGCGGCGGCGGCTTCGAGAACCTGAGTTATCTTCGGCGGGAGGCCGGCGTCGCAGGTTTTCTTCCGCTGGCCGGAGAGCTCGTCGCAACCTTCAAAGTCACCGAGTTGGTTTTTCAGCAGCATGAGATCGGTGTTGAAGAGAAGGTCTTTGTCGGCGTAATTCGCGGCGTAATAGGCCACGGCGCTGTCCCAGGACTGGCGCTCCGCTGGGCTTAGTGCGGAGCTGGCGTCTCCCATGGTCTTCATTTTCAATTGCGGGAAGGGATTATTTTTTTGCTGGGCGTTGGCGGGAGGTTCACGCTTTTTGGCTTCGTAATAAAGCGTGTGGTGCAGGTTGATCCAGAACCCGCTGTGAAGTTCGAAGACGGGTAGCGGGCCGTAGGCGGAACTGGATTGCTGCGCGAACAGCCCCAGCGGCGCAAGCAGAGTGAGTGCCAGGAAAAACAACGGCTTGCCAATGGATGCTGGGCGCATGGGGAATCGCACGATAGTAGCTCCAACGCGTGTGTGGCACAAATCGTGGACGCTTTCTTTTTCTTATTTCGCAACAGGCGATGTAATATGCCCGCACATTTCGAGGGCTGGAGAAACGAATGAAGAAACTTTGCGTGGCGGGTTTTCTGTTGGCTTCCTTACTTGCGTCTTGCACGCTGTGGGCGCAAGAAGCGGCTCAGCTGCCGGCTTTGAAGCAGCAAGCGGTTTCAGAAGTGGATAAATTACAAACGCTGACGCAGCAAATGGTGGACGAAATTTACAGTTACAGCGAACTGGGATTCCAGGAATACGAGACTTCGCGATACGTCACCGGAATTTTGGAGAAAAATGGTTTTCACGTTGAACGTGGTTTCGCGGGCGTGCCGACGGCATGGGTGGCGACGTACGGGACCGGGAAACCCGTCATTGCCTACATTACGGACATTGACTGCATACCGCGGGCTTCCCAGAAACCGGGAGTGGCGTATCACGATCCGATCGTCGAAGGAGCGCCGGGGCACGGGGAAGGGCACAACTCGGGGATGGCGGTGAACGTTACCGCGGCGATTGTCCTTAAGAAGTTAATGGGCGAACACCACATCACCGGGACAATCAAGGTTATTCCTGGCGTTGCCGAAGAGCTGCTGGGGACGAAGGCGTTTTATGTTCGAGCCGGAATGTTCAAGGATGTGGACATCGTCCTTGGAACGCACGTGGAGTCGGAATTTTCCACTTCGTATGGGACGGGGAACGGGGAGTGGAGCGGATTGGTGTCCGTGCAATATTTTTTTCATGGGAAAGCGGCTCATGCGGCCGGGGCCCCGTGGGAAGGGCGCAGCGCGCTGGACGCTGTGGAACTGATGGACACAGGGTGGGATTTCCGGCGCGAGCATTTGCGTCCGGCGCAGCGATCACACCGCGTGATTATCAACGGCGGAGATCAGCCGAACGTGGTGCCTTCAGAGGCGGCGGTCTGGTATTACTTCCGTGAGTTGGATTACACGCATATCAAGGATTTGTATGACCTCGGAAACACGATGGCGGATTCCGCGGCGAAAATGACGGGGACAACGGTGGATCACAAGCTGGTGGGATCCGCGTGGCCTCCTTATCTGAATAAAGTGATTGCGGAAACGCAGCAAAAGAACATCGAAGCGGTGGGCATGCCGAAATGGAGCGATGCGGATCAGACGCTGGCAAAGGCGCTGCAGAAAGAAATTGGAGCGAAAGTGGAAGGGCTCAAGGAAAAAATCGAGCCGCTCGCCGAACCGGAGAAAAAACCGACGGGCGGAGGTTCGGACGACATTGGCGATATCTCCTGGAACGTGCCGATGGTGTACATGATGTATCCCGCCAATATTCCGAACCTGCCGGGGCACAGCTGGGCAGACGGTGTGGCCATGGCAACGCCGATCGCGCACAAAGGTTCGACGGCGGGCGCGAAAGTGCAGGCTCTGACGGCGCTCGACTTTTTGCTTCAACCGGAACTTGTGCAGCAGGCCTGGGATTATTTCCGGAACGTTCAAACCAAGGACGTTCACTATGAAAGCTTTCTCGGTCCGGACGACAAACCTATGGTTGAAATGAACAAGGAAAAGATGGAAAAGTTCGTGCCGCAACTGAAGAAGTATTATTACGACCCGGCACGCTATAAAACTTATCTGGAGCAATTGGGGATTCAATATCCCACGACGAAGCCGCAGCAGTAATTTTTGAGGCGGCGCTAGATATTTTTTGCAGCTTCACTTAGCCAGCGGTCCAGCGTCCCCAACTGCTTCGCGGCGGACTGCTCATCAAAATGGATGCCCATGCCAAGTCCCGGGCTCACATAGACCACTTGCGCACCAGTCTCGAAAACTTCTCTTCCGCGGATCAAGCGCAAGTTCACTCTCACCCCTTTGGGGAAGGGTTTTAGAGTATCCACATAGCAGCCAGTGCGGCTGACGTCAGAGGTTCGCGCGTGCAGTTTGGTGCCAGAGGGGACTTCTGTAATTTCTGCGACCAGGATTAAGGGGTAGCGGGGCGCGCCGCGCCGATTGGCCATCACATTGATCGACATTTACGGGTCTCCTTAAGCCCTTGAGAGACCCGAAGCGCGCGTGCGGTTCCCGTGGGAGTCGCGCCGCAGGAGAGATGGCCCTTCTGGAATATTGCCTAGAGTGTCCGGCGTGAAGCAAGGCGCTGAGACCTGCCTGGCTCGAATGGGTTAATGGTCCCTCGTTGTCACGAACGAGAAGGGCTAGGGTTGAGGCAGTTTTGGATCTGTTTCGCTGCCCACGGCCCCTTTGCGATCGGCGCCGCGAAGTGTGCCATCCGCGTCGCGGAAAAAAGAGCGGTGTCCGGTGCGGCCGTAGCTCAGCGGCGTTGCCGAGAGCGCATATTTTGCGGGCGCGCCTATTCCACTGCCGCCCAGGATGACGTAACGGAACGAATAGCCATCTTGCACACCGCTCGCAAGGTCAGAATCCAGCAGACCCGCAGCGTCAGCGTTGGCGGCGCCTTGCAAGGGAGGACCGAGGTTCGAGAGAGAGGAAGGGAGCCTGGCGTACTTGGTGCGGAAGGCCTCTACGGCTTCGGCGATCGTTTTCAGGGACACGATGGCGGCTTCTTCATTTTTGTCGGCTTCGGCGGAATCCCACTCCAACTCCAAAGAAGGCAAATCGAGAAGCACGAGGCCCAGCGAGAGGAGCTTCCACTCTCCGCCCTCGCGAACTAAGCCCATGTTCACTTGAATGACGCCAGTGCCGGAATTGTCGGTAGCATCGTGCAAATTCACGGGCAGGAAGGCGACATTGTCCTGGATGTCTGCGCCGCCAATCTGGATTTCGGCAGCTCCAGCGGGCGTGGTGCAGAGAACGATAGGACGGCCCGCCGGATTAGCGCTCAGGGTGGGCTTGCCGGGTTCGTTGAGGAGGACAAAGCGTTTCATGAAAGCGACGCGCGCGGCCGGGGCCAGTTGAGAAAACGTTTGTTGATTGCGCTGGGTGAGAAAACGCGAAAATTCATTCTGGTTTTGGGAACAGGCGGCTGCCAGGAGATCGCGAAGCGCGGCGGAAGGACCATAGGACGAACCAGCCTGCCCGGCCGGCACTGGGCTCGAACTCTGCGCAGGGGAGCCAAGCGGGAGCAGGAGCAGCGCAGCGGCGAAGATAAACACTGACGCGGTGAAATATCTTTTGCGAATGTTCACCTCAATCCTTCGCGCCGCCCAGAATGGCGGCCAGGTTTTGCGTGAAGGCCGAGCGCGGCATCACTTCATTGCAACCGGCGGCTTGCGCCTGGGCCGCGAGGTCGCGCTGCACGTGAGAGAGAAATGCCACGACACGCAGATCTTTCTGCGCCGCGCGCACCCGCTCGATCGCCGCAATGGGCTGATTGCGCGCGTTCAAGTCCACGATGACCAGGTTAGGCAGGGGTTCGAGCAGGCCGAGAAGCGCATCGCCGTTGGCAGCTACTTTCAGCTCGAGGCCGAGATGCTTCGCCGTCTCCGCGACCTTCATCTGAAAAAACAGATCGTCCATCATTGCCACAACTCTTCCCATCTAGCCTCGCTTCCTCTGTTAATCATTATGCGCCACTTCTTCTTTTCCGACGCATTTCGAGTAAGATGCATAAATTGCTTGGGAGGTGCCACATGCAGCAAGGTGTAGCCCGATCTACCGAGCCGGCCAGCAACTCGTCGATTCAGCCTGCCCTCACGCTCCTGGAAAAGACGCCGATTCTGCTCGAAACGCTGCTTCGCGATTTGCCCGACGAACTGATGCAATGGAAGCCCGCGCCGGAGCGCTGGTCCATCGGCGAAGTCCTCGGGCACCTCGCGGATATCGAGTTCGTCTACGCAGACCGCACGCGCCGCATGGTGACGGAAGACGCGCCCAGGTTGCAGAAGTATGATCCAACCAGCACGGTGGTCATCGGCGACTATGCGCGAGGAACGGCAACCGAGAACCTGGGGTATTTTATGAAGACCCGCCGCTCGACGGTCATTCTGCTGAGAAGCATTCCCGCGGATTCCGGCGAGCGCGCGGCCCTGCATTCCGAGCTCGGCGAAATTACGCTTCATCAGATGCTCAGCGAATGGGCTTCTCATGACCTCAGCCATCTACGGCAGATTGCGGAACTTTATCGCGCGCATGCGTTTCATCCCCATGCGGGGCCGTTCCAGAAATATTCCAACCCGAAGCCGTGATGGGGCACGCGGAAGATGAGCGGCTTGCCGCGGCTGGCCCGCGCGAGGTGACGTTTTACACGCGGCCTGGCTGCCATCTTTGCGACGAAGCCAAGTCCGCCATCGCACCGCTATTGCTCGAATTTGGCGGTGTCCTGCGCGAAGTGAATATCGAGAACGACGCGGTCCTGGAAAAGCGCTACGGGTGGGACATCCCCGTCGTTTTCATCGGAGCACGCAAGGTCGCCAAGCATCGCATCAACGCGGAGCAATTCCGTCGTCACCTTCGTGAAGCGGCTGCGAATTAGCGAGAATTTCGAGGAATCGACGTTGCTTTGTCAGTGGCTGTCGGCGGGTTCGTGGACGCCGACCGTTTTGTCGGGTACATCGCCGGGGCGGCCCTTGACGCGGTCGTAAACGCTGATTTGGCTGACGGAGCCCAGAGCTTCGTTGTAAAAAGTGGGAACGCCCAGTGCGGTGAGCAGTTCTTCGTTGAACTTCCGCAAATTCTCCAGGTGCGAGGCTAGCGCCGGAAGCTTCAGACCTTCATCGGTCAGCAGAAATTTCTGGTAACCCGCGTCCCAAAGCCGCGTGAAGCGCCCCTTCAGCATGATGGTCGGCACGACCGTCATTTGGTAAAGCTCGTCGGTCCCTTTGCGGAACTCGGCCCCACTGCCGTATTTTTCAACACGCACCACCCCGCGCGTGCTACCGACGGCAAATCCCAGCGCCGCCAGTCCTTCAATCTGTTTGGGTGAAAACTTCTCTTCGACATTCCACATGATGACCTAGCGTAGTAAATGACGGAGCTTCTGTAAAGCGGTCGTTGGGCCGGGGGTCGGTTGACGTTATGACCCTGCCCGCTTCTCCTGTGACCAGGAACGTTCCCACGTGCGCCAGAGAAAAACGTCTCCCAGGTCCAGCTGATTCCACCACGCGTCCAGCATTTTTTGATTGAGGCTCAGGATGCCTTCGCGCGTTACCCCCGCAGGAGGCGGAACGAGCGATGCCAGCCGGTCATAGACGCGGCCGCGCTGCGCGTCTTCCACGCGGGCGAGCAGGTGCCAGACGGTGAGCGCGTCGCGCGGGCGCGCCTCCGCCAATATTTTGTCGAGTTCGGCGCTGCGCTCTTCCGGTGTGCTGGCGGAGAAATCAAACTTTGACAATGCTTCGCAAAAGGATTTAGGCGCGTCATCAAAATAGGGAGTGCCGGGGCCAATCTTTGGACGCGTCGCGCAAACCGCGCCCGCCGGGATGAAGGCTTCGCGGTTGTTCAGCTTGAAACCGACCCAACCAAGCGTCGTGCGAAGAGTTCCGGCGCCGGAATCGTCTACTTGCAGCGTATAGCGGCAACCCAAATCCACCGCGATAGCGGAAGGAGTGTCCACGGCAAATTGGCCCGGAGCGGCCCAGATGAAGGCATGAATTGTGCCGCGTTCCAGCGCAAGGCGATTGTGGCCCGCCCCTCCATCCACCAGGCGAAGGCGCGTGTTGGGCTCGACGTTGACAGTGCCAATTTCGGCCACCGTTATGTTGGCCTGCGAATGGCTATCGGTGACAAGGGTTTGTCCGATGCCCAGTTTGCCGTTTCCCCCAGTTTTTCCGGTGGCATTCGATTCGACTCGTGGAGTTCCGGCTACGCGCTCGACTTCCCATCCCGAGCCGGAATTGGCGGCCGGATGCCGCGCCCAACGCAGAATTTCCACTGCCACGATCAGCAGAATCAACGCCGCAGCCGCTGCAAATACTTGTGGCCAGCGCAGGCCTATCCCCCACTGCAAAATTCGCGGCCGTCGAGTTACAACCATTTCAGGAAATTCCGGTGCCTGACCTTGATGGCCGAATTTCGCGAGAGTTTTTTCCAGTTTTTGAATCTCCGGGTCCGGTTCGCCGGAACCGTCCCAGAGGTAATCGTCGTTCATGGCTCATTCCTCTTGCGCAAATTGCTTTGCTTCTGCGCGGCTGCATTCTTCTCGGCATCAAAGCCGCTTTGACCTTTGGCGCCACTCGCCGACTGGCTTAGCTTTTCCCGAAGCTGCTGCATGCCCCGGTGCAGATTGACTCGAACGGATCCTGGAGTTAATCCAGTGCGCGCAGCAATCTCCGGGCCTGTCATTCCTTCTACCAAACGCAGAATCAATGTCTCGCGATACGTCTCCGAGAGGCTCCTCACATGGGAAAGAATCATTGCGGCCTCGGTGTCGGATGCGGTGCTCGCTGCCGGGACTTCGGAGTCGTCTTCGGAAAGGCTCTCCGTCACTGCGGCGACCGCTCGGTTTTGCCGGTGATAGTCATTGGCGCGGTTGCGCGTGATCGCCGCCAGCCAAGGTCCAAATCGAGACACATCGCGCAAGTCGCTCAGCCGCGGCATTGCTTTCAGGAAAACGTCCTGGACCAGATCATCCACGTCCTCCGCCGGAACTTTCGCCAGCAAAATCCCGTGAACCATTCGCGCGTGTCGGGCGTATAAATTGCCAAAAGCGGCCCGGTCGCCTTGCCGCGCGGCATGCACCAGGGCGGAGTCGCCAGCAGGTTCGGAGGCGGTCGCGGCGGTCACCAGTCGACAGTCCATGATTGTGGGTCGCGAGTCAACAGTGGTTCCGGGGTGTACGGCGCGAACTCCTGATATCATGCCGACCTGCAAGACGCTACCGCGTGACGAAGTGTTAACAGCGCGCGACCCTAGCAGTGAGGTTTCGAGGCTCTATATTGTCTACTATTTTTAGGGTGATTCACTCAGACTGGTGCTAAAATCGGCCTTATAACAAGATAGCAGTCTGAGCATCTAATTCGGAGCGAACTGGTCGTATATATAGCATGTATCTAGCATGCGGCCAGGCTAGCTACGCCGATGTCCACAACCAAGTCGATTGCCGAGTCCAAGGATATGTCCCCTGTCGAAGCTCGGAATCCCTCTGGGCGCGGAGGGCAGTCTGTTCTTGAATTGATCGGGAACACCCCACTTCTAAAGATGAGTCACGTCGGCGGTGAGTTTCCCAACGTGGAATTCTGCGCCAAGGCGGAGTGGTTCAATCCGGGTGGCTCCGTCAAGGACCGCCCTGCGCTGAGCATGATTCAAGCTGGGTTGGCGAGCGGTGAGCTTCGCCCAGGGAAAACCATTGTTGATGCGACCAGCGGAAATACTGGGATTGCCTACGCCATGATCGGTGCGGCGCTCGGTTATCCCGTGAAACTTTGCTTGCCGGACAGCGCTTCGCACGAACGCAAGCGTATGCTCGCAGCTCTTGGAGCTGAGCTTGTCAGCACGCCAGGTGATGAGGGTACGGATGGCGCGATTCGGCGCGTTCATGAGATCGTAGCGGGCGATCCCGAGAAATATTTTTATCCGGATCAGTACAGCAATCCGGCCAATTGGCAGGCGCACTATCGGACCACCGCCAACGAAATCTGGGAACAGACGAACGGACGCATCACCCACTTTGTCGCGGCTCTGGGCACGAGCGGAACGTTTGTCGGCACATCGCGCCGCTTGAAAGAGCTGAACCCGTCGATTCGGTGCATCAGTCTCCAGCCGGATGCGGCGTTTCACGGCCTGGAAGGCTGGAAGCATATGCAGACCGCGCTGCGGCCTTCGATTTATGACGACACGATTGCCGATCAGAATTTGGAAGTCGACACCGAGGAAGCCTATCGCCTGGTGAAACGGCTCGCGCGCGAAGAAGGCTTGCTCGTCAGCCCCAGTGCAGCCGCTGCTTTGCAGGGCTGCTTCCAGGTGGCGAAGCGCATCGCTCCATTTGAGCGTGCGGTCGTTGTCACCGTTTTTGCGGATTCTGCGTCAAAGTACCTGACCGAACGCTTCTGGGATGAAGAGTGACGATGCCAGACGGCCCCGTACTTTGGATTAGCAACCACCTTGCGGACAAAATTCGCGCGCATGGTGTGGAAACCTATCCCCACGAATGCTGCGGGGCTCTGCTTGGTAAGGACCATGGATTCGCTGCGGGCGCCGAGCCGAAGGTGGAAAATCACGGAATTTCGCGCGAGGTGCTTGGTCTCTTTCCGCTTGTAAACCGGCGGGATGATTCCCCGCGAAATCGTTTTTCGGTCACGGCGGACGATGTGCGCGAAGCCGAAAAGGCTGCGAGCGCACAAGGATTTGACGTCATTGGCTGGTATCATTCGCATCCCGACCATCCGGCGCGGCCCAGCGACTACGACCGCGACCATGCCTGGCCGTGGTACAGCTATATTATCGTCAGCGTGCAGCAACGCGTGGCGCAGGATATGACTTCGTGGCGGCTGAATGACGATCGCGAGGCGTTTTCAGCCGAGGGAATTGAAGTTCGGCATCGCGCGGCAGTCTAAACCGAATTCCGTTATTCACCGCGGCTTTGTAACTGGAATTATCTGCGCGAGATCTGGGAGAGTGCGAAATGGCAGTTAAGATTATGATTCCGACGCCGCTGCGGGTTTTTACCGGGAAACGCGATTCTGCGGAATTCTCTGCGGCAACCGTTGGGGAAGCGCTCGGTAATCTCACGACAGAGTTTGGGGAGCTTCGCAAGCACCTTTACACGGATGACGGTAAGCTGCGCGCGTTCGTCAACGTTTATCTTAACGACGAAGATATTCGTTATCTGGCGAAGGAGAACACGCCTACCAAAGACGGGGATACGATCAGCATCGTTCCATCGATCGCCGGCGGTTCCGCCGGCAACGCCAATTAATCAGGAGCTCTTAAAATGGCTACGACAATACAGCCACAAACCGAAGCGAAGCCGGCGACGGCACTTTCCAACGAAGAAATTCTCCGCTACAGCCGCCACCTCATCATGCCGGAAGTGGGCATGGAGGGTCAGCTCAAGCTAAAAAACGCCAAGGTGCTGTTAATTGGCACCGGTGGTCTGGGTGCCCCGCTCGGACTTTATCTGGCCGCAGCAGGTGTCGGCCGCCTAGGGCTCGTTGATTTCGATGTCGTGGATTTCACTAACCTCCAGCGCCAAGTGACTTTCGGTACGTCGGACGTTGGCAAGTACAAGAGCGAAGCGGCGCGCATCCGCTTGTCCAACTTAAACCCGGACATTCATATCGATTCCTTTGAGACTCAGCTGACAAGCGCGAATGCGCTCGAGTTGTTCAAAGACTTCGACATCATCGTCGACGGCACGGACAATTTCCCCACGCGCTATCTTGTCAACGACGCGTGCATCCTTCTGGGCAAGCCAAACGTCTATGGCTCGATCTTCCGCTTTGAAGGGCAGGCCACCGTTTTCGGAATGCCCGATGGCCCTTGCTACAGATGCCTGTATCCAGAACCGCCTCCCCCAGGTCTTGTCCCTTCTTGCGCCGAGGGAGGCGTCCTCGGCGTGCTGCCGGGTATCGTCGGCTCGATACAGGCGATGGAAACGATCAAGCTGATTCTGGGACGGGGCGATAATCTCGTTGGACGTCTATTGCTTTTCGATGCGCTGGCCATGAAGTTCCGCGAACTGAAGCTGCGCAAAAATCCAAATTGCCCGATGTGCGGCCCCCATCGCACCATCCACCAGCTCATTGATTACTACGAATTCTGCGGAGTTCGCGGAGAAGAAGCGCCGGAGCCCAACGTGCAAGTGCCTGAAATGACGCCTCGTGAATTAAAATCGCGCCTCGACCGGGGCGACGACCTCTTTATCCTCGACGTGCGCGAGCCGCACGAATATCAAATCTGCAATCTAAAGGGCGCACTGATCCCGCTCGGCGAACTGCCACGCCGCGTGCATGAGCTGGATTCTTCGCGCGAGATCGTGGCCCATTGCCGCAGCGGCAAGCGCTCCGCGGAAGCTGTCGATTTCCTGCGCAAGGCCGGCTTCCGCAAAATCCACAATCTCAAAGGCGGCATCCTTGCCTGGTCGGATGAAGTGGATCCGTCCGTCCCAAAATACTGAGCTTAATTCCCAATGCTCAAGCAATCCCTCTGTCTCCGCTTCGCATAACGTGCGATTGCACTTGCCAAAAGGAGAATGCCATGGGCAGCCATGAAGAAAATCTGAAAGGGAATCGCGAATACGCGGAGCATTTTACCCTGGGCCATCTGCCCACACCGCCGGCGAAAAAGCTCGCCATCGTCGCTTGCATGGACGCGCGCCTCACCGTCGAGCAGATCCTCGCCCTCAAGACGGGCGACGCGCATATCATCCGCAATGCCGGCGGCTTGGTGACCGACGATGTGCTGCGCTCGCTAGTCATTTCGTCACACCTGTTGGGCACGCGAACGTACTACGTGATCCAGCACACTGATTGCGGTATGCTCACTTTCACCGACCAAGATCTTCGCGATCAATTAAAAGCAAAGACTGGGCATGATGCTTCACACCTGCATTTTCACACTTTCTCAAATCTCGAGGAGAGCGTCAGAAAACAAGTCGAGACCATTCGCAATTACCCGTTCCTCATTCCAGGAACCGACGTTCACGGCTTTATCTACGACGTGCACACTGGGAAACTTCAGGAGATCGCCGAAGGGGAAGCGTGCGCCGCTTCCTTGAGTTCTTAAGCCAGACTGCGTACTCTAGTGGCGTGCCGGGAGATACTCCCCACGCGCTTACTTTTTCCGGAGGCCTGAATGGCAGCAACGAAGATTACCGTCAATAACGACGGCTCGATCCGAGTCGAGGGCGATTTTGAGATTGTCGACCCACAAGGCAAGGTTTTTGGCCTTGCTGGGCGCACCGCCATCGGTCTGTGCCGCTGCGGCCATTCCGCCAATAAGCCCTTCTGCGACGGCTCACACAAAGCCGCGGGGTTCAACGACACCGTCGTTGCTCGCGAACTCCCCCCTCCAAAACCAAAAATTTAGTCCGTAAATCTAAAGTGAACCCTCTCGTTCCTGCTTGGTGAGACTGTCTCACTCTGATACATTTTCAAAAATGGTCCCGATACTGTACCAATTGTCGGTAACTGTATGGGAACAAAGATGATAGATTTATAAGGCCCCATTTTTCGGGTGCCACAAAGTGTCTCGCCTGTAGACACTCCGGCCGCCCTCCCAAAAGCACACCAATAAATCTAAATAATTCAAGCACTTACAGCCTTAGATTTTCCCTCGGAAAAGGGCATCAACTTGCATTCTCACGGTGTTGTAGTTGTTTCTTCGGCATTTGGGGGATTTCGTGGGTGGTTGGGGCCAAATCGTAGGGTTTCTCCGGAAGGAGCACTACCGCTGTGTGCTCACTTCTACAGTTGCCCTCGGTCTCGTTTTCTTCGGCCTCATCTTCTATTTAAGACAAGCCGCGATCTCCGGTTCGCCCGGTACCTACCTGTATCTCGAAATTGGTGGCACGCTGCTCAGTTTCTGCTACGCCGCCAACGCTCTCGTGCGTTTTCGCGGCACCCACGACCGTACCGCGCTGATCCTGGCATTCGGTTTCGTGCTTTCAGGAATTATCGAGACGCTCGGTTACTTCGGTCTCAACGACGTCCTCCAGGCTGGACCTGCCGGCCTCACGCGAATCCCGATGGGCTGGATGGTCGGCCGCACCGTTCTCGCCGTCTTCCTGCTTTCCGCTATCGCCGTCGAACGATTCATTCCGACGGCCCGGCAGCCCAGCAAGGAGACCGCTGGTGCTTTGCTCGTCGTGGCCATTGCCGCCTATCTCACGAGCGCCGCTTTTCTCGCTGCGCCTTCGGCTCCCGTCGCCCACTCGGCCAGTTTCATCTCCCGCCCCTGGGATTTACTCCCCGGTGCGCTTTTCCTGATCGCGGCCATATGCTTCCGTCAGAGGCTCCAGAGCAGCAAGAACAACAAGACCGAAGCAAGCCTTTACGATTATTCGCTCTTTGTCGTGGCATCGCTTAATGTGGTTTGCCACGTTTCCGCCGCTTTTTCGCGCCAGCTTTTCGATGGCCCGTTTTTTCTCGCGGAACTGAGCAAGACCTCCAGTTACGTCGTCATGCTCTCCGGCGCTTTGCTCGATCAGGCGCGCTTGTTTGACCAGGTTCGTTCCATGGCCGTCAGCGACCCGCTGACCGGCCTCGCCAACTATCGCCGTCTCATCAGTGTCCTCGAAGCCGAACTGGACCGCTCGCGCCGCACGCAGCGCCCCTTCAGCGTGGTCCTGCTGGACATGGACGGCCTGAAGACTATCAACGATCACTACGGCCACCTCACCGGAAGCCGCGCGATCGTTCGGCTTTCCAAGATTCTCCGCAGCCATTCCCGCGCCATTGATACGGCCGCGCGCTATGGCGGAGACGAGTTTGCTGTGGTGCTGCCGGAAGCCGGCCCGGACATGGCCAGCCGCGTGGTTTCCCGCATTCGGGAGCGGCTCGCGGCGGAAGTTGAGGTTCCCGCCCTTTCTGTCAGCGCCGGAGTTGCCGCATTTCCGGAGGATGGCGACACACCGGAAAAGCTCTTGGCGGCTGCCGATCGTGCGCTCTACGGCATGAAGCGCCATGGCGGCAGAAACAGCGTACAAAACTTGACGCGGATTGCCGCGTGCCTGTGAGGATGAATGCCGGTCAAGTCCAGCAGGCAGACGTTTCATTATCATCGCGTCGAACGCAGGATCACCATGGAGATTCCCGTTGTCCTCGACGGGCATCAACAGATGCCAGGTACAGAATCGACCTTTACGGAAAATGTGAGTGCGCGCGGAGCGCGGGTGGTGAGCACCCGGCGCTGGCAAGAAGGCGAACGGCTGACGATCGTGTCGCGCACCGGAGAGTTTCGCACTTCGGCCCGGGTAGCTTACTGCCAGCCATTGCAAAGCGACGGCTTTGCAGTCGGCTTGGAGTTCCTCGAGCCAAAAGGGCGATGGGTTGTTTAATCCCCAAGATAGCTTGACGTGAATCGGCGAGCGGATAGGAGGGAATACCTGGAACAGAGGAAGTCAGAAAACTAGCGCAAAAATTAAATTAGTGTGAAGCGCCGTGCGGAAGGAGAAGGAGCCGCTCGGCGCTTCACCTTTTTACGCGAACTTTCTTTGGCAGAACTTCAGGGTTTCCCGGCAAGCGCTTCCTCATAGACTCGCACTATCCCATTCACCATTCGCTCCGCCGAAAAATTGTCTTCCACACGCTTGCGGCCTTCTTCTCCCAATCTCTTCGCAAACTTCGCGTCGCTCAGGATTCTTAACGTGGCAGCGGTGATCTCCGGCACATTAGGGCCGGAAACCAACAGTCCGCTTTTCTCGTTCTCAATGATTTCGCCCAGCGCACCGCGGTCGAAGGCAATAGACGGAATTTCGTAAGACATGGCCGCAAGCAGCGAATTATTCAGCGCTTCGAAGAAGGAAGGCAGAAGAAAAACGTCGAGGGCCGCGTAGACTGTCTCGACATCCTTTACAAATCCTGGAAGCAGTACCGCATCCGTGAGGCTAAGTTTTCGCGTGAGCACTTCCAAATTGGAGCGGCACGGCCCATCGCCCGCTAGAAGCAACTTCGCTCCGGGCAGCTCTTTTCGCAGTTCCGCCAGCGAACGAATCAGCCATTCCTGGCCCTTGTCGGTTAGCAGAACGCCCACGCAACCAAGCAGTGGAGCGTCACCGGTAATTCCCCAGCGCGATCTTGCCTCGCGTTTCTGTTGCCCAGCAAATCGCGCCGGAATTTCCGCGCCTTCATAAACCACGGTTATTTTTCCCTGAGGTGCTCCTGAGTCCGCCGCTTGCTGGGCAACCCATTTTGAATTGGCGATGATTCGCGCTGCCGCTTCGTAGCGTGCGCGGGCTATGCGGCTGTTTCCGATGGGGTAGCCCACACGGCGCGAAATCAGAAAAGGAACGTGTTTTTGCGCGGCGGCCATCCAGGCCGCCGATACGGAATGCGCTTCGTTTGCGTGGATCAGATCAAAACCGCCGCTTCGCACCAATTCTCGAACCTTCAGCGCCGAGGGAATGCGAAACAGCCCGCGCGAAACGAAATGAACACGAACGCCGTTCTGTTCTGCACGCTCACCCAGCGCCGAGCCATCGGCTGCCACGAGTTCCGCTTTGTGGCCGCGTTCCCGCAGCCCTTTCAGGATAAGCAGCGCCTGGTTTTGTCCACCACGCCACGCCGTCTCGAGATCAAACAGCAGCGGCTTCACGATTTCTCTCCACTCGCGCCCTGCTGCTGCACCGCTTCAACCAATTTGCCGAGCTTCGCATACTTTAACCGCACGGACCGCGCCGCCATTTGCGAAATCAGAGCTCCGCGATAGCCATCCAAAAACCCGCCGCGCAGAAAGTAGTTCTGAAACCAACTCCAGGGAGTCGCCAGCCACATTGCTCCCCGCCACTTCCGTTTTCCGGATGCAAACATCTGTTTCGCGGCAAGCGTGGTGTATCGCTCAACGTTGGCTTCGTGCTCTGCAAACGAACGCACCGTATAATGCAGCAAATCGCCGGCCAACCTTCCCGGCTGGCCTTCGAACTTCAGCGACTCGTGAATGATCCCCTTGAATGCTGCCGCATCTTTCCGGTATAGCCGCCGTTGAAAATCCGGGTACCAGCCGGAGTGCTTGATCCACGCTCCCAAATACCACGTCTTTCGCGCCATTTCGTAAACCGCAAATTCCGCGTTGTGCCTTTTCCAATCCAGCAGGGAACTCTGTAGCGCGCTGCTCAGCTCTTCGTCGGCGTCCATCGAAAAAATCCAGTCATTCTGCGCACGCTCCGCGGCAAAGTTTTTTTGTTCGGAATAATTAGTCCACGCCCGCTCCAGGAAAACCGCTCCATGTTCGCGGGCGATCTCCGCCGTCCGGTCGGTGCTTCCGGAATCTACCACGACGATTTCATCGGCAATTCCAGCGAGCGAAGCCAAAGCGCGGGGAAGATTGTGTTCTTCATTGAGCGTAATCAGGCAGGCGGAGAGGCGATTCATCGGGTGCGGGCGCAGTAAACCACAGTCGGCAGTATCTTACACTCACCCTCCCCAAGGCCTGGCGGTAATTTAGACAAGAACGAAACAAAACCGCGCAAGCTGCGCGTCACTTTTTCTGGAAGCTGACTCGAATCATGCTTTCGCCGATCCGGAACTCCGAACCGTCCTGCAACATGGCTGCTCGCACGCGCTCTTCCTCATAAAACGTTCCGTTCGTCGAATCAAGATCTTTCAAATTGATGAACGTATCGCGCACTTCCAGCAGGCAGTGATGCCGCGAAATCTCAGGGTCATTCAGTGGGATATCGGCACCCTTCCGCCCAATCACCACGCGAGGCTGCATGAGGCGAAAAACTTCTCCTGCGGCGGGCCCTGCGGTAATCGCAATTACAAACACGCCATTCGATGGCAGCTTCAGGCCATCGTCTGCCGGTGGCAGCTTCAAATTCGACGTGGAAGCATCCGCGCGCGCAAACGAGGGCAGCGGGCTAATCACCACGGTCTGGTCGGCGCGCCGCTTGACCTCGACGACCGTGGTCTTGCCGCACTTCGAGCACTTGAACTGCACCTTGGGATGTACCGTGGAGTCGGCATCCTTGAGCTTATGCTCGGTCCCGCAATGGGTACACGCAGCCTGCATCACTTAAATCTAACACTCGGGGACGTGTGGGGGTTGCGGACAATTCCGACGCATGCTGCAAGGGTAAAATTGCCCGTTTCCTGTGCCTTTCCGCCCTCGCCGGCAGTCCTGCTGCCCTGTTGTTGTGCTACGATTAAGGATTCCAATCCAGTCAGGAGAGCCTTTGTGGCGGAACATATTTCGCGCAGGGAATTGAAGCAGGACAAAATTCACGACGCCATCGAGCATGGCGCCGAAGCCGTTTTTTCGCACACGACGGTTCTAGCTATCGGGATTCTGACCGTTGTGCTTGTCGCCGTAGGCTATTTCGGCTGGCGTTTTTATACCGACCGCCAGACGGTGCAGGCCACCGCGGTGATGGATGTGGCCATGAAAGCGTATTCTGGCCGGGTTGGCTCAACGCCCGATCCCGCTGACCCCACCGAAACTCTTTATCCCACGGATACCGCGCGTGCCGAAGACGCCGTGCAAAAATTTTCCGCCGTTGCGACGAAATATCCCCGCACGAATCCCGGCCGGCTTGCTGCCTACTACGCCGCACTGTGCTATGAAGATCTCGAGCGCCATAATCAGGCGCTTGAGGAATTGAAGAAGATCAGCTCCGGCAGCGACAAAGAGCTGGTTGCCATGGCGCAGTATCAGATAGGCGTGATTTACGAGCGCACCGGCAAGCCCGCCGATGCCGTCAAAGTGTTTCGTGACTTGTCGGAGCATGCTTCCGTTTTCGTGCCGCGTCCCCTTGCTCTTTTCGAACTGGCCAGCGTGCTACGCCAGACGAATCCCACGGAAGCCGTAAGCGTCTATCAGCAGCTGAAAAAAGAATTTCCGAATACCGCGGTTTCGGATGAAGCGGAACGCGCCCTGCAAACGCTGCCCGCGCCCAAGTCCTGAATTTTAGATTGCGGGAGCCTGTTCGCTGAGCTTTGTTCCAGCTTTTGGACGCGGCAACTGGCAAGAGCGTGCGCCTTTGATAGAAAGAACTTAGTCAGTTGTAGGACATTCTTGCCTGTCCAAAAAAAGTTTGTGAGCAATCAGGAGTACAGACAGGGCATAGTGTCCGTTCTCGGAGCCGCTCATCGAACCACTTCCAACAAGCGCGCCGTGGGCGATGCGCGTGGAACTCTCACGCGGCCGCCGCTATCCTGAGCCAGAGCATCCCTACCGCAATGAATACGCGCGCGACCGCGACCGCATCATTCATTCCCGCGCCTTCCGCCGCCTCGAATCCAAGACGCAGGTCTTCACCATCCGGTATTCCGACCACTTTCGCAACCGGCTCACGCACACGCTCGAGGTTTCGCAGATAGCCCGCACCGTAGCCGCGGCTCTCGGCCTCAATACCGATCTCGCTGAAACTCTCGCGCTCGCGCACGACATCGGTCACCCGCCTTTCGGCCACGCCGGCGAAAAAAAACTCGACGAACTAATGCGCCCGCACGGCTCGCGTTTCAATCACAATCTTCAGGCGCTTCGCATCGTCGAACAATTTGAAAGTCCCTATCTCGATTTTCCCGGCTTGAATCTCACCTTTGAGGTGCGCGAGGGGATCGTCAAGCACTCTCACGATTACACCGCCTCCGAGGTTCCTCATCTGACCGAATATCTCCTCGATCTTCGTCCACCTCTCGAAAGTCAGTTGATCGATTTGGTTGATGAGATTGCCTACAATACTGCCGATCTCGACGATGCTCTCGAAGCGGAACTCCTCGACATGGATACTCTTCGAAAGGAAGTGCCCCTTTTTGCTGAAATCTACGCGAAAGTCGAAGCCTGCTATCCTGCGGCGCGCGAAAAACTTAAATTCAATGAAGCACTCCGTAACACCGTAAATTTTCTCGCCAGCGACCTACTTTTCCGTACCAACGTCAAAGTTCAAAATTCTGGGATCTCTTCTCTCGATGACATCCGGAATACACCCAATCGCCTGGCGGCTTTTAGCGAGACTGCCGCGCAGGCCAATGCGTCCCTCAAGCGCTTCCTCTTCCAGAATATTTACAACGATCCAGCCATCACCGAAGACCGCGACCGCTCCGTCCGCTGTCTCGAAGAACTCTTCGCCTTTTACCTTGATTCGCCCGGTTCCATGCCCGCCTCTCACGAAGAATCCACCCGCACCGAGGCGCGCCATCTTGTCGTATGCGACTACATCGCCGGAATGACCGACCAATTCCTGTTGCGCAAGCATCAGGAGCATTTCGGCACCACCTCCGCTTCGGCAACTTAAAAGATTTTAGAATCTCGCCGCATCAAGGAGCGAACGCCACTCTCAATCCATGGATACAAAACACTTCGACATGCTCATCGCCATGTACGGCCGTGCTCCGATCAACGAATACTTTCAGCCTCGCCTGCGTATTCCAGAAGCAGGCCGTGCCGAAATTGACCTGCCGGTTCGCGAAGAGTTTCATCATGCGGCTCAAGCGATTCACGGCGCGGTCTATTTCAAGGCGCTCGACGACGCAACTTTTTTTGCCGTCCAATCCCTTGTTACGGATTTCTTCGTGGTCACTTCCTCGTTCCAGCTCTATTTCTTGCGGCCCGTTTCCGATGGTCAGCTCCTGGCGCGCGGCCAGGTCGTCAGCCGCTCGAAGCGCCTCTACATTGCCGAAGGCGTTCTCCTCGACAGCCGCGGCAAAGAAGTGGCCCGCGGAAGTGGCACGTTCATGCCAAGCTCCATCCAACTCGGCCCAGACCTGGGCTATCGCTGAGCGTTGTGTGGAGTGCGGGAGCTCTGCTCGAGCACTTGCCGGCCGAGCATCAGCAAAAACTAGCCGAAGGATTGCACGGTCTTGTCTCGCGGACGCTGTTCTAATTCCGTCTAGTCAGGACCGCCTGTGATAACCTTAGCCAACTGCAAACCACGAAAACGCCAAACCGCATGACGCCCGGCTCACCCACTTTCCCCGTGTTGCGATGGTTTAGTCTTCTATGGATGATCGTCTGGCTTCCCGCGTATTTCCGCGTATGGGGATGGTCCAATCTGCTGCATCTATGCGACGTCGCGGTGATCCTGTCCTTCGTAGGAATCTGGCTCGCGAATCCGCTTCTGCTTTCGAGTCAGGCCGTCAGTTCCGTTGCGGCGGGCATCCTCTGGGTTTCGGACGTTGGCTGGCGGCTCGCAACAGGCCGCTTTCTCATTGGCGGCACGGATTATATGTGGGACGCGCGCTACCCGCTCTGGGTGCGTCTTCTTTCCACATTTCACCTTGGACTGCCACTTGTCCTTCTTTGGACCCTTCGGAAAGTTGGCTACGACAAACGCGCGTTAGGCCTGCAGGCCGCAATCGCTGCAATTCTACTGATCATCTCGCGCTTCTTCGCCGAAGATCTCAACATGAACTACGCCTTCCGCGATCCCGTCTTCCATCGTGCTTGGGGACCCGCAGTAGCCCATCTCGCCTTCATATTCATGGTGATTGTCGCTGCCATTTACTGGCCCACACACCTGTTGCTGGCCCGGTTGTTTCGCGCGCCGGTCATCCAGTCATAAGGAATGAGGTGTTCTGAGAATTTGCGCCTCGCGAAATATCTCAGCGCCGCCAGAAGCGTTCGTGCGTCAAGTGCGCACAATATTCCCTTGTCCCAGCGGCCGCTGCCGCGCCGGGTCGTGCTGCGCCCACCACTCGCGCCACGCGTCGGCATCATTCCCAATCGGCGAACCCGTGATGATGCGAAGCGTTCCGTAGATCAGTCCCCGTGTCGTAGCATTCAGCGAGTCGTCGTCGGCAAAATTGAGCAAGAGCGGCACGGCAGCCAGTCGCTCTTCCCGCGTCAACATGCCAGCCTCGCCAAGGCTGTTCGCGGCGCGTTCGCGTACGCGCGGCGAAGGATCATGCGTCAATGCCTCTAGCAGCGGGTCAATCGTTGCATCGTTCCCCAGCATGGCCAGGCCTTCGACTGCCCAGTAGCGTGTGTGTTCGTTTCGATCCTGCGAATATTTCAGCAGGTTGCTCAGCACTTTATCAGGCTCGACGCCGCGATTCCCCAAGGAACCCAGGCGCCACAAAGCCATTCCTCGCGCAGATGGATCATTCCGCAACTGCCGCAGCAGCCGTTCCACGCTTTCCGGCGATTTGCTCAAATTATTCGCCGCGAGATCGACGTCCACCGCCGCCGTGCGCACGCGAAGGTCGCGTGAGTTGAGCGCGGCGAGAACCAGGTCGAACAGCTGGTCCGTATTTTTCAGTCGGCCGCGCCATCCGTCGACATTCTGACGCAGCAAGTTGAGCGCAGCCTCGTCCTTCTGGATCGCAAGTTGTAGCAGCTTCTCCGCCTGCTGCTGTGTTGGAAGCCGTTGTATCGCCGCATCCGTTCCTTTTTCTTCCGCGGCCGTTCGCACCGGCGATACGCTCAGCGCAGGGGTTCTCTTTTGCGCATCCATGGCAAACGGGGAAGCCTGCATCGTCGTGCGTGCCGTTTCAAAACCAGCCGCAAGAGAAACGCTGCCCAGAGCCACCAGGGCTGCCGTCCAGCGGATTCCGCGTTTCCAGGCGTCGCGCGTTTTCTCCGCGCCGAAGCCGTTCTTTTCTCCCGGGAAATCCTTATTTTGCTGCTGATTCATGCGCTGTGGCCCACCAGGCGCGGGCGCGCGAAGCGCGCCGTCTGCCGTGAGCCAAACTAAGCTTTGCCATGGGAAGTGGCTATGGTACGCAAGTGCAGCGACCCTTCCTGGGCCGTATAACTTCTTCAGTTTCAGTTAGTTCAGGGAGTTACTGATAGGCGCCGAGCATCCCTCTCCGTACCAACGGACAGGTGCATTCTGCTCCTCAAAAAGTGTGATCCCTACCTCGCTTATGGCCACTTGGCAAGCGCAAGGCGCACTTCCGGCCTCGCGCGCGGAATACTTTCTAAGGAGTTGTCTGCGTGGTCGCAACCGTCGTCTGTTTCTGACGGAAATCAAACTGCAGCCGCCATTCGCTCGCGACACTTCTGCCATTCAATTCTGGCGGCGAGAAGACCCATTTCCTTGCCGCTTGCAAGGCGAGGTCCGCGAAAAATTTGCTGGGCCCGGGTGAATCCAGCGCTGCATCCGAAACAGCCCCAGACGGATCCACGTGCACTTTCACGCTCACGCGTACTTTTCCTTGTATGGTGTTGCGCGCTTTCTGCGAAATATCAGGCAGTACCTGATCCAGGACTTCGCCCTTCGCGGAACCGCTTGTGGGCACTGCCGATTTTGCCGTATTCCCCGGCGCAACAGCATTTGTCGGAGCAGGCGGAGTTGCGGAAGGCTGCGCTGTTGCCGTGGTGCTGCTGACCGGCTCGACCTTTGTTGGTTCGACCTTTGCCGATTCGAGCTTCTCCATGTCGCTCTTGGGCAGAGAAGCATTCCCTGGATCTGTTCCTAACTTAGTCTGTGTCTCTGCCCGGTCCTTGTTCTTTGCCGTCGATGGCCCAGATTTCGCATTCGGCGAATCCGAATGCGCAGCAACCGCCGAGTTCGCGGATTTCGCCCCTGTTGCGCTTGATTCCGCTCCAGACGCCGCGGCGGCTGACGATGGGTTTGCCGAGCGATGTACGAAAAGTCTCGGAACCGCAAGGAAAGCCGCCACCACCAGCGCTCCGACAATGAGCGGCACCATGTACCGCGGCCTAGGTCTCGCTTCTCTATAATGATTCGGCGGATGGGGACTTGGCATGGGTTTCATGGCGGGCCGAGGAGGCACTGCCTGCGAAATAATCGTTTTTGGCGCCACGGGCGCGAGGGGAGGCGGTGGCAGCGGAGCCGCAACCGCCGTTGCGCTCGCCGGCGCGCCGGCTGCTGCAGCCGAAGCCAATGGTGCACGCACACTCAGCCGCGCGGAAATGTCGGCTATGCTGATCCTCTTCCGCGGATCCACACGCAAACATTGCCGCGCAATATCCAAAAAAGGCGAAGACAGAGTCGCAGGAACGACGGGTTCCACGTGTGGCCCAGGTTGCCATTCCGGCAAACGCTGCGTCAGCACCTCCACCAGAGTTGTGCCCAGGGCCCACACATCACCAGCCGGCGACAACATTCCGCTGATGGCTTCCGGCGCAACGTATGCACCCGCCTTTCGATGAAAAGCCGGGGCTTGTCCCGCACCACAAATCGCATCGCTAGAGAGTTTTAACTTGTCACCGATCGCCAGGATGTTGGCGGGCTTGACGTCTCCATGTACAAATCCTCTTCCGTGTAGAAATTCCAGCGCATCCAACACCGGTCCGAGCATCTCTCGCGTTTCATCAGCCGCCAGCGCCCGCTCCGGCAGAATCTGCGACAGGTTTTCCTCGGCGTACTCCATCACCAGAAACAGCAGATCGTTGCCCTCCATCTGGCACCGCCCGCCGTCCAGTAATTTCAATAAATTGGGATGAGAGAGTCCTGCGGCGGCCTCCCACTGCGAGATTTGCAGGTTGGCTGTCGCGGGGTCCGCAGGCACAAGTTTGATCGCCGCTTTTTGTTTTTCGCCTTCGCCGTGCTCTGTAAGGAACACCGCGCTATGGTCCGAGCCGCCAAGGAACTGCCGCAACGGGAACCTTCCGTCAACGATTTGGCCTTCCCACCGTTTTGTGGTCTCGGTCACGTAGCACCTCCGCCAGACCGCTCAATTTGCACAAGTCATGGCAATTCTCCCAAGGAAGGGAAGAGGCTGGAGAACTACATACTACCAATACTGCCTGACCTTTCAACTGCACTTCAGACCAGTAGTTTTTTGCGATTCCAATCAGATACTCTCGGTGAGTCGACAGGTCTCCATTCCCAGCTTTGGGAGAGTAACCGTGTTCTGCGACCGTTGTGGCCTTAACTTTCTGCCCAAACAATCCGTATGCAGCCGGTGCAAGCGCGTGCCCACGCGCTACTGGTTTCAGTTGATGAGCCTGGTCACCCTGTTGGTAGCGGTGGCGTGCAATGGACTCGTGGCCCTATTGCTACTTCCTCGCTACGCCAATATGCACAACTCCAAATTTATTTTTCGCGCGTGGTGGTGGTTCGACCAAAAAGCTGCTCTCTACGGATGGGTTCTTTTTGCTGTAGCCCTTCTCGCCTGGGATTACTTTGTTTGGAAAGAAGCCCGCCCTAAAATCAAAGGCTGGTTCACGCGTAAGCTGCTGACGCTTTCTCTCGCAGCAGGCGTTGCTCCTATGATTCCCTGGTGGATCCCCGCGGGCCAACCCCCTGGCGAATTTCTATCCATGATCAGCAAGTATCCCGGCCTGCCCGCGATTCTCGCGTGGGGGGTCGTCCTGGTCGTCTCCGTGCTCCTATGCATTGACGCGGAGTCCCGGGACTATTTGCTCGGCCATGGCCGCATTCTCAGTCTAGTTAGTACCGCGGCGCTCTTCCTAGTCCTCTCCATGACCATCGTTGGATGGTCCATGAGCCTCTGAGAACGAGCGTTCTCGGAACGGCGACCTCACATAAACCATTTATAATCAACACGTATGAGCCAGTTCGAGTAAGTACTGCCTTTTCCATTTCTTAGACCGCGCGGGGCCCCCTCCGTTTTTGTAAGTGTTGCATTTAAAGGAGTTCATCGATCAGAGGCCTGCGGAAATTCGAGGAGTTGTCTGTGTCAAAGAGTGGCACGATGTGTCGTGCTACCGAAATCTTCCTGGAGACGCACACGCGCCAGGATTACGGTCCACGGAGACGGACCTTAGCTGCCCCGCGACATGGCTAGAAAAAGCGTCATGTATCGCTTGAGCTTCTGAGTGATCAGGAAGTTTTCCTTCACATGCTTGTGACCATGCTCTCCCAGTTTCGCCGCAATTTCCGGATGGGACAACAGGAAGCGTATCTGGTAAGCGGTCCCTTCGACGGAGTGCGCCAAAAGTCCCGTGTGTTTGTGAATGACTTGCACGGGAATGCCGCCCACCGCCGAAGCCACCACCGGTTTCTTTTTCCAGAGCGCCTCGGAAACGGTCAGCCCGAATCCTTCTCGAAGGCTTTTTTGAATCACAATGGTGGAGGCGCGTTGTAGCGCATTGACCTCCAGCGGAGCCCACGCCGGCAGCTCAATAACATGAATGTCCGGGTCACCGTCCGCTTCGCGCAGCACTTCCTGCAGAACTACCGCCCCTTCCGGGTCATCCGAGGCGCTGCCGCCAGCCAGCACCACTTGGCAATCGAAATATCGCTTTACAATACGATAGGCGCGAATGACTCCGACAGGGTCTTTGAGCCGGTCGAACCTGGAAATCTGCGTGAGGATGGGGCGGTGCGGATCGATCCGGTAATGCGCGAGCGTCTGAGCGATGAAGTTGGCGTCCAAGTCGCGGTTCTTCTCGGAAAGAGGATCAATCGCGGGGTAAAAGAGATACTGAGGGATGGGCAAATTACGTGAAAATTCCGGCGAGGAAAACATCGCCGCTTCATAGCGGGCCACGAATTTATCCAAGAAATTCCAGACCACGCCGTTGGGGTGAGACAGGTCAATGTGGCATCGCCAGGCCCAATGATTCCCGCCATTCGGGCGTCCATCAATCAGGGCCGCAGGCTGCGGATCATGGATGATCATGAATTCCGCGTCCAGCGGAAGCCGCGCACGGTTCCTCTCGTTGCAGGCCAGGAAAATCTCGAAGTCCTTTGGGTCCGGATGATAGGGCGCACCATGCAGCGCGTTGTGAAAAGATTTCGTCACATTGTAAAAATCATCGCCGCCGGTCATCACGTCCCATCGCATGTCCAGTTCAAGTTCCTCGGCAAGCGGCAACAGGCGGTTCAGAATCTCAGCTACTCCGCCTCCCACCGCAGTCGAGTTGATCATCTCGATGCTGCGTCCACGCAATGGTTTTGCAAGAACTCGAAGCTCGTCGATCTCCTCTTCGCCGAGCAGCGCTGCGTAGTCATGCAGCGGGATCCTGGTGGCAATCGCTACTTCGCTCATGCTTTTCTCCTCTCGCGATCAATCAGGCGCAGCATTTCGTCGCGCGCGCTGTCGAGGGTGTTCGTGTAAATGTCGATGTGATTGACTTCGTCAGCCAGCGTTTCGAGGCCGAGTCCATCCGCCAGCCAGTGGGAAAAGTCATTCGTTTGCAGCTGCAGGCGCATCCGCGAGGAAATGAAGTGAAAGTAAAAGGAGGCATGACTCAGATGCGAGATGCCCTCGCGAAATTCGTCCAGGGTTGCTGCGGGGAGTCCAAACGGCAGCCTGACTTCGACGCTTTCGCAAAAGTAGAAGCGTTCCAGGGCCTCCTGGCTGGCGAATGCTTTATGGGAATCGCAGTAATCGCCAACAACGCGGCACAGGTCTTCCCGGAGCGCCGCAATCGAAACGTAATCCCGGACGTCCATCGCCGCGAGCTGTTCGGCCAGATCTTCGCGATTGGCATCCGCGTGCGCCCACTGCGCGAAGTCGTTCGAGAATCCTTCCGTCAAAAAATGATGGCTGCCCAGCGTTTGAAAGGTGTGATGAAAGATGGAAGCATCGCTGCAATGTCGCATCCCGGAGCGGAGTTCCGTCAGCGTTCCCGCGGACTCATTTCCAATGCGCGTCAAGTGCGCAACCGTAAAAAACTCGAACGGTTTTTGTTCCGTATTCATGCGAGCATTTCCTCCTGTCGTCCCGTGGCGCCGCGCAGCGAAATTTGCGGAGCCTCGGCGCGCTCTGGCGCATCAATGCGAATCTCAGTCAGGTCCGAAAGCAGGTGGGCAGCCCACCGATAGACGTTGTGCTCCCGTACCGTTGCGCGCATTTGCTCCATGCGCTTTGCTTGCTCTTCTTCGGACATCTCCAGCGAGCGGTGAATCGCTTCCGCCACCTGTTGTACGTCATAGGGATTTACCAGCAGCGCGTCCGGCAGTTCGTGCGATGCACCTGCAAACGTGCTCAGGATAAGCGCCCCGCGCCGATCTTCACGCGCCGCGACGAATTCTTTCGCCACGAGGTTCATGCCATCGTGCAGAGAGGTCACGAGACACAGCGATGCGGCCCGGTAATAGCGCGAGATTTCCGCGTGCGAGTGATGTTTCTTCAAGAGGACGATGGGCTTCCAGCGCCCCGCCTGAAAGCGCGCGTTGATACGGTCTGCTTCCTCAATGACTTCATCCAGAAAAGTCTTGTACCGGCTGATTTCTGTGCGGCTTGGCGCTCCAATCTGTACAAAGGCAAAGCGGCGCTGGTAAGCCGGGTATAGTTCGAGGAAATGCTCAATGCCGCGAAAACGCTCGATGATCCCCTTGGTGTAATCCACGCGGTCGACACCAACGCCAAGAAGGCTAGCCTCGATGCCGAGTTCACTGCAAAGAGCCGCGCGCTCTTCTCCTGCATTGCGCGGCGTTTCGTTCGCAGCATGCCCGTTTTCCGGGAACGCCACGCTGATCGGATAGGGGCGTACTCGCGTCACGTGCCCCTGCCGGTTGACCGCAAAGCGGTCCCACTCGGTCAGCGCTTCCAGCGCGCGGTCCACCGTCTCGAGAAAATTGTTGCCGTGCGACTGAATATGAAAGCCGATTAGGTCGGCGCCGAGAAGTCCGTCGACGAGTTCGCGCTGCCACGGACAAATCCCAAACACTTCCGCGTTGGGCCAGGGAATGTGCCAGAAAATCGCGACGCGCGCATCGGGCCGTGCATCCTTGATCATTCGCGGCAGCAGAGCGAAGTGATAATCCTGCGCCAGGAGGATCGGAGACTCCGTCCCTTCCATCTCCTGCAAGACCGCATCCGCAAACCGGCGATTCACGCGCTGGTAGTGGACCCAATCTTCGGGACGGAATACGGGCCGCGTGTGCGCGACGTGGCAGAGCGGCCATAGGCCTTCGTTGGCGAAGCCTTGGTAGTAACCTTTTTCTTCCTCGTCGCTCAGCCACACGCGCCGCAACGTATAGCTCGGATGGTCCGGCGGAACGCGCTGGTGGTCGTTTGCATCGGAAGATTCGCGGTCCGCGTTTCCGGAGCCATGGGCGATCCATGTGCCGTCGCAAGCTACCAGCACTGGCTCAATCGCGGTCACCACGCCACTCGCCGGGACGATGACCCCGACGGAATGATCCTTATCGTTGTAGACATTCAGATAAGGCTCGCGGTTCGACACGACAAACAGCGGCTTGTCGTGCAGTTTGCTTCGCAGGCTGACGCGCAGCCGTTCGGCTGTCCAGACGGATGCATTGGTATCGCGTAACCGCGCTTCCTCTTCCGCCGTGGCTCGAGCCGCGTTCAGATCCTGCGCAAGGTGCGTTACTTCCTGGTGCAACTGATCGAAGATTTCTCCCGGCGGCGCCATTGGCGGAGCCTGCGTCTCTCCGGTTCGCAAACTTTGCAGCCACTTCGCCGTAAGCGCCAGCGGAGTCGTCAAGTTCCACCGCACCAGAACTATCGCCAGACCGCTGATGAGAGCCGTTTGGATTAACGCCGTAAACAGCGCGTCGCGCAGCGTGTGCCGCACCTCCGTGTCGATATAATTTGTGTCGTGAAAGAGCGCGAGCGTCCCAGCGGCTTGTCCGTCGTGATGAAGCGGCAACGCAAAGATGTGCATGGGGTCGGGAGTCTTATCATCCGACCCCGCGGATGCGGGGATGGCCGTAAATTCGCCATACGCCGCATCCTGCCGTGCTGCGCGCGTTGCAGCGGCCGGGCGTAATTGAAACCCTTCACGAAGCCCGGCGGTAATCGCGATGGCGTTGCCATCGGTGTCGTAAACCGCAACGCCCCTCAAATGTTCTCGCTGTCCAAAACGGGCCACAAGCCGTTGCAGATTCTTATTCGGCCCATGGTCCAGCAGGGGTTCGACGTTTTCCTGGAGACTTTCTCCAAGAATTTCCGAGCGCCGCGAAAGATCGTTGCGCAGGTTGCGTTTTTCCGTGCGCACCTGGTATCCCGCAAACAAGAGGGACACCACCACCACGCTGACGATCAAGGGCAGGATAATCTTCAGTGTCGTGCGCATCCCTAGTCCTCAGGAGAATAGAGCGAGCCATTCCGCCCGGAGGCTGGGCCGGGTTGTTAAACAGATTGAGGCGACGCCAGCAGGAATACAATACGGGTTAATACCCAGAGGACGGGGTCACGACGACGTGGACGGCGATATTCTGGCCGCTGTCCGAGCGATACTCGACCATAGCTTGCGCTCCAACCGTCAGCTTGCCTTCCACTTTTGTTTTGTCATCCACGAGGAACTGTACGGTCTTCGACGCCTGATCGTCCTTGGAAGACGTGCTGAGTTCGAAAGCGGCATCGCCTACCGAAGCGATCTTTCCGCTAACGGATTGATTTTCCGTCGCGGGGCTGCGGTAACCTCCCTCGGCCGGGAGGGGTTGTGCAAAAACGGCCAATGTGAAGCAAGCCATAAATAAGGTCGCCAAAGAAAGAATGGTCCGGAATTTCATGGGTCTCCTCCGATTTTTATTTCGACCGGGAATCTAGGGAAGGGCACGACATAAGCCAAACTCGGGCAATCTCGCGACCTCTGTGTAAGTTGCTTTATCTCAGTAAGATATGCGCTGTGGCAGTGAAGCCATCTGAAATCCGGGCGTTCGTGTTTCCGTGCAATTCTTGCGTACCCAACGATGTGGCTACTCGCGCTTCTACAGGGTTTTACCGATGCCCGGGTACTAGAGCTACCTCTTGCAAACCAGGCAGCAAATTTGTCAGAATCCCCGCCGGTTCCTTGACTTGCTGGGCGCGCGACTCAATAATGTTAAAGCATGAGTGTTAGCGCCGGAGGCGTTCAAGACGTGTTCCTCGATGTAAAAGAGCTTGCGGTACGGAAGCTGCGCATCCGGAAGAGCTTTGCTCCGGGCAGCATCGACTTCCAATCGTTCGAAGTGAAACAGGCCGCGCCCCTGGAGGTGACGGCCACTGCGGAACTGCTCGAAGGCCAGATTCGGATTGAGGGCCAGCTGGAAACCAAGATTGAGATGGTCTGCGCGCGCTGCCTCGAACCGATTATCGAGGATGTGAACCGCTCTTTCGACCTGTTTTACGCGCCTCTCCCCAAGGGCGCCAAGCCGAAAGAAGACCGTTTGAAGGATGACGACACCGAGATTGCTTTTTTTGAAGGCGATGGCCTCTTTTTGGCGGATGTGCTTAGAGAGCAGGTGCTACTTGCTCTTCCGCTGAAGGTCATTTGCCAGAGCGATTGCCGCGGACTGTGTCCGAACTGCGGTGCTAACCTGAACCACGAGGAGTGCCGCTGTGAGACCCACGCGACAGACCCGCGTTTGGCTCCCCTCGCGCGCCTGAAGCAGGACTGGCTGAAAAAACAATAGTTTTCAGGGCCAAAAGCCCTTAGAATCCGCCCACTGGGGCGGGAACGAGGAGTATTACTATGCCTAACCCAAAAAGACGGCATTCGAAGCGACGGACGAGTACACGGCGAGCCCACGATTTTCTGGTCAAGCCGGCGCTCGGCGAATGCCCGAATTGCCACGAGACGAAGCAGCCGCATCAGGTTTGTCCCCATTGCGGCTACTACAAAGGCCGCGCTGTGCAAGACAAGTCAGCCTGACGCTGCGCAGTTTCTTCCCGTTTTTTTTCTGGAAGTAGCGGTCAGATAATCCGATGATCACTATCGCTGTGGACGCCATGGGCGGTGACAACGCGCCCCGCCCCGAGGTCGAAGGCAGTGTTATGGCTGCCCGGGAGTTGGGTGTTCGCGTGATGCTTGTTGGGCCGCCGAATGTGGTGCGCGCGGAGCTGGCGAAACATGCGGCGCCGAACTTGCCGATCGAGATTGTTCCGGCAAGCGAAGTGATTACCATGCACGACCATCCGGCGCAGGCGTTTCGGCGGAAGAAAGACAGCTCAGTGCATGTCGCTACGCGTTTGGTACGCGAGGCCAAAGCGGACGGGCTGGTCAGTGCGGGCAACACGGGCGCCGTGATGACTGTTGCGAGATTTTTGCTTGGCACTTTGGAATCGGTGGATCGCGTGGCACTCGCGGCGCCTTTTCCGAACGCGAAGGGCGGCGTCTCCGTGCTGCTGGATGTCGGAGCCAACGTGGATTCGAAGCCCGAACATCTGGTGCAGTTCGCGGTGATGGGTGAGATTTATTACCGCGCGACGTTTGGCAACCGCAAGCCGCGCGTGGGCCTTTTGTCGGTGGGAGAAGAAGAGATCAAGGGGAATGAGCTGACGCGCGAGGTTTACACGCGTCTGAAGAAACTTCCAGTGCATTTTGTGGGCAACGTGGAAGGCGGGGATCTTTTCTCCGGGGATGTGGATGTGATTGTTAGCGACGGTTTTGTCGGCAACATCGCGTTGAAAATCTGCGAGGGGCTGGCGGTCCAGATTTTCGGCTTGCTGAAGAAATCCATTCAGAGCTCGCTGGCATCGCAGGTAGGGTTTCTGTTTTCCCGCGGAGCCTTGAAGGGTTTGAAGAAGACCATTGATTACACGGAGCAAGGTGGCGCGCCGCTGTTGGGTGTTCGCGGCGTTTGCGTTATTGGGCATGGACGCTCGAATGCCAAAGCAGTGAAGAACGCGATTCGCGTGGCCGCGGGCCTGTCTCGCGCGCGTATCAACGAAAAAATCGAACAGGAGCTCTCGGCCGCGAGCGCAATCGCATGACGGCTCAGAAGAGGAATTAACGATGGGCAAAGTCGCATTCGTATTTCCGGGACAGGCTTCACAATATCCCGGCATGGGCAAGGAGCTGGCAGAGAAGCATCCGTCGGCGCGCGCGGTTTTTGATGAGGCCGACAAGGCTCTCGGCTTTTCCATCTCCAGGATTTGTTTCGAAGGTACCGAGGACGAACTCAAGCTCACGGCCAACACGCAGCCGGCCATCCTTACCGTCTCTGTTGCTGTTTATCGCGTACTGGCGGAGAACGGCTTGAATCCCGATTTTGTTGCCGGCCACAGCCTTGGCGAATACTCGGCTCTGGTGGCGGTTGGCGCGCTGAAGTTTTCTGATGCGGTGCAACTCGTTCGCAAGCGCGGCACCTATATGCAGGAGGCCGTGCCCGCGGGAGTAGGTGCGATGGCGGCCATCATGGGGTTGTCGCCTGCTGTTGTGGCCGACGCCTGCAAGCGCGCTTCCGAGGGCGAAATCTGCTCGGCTGCCAATCTCAATTCGCCCGAGCAGACCGTCATTTCGGGCCACGCTGGCGCGGTAAAGCGCGCGGTCGAAATTGCGTCGCAGCTCGGCGCCAAGCGGGCGGTCATCCTTCCCGTTTCCGCGCCATTTCATTCCGCGCTAATGACTCCCGCGCAGGAACGACTTACCGAGGATCTGAAGAAGATCTCCTTTACAAATTTAAGCGTTCCCCTGGTGACCAACGTCGACGCCGACACTATCTCCACCGGCGACGAAGCCCGCGAAGCGCTGGTTCGCCAGGTCACCATGCCTGTGCGCTGGGAAGAATCCGTCCGCATGTTGATTGATGAGGGCGTGAACACGTTTGTGGAAGTCGGGCCGAGCCGCGTCCTTACGGGGCTTTTGCGCCAGATCGAGCGTTCGGTGGCTACCTTGAATGTGGAAGACGAAAAGAGTTTGGCTGCCACGGTAGAAAAGATCGCAGGGGCGAGATCGGACGCGGCCTGACAGTGCACAGACGGAAGTCTGTGCCACTGTGATGATGCACCGGTAGGGAGCAGCAGGATGGAATGATCGGGGATTAACGATTCATGTTCAGCCTAAAAGACAAAGTGGCTTTACTCACCGGCGCCTCGCAAGGCATAGGCCGCGAAACCGCGCTGGCCCTCGCCGAAGCAGGTGCAAAAGTAGCCGCGGCAGCCCGCAACGAGGAAAAACTCGCTACGCTGGTCAACGAAATCGTAAACGCAGGCGGCGATGCCATTGCGATTAAAATGGACGTGGCCGAACCCGAGCAAATCAAATCCGGCTTCAAGCAAGTCCTCGAAAAATACGGCCGCCTCGACATTCTGGTCAACAACGCCGCCATCACCCGCGACGGTCTGGCGCTGCGCATGAAGCAGGACGACTGGGACGCCGTTATCCGCACCAACCTGACCGGTGCACACCTCTGCACGCAGCAGGCTCTTTCGACGATGATGCGCGCTCGTGCGGGACGAATTATCAATATCGCCAGCGTGGTGGCGCAGATGGGCAATGCCGGGCAATCCAATTACGTCGCTGCGAAAGCTGGGCTGGTAGGACTGACGAAAGCCATTGCCATTGAGATTGCCTCGCGCAACATCACGGTCAACGCCGTGGCGCCGGGTTTCATCGCCACGCCTATGACTGATGTTCTCTCCCAGGATGTGAAGGCCACGCTGAAAGCACGCATCCCGCTAGGCCGTATGGGCACTTCGCGGGATGTTGCCGCGGCGATCGTTTTTCTGGCGAGCGACGAAGCCGCTTACATTACCGGCCACGTCCTCGACGTCAACGGCGGTCTTTATTTGGCATAATTTTTTCCGTTAGTTTCGAAGGTCGAGATCCTGCGCGATGTACGCGTACTTTGCCGATGGCCGGAATGGAAGCATTTTCGCAAGACGCTAATAGAAGTAGGGAAAGTTGATGAGGAAAAGCTTAAAGAATTAGAGCTGACGATTGAGGCAGACCCCCTTGAATTAGTTGAGTTGATTAGGACAATGGAGCAAGCGTTTGGCGTTGAGTATGTCGAGAACCCGAAAAGTTGACCTTGCTGCAAGGGCTGACTAGAATGGGCAGGTTGCCTGATAGACGAATTAAGACACCATGGGGCGGTGTTTAAGCCGGTCGGATGTTATTGTACGTCTCAGCATAATAAGCGATAGCAAATCGCGGAGGATATGAATGGCCAGCGTGGAAGAACGCGTAAAACAAATTATCGTCGAGCAGCTCGGCGTGGATGAAGCCGAGGTGACGCCCACCGCATCCTTCGTGGATGACCTCGGCGCGGATTCGCTCGACCAGGTGGAATTGGTCATGGCGTTTGAGGAAGCCTTCGGGATCGAAGTTCCCGACGAAGACGCCGAAAAAATGACGACCGTAAAAGATGCGGTCGATTACATCGACAAGCACGCCAAGGGAAAGTAAGCCACGAATTTATCACCACAACAGGGAGCGTTAGAGAGTTGACTCGCCGCGTAGTCGTTACGGGTGTTGGATTGGTCTGTGCTCTGGGTATAGGCACGGAGGAAACCTGGCAAAACCTCCTCGCCGGGCAGAGCGGCATTGGTCCTGTCACTCAATTTGATACCACCGGCTTCGATTGCACGATTGCCGGTGAAATCAAGAATTTCGATCCTTTCCGCTGGATTGAGAAAAAAGAACTGAAGAAAATGGGCCGCTTCATTCAGGTGGCTCTCGCCGCGGCTGACTTCGCGGTGAAATCCGCGAGCTGGAAACCGGAAGACTCCGATCTGAACGAAGTCGGCGTCTACGTTTCTTCCGGCATCGGCGGATTCGACATCATCGAACGCGAGCACTGGAAATTGGTCCAGGGCGGTCCGGGAAAAATTTCGCCCTTTTTCATTCCATCGGCCATCGTCAATCTGGCTTCGGGCCACATCTCCATTCGTTACGGAGCCAAGGGGCCGAATTCCGCCACGGCCACGGCGTGCTCCGCTTCCGCTCACGCCATCGGCGATTCGTTCAAAATTATTGAGCGCGGCGCTGCCGACATGATGATTTGCGGCGGCACGGAAGCCACGATTACGCCAATGGGCATCGGCGGCTTCGCTTCGATGAAAGCGCTCTCTACGCGCAACGACGACCCCGGTCACGCAAGCCGCCCCTTCGACGCAGGCCGCGATGGCTTCGTCGTCGGCGAAGGCGCGGGAATTTTAATTCTCGAATCCCTTGAGCACGCGCAAAAGCGCAACGCCAACATCCTTGCCGAAATTGTTGGCTACGGCATGTCCGGCGATGCCTACCACATCACGCAACCAGCGTCTGACGGCGACGGCGCGTTCCGCGTGATGAAAGCTGCAATCAAGGACGCCAGGCTCAACCCAATAGACATCGGCTATGTCAACGCGCACGGCACCTCCACGCCGCTCGGCGACGTGATTGAAACGCGCGCGCTGAAGAGGGTCTTTGGCGAAAACGCGCACAAAGTTCCTGTTAGCTCCACGAAATCGATGACGGGCCATCTCCTGGGCGGCGCCGGCGGTCTTGAGGCGGGCATCAGCGTTCTCGCGCTGCGCGATCAAATTTTGCCGCCGACCATCAATCTCGAAACGCCCGATCCCGAGTGCGACCTCGACTACGTGCCTAACGTGGCCCGCAAAGCCGCCGTCGAATACGCCCTTTCCAACTCGTTCGGTTTCGGCGGCACAAATGCCGCTCTGATTTTCAAGCGCTGGTCAGGAAATTAAGCTCCCCATTTCTGAGCTGAAATTCTGGTCTGGGTTCTGGAAGTGGGGGTGCCCCACCCTGGGTTTGTAAGGGTGGGTCTTCGGATTAAATTTAAACTTCGACCATAATTTTGGGCAAGGACGAACTCCGTGAACATCATCGTCTGCATCAAACAGGTTCCCGCTAAAGACGCGCCTCTCTCGATCGCGGGAAACTGGATTAAAGAATCCGACATCGGCTTCGAAATGAACGAGCCCGATAGCTACGCCCTCGAAGAAGCGTTGCGGCTGAAGGAAAAGCATGGCGGCGAAGTGATTGCTCTGTCCATGGGCCCGGAACGGGTTAAGCAGACGATAAAAGAAGCCCTGGCCAAAGGCGCGGACCGCGCTATCCACATCGCCGACGACAATTTTGCGCAACAGGATCCGCTGGGCTCCGCCAAAGCGCTGGCCGCCGCAATCGGCAAAGAGAAGGCGGACCTGGTTCTGACCGGCCTGCAAAGCGACGACCACGGCTTCGGCCAGACCGGCGTCCTGTTGGCAGCGCTGCTCGATCGCCCTCACGCGACGATTATCATGGCCATCGAAGTCGACGGCGAGAGAATGAAGCTCAAGCGCGAACTCGAGGCTGGCTGGTTTCAGCATCTCGAATGTCCGCTCCCAGCCGTCCTTTCGATCCAATCCGGCATCAACAAAGTTCGCTACGCCACTTTAAAAGGCATCATGGCCGCCAAGAAAAAAGAAATTGCCACGATCACCCGCGAATCATTAGGGATCCAGCACGAGCCGACGCAAAAAATCGAAAAAATCTATGTCCCCACAAAAACGAAGAAAACAGAGTTTCTGACTGGCAGTCCGAAGGAAGCAGCAACAAAACTGGTGGAAAAACTGAAATTCGAAGCGCGGGTCATCTAACATGAAAATCCTCGTCATCACCGAACTGCGCCAAGGCAAATGGAACAATGCCAGCTTTGAAACTTTGGCTGCCGCCCAGCAAATCGCTGCGGAGACAGCAAGCACGATCGGCGCAGCGGTCATCGGCAAGAACGTCTCGGCATTTGGCGACGAACTCTCCGCAAAAAACGTAGGCGAAGTCCTGCAAATAGAGCACGACCTGCTGGAAGCCTATACGCCAGACGCCTATTGCGTCGCTCTCGCGCAAGTCATTAGTTCAGCGAAGCCAGATCTCGTACTTTTCCCGCACACGTATCAAGTCCGGGATTTCGCACCCAAACTCGCCGCGTCTCTGGGGAAAGGCATGATCGGCGACTGCATCGGCTATCGCCATGAATCCGGCAAGCTCGTTTTTGTGCGGCAAATGTTCCAGGGCAAAACCGCCGCGGACGTCACTTTCCAGGGTAATGCTCCATGGTTCGCCTCATTTCAGTCCGGCGCGTTTCGCGCGGATCTGGTGGCCGCACATCCCGACGGTAAAGCGCCAATCAATAAAGTTGCCATCGATCTAAAATCTGAACAAATCCGAACGAAGCCCCTCGATCTTTTCAAAGAAGCCAAATCCGCCGTCGACCTCACGCAAGCCCCCATCATCGTCTCGATCGGCCGCGGCATCAAAGCCCCCGAAAATATTCCGCAAGCGGAAGCCCTCGCCAAAGCCATCGGCGGCGAAATCGCAGCCTCTCGCCCGATTTGTGACGAAGGTTGGCTCCCCATGGAGCGCCAAATCGGCAGCTCCGGCCAAACCGTCGCGCCAAAGCTTTATCTTGCGCTCGGCATCAGTGGCGCCATCCAGCACGTCGTCGGCATGAAAGGCGCGCGCACCATCGTCGCCATCAACAAAGACGCCAACGCCCCCATCTTCGAAATCGCCGATTATGGCGTAGTAGCCGACATCTTCGAAATCATGCCCGCCCTAACCGAAGCCCTGGAAAAATCCAAATCCTCCTAACCAACTCACCCGCATCCACATAGAGGGAATCCCTCTCCGTTTTCCCGGGCAGCGGGTCGGCTTCTGGTTTCCGCGTTCACCAAGCACTGGAGTGATGGCAGTAGCCGCCGCGCTTCGATTACCATGAACGCCATGCGCCCGTGCATGGATCAGGCCGCCTTTGAATGGATTCGAAGTCAGCGAGAAGAGCTTCTCGCCAGCGACAATCCGAGCTGGAAGGGCAACTTTGTGTCTCACTTGCTGCCAAAGACTTTCGAAGTGTACGCAAAGGTCTTGCAAAGTATTGAAGCAAACTACGAAAATATCGACAACCCTCTCGCGGAGCGCGAGATTGCCATTCTCAAGATCCCACCATTGTAAGAAGCTGCGGTCATTTGTCGAGAGTTTGAGGGAAGAACACCGAGGCTCCAGGATAAGGTGGGAAACGCTGGCTCATCTATTCGGCGTGCCGTTTAAGTCCGAGATATGCCATGAGTGGTTCCGAGTGAGTATGGAGGAACAGGCATGTTGGCCCCGATTCTTGTTCGGGCCGAGCGAGGGGAGCTTGAACCGCAAAGAATTAGCCGAACTGCTTTCTGTTCTCCGCCCTTTCACAGGTGGTCGGGATTGCTTCTTTCGTTTTGCTGAAATACCGTTCATTACTACAGATAAGCCGATTCTTTTCCGTGGTGTTCTCGGCGAGCTTCCGACTTTCCTCGCCGATGGGGAATATCAATTAACCCCAGAATATTTGTGGCCAGCCGACCGCAGTTGGTGCGTATGCAGCGACTATGACCTCGAGTTCACGATAGTGGCTGGCCCGAAGGAATTGGTCTCCGGCGTGTTGAATAACGCCACTCTGGAAGCTCTAGAAGTAACTCCACAAACGCGCATCGACAGTTATGCTCCGATGCCTAAATAAGCGCCCAGATTGGCGATCTCCCGCGTAGTTGGGTAAGCGGACATCGCGTAACGATTGATGCCTGAAGCAGAAAGGCGAACCACGTTACCGGAAACTTGGCTGCCCGGACTCCGAAGGCCTGGGAAATGGAAAAGCTCTGAGGTGTGCAATATTGAACAGACGCGATTTCCCTCTAGCGATAACGTCTCGCCATGAAACTCCTGAATGTTGTGTCGGCTCTAATCGTCGTTGTTGTTGCGGCGGTTTTGAGTTTCAAAAGAGGGATGATTTTTCTTCCATAAATCATCCGGTCAACCGCCGACTGTTCATTCACGCTCTTATGCGTGGTTCATCAGTATGAGTTTGTTCCAATTTCTGCCAATCCGCGCCAGCTTCCCGCTGGCGTTTTTGCTTTTCGGCAGCCCGTTTTGGTATGACCTGGGTCGCTATTTCGACCGCTTCACTGCGTCTACCAGGCCGGGATAGGGGTTTATGGCCTTGCCCCTCGACCACGCCTTTTCGCGCCCCAACTCGAAAATTGCAAAATGCAAGTGTGGCGTGCTCTCAGCTGCGTTTCCAGTCGATCCTACAAAACCGATCACGTCACCAGACTGGACCGGCATTCCCTCGTGCAACCCTTCCGTGTAACGGTCCAGGTGGGCGTAGTAATAGCAATACTCCGCCTTCTCATCGAACTCGTAGATGGTGTTGCCGCCAGGTTTGCTTAAAAACAATTTGCGAATCGTTCCCGGTACCACAGCACGCACTGCTGTTCCTCTCGGCTCGAGAATGTCAATCGCCTCATGCCGGTGACCGTTATGAATTTCCTCGTAGGTATCTCGCAGATCCGCGAGCGTAAGCCCGCTGATGGGCGGAGTCATCTCCAGCATCGAAGACGTCTCGCCAACGGCAAAAAGCGCTAGGAAAACTACGGGAATACACACCCAGACCTTCGAGACTGGTCCCCTATGCCTATTCGTCCCGGCGACCTTTCGTATCGCAAGCTTCGTTTTCTCACTCCTTGAATACGACCGCCGTACCTTTTGCGACCATGCTGGCAAGTCTGCTGGCGTCCCAGTTTGTCAGCCGTACGCATCCGTCAGACTGGGTATAGCCGATCTCGCCTGGGTCAGGCGTGCCGTGTATCCCGTAGTGAGGATCGCTGATCCCAATCCATACGACACCCACAGGATTGTTCGGGCCTGCGGCGATGGTTTCCTTGACGCTGGTGGGCTTGGGATCCCAAAACAAATTGGGGTTGTAGTCGTAAGTTGGATTTCGCCGCACCTCAGTGACCTTCCAATTTCCGAAGGGGAGCGGAGCGTGCACACTGCCGCTAGTCACAGGGGCAAAAAAAATGATCTGCCCTTTCCCGTCATACACTTTCAGAACTGCTGACCTTTTTGAAACGACGATCTTGAGCGCTCCAGTGCGGGCCCGCTCGGAGTCCAGCGCCTCTTGTCCGCTACGCGCCACATTGGGCACTCTTATTTGCTCGCCCGCAGTGAAATGCGCGCCAGGGTTCAGGCGCTTGAGCAGGGCCGGCGAAGAGTGGAATTTCTCGCTCAGCTCCTGCAGTACAGACGTGTAGTAAAGACCCGGAAGTCTCGACTTCGCGAGCATGTCTCCCGGAATCTTCTCGCTGAACGGCCCGGCCGCGTCTTCCGCAGTGATCGTATACGGGATAATCGGCTCCACGCCTGCACCGGCGCCGAGCGCCGCCAGTAGTGCCTTGCGATTCCCCGCGCCTGGAGCAAGCCCACGCGCGGCCTGGAACGCCACCAGTGCCTTGCTGCTGTTCTTGCCCACATTTCCGTCGATCTCACCGGGCGAGAAGTCGGCCCGATCGAGAAGCACCTGCATTTCGAGTTCCGTGGTTCCGGCTGTTGCAACGGCCGGTGCCGGTCGTTTCGTTGCGATCAACGTGGATGCACCCAAAAGAATGGCCACGCTCGCGGCGAGACAGCACAAAGTCCTGACACTAAATTTCGAGGCGCATTTCAGCGCGACAACGTAATTCGTTCTTCTCAAGGGTTGCACCTCACGCTAGGCAAACGTATCAGCCCCTGATCTGACGCGTCTGTTCAACACCGCACACATTAGGCCGGACAAAAACGAAAGGTATAATGCCAGCGGCGCCTTGATTCACCGGCAAATGTCTCTTGGGAAAACCGGGGACTGTCGGGAGGCGGAAGCAGGATCCTGCCACTCCCCGAACCTAAATGGGCGCTTGATAGCGACGCAGCCGCACGGCCGCCACGAGGAATACTGCGGAGACGACCAGTCCGCCCCACAACCCCGCACTACCAAGAAATGTTCCCGCCGCGATATGTGTCATCGGTCCCGATGGAAACATATTGTCCGGTGAGTCAAAAGCTGGCGCGGCTCCGATCAATCGCGATCCCACCAATCCCGCAAAATGCCAGGTACGGAACACGATCAGTTCGACGCCGCCAATGGCGACCAGCGGCAATACAGCCCATAGAAATGTTGCGCGGCGCGCCCATCCGGATACCAGCAGGAGCCAGCAATAGATTGGCAAAGGCCAAAGCGCATGGGCCGTAAAAATGTGATAGATCGTCAGCATGGACATCCGGAAGAAGGATAGTTTCGCCCACAACTCCGCAACACTCTGACCCGTCCCCCAGAGTATGAAGCTGCTCAACAGCAGCATGATCCCCTGCATGGCCACGATGATCGCATAGAGGAGCAGCGGCAGAACGACGAGGGGAATACTCACCTTCGCGAGCACGGTAGTGACATCGGATACGGGCAGCGACTTCCAGAACAGGATGCTGCGATCGCGGCGCTCGGAGTGCAGCGCATCGAGACAATAGAACACACTCACGATAATACCGGTGAGCATCAGCAGACCCGCTGCCATGTCGTATGGCTGGGTCACCACGTCACTCGCATGCGTCACATCGAGCCTCAGCGCCTTCTCCCAAATCCCTGCGATCGCGCTCATCGAGAAGGCGAACAGAGCAACTGCGGCGACCGCCAGTGGCGCTATGTAGATCGAACGGTTCTCCCATAATTCACGACGCACCGACCAATAGAAGGCGCGCGTCGCAGGAAAGACCGCAGGCGCGACGCTCTGAGCCTGCACGGATTCGGAAATCGCATTCGATGGAGTACTCATCGGCTCGCTCCTTGTGCCTGCTCGCTTTGCTGGCCCAGCACGGCAACGAACAAATCGGCGATGCTGGGCGTGCGCACCTCGCCAAGCGCTGCCAGTTGCTCGCGATCCACGCCATCAAACAGCAGGATGCTGCCACCGAACACCTGGCGCTCGTGCACCGGCTTCAGCGCCCGCGCCGCGGCGGCCTTCTCCGGATGCACCATCACTTCCACATAGCGCGACTCAAAATCGTCCATCCTGCTTTGGAACACGATCCGGCCACGATTCATGAACATGAGATCGGTGAGCACGTGCTCGATCTCCTCCACCTGATGCGTCGTCACCACGATCGTACGGCTCCGATCGAAATAGTCGTTCAGCAGGGAATCGTAGAACTGCTTGCGAAATAGGATGTCGAGGCCCAGTGTCGGTTCGTCCAGCACGAGCAACCTCGCGTCAATGGCCATGACCAGCGCGAGGTGCAGCTGGGTCACCATGCCCTTCGACAATTCCCGCACTTTGCTCCTGAGCCGGATCGAGGTCTTTCCCAGAAAAGCTTCCGCTTTCGCCCGATCGAATCGCGGATGCACTCCCGCGACATAGTCCAGCAGCTGTGAAACCCGTGCCCAGCGCGGCAGTACGGCAACATCAGAAATAAAGCACACATCCCGCATCAGTTGATCGCGCTCGCTCCCGGGATCGCGTCCAAGCACCCTCAACTCTCCTTGATACGCTGTGAGGCCGAGCATTGCGTTGAGCGCGGTAGTCTTCCCGGCGCCGTTCGGACCGATGATTCCAAGAATGCGTCCTTCTTCCACTCGCAGATCGACGCCGTCCAGCGCGATGGTTGAACCGAAGCTCTTGCGCAGCCCGCGGGCTTCTATACATGCCATGGCTTCAACGCTCCTTCTTTGCGGGATCGGACTCGACGGGTTTTGCCGGGGCGTCGCCGAGAGATGGCTCTTCGTTTGAGTGGGCTCCGCCGTTCAACAGCTCGGTCGCTGTAAGGCCGAGCCGCTCAATCGTTGCGCGGACCCTCGGCCACTCTTCTCCCAGAAACTTCTGCCGTTCTACCTTGAGCAACAGTTTAGGCGCGCCGACATTGACGAACATGCCCAGCCCTCTCTTGGACTCCACCAGCCCTTCGTCCACCAGTTGTTGATAGCCCTTGAGGACCGTAAGTGGATTCACCCGATATTCAGCCGCGACATTCCGCACGGAAGGCAGCGCATCGCCTTCCTTCAGAACTCCATCCAGAATCATCGCGACCACACGGTCGCGAAGCTGGCGGTAGATCGGCTGACTGTCATTCCACTCACGGTCCATTGGGGTTTCCAGTTTGCGTTTCCGGCGGCGCCCTTCCTCACTCTGTCCGCTTCAAGTCGAAGTGCGCGTGGACAGGCTTGTCCCCTGGCATCATATACGTCCAGTCCTCGATGTGGTGGTTCGAGTCGATGAAGGTGAAAACGGCATGGTGCATGTGTCCGTAGTCCGTGCTGCCGGAGACGTCCGAAAAATCAAATTCCACCGACTTTCCGTCTGCCGAAGGCCTGGCAATCATCCGTGGCCGGTTTCCCGCGTCGCAGTAATGAACCAGCGTAAGGCGGCTGCCATCCATATAGAACATCGTGACCGGATGGTCGTACTTAGCCGCGTCGAGCGGGGTTCCGGCTTCCTGCATTTCGTGCACAAGCGCGTGTCCCCTGGATGTCACGCGCATCGAGATGTGCGTGGTAGTGCCGCCTGCCAGCTCCGGCTGCGGCGGATCGAGGGTCACCGGGCCTTCCCAGTTTCCTGCTAGGCCCTTCATTGTGTCGAAGGACTTTTGCGCTTCTGGCGACGTTACTTGGTCCGCGGCGACCTTGTGCGCGTCATGTTGCGCGAAAGCCACACTAGTGAGCGACATCACACCAACGAACAGCATAAGACAAATGGATTTCATGTTCTTTCTCCTCACTCCCCGCCTCGAGGCCCCCCACTAATGAAGTCGGCTAAGAGGGCATTTCGAGTGCGATTTACTGTTATAGTTAACTATAACACTGTAATTCGTGTCAAGCCCTTTTTTGACCTTTACCCCAGGCCAATTTGCTAAGCCACAGTTTATCGGAGAGTAGACCACGCGGCAGCAAGTTGCCAGCTAGGCAAAGTAGCCGTCCCCTACCGCGACGAAGGGCCTGCCGCCCGCAACCTAAGCTGTTTAGCTGCAACGTTTACAAAAAAGGCGGAGGTGGTAGTCGAGATAGGCAGCCAGCACGGGAGTTCAGAACGTTACCAAGCAATGTCATTCCGAGCGAAGCGAGGAATCTGCTTTTCGCGGGTGACTAGAACCAAGCCAAACGCGGGGTTTTGACTTATAATGACCCGGTCATGAAATTTGAAGACTACAAGGTCGTCCTCTACCGCCAGGAAACCGGTCGGGTTGGGTCGCCGAGATCCCGGCTCTGCCCGCGTGCTACGCGCTAATGAAAACGCGCGAAGAGGCTCTCGCAGAACTAGCTAATGTCTTCAGCATGATCGAGGATGAATACAGGGAGAAGGGCCAGGAACTTCCGGCCGATTCCACTGAGATAGTTCATGCCTAGCGCCACGGCACGCGAGTTTCAGCGTGTCGCCCGCATCTTAGGATTCATACTCAAACGGCAAAAGGACAGTCACGCAAGATGGAATCATCCGGATGGAAGAGTCACGACCATACCTGTTCACGGTGGAGGAGAAATCGGACCGCCCTTATGCAATCAAATCCTCCGGCAATTGGGCATAACGCTGGACGTATTCCAGAAGCTGCGCTAAGAACAAAAGAGCTTTGTTAAGATTACGCAAGCCATGACCGTCCAACGCGAACAACTCGAAGCCGACGTCCTCATCGTCGGCGCAGGCCCCGCCGGCCTCTCCTGCGCCCTGCACCTCGCCAATCTCATTAAGAAACACAACGACTCCGGCGCCAAGCCTCCGCTCTCCGCCGAAAATATCTACGTCCTCGAAAAAGGCCGCGAAATCGGCGCGCATCAACTTTCCGGCGCGATCATGAATCCCAAAGCCCTCGCCGAACTCGTTCCCGGCTTCGAAAAATCCGCCCCTCTTGACACTCCTGTCACCGATTCCGCTGCTCTCCTTTTCACGAAAAACTCGAGCTTCCGCGCACCCATCACTCCGCCGCCATTCCAGAACAAAGGCAACTACGTCGTCTCGCTAAACAAAATCACAAAGTGGCTCGGCGGCCTCGTCGAAGCTGCGGGCGTAAACGTTTTCAAGGAATTCGGCGGCGCGCAATTAATTTACGAAGGCGAAGGAGTCGCCGGCGTAATCACGGAAGACAAAGGCGTCGACAAAAACGGCAAGCCCAAAGACAACTTCACTCCCGGCTACGAACTCCGCGCCAAAGTCACCGTCCTCGCCGAAGGCCCTCGCGGCTCGCTCACAAAAAATCTCGTTGCCACAAAAAAACTGGAAAACATCAACCCGCAAACGTACGGCATCGGCGTCAAAGAACTATGGGACATCCAGCCAAACCGCGTCCAGCCCGGCTACGTTGCCCACACGCTAGGCTGGCCTATTTCCACCGACATGTACGGCGGCGGCTGGATTTACGGCCTCTCGAACAACCGCCTCTCCATCGGCCTCGTCGTAGCACTCGAATATGCCGATCCGCAATTCGATCCTCACGCCGCGTTTCAAACCTGGAAGACGCATCCCTTTCTCAAAAAAATTCTCGAAGGCGGCAAACTCGTTCGCTATGGCGCAAAATCCATCCCCTACGGCGGCTGGTACGGCATGCCCCGCAATTACGTTGACGGCGCCCTCATCATCGGCGACTCCGGCAGTTTCCTCGATTCGCAGCGCCTGAAGGGCATCCACATGGCGATGAAGAGCGGCATGCTGGCCGCCGAAACAATCTTCGAAGCGCTGAAAAGCGGCGACGCCTCCGCAAAAACTCTCAAAGCCTTCCCTGAAAAAGTCGAGCAAAGCTACATCAAGAAAGAACTCTGGCAAGTCCGCAACTTCCACCAGTCCTTCCAGCACGGCCTCTTCGCCGGCTTCTTTCACACTGCCTTCCAGCAAATCACCGGCGGCCGGGGCCTGATTGATCCGATGCGCAATCATGAAGGCTACAAAGCCTATAAGAAAATCAACGGCCGCTCAGCGCCCGAGCGCTTCAAAGGCGACGGCAAACTAACCTTCGACCGCCTCACCGATGTCTATCACTCCGGCACGCGCCACGAGGAAGACCAACCGTGCCATCTGCACGTTCTCGACACCAATATCTGCTCCACGAAATGCGTCGAGGAATATGGCAACCCTTGTCAGTATTTTTGTCCCGCGGCGGTCTACGAAATGGCCAAGGAGTCCAGCGGCTCTCTAAAACTAAAAATCAACGCCGCCAACTGCGTCCACTGCAAAACCTGCGACATCGCTGACCCTTACCAAATCATCAACTGGGTCGTCCCCGAAGGCGGCGGCGGCCCCAACTACGAAGGCATGTAAACGCGCTTCTCAAAAATCCTGCCAGCCCCATCAAGGGCTCTTTGACCACAACCGCCGGAAAAAAGTCCGCACCCGCTCCACCACCGACCCCTGTGCCGTAGGTGTCGTATTCGCGGGCGCTTTCTTCGCGGTAGGCGGGGTAGTAGGTGCAGCCGCAGCCGCGGGCTGTATTGCAGCGGCAGCCGGAGGTTCTCCCTCCACTCGACCCTGAAAAACCAGCACTGGCCGCACCCGCACCTTCCGCACAATCACCATCAATCTCGCGTCCGGTTCCGGCTGCGCTTTCGCGGTAGCGTCATAACGCAACGGCGGTAAAAACACCTGGTAGATCGGCTCCTCGTTCGCTGCAGGTTTTTCATCGCTCGCTGCCGAATCCGTGGCCTTCGATTCTGGTTCGGTCTTCGCGGTCTCCTCAGAGGGCTTCGCCGTGCCAGCACCCGCCTGCGGAACACCCGGACCCGGGGCACTCCCCATCTGCAAATCGCAGTGGCAATGCCCCGTCGCATTTTGCAGTGACTCAATCTGCCCGTTGGTCAGCAGCACGTCCCCGCCTTGCGGCACCATCACGCTTTGCCCGCTCAACTGATTTTCCAGCCGCATCGCCCCGCGGTACGTTCGCACGCACATCACGCCAGAACTCTCAAATCCAACAAGCAACTCTCGCGGATCGTCCCCAATCGCCACGGACTGCCCCTGAATTTGCGCCGTATAAACCGTTAACGCCGGCTCCCGCTCCATCAGCAAATGAATCGCGCCGCTCTCCAGTGCCACCGTCAGCGACCCGCCCGCCTTCAGGAGCGAAAGATGCGCCGGTCCGCAGATGGAAATCTGTCCGCCCTCCACCAGGCTGATCCGCGCTCGGCCGGACTTCACTCGCACATCGCTGCCGCTGCGCAAAATGGTCTTCGTCTGCCCGGCAACGACCTCCACGCTCATCGGTCCCGTCACGTTGATGTCTTCGCCCTCAATTAATCCCACGGCGTCGCCCACCGGCTGGTCGGGAACCGCCGCGCGCGCCAGAAGGACCGCGGCGCAAACAATCGCGCACACCCCTGCGAAAACTCTCGCAAATCTAATCCATTGTCGCCCATGCAGTGGAAGCAACACGCCCAACCTGTCTCCCGCAAGCTCTTCCAGCAACTCTCGCTATACTATACGTCACGCGCCAGTTACTCTGGCGCGCTCAAACCCAATGACCGTGCCCGACGCCACGCGCGCCGCACTCCCCGATCCCGCGCCCAACTCTGCCCAAAACTCGGCCCAAAATTCCGGCCAAACAAATGCCCCGGAAACCGTCAGCGCGCACTACGACACTCGCCTTCCCGATCTGCCCTGGTCCCGCCGCATCCAAATCCCAATCATTGCTGCCGCGGTCTACAGTGTGATTCGCATTTTAGGACCCACGTTGCGTTACGAAGTCCTTGGCTGGCAAAACGCCGAGCGCGTCCACGCCGCCGGCAAGCGCTGCATCTGGGCTTTCTGGCACCGCATCATCATTCCCATCGTTTGGTGGCACCGCAATCACGGCGTGGTGGTCATGAACACGACGGCCTTCGACGGCCAGTGGACGCGCAAGGTAATCGAATGGCTGGGCTTCGGCACCGCGCAGGGAAGTTCTTCTCGCGGCGGCCTCCGCGGGCTCGCGGTCATGGCGAGGCGCCTGGAAGAAGGCGTGGATTGCGCGTTCACCATCGACGGCCCGCGCGGCCCACGCTACATCGCCAAGCCAGGTCCTGTCATGTTAGCCAGAAAAACCGGCTGCCCCGTCCTCGTCTTTCATATCGGCGTCAGCCGCGGCAAAACCTTCGAAAAAACCTGGGACCATTTTCTCTTGCCAGCCCCGTTTACCCGCGCCGTAATTCTCTTCGCCCCGCCAATCTACGTACCCGCAGACGCTAACGCCGCCACTCTCGAATCGAAGCACGCAGAAATGCAATCACAACTGGAACGAGTCAAAGATATTGCCGAAGGCTGGTATTCCCTAACAGAAGCCGAGCGCCAGAACTACCGCGCCGAATTTTCGAAGTAACACGAATGAAGTAACACGAGTTTTGTGGAACAGACTTCAGTCTGTTGCTTTTAATTCCTGCCATTCAACCTGCTGCGCGCCAATTCCGTCTTCCCGAATTTCGAATTTCCAATTTCGATCTTACTTCCTCACTTCCCCGACCTCTCTCCCAACTTCACCTGAATATCCATCTTCTTCCCGCCCCGATAAACAGTCACGTCTACCGTATCCCCTGGCCTTTTCCGATTCAAAATCACATTCATATCAAACTGGTTCGCCACTTTCTGCCCATCAATCGCCACAATCACGTCACCGCCAATCGTAATCCGCCGCATCCCGGCCATCGCCTCTTTGTCCCCACCATGCAAACCAGCCGCAGCCGCAGGCCCGCCCCGCGTCACTTCCTCCACAAGAAGCCCCTCTTTTACTGGTAAATCCAGCGCCTCCGCAAGCCACCCGCCCAATTCCAAAGACTGCACGCCCATAAAAGCCTGCCGCACACGCCCTTCTGTCATCAAATCGTGCGCAATCCTCTTCGCCGTGTTCACTGGAATCGCAAATCCAATCCCCGCGGTAGTTCCGCTAGGCGTATAAATCGCCGAATTGATCCCAATCACTTCTCCACGCGAATTAATCAAAGGCCCGCCCGAATTCCCCCGATTGATGGCCGCATCCGTCTGAATCGCTTCGTCAATATAAGTGGTTTGGCTGGTCGACACCGTCCTGCCCAGTGCGCTTACCACTCCCGTAGTCAAAGTACTCTGAAACCCAAAAGGATTCCCAATCGCCAGAACTTTCTGTCCCACCTGCAAGGTCGAAGAATCTCCAAGCGGCAGCGCCACCAGCGGTTTCCCTTTAGGCTCAATCTTGATCAGCGCCACATCATTCCGAGGATCAGCTCCAATAAACTTAGCCGTATACCGCGACTGGTCACCCAGCACCACCTCGATCGACTGCGCATCCTGCACCACGTGAAAATTCGTCAAAATAAATCCCTTCGGATCAATCACAAACCCCGATCCCGCTCCCTCGACCGGCACAGGGTCCATGAAAAAATCATACTGCGTAGCCTTCGTCAAAATATTCGCCACCGCTCCCGAAGCCTGCCGGTAAACTTTGACATTAATCGATTCCTCGTCGGTCAAAGCCGTGTCTCGTGCCGACGCCTCCGTCAACCCGCCCGCCCCAGCCAAAGGCAACGCCTCCACTTTCCGCGGCTGCCGCTCGCCCCACCGCCCCCCAGCCCAGTAAGCTCCAAGTATCAAAACGATCGCCACCACACCCAACCGCACCGCATTTGATCCCTTGCTCATCGCAACCCCTGTAGTGGCGGACCTTTAGGTCCGCCTCCTCTCTGTATTTTCCCACTAACAAACCTCTCCGACCAGACCACCACTCCGCACCCTTTTTTGTCAGCGTTTTTCCGCGTCTCTCAATCTCTCCGCCAATTCCTCCACCTGCACCCGCGTCCACTCCATCGACCCCGAACAATCAATCTTCTCCGTAGCAAATTTCACTTTCTCTTCCACCGGCATCTGCGCCGCAATCCTCCGCCGCGCCTCCACCTCGCTCAACCCTCTCGCCGTCAATCTCTCAATCTGCTGCTCCGGTTTGCACCAAGCCACGACCAGCCCATCCAATCTCTTATGATACCCGGCCTCGACCAGCAAAGCCGCCTCCACAAAAACCGCATCCCGCACTCCCTCGCGCTCCCACTCCGCAAACTTCGCAACCATCCCCTCTTCCACGCGCGGATGCACAATCCCATTCAAATTCTTCAATTTCCCCGCATCCGCAAAAACAATCGCCCCCAATTTCCCGCGATCAATCCGCCCCGACTCCCCAATCACTCCCTCCCCAAACTCCCGCACAATCTCGCCATAAGCCGGAAATCCCGGCTCAATCACCTCATGCCCCAGCGCATCCGCATCCAAAACGCGAAATCCCATTTCGCGCAAAATCCCCGCCACAGCGCTCTTCCCGCAAGCAATCCCACCAGTAATCCCGATGCGCAGCATCAGCCCAGTCTACCGCCCGCCGCTGCCCGGTCCTGCCGACGCAATCGCCCGCGGCACAGCCTTCGCTCGTCTCATCCGTGATGCCTTAACCGTATTGCTCATCAACATAGTAATCGTCATCGGCCCCACGCCCCCGGGCACAGGTGTCAAAGCTCCAGCCACATTCACTGCATCAGGGTGCACATCCCCGGCCAACGCATTCCCCTTCGCCTTAAATTTCTCCAATCGCTCCGGCAAATTCCTAAAAAGTCTCTCCGCCTCACTCAACTCCGTAACCCGGTTCGTCCCCACATCAATCACCGCCGCCCCAGGCTTGATCCAATCCGCTTCCACAAACCCAGCCTTACCCATAGCCGCCACGACAATATCCGCGCCGCGTACCAGTTCCGGCAAATCCCGTGTCTTCGAATGACAAATCGTCACGGTGGCATTCGCATGCATTAAAAGGAGTGCCATCGGCTTCCCGACAATATCGCTCCTGCCCAAGACCACCGCATTCGCGCCCTCAAGCGCTATGCCATTCCGCCGCAAAATCTCCATGCACCCCGCCGGCGTGCACGCCACCAACCCCGGTCTCCGGCTCACCAATCTCCCCAAGTTCACCGGATGAAACCCATCCACATCCTTGGCGGGATCCACAGCTTCCAGCACGCGTTTCGTATCCACCTGCGCAGGCAAAGGCAGCTGAATCAAAATCCCATCCGTGTCATTATCCCGATTCAAATCCTCCACAATCGCCAGCATATCCGCTGTGCCAACGCTGGCCGGCGGCGTAATTAATCCGCTTCCCATCCCCAGCTGCTCGCAAGCCGCAATCTTGCTCTTCACATACAGCTGCGAAGCCGGATTCTCTCCCACCAGCACCGCCGCCAACCCGGGCCGAATCCCTGCCGACGACAGTATCGCCACCTCATCCTTCAACTCCGCAAACATCGCATCCCGGATCTTAATCCCATCCAATATCTTCGCCGTCATCAATCACCCGTAGTGGCCGGCCTTTAGGTCGGTTAAGAAATTGTCCCCCACTTAACCATCCCAGGCAATCGGGCCGCTGCATCCGCTCTTCTCCGCGCCTCCGCGAACTCCGTCTTAGAACGAACCACCCACCCAACCAACGAAATCGAGACCCGGGTTTCAACAATTTAGTCGCCCGTCAAACTAAATCGCTTGACCCTTCAAACATGCTGCGACAAGCTCAAAACATTCCCATCCGGATCCTTAAACCACGCCACCTTACTTCCCCCCGGCGCATTCCAAATCCCCCGCTCTTTATCTTCGACAAACGGATACTTCTCAAAAACCACGCCCCGTCCCACCAGCCAATCCACCACCGGTTCGATGTCGTCAACTTCCCAACCCAGCACGGTGCTCTGTAGCGGCGCAAACGTCGGCACCTTCACAATCCGGATCATGTTCTTCGCCGTCCGCATCACCAGCGCAAACTGATCCAGGCTCACAAACTCAAATCCCAGCTTCCCTTCATAAAACGCCCGCGCCCCGTCATAATCCTTCGTCAAAATAAACCCGATCATGTGCATCGAAGCCAGCATGTTTCCTCCCAAAGTGGTTCGGCAACGAGGAATAACACTACTCCCGGCTCTGCGCAACTGCACCCGCTCTTCGGGCACTGCGAAAGCTCAGCGTTCAGGCGCAATATAATCAGCCCCCCTGAATCTCTCTCTTGTTTGGAATCTCTCAGGAAGGAATCCTATCGAAATGGTCCGCGGCGGTTTCGGAATGGCCGCCCTCCCGCGTCGGGCTGTCGCCTCCACAACTCGTCTCCGGCGCCCTGGTCGGCTTGCCCCTCACCTCCCGCCCGCCTGCGGAATTCCATCAATATGGCTGGTAAATATGACGTTCCCGCTCTCGCTTCGACAGGAGCTCCCAACCCAACTTCATCCAGGTGTCAGAGACGGGTTTGTTCAATCTGCCCCCCGCGTTAATAGTTCCCGACGCACCAACCACTTTGCCTTTGGAAAGTACAACGTCTTCTTGAAAGCCGCCATTGGCAATACCGCTGGTCAGGTTTGTGATCTCGCTGACAAAATCCTCCGCAGTAGACCGCTTACGCACGAAGGGTATTTCGAAGACTGAACCTCTCCCGCCTGTGAGGTACGCCCCGAACTCCCTATCGAGGACTATCTCAATGGGCGCAGCACTCGAATTGCCCGGTGTGATTTTAAGTACGGCTTCGGTCGTACTGGCTATGTCAGTCGAAATTTGGACGGCCTGGCCGACTAACGTCTCTTCCAATGAGTCTTTCAAACGATCAGAAAGCGATGAGATGGATTCCGAAGATGGCACTAGAGCCGCCCTGCTTTGTGTCAAATGTCAGGGCTGGCGCAGCGACCATTTGACACAGCGTATCAAGAAACAAATTCGAGTTCTTCCATACTCACAATCCTTGCATAAAACTCGATCAGTGCGGGAATGACCCCGATTCCGAGAAAGAAATCGCCCCTGATTCGGTCAGCGACCACACACGCCATCACCAGATGCTCCTCGTATACCAAATCTGCCCTGCAGAAATTGCTCCTTCGTTGCTACGCTTCCCGTCCTGTCGCAAACTTCACGAAAAGGCGTGCGTCGTCGCTATTGCGGCGGGCGCAACGCAGGGAGTCTGCCGATGTTCAGCCCATCCAAAGTCTCAGTAATTCCCCCATTCACGATTCTCTACTCACTGTCTTTTCTCGTCTCATCAAACTCGCAAATTCCCGCCAAGTCCTCCCATCCGCACCACTTCCTCGTCTCGTGTTCGAATGATAAAACTACAGTACTGTAGCTTGACAGTAATCAGATTCTGCGCTATGATTATTCATGCTTGGCCCACCAACTTCCGCACTTCTCCCAAGCGGTCAAGATTCGCTCCTCCCCCTTCGTCTTGCCACAACTGACGGTCAGCGATCGGCTGCCAACCTCTCTAGAATCACATCTTTTGCAGACCATGCCATGTAAACCACATAGAATCAAATCTTTACAAAAACAGGGGGGGGGCCCAGGGTCCATTTTTCTGCTTTTTTCCCGGCTCCCCTTTCTAAGTCTTTGTTTTTAAAAGTATATAAATGTCAAACATCTCGAACCTGATTCAGAATGCCTGCATCCAACGTCCTCCGCGCACCTATGCCGACGTCCCCCCTGATTTCCATGCTGCATCGAAAATGCTGCACTGGAATCCGTAGGGGCGAGGCTTGCCCCCCGCTTCTGTCATGGGCACAATCGAACTTGAGGAAGATCGAATGTCATTATTTGGAGAACTAGGAACACGCAAAGAACTGGAAAACAAAGCCAAGGCCGAAGGCCGTCTGCCGCCGGGACAATCGCTCACGCTGAAATGGCCGGTGCTTCATTACGGCAGCATCCCGCACTTCGACCCGGCGAAATGGGACTTCAAAATTTCCGGCGACGTCGAAGAACCGAAACGGCTCACCTGGAACGAGTTTCGCGCTCTTCCGCAGAACGAAATCACTTCCGATTTTCATTGCGTCACGCGCTGGAGCCGCCTCGATAATCGCTGGAAAGGCGTCCTCTTCACCGACGTCATGAAACTCATCCACCCAAAGCCGGAGGCTCACTTCGCGCTCATCCTTGCCGAGGAAGGCTACACCGCCAACGTGCCGCTCGAAGATTTGCTGCACCCCAACGTACTCTTTGCCTTCGACCATGACGGCGAGCCGCTTACAGGCGAACACGGCGGCCCTCTGCGCCTTATCGTTCCTCATCTCTACGCCTGGAAAAGCGTCAAGTGGGTCCGCGGCTTCATGCTCCTGGATCACGACCGCCTCGGTTTCTGGGAGCGCAACGGCTACCACGCTTACGGTGACCCGTGGAAAGAGGAACGCTATTCGGGAGGCTAAGCATGAAAATCTTCGATGACGGCGAGCGCAATTCCGAGTGGCGTCGTTCATTGACAAGCCTCGCGCTCCTCTGGAATCATGCCAAGCTCTGTCACAGCGCGAAGGCGCAAGGAAAGGCTTGAGAATGGCGCGGAGCCCCGTAATCTTGCGCGGGCACCTTCGTAAGTTAAGTAAGGATGAGAGGAATTGAGTAATGCCAGCCGGCATACGCACGAGCGAATTACGCAAGGTCTATAACACGGCGCCGCCGCTTGCGGCGGGCTCCGGCGGGGCATTTTCTTTTGCCGCAAAACGCGGCAAAGGAAAACAGCCCAAGCCGGAAGTCGTGGCGCTCAACGGCATGTCGCTCGAAGTTCGCTCCGGCGAAATTTTCTGCCTGCTCGGCCCCAATGGCGCCGGAAAATCCACCACCGTCGGAATTCTGACCACGCGAGTCCGGCCAACCTCCGGCCAGGCCTGGATTGGTGACCACGACGTCTGGAAGGAACAAACAGCCGTCAAGCGCCTGATCGGCGTCGTCGCGCAGCGGCCCAATCTCGACTTTTCGCTGACGGCCCGCGAAATTCTGATTTTTCACGGCGCCTATTTCGGTTTGAGTTCTCAGGAACGGTCCTCTCGGTCCGCGTCGCTGCTGGAGCGATTCAAGCTCACGGACCGCGCCGATCAGCTCGTCCGCGGTTTTTCCGGCGGCATGATGCAGCGCCTTTCCATCGCCCGCGCCATGATGCATGATCCGCAGGTTCTTTTTCTCGATGAGCCCAGCTCCGGGCTCGATCCGCAAACGCGCCTGCTTTTGTGGGAAATCATTCGCGAGTACAACCAGAGCGGAAAAACCGTTCTGCTGACCACCCACAACATGGAAGAAGCCGACGCGCTCTGCCAGCGTCTGGCCATTGTCGACCACGGCAAAATCATCGCGCTGGGTACTCCACAGGAATTGAAGTCGAGCGTCCCCGGCGGCTACTTGCTGCGCTTGCGGTTCGGCCAGCAATCGACGGAGCTGCTGCAAAGAATGCAGGCATTGGCCGGGGTGCGCGAAGTGCGCGCAACGGAAAATAACGGCATGGATGTTTACGCCGACCGCGGCGGGCCGCTCATCGGCGAAATCGCCAATCTCGCGCTCGCGGCCAGCGTCGAGCTGTGCGATGTACACATTTCCGAACCCAGCCTCGAGAATCTTTTCTTGCACCACACCGGCAGGAGCTTGCGCGAATGAACCTCAAAGCGTTTCTGGCCATGCTGGCGCGCGACGCGCGTGTAGCGCGGCGCAACATCGTCGCGATTCTGTTTCAGACGTTCCTGCAGCCCCTGATGTTCGTGATTATTTTCGGGCGCGTAATGGTCGGCAGCGGCTACATGCCGGCCAACTACAAAAGCCTGCTTCTTCCCGGCATTATGGCGCTGTGCATGGTCGGCACTGGAATCTGGGCGGTAGCCATGCCGCTCATCGGCGAATTCCAGTTCACGCGCGAAATCGAAGACCGGCTCCTCGCGCCGATGGACATTTCCTGGGTCGCGATTGAGAAAGTTGTGGCCGGCACGCTGCAAGCTCTCGTCGCGGGATTGATGGTTATTCCCGCGGCGTGGCTGCTGCTGCGCCCCGGTGTGGATTTAACCCTTCACCGGCCGGTGCTTTTTGCGGCCGTGGCCTTCCTGGTCGCGCTCTTTTCGGCCTGCGGCGGCCTGGCGCTCGGCTGCAGCATTGAGCAGACGCACATCGGCTTGATGTTTTCTCTCGTCGTGGCGCCCATGATTTTTTTCGGCTGCACGTATTATCCGTGGAGCGCGCTCGATAAGTTTCCCATCATGCAGAAAGCCGTGCTGGTGAATCCTCTGGTCTATGCCAGCGAGGGGCTGCGCGCCACGCTCGTGCCGCAATTTCCGCACCTTTCGCTGTTGGCCGTGTTTGTCGCGCTCGTGGGATTCAACGCGCTCCTGCTGTTCGTGGGCTTGCGCCAATTCCAGAAAAAATCCGTAAGCTGATTGCGCGAAAAGTGAGCGAACCGATCGCCTCTTAAGAGATTCGAGTTATCGGAAGTTTGTGGCGGAAAACGATTTAACGCCAGCGAAAAAGCTTCAACGCGAGCACGAAGCTGACAATCATCCAAACCGCAAGAACGCCCATCTGCGGCCCAAGCTGCACGAGATTTGCCCCCTGCAACATGTTCGCGCGCAGGGCATCAATCGCTGCCGTCAGCGGAAGCGCTTTGATAATGGGCTGCACCACGTCGGGAAATCGCTGCGCCGAAAAAAACACGCCCGACGCGATCCACATCGGCAGCATGACGGCATTCATTAAGCCGGAAGCCGCTTCAATCGTTCTTGCGCGCGACGCCAGAAGCAATCCCAGCGCGCTGAATGCCAGCGAGCCGATCAGGCACACCGCGGCAAGACTGAGCAGCGAGCCGCGCACCGGCACGTGAAAGATCCAGGCGCCGAATCCCAGAACGATGCCGACTTCGAGAACGAGCATCAGGATACGCGAGAGCAAATAGGCCAGTAGGAAATATGGCTTCGGCATGGGCGTCGCGACGAGCCGCTTCAGGAGTTTCTTGCGCCGCGCATCCACAACGGTGAAGCCCATGCCCCAGATCGCGCTCCCCATCAGGTTCATACCGATCAGGCCGGGAATGAGGAAGTCGATGTAGCGCGATCCTGGCTCGCGCAGGATCTCGTCGCTGGCGTGGACAGGGTCGACGCGGCCGGCGGCTTGCTGTACGGCGCGATCGGCAAGCATGCGCGCAGTGCGCCCTTCCGGGTTGGTGTCGTCGTAGCGGTAGGTGACGGCGCCGTTTTCGCCGGGGACGGCGAGCAGTGCAATTTTGCCGGTGCGTAGCGCTTCCTCCGCGTCGTGCGAGTCCATTTGCTGGACGGCGAGAAGCTTTTCTCTTTGGAGAGATTGTGTGATCGCTCGAGACGTGGCCGCGATTTTCAGGACCTCCGCGGGTTTGTTGCGGAAAGCGAGGCCCAGGCCGGCCGCGAGAAGAATCGGAAAAGCGAAAATCCAGAAGAGGGCTTCCGGTTCGCGGAGAGTTTCCAGGAAGCGCACGATGGTCAGTTGGACGAGAGCGTGTTCGGCAAAAGTTTTTCCGCGCGGGGATTTTTTCTCCGCTGCGCGGGCGCGAATTTCGGGGATGGCAGTGGTTTCACTCATGGGATTTGTTCTCGTTGCTTATTCATCGCGGAGATGGCGTCCTGTCAGAGAGACGAAGACGTCCTCGAGGGTGGCGGAATGGGTGCTCAGCTCGGTGAGCGGGATATTTTGGCGCGTCAACTCGGCCAGCAGAGCGGGCACGGCCAGGTGCAGCTCGGTGACTTGCATTTCCACCGTGCCCTTTTCGGAGCGAACGTCGCGGACGCCGCTGATTTTGCGGAGGGCCGGAAGGTCGAGAGACTGCGATTTCGCGCCAGCGGAAAATGCCACGAGATGTTCGGCGCAGATGGAAGCGATCAACTCGCGAGGCGTGCCGAGAGCGATTTGTTTGCCGTTATCCATGATGGCGACGCGCTCGCAGAGGCGCTCGGCTTCGTCCATGTAATGTGTGGTGAGAAGAATCGTGCGGCCGGAGGACTTGAATTGCTCGATGAGATCCCAAAGCTGGCGGCGGGCTTGCGGGTCGAGGCCCGTGGTGGGTTCATCGAGAAAAAGAAAATCGGGGTCGCCGACCAGCGCGCAAGCGAGAGCGAGGCGCTGCTTCTGGCCGCCGGAAAGATTGCCGACGCGAGAATTCTTTTTTTCTTCAAGCTGGACGAGCGCAATAGCTTCGTCCGCGCCGGGGCCTTGATCGAAAAAGCTGCGGAAGAGACGCAGCGTTTCGTGCACAGTAAGTTTTTCGGAAAGCTGCGTGTCCTGCAACTGAATGCCGAGGCGCTGCCGAAGCTGCTCGGCTTCGGAGCTCCAATGCATGCCGAGGAGTTCGACTTCGCCGGAGTCGGGCACAGTAAGCCCTTCGCAAATTTCCACGGTCGTTGTCTTCCCGGCGCCGTTGGGGCCAAGGAGGCCAAAGCATTCGCCGGCGCGAACTTCAAGGTCGAGGTCATTTACGGCAACGACGTCCTGGTAGGCTTTACGCAAACCGGTAACGCGCAAAGCGGCATTGGAAGATGCGGCGGGCATACAAACAGTATCGCGTCAGCAGGCGAGACACGCAAGATTCGAATTTTGTCGAACCGAAAGGAACTTGGGTTCATGACTGGCAGCCATTTACCGAAACGCTCACGAAGGCTCTGTAGAAGCCCGTTTCCACACACCTTCCAGCATTGCCGGCACCCACTGGGCGGCGGGACAGCCGCTCCAACTATCATCCATAAAAATCAGGGAACGACCACCGGCGGATTTGCTGGCTTTTCCGATCGCGAGAACAAACAGGGAGTTTTTCGAAAATGGACAGCCTTTCACTTCTCCTGCCGAGGTAGGTTGCCGAAAGAGACTTACGGGAGCAGCCAGGCAGCGCAGGACAGCCTCCTCGGGCGAAAGCAATCCTCGGGTACCTGGGTCCGAGTAGAGGCATCTCATCTGCACGAGGCTTTTTACGATGTTGTGTGAGGCTATCCCGATGCCATTCACCGCGCAGAGATCTCCGTTGACCATGCCGGCCAAAAAAAGTTTCGCACGGCGAACTTTCCCGGTAAGAAGCCACCAGAGACTTTTTAACCAGTTTGAGCGAGGCGCCGTCACGAGAATTTTTGCGGCATCCCAACTCTCTTGGGTCGCAACAAACGCAGGAGAGAACAATCGCCCGACCACTTGCTGGACAAGCAGGCCCAGCTGAGAATCAGAGCCCCCACCCCTGATCCAGGAAGCGAGTGGCTCTAATTCTCCCGGCCCCTCACGCGTGGATGAGGCTTTGGCATCCAGCTCCGCACCCAACTTCGCTTGCGCCGAAGCCCGCTGGGCCGAGTCCCGCGGCACCATCGTTGGAAAGCGCTTTCCCTCAAACGAAAGAACGCTCAGAGAACGTTTCAGGGTTAGCCAATTCAAGATGGGGAAGCGCAGATGGAATTTCCGATCCATCCGATAGTCGTGGCTCAGATCCACTATTTCCTTGGGATCGTCGATGTTGACGATGTCCATGAGGCCAGGAATGTGGAGTCTCTTCAAGGAAAGAACCTGCCTCAAGGCTCGCAGGAGGATCGCTAATCGGGTGCTCGTTGCGGGATCCAAGTTATCATTATTTCTCGAAAGATGTTGATTGGGCCGGAGCAGGGAAACGTGGGTTCGCAAACGAGTGAACCTTTGCCGGCGTCTGTTCGTATGGAAGAAGAGGCGGCGGGAGTGTGCCTGGAGATTCTCTGAAAGCGGGCTCGTTTAGCCAGGGAGGGCATTTATGGAGAGTTTTCTCCTGGATTTGAAATACGCGATGCGATCGTTATGGCGAGCGAAGGGATTTGCACTGACGGTTTTGCTGACGTTTGCGGTGTGCATTGCGGCGAATACGGCGTTGTTTGCGATTGTGAATTCTGTTGTGTTGCAGCCGTTGCCTGTGCCGGAAGCCAATTCCATTCTTTTGATGGAGAACGAATATCCCAAAGCGGGCGTTACGGGCCTCAACCACAGCAGCTCGGGCGACTATTTTGACGGACTGCGGGAGATAACCGCGTTTCAGAGCCAGGCGGTGTTCCAGCAAAACGATCAGACTCTGGAGTTGAATGGATTGCCGCAGCGGATTCACGGAATGGTGGTTACGCCCTCGTGGTTCACGTTGTTGCGAGTGGCTCCGGCGCTGGGACGGCCGTTTCTTGAGGAGGAAGGGGAGGTTGGCCGTGATCATGAAGTGATTTTGAGCGACGGAATGTGGAAGCAGTTGTATGGAGGAGATAAATCGGCGATTGGGCGCGAACTACGGATCAGCGGGCAGCCGTTTACGGTCGTCGGAGTGATGCCGGCCAATTTTGATTTTATCAATCCGGAGGTGCGTTTGTGGATGCCGCTGGCGTTCAGCGCGAGACAGAAGACGGAGCATCACAGCAACAACTGGTATTACATCGGGCGATTGAAGCCGGGAGCGACGCGAGAGCAGGTGCAGGCCCAGGTGAATACAATCAATAGTGAAAATCTCGAGCGGTTTCCAGAGTTCAGAGAAATCCTGATCAACGCGGGGTTCCACACGGAAGTGAAAACACTGCAAGACATACTGACGGAGGGAGTGAAAAGGACGCTCTATTTGCTGTGGGGTGGAGCGATTCTGGTGCTGCTGATCGGTGGATTGAACATTGCGAACCTTGCGATTACGCGGCTGAACCTGCGGCGGAAGGAAATGGCGACGCGGATGGCGCTGGGTGCGGGGCGAACGCAGCTTACGCGGCAGTTGGTGATCGAGAACCTGGGACTGGCGCTTGCGGGCGGAGCGAGCGGGATACTTCTAGGAGCGCTATTACTGCGGATGCTGCCCGCGATCGGATTGGAGCATCTGCCGCGGGCAGGGGAAGTACACATAAGCGCGACGGTGATTCTGGTCGCGGCAGGGCTTTCCGTGATTGCGGGGCTGTTTGTGGGATCGTTTCCGGTGGCGAGCGTTTCAAAAATCGGAATCAACGATGCGTTGCACGAGGACAGCCGGACGGGAACGACCGGAAAGAAAACGCGAAGTGTGCGCGGGTTGCTGGTGGCGGCGCAGATCGGATTTGCGTTCGCACTGCTGGTGGGAGCGGCGCTGTTCCTGGCCAGTTTCCGGCGGTTGCTGCAGGTCGATCCGGGATTCCGGCCGGAGGGAGTGGTGACAGCTTCGGTGGAGTTGCCGCAGTCGCGCTACTCCAAACCTGAGGATTGGAACAGGTTCATGGAGCGGGCACTGCCGGCGGTGCGGGCGATTCCAGGAGTGACCCTCGCCGGAGCGACCGACGAAGTTCCGATGAGCGGCCAGCACAACGATGGCGTGATTTTTGCCGAAGGTTATGAGATGAAGCCTGGGGAATCCCTGGTTTCGCCCCTGAGGATGGCCGCGACCCCGGGTTATTTCGAGGCGATGGGAATATCCATTGTGAAGGGGAGAAGTTTCGACGAGAGGGACAACGAGAAGAGCCTGCATGTGGCCATCGTGGACGAGCGGCTGGCGCAACATTTCTGGCCGAACCGCGATCCGGTGGGGCGGCGAGTATACCGGCCTAACGATCCGAGGAATTTGATGAGTGTTAATGAGCAAACCGATTTTCTGACGGTCGTGGGAGTAGCGCGGACGCTGCGTTATGAGAGTCTGGATGATTCCGGGGTGACGGTTGGAGGCTATTACTTTCCGATGGCGCAAAATCCGGACAATAGCTTCACCTTTGCCGCGAAGACGGCGGGGGACACCGACTCCGTGGTGCGCGCGCTGAGGGCGGAGGTGTTCCGGCTGGATCCGGACCTGGCGGTCTTCGATGTGCATTCGATGTCGGAGCGAATTGATCTTTCGCTGGCTTCGCGAAAGACGGCGATGCTGCTAGCGAATTCGTTTGGCGGAGTGGCTTTATTTCTGGCGACGCTGGGAATTTATGGCGTGCTGGCGTATCTGGTGGCGCAGCGCACGCGGGAGATTGGAATTCGCGTGGCGCTGGGGAGCAGCCGGGGAAGTGTTTTGAAATTGGTTTTGCGGGAAGGGTTGAAGCTGGTTCTTGTGGGATTGATTTTGGGGATTATTGGGGCGGTGTTGATGCAAAAGGCGGTGGCTACGGAGGTTTATGGAGTGCGGCCGCTGGAGCCGGCGGTGCTGGGGAGCGTGGTCGTGGTGCTGACGTTTGTGGCATTGGTGGCGTGCGCGGTGCCGGCACGGCGGGCGATGCGCGTGGATCCGATGGTGGCTTTGCGAAGCGAGTGAGCCAGTCAGGGACGAGTTGTGCCGGGTGCGGTTTGGGGGAGTTCGCTGACGATTTTGCCGTCGGCGTCGAGGAATTGGAGTTTGGGGGAGCCGTCAGGGGCCACGCGAAGGATGATGCGGTCGCGGCCTTGGGTGTCTTTCAGCTGGAGGATGGAGGCGCCGTCACGTGCACGGCCTAGCATGACGCGCGGATGATCGCCGGGGTGCGTGGCGAGGAACTTTTTTAGCTCGGCTTCGCGCTCATTCTCGGGGAGTTTTGAGATGCGGTTGAGGGCTTCGAGAGCGTCGGTGATGGGATAGTCGCCGCGGTCGTCCATGCGGAGCAGGGAAAACTTTCTGTCGCCGTCGCGGCCAGCTTCAATCGTGAAAATCTGATCCTGCTGGTATTGATCGAAGCTGAGGTGGCCATCGCTGCCGGTGACGTGACCTGTCTGGTCTTTTGTGATGCCGTAGGTGAGGCCGCCGTCCTCGGTGCCTTCTTCGTCGAAGAAAAGAAATCCCGCGCCTTTTCTGCCGTTGGGGTGGGGATATTCCTTGTTCTTGATGTAGATGCCGGGAGAGCTGGCGGTGTTGGTGAGGATGAGACGGATGGTGCCATCGGGTTCGACAACGTTGATGCGGTGGACGGTGATTTCGTCGAAGGATTGAGCAGCGGGCCCGTGGGCGAAGCCGGTGAGCATGGCGAAGAGAAAAACAAGAGTGAGAAGGCTGGAATATGCGGCAAGAAAACGGCGACTGGAAAGAAAGTTAATCATGAAAGCCTCATTTAGCGAGAGCCGATGACGAAGGATCGTTTCGGCGCGAAGAATGATATGACAATTTGCGAAAGAAAGAAGAGGACAGGGAAAAAAGCGGGTTTTGAGAAGCGGGCGGCTTAGTAGGGAAGTACCAAACCCGGGATCTGCTGGGTTATTCCGATAGCATCCCAATTCTGCCAGCCTTCGATGAATTGGCCGTCCTTGACGCGCGCCACGGTAATGCCAGTGGTGTGGACGGGGGTGCGTGAGACGGTGTGGACACAGTCCACCGCCCAGTGAACACAGACGAGGTCTCCTTCGGCGAGAGTGACGACAGGCTTGATAGAGAATTGGGAAAACACCGAATGCATGATGTCGTAATAGTGCAGGAACTCGGCGGGACCGCGGCTGTGGCGATTACCGGAGTGAAGGATGCCGGTTTTTGCGAAGAGCTCGGTGATGGTTTGGCGACGGCCCTGGTTCCAAAGTTCATCGAGCCAGCGGTGGAGAAGGCGCTTGTTTTGTTCGGGAGTGGGTTCGGGGGAAGCGGGCATGAGAGGTGCCTCGTTCGGGGACAGGCGGCGAGTATACAAGAGATAGTAGAGGAGAGGGGGAAGGAAATTAAGAGAATGGGCGATGAATTGGGCGATTAAAGCTCAAGATGTGACAGAGGGTGAAGGAATTTCGTCAAGACTACGGGCGGCGAAGTGATGACGGCTTTCAGCTGATCGCGATCCAGCCCTTCGAACCACTCCATGATGTTATCAATGTTGGCGCCCGCTTCCAGGTTTTCAAAAATGACAGAGACTGGCATGCGCGTGCCGCGGAGCACCCAGGCACCGCTTACTTTGCCTGGGATGCTTTCGACCGCGGGGCATTGGGACCAATCCAGCGTTGGCATAACCTTCTTCGGTCACGTCACACCTGTTCGCGGGATGCTAAAAGGGCATCACGGAGTGACAGGCAGGGAAGAGCGCGGAGGCATAAAAGAGGGCGCGAGGGATCGTGCCCCTAAAGGAATTGATTTTGTTGGCTGTTCGTGAAGGACAGCCTGAAAGCCTGTCCCACTTAGATCTAGAGCCGTCTGATTGTGGCGAGCCAGGCTGGGGCGCCGTTGTGGTCGTGGAATCTTGTCTGAACACGATCCGGTTTGAGAGCGACGACATTCCATCCATTGCTGTGGTCGAACGCCGCTCTCAGTTCTTGCTCGGTGACGGGGTGCGGACCAGTGTCTGGGCCAGCGTCACTGAAACAGAGCACATACAGGGTTCCATCGTGTTTGGTCACGGACGCGAGGCTCGTCACGTATTCTGGGCGCTCGTCGCGGTCGAAGGCGTGGAAGAGTCCGCAGTCCAGCACGGTTTCAAACATGCGCCCTAAGCGGTCCAGGTGAAACGCGTCAGCCGGGGCGAACTCCGCGGAGAGGGCGCGGGCGGCGGCTTTCTCTCGGGCGATCGCCAGCGCCGTCTCCGCTACATCAACGCCCAGGACTGGCAATCCAAGTGCGGCGAGATGAAGCGTGTTCTCACCTGTTCCGCAACCCGCGTCGAGGACGGTTCTGGCGAATCCGCCTTCGGATGCCAAACGCACGATTGCCGGCTGGGGGTGACCAATATCCCAAGGCGCGGGATCGTCGCGGCGGTAGGACGCGTCCCAGGGCAGACCGGTCATGCGTTCATGACTGGTCGGGCGGCGGCCACGGAAGGGATCGTCAGGGAGGGTTGGTGATGGCTCTGGCATGAGCGTGCTCCTTCGAGGATGGTACACCTGCGGCGGCAAAAAAAGAGCGGGCGATATACCGTGCCCGCTCATGGCAACTCTCTTTCATCCCTCCGCGCTATCAAAGCATCTGACAAGCAGGAAAAGAAAATGTATACGACGAGACCAATGCCGCTGCCCGTCCTGTCTGTGCAGGTGCGCGGAATCACGTGCATCTTGCTGATGCTCGCTACGTGTTCTGTGGCGGCCAAGGCCAGGCAAAAAGAGGATCATCACGTGCCGCACTCGACTTCCTACCGCACTGCGCAAGTTGACGGTCTCTCCATCTTTTACCGCGAGGCCGGTCCGAAGCATGCGCCTACTGTACTTCTATTGCATGGCCTTCCGTCTTCGTCGCGGATGTTCGAGCCACTTTTCGCGCGATTATCCGATCGGTACCACCTTGTCGCGCCGGACTATCCTGGTTTTGGCCACAGCGACTGGCCGGACCCGAAGAAATTCGCTTACACCTTCGATCACATCGCTGAGGTCATGAATCACTTTACGGAATCGCTCGGGCTGTCGCGCTACTCAGTCTACATGCAGGACTACGGCGGCCCCGTCGGCTTTCGCATGATTCTGGCGCACCCCGAACGTGTCGTGTCGCTCATCGTTCAAGACGCGGTGGCGCATGACACAGGTCTCGGCGCCAACTGGAAAACCCGGCGCGCGTTCTGGGCTGACCGCGCGGCCAACGAAAGCGCCCTGCGCGTCAATCTCCTCTCGCTCCAGACCGCGCGCTCGCGTCATGTGGGCGACGACCCGGACGTCGAACGGCACGACCCGGATCTTTGGACCGACGAATTCTATTTTCTGAACCGGCCCGGGCAGGTAGAAATTCAAAGCGATCTCTTCTATGACTACCGCACGAACGTAGAGAGCTATCCCAAGTGGCAAGCGTGGTTGCGCGAAAACCAGCCGCGGCTGTTAGTCATCTGGGGCAAGTACGAATCGTCTTTCGATCCATCCGAACCAGAGGCCTATCGCCGCGACGTTCCGAGCGCGCAGGTTCATATTGTGGACGGTGGGCATTTCGCCGTGGACACCGCTGCCGATGACGTTGCTTCCCTCGTTCGGGCGTTCCTCGAGGGGGAGCGTTAGCAGGAGCGCCAGACGAGATCTTTTTGGGCAGACAGACCTGCTACGCGCTCGGGGCAGCTGGGCTCCATTTCGACAGTAGGACCGCACCGGCGACGAACCCAATAAACGCGAGGAGAATAAACGTGAAGGTCCAACGATGGACGTTGCCCGCTATAACGAAGAAGAGAAATGCAATCGCGCTAGCGGCCCAGCAAATCATCCCCCTAAATCTTGTCGCATTCACCGGCAGTCGCTTTCTTTCGATGAACGAGCCGAGAATCGCCAGCACACTGCCAATCAGAAGCGCTGGAATAAAAGTTTCACTCAAGAGTGAAAACCACCAAACTCGGGTGTTTCCAAAGCTAAGACGCTCAACCAAACAATAAAGGAAGACTCCTCCAATAGTCAGGATCGCACCAATCGGGAATACAACAGCTCAACGCGTTCATTTCGCCCCGCATTTCCATCGCTACATTTACTATGAAACGTAGCATCAAATCACTCCAACAACGGATTGAATACTTTAATTGTGGCGACTCAGCCCTAGCTTTCATGACAATGGCATCAAAAACGAAACGCCCGAACCGTTGGGCTCGGACGTTTTTTGTTTGCGAGACGTGCGGAGGCGTTGGGCGTGAGCTAATAGATGTCGTACAAAGGGCGCGATTGCAAACACGTGACTTACAGAAAAATCAAACTAAGAAAACGGCAAAAACGACACACGGGCAGTTTGGTAGGCCATTTTTAGGCCACGGGTAGCGCAGATTCTGGAAGTTCCTTGAAGCCTATGGCCTTACTCTTACCGCAAGCCGACGCTCGACCTGCCCGAAAGGCTAATTTCAGCTGTCCCTCAGGTTGGCCCCGTCCTACAATTCGCTAAACATGACAATGCCCCGAACGAAAATCCTAATTCTCGGGGGGGGGCGAGCGGCATTTTGCTAGGCGTGCTGTTACTTGCCTGGGTCAATGATTCCTCGCGCCCGCTTTATGTTGCAGAAGCCATTGGATTGCTGCTTTTGGTGTCGGGGATTCTCATTTTTCTTGCTGGCTGCCTCATCTTTTGCAGCAAAGGCGAGGCAATTGAGGTAATGCTTGCCGGCCTTACGATTTCAGGAGTCTCGCTCATCGTGATTCCGGGATTGAGCTTACTGCTGCACTTTGAGCCCAATGTCCATGGTTGGACAGGGCTGTTGTTCTTCCTTTGGCTTCCCTCGTGCGCGATCGGTCCGATTATTTGTACTGGTTGGCCTCAGCCGCCGATTCCTGCAAAAACGCAAAAGTTAGTGAGTCACCCTGACAGCCGTGTCAGAACACGGATGCTCTACAAAGGTAACCGAAGCCGAGGCATGTCCTGCTCACCCAACACGGCTCCGATCTTCAGAAGGATTCGGTATTCCTCGATAGTCGTGGGCGCAACCCGTTCGTAGGAGTCCCCTCCATGGCCGCCGAAGTTTGGGCCAATTCGGACCATTGATTCTGATGTTTGGACATCAACTCGAGTTTTTGAATCGGACACAGGAGTCAGCAAGAGCTTGAAGTCGGCTGTGTACTGCAATGGAGTGTTCCACCAGAAATAACTATTCGACACCGTGATTTGATGCATGTTGTACTCGGTTTCGGTGGAGCCATGAAAAGACAATCCAGAGGGCGCCCAGGAGCCGTACATACCTCCTTCTTGGTATGCCCCGCTGGCCGAAGCGTCGATGGCGCTCCTTACTGCAGAGGCCGGTGAATTAAATACGTAAGAGACAGGGTTAGCGCGTTTCAGTTTCCGTTTTGAGAACGTCAACCCCTTTAGAAGGGTATATCCGGGCCACGCGGCGACGGAAAACAATAAGATCAATAAAAGCCAGTTGATTTTGCGAAGCCGCACCATTTGACCATTCTACCGAAGACCTGCTGGTCAGGTGTGTTCTTTGGTTGCCAAAACAGGACGATGAATGCGCCAATCGCACAAGTGAGCACAGGAAGCAACACAGCGTCAGAGAGAAATCCAACGACGAAGCGCAGAATTTAACGGTGGTTGGCTGAAGCGTACGTTTTCACGGCACGCGAACCCGGAGATCCTTGTTGCTTACGCCCGCGCAGATAATCCCGCCCTGATTCATGGTTTGGAATATTTCCTACGGGCGAATTTTACGAGAACGATTCTCGTTCCAAAAACAGCCGAGCGGTCACACCCAAAAACAAAGCGCCCGAGCCACTCAGCCCGGGCGCATCGTTTTTGCGGATAACGGAACTCAAGGAACAGGCCGTCAGTAGATGTCGTATTGCTCCCAGTGGAGGGTGGCGTCGGATTGGATGATGATGTGTTTGTGGCTGGTTTGCTCGAGTTCGTCCATGAGCATGGATTCGCGGGTTTTTAGGGCTTTGGCGATTTCCGGGTGGACGCGGAGGGTTAGATTTGGGCTGTCGGTTTCCTGAGCGGCGGCCATTTTTCTGGCTTCGGCCTGGATTTCGTAACAGAGCGTGGGGATGGATTTAACCATGCCGGAGCCAGTGCAGTACGGGCAGGGCTGGCAGAGAACCCGCTCCAGGGCTTGCTTGGTGCGTTTGCGGGTGATGCAGACGAGGCCGAACTCATTAAAGGAAAGCGCTTTCGATGGAGCTTTGTCCTGTTCGAGGGCCATTTGCAATGCGGAGAGAACTTTTTCGCGGTTGCGGCGCTCTTCCATGTCAATGAAATCGACGACGATAATGCCGCCGAGGTCGCGAAGGCGGATCTGGCGGACGATTTCTTTCACGGCTTCGAGGTTGGTTTTGACGATGGTGTCTTCGAGGCGCGTGGAGCCTTTGCCGACGAATTTGCCGGTGTTGACGTCAATGGCGACGAGGGCTTCGGTGTGGTTGATGACGATGTACCCGCCGGATTTTAGCCAGACTTTCGCGCGGAGAGCTTTGTCGAGTTCGTGCTGGATGCCGAACTCTTCGAAGATCGGTGTTTCCTTGGTGTAGAGCTTGACCTTGTTGACGAGCTTAGGCTGGAAGCGGCTGACGAATTCGACGATCTTGCCGTATTCCTCTTCGTTGTCAATCCAGATGCCGGTGAAATCGTCGGAGACGTAATCGCGGAGGATGCGTTCGACCAGATTGAGGTCCCGGTGGAGCAGTGCGGGTGACTTGCGCTGCTCGCTGCGCTCCTTGATTTCGTTCCAGGACTTGCCGAGGAATTCGATATCGGCGCGGATTTCGTCATCGGTGGCGCCGCCTGCGGCGGTTCGAACGATGAACCCGCCGGGATAGCTGTTGCCGGCTTCACTGACGAGGCGGCGGAGACGCTGGCGGTTTTCGGCAGAAATGATTTTGCGCGAAACGCCAGTGTGATGGACCGTGGGCATGTAGACGAGGAAGCGGCCCGGAAGCGCGACGTGGCTGGTGATGCGGGCGCCCTTTTTGCCGAGAGGTTCCTTGGCGATCTGGACGACGACATCCTGACCGGCCTTCAGCATTTCAGAAATGAGTTGCGGACGGCGCGGCGGTCCGGAATGGCGGCGATGACCATGATCGTGACGCGGGCCACCGGGGCCGCTGGGACGGCGTTCGAATCGCGGACCGCTTGAGCTCGAGCGGCCACCCCGATCACCGCCGCGGTCGGGACGCCCGCCACGGCTGTCGGGACGGCCTCCGCGGCCACGGTCACGATCGCGTCCACCGCGCTGCGGGCGCTGGAAACGGGAACGGGGATTGCCACTGCCGATGCGTGCGGAATCGCGCGGAAAATCTTCGCGTGGGGCGGATGCACCGCCGACGCGTGGGGCGCGGGTCTCGCCAGGGAGCAGGATTACGTCGTCTTCGATGGCGGCAGGTCCGGCTGCCGTCTCGTCTGCGTGGGCTTCGATTAGTTCGGTTTCGGCGTGCTCGTGCGTGTGTTCGTGCTCACCGTGTTCATGCTCGCCGTGCTCCTGCGCAGCGTCTTCGTGATGCTCGTCTTCGTGGTGTTCGTCTTCGTGATGCTCGTGTTCCGCGTGCTCGTGTTCGATATGTACGGAATCACCCAGAGCAGCGGCGTGTTCGGCGGATTCGTGGGCGGCGTTGGCTTCGAATTCGGCGCGGTTGGCGGCGCGGTGTTCTTCGACTTCCTCGGTTTCTGATTCGGAGAGTTCTGTTTCCGCCGCGGCTTGATCTTCCGCTGCGTCGAGGCGTGCTTCCTCTTCTTCTTCCGCTTCTTCCTCGGCTACTTCCGCGGCCTCTTCTTCCGCGAGCTCGGTATCGAGGGCGGCCTGAATATCTTCGACCTCTTCTTCGTCGAATTCGGCGCCACCAACGAGGGTATCCCCTTTGGCGTGATCGGAAGTTTCCTCGTGCTTGGCTTCGGCCAGTTCGAAGGCAAGCGATGCCGCTTGCTGTTCGTTCAATTCGACTTCATTGCGAGCGGGAACGGAATCGGAAGCTGACGCTACGGGCAATTCGAGCGGTGAAGCTTCGTGCCGCGGCGGATTCGCGCCGTGAGCGGAAAGAGATGGATCGGCGGCAACACCGATATTTTCGTCGGCGGAGACGGGAGCGGCCTCGGATTCAGAACCGGCGTCGGCGAGGAGCCAGCGCGGAAGTCCACCGGTGAAGCGGCGCGGAACGGCTGCGCCGGCCGGACCGGTGGCGGGAACCGTAGCGCCGCTCAAGTTGCCGGAAGAGTGAGGCGCCGCGTCTTTAAAGTCGGGTTGCGGCTCGTCGTGAATTTCCGGCTCGACAGCGGGAGGCGGAGGTGCCGCCGCAGGCTTTCCGCGGTATTTGGCGAGCGATTCGCCGGGGAGAAGGATGGGTTCTTCGGCGACAGCGCCAGGTGCGGACGCACTGACAGTTTCTGGCGGGCGATGATCGAAGCCGCGCTGCGCTGGGCCGCGGGGTTCGAAACCGCGCGGCTGGCCGCCACGATTTTCCTGGCCACGGTTATCGCGGCCGCGGTTTTCGTAGCCGCGCGAGTCGTTGCCGCGAGATTCGCCACCCTGCGGCGAAGCGTATTTCGAGGGCGGGAGGTTGCGTCCGCCGGGACCCTGCGAGCGGCCACCACGATGACGTCCGCCACGACGACCGAAACGGCCCCGGCCGCGATCGCCACCGCGGTCACTACCACGATCGTTGCCGCGGTCGTTGCCCCGGCCGTAATTCTGGCCGCCGCGATCGCCGCCGCTGCTGGAGCGCGACGGGTAATTTTGAGTGGGATTGTAATGTGGCGAAAAATTCTGCGGCGCGGAAGCATTCGATTCCGGCTGGCGCTCGTGTTCTTCCGCGACATGGGATTCGTCGTGCACTTCGGCGCCGTGTTCCAGGGGCAACTCATTGCCCGGAGAGGGTTCTTCGACAATGCCGGGTTGGTCATCGTGAGACAGCGAATCGTGCTCGGATGATTCGGGGTGAGACGATTCGTGATGCTCTTCGTGGAGGTGAATGACGTGCTCGTCGGCATCCTCGTGAGAGCCGCTGGCGTGGGCGAGCGATTCACCCGGAAGCAGCTCGACGACGTTGGACGGCGCGGGCGAATAGGCCGGCGCAGCGGCCACGGGCGCATCGGTGTGAGCATGGCCGTGATCGTAGTCTTCGAGATTTTCGAAAACGTCGCTAACGTAAAGGAAAGCATCGCCATCGAGGCCGATATCCACGAACGCAGACTGCATGCCGGGGAGGACGCGGGTGACTTTGCCTTTGTAGATGCTGCCGACGAGGGCGAACTCTTTTTCGCGCTCGATGTAAATTTCGACTAGCTGACCTTCTTCCAAAATCGCGACCCGCCGTTCGTGGGAGGCCGCGGAGATAACCAATTCTTTTGACATGAAAACTCCTGACTGTGTGTGATCCCGGAAGAACCGGGATTCACTTTTCTGTGCGGCCGCAAAGGGCCGACAGGACGCATCGTCACGAGCGCTGGCACGTCGGAGGTCCGGGAAACCGGGGCCGGCCCGGTTTGCACCGGGACACACGCTGGCCACACTGATATCGAGATGGCTTGACGTTCGAAGCCGGAGGGATACTTCCTCTTGCTTACGAGGCTGGTCCGTTGCCGGAGAGCTTCCGGGCTGACGGCGGACGATGCTGTCCTCACTCTAAAGATCCTTGTTCCTATGGCCCAAGCTTGCGAGGGCCACTATTACCGACCCGGGGGAGTTTGCCGAAGCAAACGCCTCGCACGGGACTGGCGGCGGGTTCAGTTAACGAAGCGGCGAAGCCGAACATTCATAACCAGACCAATCGCCAGGAAAACAAACAACGTGGCGGAACCCCCATAACTCATGAGAGGAAGCGGGATCCCGGTCACGGGCATAGCACCGATGACCATAGCCACGTTCACTAAAACGTGAAACCCAAGCGCTGCTGCGACGCCCATTACAAGAAACATTCCGGCGCGGTCTTTCGCGCGCTGAGCATTCTGTACCAAGCGTAACAGAAGAGCCATGTACAGCCCAAGGGCAAGAAGCACGCCTTTGAACCCCTGCTCTTCAGCCCAAGCCGACATGATGAAATCGGAATATCGGACCGGGATGTAGCCGAGTTGGTTTTGCGTACCGTTGCCAAAGCCTTTGCCCCAGAAGCCGCCGGAGCCGACGGCAATCTTGGATTGCAACACCTGATAGCCGGAGCCTTTGGCGTCGTCTTCCGGGTGCATGAACGAGGTAACTCTTTCTTTCTGATAGGGCTTCAAGACGCGCCAAGCGACGGGGAGCATCAGAAGCCCGATGAGCGCGATTGCCGCGGCGTGTTTCCACTGCAAGCCTGCGAGAAAAGCGCCTACGACCAGCAAGGGCACGAGAACCAGTGCGGTGCCCAGATCGGGTTGCTTGAGAATCAAAGCCACGGGCAACCCAACAATGAGCCCCGCCTTGATCAAATCCTGAAGAGAGAGCTCATCCGTGCGCACCTCCGCGAAGAAGCGCGCAAGCACGATAATTATAATCAATTTGACGAGTTCCGACACCTGGAGAAATTCGCCGAGGACGGGAATCCAGCGCTTGGCGCCAAAGCGGGTGTGGCCGAAGCCGAGGACGGCGATCAGCGCGACTATGCCGATTAAATAGAGGACGGGGGCCTGGTCGAGAATCAGGTGATAGTCGAGGCGAGACAGCGCGAACATCACGACGAAGCCGATGACGAGCCAGCGGATTTGCTTGTTCTGCATGCCCGCGAGGGAGCTGCCGTGCGTGGCGGAATAGATTTCGAGCACACCCAAGGCGCAGATGGTGGCGAGGATGGCTAGTAGCCACCAGTCGTAGTCGCGTGTGCCTGGAGCGTCTTTCATGGGAAAAGAAAGTTCAACAGTTCAAAGTCAAAACCGAAAATCGAAACTAGAAATTCGAAAAATGAAACTCGAAAAAAACACCTGCTTTGAAATCCTTGAAACTACCTTTCTCACTCAGCGCTGCGTTGTTGCGTTTGCCGCGTGATTGGGCGCCGCTGCAGATGCACCCGCGGACTTCACGGCAGGCGGTTGAATGGCTGCCGTGGCAGCTGCGGCATGGTCAACATCATACCGTTTGTCGTCCGCGGTCAGCGTGCCTTGTGTCTTCTTTGCCTTCTTATCGTAATAGGCTTTGACGATATCGCGAACGACGGGACCGGCAGCTTCACCACCGTGCAGGCCGCTCTCCTGAACGAGAACAGCGACGCAAATTTCCGGATCGCGCCTCGGCGCATAGCCCACGAACCAGGCGTTGTCGGCATACTGCGAGCCTTTTTTCACCAAATTCATTTTGTCGTAGCCAATGACCTGCGCCGTACCGGACTTGCCGCTGAGCTCGATGCCTGCGAGTTTTAGGTGGGTGCCGGTGCCGCCGGCTTCGTTGACAACTCCGTACATGGCGTCTGTGACTTTTTCAACGGTCGAGTCGGAGATGTGAAAACGCTCTTCGGCGACGTTGGGCGCGTCCTTGAGCATATGCGGCTGCTTGAAGACGCCGCCGGAGGCGATTCCGCCGATCATGTGAGCGAGCTGGAGAGGCGTGGTCGTAACCGCGCCCTGGCCTGTTGCGACGGAGATGACTTCGCCGGCGTACCACTTGCGATGAAAGGTGCGCTCGACCCATTCCTGCGTAGGCATAAGGCCCTGCTCTTCGGACGGCAAATCTATCCCGGTTTTACGGCCAATGCCGAGCTTGATGGCGTAGTACGACAAGCGGTCAATACCCAGACGCATGCCCACGTTGTAAAAAAAGACGTCACAGGATTTCAGGATGGCATCGTGCAGGCCGAGAACACCGTGAGACTTCGGACCGCTTTTCGCATAGAAGACGTAGCAATGGTACTGGCGGCCGAAGAAGGTGCCGTAGCCGGGGCAGAAGGTGGTGAAGCCTTCTTCCGGAACGTGCTCTTCGAGCATGGCCGTCGCGGTAACGATCTTGAATACGGAGCCGGGAGCGAGCTGGGCTTGAATGGCGCGGTTGAGAAGAGGATGAAGAGGATCGTCGTTGAGTGCTTTCCATTCTTCGCCGGAAATGCGAACGGCGAAATCGTTGGGATCGGGCGTCGGGCGGCTGACCATGGCGAGAACTTCGCCCGTGCGCGGGTCCAGTGCAACGACCGCGCCAGGACGCTGACCGAGAGATTGCTCGGCGACGGCCTGCAGGTCGTAGTCAATCGTGAGCTGAATCTGCTTGCCGGGAATCGGCTCCTGTTCAGAGAGGCGGCCGAGTTCCTTTACTTCTTTGCCGACGCTGTTGACGATGACGCGGCGCATGCCGTCCGTGCCGGTGAGGATGTCATTGTACTGGCGCTCCAGGCCGGTTTTTCCAGCGAGGTCGCCAGGGCGAAGCTTCCCGTTGCTGGCTTCGATTTGTTGCTCGCTGACTTCGCCGACATACCCGCTGGCGTGAGCCATGAAACCGCCGGGCAGATAGCGGCGGCGCTGGACCATCAACATTTCGAGCAAGGGAATATCGGAGCGATGCGATTCAATGAAGGCCACGTCGGCGTTCGTGGCTTCCGGCTTGATGACGATGGGCTGGAATTTGGGGAGCGCTTTGGTGCTTTCGAGTTGATCTTTCAGGTCGCTGACCTGGAGACCCAGGCCGTCAGCGATAGCGGGAAGATTTTTGTCAATGAGAGCAGGATCGTCGCGGAGGAGAAGGATACTGAACGAAGGATAGTTGTCCACCAGAACGCGGCCATCGCGATCGAGCATGCGGCCGCGCGGCGCGATGATGGGAATGGAGCGAACGCGATTGCGTTCGGCCATCACGCCGTATTTATCGGAGTCGACAACCTGCAGTTTCCAGAAGCCGAGCAGCAACAAGCCGACCATGCCCACGATGACGTAGGAGGCGATGGCCAACCGGGCCTGTGGCAAACGATTGTCGTTGCGAAACCAGTACGACACGAAAACCCCGCGCGCGAGTGTTCTTTTTGTGCGCCCGTTTTATAGAAGCGCTTTTTTCAGGGCGGCTCGCCGCCCATCCCGCGAGAAGCCGGGACATGCTCGCGTCACGAACAAAATCTTCAGCGTGGGCTTCGAAATGTCCGTTGAAAACTTTTTTCGAAAGAAAGCGTTCGAAAAATTTCCCTGGAGCTCCCGAATCACTGCCGGACTCACGCCGCGTGAAGGCAGCGAAGTCTTTCTAAACGTAGCACTTGGGCAAGGGGGGTGCAAGCCGTCCTAATGGACAGTTGCCAGGTCAACACCCTGTGGAAAAACGACGGAGTCGGAGAGAATGGCGGAGATGGTTAACCAGGGTTTGGTGGACGGCAAGGTGCTTATTCATAGCGCAGGGCCACCATGGGATCGACACGTGTGGCGCGGCGGGCAGGGATGTAGCAGGCCAGTAGCGCAACGAAGGCCAGCAAAAAGGCGACTGCTGCGAACGTTACAGGATCCGTGGGTGTGACTTCGAAGAGCATGCTGGCCATCAAACGGGTTAGCCCCAGTGCCGCAGCAATTCCGATGACGATGCCGAAGAGCGCGAGCTTGGCGCCATCTCGCACGACGAGGCGAAGCACATCGCGGCGCTGCGCTCCGATGGCAACGCGCACTCCAATTTCGTGTGTGCGCTGGCTGACTGAGTAGGCCATCAGGCCATAGATTCCGACGCCGGCAAGAACCAGCGCAAGTACGGCGAAAAGGGCGAGAAGCAGCAAGTTGAAACGTTGCTGGGCCAAGGAGACGGCCATTACGTCTTCCATCGAGAGGATATCGCTAACTGGAATCTGGCTATCAACGCTCCAGACTTGTTTTTTCACTTCATCCACGAGGCCAGGGACTGGTCCTGAGGTACGGAGGACAAGAGTCATCCAGCGCCGCCAAGCCTGCTCGGATTGAGAAAAGGGAGTGTACACAGCGGGGTCGGCCGGCTCGCCGAGGCTGGAATCTTTTACGTCGGCAGCGACACCCACGATGGTCATCCACCGCTGAGGTTCAGGAGCTCTCGTCCAGTCGATGCGAGCGCCGATGGGGTTCCGGTGTGGTAGGCGCTCTTTGACGAATTCTTCGTTTACGATGGCCACGAGAGGTTGGCCCTCGCGATCCATGGGCGTGAACTCGCGACCCGCGCGGATGGGGATTTGCATAACGTGGAAATAGTTCCCCATCACAGAGTTGGTCTGTGCGCGCGGTTCGGCACCGGCAGCGACCGGCGGGCCTCCATCCACTACAACTCTAGGGTCTACGTAATTCGGAGAGAGGGGAAGATCCATTACCATGGCGGCTTCCGCGCGCGGTAGCGCGTTGAGCCGTTCGAGCACCTGAACACGAAACTGCGTTTGCCTGGGAATTTTCGCGTAGCGCGCCTCAGGCAACTGGAGATGCATGGTCATCACGTGCTGCGGATTGAATCCGGGACTCACGGAGCGCAACCGTGAGAAACCTTTGATTAGCAATCCCGCTCCGACGAGTAGCACGAGAGCAATTGCGAATTCAGCGGTAACCAGCAATTTTCGCAGCAAATTGGCGGATTGCCCGGACGTTGATCCCCGCGCGCCATCCTTGAGCGATTCTGCGGAATTTAGGTTGGTGACGGACCAGGCAGGAGCGGTGCCGAAGACAACGCCAGTGAGGAGGGAGATGCCGAACACGAAAAACAGAACGTGCACATCCAGATGAATGCTATTGAAACGGTCGAGAGCGGCCGGCTTCAGTGACAGAAGAAGGCTTATGCCCAACCTGGCGAGCAAAAGGCCGGCGCCCCCACCGGCGATTGCCAGGAGTACGCTCTCCGTCAACGCCTGGCAAATCAGTCGAGACTTGCCGGCGCCAAGCGCCGTGCGGATGACTAGCTCCTGCCGACGCGCTACCGCGCGCGCCATGAGCAGGCCAGCAAAATTGGCACAAGCAATCAGGAGCACAAATCCCACGGCCCCGAAGAGAACTAGAAGCGCAGGACGAACGCTACCCGTCAGGGATTCCTGCAAAGGTAGAAATACTGTCCGCCTGTGTGTTTCCGAGTCGGGATAAAGCCCGGCGAGGCGATGATCCATCGCGGACATTTCCGCTTGCGCTTGGGCGAGGGTCATTCCGGGGTTAAGGCGCCAGTAGGCATGCATAAAATGCAAGTCCCGCTCGGAAGCCTCATCCGGATAAGCCGCTGAAAGCGAAACGAAAACGTCAGCATGCTCCCGTGGTGGCACAAAATTGGGAGGCATCACGCCAATTACGGTGTAGTCGTTTCCGCTGAGAGCGATCGTTTTGCCGAGGACCTGAGGATCGCTGCTCAGAAAGTTTTGCCAGAAAGAATAGCTCAGCACGACAAGGCGCGGACCTCCCTTCACATCTTCTTCCGGAGAAATGATTCGTCCGAGCATCGGAGGAACCCCCAGCGTTTCCAGAAAACCTGCGTTGACGTAGCCCCCGCGAACCTGCATAGGCTCCGTCCCGCTGGTGTAGTCCATATTCTTGACGTTGATTCCACCGCCTTGCGAAAACGAGCGTGTCTCTCGCTGGATATCCACCAGGTTTGGAGGCGAATCGTTCGGTCTCATAGCAACGATTCGCTCGGGATCTTTGTAAGGTAGAGGATTGAGCAGGACGCCGTTGATTACGCTGAAGATCGCAGCATTGGCTCCAATGCCCAAGGCAAGAGTGAACACCGCGACGAGAGAGAACCCCGGGTTTTTGACGAGCATGCGGACGCCAAAGCGAATGTCGCTCAAGAAGCTTTCGAACGCAGCGAACGTCCACATGTCGCGGGTCCTTTCCTTCGCCAGGCCGCAGTTGCCGAACTGACGGCAGGCGGCATGCCGAGACTCTATCGGCCCAAGGCCGTTTTCGAGATTTTTTTGCTCGGCCATGGATAGATGAAAAGCAACTTCGTCTTCCATGTCGCGGTCCAATTGCTTGCGGCGAAACAGGGCTTTCAACCGCAGGACTGTTTTGTTGCGCCATTCAGAGAGCATCGTCATGTCCTAAGCCGTTTGCAGAATGCGCGTGACGGCGCCGGACATGCGCCGCCAGAATTCGGTCTCTTGTGCCAACTGTTTCTTGCCGGATGCGGTCAGTGAATAAAATTTGGCGCGCCGGTTGTTGTCGGACGTGCCCCACTGAGAAGTGAGCAGGCCGCGCAGCTCGAGGCGATGGAGGGCCGGGTAGAGAGCGCCTTCCTCTACTTTGAGGACGTCATCGGAGGTTTGGTGGATCCATTCAGCCACGCCGTAGCCGTGCATCGAGCCGCGGGCTAAAGCTTTCATAATCAGCAGGTCCAGGGTCCCTTGGAGCAGATCTCCCGGATTCTCGCGTTTTTCCTTCATGGAGTCCCCCTCTCGACACTTTGTTTATCCATAAGACGTTTAGGGAAGGGAAATGTTCCGTGGAATGTTCGCCCGGGCCAAAAATAATTTGACTCAGACAAGGCGGAAGGACTGTCTGGCGTGAGCATTTGTGTCCGTCTCCGGAGACACAACTTGCTCCCCGGTCGCGCCACGCGTTATCGTGGAATGCTCTCATGCAAAGTCAACCCTCGTTACCATTCCGCTTGGCCCTTGTCGGCATGTCTGGTGCAGGAAAAACCTTTTGGACAAAGAAGTTAGCTTCCGAAGGCTGGACCGCTATTTCCTGCGACGACCGCATCGAGGAGAAACTCGCTTCGCGATTGGCGGCAGGCGGGCACGCGGGGATTAACGGCGTGGCTGCCTGGTTGGGGTGGCCTGACAATCAGAAATATGCGGAGCGTGAGGCCCAGTACCTCGAAGAGGAGATTCATACTTTGGGCGAGGTGCTAACCGGGCTGGAGCGGGAGTCGGAAAAACCGCTTGTTCTGGATACGACGGGTAGTGTGATTTATACCGGGAATAATTTGCTTTTGCGGCTGCGGCGGCGGATGACCGTGGTATATCTCGCGGCTTCGGCGGAGGAGCAGCAGCTTTTGATTGAGCGGTACTTGAGTGATCCCAAACCGGTGCTGTGGCGCGGAGCTTTTCAGCCGAAAAAGGGCGAATCGCCGACGGAGACCGTGGCGCGTTGCTATCCCACTTTGCTCGCGGCGCGGCGGCAGAGTTATGAAGCTTTGGCGCATTGCACGCTGCAGGTTGCTGAGCTGCGCGATCCGGCTCTTGAAACAGAGGCGTTTCTCGAAAAAATTCATGCGCAGATCGAGCGCGGGCGGTGAGATACCGGAGCACAGGACGCAAAGCTCCGCTGACTTCGCTTCGCGGGGCCGTACTGCGGGGGCTGGCGCCGGACGGCGGGTTGTACTTGCCGGTCGAACTGGCACGGCGGTCACCACAGGAATTGGAAGAATTTCGCAGGCTGCCTTTTACGGAAGTTTGTTTTCGTGTGGCGCGTCCTTTTGCCACGCCGGATGTGCCCGAAGAAGTCTTGTGGCAAATGGTCGCGGAGGCCATCAATTTTCCGGTGAAGCTGGTGTCGCTCTCGCCGGGCCTGCACATTCTGGAACTGTTCCACGGACCTACTCTGGCTTTCAAAGATTTTGGCGCGCGGTTCATGGCTCGGCTGATGGGTTATTTCGTGCGAGAGGAGACGCGGCCGCTGACCGTGCTTGTCGCGACCTCGGGCGATACGGGCAGCGCCGTAGCGCACGGATTCCTGGGCGTGCCGAGGATTCGCGTGGTGATTTTGTATCCTTCGAAGCGCATCAGCGAGGCGCAGGAGAAGCAGTTCACCACCCTGGGCGAAAACATCACCGCGCTCGAAGTGGCGGGAACTTTTGACGATTGCCAGCGGCTCGTGAAGCAGGCGTTTTCGGATGTCGAGCTGAACAAGCGCGCGTTTCTGACGTCGGCAAATTCGATCAATATTGGGCGGCTGCTGCCGCAGATGTTTTATCACGTGGCGGCGTACCGGCAGTTGCCGGTGGCATCGGTGCCGCTGATTGTTTCCGTGCCCAGCGGGAATTTCGGCAACTTGACGGCGGGAATTTTTGCGAAGCGCATCGGCCTGCCGGTGGCGATGTTTGTGGCCTCGACAAATGCCAACGATGTTGTGCCGGAGTATTTGCGTTCCGGCGAGTTTCATCCGCGCCCGGCGATGCAGACTTTTTCCAACGCTATGGATGTGGGTAACCCCAACAATTTTCCGCGGCTGCTGGATCTCTGCCGAGGGCGCATCGAATACGTCCGCCGCGAAATCTGGGGCCACGCGGCAACGGATGGAGATACTCTGCTCGAGATGAAGGCTATCCACGAGCGTTTCGGCTATATCGCCGATCCGCACACGGCGGTCGGTGTGCTCGGTTGGGAAGCTTACAAGCGCGAACACTCTGAGCCCGCGCAAGGATTGGTACTGGCTACCGCACATCCAGCAAAATTTGCAGACGTAGTGAACCGCGCCATTGGAGTTACGCCGCCCCTTCCGGATCGTCTGGCGGCCTACCTGAAGCGAGAAAAGTTATCCCTGCCCATGTCGTCCAACTATGACGACTTCAAGGAATTTCTCCTGGCTTATTGATTGGAAGAATCGTCAGATGTACTGACTCATTTAGATCAGGACGGCTTGCGAAGGCGGTCCAGCAGCATAAAGAGGAATACGGCGGCGACGGCATTGACGAGCGCGGCCACAAGAAGATGTATGGTGAACCACGGCTCCGGCTGAGAGAGAAGAAGTCGTCGGGTCAAAGCGATCAGGCCCTGATGAACGCCAAAGAATGCGACCGTCAAAGCGAAGCGGGCCAAGGGGTGCTCCGTGTCGAGACGCGCGCCAATTGAAGACGCCAGATAACCGATCACCGTTTTTGCGATGCCGTAGAGACCGAGCGGAACGGTCGGGCCGCTGAGGCTGTCCTGCGCGATGCCAATGGCCGTTCCGAGAAGCAATCCTGTGGATGGGTTCCGCCGGCTGAGACCAAAATAGATGGTCACGAGAAGCGGCAGATCCACGACCGCCGCCTTCGGAAAATAAATAGGTAGAAACGCTTGGAGCACTAGCGCGAAAGCCGCGGCCAAGACAATCGCGCCGGCACGGAACTTGTGTACCTCAATGTGCAACTCACCGATGCGCAGATCGTAAGTGTCGTTCATCGTTTCTCGGGAACTGGCGGGTTAGTTACCGCGGCGGACGGCGCTGCGTCCGAATTCAGCGCGGCAGAATCGGGCTTCGTTTCAAGGGGCTTCAGCGTCAGCAAGACGAAAACTTCCTCGAGCCGATCGAGGTTCGCCGAGGGGCGCACGCGAATCTGCTTGAAGGGAACGCCGGCTTTGACATCGGCGACCGTGCCGACGGGAAGATCGCGCGGAAAGATTCGGTCCATGCCGCTGGTGACGACGCGCTCGCCGGAATTTACGGTGTCATCGTTGGAGATGTATTTCATGACGAGCAGTGGTTCGCCCGTGCCGCCGACAGGTTTCTGAATACGCGAATCCGCCAGCATCGCGCCAACGCCGCTGTCCTTGTCGGTCAGCAAAAGCACCTGCGCGGTGTCCTTGTACGATTCGATGACTTTGCCAACGACGCCGTCAGGAGTAATCACGCCCATGTTGCGACGAATGCCGTCGCGCTCGCCGCGGTCGAGATAAATCGTCTGGCTCACGGAATCCGGGCTGCCGCCAATGACGCGCGCGCTGACCATTGGCACATCCTGATTCGTCTGGCGAAATTTGAGCAACGATGCAAGGCGGTCAGCTTCCCCAGCTTTGCTCTCGAGTTGCGTGATTTGCAGTTTTAGGGCGCCGTTTTCACGCTTTAACTCTTCGTTGTCGCGCGACGTGTTTTGGAGTGCGAAATAATGATTCCAGGTGTCGCGGACGTGGCTGATGCCGTGAGCGCCAGCTCGTTCGAATGGCGAGACGGCACCGACCGTCCACACGCGAATTAGCCGTCCCTGCGAATCGCGCTTGATTTGCACGGCCAGCAGCAGCACTTGAATAAGCACGACGCCGCCGAGCAGGAAGAGCGACCTATGTCGAGAGGGAAGTCCAACCATTGGATGTTGTGCCCGTACTCTCTCAAGGGCGTCGCGCGACTGGCGGCTAGTGCCGTTGACTAGCGCCAGGCAACGCGGCCCAAAAATCCTGCGCGCATCGTTCCACTTTCGGCGCAGCTCGAAGCAAAAACCGGCTCAGCTTGTGGCAAGCACGATCGCTCGCGCGATCTCAGTCGATGCAAACCTGCCGCAGCAGTTTGAAATCACTCAGCATTTTGCCGGTGCCCAGCACCACCGAAGCCAGCGGGTCATCGGCAATCGAGACAGGCAAGCCAGTCTCTTCGCGAATGCGTTTATCGAGGTTTTTCAACAGCGCGCCGCCGCCGGTCAACACGATGCCCCGGTCGCTGATGTCCGCGGAAAGTTCCGGAGGAGTGCGCTCGAGAGCCACGCGCACGGCGTTCAAAATCGTCGCGACGCATTCGGCCAGCGCTTCGCGAATTTCACTGTCGTCGATGGTAACGGTCCGCGGCACGCCCTCAATCAGGTTGCGGCCCTTTACTTCCATGGTCAGCGGTTTTTCCAGTGGATACGCTGAGCCAATTTCCATCTTAATCTGCTCTGCGGTGCGTTCGCCGACGAGCAGGTTGTACTTGCGCTTCAAATACTGCATCACCGCTTCGTCCATCTCGTTACCCGCGACGCGCACGGAACGCGAGTAAACGATGCCGCTCATGGAGATGACGGCAATGTCCGTCGTACCGCCGCCGATGTCTACGACCATGTTTCCCGAAGGCTCTTCGATCGGCAGACCAGCGCCGATGGCCGCGGCCATGGCCTGCTCCACGAGATAAACTTCGCTGGCTCGTGCGCGGTACGCAGAGTCCTGCACCGCCCGCTTTTCCACCGGCGTAATTTCGCTGGGCACTCCGATGACAATGCGCGGATGCACCAGAACGCGGCGGTTGTGCGCTTTCTGAATAAAATAGGTCAGCATTTTTTCGGTGACTTTGAAGTCGGCGATAACGCCATCCTTCATCGGCTTGATGGCCACCACGTTGCCCGGCGTGCGCCCGAGCATCTCTTTCGCTTCACGGCCCACGGCCACCACTTCGCCGCTGGACTTATTGATCGCCACGATCGAAGGCTCGTTTACGACAATGCCTTTGCCGCCCGAAAACACCAGCGTGTTCGCGGTTCCCAGATCAATGGCGAGGTCGGACGAAAACAAACTAAACACCGACCTCAGGTTGTACCCGTTCTTATTCATTCCTCCGCCCCCTGCGAAGAAAACCTCTCCGCCTTCCAGCCGGCAAAAGCTGGGTCACTGCTCGTCGCTCCCAAAGTAGCGCCGAGCTTCCTGCCACTCCATTGTGTCCGGACTTGGCGACCAGCGCAAACTCACGCCTGCGTCGTCCTTCTTGCGAGATCAAAAAATGATCGTCGTTCGAAACTTTTATTTGGGCACAACGATCGTCACCTTCTGCTGCTTCGTGCCGCCGCGGCGGTTCTGCCCGATGATGACGATGGTGTGCTGGCCCGGTTCCAGAGGTTCCGTAAAGTGCCGGAACGCGCCGTCGCCGCCAATAATAGGAACCGGCTGGCCGTTGACCATGATGGCCGCGCCCGGTTCCGTGCGCCCGATAATTTCCGCGACGCGCCCGTGAATCTGCGTGCCGGTAATCTCCAGATACATCTCCTGCGTTTTTCCCTGCGCGACCAGAGTGAACCGGAACGTCTCGCTGACTTCGCTGTTTTCTTTTTTCGCGTTCGTTGCCGTGACTGTCCAGAAGTAGTCGCCGCCGTCCAGTCCGGTCACTTCCGCACTGGTGCCCTTCACGGACACTTCTTTCACCGTTTTCGTGAACATTGCGGTCGCGCTGATTTTTAGCGTGTAGGAAACCGCCTCAGACGATGGTTTCCACTCGAAATGAATGGAAGCCTCTTTTGGATTTTCCACGATTAGCGGCTCGAAGTTCCGTGGTGAACTCAGGTCCGGCGGCGCAAGCACGTCGGATTTTGTAATCGGGCCGCCCGTCGCGAAAGTGGCCTTCTGGTACGCGCCGATTTCCACTTTTTCCTGCCCGCGCTGCACTTCCGCGCTTCCGCTGGAGACCACGATCTCGTTTTCCTTTTTGTCGGGGTCCGCTTTGACCGCCGCACTGCTGTTGGAATGCAATATCCCGACGGAATCTTCCATACTGACCACAGCCTTGGAATCCGGCGAAGAATAGTTTGGCGTCTTCAAGTCCACCTGGCCGATGTTGATGTGCACGGCGGAACTGGAAGGCTGTTCGCGTCCCATGGAATTTTCTTCGACGGTGATGAACGTTCCGGATTTCACGGTGTAGGTCGTGCCGTCAGCGAAGGTGATGCGGGCTGCGCCGTCGGCGGAAGTCTGGATTTGGTCGCCCTTGTCCAGAGAGGTGTGAAAATCCGCATCCACCCACTGCACGGAGTTGACCTTCTTTACCTGTACTTTTCCGTCGAGGTTCACGAACTTGGCTTGCGTCTGCGTTATGGGAACTGCGTCGCTGTCGGTGCCGATGGTCTTGCTGAACCGGTCGTAGGCCTGCGTATACAAATTCGGGTCGATCAAATAAAGCGCCGCGACAATAATCGCCACGCCCAAAACGACATACACGGCCACGGTTTTGTACGTGACCGTGTGCCAATACACTTCCACTCGTTTGATCTTCGGGTGGTTCGGGTCGTGTGGTGTCTGTGTACTCAAGAATCTCTGCCCGCTGTGCCGCCAATCTTCGAATTTAGCACACGTAATTAGAACGCTGGGGCCTGCCGCGCCTTGCGGTAGTTAAACAGCAAATAGCGGTTGCGCATACTAGACTTCGGTACAGGAAGATTTGTACGGGAGGGCAGGAGGTAGAAACTACATCCCTTGTCCATCGGCCCTTGTCAATCAACAAAGCGCGGCTTTCGCGCTTCTCGCAGAGCTATTGGCCGCGCAGGAACGCCAGCGTCAACGGCCACGCCAGCAGCGCCGCTGTCGGGCTGTAGCTTGCACGCGCATCGCAGAAAAAGCCGTGGTCGGCATTGGAAATTTCCACGTTCACGAAGTTTTTCCCGGCGGCGCGAAGCGCGTCGGTCACCGCCCGGATGTGCTCGGGCGGGATATGCTTATCCCGGCCGCCCCAGAAGAAAAGCACGCGGCATTGCAGGCCGCTTGCGCGACCCAGCAGGCCGGGATTACTGGCATTCGGCGCAATCCCGCCGCCGTAATAGGAAACGGCTCCCGCCAGCGGCAGAGTGAGCCCCGCAAGAAACGCCGCGCGCCCGCCCATGCAATACCCGATCGCGGAAACCGGCAACTCTGGACCAATCCTTCCTCTTAGCCAGTCAAACGCAGCGCGGTGGTCCGCTGCCATCGAAGAATCATCCAGCGCTTTCATGTGCGGCACAGTACTTGGAAAACTGTCGTAACGCGCCTCGAATCCCGGGCCAGTGCGATGAAAAAGCTCCGGCGCAATGGCAAAAAATCCTTCGCGTGCGAAGCGATTAGCGACGTCTCGAATGTGCGCGTTTACCCCGAAGGCTTCCTGAAAAACCAGCAAGCCAGGATACGCGCCTTCTTCTTTGGGCCGTGCCGTCCAGGCCCGCATTGTGGTGCCGTCATTCACGCTCAATTGCACATATTCGCCGCTGATTTCCATCGTCGCTCCTGCAAAGCGTAAGCAAAGAGTTTCGGGGGCAACCCAGCTCAATGCCGGATAAAGTAGCTTCGCTTGTCGAGATTCGCAGCCACGGCTAGGTCAAAAAAACCCACCATCATCTCGTCGTATGTTTGCTCGCCCCAACGCACCGCCGCATCAGGATCCGGATTGTGCGCATTGCCGCGCGAATTATCGTACCAGGCCACTGCCTGCAGCTCTGTTCCCGCTTTCAGCAAACGAGGTTCCGCGAGCCGATAGCTCATCTGCCAGTGAAAATGATAGTTGACCCGCAGCAGCGGCTCAATTTCCTGGTCCGGCCGCGCATCGGGCATTTTCTCGTGATGGATGATGTTGTACTCGAAACGCTTTCCGCGCAGGTGCATGTGCGGAAAAAAACTCAGCAGCGTCGCATCATTCGGCAAAGTGCCCCGTGCTTCCACTCGATAGTCCGGAACTCCCGGCGGAATCACGAAGTGATCGTTGGTGAGCTGAAGTGTCAGCACGCGCTGCGCAGGAGGCTGCTTCGAAAAAATCAGGCCCACGCTGGTGCGGTCGCTCGCCGCGCGCCCGTTGGTGGTGTAATGCATCTGGAAAACGAGATCCGATCCTGCTGGGATGAATTTTGCCAGGCCATCGGGCCAATGGTCCGGTGAGCTTCCCGGCGCGTAAACCAGCAGCACGTCGCTGTCCGTCCAATGCGCGCCGCGGCGATCATCGGGATCGGTAAGCGTTGAAGAAGTGAAGGGGACGCCAATCGGCGCATGACGCATCCATTGCGAATCTGGCGGCCGCACATAAACAACCGCGTGATGCACGTTCGCGCGCAGCAAAGGCAGAATTTCCACCGCGCGTACCCAGCGATCCTCTCTGAAGCCGGTTGGCACAATTTCGTAGGTGTACTCGACGTCGCCGCTTGCCGGAAGCGCGACACCTCTTGGCATCTTCAAAATCGCGTCTGGCGGGGGAATGGTCCAGCCTTCGGCCCAGCGGCGCGGCGCCGGCGCGTCCTGTGCATTACCCTCCGGCGCTCCCGCTTTCGCCCAGGCTACCAAAGCCGCGATTTGTCCCGAAGCGAGGGAAGGATCATTGGAAAAATGCCCTACCTGCGGATCAGCAAACCACGGCGGCATGGATTTCGCCTGCACGGCGGCCGCAAGGGCCGCCGCGTAAGGCCTCGTCTCTTCGTAAGTCTCGAATCGCATCGGCGCAATCCCTTCAGCCCGATGGCAAATCTGGCAGCGTTCCTGAAGGATCGGAAGCACATCGCGATAAAAAGTCGGCACTTCTGTTGCGGCCGTTGGGGTTGCGGGTTGGTTGCGCGCAATATCTGCCGAAGCATCGTGTCCACGGGCACAGAAAAGAACGAGCACAAGCGCTGGCAGAAGGAGCGCGTGCCGCAGACGAATTGCCGTTCTCGGAATCATTTTCATCATGGGATGAAGGTCATGCTAATAAGGGTTTCCCTTAGCACCAATCCAATTTTTCCAAAATGAACCTGATTCATTCCCGAAATGAATCTCAATGGCGCAAAAAATTCCCAAATCTATTCTTACAAAATCTCAAATCGTCCGATCTCAGTGAATAACCAGTCTAAGTCCTTATAAGCAGCAAGTTCCAGAAATGAACAGCAACCTGAGGTTTTGGCAGAAGGGTTGCTCCTATTCCAGGCGGGCCGGTCGTGTGTTGAAACTATCTGTTGGAACGTTCTCCTTGTAGATGCAGCTGAGCCGTCAGAACCGTGGAACAAGAATACATTCCGCCCGTCCGTGCATCTTCCGCTTCCTCCCGTTCCTGTGAGGTTGCTCATGGCGTTTGAGAACCCGCCAAGAACCATCCTTCTTATCGAGGACAATCCCGCTGACGCGAAACGCATCCTCGATGTGTTTGCCGGCCGGGCTGGCAGCTCTTGCCACAGGAAATGGGCCATGCAATTAGCCACGGGACTCCAGCTGCTGGCTCACGGTGGAATTGACCTGATCCTGGCAGACCTGGGGCTTCCCGACAGCCAAGGCATCGCCACGTTCGAGCAACTCTACTCGGCCGCGCCAGACACTCCGATACTCATCCTGGCCTCTCACAATGACCAACGGATCGCTGAGGAAGCCCTCGCTCGCGGAGCGTACGACTATCTCTCCAAGCACCACCTCGACGCATGGACTCTAACGCGCGTTCTTCGTTGTGCCATGCAGCGCAAAAAGCTCGAAGAGACTATTTTCGCCGAGAGGGAGCGTGCCCAGGTCATGCTCAACTCCATCGGCGACGCCGTTCTTTGCACAGACTTGTATGGCAACGTCACCTACCTGAATCAGGTCGCCGAGAGCATGACCGGATGGTCTCGTCTCGAAGCAACGGGCCGGCCGGTTAGAGAAGTCTTTCAAGTCATCGACTGTAGTACCCGCGAACCCGTCCAAAATCCGCTCGAGCTTGCAATCCTTCAAAACAAGGCCATCCGCCTCGAGTCCAATTGTATTCTGATTCGCCGCGGTGGCCTGGAAATGGCCATCGAAGATTCCGCTGCGCCTCTCCATGATCGGCATGGCCATGTGACCGGCGCGGCCATCGCTTTCCACGATGTAAGCACCGCGCGCGCGTTGACGCTGAAAATGTTCCACCTCGCGCAGCATGATTTTCTCACCGATCTGCCTAACCGCATGCTGCTCAACGACCGCATCAAGCAGGCCATTGCCTTCGCCAAGCGCAACAACGAGAGACTCGCCCTTCTTTTCCTGGACCTGGACCACTTCAAGAACATCAACGATTCCCTCGGCCACGCCGTTGGGGACAAAGTGCTTCAGTCGGTCGCCAAGCGCCTTATCGCTTGCGGGCGCCAGTCGGACACCGTCAGCCGCCAGGGCGGCGACGAATTCGTCATTCTTCTTCCGCGAATCGCTCGCGGCGAAGATGCCGCCCTCAGCGCCCAAAAAATGCTCGCAGCTCTCGCCGCGCCGCACTGCATCGGCGGCCGAGAGCTGCGTATCAGCGCGAGTATTGGTATCGGCACCTATCCCGCCGACGGCCAGGACGCCGACAGCCTTCTCAAGAGCGCCGATCAGGCCATGTACCACGCCAAAAAAAATGGCCGCAACAATTTCAAGTTTTTCCGCAAGGACATGAACACCATGGCGAGAGAGCCCCAATCCTTCGAAGACCACTTGCGCCGCGCGCTCGACCGCCGTGAGTTTTTGCTTCATTACCAGCCGACGATTGATCTCAAGACGGGAGCGATCGCCGGCCTCGAAGCTCTAATCCGCTGGCGCCGGCAGGACGGCCAGCTCGTTCCTCCCCTGCAATTCCTACCCCTCGCCGAAGCCTCGGGTCTGATTGTTCCCATTGGCCAATGGGTGCTGCGCCAAGCCTGCACGCAGCTTCGCGCGTGGCTTGACGAGGGCCTCCCGCCCGTCTCTGTCGCCGTCAACTTGTCTGCCGTCGAATTCCGCTCCCGCGACTTCCTCGACGCGGTGCAGACCATCCTTCAGGAGACCCGCCTCGAACCTCGCTTTCTAGAGCTGGAACTGGCCGAAAGCGTCCTCTCCAACAACGTCGAATCCACTGTTTCTACATTGCAGGCGCTCAAGCAATTGGGAGTGCAATTCGCCGTGGACAACTTCGGCGCCGGCAATTCGAGCCTGAGTTCGATGCAGCGGTTTCCGGTCCATGCCCTGAAAATCGATCGCTCTTTCATCCACCAGATCACCAGCGATCCCAACCGGGCCGCCGTCGCCAGCGCCGTCATTCACTTGGGCAAGACCCTTAAGTATGTTGTCATTGCGGAAGGCGTGGAAACGCGCGAACAGCACGATTTTCTTCTGCACGAGGGCTGCGGCCAGGCTCAGGGCTTCTATTTCAGCCACCCGCTTCCCGCCGAACAATGCGCCCGGCTCCTCGAAGTCGGAATCGCCGCTCAGCCGGTCCACTGATGTCCTGACATTACGCAAAATGCGTAAGTCACTTATCCCCGTTAGCTGCCGTCCGGAAATCCGCCACGGTGCAGCACCATGGGAAAGTGAGGCAGTGTTTCTGGCTTCCGAACCGACGCCCGCCAACCGTCGGGATAAGGTTCCAGCCCGCGGAACAAGGGCGACCGCCCTGCCGTTCCCTCGCCGACGAGTGGCTCCAGCGATTCTCTAAGAGCTCTCAAACTATCTTTGCCAAACCGTGCTTCCCAGCGCTTCTCGATGTCGCCTAACAATCGGCGATAGTCATCGCGAGCCTTTCGTCCATTCACTGTAAGCTTCGCCACCTTCACGCGGCTCCCGGAAGAATCTGCCTCGACAACCGCAAGGTGTCTCTTCCGCAGAATTCCAAAAGCCATGCTGATGGCTTCCTTTGACACGCCGGCAAGAACCGGCAGGTCTCGGACGCGCGCGCCCTCTTCATCGAGTACGCGCAATACATTGGCGCAAATCGCCAGCGACAAGTCCGACTCGCCCTCAAAATCAATCGCGAACGCCAACAGCACGCGCGCGAGCAGCGCCGGCAGAGGAAGCAAGGGGCTGTCCGTGTCTACGCTCTGATCCAAATCCCGCCCCTCGTAAATTCGATCCTTGCTGAATAATCCATACCCAAGAATCGGCATACAGTCCGGCAGTTCCACATCCATCTTTCCACCCACGGCCCAGAGCGATTCCCGCAGCTGTTGTATCTCTTTCTTGCCGAACCGCTCCTCCCAGCGTTTTTCGATAACGCCCAACAGCGGCCTCCAAATCTCCTGAGCCTTTCGCCCCGCAGGCGTTGCGCGAACCACCCACGACGAGCGAGGAGGTTTTGGTCGGCGATCCCTCACATCGGGTCCTACGAAGATGTATCCCCATCGTTGCATGCCGGCAAAGTTTGTCGTTGTTCGCGCTCGGCGCACAAGTTCGTGGACCGGCACAGCCTCCTCTCCCAGAAACTGCATGCAGTTCGCCCACATCGCGAGCGACACCAGCCAGGGGGCGTAGAATGATCCGGGGGTATAACCATGTTTGGTGGTCCGGTGAGGCATCCGATGCTCGGCTTCATTGTCGAACTCGATCGTGAATGCAACGAGGGTTTGCGACAGCAGAGTCGGTAGAGGGAAACGACCGTCCATACCCGCAATAATCGCACTGGAAGTATCAGGCCGCAATATGCACCGCCGCATAAGAGCCCAAAGTACGGTCAGACCTCTTCCTTTGGCGGCTTCCGGCTTCTCCACTTCGCTATGTCTTTTTCGGTCACGAACAAGAGCAGCACCACAAGTCCGATATCCAGGAAGGGTATCAGCAAAAGGAGCGCGAGCCATGGAGTCAATCCCGCGTCGCGCAATCTTGCCGGCACCACAATAACCGCGAATATCGCGAGGATCAGAAAATCTATACCGTGAACCAGCAGCGGAACTCCGAAAATGTGCTGCAGGCTATGATGAATGGCCATGGCGGTGTTGAGGGCGGACCCTGCGACCACGCAAGCGATCATCAGTAGGAAATACACCACCCTTCCGATTTTCAGGCGAAAGATTCCCATGTTTCTTCTGTCCCTTGGTGTCCCAAACGTAGAGACGAACGAGCCCGCCAAATGGACTCAGGTAACGCACCGCTCCGTCAACGCGGCGATCCAGGATGATGCCAATGGCGGCATCCTGAATGGCTCACGAGTCTATACCAGGCGTGAACTAGGCAGATTGCATCGAGAAACGAATATCAAAGGAAGGATGCGGGATGGGTCGCATGGAATCCCATCTCGCTCTTTCAAATGGATGGCTTCAGCACGCCGCGCGGGCGGCACGGCGTGCCGGCAGCAAGCCCCCATTCTTCAAGCCTGAGACTAAATTAATGCGCCCGCGCCGCTTCAACGGCGAGGTGCAGTTCGTGTTCGGCGGCCCGCAGATGGTCCTCGGCCTTTGCGCCGTGTCCTTCCATGTCATAGTGGTTGGCCGCGCGTGCCCGTTCCATTTCATGAATCGATTCCAGCACGTGCTTGTGAACTTCATCCAGATCATGCCAATCGCGAACCTGCGCAAAAACGGCCCCGGCCACAAACGACAGTCCGAGTGCGGCAATACCAAGCAATTTCTTCATAAAAATTTTCTCCTTGTGATTTGGCCCGACTCCGGTAGGGTACAAAACCACCGCGTGACACTCAACGTTGACATCCGTTTTGTGCCCGATGATTAACCTTCCACCACTGGTCCGGCTTATGAAGACTTGAACACGTATGTGGGATAAAAGTTGGTCTTACGTTCCTTCTCCTCCATAGTATCGTTCTCAAGCGAATGCGGCCCAATGGAATTGTCCGTCTAGCTCTACCCTCTCGGCGCGAGTGGATAGTCGGCACGATGTCCTCGGACCACTGCACTCCAGCGAGCGAGGCCCTTGTTTCATGCGCAGGCTTCTAACTCTCTTCTTCCTTTGTGCTTGGCCGGTCTTTTGCCAAACCAATAGTGGCGAATTGCGACTTAAAGTCACCGATCCGTCGGGCCTCTTCGTAAAAGCGGTAATTCACGTCACCAGCCAGGCCAATGGTTATAGCAGCGTCCTGGCGACCACCGATCTGGGAACCCTCGACGTACGACGCCTGCCCTTTGGAATTTATCAGGTTCAAATTGACCAGCCCGGGTTTGCTCTTTTTGCTGAGTCGGTTGAGATTCATTCCGCCCTCCCTGTCGAATACAGCGTCCAGCTCAAGCTGCCCACCTTCAATCAATCGGTAACCGTCAACGCGGACAACACTTTGATCGATCCCGATCAAGCTGGTTCCGTCAGTCAGGTCGGTACGGATTTCATCCAAAACCGTCTTGGTTCGGTTCCCGGCCGTTCTCTTCAGGATTTGGTCAATTCGCAACCAGGCTGGCTCTATGAAGGCAACGCCGTTCTGCATCCTCGCGGCTCGGAATATCAAACCCAGGTTGTTGTGGACGGCATCCCTCTGACGGACAATCGCTCCCCGAGCTTCGGCCCGGCCATGGAAGGCGACGACATCGAATCCCTCAGCATCTTTACCGCTGGCTTTCCTGCTGAGTACGGACGAAAAATGGGCGGCGTAGTGGAATTGAATACGCTCCAGGACACGCAGCCGGGATTTCACGGCGAAGCGGTCCTTTCCGGCGGCAGTTTTGATTCAGCCGGAGCTTTCCTCAAAGCCCAGTACAGTTGGGGCGCCAACTCGGTTGGCGTCAGCGCAGGCGGCAGCATGACGGACCACTATCTGAATCCCGTAGTTCCTGAAAACTATTCCAACACCGGCACACTGGGCGATTTCTCCGTAAATTATGAGCGCGACCTCACTCCACACGATCGCATCCGCCTCATCTTGACCCGTGAGCTCTCGCGTTACGATATTCCCAACGAATTAGTCCAGCAGACCGCGGGTCAGCGTCAAAACGCCGACAACATCGAAACCATTGGCACCGCGTCATACGAGCACACCTTCTCCCCCAGTGCCGTTGCCGATTTTCGCGGTATGGTCCGCGACAATGCCAATGATTTCTACTCCAACCCGGAATCCACTCCCATCGAAGTTCTCCAGCACAATCGTTTTCGTGAGGGCTATTTCAAGGGCACTGTCACCCTGGATCACGGACGGAACGAATGGAAATTTGGCGTGGAGTCGGACAACATTTTCCTTCACGAAGATTTCAACTACAACATCACCGATCCTACTCAGTTTGATGCAGGAACGCCCCTCACGTTCAGTTTTCTGGCCAGCCGGCCGGACCTCGAGCAATCCGCTTTCATTCAGGATCTCATCCACCTGGGCAACTGGACCATCAATGCTGGCCTTCGCTGGGATCACTATCAGCTTTTGTTGAACCGCCAGGCGGTCCAGCCGCGCTTCGCGATCTCACGCTATTTCCCTTCCGCTGGTGTTGTCCTGCATTTTTCATACGACCGTATTTTTCAGACCCCCTCCTTCGAGAACATCCTGCTTTCCGGTTCGACCGCTGCCACTACTCTCGACCCCATCTCCCTGCAATTGCCCGTTGAGCCTTCCCAGGGAAACTATTACGAGGTCGGTCTAACCAAGACCTTTTTCGGTCACTTCAAGGTGGACACCAACTATTTCCGCCGTCTCGTGAGCAACTATGCCGACGACGATCAGATCGACAACACTTCGATCAGCTTCCCTATTGCCTTCCGCAAAGCCATTCTTTACGGCGCTGAAGCCAAAGTGGATCTGCCCGACTGGCATCGCTTCTCTGGTTTTGTCAGTTACTCCTATATCGTCGGCAATGCGTGGAATCCCGTCACCGGCGGCCTCTTTCTAGGCGACAACGCCATGATCCCTCTCACTGGCCATTTCCCGGATTCTCAGGATCAGCGCAACACCGTTCGCGGTCGGCTCCGTTACCAGCTCACAAGACGCTTCTGGATCGCCGGGGGAGTTCAATTCGATTCCGGCCTTCCCTTCGAGTTTGACGGGGACGCCGCTACCGTGCTCGCCGAATACGGCCAGGCCGTTCTAAACCGCATTAACTTCGCCAGAGGCCGAATTTATCCCGCTTTTCAGGCGAATGCATCAGCGGGCGCCCATATCTACAGGTCGGATAAGATGAGCATGCGCCTACAGTTTGATGGACAGAATCTCAACAACGTCCTTAACGTCATCGACTTCGGCGGCCTCTTCTCCGGCAACGCCATCGGACCTTCGCGCAGCTTCGACTTGCGCCTAACCACAAATTTCTAACCAACCGATGTAGCGCCGGCTTACGCCGGTGCCTTTACTGCGTTGACCCAAGCGCGTTTGCCGCGCTGACCCTGGGCGATATCACGCCGGCCCCCCACGATTCCATTTGGGGCTTGTGGCGACTATCTCCTATAATGTTAAGTTTGCTTAGCGGTTCGGAGGAATTCAGCGCATGGCCGGCAGCTCAGATAACAGGCAGCAACTCTTTTCGCGCATTTTGCTCGGCGTGGTCGTCTTGGCACTGTCCGGCGGCATGCTGCTCTACCTCGTGCCCACTGGCCCGGGGGACACGCAACTAGCCAACGACGTGGTCGCAAAAGTTGGCAACGAGACCGTTACTCTCGCCGAAATTCGCCTTCAATTGAACCAGATTAAACAGCGCAGTCAGGTTCCTCCCATGTTGGAGCCTTACTACGCCCAGCAAATCCTGCACCAGCTCCTTCTTGAGAAGGAAATGGAGTACGAGGCAAAACAGCTCGGCATCACCGTTTCCAACGATGAGATCGCGGACCGCATCAAACAAATTCTTCCCGCCGCCTTTAATGGCGACACTCCCATCGCTCCCGACCAATATACCGCCCTGGTGCAGAGCCGCACGCAGATGACCGTGGCTGATTTTGAAGAAGCCGTCCGCAAGAGCATGTTGCAGGAAAAATTCCAGAAGCTGGTAACCGATGGCATCAGCGCAAGCCCCGCGGAGCTTCAGCAGGAATTTCTCTATGAGAACGAGAAGGTGAAGCTCGATTACGCTTTTATCAAGCCGGATGATCTGTTCGCAAAAATCACCGTGGATGACGCCGAAGTGAAAGCTGCCTACGAAAAAAACAAGGCCAAGTACCAGATGCCTGAAAAGCGTGTCGTCCGCTACGCCATTGTGGACGTAAACCAGATTCGCCAGAACCTGCAAATTACGGATGCTCAGCTGCAAGAGCAGTACAAGCAAAATATCCAGCAATATCAGGTGCCCAACCGCGTCCATGTCGAGCACATTTTGCTCATGACTGTCGGCAAGCCCGATGCGGAAGTGGATGAGCTGAAGAAAAAGGCCGGGGACATCCTCGCCCAGGCAAAAAAAAGCGCCAATTTCGAAGAGCTGGCCAAGAAGTACTCCGAAGACCCTGGAACGAAAGACAAAGGGGGAGATCTGGGCTGGATCATCCAGGGACAGACGGTTCCGGAATTTGAGAAAGCCGCCTTTTCGCTTCCGAAAGGCAGCATTTCAGACGTCATTAAGACTCAATACGGCTTCCACATCCTCAAGATCATCGATAAGGAAGCGGCCCACACGAAGCCTTTTGAGGAAGTGAAGGATTCCATCCGTGCCCCGATGATGCTGTCCGAGGCGGACAAGCAGGCTGGCAACATCGCCGACAAGCTCTCCCAGGCGATCCGCCAGTCCAACAAGGTCTCGCTGGACGATCTTGCGCAGCAGTATCATTTGGCCGTGGGCGAGACTCGCCCGCTTGCCTCGACCGATCCGATGCTCGAGCTTGGCAATTCGACCGAGGTTAAGCTCAGCGATTCCATTTTCCGTTTGCGCCAGGGCGAGCTGAGCTTGCCGATTCACACCGACCGCGGCTACGTCGTTCTGTCGCTGAAACAGGTTCTCCCGGCTCATCAAGGAACCCTGGAAGAGGTCCATGACAGAGTCCTTGCCGACCTGAGGCAGGAAAAAGCTTCGACAGAAGCCAGCACGAAGGCGGCGGAGCTTGCCAAGAGGGTGAAAGCCGGGGAGAAATTTGATGTGGCTGCAAAAGCGTTGGGCCTTGACCCCAAGACCAGCGACCCGATTTCCCGCACCGAGTCCATTTCCAATATCGCCAGCGGAAAACAGCTTAGCGCCGCTTTTCAATCCAAGGTTGGCGATGTCGGTGGCCCGCAAAGTTTCGGCGCCAACTGGCTGGTCTACAAAGTCGTGGACAAGCAAGAGCCCAACCCGGCCGACTTTGAAGCGCAGAAGAAAAAAATCACGGACCAGGTTCTCCAAAGCAAACGCCGGCTCGCATTTGATGCCTTCCAAACCGCCCTGGAAGACCGCCTGAAAAAAGAGAAGAAGCTGCAAACCATGCCGGAAAAACTGCACGGATTCGGCCAGGCAAACGATCTGAGTTAACGTAAGATACTGATAATAATAAACTTAACTGACTCTCTCGGGGAGCTTGCCTTTCCCTCCTCGACCCGGTAGCCTATAAGTGTCTCCGCACTACCCGGCTTCGCCTGCTTCATGACTAAGGTTGGATTGCGTCCTTCAGCCTTCAGCGAGGCGAGCGAATCGGTAGCGGAATTCGATCTGCCATGGCCCCCCAGCGCCAGTGCCCTCTCGGAATCTGGAAACGATGAATCGGGAACATATGAAGAAGACCACATCTCGCGTGTCGACGGCACGCAATGACTACCGCTGCAGCATGGAACGCAACCAGTCCGGAAAATACTGCGTACGAATTCAGGTCTTCTATCCGCGCCACGCCTGGACATTGGGCGTATTCTTCCTGGCTTCGTCCTTCGACCGGGCCATGAAGAAGCTCGAAGAGTCGCTGGACTTCCTCCAGCGCCACGAGGAAAAGCTATGGTTCTGGGGTGTGGATCGCGCCGAAGACATGGGCTTCTCCGCGGAGTTCCTCCGCGAAGCGGGCCTCAAGATTGATCATCGTACCGAGTTTCCTCGCCGGGCCACCAACTTGTCTGTGGCGCCGGAGCGGCAAGTCCCTGCATTCGTTCTCGGGCCGGTCCGCCGCGGCTTGGCGGAATCGGTCGAATCGCCGCGCAGCCTGGCTGCGGCGTCCGCTGCCGCAGGCGATTGACCTGGCCAGCGCCAGCAACCAGCCGCGCCAAGCCGTGTAGCGCCGGGTTTATCCGGGCGCCTCTCTAAGATTGCCAAATGTAGGATGCTCCCTGAACCTCTTCCATCTTGACTTGCTTTCCGTTCTTCGCCATGATTCCCGCATTCCACCCGCGACCTCCCATTGAACTTGTTTGAGCTGAAGAACTTGAAGGAGGAAACTCCATGACGAGCAAGTCGAGAGAATTCTCGTCGGCCCTGCTAGCCGCCTTTGCGATCCTTCTTTGTAGCGTAAATTTGCCCGCGCAAAACGCCGCCATCGGGCGGGCAAAGCCAGGCCGGCTCCAGCGCCCCCGCGAAGGGCGCCGGCATGGTTTGGGTCAACACGGATTCCGGTGTGTATCACAAGCAGGATTCGCGTTGGTATGGAAAAACCAAGCATGGGAAATACATGCTGGAGGCGGACGCGATCAAGGCGGCTACAAACCGGCGAAATAAAATCCTTGGTCAAAGAAGCGAGTGACTGCATCGGCTGGACTTTGAACGAGCAATGCAACCCATACGGAAAAGGAGAGTACGAAATGAGGAAGCAACTGAGGGGAATCGTTTTAGCGGCTCTGATTCTGATTGGCGGAGTTGGTGCGGCGTTTTTGCATGCGGAGGCTTCGCCAGCCCCCGCCATGCCTGCCGCATCCCAGGCCGCCGCGAAAGCAGCCGACCTGGTGGACATCAATACCGCGACGAAGGATCAGCTGAAAGCGCTGCCAGGAATCGGCGACGCGTATTCGCAGAAAATTATTGATAATCGGCCGTACAAAATGAAGACCGATCTACTGAACAAGAAGATTATTCCGGCGGCGACCTACGCAAAGATAAAGGATCTAATCATCGCCAAGCAGCCCAAATCCTGATCGCAATTCCATTTTTGAGGAAGACTTTCTCGGCTTCTCTTATGGATTTCGCCCGGGGCGTAACCAGCATCAAGCGCTGGACGCGCTGTCGTATGCGCTTCTGCGGATGAAGGTGAACTACGTTCTTGACGCCGACATTCGAGGCTTTTTCGATAACCTCGACAAAAGTTGGTTGATCAAGTTCGTCGAGCATCGCGTAGCCGACCCCCGAATCCTACGGCTGATCCAGAAATGGTTGAACGCTGGGGTGATGGAGTACGTGAACGGCTGAGGAAGTTTGGATTGGAACTCCATCCCGACAAAACGCGCCGGATCGAGTTCGGACGCAACGCCGAACAAAACCGGAAACGAAGAGCAGTAGGGAAGCCCGAGACGTTCAACTTTCTGGGTTTCACGCACATCAGCGGGAAAGACCGGAACGGGAACTTCACCGTAAAGCGCAGGACGATCCGCAAGCGCATGAGGGCGAAGCTCAGCGCATGCATGATCCGGTGGCGCAGACAGGCGAATGGCTCAAGTCAGTCGTCAAAGGCTACTTCAACTACCACGCGGTCCCGGGGAACATCGGCAGCCTACGGGTCTATCGAGTACGGGTAATTCGACTCTGGCGGTGGACACTACTCCGTCGAAGCCAAAAGCACCGCCTCATCTGGACCCGCATGCATCGGCTGGCTGAACGATGGGTTCCCAAGCCGCGACCACTGCACCCTTATCCCGAGCGTCGTTTTGCCGCTAGTCATCCGCGATAAGAGCCGTATGCGCTAAGGAGCGCTCGTACGGATCCGTGCGGGGGGTACCGGGTAACTGGTATCCCTACCGCGACCTTCACAGCCTGATGGAGGCGAAGTGATAGCGAAGCGCAAGGACTGAGCCGCGAGGCGAGGTCTGAAAGAAGAGTGGAGCAAACACGCGAGCCGATGGACAAGAACTGGATTTGAGGCCTACGGTGCCGGGCGAGCGAGTGATTGATCGCGAAGCCCACATCCATCAAAGACACTGGTGGTAAATCCAGCGGTTGTGCGTGGAAGGCGATCGAACTTACCTCGGGAGATCTGCTGCATGCTATTTCTCGCGCAGGAGTACTTCACCTTGCCCTACCAGTTGGTCGTTGAGCCAAACGCGGTATTTGTAGGTGCCGGTTTTCAGGCCCACACGCGGCGGACCGCTCAGAAGGCGCATGCCAACAGGCGCCTGGAAAATGTTGGAGGAAAAGGGGCAACGGTTGACGTCGAACTCGACGCGCAAGTTGCCGGCATCGGAGATCCATGAGATTTGATCGCCGGGGTCGAGTACGACTGCCTGAGGGATGAGTCCAACGAGTACAGGGCGTTCTGCCATTTCTGTTTTGCGGCCCTTGTGATTTGGGGGGCCATATCTCCTTTTCGATTTCGTGTTAAAGGGACGATAGCATATTCGAGGGGAGAGTTTTGACCACATAGCCACGAGCCCGCACAGAAGGAAGTTGTGCCAGAAGGAGCGGCACTCTGAGGCGGGAGCTAACGCCCGAAAAACCCGAGGAAGCTTTTTAGAATCAACACTATAGGCACATTTCAGTAAGTGCTGCCTTGTTCAGAGGTTAAGCCTCGGAAGGGTTCCCGATACTTTGCAAGTGTTGCATCTACAGTAGCTAGCCTCCTTGCCACTACGGAGACGATCGGGTGTGAGTTCGTGATAACCTCTTCGCATTGCGAGGGAGGCGCCAACACTTATGAATCCTGGATGGCGGCGAAGCGGAGTGGTCGCGGCTTGCCTGGTGGCGGGCACCGTCACGGTCTTTTTGCGTGCCGAGACTCCGGTTGTTGCGGCGAGGCCGCGGGCCAAGAATTCCGGTGGGACGACTGCTGCAAAGGTGGCTGGTTCGTGGGATGCAAAGGGTGCGGCTGGTTACCTTGATCAGAGGGCTGGCTGGTGGATCGGTTGGCAGAGGGCGGCGCGGGATCATGAAACTTTTTGCGTGTCGTGCCATACGGCTGTGCCTTATGCGATTTCGCGGGCTACATTACGCGGCGCGCTGGGAGAAATTGAGCCTTCGGCGAATGAGCAGAGAATTCTGGACAATGTGACGAAGCGGGTGAAGCTGTGGAAGGACGTTGCGCCGTTTTACAGCGACAAGGATCGCGGAGTTTACAAGACGGTGGAGTCACGTGGGACGGAATCGGTCCTGAATGCGTTGATCCTTGCGACCAATGAGGCAGATGCCGCCGCGTGGCATGACGCGCAGGGTCGCGAGCTGGCGGTGTTCTCACGCGCAGCCCTGAAAAATATGTGGGACGAACAGCAGACCAGCGGGGATAAAAAAGGCGCGTGGTTATGGCTGCGGTTCAACAATGAACCGTGGGAAGCGGATGACTCGGATTATTTTGGGGCGGCGCTTGGGGCGATTGCGGCGGGGACAGCACCGGGAAGTTATCGGGAGCTGCCTGAGATTCAGGGCAATATAAAGATGTTGCGCGAATATTTGAATCGCGAGTATGCCGCGCAGACTTTGGAGAATCGCATTTTTCTTTTGTGGGCTTCGGCGAAATTACCTGGGCTTGTCGAGGCGGAGCGGCAGAAGGCGCTCATAGCGGAGATTTTTAGCAAGCAGCAGGAAGATGGCGGGTGGAGTCTGGCTTCGCTGGCGGGGAATTGGAAGCGCGGAGATGGAACCGCGCAGGAAATAAAGAGCGATGGATATGCGACGGGGTTGATTGCGTTTGCGTTGATGCAGGCTGGAGTGGCGCGCGAAAATGCGCAGTTGAAGCGGGGACTGGATTGGCTGATAGCGAATCAAAATGCGGCGGGGGGATATTGGGCGGGATATTCGTTGAATAAGAATGAGGAGCATCATATCGCTCCAGAGACGGCGTTGTTCATGAGGGATGCGGCTACGGCTTATGCGGTTTTGGCATTGGAGAAAGCTGGGCGGAATTGAGATGTGGGTGTGGGTAACGCGAAAAGGGTTCTTTTGAGAATCAGGCGAAATGAGCGTCGCGGACCTGGCGGACCTAAAGGTCCGCCACTACGGATGTTTTGCGTTTTGTTTCTTGCTTTGCCGATTTGCTGTGCCGCGCAAACGAAACCTGCCGCTCCTGAAAAAATTATTATTGATACGGACATCGGGGACGACATTGACGATGCGTTTGCTTTGGCGTTGGCGTTGCGAAGTCCCGAGCTGGAAATTGTTGGCGTGACGGCCGCGTTCGGGGATACGGAGACGCGGGCCCGGCTTCTGGACAGGTTTCTTGGCGAGGCGGGGCGCGGGGATATTCCCGTGGCGGTGGGGGCGGCGACTCCCTCCAAAGGCACGTTCACGCAGGGGCGCTACGCGGAGGGCGGACATTTTGCGAAGGAATCGCACCGCGATGCGGGGGAATTTATTTTGGAGCAGATTCGGAGGTACCCCGGGCAGATTACGCTGGTGGCGATTGGGCCGCTGATGAATGTGGGAGCGGTGATTGATAAGGACGCGGCGACGTTTCGGAAATTGAAACGCGTGGTGCTGATGGGCGGGTGCATCAAGAGAGGATATGGCGATCTGGGCTACGGGCCAGCGCACGGGCCGCAGGCGGAATGGAATATTTTGAACGATATTCCATCGGCGCAGAAATTGTTTGGGGCCGGAGTGCCGCTGTACGTGATGCCACTGGACTCGACGCAATTGAAGATGGATGAGGTGAAGCGGGAGTTTCTGTTTGCGCAGGGCACGCCGATCACCGATGCGCTTACTTTGCTGTATCACGAGTGGGGACAGGAGACGCCGACGCTTTTTGATCCCATGACGATTGCGTTTCTTGTAAAGCCCGATCTTTGTCCCGTGCAGCCAATGCGGATTCGCGTGGATGAGAAGGGATTTACGCGGCCCGAGGAAGTTACGGTTGCGACGGGAAAGGATGGCGGCCAGGCTAATGCGCAGGTTTGCCTGGATTCCAATCCGGATGCGTTTTTCCGGTTTTATATTTCGCGTGTGGCGGGGCGGTGAGCTGCGCCGTGTGGTCTTAAGAGTTTCTCGCGAAATTTTGAAGTCAAAGAGTTTCCGCGTCAAAGAAACGAAGAAAGAGAAAGCCAGGAGTGGCGAACCGAAAGGGTCGCCACTACACTCCAGGTGGAGGGGATGAGTTTGTTGGCGGAGCGATGCCGAGAGCGCCATTAATGGCGGGAAGCAGGGCGTCGAAATCGACGGGCTTTTGAAAATAAGCGATGGCGCCGGCTTTGATGGCGGCGTCGCGATTGCCAACCGGGGTGCGGGAGCTCACGACGATCACGGGGATGCCGGCAGTGTTGATGATCATTTGAAGGCGTTTCAGGACTATGAAGCCGTCACCCGCGGGAAGGCCGAGGTCGAGGAGGATGAGGTCGGGCTGCTCTTTCCGGGCGGTGCTGATAGCGCTCATGCCGTCGCGAGCTCCCGTGACGTCAAAGCCGGCAGTCTTCAGACGGCGAGCGATCAAGCTGAGCTGAAGGTGATCGTCCTCTACGATCATGATTTTCTTTTCCGGCATTGCAAATCGATCCCTTTAGAAAAGTGCGCGGCGCCAGGCGCGGATGAGTGCTCCCTAAATCCTGAGTATGCGTTCGTCAGAATCATATTACCAGTGAGAGAGGGGAGCTGAGAGACAGGAGCAAGCAAGAGAGTAACTGTGCCAAGGTGGAACGCTGACTGAGGATATTAAAACGAGACGGAGCATTGTAGAATCCGGCGCACTGCGGAGTCTGGTTTCGGGCTTTAAAGACGGAGGGGTTGAATGAAAGCGGCTCGATGGTGCACGGGCGTGGGAAGCGTCGTTTTGTTTCTGGTAAGTATTGGGCACGGATTCAGGATTCGGGACATCAACGCGATGATTCAGGCGGCCGCGTTGAATGGACCGCTGGCTCAAATTGTCAGAGCCTGCTGGCTCGTATTTTCGGGGGAAATGATGGCGCTGGCGGTCATCGCGCTTTTGGCCAGCAGGATAGAGAGGGGCGGACGCTTCGTGCTGATTTGCGCGGTAGTCATGGGTGCGAACGGCGCGTTAGTGTTTCACTATTTGGGCCTGGTGCTGCCCTTTTATCTTTGCGCGGGCATTTCTTTGGTGTTTTTGGCCGGAGGGTGTCTGCAAGTAAAGTCAGAAGCGTAGGGAGCGGCCGCCCGGTGCGGCCAATTTGTCGGTTGCTAGAGGTGGGGGATTGCGCGAAAATTGGGGCTCCCGCCGGGCCGCCAACTGTTGCTGAGGAATCGAAATTCGGGCGGGTCCTGGTCTCCCGTGGTTGAAAAAGAAGGATAAATAAAATGACGCAACATGTTGGCGAACTCAATCCACCGACACGATTGATGCTCACGCCGGGACCGTCGTCGATCGATGCGCGCGTGTACCGCGCCATGGCAACGCCGCTGGTGGGGCACCTCGATCCCTGGTTCAAGACGTGCATGGACGAGACGCAGATATTGTTGCGGCAGATTTTTCAGACAGAGAACCGGTTGACGATGCCGCTATCGGCGTCGGGATCGGGAGGGATTGAAGCCTCGGTGCTGAATGCGCTAGAAGAGGGCGATGAAGCGATTATTGCAGTGAACGGAGTTTTCTCGGACCGCATGTTTGAGATTGCTTCGCGGGCGACTTCGAAGGTGACGAAAGTGGAAGCGCCGTATGGGTTGCCGGTGGATGCAGAAGATGTGCGGCGTGCGGGGCAGGGCAAAAAGATCAAGTTGATTGGGCTGGCGCAGGGAGAGACATCGTCGGGCGTGGTGACGAAGATTGATGCGTACCGCAAAGTGGCGGATGAGCTGGGGGCGCTGCTGGTTGTGGACACGGTGGCGTCGCTTGGGGCTGTGCCGCTGCACGTGGACCGGGAACGGATTGATATTTGCTTCAGCGGTTCGCAGAAGGCGATCAGCGCGCCGCCGGGGATGTCGCCGATAACGGTGAGTCCGACGGCAGAGGAAGTATTTCGCAAGCGGAAGACGAAAGTGCAGAGCTGGTACTTTGATCTGACGACGGCGATGAATTATTGGGGGAAAGAGCGGTTGTATCATCACACGCCGCCGATTTCGTTGATTTATGCTTTGCGCGAGGCGATGCGGATTGTTTTGGAGGATGGGCTGGAGGCGCGGTGGGAACGGCACCGGGTGAATCAGCTGGCTTTGATTGCCGGAGTGGAGGCCATGGGCTTGGGGTTATTGGTGAAGAACCCGGCGGACCGATTGCCGACCGTCACGGCTGTGATGATTCCGAGCGGGATTGATGATGTGAAGGTGCGGAATCAGTTGCTGGATGAATTTAATATTGAGATTGCGGGCGGGTTCGGTCCGGTGAAAGGCAAGATTTGGCGGGTTGGGTTGATGGGGCACTGCAGCCAGAAGCCGAATGTGTTGCTGTTTCTCGCGGCGATTGAGAAAGTGCTGTCGGATCAGGGATTCCGGGTGCCGGCGGGGGCTGGCGTGGGGGCGGCGATTCAGAGTTATGCGCATGCGGAAACGGCGACAGCGGTGAGCCGGTAGGATAAAGATGGTGTAAAGAAGCAGGGAAGTAAGCAAGTAAGAAAAAGACGAAATAAGAAAGAGTTCCTGAAGGAGACTTGTGACGACACGGCCTGTTTTGGCGAATGCTGGGGCGATGCGGGAATTTGTTGGAGCGTTCGAAGTGACATCGAAATTAAGCGGGACTGTATATCAGTGCCGGTTTTCGCATATGTGGAACGGCGTGGCGACGCGGCACAGCGATACGATCGATACGAAGTTTTTTGTGGATGGAGTGGCGCGGGTCGTGGGGTTGGCGCATACCGCGTTCGTAACCTTTCGCGAGCGGCGGGGACGAGACTTGACGGATCGAGAGGCGAGTTTTGTGGCGGCGGATTATTTGCGGGAGCGGCTGGAGGAAGAGGACGACCGGCCACTTTACGATGTGGCGAAAGATGATGTTTTGAGATTGATCGAGCAGGTGGGGATTAAGTAGAAGACCCGTTGGGTCGGGATTGCACGCGCGGGGCTGCGGCCGGCCGTTGCGTTTTGAAGTACCTGCGTATAGTGCAAAAGCGGGAGCAGGCTCCCGCACTCCCTAGTTAGTCCGTGGCCTCGTCGTGGGCTTCCAGACGGAAGGCGGCGAGGCAGGGATGGTGCAAACCATCGCGGCGGACGAAATAGATAACCACGAACATCAAGAGAGAGCCGCCGACCATGACGGCAACGGCGACTTGCAGGCCGAGCTGAAGGTCGCTGGCGTCTGAGATTTTCCCCACAAGTTGCGGGCCTATCGCTCCCAATAGTTGAGTGACAAACATGTAGACGCCAATGGAAGTGGCGTGCGCGCGCTGAGGGGTCAAGTCATGCAGAACAGCGGTTACCGGGCCGTGATACCAGGACATGAAATAGCCGCCTATAAAAAGCGCCGTCAGAAAAATCCATTTTTCGTCGGTCTGAATGGCGAGAAGGACGAAAGGAGCGGCGAATAAGAACGCGGCGGCGATAACGATAATCCGGCCATAAGGATATTTACGATGAAGGCGATCGGCGAGAAAGCCTCCGGAAAGAACGCCGAGTAGAAGAGAGAGAAGAGCAATGGCGGCGAGAGAGACAGAGGCTTCGCGCAGGCTGAATTCCTTGTAGTTGACGGCGAAGTCGATGCCCCAAGTGAGAATCGAAACGCTGGAGAAAGTGATACAAGTGCCAGCGACAATCATGGCGATGAACGCCGGGACGCGGAGAAGGTGGCTAATGGGCATTACCTCAGAGCGGGGACGGCGGGGCGGCTCGGGCAGCTTGAGGACGAACAAGGCCGGAATCATGCAAGCCAAACCAACGATGATAAAGGTAAATTTCCAACCGTGGACTTCGCCCATGACGCCGCCAAAGGCCTGTCCGGCGGCACCGCCGAGGAGCATGCCGATGGCAAAGATGGACTGGGCCATGGCGCGTCGCTGATAGGGGAAGGAATCGGAAATCATGGACTGGGCCGCGGGAGCGTAGGCTGCTTCGCCGACGCCGATCAAGGAACGAGCGACCAACAGGAGCGCGAAAGAGGAGGCGAAACCGCAGGCGACGGTGGCGAGGCTCCAGAATATGACGCCGCCGGCGATGATTTGGATCCGGCTGAAGCGGTCGGCAAACAATCCGCAGGGAATGCTGGCCAGGGCGAGAACAACGAGAAGTCCAGATTGCAGGGAGCCGAGCTGGCCATCGGTCAAATTCATTTGCTGGCGAAGGAGAGGAAGGAGGGGAAAGACGACGGAGCGGTCGGCGAAGTTGACAAAGTTGATTAAAGCAAGTACAGCAAGGAGTCGAATCTGGTACGCCGTGAGCGGGATGGAATTCGACGCCATAGTGTCGTTGCTCAGTTTTCCTGGAGCGGCCTGGACTACACGAGTCTGAAAGAGATTATATACCGCGCATGAAAAGCACAACGTCACCTAACACGACAACGAGTAGCCAGTTGACTACTGTACTTTCCTACGGGGCGATTCTGCTCCTGGGATATTTCGTTTTCCTTATTGTGGAGCCATTTCTGGTGCCGCTGGCGTGGTCGGCGGTACTGGCGATTTTCTTTTACCCCTGGCACCAGAAGATTCTGAAGAAAATGAAGCCCACGCAGGGGGCGTTGGTGAGCACACTGGGAGTGACGCTGCTGCTGATTGTGCCGGCACTGGTGGTGCTGGTGTTTACGGCGCGGGAAGCGCTGGATGCATCGGCGCGAGTGCAAAGCATGCTGGCCGTGCATGGGCAGGGTCCGAGCGAGGAATTACTTCCGCGGCTGGAGGAATGGATCCGGATGCGCTTGCCGGAATCGTGGCGTTCGGTGGATTTTTCCGATCCCCTGCAGCAGGCGGTGGAAAGAGCGGCTTCGATTGTGGGTGCGCGATTTGCCTCTTTGCTAAGGAACACGGTCAGTTTCTTCCTGGATTTGTTCATTCTGATTTTTGCGCTGTTTTTCATGTTCCGGGATGGAGAGGCCATTGTGCGCGGGGCGAAGCACCTGCTGCCTTTTGATAAGGATATCCAGACGGACATGCTGGAGGAGTCGAAAGAGCTGATTTTTGCGAGTGTGGCAGTGGGTTTGCTGCTGGCAGCGATTCAGGGACTGTTGGGAGGTTTGTCGTTCGCACTGGTGGGAATTTCGGGGCCGATTTTTTGGGGCGTACTGATTGCGTTCTGTTCGCTGGTGCCCGTGATTGGATCATTGCTGGTGTGGGGACCGGCGGTGCTTTGGCTTGGGTTCACCGGACATTGGGGAAAAGCCCTGCTCGTTGTGGCGATTTGCGGAGGAGTATCGACCATTGCGGACAACATCGTGCGGCCGATGTTATTGCGGAACCGGACGCGGCTAAATGAGCTGCTGCTCTTCATCGGAGTGCTGGGCGGGATAGAAACATTTGGGCTGCTGGGGCTGGTGGCTGGGCCGACGATTGTGGCCGCGGCGATGGGAGTGTTCCGCGTGTACATGGATCACCGTGATGAGCTGGAGGCGCGCGAAGCCAAGGCGTTGCGGTCGTAGTCGCGTCATCTCTTAAATACGCCGGGGGCGTTGTTTACTGGAGATGGCTTTGATAATAAGTTTGCGCGGTTGCTTGGGGTCTAGAGGAACTTTGGCACGGTGGAGCGCGGCGTTCATCAAGGAAACGATTGCGGGGTCGTCGAGTGTAGCGATGCTTTCGAGTCTTATGTGGCGGACTTGATTGCCGGTGCCTTGCAGACGCCGGTTGGGATCCGGAAGACCCACGCCCTGAAGAAAAAAGAGGTTGATATGCCGAGTGTAGAGAACGACCGAGAAAATCGCGTTCGAGGGGCGCTCGTCAGGCACAAAGCCGATGGCGAGGGCATTGTAATTGTCATAGACCATTTCGATCGAGCCGGGGAGGCGCTGGCGCATTTTGGTGAGGGCGCGACGGGCGAGTGAGGCGATCTTCGGATCGAATTTGGCGAGGAAGGAATCGAGCTGCTTTTTGGGATTTAAAGTTGAAACGGGTTTCGCCATGTCCGGCTCCGTTTGCCTGACGCCATGCTATGCGATGGCTGGTCCAGCGTCCATGGAAAGTGCGAAGCGGGAGCAAGGCGCCCGCGCTCCAGAGTAGACGGGATTTCAGGTTGAGAAACGCGGATGGGGAAACTACGTTCGCTGCCACATGGGTGTGCTAGAGTACCCGGCTCGGATGACTTCTACAAACATAAAACCGGCTTCGGCTCACGCGGAACTTCCACCGACGAAACTGCGGTGGCGCTGTGAGCTTCCGCGGATACCGTTTGAGACGACGGCGCAGGCAGAATTGCGTGAAGGATTCATCGGACAAGAGCGAGCGTTGCGGGCGTTGAAAATGGGCGCTGAACTATCGGCGCCTGGCTATAACGTGTTTGTCTGCGGATTGGCAGGCACGAGCCGCGGCGGAACGATCGCACGCATGATCGAGGATTTGCATCCACCTACAAAATCTTCGCTGGATCGGTGCTACGTCAACAATTTCAAAATTCCGGACAGGCCAAGGCTGCTTTCGCTGCCGCGTGGTCAGGCTAACGCGTTCAAGAAGGACATGCAGGCGGGGATTGATTTCCTGCGGCGCCGGATACCGCAAGTATTTGAAGGCGAACCGTTCCAGAGACAGAAGGGGAGGATTGTCGAGCGATTTACGGTGCGCGAAAAAGAGTTGATGGACGATTTCACGCGGCGTATTGCGCGGGAGCAGTTTGCGCTGGGGCACATGCAGGTGGGGGCGGTGGCACTGCCGGAAATTTTTCCAGTGCTCGAAGGGCAGATGGTGCCGATCGAAGATATTTCGAAGATGGTGCACGAAGGAAAGCTTGAATCGACGGTGGCAGAGGAGATTGAGCGTAAGTATGAGCAATTCCGGCAGGAGTTTACGGTCGTTTACCGGAAGACGCTGACGCTATCGCGCGAATTAGCGAGCGAGCTAAGTTATCTGGAGCAGGAAGCGGCGTCGGTGCTGGTGGATGGAGTGATCGAAGAGCTAAAGGAAAAATATCCGGGGACGGGTGTTTCGGAATATCTCGAAGAAGTGCGGCATCACCTGCTGGACAATCTCGATCCTTTTAAAGAGCGCGAAGGCGAGGGCGAGCAGGATGGCGAGACACCGGACGGTTTGCCGAAAATGCCAGGCGCGAGCGGGCCGGAGCGCGATCCGTTCCGTGTGTACGGCGTGAACGTGATTCTGGCGCACGGCGATGATGAAGGATCCCAGGTGATTTTCGAGACGACGCCGACCTACGCGAATTTGTTTGGGACCATTCAGCGCGCTTATGACACGCGCGGCGGGTGGACGAGCGACTTTATGGATTTGCGTGGGGGCTCGCTGCTGCGGGCGGACGGCGGATTTTTGATCATGTATTCGATGGAGGCGATTTCGGAAGTCGGAGTATGGCGTGCGCTGAAGCGGACTTTGAATCACAACCGATTGGAAATTCAGCCACTGGAGATGTTTTATCCGTTCGGCGGCAGCGCGTTGAAGCCGGAAGCGGTGGAGATCAATGTCAAAGTGATTTTGATTGGCGACCGGCAGCTTTACGAGATGCTGTATGAGTACGAAGAAGATTTTCAGAAAATTTTCAAAGTGCGCGTGGAGTTTGACGAAGAAATGCCGATGAGCGACGGTGTGATTGCGGAGTATGCAGGGCGTTTGCGCACGCTGTCAGAAAAAGAAGGATTGTCGCCGTTCGACCGCGGAGCGTTTGCGGCGATGCTGGAATACGGAGTGCGGAAAGCGGGGCGGCGAAATAAGGTCACGGCACGCTTTGTGGACATTGCTGATTTGGCGCGCGAGGCGCACTACGCGGCGGCCGCTGCCGGTGAGAACGTTGTGCGTGCCGCGCATGTGCGGAATGCGCTGGCATCGAAAATGGAGCGGCACAACCTGATCGAGACGCGCATCCGTGAAATGATCGAAGAAGGGACGCTGCTTGTTGATGTGTCGGGCGAGCGCGTCGGACAGGTGAATGGATTAAGCGTACTGGAAATTGGGGGATATTCGTTTGGGAAGCCGGTGCGAATAACGGCGTCGGCGGCACTCGGCAAGGCGGGCATTATCAACATCGAGCGTGAAGCGAATTTGAGCGGGCGCTTTCACGACAAGGGCGTGCACATTATTTCGGGTTATTTGCGGGGTTTGTTTGCGCAGGACAAGCCATTGTCGCTGGCGGCCAGCATTTGCTTCGAGCAATCGTATTCGGGGGTGGATGGGGATAGCGCGAGTTCGACGGAAATTTATGCGCTGGCTTCGGCGCTTTCCGGAATTCCGCTGAGGCAGGATATTGCCGTGACGGGTTCGATGAATCAGCAGGGGGATATTCAAGCGATTGGCGGGATCAACGAGAAGATTGAGGGATTTTTTGATGTTTGCAAGATTAAGGGATTGACGGGGACTCAGGGCGTGGTTATGCCAGCATCGAATGTTGAGGATCTGATGCTGCGAGAGGATGTGCTGGATGCGGTGGCGGCGGGGAAATTTCATATTTGGCCAGTGAGCCGAGTGGAGCAGGGGATTGAGATTTTGACGAGAACTGCCGCGGGCGGGCGAAATGGGGATGGGTCGTTTGAGCCAGGGACCGTGTTTGCGTTGATGAATGATAAATTGAGCGAGATGGCCAAGACTTTGAAGCAGTTTGAGTGATTGTCCTTCGGCGATTCCTTTCAAAAGAAGAAAAAGACACAGATAAGAGCGTCCGTGCTACTGCGGCGCTATGTACCCATTGCGATGGTCTACGCGGAGAGTGCTTGCGTCTGGCTGATTTGCGACGCGGATGTCGATTAGGTGCTGCCTTCCATCATGTGAGGGTGGAATGAAGCCCAGGCTGTATTCATGGCGGATGAGCTGGGCGATTTCGTCGAAAACATCGGAGAAATCCTTTGTGGATGTGGGGAAGTAGGAGCGGCCTCCAGACGCTACGGCCAGGGCCGACAGTTCCTGGTCGGCTTGCGTCAGGACTTGGGAGTTGAACTGGACTTTGTCCGTGGCAGGAGGATTTTTCTTCTGGGATTTGTTTTGCGGCTCTTGCGGCGTGCGCAAGCCTACAGCCAGAGAGATGGCCAGGACTCGCACATCGGATCTTTTCAAGCGGGCCAGGAGAATTTGCAGAGCATCGGTGGGTGATGTGTCCACTCCGGTGGAGAGAAGGACGAGCGATTTCTTTCCGGGAATTTTGGCAAGCCAATCCAGAACTTTTGTAACGCTGGATGCCAGGTTCAGCTGGCCAAAGCCGACGTTGAAGCGCAACTGATCCAGGGAGCCGGCCGCAGCGCGTTTGTCCGGTGTGAAGTCGAGGATGCCTTCCGCGGTTTGGTCGTAGCGGACTACAGCGACGCGGTCGCCGGGGGAAAGACCTTCAAGCAGTGCATGAACGGCGCGAAGATGGCCGCCCTCGAGAAAGTAAACAGAGGGACCGGCTTCCACCAGAAGCAAAACCTGGCCAGGCTCGTCGATGCTGAGGAAATCGGTGATGGGCTGTTCGACGCCGTCGTCGAAAATGCGGAAGTCCTGGCGATGAAGACCTCCGACAAAGCGGCCGTGTGGATCGGTGACGACCACTCCTACATTGACGCGGTCCACGCTGACGCGAATGTTGGGCGGATTTTGATCAGGCTGCTGCGGAAAACCCCATGGAGTAACCGCGAGGAGGCAAAAGAGCAAAGGGGCCGCGCGTCGCGAGGAAAGAAGCATTGCCGGAAATCGCATCGTAGACCGGAGGGCAAAAAGACAGAAGCCCTGTTCTGCGCAGAGTTTCCGGAAGGCAGAACAGGGCTTGAAAAGGTTTCGATTGATCTTTAGCTTGGCTTTGTCGGAGCGGCCGCAGGCGTAGCCGCGGGAGCCGCCGTGGGGGCAGCACTTGCTCCCACATCCTTTGGAGTAGAAAGGTACCCGGTGACCTGGTTCTTGCCTACATCGAACACTACCATCTCGTAGGGAGCCATTCGGGAACCGCCTTTGACGTAAAACTGCACGGGCTCGCCGGCGGTCTTGTCTCTCTTTTCGATGGTGCGATCGTCCACGAGAACGGTCATCGTATACTTGGCTTTCTTGGGGTCCGTCTTGGTGAGATTGAGTTGTGTGGGTCCCACTTTTTGGGCGGTCTTTGCTTTCGTGACCGTGAACTCGTAGTAGTTGCGGTCGCCGCGGCGCTTCAATTCCTCCAAGTCGTCGTGGTTGCGGGCGATGAGGCCGCTCATGACGCCCATATCGCCGGTGGCTCGTTCAAGCTTGCCCTTCGTCGTTTCGAGGTCCGTCTTGGTGGCTTCGATGTCTTTCTTGGCGCCGCCGACTTCATTCGCTACAGCACCAATCTGTTCCTGACTTTCCTTTTTGACTTGTGACAACTGGGCTGCGAGCCTCTGGTCCGATTCGACCTGCTCTTTGCGGATGGACTCGGCGCGGCTCTTGGCTTGGGCCAGTTCCGCGACGGTCATGCCCATTTTTTGTTCGGTGACTTCAATGTGTCCCTTCAAATCGGCGAGGCGCGCGTTGGCCTGCTCGAGCTGCGCGGTAAGGACTTTGTTTTGTTCCTGCTCCTTGGCGAGGCTTTGGTCCAGCCGGGTAATCCCGGAGTAGCCGACATAGCCGAGCGCGGCCATGGCGACGAAAAGCAATACAAAGATTACCGGGATCCAGCGCGGCGTCCCCGTAGCTTCATAGCGGTAGGACTCTTCCGGACTCGGCACATTTGGAGAAATGCTCATTCCCCCTCCTCAATCGTGGCTCCGACGCGGCCGCCGGATGCCGATGAAATTATCACCTGCAAGACCTGCGATGTCTAGAGTCCTCAGTGAGATGTACTCCGACCCTTGCGGGGTTTGCTCTTTCTAGGGATGTCCGGGGACAGCCTGGGCCAGCGAGCGAAAATGGAAGTGGTCAAACCGCCGCGCGGGGTGAATTCGCCCTTCACGACGCACCACTCCGGACGAATCGCTTCGACGATATCCCCGAGGATTTTGTTCACAGCGTTTTCATAGAAAATTCCCAGATCGCGATAAGCCAGGAGATACATCTTGAGAGCCTTCAGTTCGATGCAGTCCTTCCGGGGCATATATTGGATGGTGATGGTGCCGTAGTCGGGCAGCCCTGTTTTGGGGCATACCGAAGTGTACTCCGGGTAGCGCGTGGTAATGAGGTAGCCGGGGAACTGGTTGGGCCAGGTATCGAGCTTAGGCAATTTTGCCTGGATGCCTGCGCGTGCGTGATCTGATGTGTAATCTGCCATGACGCCCCTATTGTACCTTGACTTATACACAACTGCCTCTTGCCGAAAATGCGCTCATCGCCTATTCTCAGCAGAAGAGGCCCCTCCAAAAAGCGTTCGATGAACTGCCCAGCATGTCATGCCGCGGATTGCCGCCGGTCGAGGCGGCGCTCGATCTCTGATTACTTTCTTGGCGTCGGGGGTGTGCTTCCGTGGCGATGCAAAAAGTGTGAAACGCGTTTTCACGCGAGGCCTTTTCCGCTGCGGCATCTTTTGTACGCGCGCTGCGGCGTTTGCGGGAACCCCGATCTCGAACAGGTTCCGCCTGAGAGAGTGTCGGGGATGGGATCCAGCACTGGACGATTGCTGGGATTGCAAGCGTTACGGTGCGCCCCGTGCCGGCACAGTTTTTTCTCACTGAGGCAGCAATTGCCGGCGGAGCATATGGCGTCGGCGATGGAAGATTCGGCAGCAAAATACTAATTTAGTACCAACGCGGTCCCACCACTGGCGGTACTAGCCCGGAACTACGCGGTACCTAACTCCCCGTACCCTTTGCAGCCTGTCCCACCTTCCCTGCTCCTACTAATCTTTTACACAACGGGCCGCAAGGGGCCACAAGGGGAGGAGTCCATGGAAACGAGCATCCGCGTGCTGGTAGCCAACCGTCCCCGATTGTTGCGCGAACTGGTTCTTTCGACGCTTTCCGAGCAAGTGGGGATCAGCATCGTTGGAGAAGCAGAGAACGAAAAAGATGTGCCTTCCATGGTGGCAGAGACCCGGCCTGATTTTCTTTTGATTGCGCTGGACGAATCGCGGCGCCGCCCTCCGCTGTGCGACCAGCTGCTGCGCAAATTTCCGAGTCTGAAAATCATTGCGGTAGCTCCGAATACGAATGCCGGGGTTTTCTACTGGGCGTCGCTCGAAATTCATTCGAGCACCCTGGAAGCGAGCGAGGAAGGTTTGCTGGAGGTCATGCGGGGCAATTCGACAGGAATGAGGGGAGGAGTAGCGTGAAGCGGAGAACTTCATTCATAAAGCCGGCCTGGAACTGGGTAGGACAAGAGGCGAAACGGTTCTTCCTCTTCAGTTTGTTCCTTTGCTCGATGGGACGGAGTGGCGCGCTGGCGCAGAGCCCCGCTACCGGAAGCGAGCCGACTGCGGGTCCAGAAGTGAAAAGACCGGCGCCGCAGACGGCCGGGAAGCATGCTCCGCGGATTTCACGGGACATTGTTTCCGACAATATGGACCGAGTCGCAGCAAACGCAGATCAGATCCTGGAGTTGCTGAACAAAGATCCAGGACTGCGGGTGGCGTTCAAGCGGCTTCTGGCACAGGATGCGGGAGCGAGCGGCCAGCTTCTCGATGAATCCGACCTATGGGATACGGCGGTTACGGAGAGATTGAAGGAGGATTTGCATACGCGCGTGCTGGCCACGCGCCTTCTGCAACGTTACGGATATCTGCTGCCGAAAGTGAATCCAGATTCCGAGTTGGCGGCGGAGCATAAGCTCGTTTTGCAAGACCGGGCGTACAGAATCGCGCGCGTGGCGGAGGGGGACAGCACGGCACGCGAGTATCCGCCCGTGGAGCAAACGTCGGGGTGTGATCCGCGCCGTTCATCCGATTGCGAATCTCCCAGCAGCGAATGGAATCCCAATTACCCTCCCGTGGAGAGCGAGGGATCGGGGAATCGTCCCGCGGAGCAAACCAATCCATACGAAACCTATCCGGGCACGCCGTCGCGAATCGACGGAACGCAATCGCAAAGCGTATGGCGCGCTGATCTTTCCGCGTCGGATACGGGCGAGCCCATGCTTGTATCGCAGCCGCAATGGAGCCCTGACGAGCCGGGCGGTTCGACAAATTCAAGAGGGAAGCGCGGCTCGCTGCAAAGCGAAGGTGTGGGCACGACTCCGCCTCTCCCAAGTGAATTTGCACCGTCCTCCGGAGCATCGGCACCGCCGATGACGTTGGAGACGGGCGTGCCGATGCGCACGAACCGCAATAATACGGAACGCAAGGCTCCCAACAACAGGTCTGCGGACTTTGCCGCTGCGGCGCTTGAGCCTGTTCGCATGGTGCACCGGCCGAATCCGTATGCCGACGCGCCGTCGCTCTATGACTTGTACGTGCAGGCTTCGGCGTCGTCCAGGCGCGCGGAACGTTTTGGCCTGGATGTTTTTCGCCGGGGAGTGGCAAACACGGACACGTTGCCCATGGATCTCCCCGTGGGGCCAGACTATGTAGTCGGGCCGGGCGACGGCCTCTCGATCGATTTGTGGGGAGGAGTCTCGCAAAGACTTTTCCGGACCGTGGATCGCGAAGGGCGTTTGGTGCTGCCAGAGGCCGGGCCTTTGCTGGTTTCCGGAAAATCGCTCGGGGAAGTGCAGGAATCCGTGCAGCGTGTGCTGCGGACGCAGTTTCGCGACGTTTCCGCCGATGTGTCTTTGCTTCGCCTGCGCACGGTGCGTGTGTATGTTGTGGGGGAAGTGCCCGCGCCCGGAGCTTACGACGTCAGCTCGCTTTCGACGCCTTTGAACGCACTGTTCGCCGCGGGAGGAGTGACGCCTCGCGGATCTTTGCGGCATCTCGAGCACTACCGCGGGAAAACGCTGCTGGAAGAAGTGGACGCCTACGATCTTCTGCTGCACGGCATTCGAGGCGATTTGAAGCGCCTCGAAAACGGCGATACGTTGCGCGTGCCTCCGCTAGGTGCGGTTGTGACGGTCGAAGGAATGGTGCGCCGGCCCGCTATTTACGAGCTTGCGGGAGAAAAGAACCTCGACGAAGTGCTGGAGCTTGCAGGAGGGATCCTGCCTGCGGCGGCGCTGCGGCAGATTGAAGTGCAGCGCACGGAAGCGCACGAAAAACGCACTATGCTGAGCCTGGACGCAGGCGAAATCAGCGACAGGGAAGCATTGCGAGCGGCGTTTGAAAGATTTCAGATTCAGGATGGCGATGAAGTCCACATTTTTCCCATCGCGCCGTACAACAGCGCGAGCGTGTACCTCGAAGGGCACGTACTGCGTCCAGGACGCTATTCGTTTCGCGACGGGATGCGGCTGACGGACCTGGTGGGTTCGTACAAAGAACTTCTGCCCGAACCCGCAGAGCGCTACGCGGAGATTGTGCGCATCGCAGCGCCGGATAACCGGCCCGTGGTGGAGAGTTTCAACCTCGCGGCGGCGTTCGCCCATCCGGAAAGGGCGCCCAAGCTCGAGCCTCTCGATACCGTGCGCATTTTTGGGCGCTACGACCTGGAAGCTGCGCCGGAATTCACCGTGGACGGCGAAGTGCGCGCTCCGGGACGTTATCGCGCTTCGGGACAGGAACATCTGCGTGACGCAATTTATCAGGCCGGGGGTACGACCAGCGAAAGCTGGCTAGACTCCGCGCAACTCTTCCGCGCCATGGCCGATGGTACGAGCAAAGTGTTCAGCATTTCGCTCCGCGAAGCGCTGGCAGGCGATCCACTGAACAACATTCTGGTTGAGTCGAATGACCGCATTCTGGTTCACCGCCAACCCGAACGAGTGAATCCCGCGAGCGTTTACGTGCGCGGAGAGGTCGGCCGCCCGGGCCGTTACCCGCTCGCGTCGAATATGAAGATTTCCGAGCTGGTGCTTTCCGCGGGCGGGTTGCTGCGAAGTTCCAATCCGGCGAGCGCGGACCTTGTGCATTACGAAGTAACGGTTGGGATGGCATCAGCAAAGCCTTCCGGAGAGCAGACAGTGAATCTGGCGAACGCGCTGGCGGGTGATTCAGCTGAGGATGTCGTGCTGCGCGATGGCGATGTGCTGACGGTGCCGCAACAAACGCGCTGGAAAGATATCGGCGCGACGGTGACGCTGCGAGGCGAAGTCGCCAAGCCGGGAGTATACGGAATCGAGCCGGGAGAGCGGCTGAGTTCGCTGCTCAAGCGCGCGGGAGGGCTGCTGACGACCGCTTATCCGCAGGCGGCGGATTTCGAGCGCATTGAAGTGCGCAAGCTACAGGAGCAGAGCCGGCAAGAACTGCTTCAGCGGCTCGAGCAGGAATCCACGGTGGTAAAAGCGTCCATCACGGCCAGCGGCTCGGATGAAGCGGCTTTGCAGCAGTCCGCGCTGCAGCAACGCCAGCGGATTGTTGATGCATTGCGCCGCGCGCCCATCAGCGGGCGGCTGGTGGTGCATATCCGGCAAGGCCAGAAAGGTTTCGAAAGCTCTCCCGATGACATCGAACTGCGCGCCGGAGACACACTCGAAATTCCCAAGCAGCCGGGGTTCGTGCTCGTCGTCGGGCAGGTCTATAACTCGAACGCCATTACGTATACGCCGGGGAAAAACGCGGCGTGGTATCTCGCGGGAGCGGGCGGCGCGACAACCCTGGCCAACAAGAAAGCGATTTTCATACTCCGTTCCAGCGGCGCAGTCAGTAGCGGGAACGGTGGCATGTGGTCCGGGGGAGTGTTGTCTTCCACGATCGGTCCGGGCGACACCATTGTCGTTCCGGAAAAAACGACCGTAGGAGGCACCGTCTGGAAAAACCTGGTGGCCATCGCACAAATCGCGCAAGCCGCAGCGCTAGCCGCTGCCGTGGCGATACCTTGAGGCTCCGGATGGATTTGAGGACGCATTTGCGGAATGACAGAAGAAGGGTAAGCGAACACCGTGAGTAGCATCCCAACCGATGTGGTCCGGAGTTCACACGCCAACGAGCCGCAAGCGGCGCGTGAACGAGCCGTCGAGCGGGCGCGGCTCTTCTGGGATGGGCGCAAATTATTTTTCAAAACTCTGGTTCTCGGCGGCGTGGTAAGCCTGAGCATCGCATGGCTCATCCCCGCGCGGTACGAAGCCACGACACAGCTGATGCCTCCGGAAGGGCAGTCGGGTTCAGGCATGGCCATGCTTTCCGCGCTGGCAGGACGCACAGGCGGGCTCGGAGGCTTCGCCGGCGATTTGCTGGGAGTGAAGAATTCCGGCGCGTTGTTTGTGGGGATTCTTGAAAGCCGCACGGTGCGGGACGGTTTGATCGGGCAGTTCGACCTGCAGCGCGTGTATCACGCGGCAAAGATGGAAGATACACGCGCGGCACTGGCCGCGCACACGCACATCCGTGAGGACCGCAAGAGCGGAATCATTACCGTCTCCGTGACGGACCACGATCCACGGCTGGCGGCGGCCGTAGCGCATGCCTATGTGGATGAGCTCGACCGGCTCGTCGAGCAGGTGAGCACGTCTTCGGCGCGGCGCGAACGGATCTTTCTCGAGGAGCGGCTTCGTACGGTAAAGCAAGATCTCGACAGTGCGGCTCGCCAGTTCAGCATTTTTGCCAGCAAGAACACGGCGATCGACATTCCCGCGCAGAGCAAAGCGATGGTGGAAGCGGCGGCAACGCTGGAAGGACAGCTCATGGCGGCGGAGGCGGAACTCCATGGACTTGCAGCCATGTACACAGACCAAAACGTGCGCGTGCGCGCGCTGCGAGCGCGCGTGACGGAATTACGCGTACAACTTGGAAAGATGGGTGGTGAGAGCGGAACCTCCGCGGCGCCATCTTCCCCAACCGACGCTTCCTTGTATCCGGCTATCCGCCAATTGCCGCTGCTTGGCGTGACCTATGCCGACTTGTATCGCCAAACCAAAATTCAGGAAACCGTTTATGAATTGCTGACGCAGCAGTACGAACTGGCCAAGGTGCAGGAAGCCAAGGAAGTGCCGAGCGTCAAAGTGCTGGATGCCGCAGTCGTGCCGACCAAGAAATCGTTTCCGCCGCGCGGGCTGCTCACGGTTGTGGGCACCGCGTTTGCGTTGCTGGCCGTCTGCGGATGGATTCTGGCGCGGCAAGCCTGGCGGGAAATCGATCCGCAGGATCCGCGAAAGAAATTTGCCATGGAAGTTGCGGGAACGATGCGTGCGGACGCGTTGCGCGCGGCTCCAGCGGCGGCTGTGTTCGTGCAAACGCTCGCGAGAAGAATACTTGGTATCAAGGCTCGGCAGAAGAGCGCGTTGGTTTCCGCGGAAGAAAAGTCCGCCGAACCTTCGGATTTGGCCCACGCGGCGCGAAATGGAATGGGATAAGACGGAATGAACGGAACTGCCACGCGCCGGTCAAGACAGCCGTCTGCAGTCAGCAGGCAACAGTTACGTGAGGCGGCACGTGAGATGGCACATGAGATGGCTGGCGATGTGTCCCTGCCCGCCACAGGAGTTTTTCCCGACCGCGCCAAAGCGGCGCGCCATCGCGCCGGGCTGGCCCGCCAGGCGACGTATGTGGCCATTGATTTCGCGCTCGTTTGTGCAGGAGGAACGGCAGCGTATTGGCTGCGTTTTGGATTTGCGGTTCCCCTCGTCCCATCCGCACTGTTCCCTGCGCGATTTTCGCAGCAGATTTGGTCCGCGGGTTATCCGGCGTTCTTGATGCTTTACGCAGGACTGGTCGTGCTCGCTTGCATGAGCCAGGATTTGTACCGCACGGCGCGTGAACGCAGCGCATGGCAAGAAAGCGCGAACACGCTCAAGGCCGTGGGGCTCGCCACCGCGCTGATGGTGCTCTTTATCTTCACTTCCGGGAACAAGGAAGTTTCGCGGCTGGTGGTAGCCGGCACGGCAGCATGGATTGCGGTAGCACTTGTAGGATGGCGGCACTTCAAGCGCCTTTACGTGTTGCGAAGAGCGGACCGCGGCGAAGGCGTCTCCCGCGTCTTGATTGTGGGAGCGGGAAAGCTGGGCCGTTCTCTAGCTTTCTGGCTCGAGAGTAACCGCCAGTTGGGCTACGAAGTCTGCGGCTTCATTGACGCGCACCCGAATGGAGATGTGCGCGTGCTCGGCTCCATCGGTGATTTGCGGAAAGTGGCTCTCGGCCAGTTTGCGGACCAGTTGTTTGTCACGCTCCCGGCGGACCGCGAAATGGTCAAGGAGGTATTTCTCGAAGCGCGGCGTCTCCGGCTCGGAATGAATGTGGTGCCGGATTTGTACGATGGGCTGGGCTGGCGCGCGCCGTTGGAAACCATCGGCGGATTCCCGGTGATCGAACTGCACGGCGAGCCGATTCCGGTATTCGGGCTTGCCGTCAAGCGTGCCATGGATTTCGTGGGAGCTGCCGTGCTGCTCCTGCTGACCTCGCCTCTACTTGCTCTCGCCGCCATGTGGATTCGCTGCGATTCGCCGGGGCCTGTCTTTTATTCCGCGATGCGTGTTGGAAAAAAAGGGCGCAAATTCCGTTGTTACAAGCTGCGCACGATGGTTGCCGAAGCGGATACGCAAAAAGAGAAGCTGCGCAATACGAACGAGCGCAACGGCCCTTTCTTCAAAATGGAGAACGATCCGCGCGTCACGCGTTGCGGCCGCTGGCTCCGTAAAATGAGCATCGACGAGCTTCCACAACTTCTAAACGTGCTGCGCGGAGACATGAGTTTGGTCGGCCCGCGGCCGCATCCTGTGGATGATTACGAGCGCTACACCATCGAGCATCTTCGTCGTCTCGATGTAAAGCCTGGACTGACCGGCCTGTGGCAAGTAACGGCGCGGCGCGATCCTTCTTTCGAGACCAACATGGTGCTGGACCTCGAATACATCGAAAACTGGAGCTTAGGAGTCGACATGAACATCTTGCTTCGAACATTTCTTGTGGTGCTCGAGGGAGGCGGACAGTGAGCCTGCCCGAGCTCGACAGAACAGCACCGGAAGCGACTCTGGACTTCTCCTCGATGGCCCCGCTTCCGACTGCAAGGGCCGGAATAGCCTCAAGGCCCGAGCCTCTAGCCTCCGCCGCAAAATCAGTTCCGACGACGGCCATCCTGCGCGCTCGTTTGCGGGCCTGGGGCTGGCTATCCGCCCTGTCATTCGTGGATCAGGGACTAACATCTGCCGCGGGATTTGGCGTGAACCTGTTCCTGGCGCGTATGCCGCCAAAGGAATACGGCGCGTTCGCGGTTGCGTTTGCCGGGTTCCTGTTCGTTTCCGGATTTCACAACGTGCTGCTCCTGGAACCCATGAGCGTGATGGGCCCTTCACGCTATGTGGAAAAACTGCCGGCTTATTTCCGGTCCATGATCGTGGTGCATGCCGTCCTCGTCGGCGCATTGTCCGCAGTCTTGCTCCTTGCCGGTTTAATTCTGCAGGCAGTGGCGCCGCAGAGTCGACTCGTAAGCGCCGTTATGGGAGGAGCCCTGGCCATTCCGTTCCTGCTGCTGGCGTGGCTCGCGCGGCGCATGTGTTATGTGACGCAGCGTCCTCAGCTGGCCGTGCAGGGAAGCGCGCTCTATTTGGGCCTGGTCGGCGCAGGCATTTTCATGCTGATGCATTTCGCCTCGCTGAATTGCTTCTCCGCCTTTGTGCTGATGGGTTTGGCAGGTCTTGCTTCGGCCGGGTTGCTCGTGCCGCGGTTAGGTTTGTTCCAGGAAACCCCTGACGTGCGGACAAGCGTCCCGTGGCTCCTGATACTTCGAGAAAATTGGGCTTACGGAAAATGGCTGATGGGAAGCGCGCTTCTAAACCCGGCTGTGAGCCAGGCGCAGGTCTTCTTCATCGCCGCATTTCTGGGCCTTGGTTTCGCTGGGGTCTTGCGCGCCATGCAATTGCCCTCTCTTCTGATGACACAAGTGATCACCGCCACCGGAGTGCTTTTTCTGCCCGTTCTTTCCGGAGATTACGGACGAGGCGCAATAGGCCGCATGCGGCACAAGGCCATGCTGCTGAGTTTGGCGCTCGCCGGAGCGGCTCTGGCCCTGGCAGCTTTCCTCGCGCTTCTCAGCAAGCAATTGGAACAAATCCTCTTTGGCGGAAAGTATGCTGCGTATGCATGGTTGATGCCTATTTTGGCCCTCTTGCCGGTCGTGAATGCGCTTTCCATTGGATACGCGATGGCTTTACGCGCGTCGCAGAAACCGCAGTTTGATTTGCTCACGAACCTCTTTGCGGCGCCCGTTGCGCTGCTTTCGGCGGTCTGTTTCATCCGGTGGTGGGGGATTCCCGGTGCCGCCGCCAGCCTGTTACTCGGATTTTTCGTTTCGGCCGCAGTGACCCTTTGGTGTTTCTTCAGAGCTGCATGAGTACGAACATGGGACATTTTCTGAATCCGCCGCTGCAGACGACCCGCCCATGGGACTTCGCTTCCATTTGCGCGGACACTCCGGCGTGTTCTTCCGGATTTCTGAAGAGAGGCGGCGAATGAGTCTAAATTGCGTCCTGCCACAAAACAACGCGGTGGTCTCCGTTTCAGAGCAGGATCGCCCTGCGATGAAGGGCCTTGCCGCAAGAGTGGTATTTCTGAAGAACTGCGTCACGCCTCACTTCCTTCCGGTTCTGCGGCACATAGCTGCTTCCGTGGAAAGTCTTCGCGTGCTTGTGAGCACGCCCATGGAAGCTGATCGCACCTGGAAACCCGCTTGGGACGGCATCCATGTGACGTTGCAGAAATCGTTCATGCTTCCTCATCGCCACGTGTACGAGCAAGGTTTTGCAATGACCTCTTTCCGGCATTTTCCCTATGATTCGCTGCCTCTGCTTTATCGTTCGAAGCCTGATGTGGTTATATCCGGGGAACTTGGTTTCCGCACAGCGCAGGCCGTTGTGTTTCGCCGTTTGAACCCTGCCTCACGTCTCGTTATCTGGGCGGATTTATCGGAGCACACGGAGCGGGAAGTAGGCCGCATGCTGACCTTGCTGCGCCGGGTCCTCCTTCGCGCTGCCGATGCCGTTGTCGTAAACGGGTCCAGCGGAGCGAAATATGTCCTGGGCCTGAATGTTCCTTTGAAACAAATCTTCCAGGCTCCATTGACGACCGAAATATCCCCTTTTCTCACGATCCCGCTTGCCAGGGAGCCGCGCATCGCGCGCAGGCTTCTCTATCTGGGGCGGCTCATCGAATGCAAGGGTTTGGACATTTTCCTGAGTGCACTGGCGAAGTGGGCGAGCGCTCACCCGGGCGAAACCCGCGAAGTTTGGTTTGTCGGAGACGGACCTTTGCGGCAGAGCCTGGAACGATTTCCGCTTCCGGCGCAGATCAGCCTCAAGTTTTTGGGCAACGTACCCTACGAAGATTTGAGCCGCTACCCCGCGCAGGCTGGCCTGTTGGTTTTTCCAACGCTATCGGATACCTGGGGGCTGGCCGTAAACGAAGCATTGGCAGCGGGACTGCCGGTATTGGGCAGTCTGTACAGCCAGGCCGTGCAGGAGTTGGTCGAGGACGGAGTGAACGGGTGGACTTATCGTGCCGATCACCCGGACGAGCTTCGTGATGCTTTGGGTCGCGCGCTGTCGGCGCCGCTGTCCAGGCTCGCACAAATGCGCGAAGCTGCCCGGAGCTCTGTCGAGCATCTTACGCCGGAGTACTTCGCAGGGCGTTTTGTACTGGCCCTCCGCGTTGCGTTGGAACAGCACAAATGAGAAAGAGCGCTGCGGAAAGCCATTTTAAAGGGCGCGAGATCGCGGTCTACAGTAGCCGGCGGCGAGCATGAGCAACGAAACAATTTTTGTTGCCCAAGCGGCATTTTGGATGCTCGTGCCACTGCTCGTGTTTCTCCCCATTCGGTGGTCGCTAGTTGCTTATCTTCTTCTCGTGCAGTTTGACCTGACGGGTCTTAGCAGTTACTCGGCCAGCTCACTGGGAGTCGAGAACGCGATCCGAGTCGTAGCTGTGCCCACTGTCCTTTTATTTCGAGTTGGTCCCATCCGTCCGTTCCCCCCCGCCTTCGCCAGGATGCGTCAGTTTTGGCTGCTGTTCACGGCCTATGCAGGTTTTGCGGTTTTATGGAGTCCGTATCGGCTCTCGGGGTTAAAGATGTTCGGATACCTATACGCCAGCTGTGTGCTTTTTGTTGTGTTCACGGCTGCGTGGCAAAACAGATGTTTCACCGCCAAGAGTCTGGCGGTTGTCGTCTGGTTTTCTCTTTTCTTCGCGTTAGTGCAAACGTACGTTCTCGGAAATGACTTTGGAGACGCGGTCCTCGGCGACCGCTTCACGTCATTTTCGGGCGCACAAAGCTTCGCGCCATTTCTCCTTTCTCTGTTTGTTCTTTTGTTGCTTTGCGGTTCCTGGAAGGCCTCCTCGCTCGTTTCTGCTGCGGCTGCTGCCGTTGGACTTGTGCTCACTGGCAGCCGTTCTGTTTTCCTGGGTTTCACTTGGGCATTGGTCATAGCGGGGATTCTGGCTGCGATCCGCTCTGGCCGCCGTTTCAGCCTCTCCCTGCTTGTGAAGCGAGCCGCATTTGGAGGAGCAGCTGTCGTGTGTATTGGGCTGCTGGTGCTCAACGTCCTGCCGGACAATCGCTTGAATGAAATGCTGGCTGCTGTCACTACACGGAACGCCAGTCTTGAGGATGTGGGCACCTTCGGCTGGCGATATTTATTGTACGAGAAAGAATTCGACGAAATTGCCAGCCGCGGTTTTAACCGGCTCTTCACAGGTTCGGGGACCAGCAGCGGCGCGGACTTCGCTTTGGAAACCAGCCTCTATCGAGAGGAAAATGTCGACCCCAATCGCGCATTCCATGATGAATTCCTGCGCTCGCTCTACGAGTGGGGTTTGCCGGGTTTTCTGTTTCTGGTTCTGTTCCTTGCGGAGGCTGTCAGGATCTGCCTCAGGATGGTCAGGCAGGATGGGTCTCACGAGGCTTTGGCGTTTCTGGCTATTTGTCTGCCCCTGCTGATCAGTTTGACGGTCGAGAACACTCTTGCTGAGGCAGCCGGTCCGGCCGGAGTTGGCTATAGCCTCGTTTTGACGTGCATGGTCGCCGCGGGATGCGCTCGTGCGGACAAGAAACGCAGCCCAGCATTCAACAATTGCCCCCCACTATCCGGCTGCCAGGAAGCCGCCGCCACTGGGTCCTAGGAAATGGGAAAGTCCTCTTTACGGTGAAAGAATCTTGAAAATACTGATCGTCCACAATGCCTACCAGCGTCGCGGGGGCGAGGACGTCGCCATGGAGGCCGAAACGCGGCTCCTGCGGCAAGCGGGCCACCATGTTATCGAATACACGCGCTCGAACCTCGGGCTCAGCGAAGCTTCGATCCTTGGCCGCGTGTCACTCGCCGCGGAGACGGTTTGGTCAAGGCGAACTCGCCAAGAATTGCGCGTGCTTTTATTGCACGAGAAGCCCGACGTGGCCCACTTTCACAACACCGTTCCGCTGATTTCGCCCTCGGCCTACTATGCCTGCGCGGATGCCGGCGTACCCGTCGTTCAGACATTGCACAATTACCGCTTGTTGTGTCCCGGAGCAAATTTATTGCGCGACGGCCGCGTGTGCGAAGAATGCCTCGGCAAAAGACTGGCTTGGCCCGGCGTCTTGCATGGTTGTTATCGCGAGAGCCGCCCGGCAACGGCTGCCGTGGCGGCCATGCTCTCCGCCCACCGCGCCATGGGCACTTGGTGCGAAAAAATAGACAGGTACATCGCGCTAACGGAATTCGCCCGCGGCAAATTTATCGAAGGCGGCCTCACCGCCGGCCGCATCTCCGTGAAAGCGAATTTTGTGGAATGCGATCCCGGACAGAAACAAGGTTCCGGCAGCTACGCCCTCTATGTGGGGCGGCTCTCCGAAGAAAAAGGATTACGGGTCTTGCTCGACGCGTGGAAATACCTGGGCCCACAAATTCCGCTAAAGATTGCCGGGGACGGTCCGTTACGAAAGGAACTCGCGGTGGCCATCCTGAGGCAGAGGCTGGGTGCTGTCGAATGGCTCGGGCATCTCCCACAGCGCGATATCCATTCGCTTATGCAAGGCGCGCACTCTCTGATCGTTCCCAGCATCTGCTTCGAGAACTTCCCGCTAGCCATTGCGGAAGCCTACGCCTGCGGATTGCCCGTCATTGCAGCGAAACACGGAGCCATGGAGGAAATCCTAACGGATAGAGCCACCGGCCTGCTTTTCCTTCCAGCCAATCCGCACAGCCTTGCCGAGAAAGTCGAATGGGCCTGGACGCATCCTCAGGAGATGGCTGCTATGGGCGGCACTGCCCGCGAGGAGTTCGAATCAAAATACACAGCCGGCGCGGCCCTCCAACAGTTGGAAAACCTCTACAAATCCGTGCTCCAAGACCGTTGCTGCCCTGCGATGGTGGCCGGAGTCGTTTCCTCCGAATCCATCCATTTGGCGGCCCAGCGACAGAAGGGAGCCGGCTGAATGCCGGTTGGCCCGGCATCTTTCCGTGTCCTCGGCGTGCGCGTGGACGCCGTGCAAATCCCTGATGTTGTCTCGTCCATGGAGCAGTGGATCACTGAGGGCAGGAAATGCCGGTACATTGCGGTGACGGGAATGCACGGTGTGACCGAGGCACAGCACGACCAGCAATTCCTTACCATTCTCAACGAGGCTGATCTCCTGGTTGCCGATGGTTTTCCTCTGGTTTGGCTCGGTCGCCGCAAAGGCTACGAATTGCCTTGCCGTGTTTATGGCCCTGAGACGATGCTCACCTTCTGCCAGGCCACCGCGGGCAAAGGCTATCGTCACTTCTTCTACGGTGGCGCGCCGGGCGTAGCCCAGGCCCTCAGGGAGAAGCTTTCCGCGGAACTTCCAGGCCTGGTGGTTGCGGGAACTTTCTGCCCTCCTTTCCGCCCCCTTACGGAGCAGGAAGACCGCGAAGTCCTCGCGGCCATCGAGCTGGCCCGCCCCGACGTCATCTGGGTCGGTCTGAGCACCCCTAAACAGGAGCGCTGGATGTTCGAGCATCGGGAACGCCTTAGCCCCTGCGTTCTGGTAGGCGTCGGTGCCGCTTTTGATTTCCTTTCCGCCAGAAAGAGCCAGGCCCCGGTCTGGATGCGCGAAAATGGCCTCGAATGGTTGTTTCGCCTTCTCCAGGAGCCTAGACGGCTGTGGCGCAGATATTTGCTTTGTGGTTCGAAATTCGTATTTCTGGTGGCGCTGGAGCATCTTGGCCTGAGAAAATCTTCGTAAGGCGGGATGGCATCAAAAGACCGGGGAAACAGGTTGCTCATTGGTCTCGAAGAAGCTGCACGGCTTGCCGGAATACAGATATTTTTATATAATGCATAAGTAATGGGGACACCCGGATGAATGATAAGAGCGAACTCGTGGTCGTCGCGGGTGCCGGCGGATTTATCGGCGGCAGCCTGGTGGCGCGGTTGCGCGCGCAGGGTCAGACGAAAGTCCGGGCCGTCGACATTAAGCCCCTCAGGGAGTGGTACCAGCACTTCCCCGATGTCGAAAACCTCATCCTGGATCTGAACCTGAAACCAAACTGCGAACGAGCCGCGGAGGGCGCCGCCGATATTTACAATCTGGCCGCCAACATGGGCGGCATGGGTTTCATCGAAAGCAACAAGGCGCTCTGCATGCTTTCCGTCCTCATCAACACGCACATGCTCCAGGCGGCTGTCCAGCACAAAGCGAAGCGTTTCTTCTACGCCTCTTCTGCTTGCGTTTACAACGGCGACAAGCAGAAAACCTATGAAGCGCCATCTTTAAAAGAAGAAGACGCCTACCCTGCCCTTGCCGAAGACGGCTACGGCTGGGAAAAGCTTTTCTCCGAGCGCATGTGCCGTCATTTCCACGAGGATTTCGGCCTCTACACACGCGTCGCCCGTTTTCACAACGTCTATGGCCCCTGGGGCACCTGGGACGGCGGACGCGAAAAGGCTCCCGCGGCCATCTGCCGCAAGGTCATCGAAGCCAAGGTATCCGGCAAACATGAAATCCAGATCTGGGGACCCGGCACGCAAACCCGTAGCTTCATGTATATAGATGACTGCCTTAAAGGCATCGAGCTGATCATGAATTCGGAGATCCTCGAGCCTATTAATCTTGGCTCCAGCGAAGCCGTTTCCATAAATCAGCTGGTGGACATGGCCGAAGAAATCGCTGGAATCAAATTGAACCGCCACTATGACCTTAGCGCCCCCAAAGGCGTTAACGGCCGCAACAGCGACAACACCCTAATCAAAAAATATCTGGGCTGGGAGCCATGCACCCCTTTGCGCACCGGTCTTGAGAAGACGTATCGCTGGATTCACGGCCAATACATCGCGCGCAATAGCGACAAAGCAAGCACTCGTCAGGAATCAGCTGTTGCCCGATAACTCGCCCCGCCGCACAGGATCGTCCTTCTGGTGATGAGCGCCTTAGCCTCCGCAGTGCATGGCCGCCTTCCCTCACCGCTTGCTCAGCCTGATAGTACATGCGAGAATGAAAAACAGGCCATCGAACGAATGGAGCAGAAACTCCGTCCATGCCATTCGTAATGGCTGTTCTCTCCGGCGCTATCGTCTAGGGGTCTAGGACACCGCCCTCTCACGGCGGTAACACGGGTTCGAATCCCGTTAGCGCTACCAACATGGCTTACCCCATGTTCGCAAGGAATCGCGCGCCATTTATCCCTGAATCATGGCCAACAGCAGTTCCCTTGCTTCGTTTTATACGTTAGATACTCCGTACTGGGAGGGTACTAGTACGGAACACAGTACGTTCCGCATAGTGACAACCCCTGTTTCATTCCAGAAACTATACGCATGGCACTCCCTCTCTCAGCGCTTCCAGGCCCTGAGGCTCTAGCCTCGCCGGTAAATACGGCGACGGTTCGCCACACCCGGAACACCTCCATCGTTTCACGGCATGTTGCTGGCGAAACGATCGTTGTTCCTATTTGCCGGGGTGTTGGCGATCTTGACTCCGTCTATACCTTCAATTCGGTGGGTCAAGGCTTGTGGCAACTGCTCGAGGACGCTCGAACAGCAGAGGAATTGGCGCATTGGGTTGCCACGCATTACGAAGTGGAAGCGAAACAGGCCAGCAAAGACGTCGAGAGCTATCTGGCTGAATTAACAGAAATTGGCCTGATTCGTACTGTCTAGCAGTCCTCCTTCTCCGCAAGCCCTTGAAACGGCTCGACAAACGGAGTGTGGACTGTGATAGCTGTATCGGGTACTGAGAGTACCGAATCTTATTAAGTTAGAGCTATCTCGGTTGGCTAGAAAGACTATCGTGCAGACCGCGAATTACGGAGAACTCACCGGCTTCGTTCACCAGAAATTCAATGGTAAACGCGCCCCCCTTGAAGTGTCTATCGAGGTTACCCGCCGTTGTCCGCTCGAATGCCTCCATTGTTACAACAACTTACCGATGAGCGACCATGCCGCCCGCGCTCAGGAGCTGACTTTCGACGAACATTGCCGCCTCCTGGATGAGTTGGTGGATGCCGGCTGCCTGTGGGTGCTCTACACCGGCGGAGAGATTTTCGCGCGCAAAGACTTTCTGGAAATTTACACGGAAGCCAAAAAACGCGGCTTCCTTATCACGCTCTTCACGAACGGCACGATGATCAACGAGCGCATCGCCGACTACCTCGCGGAATACCGGCCATTCGCCATCGAGATCACCTTGTACGGTGCCACAAAAGAAACTTACGAGGCGCTGACGCAGATTCCCGGCTCTTATGACCGCTGCATGCGGGGAATCCGCCTGCTTCTCGATCGCGGGTTGCCTCTAAAGCTCAAGACCGTGCCGACGACAATCAACCGGCATGAGATTTTCGAGATGAAGCGTCTTGCCGAAGAAACGTTTGGCGTCGAATTCAAGTTCGATTCGCTGATCAATCCGAGAATTGACTGCTCGCAAAGCCCTCTCGCGGTTCGGCTTTCGCCTGAACAGGCGGTTGAACTCGATTTTGCCGAACCGAAGCGCAAGGAAGATTACCGGCGCATGGCTGAGCAGGATCTGGCCAACCCGGCTGGGTACGTACGGCCGAACGAAAAATACTCCTGCGGCGGCGGCATCGGCGGCTGCGCAATCGATCCTTATGGAGTGATGAGCATCTGCGTCATCTCCCATCAGCAGGGCTACAACATTCGCGAAGGACGTTTCCTTGAAGGATGGGAGGGCCCGCTGCGCGAAATCCGCAATCAGCCGCGCACTCGGCCCACGATTTGCGACCGCTGCCAGATTCAATCTCTTTGCAGCATGTGTCCAGCGAACGGCGAGCTCGAGAACGGCGACCAGGAGTCGCCTGTCTCTTTCCTATGTCAGGTGGCGCACCTGCGGGCCTACGCCTTTGGCTACGAAGTTCCGGAACACGGCGACTGCGAATGCTGCGAAGGCGGCGCGCACCGCGAAGGACTGCTGGCGGCAGCCGAACGCCTGAAAAATTTCAAGCCGGATGTAAGCACTTGGCAAAAAGGCAGGCCCACTTCGCCTGTCTTGAAAGTTTTACAGCCCAATTCCGGATGCGGAAGCGGCGGTTGCGGTTCCCACGCCTCGCTGCATGGATGAACGAAGAAACCAAATGATCGATAAGCAAGAAAACAAGCCACAAGAACAAAGCGTCAAGGCCGCCTACGAACCGCCCAAAGTCATCCGGGTCAGTCTGCGTCCCGAAGAGGCGGTGCTCGGCCATTGCAAGGTCACCGGCGCGACCGGCCCGGTGTCTACATCCTGCAGGTCCGTTGTGGCTTGCAGGACGATGGGATCGTGAAAGGCAAGAACACGGAAATGCTGCCCATCCAGAACAATTTCACGCCAGCCAAGCTGCCCGATGACTTGGGCCTCCCTGGCTCGTCGAAACTTTCTTACCAGATCGGCGGAATCACCTTTGGCCTCGAAGCGGAAGGCCATCTGAGACTGAATCTCGAACGCGAACTTCTTGCCTTCGCCGTGCAGACCGGTTCCTGCGACGTGAATCTGAAAATTTCGTGGGTTGACTCGCTCCGCGTTCCCAATTCCACACTTTTGTTTCATTCCGGCGGATTGTGGTCACTCTTTGCAGAGTCCAACGGTTATCGCTTCAGTTTTCTCTCGTCTCTATTGGGGATGACTCCATACAAAGAAGCGTGGTTTGATTCCGAGTTCCGCACCGGCCGCGTGCTGCTCTCGCGACGCTACTTCGACTCGGACCGGCCTGTTTATCCTCTCGAGTATCCGCTCGATGAATTGCTCATGATTCACCGCCTTTCCCGCGGCCAAGGCGTGGAAATGCACGCGGTTGGGATTTCCAATGAAAATGGCCGCGGCCATCTGTTCCTCGGCCATTCCGGAGCAGGGAAGAGCACGACGGCTCGTTTGTGGACCGGCCGCCCTGGCGTGCGAATCCTCAGCGACGACCGCATCATCCTGCGCGAGCGCGACGGCCGCATTTGGATGTATGGCACGCCGTGGCACGGCGACGCGGGAATCGCATCGCCTGAGTGCGCTCCACTCTCGAGCATCTACCTGCTGGCGCGCGGAAAACACAACGACCGGCTTCCACTTTCGCCGGGCATGGCTGCCGCCGAACTCTTCAGCCGCACGTTTGCGACACACCATTCGAGCGAAGGGATCCGCTTCTCGTTGGAATTTCTGGATCGCGTCGTCCAGGAAGTTCCTTGTTACCTATTCAAATTTGTCCCCGACGAATCCGCTGTGGAGGCGATCTGCCGTGCGGAAGTCTAAGGCCATTTACAAAAGGAATTCCCAGCAGTTCGCAGCGGTTTGCGATGCCGTATTACGGCGTGGCGCGAATGTTCGTTTCCGCGTTCATGGGCGGAGCATGCAACCCAATATTCTTGAAGAGGACGCTGTGGTCGTGACAACGGCCGAAATTCAAGACCTGCGCCGGGGAGATATTGCATTGACACGCGGCCAGGACGGATTCCGCGTCCACCGAGTTTTGAAGTCATCTTCGCCTGCTGGGACCATAGTCACGCGCGCCGATGCTGGGCAGCAGGATGACCCTGCAACGGACGTTATCTTTGGCAAAGTGATCGCCATTGAACGGCGCGGGAAAGCGTCGTTCTTAGTGATGCAACCCGGTGTCCGGGTACTCCATTCCGCTCGCGCGTGGAAACGCCGCATGAGCCTGGCCTTTGCGCAGCGCCTCGGCCGGCTTTCAGCCGCCTGGCTTCTTTTTGGTTTTTTTGCCGTGCTCGGCTTGCTTCTCTGCGCGTCGCCGGCCGAGGCCCAAACTGCGGACTTGACGATGACGCAAACCACGTCAGTCTCCGTCGTGGCCGCCGGCGTCAATGTTTCGTATACCGAAATCGCCACAAATAATGGCCCGAGCTCTGTTCCTGCCAACACGCTCGTTATCTATCAGCAGACTCCGGCGGCCACCACGTTTCAGAGTATTTCCGCGGACACGAACTGGACTTGCACCACGCCCACCGCGGGTAACGCTGGCCCCGTCATTTGTACCTACAATCTGGCACTGGCGAACGGCGCCACCACGGCCGCTGACCCCATTGTCGTGACGGTCGGCGTGAAATCGGGGACGGCCTCGGACACGAACATCCTGAACTCCGCGACGGTAACTTCTCAAACTCCGGACCCGGCGCCAAATAACAACACGACGCTCACTTCGGTGCTTGTCGAACCCGTAGCGGATGCGGACCTTGCCCTTTCCATGACCGCTTTGCCGACGCCAGTATTTCTTTCGTCAAGCTTGACGTACACAATTCAGGTGCAAAACCTCGGACAGGCCTCTGCCACAGGCGTATCGGTCTCGGACACCCTTCCAACAACGGTCACCTATGTTTCTGCAAGTGGCACAGGATGGAGCTGCACGGCCGGTACGCCGCTCGCTTGCAGTTTTAGCGGCACACTGGCGCAAGGTGCAGTGACTACCTTCAACATCGTGGTGACGACGCCAGCCGTTGCGGGCCCCATCACGAACACGGCCACAGTCAGTTCCTCGGTCACTGACCCAATTTCCGCGAACAACAGCGCCACCGTAGTTACGGTAGTGCAGCCTTTGCTCTGCGCCACGCCCGGCCACGACGGCGCCGGGGGCACTCTGACTGGAATAGTCAACGCTTACTATGCGCCATCTGCATCTGTCGCCGCGGGAGCGACTAAAGTCACCATTGGAAAGGCCGCGGCGGGAGGCGCACAAACAAACATTGCGATTGGCGATTTAATCCTGATCATCCAGATGCAGGATGCGTTGATCAATGACGCGAACTCAAGCTTGTACGGTGACGGTAGCGCAGGCGACCCTGCGACGGGTTCCACGAACCTGCAGAGTTCGGGCCAGTTCGAATACGTCACCGCAGCCAGCGCGATTACAGCAACCGCGGGTGGCACACTGACCTTCGTTGGAACGGGCAATGGAGGCGGTCTGCTGAATTCCTACTCGGAAGCCGCGTACGTCGCGGGAACGAGCGGACAGCAGACCTTTCAGGTCATTCGCGTTCCTCAGTACACTTCGGCAACGCTAAGCTCAGGACTCGTCCCCCTGGCTTGGAACGGCAGTGTCGGTGGCGTTCTTGCAATCGACGTTGCCGCGCAACTCACACTTGGCGGCACTGTGGCCGCCGACGCTCTCGGATTCCGCGGTGGCGGCGGCAGGATTCTCGGCGGCGGCACAGGAACTTACACGGATTACGTAACGCTCTCGACCAACGCAACAAATGGTTCCAAAGGGGAAGGCATCGCGGGCACACCGAGGTACATCGCGCCCCTTACATTTACGACTACCTCGACGCCCACAAATACCGGCTCGGAGGGGTACCCTGCTGGGAGCTATGCGCGCGGCGCGCCAGGCAACGCGGGCGGTGGCGGTACGGACGGGCAGCCGTCAAGTGACTCTTATAATTCCGGCGGCGGCGCAGGCGGCAACGGTGGCGCAGGCGGCATTGGAGGTTTTGGTTGGAACAGCTTTACTATACCGAATTCCACTGAGGGTGGATTCGGCGGCGCGTTGTTCCCTGCCACTACAAGTGCAATCGTCATGGGCGGCGGCGGCGGCGCCGGCACGACCAACGACGGTTCTTATTACATCTCCGGCACGAACAACGGTGCGGATTGCGGCACGACTTGCACCGGCATTTACAGCAGCGGCGCAGCTGGCGGCGGAATCATCATTGTCCACACGGGGTCGGTCACAGGCACGGGAACAATTACATCGAACGGTCAGACGGCTCTCAATACAGATAACGATGGCCCCGGCGGCGGCGGAGCGGGCGGCTCCATTATTTTCTTTGCCAACAGCGGCGGACTTGGCAACTTGACGGTCAGCGCCAATGGCGGTAACGGCGGCGACCCGTGGATACAAGAGGCTCCCGGTGCATTCCCTGGTCAGCGGCATGGTCCTGGCGCTGGTGGCGGAGGCGGCGTAGTTTTTCTTTCAGCAACCGCCAGCGTCAGCGTGACCGGTGGACTTAACGGATACACCAGTACCGCGCAAGATTCCTTTGGCGCAACGCCTGGAAACGCAGGCATTTCCGCCACGAATTTCCTGATTACCCAGACGCCTGGCACGCAGTCCGGCGCTTACTGCGGATCAGCGGACTTGGCCGTTACGAATACGGGTCCGACCAGCCCCGTGCAGCCTGGCGGCAACATTACCTACAACCAAGTCGTGACCAACAACGGCCCGCTGGACGCCGTGAACGCCGTTTTCTCGGAGGCGATCCCCGCCAACACGACGTTCCAGTCGCTCACCATCCCCACTGGATGGACATGCACTACACCCGCTGTTGGTGGCACAGGTAACATCAACTGCACAAATACGGATGTGGCCGATTTGGCCACGGCGAATTTTGCGACTGTGGTTCAAGTGAATGCGTCCACTCCCTGGGGCACGACGGTCACAGACGACGCTAATATCACTTCCGGTACGTCCGATCCAAACCTCGCCAACAATTCGGCAATCGCAACCACCGCGGTTACCTTGCCGACTCTGGCCGACGACGCGCTTACAAACACAGCATCGCCAAGTCCCGAGGTGACTGCCGGAAATAACATCACCTACACGCAAGTGGTCACCAACAACGGCCCTGCGGCGTCCCCGAATACAACGGTGACGGAATCGCTTCCTGCCAACACGACTTTTGTCTCGGCTAGCGCATCGAGCGGAACCTGCACCTTCACGACGCCCAACATTACTTGTTCGCTGGGCACGCTGGCGAACGGATCGAGCGACACGGTTACGGTAGTGCTGACGTCCAACACTGCTGCGGCAGGCACCATGATCTCCGAAATCGCGAGCGTTGCCTCCGGCGTCGAGGATCCCAACACCCAGAACAACACAGCCACTGCGACCGTAACGGCGGCATCAGCCACACAAGCCGACCTGAGCGTGACCAGTACCGCGTCGCCCAGCGCGACCGTATCCTATAGCAACAATATTTCTTATACGCAGGTCGTAACAAACCTGGGACCTGCCGCTTCGGGTCTCGCCACTTTTACCGACACCATACCGGCGGGCACCACCTTTGTATCCTTTACCACACCCACGGGATGGACGTGCACTGGGGTTCCGGCAACCGGTGGGACTGGGACGATTTCTTGCACCATCCTTTCTCTAGCCGTCAACGCAACAGCCAGTTTCCCGCTCGTCGTCAAGGTTAGCCAGCCCACCGGCACGGCGCCAACCTCCATAACCAATACCGCGTACATCAATAACCCTTGTTCGGCAACGACGGACCCGAATTGCGCCAACAATACATCCTCAACGACGGTCTATATCGCTTCGGCGACACAGTCCGATGTGTCCATCGTGAAGACCGCTTCACCGGAGCCTGTTTATCAAGGCACGAACCTGACCTACACTTTGCAAGTTACGAACAACGGGCCCGCCATAGCCCAGGGCGTAACTGTGACGGACAACCTCAACAGCGCGACAACGTATGTGTCTTCGTCGTTTGCGTCCGCGTCAACGCCACAAGGCGCTTGTACGACAAGCACCATCTCGCAAACCACCCCTTACGCGTCTACCGTCCAAGTTTCCTGCAGCATCGGCACGCTGAGCGTGGGCGCGGTTGCCTTCGTTACAATCAACGTCACCCCCAACACGTTCCCCACTACGCAAATCGTCAACACCGCATCGGTTTCCGCGACCAACATCGATCCAAACAGTCCCAATACCTCCACGGCGACTTCTACCATCGTGAGCCCGACCGCGGTTGAATTGGCTTCCTTCGCGGCCATGCCACGGCAGGGCGGCGGCGTGTTGCTGGAATGGAAGACGCGCGAGGAAATCCGCAACCTCGGCTTCGACGTTTACCGCCTGAACGGCGGATCCCGCCAGCGCTTGAATCCGTCCCTCATCGCCGGCTCCGTGCTGCTCATTCGCGGCGGACGCCCCCAGCATGCCGCAAAGACGTATCAGTGGTTTGATCCCGAAGGGACCGTTCAATCCACGTACGAACTGGAAGACGTGGACCTTGGCGGCGCTCGCAACGTGCACGGGCCCGTGTTTGTGGATGCCGCAGCATCGAGTTCCACGGCGATCACGCGGCCAATGCTCGTGACGCAGATGAATCAAGCGACAGTGCAGCCCGCGGTTTCACGCCAGCGATTGCTTTCGACTCCGGCGCCAGCGATTCCTGCGGTGGCCGCTGGGCAGGTTCCCGTTTCGCTGGACGGCTATGGCGCGGTAAAAATTTCTGTGCAGAGCGAGGGTTGGTATCAGGTTTCGAAGGCGCAACTCGTTGCCGCGGGACTTGAGCCCAATGTGGATGCGCAGTATTTGCAGCTTTATGCCGAGGGTATCGAACAGCCCATGTTGATTTTGGGGCGGCAGAGCGGGGCGCTTGGTCCCAATGACAGCATCGAATTTTATGGCACGGGGATTGATACGCCGTTTTCGGGCACACGCGTCTACTGGCTGATTCGTGGCTCGCGCCCCGGTTTGCGCATCTCAACGACTCGTGCCGCGGGCAGCGGCCTTGCCGAGCCGCAAAGTTTCCCGTTCACCGTGATGTTGCAACAGCGCACCACTTACTTTGCGACGCTACTCAACGGAGAGAATAACGACAACTTTTTTGGCGCGGTTGTGACAAACGAGCCGGTCGACCAACAATTGACTGTCGCGCACAACGATCCGAATTCCGGCATGCAAGTCTCGGTGGACATTACCCTGCAGGGCGGGACCGATCAGCAGGCACACAGCGTGTCCGTGCAGTTCAACGGGGCTTCTATCGGCGAAATGGATTTCGCGAACCTTGCAAACGTCACGCAAAACTTCCCGATCGACCGCAGCCTTTTGCAGGACGGCGTTAACACGGTTACGTTGACGGCCTTGCAGGGCGACAACGACGTGAGCGTGGTGCAGACCATCGCTCTGAACTATCCACACTTGTATGTCGCGGACGGCAACTGGTTGAAGGCCACGGCATCCGCGGGCAATACGGTGCATATCGACGGATTCAGCAACCAGCAGATTCAGGTTTTTGACATCAGCAATCCGCTGGCGGTTTCGCAGCTCTCCGGCGCGATCGCGCCAGACAGCACCGGCTATGGAATTACGCTCGGCGTTCCATCGGCCGGCGGTCAACAGCATACGCTGCTTGTTTTTTCTGACGATCAAATCTCGCCGCCTTCTGGTCTTGCTTTCCATGCCCCGGCCTCCCTTGCCTCGCAGCGCAGCGGCAGCCAGATGGTCATCATCACGTATCCAGGTTTCGAACCCGCGCTCGCGCCGCTCCTTCAAATGCACGAATCGCGCGGCCAATCGGTCCAGGTCGTCACCATCGACGAAGTTTTCGACGCGTTCAACTATGGTGAACGCAGCCCATTCGCCATGCAGCAATTCCTGCAAGACGCCGCGGCGCATTGGAACCGTAAACCACAATACCTGCTGCTATTCGGAGGCGCTTCGCTCGATCCGCGCAACTATCTCGGTTTGGGCGATTTCGATTTCGTACCCACACGCATGATTGAAACGGCCGCGTTCAAAACCGCTTCCGACGATTGGTTCAGCGATTTCCAGCAAACCGGCTACGCGACAATCGCAACAGGCCGTATTCCCGTGCAATCTCTGTCCGACGCGCAACTGGTCGTCTCGAAAATCGTGAATTACGAGAAAGGCTATGGTGTTTCAGCGGGGAATCAGCAGGCTTTGCTTATTGCCGATCAAAATATCGATGCCAATTTCAGCGACGCCACGAAATTTGCGGCCGCCAATCTCCCGTTGGCACTCTCACCCATGGAAATATTCGCCGATGGCCAGGATCCCGCGGCCATTTCGCAGCAGATTCTTGCCGCGCTCAACAACGGGCCCCGACTCGTCAATTACTCCGGTCACGGCTCAGAACAGCAATGGTCCTTCGAGGATTTGTTGGACAACACTTCCGCAAACGCTCTTTCGAACGGCGACCGCTTGTCTGTCTATTTCCTGATGGATTGCCTGAACGGTTTCTTCCAGGATGTCTACGGACTCAGCCTATCGCAATCTCTTTTGCTCGCTCCAAATGGCGGCGCTGTCGCCGTCTGGGCATCTTCCGGCCTCACCAATCAGCCGCCACAAGCCTCCATGAACCAGGCCTTGCTCTCCATTCTCAAAGCCAATCCGACCTTGCCGATCGCGAGCGCCATTCTCCAGGCCAAGTCCGGCATCACAGATAACGACGTTCGCCGCACGTGGATTTTCTTCGGCGATCCGGCCATGACTCTGCAGCTTTCGCCAGCAAACTCGACCGCAGGCGGCTCTCCATCCGGCAGGGGCAATCGGCCCAAGCCGATCTACTAAGCTCCTGCCGCGCAAGGCATCGTAGCTAAAGAAGCAGCGAGCGGGCCGCGGTTCTTGCCTCGCTTGTGTAGTAGTACCGCAGAAGTGCTAAGCTCTCCCCGCGGACGCCACCCGGGAGACACCGTTGTCCATAAAAAAAGTTTTCAAATACACTGCGCTCGTCGTCGTTGCCGTTGTGCTGATGGTCGTCTCTTCAGCGATCCTCTATCGATTCTTCGCGCAGCGTAGCATCGCCAGCGGCCGAGCCATCCTAACGGCCGACGGAATCAATACTCTGGAGGCTGTTTCCATCGGCGGCATCGACCAATGGATGGAAATTCGCGGGCAATCCACGAAAAATCCCATTCTCCTCTTCATTCACGGCGGACCTGGCTCCGCTGAAATGCCCGTCGCCCGCGGTTTTCAGGATCCCTGGGAAAAATATTTCACCGTCGTGCAATGGGACCAGCGCGGCGCCGGAAAAACCTACACCTCCAACAGGAAAGAAGCCCTTCGGCCCACGATGACCCTGGACCGCATGCACGCGGACACCCTCGAGGTCGTCAACTACCTTCGCAATCGTTTTCACCGCGACAAAATTTTCGTACTCGGTCATTCCTGGGGCAGTATCCTCGGCCTCCAGCTCGCACACGAGCACCCCGATTTGCTCTACGCCTACATCGGCGTAGGTCAGGCCACCGACGGGTGGCAAAACGAGGTGGTCCTCTACAAAGAAACGCTTGAAGCGGCGCATCTTGCGCAAAATCAGGAAGCCATGAAGCAACTGTCCGCCATCGCTCCCTACCCTTCGCCCGACATCACTTTCGCCCAGATTCGCACCGTACGCGAATGGTCGGGCGCGCTCATCGGCCCCAAGGGAACCGACGAATCCTGGATGGGCCTGAAATCCATTTTCGTTTCCCCCGAATATTCCCTCGTGAATGACCTTGATTGGATTCGTGGCCAGCTTTTCTCCATCGAGACGCTTCTCCCTGCGCTGAAGAATCTGAAATTCTCCGACCAGGGCTATGACTATCGCGGCCCCATTTTCTTTCTGGAAGGGAAACACGACCCCTACACGCCGTCCAGCATCACCAAAGATTTCTTCGACAAGATGAACGACCCAGACAAGCATTTTGAGTGGTTTGAAAATTCCGGCCACTTCCCCTTCAGCGAAGAACAAACCAAGTTTCTCGATGTGTTGATTCAAAAAGTGTTGCCGCTAGCCGCGCCGCCATCGACAGGATCAACGCCGACCCTGTCTCCCGCTCCGTGACACGCTCTGACCAGCCAGCCTTGCGCGGTCCGGCAATTCTCGCTTGCCTTTCACTAGCTTGATGTTTTCGAAATCATGGCCTTGATCACTGCCCCGCTCACACGGCTCTGCTTCAGCAAGATCAACGCGGGCTTCGAAGTGTCAAACTGGCACTTGCTATGCTCCATCTTCGCAAGGATGGTCGCATCGTCAAACCCGGCTTTCACCAAATCAATAATGTCCTGATTCTGTAGAATATCCTGCGCCCCTGCAGGTGCCACGGCTGGCTGCTCTGTTTGTGCCTGCTCGTCTTGGCTTGCCTCGGGAGCAAGCACTTCGCTGATCACATCCTCGACTTGCGAAGCATCGGCCTTGCTCAAATAGCCCTTCGCAAACTGAAAAGCAACCGCCGACTTAAAAGATGCCGGCTGCTGCACGCTATTGCAGGAGTCACACTCCACGATGGTCAGTACAATCTTGTCGTCCTTTGCGTGAACGTCAATCTTGATGACGTAAATCTTTTCCCCCACAGTAAGCTGGCGGCTGACCTTGCTCAACATAGCCATAGCCCACGCGCCTGGGCCATGAAGGTCTCCATCCTTATATGTTGCTATAGGAGGCGTCCCCAGATTGGCGGGCGGAACGCCAACGATCCCGCCCTTTTGAATGACAAGCACGGTTCCCGTGTCGACAACGGAACTCCCGCTGGCATCCCAACCCATCTTCGCAAGTTTGTAGTGCGCTCGCAGTTGTTCGGCTATCGGGGCATCCTGAGCCTTCGCCATTTCGCCGAACAAAACTCCCGTGAGCATAAAGCCGGCTGCCACGAGGCGTGCGATCGTTTTTTTCGACATGATGGTTCCTCCCATCTCCTTAATGATTGGCCTGCGTTTCATTGACCTATGGACCCCGCGGGCTTCATCGCCTGCTGCACGTCCATTTCGGCTTGATTCGCTTCGTCATTTTGTTTCTGCAACTCCGCGGCAACATTATCCGGGGCCGTTGGCAAGCCTTTCAGCGCCGAATTGTCCGCCGTCATCGCAGCCACCTGGCTCGATGGAAGACCCTTCTTGCCCTGATTGTCGGCGAGGATCTTTACGCCATCATCGATTTTTCCCATGAACTGGTTGACCATTTCCTGAAGGTCCGGGACCTGTAGCCGTGAAAGAGATCCAGATTTGCAGCTCGTCTTCTGGCCTTTGAGTACGGTCACAGCTACCGTGTCGTCCTTGTCCGCGGTGACTTCTGTTCGCTCGATAACATCGCCCGGACGCAGAGAACATTCTTGTCCATCCGATTGCACATCCATATCCGTCGTCACGACAAAGACTTTAAATTTTGGATCCAGCGCTGGCGGAACTTCGTCTGTGCTTTGCACAGGCTGTTGCGAATCCGAAGCCGATGTCGCGGAGCCACCCTGGGTGCTTGTCCCTGCCGCCGCTTGCTCGGCCGCAAGCTGAGACTTCACCTCCTCGGCGATCATCTCTTTTATCTCTGGCGTCAGCTCTGCTTGGCTGTTTGCCGGGGCTGGCGCCGCTTGCGCCAGATCGTTGGCAGGCCGATTGGCTGGCGCCTGCGCTTCATAGGCAACTCGCAAACTTTCAGCGACGACATAGTCCGTCAGCCAAAACGCGGCGGAAGGGTAGGAATTGTAAGGCGTAAAGTAGTAGCCATAGGGTGCATACCAGGGCGCTCCATACCAGCCCCAACTGTAGTACACCGGCGAAGACCAGCGCGCGTAGGCCCAGCCGTAAAATCGAGGGCCATAGTAGAAGGCTGGCACATAGCGGTAGTAGATTCTCCCGCCGAACCGATAGCCCCGATAAACCGAGACGTAGGAATGACCGTCCCGCCAGTAGGTACGGCGCAAGTAATCGTGGCCGCCATAGGAAAACGGGCGCTCCACATAAGTTTGGTGAGGTCCCGCGCTGACCACTTTGTAATGCACGCCGCTGGCGCTGACGCGTTCGCTTACGACCGTTCGCCCTCCAGCCCCACTGCGCGTGACCACTGTGCCACCAGGCGCCTGGATCTTGCTTACCTGGCCCTTCGCGTTCAGCGAGGCTACAACTCCGCTTTTCGTTGTGACGCTAACCTTGTTCCCCTTCGCGTCAAGCCCGACCTTGCTTCCGTTGGCCCCTGGAACAGTCTTCGCGACCTTGGGATTCGGTGTCGGCCCAGATTTGGGTGGAGTCGCGCCGCCGGCGCCCGATCCGCTTTTACCACCCGTGCCCCCGCCGCCTCCTGTTCCGGAACCGTTCCCGCCTCTACCACCCGTACCTGATCCGGAGCCCGAGCCACCTTTGCCGGCCGCGCCAGCACCCGTGCCGGACCCCTTGCCGGTATCCGCTCCACCCCCCCTGCCACCAGTTCCTGAGCCATTACCCGAGCCAGTTCCGCCTTTACCACCAGTTCCGGATCCGCTTCCTTTGCCGGATCCCGCTCCACCCTTGTCTCCGGTTTGAGGCTGCTGCTTCTGTCGTGGAGCAGGAGGCGTTACTCCTGCAGGGGGCGGCGTGACCTTAGCGGGCGGCGGCATCACCTTGGCCGGCGGCGAGACTTTAGCTGGCGGTGGAGGAAGTGGCGCGGCTTTCTTGGCCTGCCCTTGCAAGATCAGGGGGCAAGCTCCTAGTATCGTCAAAGAAATCAGTAACTTGGCTGTGTGACTGAATAGGATGCCGGGTTTCATGGTCTCTCCTCTGAATCCGTTCTCGTTACAGGAACGCAGAAGAAAGACAAATTCCACACGCTCTATGGGTGGGGGGATTTCTAGTAGAGGTCACCAATCTGGACAGGCTCAAAAGTCTCAAACACAGCCTCGGGCTCGATCCTCACTTCCGCTTCCTTGCCGACAGGAACTCCTTGAACCAGGCATCCAGCCGCTCTTCGGCTGCAGCGCCTTCTTCATCCATACGCTCTTCGGCGCCGGCACGCCCCGTCTCCCGTCCAGCAACGTCGTCCTCATCGAACTTGCTGAGCCGTTCGCGCAGATCGGAACAGATCGCGCACGTCCGCTTGTGCTCGCGAATCTTATCCGCAATCTCGGCGGCATCTTCGGAGTCGGCACGGGCGCTGACGTTTTCGGCCTCCGCGCACCGCTCCCGGCTCGCGTTTTTCCCCGTGAGGTCGCTCAATTTATCCAAGAAGTTGTCTTCGTTCCAATCGCTCATGGCAGTTTAGACAGGATTCCTTGTACACGCAGCCACAACATGCGCCGCCCGTTCTGCAGATGAGATTTCACCGCCCCAATCGAAAGGCCGGTACTCTCCGCCGTCTCCAGGTAGGAATAGCCTTCCATCTTCATCTCCAGGCAGCGGCGTTGCTCCCTTGGCAGCATTTTCATTTCCGTCTGCACTTTATCCATTGCCAAGCCAATTTCCGTTACATGCTCCAGACTCACGGGATCGGCGCGGTCCACTGTGCCTATCTCTACACTCTGTTTCTCAGGTCTTTGCTTGCGCCAGGCATCAATACAAACATTCCGCGCAATGTGCATCAGCCAGCCGCATACGCCGCCCTGTTTGAATCCACCGATCGCCTGATACGCCCGCAAAAATGTCTCCTGGGTAGCGTCTTCGGCCAGGCCCACGCATCCAAAGAACCTCCTGCAAGCGCAGAAAACCAGCCTGCGGTGGCGCGTGTAAATCTGAGCAAAATACTCCGGGTCTCCGGTAGCCTGATAGCGGCTGGCGAGTTCCTCGTCCGTTAGAGCGGTCGGTGTCTGGCTACCTGTAGGCATAACGAGAGGGAAGGACGGATTCCATAAACCGGTGCGCAGGACCGAGGAAACGCGGAATGGCATTTCACGTAATCCATTCCGTCGTAGGCAAAAGTCTATCGCGCAGTTTAGGTCTGCCGCAAGTGCTCGGCGTTAATGCTGCTCAAGAAGGAACACGCGTGAATTACTGGCGCTCACGGATTGCTTCTTGCCGGTCGCACTGCTCGTACGCGGAATGCTCCACGGCGAAAAACAATATCGGGTCCTGAAAACCCAGCGGCCGCAAGTTGCACGGGAACCGCGGCGGCGGCGACTGGAACAAACGTGCTTCGAATGTGGATCACGCGATTCAGCCAGCTGTCTTGAATCTCGAAGGCGAGAAAAACGCCGCCGGGCCGCAACACGCGAAACACTTCCGAGAACGCCCGCTCTTGCAATTGCGGCGTGCGCAAGTGATGCAGAACAAGAACCGCGATTGCCGATGAAAATGTTTTTTCCGGAAATGGCAGCGCAGACGTATCGCCTCGCAACACGGCGCCGTTCGTGCTGCGAATCCGCCGCGCAATCCCTACCGCGAATTCGTGGCTGTACTCGAGACTCGTAACGCGAGCCGCGTAATTTCGTAACTCTTCCGTCGCTGCGCCAGGACCTGCCCCAATTTCGAGAATGTGGTCTCCCAACTCTGTGCCGGAGAGCAGCCAGGGCAGCAATCGCTTTCGCGTGACACAGCGCCAGAACGAAGAAGCACAAAACCAGTTCTCGAAACTATTCATAAATTTGCGAGGAGACACAATCCTTAAAGACGCGGATTATCGCCAGCTTTCGCAACTTCCTGCTATCGCAAGATGGTCCGAATCTTCCGGAGCGAGGAAGCAAACTGGTCCGCATTGTAGGACGAAGGATTTTCGAGTTCGCGGAAGAGCTCGTTAATGGCCGCGCGGACTTCGTCGGCGTTGGCCGGCTTGGCGTCTTTGCTGTAGGCGATGTAGAGCGAATCCATGGCCATGGCGGCTTGTTCCGCCGCGCGCTCGTCAGCAAGAGAGATGTCTTCCGCGTCATCCGGAATTCGCTGGAGCATGCGCAGGACGATAGTCTGATCGTACGGCATCGTGGCAAGGCGTTCAGCGATGCGCTGCGCGAGCGGCGCGGCAGCCGAGGCTGAGGCCGCGACCACGTTGCGATCGGGATTCAGCTTGGACATTTCGTCCGAGACTTCGGCAAGCCGCCGGTCGAGTTCCTGCGCGTTGCCGGAATCGATCTGCTTCGCAAGCAAGCGGAAAACCGCGTAACGCGAACTGTTCCAGGCCGGATCGCCGGGACGCCGGCCAATGTAGCCATGTTCCTGGCGCCAGCTATCCTTTGCCTGCCCAAGTGCGTGGTGGCAGGCAAAGCAGGAAAGCTCCGAGTATTCGGGCCACACATCTTTTTTGTCGAAGCGCTCGCCCTTCGCGCGCCACATCAAGCGATCCAGTTCCGCGCGAAGTTGTACGGCCTGTCCAGCGCTCCAGTCGCGCACGCCAACCCACGCGGCATCTTCCACGGGTTTACCCGGGGCCGATTCGCGCGGCGATTTCCAATGGCGCGGCATCACCGCGGAAAACGAGTCCAGCTCGAAGAAAAGATCGGGATGACCGGCGGCGATCATCTCGTGGTCAACGAATTTTTCTTTCGTGCCGAGGTGGCACTGCAAACATTTTTCGGTGCGATGAAGCACGTCGCGCGTATCCATCATGCCGGCGGCGATGGATTTTTCGTGCGGCCAGTCCCGCGTGGTGTGCGGCCCGAGCCAGGCTGAAGCTGGCCCATGGCAGTTTTCGCAGGAAACGCCTTCGGATATTTCAAATGGCCGACCGCGTTGTTCGGGCGTGGCGTAGAGCGCGTGGCACGCGAGGCACTTCGGAGCCTCTTCGGCTTTCGCGCCGAGCTTCAAAATGCGCGCCATGCGCTCGCCGATCGCACCGTTCAGCGCCTGATAGGCGTGGCTGTGCTTGTCCTTGATGATCCAGGTTGAATATTCGTTCTGGAGAATGCGGCTGCCGGCGATGGGCTTGACGCTGCCGTGGCAGCTTGTGGCGGCGCACGAGCCAGGGCCGATGTATTTTATTGGTTCTGCTTTGGAGTCCGCGGATGCGGTCCCAGGGCCGGGTGTAAGCGGCACGATGCAGGCGGCACACAGCATCAGGGCCAGCCAACAGTTTTTGCGGGCGGTTTTCATTCAAATGCCGGAAGAGTCTGTCGGTTCATTATCGTTTGAGCAGCGGGGAAGTCAACGCCGCGGCGTTGTCTTTTTCGCAGCGTGGCGCGAAAAGGCAACGGGCTTCTATTTACAGGGCGTTTGAGCGCCAGTACTATGCAGGAGAATCCGAACCTGATACTCCGCCGCGCGTTCTCACTCGCCCGGAGCTTCTTGATGCGAGACACCGCGCTGTGATCTTCGACGACCTGCGAACTATTCAGCTTCGCTACGGTTTCTTGCCCAAAGCGGACCTCGAGGGACTGTCCCAGCGCACGAATACGCCGCTCTATCAGATCCATAGCGTGGCCAGTTTTTATCCCCATTTTCAGCTCACGCCGCCGCCTAAGGCCGATATCCGCGTTTGCGCCGACATGAGCTGTCACCTGAACGGAGCTTGCGAGCTGCGTGCGGAGCTGGAAACACGGTTTGCCAAAAACGGTTCGGACGACGTGTTGATTCGTGAAGTGTCATGCCTGGGGCGATGCGACCACGCGCCCGCTGTTTCCATAAACGATGAGATTTTCACCAAGGTCACAGCCGCCTCTGCTGAACGGATCGCGCGAAGCGCCATTGCGGGCGAAGAGATTCCTGAGCCGCATCTGGAACATGGGCGAGTGCAGTGCGCTTCAGATCCATACGATGAGAACGCGCGATACGGTGTCGTGCGAAAGCTGGCGGAGACGAAAAATTGGGACGGGGTGCTTGCCGAATTAAAGGCCGCGGAGTTGCGAGGAATGGGAGGCGCCGGGTTTCCGACGAGCATGAAATGGGATTTGGTGCGTAAGCAACCGGGGACCGAGAAATACATCGTTTGCAACGCAGATGAAAGCGAACCCGGGACGATCAAAGACCGCTTCATTATGACGCATCTGCCGCACTTGGTGATCGAGGGAATGATCGTTGCTGGGCTGGTGACTGGAGCGAAGCGCGGGATTCTTTACATTCGGCATGAATATCATTTGCAGGAAGAAATTCTCGGCGAAGAGTTGCGGCGGTGCTATCACGGCGGGATTCTTGGGAAAAATATTCTGGGAAGCGATCTTATTTTTGATTTGGAGATTTTTGTCAGCCCCGGCGGTTACATTTGCGGCGAAGAGAGCGCCTTAATTGAAGCGATTGAAGGGAAGCGCGCGGAGCCGCGCAACAAGCCGCCGTTTCCCGGACAAGCTGGCCTTTGGCAGAAACCCACGGTGATTAATAACGTCGAGACATTTGCGAATGTGCCGCAGATTCTTGCGCGTGGCGTGGAATGGTTCAAAACGCAGGGGCACGCTGGATCGCGCGGCTTGAAATTTGTTGGCGTGAGCGGCCACGTGACGCGGCCGGGGATTTTTGAAGTGCCCATGGGAACACCGATGCGCGAAGTTATTTTTCGGCATGCGGGAGGGATTCGCGGCGGGCGGCAGCTGAAGGCGTTCGCGCCATCGGGGCCGTCTTCCGGTTATTTGCCGGCTTCGATGGTGGATGTGCGGCTGGATTTCAAGGCGCTGGCGGATGCCGGATCGATGCTGGGTTCGGGCGCGATTGTCGTTTGCGACGATACGACTTGCATGCTGGATATGACTTTGAACGCGGTGCGCTTTTATCGGAATGAGTCTTGCGGGAAGTGCGTGCCTTGCCGGGTTGGTTCGCAGAAGATGACGGAACTGCTCGTGCGATGGACGCACGGGGGATTGACGGAGAAGCAGTACCGAGCGGATTTGGGGCTTGTTGAGGAACTTTGCGCAGCGATGAGCCTTACTTCGATTTGCGGGTTGGGGCAGATTGTGCCCGCGCCGGTGCAGTCGGTTTTGAAGCATTTTCGGGAAGAAATGGATGCGCATGTTTTGAAAGGGCTGTGTCCTAGCGGAATTTGTTTTTCTGCTTCGGCTCGGGCTGGCGAGGTGCAGCGCGTCGGGATTCGCCCCTAAGTCCGATTTTTCATGGTTACGATCCGGGTTGAAGGGAAAGGTTGTTTTTGACATAGAGGTTACAGAGGACACAGAGAAGAGATTGTGAGCACGATTACGCAATCGATGGACTTTGTTGAGATTACGCTCGATGGGCGAGCTATTCGTGTGCCCGAAGGGACGAGCGTGTTTGATGCGGCGCGCATGAATGGCACGCCGATTCCGACACTTTGTCATTTGCAGAATGAGACGCCGGTGGGAGTGTGTCGGCTTTGCGTGGTGGATACCGGCGGGCGCGTTTTGACGGCGTCGTGTGTTCGGCCTGTGGAAGCTGGGATGAAGGTCGTCACGAATTCCGACAAAGTTTTGAATGCGCGGAAGACGGTGCTTGAGCTGTTGATGGCGGATCATCCTTCGCCTTGCGCGCGGCAGGAAAAATCGGGAGATTGCGAGCTGGAGACCTTGGCGAAGGCCGCGGGCGTGGCGCAGCCGCGATTCGCGAAACGGACTCTTTCGCGCGGGAAAGATGATTCTTCGCTGGCGATTGCGGTGGATCACGATGCTTGTATCTTGTGCGATCGGTGCATCCGCGGCTGCGATGAGATCAAGAATAATTTTGTGCTTGGGCGGATGGGGAAAGGGTATTCGGCGGGAATTGCGTTTGACTTGAACGCGCCGATGGGCGACTCGACGTGTATTTCCTGCGGCGAGTGCATGGTTTCTTGTCCAACCGGGGCGCTGACAAACAAGACGGTTTTGGGCACATCCATTGCGGCTGGCAAGGATACGCAGGGATTTGAAGCCGAAGAGCTTTTGCAGTTGCCGGTGTTCAAGGGCGTCTCAGGAACGTTTCTTGAGCTGAATCGCGGGGCGATTGTTAAGCGGCGATTTCGTGCGGGCGAAATTATTTGCCGCGAGGGGGAGTTTGGTTCGACGGCGTTTTATGTGCTGGAAGGCAAAGCGCGAGTTTCACTTTCCGCTCCGATTGCGCACGTGAAAACGGAAGGAGGAGGGAAGGGGTTGTTCAAGAAGTTGACGAGTTCGCTTGCTGCGCGCGACACGGACGTACGCGATGGCGAAGCGCGCGACAAAACAATTCCGATTGATGCCTCGGTGGACCTTGCTTACGGCAATCCCGTCGCGGAGCTTGGACCGGGCGATTTGTTTGGCGAGATGACGTGCATGAATTTTTATCCGCGGTCGGCGACGGTCATTGCGGAGACGGATGTCGTGGCGTTCGAGATGCTGCGGAACGTGCTGGATATCATGATGAAGAACAAATCGTTCCGCGCGCAAATTGACCAGAACTACCGGCGTAGGGCGCTCGAAAATCACTTGCGCGGCGTGCCGATGTTTGCGGACCTCTCGCCGGATTTCATCGAACATCTGAAAGGCAGTGTGGAGCTGCGCCGCTATGCGCCGGGGCAGGTGATTGCGCAGCAGGGTGACACGGCCCGGAGTTTTTACCTCGTGCGTATTGGATTCGTAAAAGTTTCGGAAACGTATCCCGGCGGGGAACTGGTGCTGGCTTATCTTTCGCGCGGCGATTATTTTGGCGAGATCGGATTGCTCGGCGGAGGTGTGCGGACCGCGAGTTGCACTGCGTTGGACCACGTGGAGGTCGTGCGCATTCCGGGAGACGATTTCCGCGAGATGGTAGAGCGGTTTCCGAGCGTGCGGCAAGGGCTCGAAGCCGTGGCCGCGGAACGCCAGGCGGCGAATCAGCAGCGCATGCAGACGGTGCAGAGTGTGCCGATCGATCAGTTTCTTTCGCAGGGGTTGATGGAGGCGCAGAGCCTGCTGATTCTGGATTTGCAGAATTGCACGCGGTGCGATGCGTGCGTGAACGCTTGCGCGGATGCGCATGACGGAATTACGCGCCTGGTACGCGAGGGATTGCGGTTCGATCAGTTCCTGGTGGCGACTTCGTGTAGGCAGTGCCGCGACCCGCTGTGCATGGTGGGTTGCCCGGTGGGATCGATCCGGCGGAGAAATTCGCTGGAAGTGATTATCGAGGACTGGTGCATCGGTTGTGGATTGTGCGCGAGGAATTGTCCCTACGGAAATATTAATTTGCACCCGTTCGAGGTCATGGTGGAAGACCTGGAACGGCCTGGACGAAAGAAAGCGGTGGTGAAGCAGAAGGCCACTTCGTGCGATTTGTGCACGCACTTGAAGGAGCCTAGCTGTGTTTATGCGTGCCCGCATGATGCGGCGCACCGTGTGGATCCGCGGACCTTTTTCTCGGAGATGCTGGGCGGCGGGACGAAGTGAAGTGACGCAGTAACGTGACGAAGTAAGAGTGCACGGACTGAAATTGTAGAAATTGCAAAGCACAGACTGAAGTTTGTGCCACTTAAGAGGAACCTGCTTGCGAATTGATAAGACACAGCGCGGATGGGCGATTGCTTCGCTGGCGATGATGATGGTGTTCACCGGCGTGTATGCCGTCTACGCCGCGAATGTGCCGGATAGGCCTCGGGGCGGGAGCGCGATTGGGCTCACGTTTGGCGTGATTGGATTCGGGTTCATGCTCTTTGCGGCGCTGCTTGGCGCGCGGAAGCGTGTGCCGACCTGGCGGATTGGGCGGGCGCAGGCGTGGATGCGGGGACACTTGTGGTTGGGTTTGCTGAGCTTGCCGGTGATTTTATTTCATGGTGGATTTCACTTTGGCGGAACGCTGACGAGCGTTTTGATGTGGCTGCTGATTGTTACGGTGCTGAGCGGACTCTTTGGTGCTGCCCTGCAACACTATTTGCCGCGCGTGATGACAATAGACGTGAAACTGGAAACGATTTACGACGAAATTGGGAACGTGCGCGTGCTTTTACGTGAAGAGGCGGACCGCGGTGTGGAGGCGCTTTGCGGATCGCTGGGGCTCGGGAAATCGGCCAAAGAGGAAATGCAGAGAGCTGGAGGATTCACTGCGGCACGGGCCATGAGCGTTTCGAAGGGCGGCGCCTCGGTTGCGGTCGCGACAGAGACCGTGGTGCTTACGGATGAAGCGAGCGCGCCTTTGCGAACATTTTATTTGGGCGAGATGCGGCCATTTTTGGAGCAGCCGAGACGCGGGTCGCGGCTTGGCAATGCGGACAAGGCCCACAACGCGTTTGCCGGGTTGCGGACTTTAATGCCTGAACCAGCGCATGGTTTGGTTCAAGATTTGGAAGATATCTGCGATGAGGCGCGGCAGTTGGTGCGCCAGGAGCAGTTGCATCGGTGGCTGCATGGGTGGTTGCTGGTGCATATACCGATTTCCATGGCAGTGATTGTGCTGGGGGCTGTGCACGCGGTTGTGGCGCTGAGGTACTAAAAAAAGAGAAGAAAAAATTTTGCCACAGAAGAAGTGGCGAATGGCCAGTGATTAGTGGCGAATGCCTCCAAGACTTCGCCCAAGGCAAATGAGTGGCGAGAACACGAACAACCAAGAAATTGGCGCAGCGGATCGACCTCAACTATTTCAAGAGGACGACCGCGCTGAAGCGCGCGAAGTTTTTCTTGAGCGTGGGGGTGCCGGCGCTGGCGCTGGTGTGGATTGGCTGGCATGGACTTGCGAAGGATCCGCGCGTTTATTCGAGCGGGCGAATGAGCGAGGCGCATGCCGTGCTCGAGGCGGAATGCGCGGCGTGCCATGTGCAAACGGCTGGAGCTTTTTCCGCGGCGGCCAGCGAGACGGCTTGTTTAAGCTGCCATGATGGGCCGATGCACCATGCGTCGAGCAAAAGTTCACCCGCTTGCGCAACATGCCACCAGGAGCATCGTGGACGCGTGAATATGATTGCGGCGCGAAACCAGAGTTGCTCGGAATGCCATGGAGATTTGCGGGCGAGTGGCGGCGCTGGGCGGTTCGAGAAACACATTTACAGCCTCCAAGAAGGGCATCCGGAATTTGCTGCCGTGCGCGCAGGCGTGAGCGATCCGGGTGCGATCAAGATGAATCATGCGATTCATTTGAAGATGATTCGGCGGGGACCTAACGGGCCAAACGTTCAGCTGGAATGCGGCAATTGCCATCGCCCAGCGGGCGTGGATGCGGATGTGACGTACGGGGATGCGAAATATCGCGCGGCGGCGGTCAGCTACAAAGAGAGCGACGAGCTGCTGGAGGAGGACACGCAAACTCTGCGGCCGCCAAATGCTTCCAGCGGACGTGAATTGATGACGCCGGTAAAATTTGCGAACGCTTGCGCGGGATGCCACCTGCTGACGTTTGACGAGCGCTTCGACGAGGGAGTGCCGCATGACAAGCCCGAGGTGGTGCACGCGTTTCTAGTTAAGAAATTCAGCGAGTACATTGCGGCGCATCCGGGTGAGTTGCAGGAGGCGCGTGAGCCGGAACGGGATTTGACTGGGAAGCCTTTGCAGCCTGTTGCGCGGGTGTATAGGCGAGATGAGTGGGTTTCGGCGCGGATTCGTGATGCGGAAGAACTTTTGTGGCGCAAAACTTGTAAGCAGTGTCATGCGATGGCCAGCGCAGCTGGACAAAATAATTTGCCTGTCGTGGCGCCGGCGCGAACGACAATAAAATGGATGCCCCATGCAAAGTTTGATCATGACGGGCATCGCGGATTTTCTTGCGTGAGTTGCCACGAGAAGGCGCTGAACAGTACGCAGGCCAGCGATGTGCTTTTGCCGGGGATTGCCAGTTGCAAAGGATGTCATGCGCCTGGGCCGGACCATGCGGAGTCCAGATGCTTTGAGTGTCATACCTATCATGATTGGGCGAAGAGGAAGGAAGTGAGGCCGACATTTACTCTGCCGGCTCTGCGCACGGGTGGGCAGTAAGAAGGGACGCGATACATCGCGCCCCTTTGCGATAAAGCCAGCGCTGATGCAGGAATCGAAGTGGGCACGATGGTTCGTGCTCCTGCAAAGCTCCCTGTCGGAAGATGTCCTAGTCGATTATTCTAGAATGCATTGTGGCATCCAACGCCAAATCTCCTGGCTCTGCAGCCGAAACTGTTGCGGCGACGCTTGGCCCTCTTATGCCTGGTTCGCCTGCCTTGCAGCAAGCTCCCGCTCCCGAGCATGAAGGCGCTGGGCCCAAATTTTGGCGCATTCTGACGCGATTCGATTCCGGAAAATTACAGCCTTATATGGCTCTGCGGAATGCGGCGGGCTTAGCGTTGCCGTTGATCGCTGGGTATGCGCTGGGGATGCCGCGCGGCGGGTTAGCAGTGGCCATCGGTGCGCTGAACGTCTCCTACTCGGACGGAAGCGATCCTTACGCGGAGCGGGCAAAACGTATGCTGCGCGCGGGGGCGTTGTGCGCGCTGGCGGTGTTTGCGGGAGCAATGTCGGGGCGGAATCATCTTGTTGCAGCGGTGATTGCGTGCGCGTGGTCGTTTTTGGCGGGGATGGTGGTTTCGATCAGCACGACAGCCGGAGATTTAGGAGTGATCAGCACCGTGTCGTTGCTGGTGTATGCGGCGCAGCCGTTGACAGCAAGGCAGGCGGCGTATTCCGGATTGCTGGCGCTGGCAGGCGGGCTGCTACAAACGGGCTTGTCGATTGCGATGTGGCCGGTGCGGCGTTATGAGCCGGAACGGCGTGCGCTGGCGGCTTTTTATTCGGAATTGGCGCGAAGCACGGAGGTGCCTGCGCAAACGGCGACATCTTTGCCGGTGGCGCTCAGCAACGTGGCGGCGGAAACGGCACTTTCCAGTCTTGGGCGAGATACAAACGTGGAAGGATTGAGGTATCGCTCTTTGTTGAGCCAGGCGGAGCGCTTACAACTGGGCTTGCTGACGCTTTCGCGCTTGCGTGTGCGGCTGGAACGGGAGAGCCCGGCCCATCCCTGCGTGGAAATACTGCGGCGCTATTTTCTCGAGGCGGGGAAAATGCTCCAGTCGATTGCCGATTCTTTGCTGATTGGAAAGCCCGTTGAAGCGGCGGGCCCGGCGTTGACGGAGCTCGAAACAACTACTAAGAAATTTAGCGATGCCGGCGCGGTCCTGCCAGTTTCGTTTCTCTCCGCGGTGGTGCGCGAGGCTCGGTATCAGATGGCCGCATTGAACGGGCAGCTTCGCTCGGCTACGAGGCTGGCGAACTATGCCACGCCATTGGGAGAGCGCGAATTCGCGAGGCTGGAAGCGGTGCAGCCGTGGTGGCTAAAATTTCAGGGCGGGCTGGCGACGCTTCGTGCCAATTTGAATTTACACTCCTCGGCATTTCGGCATGCGGTGCGGCTGGCGATTTGCGTGGCCATCGGCGATCTGCTTGGACGCGGGTTTGATTGGCAGCGTTCGTACTGGCTGCCAATGACGGTTGTGATCGTGCTGAAGCCGGACTTTACGTCCACGTTTACGCGTGGCGTGTTGCGAATTGCAGGAACGGTTGCCGGGCTTTTTCTGGCGACGGGACTCTTGCGTTTTTTGCCGCATACACCGGAATTCCTGATCGCACAAATCGTAGTGTTCACGTTTCTATTGCGCTGGGTGGGAACCGCGAACTACGGAATCTTTGCGGTTGCGGTGAGCGCGCTCATCGTGCAGTTGGTGACAATTCTGGGAATCGCGCCGGGTGTGGTGATTTGGGCGCGCGGAATCAATACCGTGGCGGGTGGGTGCGTGGCGCTCGTGGCCTATTGGCTCTGGCCGACGTGGGAACGCGCTGGCGTTTCCGAGCAGATTGCGGCAGTGCTCGATGCGTATCGCGAGTATTTTGATGTGCTGACACAGGCGTATGTGACTTCCGGGGATAAAGGCGGAGTGAACGTTATCCTGCGAGAGTCGCCGGACCTTGATGCAAAACGGCTAGCTACGCGAAGAGCGCGTTCAAATTTGGAAGCGTCGGTTGACCGGGTAACCGCGGAACCTGGAACGACCGCGGAACAGATGAACCGATTGAACGCGATGTTGGCAAGTTCGCAGCGATTCTTGAATGCGGTGATGGCCCTGGAAGCGGGCTGGCTGCACCTGCCGCCTGTCCGGCCGCGTCCGCAGTTTGCCCTGTTTAAGGCGGACGTGGAAAAAACGTTAAATCTCCTCGCGAAAATGCTGCGGGGAACGCGGGTTCGGGCTCATGAGTTTCCAAAGTTGCGCGAAGGCCAGGAGCGGCTCGCGCAGGCGGGAGACGCGAAGGCGGAACAATACGCGCTGGTCAATGTGGAGACAGACCGCATCACAAACAGCTTGAATACGCTCGGGGAACAAGTGACAGAATGGGCTCGGGCGCAAAAGCTTTCATGAGGGAGGGGCCATGGGAGAGGCAAGGCGCAGGTTTTTGATGACAATAGCCGCAGCAGCGATAAGTTGCTTTGTTACGATGAGCGGGTCGGCCCAGGAGCCAAAAAAGAAGGATTCGCCCGCCCCTGACCCACCGCAACCGGCGGAGACGCTGAATCCAGCGGAAGCAGCCGCGGCCGCGGCGGCGGCAAAACGAGGTTCGCAGATCTCTAGGGTAGCTTTGCTCCAGAACGAGAAAGAGTTTCGCGCGGGGGTGAACCGTCTGCATCAATTGGTGAGTGAGTTGAAGGAAGATCTTGACAAGACGATGACAGCGGATGTGTTTTCTCTGCAGATCTATAAAAGGACCCAAGAAATTGAGAGGCTGGCTAAGCAATTAAAAGGGAAGGCGCGAGGATAGCAGCGCGAACACCTTGCAGACGATTGGCGCGGCGATTCAAGAGGAACGAAAGAACCGGCAAGGATGCCTTCCCTACGAAAGAGTTGCCAGGATTTGCGATTGAGGTTGGATTGAACCTAATGGGTGGATTGAGGATTCGCATTCGAAAAGCTGCGAGAGAGGACGTCCCTGGGTTACGCACGTTGATTGAGGCGTCCGTGCGGGAGTTGCAGGCTCAGGATTATACGGTTGCGCAGATGGAAGGCGCGCTGGAGACGGTGTTCGGGGTGGATAGCCAACTGGTCGAAGATGGGACTTATTTTGTTGCGGAAGTAAGAACGCTGTCAGCAGATGAAGGCGAGAAGAAAGCGGAATGGATGATTGCCGGTTGCGGAGGATGGAGCAAGCGCAAGACACTTTATGGCGGGGACGGTTGGACCGGACGCGAGGACACGTTGCTTGATCCGCATCGGGACGCGGCTAAGATTCGGGCGTTCTTTGTTCATCCGACTTGGGCGCGGCAAGGAATTGGAAGCAGGATTTTGGAGGCTTGCGAAATGGCAGCGAGCGCCGCGGGTTTTGAGCGATATGAAATGGGCGCGACGCTGACGGGAGTGAAGCTGTTTGGCGTGAAGGGTTATGTTGCGATCGAGAAAATCGAGGTTCCGCTGAAGATTGGGTTATCTCTTCCTGTGATTCGCATGGAAAAACGGCCGTAAAAGTACTTGGCCGTAAGAGTAGTCGCAGCGGTAGTTCGATCAAGTTGGCGCGTCCGGCCCGGAGGGCGGGCCCTGCAACAACTCATGAGATGCTGAACGTGCTGATTAGCTTCCCATTAGGAAAAGCGGCTTGTTTTCAAAGCTGGCGAAATGGGGACGGAGGCGTTCGGTATTGTAGTGGTCTTTGATGTTCACAACTTTCTTCGTTGACGTAATCGTCTCGATGGGAATGTTGCCGTAACTCCCGTTATGGAGAACAACCAGGCGGCCGTGCTCGCCTTTCAAAAGCAATTCGAAGGCGATGTTTCCATAAGCCATCGGGACGATGGAGTCCACCACATCGGGATCGCCACAGCGGGCGAGATAGCCGAGCTTCTGGTTCACCACTTCGATTGTTTTGCCATTATTGAATTTCGCTGAGAGAGCTTTCACCCGGTCAGAAACCAAATCGCCGATGCCTCCAAGTTTTCTGTGGCCGTAAGCGTCGGCCGATTCGCCTTCGAAAACCATGTCGTGGCCTTCGAACGTAGCGCCTTCGGAAACGAGGACCGTCGAATAACGGCTGGGGTTTTTGTTGCGGTCGTGGACGAGGAGCTCGGTCAGGCGCTCGATGTTGAATTGGTACTCGGGGATGACGCAGCGGTTTGCGGCGCCGGCCATGGTCGGAAGCATGGCGGTGTAGCCCGCGTAGCGGCCAAAAACTTCCAGGACCATGAAGCGTTCGTGAGAGCCGGCGGAGGTGCGCAAGCTATTGACGAGCTGGAGAGTCCGGGTGACACAGGTGCTGAAGCCAATACAGTAATCGGTGCCTGGGACGTCGTTGTCCATGGTCTTGGGTATGGCAATGACTTTGAAGCCTTCCTTGTGGAGGCGAACGCCGTAGCTGAGTGTGTCATCACCGCCGATGGGGATAAGCGTGTCAATGCCGAGCCAGGCGAGATTTTTCAGCACTTCTGGCGTGAGGTCATTCTTATCAGCGCTGAAACTGTCCTTGAGATGCGCGGGGACGTTGGATTTGCTGACGCGCCCGGGATTGGTGCGCGAGGAGTGCAGAAAAGTGCCGCCGGTGCGCGCGGCGCGGTCCACGATTTCCTGGGTGAGGACGAGGAAATTGTCGGAGTTGTCGTAGTCCTTTTCGCGGGCCATTTCGACAAGGCCGGCCCAGCCGCGGCGAAAGCCGATAACCTGGTAGCCTTCGTGAAGCGCGCGGATGGTGACTCCGCGGATAGCAGGATTCAAACCGGGGACGTCGCCACCTCCCGTGAGGATTCCAACGACGCCTTTCTTGGTGTTGATGTTTGCCATGATCCAGCATTGCCCTTTCCGAGGAATAGCGAACCAACAATTATCCACACGCAGCCGATATTTAGGAAGGGCGGATCGAAATATAAGAGTCAGGCCACGCCAGTCTGATCGTGATGAAGAACGAGCAGTTGATGGGAGTGTATTGCAAGGCTCGCGTAGGTCCGGCCAGAGTCATCGCAGAATTCGACGTCGAAAACTCCGGGCTGCGGGTTTTCGACAATTGTCCAACTTGAACACGGCCGAGCCGCTCTCCTGGAAGATCCCTCTATTAGGCCCTACAAAATCAAACAGCTTAGGGTCCATTCGACTTTCAATCTTTACTCCACGCTACAGCCTCACAATTCGATTCTCGTACCTAAGGCCGCAAGAAGTTTGGCCAGATAGGCGCCTAGAGCGGGCCAGCCGGGAGCGGTAATCAGGTTGCCATCTACCAGTGCGTCGGTCATGGGAATGCTGACGTAGGTGCCCCCGCCCAAGGTGACTTCAGGGCCTGTGGCGGGATACGCGTTGCACTTCTTGCCTTTGAGTACTCCTGCGGCGGCAAGAACCTGCGGCCCATGGCAGATTGCCGCGAGAGGCTTGTTGGTCTTGGCGAAGTGGTGGACGATCTCGATCACACGGGGATTCAATCGAAGGTACTCTGGCGCGCGCCCGCCAGGAATCATAAGCGCATCATAAGCTTCCGGTTTGATGTCGTCGAAGGTAGCGTTAAGCTGAAAATTGTGGCCGCGCTTTTCGGTGTACGTCTGATCGCCTTCGAAGTCGTGAACCGAAGTGGGAATAAATTCGCCAGCCTTTTTTCCTGGGCAAACCACGTGAATGGTGTGACCAGCCATTTGCAGCGCGTGAAAAGGGATCATCACTTCCAGAACTTCGGCGTAGTCGCCCGCGATCATAAGAATGGATTTACTGGACATGGAGCCTCCGCAGGGATTGTAGACGAAGTGGTGGACTGGCCCAAGCGGAGGAAAGAGGGAAACAGACGGAAGTCGGAAGAAGGGGTCGAGAAGCGTGAGAGAGGAAACGGATGGTTCCGTAGGGAATCGTCTCAAATCGAGACAGATGGCTTTGAAACCCATGAACGCTGAGATAGAAGCGGCGAGCGCGGTGTCGTTGTCCAAGGCTGTTTGTCCCATGCAAACCGCTAAGTGCTTGAATCTGCGAAACCTACGGGAACTCTACTAGTAAATTGATGTTCTTCAGGTTCTGGCGCGCGAAATGCATTCCCAAAACGGCATTTACTTCGCCGGATCCTTCGGCTTCAAGGAAAAACTGTGAAAGAGGTTAAGCGAACACTCGCTGTTTGTCTGTTTGCTGTAATCGCCATGGTCGGGGGCGGGTATCTGCACGCGCATGCGCAATCGGCGGATGCCCCAGTGCCGAAGCGCAAGGCAAGAGTACTGGCAAAACCACAGTACCCGGAACTGGCAAAGAAATTGAATCTGTCGGGAGTCGTGAAAATCGAAGTGACCATTGGAGCTGATGGCAAGGTGAAAAGAACACACATACTCGGTGGCCACCCCGTGCTTGCTGCGGAAGCCGAAAAGGCTGCCGCGCAGAGCGAGTTTGAGCCAGGGCCGAAAGAGACCACCGAGGTGATTGAGTTTAAGTTTGGCGCGGACTGAGGCGGGGCCTTCAGGGCGAGTCTTCGTCGCGATCTCGGAAGCTTAGTGTTATCTCAAGGAAACGGGCGGCCGTGCTCGATTAGGACAGCCGCCCGTTTTGCTTTTGAAGTCCGGACGTTAGTGAGCCTGGGCCGATGAAACCACGACAGGCTGCACGGAATCCTGAATGGTGAGCATGTCGGTACGCACTTTGTCCCATTCGAGCAGGTTCAGTCCGTAAGAAGAAAACAGCCGCCGGATGTGCACAGAGTCCCAGTTCAAAACTTTTTCAAGAATCGGAACAAGGACGCTCATGGCGTTATCGCTCAGCACGGTTCGCTTGGCGACGCGTGTGATGAACTTGGCTTCGGAGACAGCGATGGTGAGGCCGTCGTGTTGGTTGACGTGCATCATGACGGGGAGATCGGAGCTGCCGTCGCCCATGTAAATGATGTGGTCATGGCTGATGCTGAGTTCGGCGCGGCGCTCTTCAAGCACGGTGATTTTGCCCCATCCCGCGGAAGCGCGAATGATGGATTCGACTTCACCAGTTCCCTCGTTGTACCGGAACTTTGTGCCGTAAATATTTTGCGGTGGCACGATACCTTCGAGCGCGGACTGGATAATCTCCTGGGGCGCGGCGGAGATCACGTTGAAATGGAACTTGTAGCCGTCCGCAAGATTTTCTAGAGCCCGCGCTAGAAGCGCAACGTTGTGCTTAAGGCGAATGCGCTTGCCGGTTTCGTGAAGGTGCTCGCGGCGAACGCGGCGGAATTCCGGGTCGTGAAGAATCAGATAGCTCAGTTCCGCTCCTTGTTGAACGAGGTTCATCTCCGCAAGGCCCTTGACCTTGTCGTAGAACCCATGAAACCCGATTAGCTCGGAAAGGATGACCCCTGAATCGTTGAAGCTGAGGGTCTGGTCAAAATCGCTTGCCAACAAATACTGCTTTACCATGTTCTAGTACTCCTTCTGCTTATGCCCGCTATCGGCGGGGTGGACTGCTCTCCGGCAGTCCCGGTACTACCTGCAACTACAACGATAGCTCTCTTCCCTTGGGTGCCCGCACGAATTATTTTGATGGGTGCTATGCGTTAAAGGCGTGAACGAATCATTATACCTCGATTAGATGTGTCCTGAGGTTAAAAGATACAAAGGAAAGGAGTTGGACGCTGGAAAGTGGGCGAAAAGCAGCAAGGCCCGTGTCTAGAGGGAGTTACCGACAGCGAAGGAAAAGTGAAAAAATTGCTGGAATCTATCGACGAGGGCTTGCTGGCAGGACCAGGCCTGGGGATCTCCTTCAGCCGGGAGGGCCCCTAAAGACCCAAGGCTATCATTTTAGGCTCTTCGTAAACGTCGTCCTCGCCAGGGTAGCGGAGGCGGTCCTGGAAACGCCCGGATTCGGACGCCAAGGCCCAGACCAGGCTTTCGCCGGCGGGGAGGGTCTTGGGTTGTAGGCGAAAGGCTTCGTCCTGGAAGGCCAGAGAGGCGTCGATCCATTGCCAGCCGGCGGTCTCAAAGGCAGCCATTACTTCGGGCAGGACCAGGGCGTTCAGGTCGTTGTAATGGACGAGGATGGTGTGGCGGATATCGCGGCCGAGGACGTCAATAGCGAGTTGGCGATAGAAGGAGGCTCGGTCAAGAAGATGTGCGATGAGGTAATCGCGATAGGGGCCGACGGGCGTCTTGGGTTGTTTGGCAAAGTGGTCGGCGAAGCGCTGGTTGACGTACCAATCGGAAGCGTCAATGGTCACGTACCCAACGCGGTAGCCATCCTCTTTCAGGAGGGAACGAAAGCGGTCGCGCTTGTCGGCGGTGTCGCCTTCTTTCAGGAATGGGTAACGGAAAAGTTGGGTGCGGTTGTGATAGGGCGCGATGATTTTTTCGTTTTTCAGGAAATCGACGGCGAAGTCAGCGTAGCTTGTGGGACCGCAATAGTTCAGGTGGGAGTAAGAGTGATTACAAATCAGGTGGCCAGATTGATCCCAGGCCGAGAGGAGTTTGGAGCCGTCATAATCGTCCACGCGCATGCCGCAAACGAAGAGAGCGGCTCTAACGTTTCGCGAATCGAGGGCTCTGAGGATGCGGGCGTTGGCGTCAGGCCAGCGAACCGTGGTGTCGAGTTTGGTGCGTGGGTCGTCCATCGTGAGAGCGAGTTGCGGTCGTGGGGCATTTGGGTCGCGCGGTGCGGCAGACTTTTGATTTTCGCTAAGTGCGAGCGCCTGGACGCCGTTTGTGAAGAACGGAGCGCAGCTGGCGGCGGAAGCGGTTTTCAGTGCAGAGGAGAGGAATCTGCGACGGTTCATGTTGTTACCTCAGAAAAGAGAATTCAGCCAATCGCGGGCACGACTGAAAAATGCACTTGAAGAAGAAGGAATGGTTTGCGTGCGCCCAGAGGTGTCATCCGTTTCGGTAACGGAGTAGAACGCGCCATTGCTCGAGTGTATGTAGAGCCGCTGCATCTCGGCGCGGTTCAGCGGGCGCGCGCCCCGGCGGCCGAAGACGGCGAGTTGGTTCCCTGATTCGTCCACGGCGCGGTCGCGGTCGATGCCTTTGGAGATGGCGAGCGCGGGGCCGCGCGTATGCGCAGTGGCGATTAGTTTAGGGGTTGGCCGCGGGCTGAAGCCGGAGAAGTGAGCTGGATCATCCCATGGAGAAACGATTTGCAGGACGCGCAGCCCGTTCTTGCCGTCGGCCACAAATGCAAATGCGCTTCCCGCGACCATGCCGATCTTGATGTCATTGGTATCGTTAATGGCGCCGTCCGCGTTGTAGTGCTGCTCGAGGCGCGGTTGCTCCGGATTTTCAACGTCAACAATGGCGATGCCGGATTTGCCCTGCGCAACGTAAGCATAGGTGCGCGCCACATACACATTTCGCGAGTCTTCCAGCGCGACTTGGCTCTTCTCCATGAACTTCGGGTGCGCCAGATCAGTTACGTCCAGAGTTTTTAGTCCATCGCGGTCCACTACAAATGCGTAACGGAATTGAACCGCGATGCCGCGAGGATTGTCGAGGCTTGGGGCACCCAGGGTGGCGGTGATGCGAGGGGAGAGTGGGTTGTCCAGGTCGACGACGATTAGGGCTTTGTCGGTGAGGACGTAGGCGTAGGTTCCGGCGATCACGATTCTGTGCGCGCCTGTCAGAACACCATTAGGATTGAACGCCAGCGCGCGCTTCAGAAAATTGTTCGCAGGATTCCCGTCGAGCAGTGTGCCTACGCCAGGGCTTTTGGATTTTAGATCGGGATTGCCGATGACCACGAGTCCTTCCTGCGCGTCGGCAACGTAGAGGAACCCGTAGAGAAGATGGATTGGCTGCTCTTCATTTTCAGGAAGTTGCTGCCGCAACGGATCAACGCCCAGTGTCGTTGGCGTCGCGACGGCAACCGCGTCTTTCGTTGGAACGAAGAAGCGCTGGCCGATGGGAGAAACCGGCGCAGTGATCATGCGCTCGGAAAAACCCTTATTATCTATGTTCGCGATGTCATAGATGCGAAGGCCGCTGCTGCCCGTTGCCGCGTAGGCATATTCGCCGCGCGCCTGGATATCGAGAACATCACCTTCGTGCCGCGCCGCCGCTTGAAGTACGCGATGATCGCGCTCGAATTTTTTGTAGTCGTCGGGATAGGCAATGCGCTGTAGGTCGCTGCCGTAGATGGCTTCGGGCTCGTCATGCTCGGCGACCGCGACGGCTTCAAATCCTTTTTTGCCTGTGGCCACATAAACATAGCGGCCCATGAAATTCATGAAGTTTGTACCCTGCAGCAAAAGCTGCGCCATCCACGCATTGTTGTCGTTGGCGGCGGACACGTGGCAGTCGCTGCATTGTTTGGTTTCTTTGGCGCGGACGGTGTGTGGGACGAACGTGCTGAAGGCTTCGCCGGAAAATCCTGGCGCTGAAATCGTTTGCTGCGTGTAGTAGAGCCACTCGCGGTTCGCATTTTGCGAACTGACGAGAATGGCGCACGAGGAGCGGGCTGGAGCAATGCGATGGCCCGTCACCGTGCCATCCACGCCCAGCATATAAATGTCGTCGCGAAGGACCTGAAAGTTGTAGCTGGTGTAGTTGCGCGTAGTGAGGCCCTCATTATGCAGCATGGGCTTGCGCGCGTTGGCCGTCATTTGCAGGTGGCAGCCGAAGCAGGTCGGCGTCCACGAAGTATGGCAGGAGTAGCAGGTCATACTGGAATTGGCGTGGGCGAGGTGTTCGTCGTCTTGCGGCATTTGTTGCGCGACGCCACCGTCTCTGGTCATTAATTTGGCGCGGAAAGATTTGCTATTGAAATGTATATTGCCGGGAGTAATGGAATCTGCCGTCTGCACGATCTCCCACTCTTTATTTTGCTCCGACATCGAGCGTTGAATGACGGCGCCACCGGCGCGCCATTCGAATCGGCGCAGGCCCCAGGGAGTGCGAAGCGCGTCGAGATGCCGGCCACCATCCGGAGCGGCCGGACCTGAAGTGATAAGCGTAGCTTTGCTGCGAATCGTGCCGTGGCAATCAATGCAGTCGATTTCCACTGCGGCGCGTGGCTCGCCGTAAATTTTTCCGTTGCCGTGATTGTCTTGCTCGAAGTGGCAGTCGTTGCACTGCATTCCTTTTTCAAGGTGAATATCCGCAAGGTGAACCGCTTTGCCAAAGCGGTTTGGATCATCAAACGGGATTTGCTGGCCGTCTTTATCGAGCCAGTTGCCTTTGCGGTCGTGGTTGAAGACGCTGCGGAAGACCCAGCCGTGGCCGTGAAAATCGGCGAATTGCGTCGTTTTCAATTTGGCATTGAATTCGGGGCTGCCCAGATTGTTCAGAAATTTGTCGTCGCTCCAAAGGCCGCGGGCGGCAGCCGCTTCCGGGTTGCGCAAAAAAGATTGATAGCGCTGCTCATCGGTCAGCTTGTGTTGCTGTCGTGGATACATTTTGTCGCCATCGATTTCATTGTCCCACCAGGTCAGCCCGAAATACGTGGTGAGCATGTTCGTGCCGGGATGGATGTGGCAGACCATGCATTGGCTCGAAGGAATGGAGCGCGTAAAGACGTGCTTGATGGGATGTCCGGGCTCATCCTTGGGAATGGTGGGATCGTTCGAAGAGCTGAAACCGGAGTGTCCGAACTGCGCGTAGCTGCCGGCATGCGATGAATCGCGATCGTTTGCGTAGATCACATGGCACGAAGTGCAGCCGCTACCGCGATAGTCGCCAGGATGGTCGTTCGTGCCAGGCAGCGAGAGGACCGGATCGACCAGACGAGTCTTCTGTAAGCCGAGAAAGACCGGGTCGGTGCGCAGCTCGGTTCCCAAGCCGCGGTCGCTGAGCTTGTCGTCAGGCTTGCCGGGATCCTCTTCGCGATTCGGATTGCCTAGTTCGGCTTTCTTCTCGCCCCCTCGCTCGAAAACGCGAAGGACGTTTCCGGGCTGAGAAATTTCCCAACGCAACAGCGGATCGAGTTCAGGGAGCACGCCTTTGTTCCGAGTTTCTTCTGGAGTTGGTGCCGGAACCGTTTTGATGGACTGCGGCCTGCCTTCGCGATCATAGCTTTCGCCGAAATGAGTGTTTTTTGTGGGATAGCCGCCGTTGTTGTAGAGCGCTGCGCCCCACAGAAGGCCAGTGTGCGTCATCATGCTGGTCGAAGAAGCACGAACTTCTTTTGCGTGGCAGCCCTCTGCACCGCATGTTTCCGGGGCGACCCGTAGGTCGCCTGGATTCACGAACTTTACGTATTCGGCGGATTCTTTGAGCCATTTTGTAAACGTGCGTTCAGGCAATGCGGAACGGTTTTTGAAACTCGCGTCACGCGGCTGAACGTGAGCTTTTTCTTTGGCTGCTTTGTACTCGGGCGAGTTCGCAGCGAAGCCTCCGGAAACTGTGACGGAAGAATTGCCGCCGTGGCAATCGGTACAGCCTAGGAAAACCGTTTTTGTCGGGTGCATCGTTGGCTCGTCCGTCACGCTGTGGCAGGAGATGCAGCCGGACGATTTGCGATCAGCTTCTTCGTGCGACTGGGCACGGACGGGCGCCGTGTCTTGCTTTGCACGAAGATTTGAGGCCGGAGCAACAGAAAAGACGAAAGCAAAAGATAACGCGGAGACGCAGAGTAGGCACAGATTTCGCGGAGAGATATGGTTGAATTTGCCCACGCCAGTCATTCGATGCGTTCTCTCAAAAAGTAAACTTCATGACTCCAAAAAGCGAGAAAAGCGTTCGGCTCGTGTAGATATCTTTGAACCCGTCGCCGGGCTGCAAAGCGGATGCGCCGCCGGTCAACACGATGTTTTCCGATAGCGGCGGACGGTAAGTTACGCCGATACCAAAATCTTCGCCGATGCTGTGGCGGATTGGCGATTCAAACAAAACGTATTCAAGTGGCTCGGTGCGTTCGAAGCGCAGATAGTTGAAATTGGCAAAGCCCTTGAGTTTTGGCGTTATGTCAAAATCCGCGCCCGCGTTGGCGATGAAAATGCCCGGATTGACGAAATTGGCTTGGCCCTCTTCTTTGCTGGAGCGCAGCGACGGAATCAAGCTGCCGTCGGTCGTTAGCTGAACGCCCGAGCCGAGAAGACGAATGTCTTCGCGATTCCAAAAGCTGAAGATGCCTCCCGCGAAATTCGGGAGATCGTCGATGGCATCGAATCCGCGCGCGCGACCGTCGCGCGGGTTTGCATCGCCTGAAGTGTAGAACGTGGAAACGCGGTAGCGGATCCAGTCACGGTCGTAGGAGAGCTCGGCGGCAGCCATCTGTGCGTTGACGGTGACGGCCCTTCCTGCGATTGGATTGAACGTGTCCTCTCCAACCGCCTGATAAAAAGCGTGCGTGAGATTGAGGCGCCTGACATGGCCGCTGCCGAGCCAGCCGAAATAGCCGACGCGAATGCCATGCGCCAGCGGTCCTCCTCCTGGGCCCTGACTGATAACGTTGCCGATGGGCGCGGGGCGAACCAGGAAGCCGTTGTCATCATAGTGGACGCTCGGATCGTCTTTATTCCACGCGCCGACAAATTCCGCGGTATATCCGGGGAATAAAAAGTCCTGAATGTAGGCATTTGCCAGCACAACTTGCTGGTGGCGCCGGTTGAAGGTGTTGAGGCCGCTGTTGGTGTTCTTCTCGAGCATCTGAAAATAAACGGCGTTGTATTCGATGCGGTCGCTGTTCCAGTCCCCGAAGATGCGCAGGCCGGGCTGCTCATCCACAAAAAGAAAGCCGCGAAAGTCGGCATTGAACTGCTGAATGCCGGCTCGGGCGGAAATGAAATCGTAGTTGTCGCTGAGGTCGTGCAGCTTTACTTCGGCAAAGGCTTCTTGAAAACCAAGATGATCGTCGAAGCGATTCGTGCCGGCGCGCACGTTGGGGCTGACAATGCCCAGCTCTCGAACATCAAGGTCGTTAAGGCTCAGCTCCGGCGTGAGGCGAATGCGCCAGTCCACAGGTTTGAAAGAGGCATCGCCATGAAACAGGTCAAAGCTGAAGCGCAAAGTCTGATCGACAAACGCTTGTTCCCCGCGGCCAAAGAAAGCGGAACTGCCAGGCTCCGCGGCGCTCACACCGCCCGGCGAAGGAACACGCCGGCCATCGAAAAATGTTTCCGACGAGGCCGTGATGTTCAAGAAGATTTGCTGGCCGAACACTTCCGGCCAGATAGGCTCGTCGCCTTTGAGCCGATTGCGATTGAAAGGGTCGTACCAGTGCGGCTTGCTGTAGGGATATTCGCCCCTTTGCGAGTAGCGGCGATAGTCAGGCTGGTTAAGCGCCCAGCGATTGGGCACCACATTGTAGATATCGGCCACGGGAGGCAAATACTCGGGCGCGAGCTCTGCAATGTAGCTGGGATCGGAGTCCAGCCGGTGTCGAAGTTCCCGATACGTGCCGAGCGGCGGGGCCGATCCGGGCGGCGCTGCGGGACCTAGCTCAGGAAGGCGCGGCAGGCGCGAGCGAAACTCGGCGCTGCCGATTCGTACCAATGAAATCTCGAGCGTTGTGACCTCATTGGCATTTAGCGCAAGGTCAGGTATTGCGAAGGCGGCGTAGCCCTCCGCCTCCACGCGAATTTCGTAATGGCCTGGGGCCAGAAGAAGGATGCGGAAGACGCCCTCTCCAGAGGAAGCCGCGCGCACAATTTGCCCGGTCTGCAAATGGCGAAGCGTCAGCTGGGCTCCTGCAACTGGCCGGGTTTCGCTAGGCGAAATTATTTCGCGAAGCACGCCATCGAGGACCGTGGTCGTCAGCGCCTGTTGCCGTGGAATGCGCTGAAGCGTTCCCGCTTCGGTGGATTTCTGGACCGTAGCCTGCGCATCGGGCGCGGATTGCTTTTCTGCTGAAGCTGGGGCAGCTTGCTCGTCGCTGCGAGCGTTTCCGGTCATCCAAAAAATAAGCACCGCCACGGTACAGAAGCGTTCCACCCAACGAGCGATTCGAGAGGTTCGCGAAGTGAGAAAGAGCATGCCTTCGGCCTGAGAGGATATCCGCACGAAAAAGGGATCGTGTTCTAGCTAACAATATCGGGGCACGACGGGCAATCCATTTCCGCGAGAGGTGAACACAAGCGATAACAGTTCGTGTGCGGGGGCTTTGCGCGTAGGCGTTCACCGATAGGAATCGCTCGGCCCGTCAAGGATTGAGGTGCGCGGAGCCGCGTGTTACTAAGGAAGATACCTTTCATGGACAGGGAACATCAGCTTCGGAAGCCGGTTTTTGCGCGCAGCGCGTTGAAGCGGCGCCAAAGGGTTCTCGCCTTGGGCATACTGCTGGCCCTGGGAGTTGCTGGGGCGCTGGTGTTGATCCTGATCGGCTGCGGCGGCGACAACAGCAGCACTCCCTCCACGACCGTTCCGATTGCCCCAGTGCAGCCTCTGCAGATTGCTGACGTGCAGAACATCGTGCAAGCCGCGGTGAATTCCGCAAACGTGGACATGGTGGTAGCAGTAGTGGATCGTGCCGGGTTTGTGCTGGGCGTGTTCCGCACGCAAAACGCGCCGGCAACGGCAATTGGAAATTTTGGACAGGCGCTGGATGCGAATGACGTGGCTCTGGCACTTGCCCGGACCGGTGCGTTTTTCAGCAACGACCAGGCGCCGCTGTCTTCGCGCACGGTGCGTTTCATCAGTGGAATTCATTTCCCGCCTGGCGTGACGAATCAGCCTCCAGCCGATCTCTATGGAATCGAGAACACGAATCGCGGGTGTACGTTGGTTAGCGGCGCGACATTCCAGAGCCAAATCCCGCCATCGCTCGCGCTTGGCGGAGGTTTTGGACCTGGCGTTATGACGGGCAAGGCTGATGCGATGGACTCGAATCCGTTGGCCGTAAATCCGGGCGGCGTGCCGATTTTTTATCAGAATGTGGTCGTCGGCGGGATGGGGGTGGTGACCTCTTCGAGCAATTTGAACTTGGCGGAATACGTGGCCTTCGCCGGTTCCTCAACGCAGCGCACTGGGCCTGGCGATTCGTTCGGCCCGACGCCCGCCGCGCCAGGCGTTGTTTTCATCGGCGGTATTGCCCTTCCTTTTGTAACGCAAACTTCGTTGCCTGACGGTGTCTCCGCTGGACCGGTTGCCGGGACTGGATCCTATGTCGTTGCGCCAGCGAACAGCGCGGGACAACCGCCCGATGGCGACTTGATTGCGCCCGCAGCCGGACCTCTCGGTGGACTGAGCGCGACGGATGTTCAAACCATTCTGAGCAACGCAGAAGCGACGGCCAACACGACTCGCGCCGCGATTCGATTGCCGATTGGCTCGCGAGCGCGGATGGCCATTGCGGTTGCCGATCTCGACGGCACGATCATTGGTTTGCGCCGCATGCAGGATTCCACTGTGTTCAGTATTGACGTGGCTGCCAGCAAAGCCCGCAACATGGTGTATTTCAATAGTTCCTCGCGTACCGCTGCAGATTTGAACCAGGTGCCGATGGGCAAAGCTGTCACGAACCGCACGATCAGCTTTGGCGCCCAGCCTTTTTTCCCTCCTGGAATTGATGGCACAGCTCCCGGGCCGTTCTTCAACATTTTCCTTCAGGATCTGGCGAACCCCTGCACGCAGGGCATGCAAGCCGGAGCGCCCAACGTGAACAAAAGCGGTATCGTATTTTTTCCAGGAAGCACAGGATTGTTTAGGAATGGCGTCCTGGTCGGTGGCCTGGGTGTCAGCGGAGACGGCGTGGATCAAGACGACTATGTAACGAACGGCGGAGCGGCCGGATTTGAAGCGCCGGCGAATATCCGCGCGGATCAAATTCTGATTAACGACGTGCGGCTTCCATACTTCAAATTTCCGCGCAATCCAACGGACTAAGCGCAGCTATTTGCGGGCCTTTGCGGCCTTCGCCGATTTTTTCCCACCTGCAATTCGCGCAAGCTCGCGAGAATACTGCTCGATTGTTTCCGGCAGGCAACGGCTGTAGACAAACTGGCCTTCGCGCTGGCATGCAATCAGTCCCGCCTCATTCAGAACCTTAAGATGATGGGAGACGGTTGCCGGCGTGACCCCCTTCATCGAAACAATCTCGCCGCAGTTCATCCGTTGGTTCGCGGATATCTCTTCAAAAATCACAAGACGAGTCTCGTCCGCTAAAGCTCTCGATATTTTCTCAACTTGAGAACGGTCCATAAGTTCCTACGCAGTCTATATCAGAGATTGGGGCAGCCTGCCAGAACACCTGCAACTCCCTGCAACCTCACCCAGATTTGATGCAACTTTCCATTTAGACGTTCATCTAAGTATCGAAGCTTAGGGAAGAGCGAAGGCAGCAAGCCTCCCGCTCGGGTTTAAGGAACGAATCGAAAGATCTGGAGGAAATCATGAAGCGACTGGAAGGAAAAGTAGCCGTAATTACAGGCGGCAACAGCGGTATTGGGTTGGCGTCGGCAAAGCGTTTGCAGCAAGAAGGCGCTCGCGTCGTCATCGCGGGGCGCAGCCAGAAAACGCTCGACGAAGCAGCCAAGGCTCTCGGCAACGGCGTACTGGCGATTCAAGCGGATGTCTCCAAGCTGGAAGACATCGACAAGATCTACGCCGCTGTGCAAAAGAAGTACGGAAAAATCGACGTGCTCTTCGTCAACGCTGGCGTTGCGAAGTTTGCTCCACTCTCGGGAACCACAGAAGCCATATACGACGATAATTTTTCAACCAATGTGAAGGGCGCATACTTTACGATCCAGAAGGCGATTCCTCATCTCAATGACGGAGCGTCGATCATCCTGAACACCAGCGTTGCTGGCATTAAGGGCACCGAGGGCGCGAGCGCCTACTCGGCAACCAAAGCGGCGCTTCGCTCCATGGCGCGCACGGCCGCCGCTGAATTGGTGGGCCGTGGCATTCGCGTGAATGCGGTTGCACCGGGGCCGATTGAAACGCCCATTTTCGGCCGCACCGGATTGCCGCAAGCAGCCATCGACGAATTTGCGAAAAACATCAGCTCGCAAGTGCCAATGAAGCGCTTTGGAACCTCCGACGAAGTTGCGGGCGCGGTGGCGTTTCTCGCTTCGTCCGATTCTTCCTTTATCACGGGCGAAGAGATTCACGTGGATGGCGGCCTGGGCCAGATCTAAGAAACTTCACGGCACGGCACAAAATGCGTCGCAGTTTCCATTTCGCGCTCCGCGTCCGGCAATTTGCAATTCATGTCAAACCGAAGGGCGGCACATTGCCGCTCTCTTTTGTTTCAGCACTATCTGCCGTTGGATGGGTCGGCTGAAGTGGCTGAGTTCACGTCAAGAAACCAGGCATGCGCCGTGTCGCTCGGAGCGTAGCAGTTGCCATCCGTGTGATAGCCGGGCGCGCAGTGCGCGGTGCGTTCCTTTACCCGTGGCGACTGTGCGTATTGCCAGACCTCTGCGTCCGAGATTCCGCTCAACTTGGGCGAAGGCGATGTCTGGGGGAACGTGCAGCCGGGCGAAGGCGGACACACATCGTTGAACGCCCAGAGAGTGAAGGCGCGCGATTTCAGAGCAAGGAAATTGGTGATGTCATCGGCTGTTGTAATTGAGGTCCGTGGATCTCCCACCGGAATTCCCGAGCAGTAGAATCCCCCTTGATAACCGATGTGCGTCAGAGTCCACAGCCACCTTTGGATGTAGGCGTGATACGCGGGAGAAAGACGGCCACCCTCTTCGATATCCAGAAAGATGATCGTGTTCTCCGGAAATCCCTCGCGTTTGGCGGTCTCGGCCGTGGCATGCGCGTCGGCTTCACCCAAACTCGCGGCAGTCTTTGCGTCTTTTAGATCCCGCTCTTGACGCGCCCGGTAAAGCGCCAGAAAACCAAATCCCAAGGAGCGCACAAATTCGCGCTTGCCGGCCCAAGTGTTGGCCTTTTCTCCCGGCGGCGGGCTCAGGTAATAGCCGGTGAAGGCGAAGTCGCGACGCAGCGACTTCATGGCATCATCGCCGGGATAGATGTTGCGGTCGAACCCTAGGAACGCGCGCGCTGATACCTGAATCGGCGCGGCGGATTGCGCGTCCGGCTTGGGCGCGTCGCGGCAAGAAAGGAGAATCAACGCGGCGGCGATTGCCGAAACAGACACGAATGACAAACCGGGCTTCACCTGGCTCACAACTTCGAGAATGCCAGAAGATGCGCGCGGTAGCTAGCCTTCGCGGAGCTTGTGCCCGGCGAGATTTCCGAGGCCATCGTATGCAGCGTACTTGTACATTTCGCTGAGCGTCGGATAATTAAAAACCTGCTGGATAAATTCGTCGATCGACTTGCCTGCGTCGAGAGCCATCAGGCCGACGTGGATCAGTTCGGTGGCGCTTTCGCCGATTACGCTTACGCCGAGCAACTTGCGGTCGGCCCGTGCAAAAATGAGTTTCACCATCCCGGCTGTGTCTCCCATGATGTGCCCCCGCGCGTTGTTTTCGTAGTGAGCGCGTCCAACGCAGTAATCAATCTTTTTTTCCTTGCAGGATTCTTCCGTTTCGCCAGCCGCGGAAATTTCCGGAATGGTGTAAATCCCCATCGGCAACATGGACGCGACGCGCTGTTTATACTGGAAGCCGAAAGCGTGGCAGACGGCCACGCGGCCTTGCTCCATCGACGTCGAGGCCAGCGCGGGAAAACCAATGACATCTCCCACGGCATAGATATTTGGCGCGGAAGTCCGGTAGTTGTCGTCAACCGGAACGTAGCCGCGATCGTTGATGGCCAGGCCGGCCTTTTCGAGCGCAAGACCGTCAACGGCTGCGCGGCGTCCGGCGGCAAAAAGCGCTGCTTCCGTTTCAAGAACCTTGCCGCTCTTCATCGAGAGCCGCACGCCCGAAGAAGAATTCTCAACTTTTACGGGCCGCTCATTGAAAAGAAAGCGCATGCCAAGCGCCGTGAAGCGGTCGCCGAGCCGCTCGGAAATTTCCGCGTCCAAAAACGGCAACAAGCGATCGCGGCCGTCCACCAGCGTAACCTCCACGCCGAGCGCCACGAAAATAGAGGCATACTCGCAACCGATAACGCCACCTCCAATGACGGCAAGGCTTTTGGGAATCCGTTTCAGTTGCAAAAACGTGTCGGAATCAAAAGTGTGGATGTCATCAAAAGCGATCTCCGGCGGGCGATGCGGTTTTGACCCGGTTGCGATCAGAATGATTTCGCCGCGAAGTTGGCGCGTCCCGTTTGTACCTGTAACGGCAACCCTATGCGCGTCCTCAAAGTTAGCCTGACCGCGGACGAGTTCGATGTGATGCAACTCCAGATTCTTCAGGATGCGCTGGCGCTCCATTTCTACGACCGCGCGCTCGTGGTGCATGAAATCCTGAACGCTGAGATTTTCTTTCAGCGAGTAGTCAATGCCATAGAGACCGCGCTGCTTGAGCCCGGAAAAGTAGAGCGCGGATTCGCGGAGAGTTTTGCTGGGGACTGTGCCCGTATTGATGCAGCTTCCACCCATGTGCGGCGCCCGTTCAATGACGGCGACACGTTTGCCGAAATAGGCGGCTTGCGCGCCCGCCTTCTCGCCGGCGGGGCCGCAGCCAATCACAATCAGATCAAAGTTGTCGTTGGGTGCCACACCAACCTCCTGCCGCATGCAGCTGTTTCGAGAGGGCCAGCCGAGTTCATTGTGTGTAGTCAAAGAAAGTTTAGAGGAACTGTGCCGTCGGGATGGCAAGTTCCTTCCGGGACTGTGCCGAATCGTGTCGGATTGCCAGGCGCTGAGAAAAATCGAAAGTTCACCAACTCCGGTGCGGGGCACAAACACAAATTTCAAAGTGTTGGAAGCACGGCATAAATAGACAGTACTTGACAGTGGCTAATTATTGTGTTTAACTCAACCCAGGCATGAAAGAGGCGAAAGACAAGCCGGAGCAGAAGGAACAGGATGGCGAGCTGAGCCTCGGCGCCCTCGCCGAAGAGTCGGGCCTCTCTGAACGCACCATTCGGTATTACATCTCGCGAGGCCTGCTGGAAGGGCCCGCGCGCGGAGGACGCGGGGCGTATTACACGCCGGAGCACCTGAAACGGCTTCGCGAGATTCAGCGGAGCCAGCAGCAAGGCCTCACGCTTACGGAAATCGAGCGTAGCGGCGACTTGGCAACAGTCCCAACGCGTCTGCCGGAGCCGGAAACCTGGCACGCCTATCCCCTCGCCGAAGACATTGTGGTTCAGGTGAAAGCGGGAAGCAGTCCATGGCGCCAGCATCAAGTGAAGTCCACCCTCGAACGTCTCGCGCGAGAACTTTCCCCGAAAGAACTTTCCCCAAAAGATGGGGCGCACAAAAAGGAAGAAAAACAATGAGCACAAGAACTGGTTTTGCCCCGCTACTGCCATCGACAAGAAAAGCAATGAATCTCAGCATGCAGAAACTCTGGCTGACCGGGCAGGTTCTTGCCATGGGAGCGCGGCTTTGGGTTCGCCACGAATTCGCTTCGCAGGAGCCTGGACCGGTCGAAGTTATCTACAGTTTTGCTTTGCCGCGCGACGCATCCCTGCGCCGTTTTCGCGTGAGCGGCGAGAATTTCCAAGTGGACTCTGAGCTGCGCCCTACGCGAGAGGCGCACAAACTTTACGAAGAGGGCATACAGGCTGGATCCCTCGCGACCATGGCCCGCCTCTACGGCGACGGGATCGTAAATCTGAGCGTAGGGAACATTCGTCCCGGCGAGAACGTAGTTGTCCTGCTGGAACTGGTGGCGGGCGTTGCGTTGTCCGATGATAGCCTGCGGCTGCGTTTTCCGTTTACGCTGGCGCCTTCTTATCATGCCCAGGCGCGCGTGGCGGAAATCGCTCCCGGAGTTTCAGAAATGGAACTTCCCGGCGACAAGTTTGACGATTTAATCCTGCCGCAATTCGCAAAAAATGGGGACCACCTGCATCAAGTGGGATTTTGCCTGGATGTGCAGATGGGGGGAGCAATCCAGGAGATTGCTTCTCCATCGCACGCATTGCGGGTCCAAAACAAGAGCGCCGAAAGCAGCCGGGTCTTGCTTTCCCGCGAAAGTGAAATCCCGGATCGTGACCTGGTGTTGGATGTGCGAACGAAACCGGCTGGTGCGTCGCTCTTCAGCGGAGTGGACTCTGCCGGAAAAGGCCGATTCGCGGCCGTTATTCCTTCCACACAATTTGGACAGCTCACGGCAAGCGCGCGGAGGTTCGTCATTCTGCTCGACCGTTCTGGGTCCATGCAAGGGACGCCTATTGCGCAGGCGAAGAAAGCCATTGAAGCGTGCCTGGGAGCGCTCGACGAACAGGATTTCTTTGGTCTCGTCGCGTTTTCCAATTCGAGCGAGGTTTTCCAGCCGGAACTCTCCAAAGGCACGCTGGAGAATCGTCGGGACGTGCAGAAATTTTTAGAGTCCATAAACGCGGCAGGGGGCACAGAGCTTGCTTCCGGAGCGGAAGCCGCCGCCAGGCTGCTCAAGAATGAGCCTGGAGATATGCTGGTCATTACCGATGGACAGGTCTTCGGCACGGAGGAAATTCTGCAACGGGCCCGTGCTACGGGCGTGAGGATTCATTGTCTTGGTATTGGAAGCGCCAGCCAGGATCGCTTCCTTTCGCAACTTGCCAGTCAAACCGGCGGCGTGAGCCGGTTTCTGACGCCGAACGAGCGGGTTGACCTGCCAGCCATCGAACTATTCGCCTCTATCGGAAGACCCGTGGCGAAAAATATTACCGCGGAAATTGTGGGAGCAGGCGAAGGCCGCATTTTGCCGCAGCCGAGCCACTATGCTTTTTCTGGGACGCCGCTGCTTGTTTCAGGTGAAGCGAATCCGGCGGCAGACACCAGCGCTTACCTGAAAGTCAGCTGGCTCGGACCGCAGGCGGAAGCTCATCTTGAACTCCCGATTCCGCTTGCTGCCTCTCCTCTGGGCGACACTTTGAAATTGCTGCAAGGCGCACGCATCATCAGCGACTATGAGAGCCGCATCCTGCCGGCGGGTCGAGTGGGCGTGGCCGCACGCAGAGAGGGTTCGCGAGCAAACGAACAGCTTTTGCAGTTGAGCCGCGAGTACGCTCTGGCGAGCTCAGAGATGGCCCTGGTGGCGGTCGTGAAACGCACCGGAGACGTTGCCGGTGAAATTCCGAAAACGATGATTGTTCCCGTTGGCCTTCCTGCTGGGATGGTCGAGGATCTTCTGTCGCCCCCACCTCTAGCGATGGCTGCCACCCGGCCACTGGGAACGGGTTCCTATGCGGTGACGGCTCCCCCTGGCGGTGCGTATCCAACCACCCCCGACACGACAACCGCGTCGTCGCCTTCGTCTATCATTGGGCGCTTATTCAGGCGCAAGGCAGTACCACAGAAAAGGCTTAAGCGGCATGAGCCGCCTTCCCAATCCACCGACGACGTTTTGGTGGCGCTGGCCGGAATGCTCGAGCCAGACGGAGGGCTGCCCGGAAAAACCGCGGAACTGCGAATCGCCAATTCTCTTGCCGCCCTTTGCTGTTTTGTTTCGCAGGGAAGTACAAGCGGCAGCGGACCATTTCGAGTCCACGTGGCGAAGTTGCTCAAGTTTTTGAGTCCCGAACAGCTCAAGCGGCTAAACGCAACGATTGCGCAAGATGTTGCACGCCTGTCGGAAAAAATCGCGGCAGGGAAGTCCCCAAACGGGGATTGGCTTCCGCACGCCAGGAAACTTGCGGAATCCAAACCCTTGGATTTAGAAGCCTTCTGGCACCAACTTACAGAAGCCGCGCACGCCGCTTGACGAGTCATCGTGCGCGGATCGAAGGAGAGCCTAAGTGCGTCGGCGAAGGAAAGTTACGGCAGCTTAGATTTTTCGTCCAAAATGGTGCCCGGGGTGGGAGTCGGTATGTTACTGATTTTGTGAAACTCCAAACGCGGAAAAACCGACAAAAACGGATTAGGGAACGCGAGTAAGCCCCAAAGGGTCTCGACAAGGCCAGCGTGGGGGTGGCGCGCATGCTCGGGATTCGGTTTATGGATTATGTTGCGGGATGGATTAATTATCATGAGTTCTGTCGTCGCGGACGGAAGCAGCAGGAAAGCGGTGAAGCCCGTGCGGGGATGCCAGGAACGCGGTATGCTGCGAATCATCACCGGGCCGGTGATTAGATTCTTGGTGGGCCACACCAGAGCGATGAAGTGCATCGCCGGGCCGAGTCGTCGTCACCTATGGCGTGGGCTTGCCCGACGCCATTGCGAGCTCGAGGGCTTGGTGTTGCAGGGGCAGATTCGAGTCCGCATCTTTCCAATCTGTCAGCAGTGGCGCGAGCGCAGCCTCGGCTTTCTGCTTGTCCCCGCGAGCCAGGTAATCCGCGGCCAACGCCACACGCGCCTCCTCGCAGCGTTGCTGTGGCTCCCAACCGACCAGTCCGCATGGCGATGTAGCAAGCAGCTTTTCATACCAAGAGACAGCTTCGTCCGTGTCACCCGCCTTTTGATACGCGCTCGCGAGAGCCTCGATCGCAAGTTGCCTGACACTTCGTCCGAATCTTGGATCCTGCAGCTCAAATAGGTCGATGGCCTGCGATTGTTCCCCTTTGGCAACGGCGATCTGCCCCTGCAACAGGCGGAGGTAGCCGGTTTGTTCGCTGCTATCGGGATCCGCGAGCTGCGCAATCCGTTTCCCTATCTTCTCGGCCTGTTCGATCGCGCCGGCGCGCGCAAACTCTTGACCTACCAACGATCCATATTCAACTTTCGGGCCTAGATTTTCGAAATCCGAGAGGACGGCAGCGAGTTCCTTCAATTGCGCCGCTCGTTGGCCTTCACCGGCCGCGACGACCGCCAAGAGAAAATGGTTGCGAGCGACCAGGAAAGGATCGCGATACTGCTGAGCGAGGGAGAGAGCTTCCCTGAAGCGCTCGTGGGCCTTGGCATACCGGCCGTGCAGCAAGTCGAGAAGAGCTAAGGAGTGCAAACAATCCGACCGTGTAGGGAGGTTTGTGCACAACGCCGCAAATACTTCAACCGCCTCGGCTTCCTCGCCGTTCGCGACCAGCGCAAACCCATACTCCCGATTGACATTGCTGATGTTGAGGCGGGCAGGATCGAGGCGAAATGCCTCTAAATATTCCCGGACGGCATCCGAGGGCTTGTTTAACGTTTTATACGCCGTCGCGATGTCAATGTAGACTCCGGCTTCGTTTGGCGTGGCGCGCAAAAGCTCCCGGTATTGACTAATCGCTTCCTCCTCGCGGTCATGCATGCGCAAGAGGCGCGCATAAGTGCGGCGCACCTGCCAGTCGTCCGGATAATCGCGAAGATAAAGACGGTAAAGATCGTCACTTTCCTGCACGTGGCCGAGGTCATAAGCATAGTTGGCCTGGATCAAACGTCGTTCGCGCTCCGACGTACGGGAAGAGAGCGCAAGGGCCTTTCCGTACTCCTGTGCGCAAAGATCGCGTTGGTATTGAAATATGTGGCTGCATAGCGCATGCCCCAGACTTGCGTGCGCCATGGCAAAGTCTGGGTCCAAGGCAATGGCCGAGCGGTAGCGAGTCGCGGCTTCGTTATATTTTGACGCGTGCCAGAGCGTCTCTCCGTCGGCATAGGCTTTGAGCGCTTCGAGCGATGTCGTTGTCACTTGCGGCAGTGAGCGGCTCGCGCGATGAATCTGGTAGAGAGATTCTCCCAGATCGGCGCGAATGCTTACGGCGATACTGTCCAGTGCCTCCAGGACGTGGTCCTCGCCGTGCACGCGTTCGCTGTACGAGCGAACGGCAGTCCCAGTCGAAGGATCGATCAAACCGGCGGTGAGGGCATACTGCTGCCCGGTGCGGGTGATATCGAGAACGATTAGCCCGCGAATGTCCTCGCGCTGGCAAATCTCGCGCCCGATTTCCTGGGTAATGCGCTGGGTCGCGGGTTTCCCCATGCGCCCTAGAGCAGAGTAAACGCGGCTGCGTGGAACGACATTTGCGTAACGAGACTGTTCGAGGCCAACGGTAAAAGCCGTCAGAAGCGCGTCATCAAAGCGAGGATCGCCCGTGTGATTATCGAAATCCGAAATCAAGATGGAGTCCCGCTCGTGAAAGGAAAATGCTGGTCGGCCAACGAGCATCCACCTGCCAAATCCCGCAACCACCAGGACGCACACGGCTGCGATCCAGATCGCCTTGAACTTAAGTGGTTTCGAGGTCTCTGCAGGCGTTGCCGGCGTGATTCCTGACGGTACTTCTACAGCTGCCCCGGCCAGAGCGCCCGCCGAAGCTGCCCATCCATTTTGCTCGTCAACCACTTCGACGGTCGGGAGGAAACGGTAGCCGCGACGCGGAATCGTTTCGACATACCTTGGACGTTCCGCGTCGTCGCAGAGGGCTTCACGGATCTGCTTCACGCAGTTGTTCAGCCCGCGCTCGAAATCGACGAAAGTCCCGGCTCCCCACAGTTCCCGCTGAAGCTCCTCGCGCGTTACCAATTGGCCTGACCTTCGCGCCAGCAATACGAGCACGCGGCTGGCCTGGTGCCGAAGCGGTACACGAATACCGTGCTTCCGCAGTTGGAGTGCGCTCACATCAAGCCGATAGTCACCAAAGTGAAAACCTGTTGGAAACCTGTCGCCGGCCATCACTGCCTCGGCTCTGTGTCTCTGCGGAAACAAACAGCGGTATAGGGGGCATGATAGACCGACCACCTAGCGTTGTCCAGAGCAATTGATGAGCCGTAGGCCATTTAGCTTCAGTGGGTTGCGCGCATACATCGGAATTACCTGGAAATCTCACGCCGATTATTGACTCCTCCCCGCGCTTGCGGCATGACTCTGTCCACATGGAGGCCGCTCGTGGACTTCATCACTCGAGTCGGTGTGGAGAGCATCGTGGAGATATTCCGTCCATTGAGGAGAACGCCGATATGGGTAGCTTTAGTTGCCTCGCTGGTTTCGGTTCGAGCGGGCGCCCAACAAACTTCGTGCAATGCGGCTCAGTTCCTGGCGGCAAGCAGTTGGTCCGGAACAGTCACCATCACCGGCTCCGGCAGCGGCACCACCCGCGATTCCTACGGCAACGTGCACACGTACAGCGTGTCACAGAGCATCCAGCTAAGCCCCAGCCTCACTCCATCGTCCAAAACACCGATGAACAGCCTCGGTCCGGAAAATGCCTCGGTAAGTATCAACGACCAATATACTGTTACACCTCCCGGAAGCCCGACGGCCACTTACATCTACTCGGCGAACGGCAGCACTGCCATGGGTGCTGAGGGATTAGGGGCGACGCTGACGTTTGACAACATTCCCGAGGCCTGCGGCTATACATTCGGTGCAGACGAGTCCTTTTCCCCTGCGACAATCACCGTGAATGGTGCGGCTCAGAGCACGAATACGCTTTCCTGGGGCACAACGAACGTTCCCAACCTGCTACAGCCCCCGAGCACACCGACTGCCCCGCAAGGATTTGTATCTTTCCCTTCAAGTGGAACGACTCTGACCGGTAGCGTCACTTTTACGGGCCTGCCGTGGGATCTTCCCAGCTTCTTCAGCCCCACAGAGAATCCGGTCGTCACTTGGACGATCTCCTGGAATTTGAAGCCGGCGTCAAGGCCTCTCGATTTGATCGTGACCATTCCGAACTATGCGACATGGCAGCCTACGGCGGGGCCGAATGAAATTAGTCTCGCACTGGATAGCAACGAGCAGCCAAACCTGCTGGCCATAAACGCGACGCTCGTTTATAAGGACACACAGCAACCTACGCCGTTCGGACCAGACAATGTTACGTTTGCATTGGCAGGGGTGTCCCACGAGCCGGGAGTCTCGATGAATTGGCCACCTCCCGCCAAATTGGTCACACCGACTCCGCCAGATTTAACTTTTACGGATCTAAGTGACACCCTTCCCATCAATCAGAAATTTACCTTCAACTCCGACGGAACGCAGGCCACTTACACGCCTCCCAGCGGCGGGAATGGCAACAGCATTCCCACGATTTATATGCTCTCCTGGGACTGGGGTGGATGGGCGACGCTCAATGTAACGGCTAAGGTGGCGGGTCAGACGTTGACTGGCCATTTTCAGGGGAGCACGAATACCAATATACCTCTGCCGCAAAGCCAGCCGGGATCGCACATAGCGGACACCTGGAAAAATGCAAACAATGTTTCTCTTTCCACTCCGGATGATGACGACTCAGAGCCGAACCCGGTCTCTCGCGCGGACTGCCTCGGAGATGGCTTCACGCTTTACGAGGAGTACCGCGGATTCATGGAAAACGGAAATCACATCCAAGGGGATCCGAACAGTAAGGATTTCTTTATCGAGAACCGCATCGGCGCGGACGCGGAACCAGGCATTTGGTTGTTCACCCAACTCACCGGACTAACGGTACACAAAGATATTCAACGGAATGAAGCGTTGATCGACCATCCGAACGGAGCTGCCGGGTCCATTCTGATGAACTTCAATCACTCGAATGGCGCGGCATACCATGCCACAGACCAACACGGTGTCATGATTTTGACAACGCTCCACTATCCCGGAACTCAGGCGGGCATGGATGGTGGCCTAACCGTTGTGACCGTTGCGGGAGTGCGCCCGCAACCCGCAATTGTGGATGGTATCGCAATTCAGGATCGGGACCGCCCGGGAACGTTTAATCCTGCAAACACGCACTCGGGGATGATCAGTCCAACAGAAGCATTTCTGCAGTACGACATCGGAGTGGCCCACGAATTAATCCATTCCGTTGGCGGAGAGCATCACGGGGATACTGATTTGCGGCAGGTGCTTTTTATGTTCTACGCGCCCAACACTCCCAAAAATCCATCGGGTCAACCCATCATTACCCTGAATGGACAAACCGTGCATCTCTTGCAGGAGTCGAATGGAGCGGATCTAGCCACCGCGATATGGCAAAAGGGCCAGAGCCTTTCGACCTTCTGTAAGGTCGTTTCCGCGACATCATTTGTGTGGCCCAACTTCATCGTCACTGTGTGTAACAATCTTCTGAGTGACTCCGGATCGATTCCAATTGGCCTATACGTAGGAGAGCCCCACGCTGAGCACAGCGGGGATATGCAGTGCGTGATGAGATACTTCTTTGCAAACGCATATCCCTCGGCGACTGCCGCTAATACTTACTATATCGTGCCCTCCGGCACGGAAGCCGCTGGTTCAACACTTTGCACGAGTCCGGCCGGCACAGGTGTGAATGATCCATCGCATCAACCCCAGCCGCGCTACTTCGACGCCGCTCCCGGCCGTGGCAGTTGCAACAGCTGGATTTGCGTGAGCGATGCCTATGCTCCTGTGCCGGTGAGCAACTGACATGAAACGACTTCTGGCGGGCCTCGTACTTTTTCTCCTGCCGGCGCTTCTTCACGCGCAGCAAGCGGCGCCACAAATATCCTTAACCGCGAATGGCTATCAAACGATCAATCTGTATCCAGGATGGCCGCTGATCATCCACACTTCGATTCTTAATTCGCTCCGTTTGACGGCCAATTCCACCGCCGGTCCTCTCCTGCTCGCTCCCACCAGCGGCGCCTGGACTTCGGCCATACAATTCACCGCCACCTCCAGTTCGGGACAAGTCTTGCAGTGGCCGCTCCAACTCGTTGGACAACCGGAAACTCCAACCCTGACCCTTTCGGCAAGCAGTTATGTCCGAGCCGTCTGGCAAATCAGCCCGACGGACGTTTCGGCTATTCCCGCTGGTTCGTATCAGCTCGTCGCCAGCATTCAGATCAACAATTCCCAGGGCTGGAACGGCACGGTACAGTCCGGCCCAATCGCGATCACGATGGGGCCAGAGCCGACCCTGACCTCGGATCAACAAACCGACAAAGCACTTTTGCTTGCGGAATATAACTACAATAACGGCGATTTGACGGACGCTCTAAACGCAGTGCAGCAGAATCTCACAGCACAACCGCAGGACACCGCGTCGATGGCAGCCATCGCGAATCTGATTGAGCTCGACGGCTATCCGCAAGTGGCTTTCTTCGCTGCGAGCAACGCGGTATCTACGTACTATCAACTCAATCCGACGCCGATCGAAGCGCCGTTCAATCTGCTCACCATGTATGAAAGGCTGCTGGGTTCAATGACAGGCACGGGAACAGGGCCCGCGGACACCAGCATGGTCGCTTCCAATGAGAGCGCCGATTACAGCCCCATGACGCAGGCAGTTTCTTTGACTGCTACGGTCACGAGTTCGAGCGGGACCGTCGATGGGGGCACGGTAGGATTCAGCTTGCCATCGTTGAATTTGTCCGTGATTTCCACGCCGGTAGTTCAGGGCAGTACTACCGCATCGCTGTCACTCCCCGCGGGAACGCCGGCGGGCAACTACGAGATACAGGCAACCTATATGGGAACGGTTTCATTTGCTCCCAGCACCGACGCCGCACACAGCCTTTCCATCGAAAAAGCAACGCCGACAATCAGTTGGACGGCCCCCACTTCCATGTCCTCTGGCACGACTTTGGGGCCAGCGCAACTGGACGCTACGGCAAATATTCCGGGCACGTTTGCTTACAATCCGCCCGCGGGCACCATCCTGCCAAGCAGCAGCACACAAACTCTCAATGCCACGTTCACACCCACGAACACAACTGATTACACTACCTCGAATGCTTCCGTCCAAATAACGGTGGGTGCGGGATCGTTCACCGGCTCCGTCTCGCCGACATCGGCAACCATTGCTGTCGGAGGCTCCCAGAATTTCGCAATCAGCATTGAATCCGCAACGCTCGACGGGCCGCTGACGATTGGTTGCGCGAGCCCCCCTTCAGGAGTGTCGTGTCAGTTTGCGGCAGCCTCACTTAGCCTTACCCCCGGCGGACAGACGACCACGACTCTTACTGTTAAAGTCACGAAGATTCCAGAAACGTCCTCGACTTCATTTCAAACAACCCTGTACCGGGCGTCCAAGTCGCAAACGATCGCGGAGATATTTCTCTTAGTGGCGGTTGTGTACATCGCGGCTTTTCGGCGGCACACTCTCTTCCGACAACCAGCCCGATTCGCCGCAGCTCTGCTGCTCGGTTTTGTCTTGCTCAATTTGAGTGCTTGCGTTCAGCTCGAAAAGGCTGGACTGGGCGGGCCGGGAAATCCAGAGGGAAGCCAAGTCGCAAAACTCAGCCTTCAAGGTACCTCGGGAAACGCCACAACAAGCGTCGCCACAATTGATATAACAATTCGTAAATAATCACGACCGGTTTTCTGACTATCGTCGACAACCAACTATAAAACAATGCGTCTTCCAAACTGTCATCCGTTTGCATTCGCCAGCGTCCTCCAAAAGCTACGCGGCGGCTACGTGGCGCACACGAACGCGTCAACGATTCAAAACAAAATGGATAAAATGGTGCCCGGGGTGGGAGTCGAACCCCTCGGGGGGATTGATACTGCGTAACTTACTGATTCTACGAAATGGCAAAATGGAGAAAAACTACAAAAACGCCGAAGTGAGGTACATGGCGGGTACACGGCACCTCAGAATTTGCTTCGTTACGTAATCCACAGTCAAGACGGCCAGCTTCGAGCAGCTCGGACGCTTTACGGTACGCGCGCTGTAACGAAAGTACTTGTACAGAGGAGATTCCATGGGCCTTGAGTTGACAACGTCGAAGGGGCTCCGACTTACTGCTTCAAACGACACTATCGTCCCGCACGTGCCTGCTTTACTCAGTCTAACTCGGTCTGCCCTCCCCGGTGCCCATACCAAAGGCCCCACTCCTTGGACCCCGGGTTGTCCTGTGTCAGGTTGACTATGATCATGGAATGGTCCATCTCTGCGACGCTCCGCCATGCTGGCGACATATTAGGGGGTGATGCGGAACAGGAATACCAGGTGCCCGCGCACCGGCTTACCGTCTTCGGTCGCCGGAAAGAAGGTCCAATCAGACACTTGGTCGCGAAGCTGCTGGGTAAGCTGCGCGTCAATGTTCTCCTCCACGGAAAATCTGGAAATGCGCCCTTCGCTCGAAACCTCAACGGATGCGATGAACGCCATCGGTTGGCTTATCAAAGCGGGGCCAATCGACAAGGAGCCTTTAGGCAGAAGTCGAGGTACGGGACCAAATCTCCATCCGGGCAGGGACCATGAAAAGGAACTCTGGTCTGAGTACAATAGGACTAGAAAAAGCAATCTCCCTGATGCGGGACACAGGTCTGTTACTGTGTAGCCCACTCCTTGGATGCGTAGGGTCTCACCACCCAAGATCGCCGCTGACAGTCGTTGAACGTGCTCGGTATGTAGGGGTACTTTGAGCCACCCCTTAGCGTCCTCCGTTGTCGCGACGTAAGCCATATCGGCCAATTCCTCCCCGTTTTTGTCATCAAACTGGATTGCCAGCGCCACCGCGACGACGGATTTGTTGCCACCTACACGTACGTCCAAAACCCCTGCAGACTCTCCGTTAATTCCTGTTTGAAAGTGCGTTTGTCCCAAAAGAACGGGTAAATTATCGTTTACAGGTATCGACAATGTGCTATTGGGGCAAGTCAGGTAGAGTGGCGTCTGGCCTCGGACACACCTGGCCGCCAGCAGCGTCACCAGCAAAGTCAGCAGATATGCTGCCTTTTTGCGCATGTCGGACCTCCTCTCAGCGTCACTTCAGTTGGTACACGTAACGGGCTGCATCAAAGTTTTGTGTACATTTGAGGGACCCCCAAGGCAAGTATATCGGACTTCCCAAATGATATTTCCTTTGGAGCGAAATTGGTAGCCTCCGGGAATCGGCCTATGCGCCAAAAAAAACTGGTAATACGAATTGGGTATCACTTCATTAGGTTGATAGTCGCCGACAAATTCGATGAACAATACGTTGTCGGTTGAGACCGATAGTACTTCCGAAGCTGCCACCCTGCTGCCGTCGAAGCCTCCAATTGTCACACTCGATCTGTTTTGGGTCTTTCCGTCGCACTTTGCGCGCACTGGGTAAGAGGAGAAACTAGGGTCGCATGGTGATCCTCTCCCGCCCGTACCGCCACCGGTAGGTCCGCTAAGGCCCAAGCAGAGCGGATCAGTCGGCTCGCACCCTCCCGGGCCTTCACCACACGTCGGGTCGAGAAGGGCATCGCATCCGCCACAGGGCTCCATGAAGCACGGAATGTGGGGTTGAGTCCCCAAGGGATCCGTGTAGCTGAGTGGGTTATTCGTGACGTATGCGTATCGGTTTTGGGATTGAGGGTTTTTGGTGCATGTGGCTTGCACGCCTGCGAGGTCTGGCGACGGCCAGCGCCCTTCAATGCTGTATTCGCGAGCTGGAAAGTCGTACAGGCCTCCGGCGACGTCTTCGCGATGTGCGGTGTCGTTCATTTGTCCCGTATATGCTGGGTCAAGCGTCCCTGTATAGCTGTAGGTTTCGCCGAATGGCGCGTAGGCAGTGTCGAAGTACGTCGTCCTCGACGGAGTTGTTGCCAGGCGCACACTCCCCAATAGGTCCGGATGCGCGTAGTACAACAACCCAGAGGAACTGTATACCGCCTGCACTTTACCCAAAAGAGGTACCATGGCTTTTTGCAGTGTAGCGCCGCTCATCAGAGCAAACTTGTGATTTGATGTCGAGTAAGCGATTTGGGTGTACGTTCCGCTGCGGTTTTGCTCGACGACACGGCCCAATGCGTCGTATGTCAGACTAACAGCGTCGGAGAGACCGGCGTCCACCGTGATCGCGTGACCGTCGGCATCCCAAGCGTAATTATGAACATTATCGTTAGTTACGTTACCGTTATTATCGTAAGTCGGAGAAAAGCTGCCGACCACGGTCATACGATTTGTCGAAGTCGAGTAGGTTGGCTGAAAGCTGTAAGGACTGCCGGACTTGTTGATGTTGCCGAACGGGTCGTAGCTGAAGGTTTGCGCAGCAGCGCTTCCACAATTTGCGCTGACGACGCGAGCGATATCGTCATACTGGTACGAGCAGTTTTGTGTGTCGGAGCTGTTGAAGCCGTCGGTGATGTCTTGGGTTTGTAAGGTTCCGTTGGCGTTCCAACCGAGTGCACCGGTCAGTGAAGTGCCATTTACAGTGAACTGGTACTGAGTCATGCGGTTGGTGTTCGGGTCCCAGGTGTACGAGTCTATGTCTCCGGAGCCGGAGCCGAGGTTGATTGCGGTGGGCAGGTTCGCCGTGCTGTAGGTGGTGCTAGAAACTGGATTCTGCCCGGAGGAGGCGGAAACGGAGTTAGTTCTGCCTTCGCCGTCCGGAGCGTAGGTAATTGTGGAGGGTAAACCGATATTGCCCGTGAGTTGATAAGGTCGCCGATTCGCCCAGTACGTTTCGCTCACATGATAGTAGGTACCCGAATTCGGCGTGGACTCGTACACATCGGACGTTTCCCCGCGAATTGTGTAGCTTAGGCCGACATCGGTTATTTTGCTCGTGCAGGAACCAGTGCACGTGTAAGCCTCGGCTAGGCGACCTTTTGCGTTTGCCATTGCGACTCCGTTTACTGTTGCACCGTCATATGTCATATGTTTAGAAGAAGTTACTGATGAGTACACACCCGAGGGGTAAGTCACAGCTGTCTTTCGGTGTAGGGCATCGTAGGTGGAGCAAATGACGTCGCCTGCAGCGTCAACCCGCTTAATGAGATCCCCGCTGGAGGTCCCGCAGGTTGAATCCGTATCGTACGTGTACGTCGCCGTGCCGTTGCCAGTACTGCCGATTTCAGGAACAGTTTCGGAAGTCATTCGGCCAAGCCAGTCATAGGAGAACGTCCGCGTCTGACTGGATGTCGATTGGGCATTCTGCGTAACGGTAACCAAGTTGCTCATGGGATCGTAGATGTACTTGGTCCAGTAGCCGGTCTTGTTCGTCGTTTGGGCACACGTGCCTCCGGGCCAAGCCGTCGTGCCTGAGGTCACTTCGCATACGGAAGTCAAGCGTTCAAGTCCATCGTACTCGAATTGGCGAACCTTTGTGTTCTCCCCAGTAGGTGCGGGACTTCGCGTTATGAGGGTGTCGTTGGCATTGCCGTAATTATACGTTGTCGTTCCACCGCCTCCGTCAGTCACTGTCAGAGGGCGACTGAACGGATCGTAGGTCGTAGTGGTCGCTGCAATGGAGGAGTTCAGGACGCTCGCGGCGGCGGAGTAAGGGAGTGTGACACGATTGGGACGACCGAGGGCATCATAGTCGGTTTCGATGGAGTCGAAAGTGCTCGCAGTCGGGTTCTGCCGGATCTGCTTGACGCGGAGGCGGCCAAGTCCGTCAATTGTCCTAAGATTGTCTTCGGTCGAGCTGTTGGAATTGAAAGTTAAGTATGACTCGGTCTGATTCGGATTGACTGTGCAGGTTCCGCTCGTGACCAGCCCGTAGCGAATACAGTGAGTGGCTCGCCTGCATTCCGAATGCTCACCCTGGTTATATTAGCTGGGAGCAACATCAGCAGAACCTCAAACTACTCGCGACCAACGGCCGAGGCTACGAACTAGCGCGAGTGTCGCCGCCGCGCGAAGGCGCAGCCCTGCTGCAGGGACGCGCGGTGTGTGGGCGATGCGGCAGACATTTTCGCGTCCGTTATGTCTCGCGTCGAGGAAAGCAAGAAGCCTGGTATGTCTGTGACGAGTGCCCATATTGCAGCAAGGCCATCTCGAGCGCCGATTTTCTTACCTTCTTCGACTTTTCGGGCTCGATAGCGGATAGGTACCTCGTGGATGCGATAGCCTAGTCTGCGAAGCTTCGCAGTGACTTCTGGACAGAATTCGAATCTCCTGCACATCAAATGTAGGTCTCTAAGAACGTCTGCGCGGAAGGCCTTGAATCCAGTGGCCTCGTCCGTGATTCGCGCACGGTAGAGTGAATTAGTCATAAAGGTCAGCGTTTTGTTGGCGATCCAGCTTCTGAAGGACATTCCAATCGCTTTGCCGCGGAAACGTGAACCATAGACGACTTGAGCATGGCGGCCAACGATGGGCGAAATTAACTCGACGTAGTCGTCGGGGTCGTATTCGAGGTCCGCGTCCTGGATTAGGACTACGTCTCCGGTTGCAAACGCTAGGCCTTCGCGAATGGCGGCGCCCTTGCCAGAATTCAGGCACGAGCGCCGCCCAATCACCAATCCTTGTTCCGCATAGTTCAATGATGCGAGCGGTGCCGTCAGTCGAGCCATCATCGATCACTATTATCTCTTTGGAGCAACCCGCGGGGAGACGTGCCCTCAGAACTCGCTCCAAAAGTTCCCGCAGGTTGTGCTCCTCATTGTAGGCGGGAATGATGACTGAGATCTTCAACGGCGGCCTCGTTTCCCTGTCACCAGTTGCCGGAATCTTGCTCAGGGTTCGACGGAACCTCTGTTGGCAGGGCGCCCGCCGAACTGCTTGCTTCGGAATATGGAACGAGCTGGGGCGCCGCAGCATCCGCTTTCAATGACCATACTTTTCGCCCGGAAAGCTCATGCAGGAGCAACTCATTCTCATGCGCGCCCAAATCGCGAGCCCAGATCACGTGAGAGTTCGGCAGGTCCGCATGATTGAAGACCCACTCGTAAGCGACACGATGTCGCGCCGAATACGTGACAAAAACCAATTGTGGTTCAGGCTGCTGCTCCAGCCAGTGTTCTAGCTCAGCGCGTCGCAGGCTCCAATCGTGCATCGGCAAGGACTCGCGATCTGGCCCGTGTGGATCCTCGCTCCAGCCCGTTACGCGGGCCTCAACCCGAACTCCAAGTGAGATCAGACATACGACGGGCAGCGCCAACACAAGCCCGCGCCAAGGGTAAATGACCTGTCCTGGGACCTGTTTCTTGGCTTGTGCCCGAGCCGCGCGCCGACGTTCTGCTCGATTCGCGCCCTGGGGAGGCTGGCTTGTCACAGCGCTATGGGACCACAGACGTCGCAGGCCCTGAACTTGGAGGAAAAGAATCAAACAAGCGATTGGTGCGGAATAGTGGGGGAAAGCCACCTTAACAAAAAGAGTCTCCAGAAGGACCAATCCGATCGTGCCGAGAGCAAGCCGCTCCCAAAAATCATCAAAAGTTATCCACAGAAGGGCAAATTGTGCTAACGCCAAAAGGTCGATGAAGACACCTAGGGTGGTCGAAGTTGGGTTATAGGCGAGACCGAACAGGAGGAGCGCAATGAATACGCCGAGTTGCCCTAAACGAACGGGGCCGCGTCGCAGCAGGCCCGGAAGCACAAGAGGAGCGGTCAGCAAAACCCCGCAGTAGAAGGCCCACCAAGTGGCTAGTTTCCGCGCCATGAGACGGGCGAATTGGGCCGGCGTTCTCTGCAGCGCGTACAAGCGCATCTCTTGATAGTGGTAGTAGTATTCCAGCCAGGGACTGCTGTACGTGAGTCGGGCTCGAAGCGGCATGAAGATAAAAGGTGGGCTCTCTTGATACTGTTCTTCGTGAAGGGTATAAGGCGGCTTGAATGCAGAACCGGTGATAGCTCGGTTGTACAGGGCCATCGCAGCGCCACCTAGAAACAGCAAACTGGCCGTTGGAAGCACCAAGCTCCGCCAGAACCCGGAGGTTTTCCACAGTCGCTCGCGAAAAGCGCGAAGGACCAACAGAACAACCACGGGAGTTGCTGCGAGGGCACCCTCTAGCGGGCGACTGTTGGCTAATATGATTAACCCTATCGCTAGCCACGTCGCACTGCCCCAGCTGAATTGGCACCACAGTCGGCGAATGGCTCCGAAAAACAGTGCGCCGCCCAAAGCAGCTATCATGCCGCCCCAATAAGTCTGGCTCCAATAGCTGTAGATGCCGAGCTGAAAAGCCATAAGAATTCCGCCAAGCAGGCCCCACCTTAACGATGCCCAAGATTGCAACATCCAACAAGTTGCGGCGCACGCGAAGGCGGAACTCAGCCAAACGCCGACTGCCGGGTGGCCCGTGAGCTTTTGGCCCAGGGCAAGGAACATCCCTTGCGCCGGAAAGTACTTCGAAACGTAAACAGGATGAGTCAGCACGTGAAAGGTATCGAAGAATTCGGGCTGAAGTGGAGGAGGATTTACGATCCGGCCGGAAGCGAAGGTATCAGCCATTAAGAGATAGCTAAATTCGTCGTGGATTCGGGGCACGGGCTCATGCAGAAAAAATGCAACACCTAGACAGCCAAGAATGACGACGAAACCGATTGTAGCCACCGCGAGGATCTGCCTCGTAGCAAATCCGCGAAGACGAGATATGAAACGCGAGGTGTCATGTAAGATTGAGTGCCCTGGTTGGAACGCGGGCACTGTCGCCGCAAACAAGAGACTCAGTTGGAGAAGCTCAACCATATTTGCTCGCGTGATTTGTATCTGAGTCTATGATCGAGAAAGTTTAGACATAAGAGGGATACGGTTAACTGTGTTGCGTTTATAGATTCCGGAATGGCTTCCCCGAAGCTACGCAATCCGAGGAATCGGTTACTAGCATAGCGCCCAAGCTCAATTTCCTAAAGTGTGCGATTCCTCTTCAGAGCACGAGTGAGACTTACGAGACAACTCCTCCGTGACTGCCTTTCCTCGTTCGTTCCATTCGTGAAGAATGTAATAGACATCGGGGACAGGGCGGAACTCGCCCGGTAGCCCCATCGGAGGATCGTCGCAGTGAGATGTGCAAGTCGACACTGAGCACGGAATTGCAGCAAGAATTCTTGCCCACTTAGGAGCGATCTCCGAGGGCTCGTCGCTCGACTTTGCCTCGCGATCGACATTCAAAGACGGATCGATGAACCTTCCCCGGTTTGTTTTCCAGGATTCTTCGGTGAGGAAATAAGATACGTCAACCCGCAGCTTTCCTCGCAAGGGAAGCTCTCGACGCGTCTTTTTGTTCGGATTTATCACCCAAACCGCAGAGGGGAGGCAGTACGTGTCATGAGCAACCGCATCTGGTGCAAGCGGATAAGCATTGGAACTTTTGATGTCGACAATTCCCTGGATGTTGATCCACTCGGTCGTCGGCTCGGCGCTGCCTTCGCTCGTTACATTGAGAGCCATATAGAAATATGGGCCCATGCTGGTCAGGAAAACAGGGACCGACGAGTGACTTATGCGGTCGAGACTCACAACAAGGCAGTTCTTTTCCCATCGTGGAGGTGAAGTTAAGCGAAGTTCCAGGGACGCGGGTGCTTTCTCTAGTTGAATTTCTTTTCCGGCACCAGGAGTGTCGAACGACTCTGCTTTTGATCGCCAACCTCCTAAAAATAGAAGGATCATCGCCACGACGGCCGGTGCCGCGACACTCCACATAGTCTTGAGCTTACATTTGTTTAACACGAGATTGTCCATATCGAACCGTCCTACAAGCTCTGTGTAAAGCCCACTCTTCGCCCGACAGAATTACTTCAATAAGTGATTCCACCGAGGTCCATCAAACAGTTTAACAAGTCTAGTCCCGGAGGGTTATTATTGTTACGCATAAGCGGGTTTGGTGATTGCGTGGTTTGAGCGTCTTGTGCCAGGGCCTCCGCGGCTGTTTGCGTGCCAGAAATGAGATCCAGCGCATTCCCGAGCTCTACAATCTGAGTCGCCGCCTGGAATGGCTGCACCAGAAATGGATTCGTGTAGGTTGTGTAGGGATTTGTCGGATCGACATAGCCCTGTGTTCCGCCGGAAAAAGAGCCGTTGTTCGCATCGTTCCTGACCTCGAATACGCCGATGGGACCTGGCGACAACGGGTTGTTAATGGGCACCATAGGGTTGTTAACGCCCGTCCACACTCCGTCCATGGCAGTACCCCAAGTTCCATCTCCGGGCTGCGATAGCGCAAAATTCAGGGTAGTAACGCCGTACAGACTCTGGGTGCAGTCGTTTAGCACGTCGGGGTCTACTGTCGGGCCAAGGGGGTTTTGCTGCTGTGCTTCACAATCAGCATCACACTCCTCATCGCCGCCTGACCCGTCGTCGCCCGAGATCCACGTACCTCCCTGATCCCAACATTCATCTTCGCTAGCTCCGCCACCCTCCGGCTCGTCGTCAGTGGTGCCGTCGTCCCATTGGCAGTACTCCCCCTCTGGGTCGTTTAGGTTTATCGGATCGTTTAGCACATAGGAATATCGATTCCAGGATTGCGGATTGGCAGGATTGCCATTCACCGGATCAGGCGAATTAAATCGTCCGAGGCGAGAGATGTAGTAGCGCGCCAACGCGTAGTCGTTGCCGGATTCCGCATCGCGCTCGTAACTCGTAAACATGAGCTTATCATTCGAGGAGTTATACCACTTCTCGCCGAACGGGTAATGGCCCAACTGTTCAAGGGTGTTGCCATTCGTGTCTGTTACCAGGCGATTCGAAAGATGGTCCTGATGATAGTAGTTTGTAGCGGAGGACGCGATCTTGGAGACAAGCTTGCCTCCAGCGTAAATGTATTCCCGCGAAGGAGACGTGGGCGCGGCGCCATTGTCGTACTCCGCGATCACCTTGTGGCTCGAAAAGATGTAAACCGTAGTTGTCGTAGGGCTTGTGCAATTAGGCACGCATTTTTCCACGCGCAAGCCTTTGCCATCATAGACATAGGCGCCGCCACTGGAGCTGTTCGTTGCGCTCGTGGCGCGGTTCTCGCCGTCATAGGCGAGAGTGTTCTGGCCGTCGTTGGTCATGTTGCCGCTCGCGTCGTAAGTATATGGAGATCCATAAAGCTGGTTTGTGTTTGAAGGCGAGATAGTTACTGAATTCGTGGGGCAAGCGTTGCCAGCGCAGCCGGAGTAGACGCTCTGCGTGGTGCGGTTTCCAAACTTGTCATAGCCCCACTGCAGGCCCCACGCTGGATAGTTGGTCGAACCTGGTGTGACGGCTTGCGTCAGCCGATACAGCGAATCATACGTGTATTTAGTTCGAGTCTGGGGCTCAGTCACGGTACCAGCCTCGGTGGATCAACTATTCCGACAAGCGGCTTTTGTAGTCCGCACAAGGCCAGCATTGGCCCAGATACTACTCTTCGATCACCAGAGTGCCAAGGACCAAAGTTGCTTGCAGTGCTGAAGGGCTCGTCTTGGCAGGAATATCCTTCACCGAAGATTCAGTGTGCTTCCAACGATCCGTTGTAGGAGGTTAGGAGGAGAGCGGATAGCTAGCTATCCGGCGCCAAAAATCGGCCGCGGCCTTTGAAACGGCAATGGTCCGACGGCAATGAGGTGCTTCACGGTATCCAGCAGCTTGCTGATGGGGTGACGTGCAGCTGCGGCGCGGAGATCGTCCGCGGTGACATGCAAGTAGATCTGGGTGCTGGTAATCAGCCGATGACCGAGCAGATCGCGAATGGTCACGAGGCCAACGCCGGCGCGCACCAAGTGCGTGGCAAAGGTGTGCCTCATGCGATGAGGCGAGAGAGTGATGCCGACACGGCTGCGTTGTCCCCAGGTGCGTACGCGCTCATAGATACTGCCGCGGCCCAGACAACGCCCGAAACGTGAGCGAAAAAAAGGCGTGGTCGGAAGAGCCGGCCCGCGAGCCTGTACGTAGGTTCGCAGCACTTCGGCGAGTTGCGGGTTCAACGGAATCACGCGTTCATGACCACCCTTGCCTCGTACCCTGATGGTGAGTTGGCTGAGATCGACCTGTCCGTTGCAGAGTGAAGAACATTCGGATGCACGGATGCCTGTGCCGTAGAGCAACGCCAGCAAAGCGCGATCCCGCAGGCCGATCACCGTATCTTCCTCAGGTTCGGTCAACAGTCGACTGACCTGTTCGGAGGAAAGCGCGACCGGCAACTTTCGTGGTACAGCCCTGATCGATGGAAATCCGACCAAAGGGTTGGCCGTATGGTCGAGGTATCCCATGGCTACCATCGCGCAATAAAAGCGGCGAAGGATAACCACGGCGCGATTTACGGATGAATCCCCGTTGCCGCGCACTTCGCGCAAATGCTGCACGTAGGCGAGTACATCCCGAGCGGTAATCTGATCCGGAGCAAGATCATCGCGCAGGACGCGCACCCATTCATGGAACTGCTTCAGTGCGTCTTCATATGCCGACAACGTGAGCGGCCGTAGACCTCTTGCGACGCAATGCGTGCGGATGTAGAGCTCGATCCAGAATGACCATTTCATGAGCGGCCTCCTATCGGCAGAGTGCGCACCGCGGCTTGCGGCCGTCCGGGCAAGACATGGAGATAAACGCCGGTCTCCTGTGGACTGCGATGTCCCATCAAGGAGGCAATGACGGCAAGATCGACGCCGCGATCCATCAAATGCGTAGCGAAGCTGTGCCGCAGCGTTCGGGGTGTGATGTCGGCCGACAAATCAGCTCGGGCTGCAGCGGTGCTCACAATCTCGCATACGTCATTTACTCGGAGTCGACGTTTACGAATGTTCGTCCGGAACAATGGACCGCGTTTTCCGCGCTCCAGCAGATAGGCAAGCAGTTCCGTGAAGATGGCCTCTGGAATGGGAACCGCGCGCGGCCGGTCGCCCTTCGCTGTCAAGACCAGCAGTTCGTGGCGCTCACGATTTACATGCGCTACGTCAAGCGCGCACAGTTCGTGCGTGCGTAACCCGCAGCCGTAGAGCAGCAAAACGATCAAGCGATCGCGTCGTGCTGACGGCCCGCGTACTTCCGTGGCTTTTACAAGTCGTTCCGCTTCTTCAAGGCTCAGCGACCTTGGTTCCTCGCGGCGCACAGTATGCTGAAGGTTGAACCCATCGAGAACGTTGCGTTCCGTGCGCCCGTTGCGCCATGCGTAATCGAGCAGTCCTCGCACGTGACTCAGATACTTCGCTAGGCTGCTCTGGGTGCAGCCGGACTGTCGCTCCGCTTCCAGCCAGTGCAAATAATCTTCCAGCTTGAGGTGCCACAGATCCACGCCTGGGCGCACTTTTTCGAGGCCCGAGATGGCGCGGCGCAAGGTGCAACGAACATCCACAATCGTGCGCGGCACCTTGCGTCCAATTTTATCGAGATAACCTAGGTAGCCCTCGATCAGCGGATCCATCGTGCCGGCTTTCTTCGCTGTTTTCATGCGATCCCCCTCCGTTCCGAGAGCCAATCGTTGATGGGATGGAGCCTCATCGCGGCACGCCGCTGCGGATCGGCGATATGCGTGTAACGCACCGTAGTCTGGATAGCGCAATGCCCCAAAATGCGTTGCACTTCCGCCAGATGCACTCCTGCTTCCAGCAGATCTGAAGCGCAGCTATGCCGAAACTGATGAAGGCTGTGTATCGGAACTTGCGCACGACGCGCGATCGCGTGTATCCCATGACTGATCGACATGCCCGATAGACGTTGGCCGATACGACTCACCAGCAAGGCCGGCTCGCCACAACTTCCTACCGCTTCCAATTGGTTGTGACGAAGTGGAAGGTATGCTTCGAGGCAGCGCAACACCATCTCCGGCAACGGCACACAACGTTCTTGACCTGTCTTGCGCCCATCGATACGCAACGTTCCTTCGGCGCGATCAAAATGTTCCAGATTCAGCCGTTCCAGCTCCCCGCGGCGCAGCCCACTCCCGTAAAGCATCGCCAGCACCGTCACCCACAAATGCGCACTGTAGTTACCATGGCACTTCGCGGCTTCTCGCCACATCGCTTCCATGTGCACGTGGTCGATCCGTTTCGGTAGGCGACTGTACGGCGTGACTTTCGGGCCTTTCATCCAACGCAACGAGTTGATCTTCCACAAGCCCTGCCGCACCAGGTAATCACCGAAGCCCCGCATCGTGCTCAACGTCGCGTACACGGTCGCCTTAGCACGAAAACTGGCACACTTTCCGATGTACTGCGTGAGCATCTCCGCATCAATCTCCTCGATCCCTATCCTGGGGCGCTGGCCCTTGAGCCACCGCCCCCACTTATTCAGCCGCGCTTCCGTGTACGCAATCGTCTGCGGACTAACTCCCCTCGCCCGGTATTCCTCCATGTAGGAATCCAATAGCCGGTCCCATCGCCTCATCGCTCCCCTCCTTAACATCACGAATACAAACAATATGACCTCCAATAAGACTTCATTGGAGGCCGCGATGAGCCCTGAACTGAACTAAAAATTCGTTTCGATTTTGTAGCTGGTGTACTTCATCGTATACGAAGCAGACCCGCCGGTTGAAGTCGTATATTTGAATACGTAGGGACTGCTGGGCGTGCCGCTGCCAGAAACAGTAAGCACGGTCTTACCGAGCGTGTCCGTATAGGTTCCGCCTGTTCCCGCAATGATCTCGTTTCCATTCCGGTCCGTGTAGGTGTTGGAGCCCGAGCTGACCGCGGAGCCCCGTGCATCGACCACTCCAGCGCTTGGATTACCCGAGGCACTCATCGTATACCCCGAGCCATCGTATGCGGTCTGTGTCTGATAGGTCTGGTAACCCTGATCTTGGATATAGGGACATCCACTCGGGAGGCCATAAACGGTTATGTTCCCGAACGAATGCGGCGTTCCGAACATGTCCGTGAAGGAAAAATTCGAGTACTCGTAAATCGTTTCTTCGGTGAGGTTGTAAGGGGGATTACACGGCTCCTGCCATTGGCTCACGAGCGACCAAGTGATCGCGGCCGAGGTAACTGGTGCGTTTAAGGACCATCCCCAATTCGCAGTTGGTTGCCAGGTTTGATGGCCACTCACCCCCACCGGACCCCAAATCGACGTGTCATAGCCAAGGTTATAGCTGAATGCCAATCCAGCCCGTCCCGGCTTTTGGATGACGGGGAAGGAAAAGTGAGCATTGAGATTGGCGTTGTTGATCGTTTCCGGCCCCCCAGAGAAAGAACCGTAGTTAGGAGTGCCGGTCTGAACCTGGGCGGAGGCAGAAAGAGCGCTCAAGAAAACCAACGTAAGAAGGAGAGACATCGCTCGCGTTGCTGGAAATCTGAATATCGCGTTGATTGTGGTCATGGTCGCTTCCTCAAGCGGACTAAAGTCCGCCCACGACAGCAAAGGTGCTCGCGGTGAGCCCAGAGTTAGGAGTGGCCGTCTGTATTTGAAAGTCGAGGATCAGGGAGTTGTTCAGGAACTTCTGGATGTGGAAGGGGACCTGTACGCCGTTGACAGCAGTGTAGTTCGAGAAGTCGATTTCCATCGGGATGTCGACCAACGCATTACGGTCCGGATGGGCGTTGAAGGTAATCGCGTCAGGAAGGAGCGTGCTCGAATCAAGAAAGAAGTCGACCTGTGTCAGGTGAGCAAAGGTGGGACCGCCCGGTGGGTCAGGTGAAGCTTGGGTTTGCGATACGGAAATGTGTATGACGGCTTGGCCGTTGTGCGTTTCCGGACCGATGTAGCTCGCCACGAAGTTCGAGCTCGTGAGCCTGCGAGAGATTGCGAAGGCCGGGAAAAACCACGCTGGCTCCGACAAAATGTTGAAGGAGGAGATAGCGTGACCGACACCGTCGGGGCCCGACCACACGCCCGCAGCCGGGGCGGTGACAAGGTTGCACACCTCGCTGCGCGGACCACTAGGAAGCGCAAGGTCGCTCCGGGAAGCGCCAGAGGCAAGCGCCTTGAGAATACCAGTCCCGGTTTCGTCGTCGCTGCCAGCAATGAGCCTAGCGGTGCCGCTAAGCGTTATGTCCGTTAAAGATCCGCCCGCCGTCAGTGCGGTCAGAGAATTCTGAAGGAGCGTGACGGCTTGTGGGCTCGAGGACGCGCTCTGTGTTGTCGCTTGCCGACCGAACAGGGGAATTTCGAGAACGAGACAAAGAAGAACGGCGACGCACGCTCTGATCAGACGCATTTGGCCTCCGATTCGGCCCGCAGGCGCACTCCGGCGGAGGCCGGCACGAACGACGAGCGATGCGGCGGGGACCGTGGCAGCAACAATTATCTCGGAGGCGACTGCCGGGCT
>Ga0181537_10000007_pt1 | contig 225132 bp, 181 predicted proteins | sample PEATcosm2014_Bin_39_FD_119765 | JGI IMG/M metagenome (GOLD analysis project Ga0181537, IMG submission 119765) | Peatland microbial communities from MTU Mesocosm Facility, Houghton, MI, USA - PEATcosm2014_Bin23_10_metaG | ecosystem: Environmental > Terrestrial > Soil > Wetlands > Peat | place... | reverse complement strand
TAGTACTTCTCAATTTCCGCGGCCGGGGGAGCATCGTTGGACTGGCTCTTCAGCAGCTTTGCCGTCTCTTCCGCCTCGGAGCGCAGGCGCGCGTAGGCAAGCGCTTCTTTCACCTTCGGATCGCTGCCGAGTCCGCGCTTGCGGAACTCCCGCTGAAGCAGAAGCAGCTTGGGATAGAAGCCCGCAAGCTGGGCCTTCGCCATCACGCTCATATTCGGTTGCAGCGCTTCGGCCAGCGAATCGAATTCCGCCCGCGTCACCACTGTCTTGCAGGTGGGCTTCACCGCGTTCTTTCCCGGAATCGGATGAGTGATGGACTGTTGAGTTGCGTTGTCGCACAGGCCGATAATCGTGATGACTGGAGTGTCCGGCGCAAGCACCGCGGGCGTGGGAATCAGGCTTTGCGCCGCGGGCACAGGTGCCGGGGCCTGCACCTTGGAGATGTCTGCCGTCTGGGCGGCCGCCGCAGAGGCGAAGAGCAAAACGATGGGAAAGGCTAGTCGCATAAGATTGGTTCTCCGTGATTCTCGAAGTCAAGCTTCGTAGTCGTTCTCTGGCATCACTGTCCGCCACAACTCTGACATCCCCATTGGATGCATCCAGAGCTGGATTTGGCGAAAAGTTTTCCCTGTTTACTCAGGCTTTGCGAAGCGCGCGCTTTCCAGCCTGGGATTGACGACGACGTTCTCGATCTTGATTTTGTGAGTCTGCTTGACGCCTTCCACCACGGTCTCAAACACGTAAGGCATCACCAGTCCCTGCGACGTACGGTAGTCGCGGTAGTACGTCTCCACGGGGTGCAGCTTGCCGTCCATGCGGCGCGGAGCGTCGGAGACTTTCACTTCCAGGAACGATTCGGCATCAACCCATACATGCTTCACCGTTCCGCTGTTATCGGTGAGTTTGAGCTTGTATGCCTCGCGGCCTTCCACCGGCTCAACGGTTTCCAGTTCGAGATGGTTGCCCTTTGCTGCATAGTCCACCAGCGGGCCATCCAGTTCCGCCTGCGATGCTGCGCTCCTCAGCTCTTCCGGGGAGAAGGGCTCCACGGTGTTGCGCCCCAGGAAGGGCCGCAACTTCCAGCCATGCACGCCGTCGAACACTTGCACAGCGGTCTTGCCTTCAACTTGGAGTTCGATGCGCGTCTTGCGTGGGCGCTGCATCTCAGTGACAAACGGCAGCTCAGAGTTGGTGGTGCCGCCGGCTTCCATCTTCCCGGACATGCTCAGTGAATTCACTGCGTGCCATGCCTCCAGGCCGCCGCGCGCGGAAACGTTTCGCTCAACAATCTGATCAACCGTAAGTTTGGGAACGGCCTGTGCCCGCACGTCAGCGGCGGACATTGCCATGGGTGTGCACACCAATAATGCACTGCAGGACAGAAGGATTCTCTTCAACATGGGGGCTCTCCTTAAAACGGTGAAGGCGTGAGTTACACGCCACTAATCAACGAGAAGATCATTCATGCGGAGGTGGCCGATCACCACGTCCACACGGCTGCCTGCCTTAACCGCCATATGGGTGTTCGCAAAAATCATCCAGTACACGCGGCCGGTCTGCGGTTTGGAAGTCGATTGGCGCAACTGGCCAATCTTCTCCATGGTTGGAACTTCGAGCTTCAATCCACTCGCCCGGTCGACCAGGTAAGGAGTTGTGTCCTTATCAATGAGGGGCTTGGCCTTTACGGGATCGATGATGCGATACGTGAGGCGGACCATTTCACCGGACGAAACAGGGCGGATCGAGGTGACCTCAATGCCGTAGTTGCGCCGGTAGTAGTTGGCCGCGCGTCCCGTACGCGCTTCATCCATTTGACTGGAGTTGAGCTTCAACACAGGCGCCGGAGAAGACTCGGAGAAGCCCCCCTCCCCGGGTTTGGTGCCCCCTCCGGTTGCCTGTGCGAGTGCCGAAGGCTCGGCACAACTGCCCGCGATGTAGAGTGTCGCGAACAGTATCCCTCGTGAGCAAACTTGTGAAATGTTGAACATTTGTACCGATTCCTCGTCCAACTGGAGCTGGTTTCTCAGAGTGCCTTGCGACGGTTGGTGCCGCCCGCGGGAACCCGCGGGCGGCATCTCCGGTTAGGGAGCGGCGATTACTTCGTCGTTCCAGTAAAGGTGGACGTCAGCGTGCCGATCGTCGTAGCCGTGACCGATACACTTCCAGACCTTACGCTGCCCACAGGATCCGCGGTGAGCGGCCTGAACTGTACTTCAACTACGCAGCTCGCGCCTGGAGCCAGTGTGGTATTCGCAACGGTCTGGCCGTTCCCGGTCGGACCGCAAGTCGAAACTCCCCGGACGATTGTGTAATCGGCCGCGTTCGTTCCGCCCAACACCGCCTGCCCAATACCCGTCACCGTTGCGGTGCCGGTATTCGTGAAGGTGAAGAAGCGGACCGGTCCAAGAATCCCCGCTCCACGGGTTGTCGTGGGGAAGGTGTACGTGGCCGGCGTCAGCGTTGCGCTGGTCGTTGGCGCAACACCCGTACCGGTTAGCGATACTGGCGACCCCGTGACGGGCACGCTTGCGGTGATGGTCACGGTTCCAGTGCTCGCCGTCGCAGTCGTCGGATGGAAGTCCACGAGGATGGTGCAGGTGGTGGCTGCCGCCAGGGTTGTAGCGCAGGTTCCACCATTCCTCGCGAATGGAGCCGTGACTACCACGTTTATGGTGGTCAGGGCTGCTCCTCCAGTGTTGGACAGCGTCAGTGTCAGGTTCGTGCTGGTCGTATTGATCACCACGTTCCCGAACGCCAGAGACGTCGGCGAAACACTTGCAACGGCGCCGGTGATGCCTTCGTAAACGACGGCTCCGATGTCGATGGGTCCATTGGCTACACGCGGCCTCTTGTTTCCAAAGAAGTCCGTCGTGGGAGCCAGTGCATAGGTTGACGCGCCGTGCGGAATTGCCCCGACCTCCGGCGATGTCGCCGTGGCTGGTGCATAGTTTCCGAGCGGAACGTTATAACCCGCCGCCGAGGAAGCAATCGTTGCGTTGGACAGTGACAGCGGACCGTAGAACATGTTGATGAAGTTGTTGCCTTCATCGGTGGTCGCCGCCGGGTTCAGTGAGAAGACCGGGTAGAACGGGTTCACGTCAGGAACTCCGACGCTGACCGCTCCGCCGCCGCCTGCTCCGCCACCCGTGCATCCAGGGGCATTCGCGCCGTTGGTGCAAACCGTGGGCGCAATTTCCGGAGGAATACGCGAGCCGTTGCAGTACTGGCTGACCAGGCCTGCAGCCGTGGGAGACAGGTTGCCGTTCGTTCCGGCCCAGCCAGGATCGGCGATGACCGAATACAGCGGGTTCAGCGCAGGAGCCGTCGGGCTGGCAGGTTTGCCAGGAGCCGCGTCGCCGTAGATGCCGATATCCCAGTACATCGGGCCTGTGCCGCCACCGAAGCCAGTCGTTGGGCACTGACCGGTTACGGTCTGGCTCAGCACTGGGGTCAGGGTGATCACGTTCGACTCGCCGGCAATCGTGTTGCAGCCTCCCACGCAGATGTGGAACGCGCGGTTCTGGTAGATCACGTTGTTATCCAGCACCGGGTTCGAGAACACGTTGCAGTTCGGATGACCACTCGGGCACCGCAGACCGCTCGTCGGCATGACCGCCGTCAGCAGAATGCTGTTCAACTCCGTCTCGAAGCCCGAGGGCTGGAAGTTGGAGGTGGTGATCGGGTTCGTGCAGCCGATGCCCGTTGTCGGGTCGCAGCCCGGCGGCGGAACGTTGGCGTTCGGAGCGCCGATCGTATCGAACAGTACGCCTGCCGAAGCCGTCGTATCGTTGGAGACCACGGTGTTGTTGATGAAGTTCACGTTGATCGCATCCTCGAGAGAGACGCCGCCGCCAGCCCAGCCGGCAACGTTGTTCACAAAGATGTTGTTCGTGATGTTCACCTGGTACCAGTTCGCAGGGTTCGTCGGATTGTTCTGCACGTCAGCGCCGTTCACGCTCTGCAGACGCAAACCGCCGCCGCTGCCGCTCTCCGCCGTGTTGCCCTGAACCAGGTTGGCGTTGAAGACCAGGCCGGGGCCGATGCCGTCAGAGAGTGCCGGTGGGCAATCCTGGTCGGTTGCGGCTGCTCCGCCGGTGGCGTTTTCGCAGGCGAGGCCGTCAGGGCCCTGGCCTTCGATCACTACACCGCCGCCGTAAGTGGTCAGCGTCGAGTTGAAGCTCTGGTTGAACAGGAACGAGTTGTGCTCGATCTGTCCGTTGTAGATGAACCCGAGATGAGCGAAGCCGCCGCCGTCACCCGTGCTCATGTTGCCGCATACCCAGTTGTAGTTGAACGCGTAGTAGTCGGCGCCGGCGCAGAACGTAACGCCGCCGGAAGACGAAGGCGTGTTCGAGTTCAACTCATCGCCGAAGGACGTATTGCCCGTCACCGAGTTGTTGTGCACGTTCACGTTCGTGTTGTAGCCGTACGCTTCTTCCTGGCCGTTGGCCGCGATGGTGCCGTCGGTCACCTGCACCTGGCCGATGGTGATGCCGCCGGTCAGAGTTCCCGCATTGGCGAAGACACGGTTGTTCGAGATCTCCAGGTTGTGGTTCCAACCATGGAGCAGGATTCCGCCGCCGCCTTGCGAGCTGTTGGTGAACGTCAGGCCATCAATCCGCGATGGGTTGCAGAGGAAGTTGCTGGGATAGGTTCTGCAATCACTGCTGCTATTCGTCAGCAAGATCGGAGCCGCGCCCGAGTCGCCCGCAACGTAGTTGGAGACGCCCTTGCCCAGTACCGTTACGCCCGCACCTTCATAGGCGCCCATCAGTGTCGGTTCCTGCAACATCTCAGCCAGGTTGCCGTTACCGGTGGCGTCCCATCCAACGATGGCTTCCTGCGGAATCGGATCGACCGCATTGTTCATCGCGTTGGTGCAGGTGTAGGTGCCCGTAGGATCGTACGGATTCACGGGGCTGCCGTTGACAATGGTGTTGTTGATGCCAATGCCGTTCAATGCCAGGCCGAACAGGCAGGTGATCTGGCGACGCCAGGGGTCAAGCACCTTTCCGGCAGGATGGGTATTCGAGTTCACGACCGAGGAGACCGCGCCGACGCCTTGCAGCCGGATTGGCTTCCACATCAGCAGGAACTCAACGTGGGTAGCGGGTGAAGCCGGGGCGCCGCCAGATGCCTGGATGGCCGGATCAACGATGATGAGATCGCCCGGGGTTGCCGCGTCAATGAACGACTGAATGGTGGAGGTGGCCGGAACGTGAGTCGGGGCCTTGCCGCCCACCGTGACCGTTACGGTGTCGATCGACTGCCTGCCGTTTGCCGCCGTGATGGACAGCTCACCGCATAGCGCGCCGCCGTTGCCCGCGCCGCTCTGCTGCATCTTGCAGCTTGGCACCGTGGTGGGCACCGTGCCCGTGATGGTCAAATCGCTCCACGACACATTGGTCAGCGCGACGCCGCCCACGGTAACCGTGCCAGGCGTAGTCCCGAAGCCGTAGTGGCGCGTGATGGTTCTCTGGTTGTACGGCGCAGTGCTGGCCGCCGGGCCGGAGTATGCATGGTTGGGCACAATCACGTTACCCAGAGCGGTGATGGTGATCTTTCTCGCGCCCGTCTTGCTGACCCACGGACCGATTCCGTCGCCGTCAACTTCGCTGATCGCAGGCGTTGCATCCGGGTAGGCGCAGTCGGGAGGATTGTATCCCTCGGCGAATGCCGCCACCGGAACTACCGGCGTATCCAGGTACGTTGTGTCGTACGGCATGAACGGGTTCTCGTAACAGAAGTTACTGAACATCGGGTTGTACTGCGGGTCAGTGACCATCTTGCCGGAACCGGCAGGATCAAGAATCGGTCCTGGGTCGTTCATGCAGGTGATCATCATGTTGGGCGCGTATCCGGTCGGGTTCGGCGGATTTACTTCCCATGACGAGTAAGTCAATCCGTTGAAGATGCCCCACTGGTCGGAGTACAGGCGGGAAACTTCAACTCCGTTGTAATCCTTGATCGAGATCGGGATCACGGGCACGGCGAACTTCTCGCCAAAGGTCGGCGACGCCGTGTTGTATTCGGAGGAGAAGTCATCCAGGATGAACCCGGTGAAGTGGGCAGAAGCCGGCGTCTTCGTCCAGACGAAGAAGTCGGTCTGTGCCTGCATCTGGTCGTCGAGGATTAACTCCTTGCGGTCGCAGAGTGGACGGGTAGCTCCCGCGAAGGGCGCTACTTCGCCAGACTCCGGCGAGATGCTCATGAAGTCCGGAACCACGCGCATGGCGCCCACGCAGGGAGCGTTCATCGTGAGGATTCCGCCGGCATTGAAGCCGGAGAACGTCGTGTTGCCCATGTAGGTGGTCGGATTGGTTGATCCGCCGCCGGTTCCATAAGCCGCGTTGTAGGCGTTCAGCGATGCCTGGTCAGGAACGATCCAGATGTTCGTCATGGCGCCAAACTGCAGCGAGGCCGGGGCGATAAACGCATCGCCGATGAGGATGTTCTTGTCCTCTTCTTTCACGATCTCGAAGCCGGTTGGAGTGATGACCTCGACCACGTACTTGCCCGTGGGCAGTACGGCCGGGGCAACAGGACTGGACGTAGCTGGGTTGGCTTTGGTGGCGCAGGTGATGGTCTGCACCACGCCGTTGATCGTGGTGGTAAACGTCCCCCCCGGAGTCTTGGCGCAGGTCGGGCTTGGGAACTGGTACATGCCGTCATAAGGCGCCGGCTGTACCTGGTTGAACACGTGCAAGCCGTCATAACACTTGAACTGCGAGTTGTTCGGCAGCGCGGTGTTCGGGCTCAGGAAGGCCTTGGTGCTTGCAAGCGTGTAGTTGAAGAATGGATCGGTGGGATCCTGGCCAGGGCAGTTCATGTTCGGAACCAGGGTTCCGGTCGTGGCTGTCGCGGTAGCCTGGGTTCCACCCGCCGGTGGCGCGGCGATGCTGACCGATACCGCCCCCGTGCCGCCCGTGCCCGCATTGGTAATTTCAATGAAGGTCACCGAGCCGCCGTTGAGGATGGCCACTGCGGTTGCACCGTTCCCGCCATTGATGGTAACTGCGGGAGGAGTGGTGTAGCCGGAGCCGCCGTTGGTAACCGTGATGGACGACAGCGCGGGCAGAGTGGAGCCCGTGCGGAAGCCCTGCGCCCAGTCATCCCAGCTGCTGGTAGTGGTGGTGTCAACCAATGTGAGGCTTGGAGTTCCGTCCGGCGCCGTCCCCTCCTGGTAGAGGTTCATGGTGACGCGAGGAACCATTGGCTCCCACAGGTTCTGGCTGAGGATCTGAGGATCGTCAAAGGGGCGCGTCGAAGCGTAAACGACGTGTCCGCGGATGCCGCCATTCTCACCCACGGCGTAAGGCAGTTTGCCCCAGTCGAGGATTTCGGTCTGGCCCAGGTAGCTCTGCAAGCCTTCGGAGATTACCGAGCCTGGGTCGATGCGTCCACCGGAGCCGCCAGGGCCTCCGCCGGTCGGGTTGGTTGACAGGTTCACGTCCGTGCAATTCGCCGTGGCGCAGTACACCGCGCCCGGTACACGCAATTGCGTCGGAAGCGGGAAGGGCTCCTGCGAGTTCAACATGCCCTGATAGGTGCTCAGGTTGCCGTTGCCGTAGGTTCCGGCCGGACCGTCATTGAGGCCGCCGGAATCGTTGACCACGTGAACGCCCGTCGCCTTAAAGCGCGTGGTGTCGGACTCTGCCACGTACCAGTTGAACAAGGGGAAGGTTTCGTTAAAGTGGGCATTGCCCGTAATGTCGGAGAGCAGGGTGTTGTTGATCCTGCCATTCCGCATGCGGATGCGGTTCGGAACCTGCAGCAGGCCGGGCTCCCCTGGGTCCTGAATGCCGTTGCCATTCAAGTCCATGTAGGTGTTCGACCAGATGTGTGTCTGCCACGTGAACGCCGCGTAATCCACCGGAATGGTGAGGCCGCTCGCGCTCGTCGGGATGTTGATTGCCTTGCTGGTTCCGTCGACGATCAGATCCAGCCATTCGTCAAAGACCACCAGCGACCAGTTGCCGGCGGGAATGCCGGTAAAGGTGAAGTTTCCGTTCGGATCGCATGTGGTGAAGGCATACGTGGCTCCGTCGGGATCGCCCAGGGCCGCGTAGCAGGTAGTGTGGCCCAGCGTCATGTTGTTGCGCGCGTCATGCAGCGGATAAACGGCGCTGTCGTCCAGCGTCTCGTTCGGAGGCCGCGACTCGTGCAGGTTGGTGACCTGGCCCGAAACCGTATTGTTGCAGGGGCCGGTGCCAGCCGTGGCGCACAGCACTGGGAGCCGCGCGTTGATGATGGCGGGGTTGGCCTCGCCAAAGAACGCGTGGTAGCCGCCAGGTCCAAACTCCTGGAAGTACGCAGGTTCACCAGCCCGGACAAACGTATCCAGGAAGTGGCTGCCGTCCAGCGTATTGGTCTGGTACCACTGCTCGCCGTTCGCCTCTCTGGCTGCCGACGGATGCACCGTGACGCCGAATCTGCCCGGCATCAGGTTTCTGACCACCGCGTTGCCGGTCAAGGGCGAGAGCGTCTTGCCGTCCGACTCATACTTCGGGCAGACAATAATCACGCCAACCTGCGGAGACGGTGATATCGGGCAAGCGTTTAACCCGCTGGCAGGATCAATGGTGCCGTTCAACGAGTTCGTGAGCGGTTCATTGAACATGTCATAGGTCATCTGTCCGGTGAAGTCACCGGCGAACGCTTCTTCATCCCACATGATGACCTGGAAGTCTCCAAGCGAAGGCTCCTGGGTCGCCAGCACGTCAACGCCGCCGCCTGCATCCGGTTCGCCGTTGAGCGGATAGTCATCCTCGAAGACGTAGACCGTAACCGTCGCCGTCGGAATTGGGTTCGGCTCCACGTTCACCGTGACTGGAGCGAAGACGCCTCCAACCGGTGCCGGGATCACCGCGCCGCCCATGGTGTGGCCGCACTGCGATACCGTGAAGCCGCCGGCCGGCGTTGTGCCCGCCGCGCAAGTCGCCGTGGGCGCCTGCACGTTTCCAGTGTTGAACGCATTGGCGGCGTCGCCAGGCAGAATGGAGATGAAATAGGAAGCTGGAGTTCCATCCGGGTTTGTGGCATTCAAAACCACGTCACTCGGCAGGGATTCCGGCAAACCTCCACTCGTGGTGTCGGTCGGACCGCAGTTGCCGCTGCCGTCGCAGGCAGTGGGAACGTGCGTTCCAGTCGCCGGGTTGAACACCGTCTGTCCGCGTTCGCAGCTCTGAGGACCGGTGCAGCCCGTCGCGATTACAGGCATCGCGCTGGCATGGAAATTGGTGCCCAGAATTTGCGCCGGAGCACCCGTGTTGACCTGTTGCGTTCCATTCGGATTGACGTGGAACGTCAGATCCTGCTCGATGATCCACTTGTAGTCGGTGAGCTTAACCGCCGGGGTCTGCGCGTCCTGCACGGTTACGCTCAACTTCGATCCCACCGGGAAGTTGACCGTCGCCGTCGTCGAGTTGCTCAGCGTGTTCTGCGAGTTCTGCGCGTGATAGGTAATCACGCAAGGTGAACCGGGGATCGAGGGGATCGCGGTAAATGAACCATCCGCGTGAACCACCGTTCCCGGGATTTTGCAACCCGCCGTCGTGTAAGCGCCGGTGCCGGTGAGAGCCACCTTTAACGGATAGCCCTTGCCGTCAACGTCATTGGCCAGAACGCCGGGAGCGCCGACCTTTAACAGTGACGCCACCGTGCTGGTGTACGTATCGGGATTGGCCACAATCGTGGCCGCCGATTCAACCGGTGCAAGGCTCAGTGTCGCCGTCGTGCACAGCGTCGCGGAACCGTTCGCGCAGTACACGAAGGAGTCTGCAACCGTCCCGTTCGGTGTGTAGGTGAAGGTTCCGTCTGCGTTCAACCCAAATGAGGCCGCGTGCGCCGGGGCCGTCTTGAGCGTCACGCCGTAGACGTTGATGTCGTTGGCAATTACGCCCTTGGTCGGGTCGGAGATGACCAGCGAAACGCCCGGCACATACATGTATGTGTCTGCATTGACCACGGCGCCCGCGACGTTCAGAGCCGCGCCCGCCACTTGCAGAACGGCGTGCATGCCGCCGTCGCGCGCGTTGTTGGTGGAGAGGCTCAACTCGCGGTCAAACATCGGATAGACCGCCGGGGCGTAGGAGCCGCCGGTTGCTGGCGGGTTCACGATTACGTCGTAAACCTTGCCGGCCGCCAGGAAGACGTCGCTCTGCACCTTGGGCTTGGGAGTAAGTCCCTTGCTCAGGGCCAGGGCCACATCGGGCTGCACGTTGGCGTCGTCGGCAATCAGGGAGAGGTTCAAACCAACCACCGATGGCACGTGCATGTGCAGGCCGGCATTGACAAAGCGCAGCAGCACATTGCCCGTCGTCGCCGTCGCCGGGATGGCCAGCGCGGTGTTTGCCGGGGCTGTCTTGTCGAACGACTTTCCGTTCACAAGGTAGTACAGCGGAGTGAAGTCGACCGCGGGCGGATAACAGGTGTTAGCCGTTGCAGCCGGGCCAGTCGGGCCGCAGGCGGGCGTCCACTTCGTCGTTTCCGAGAAGCCCGCCGTGCGTGTCGCTGTATCTGCGCTGGTGTTCTGCACTGGATCGATTTCCGAGAGCAGCATCACCGCGTCGGCGTCATACCGCACGCCCGACGATCCCGCCACGGGGTAGGCCGTGCCGGGAGTTGCGCCCGCCGGGGCAGTGGTTACCACCAGCACGCCGTACAATCCCATCGGCGCCTGGATGGAAGGATGCGTGCCGGACTCAATCAGGTACGTGCCGGGCTTCAGCGCTGAAGTCCACACATAGCTCTGCGTTCCGCCGCCTGAGGCGGCCTCAGGCGTAAACGACTCCGCGCGCGGAGGTTGCGCGGGCGGAGTGAAGGTCGACGCAGTTTGGATCGGCCACGTCGTCATCGTCTCCGGCGCGTGCGCCGGGCTGGCCTTCTTGACCGGAGATCCGAGTCCGCCACCGGGCTGGCCGATGATCGTCAGCGACGTCGGCACCACCAGATTGTTCGTCAGATTGATGGTCAACGTGCTGCCCGTGGGAATGGTGATCAGCGGTGGCTGCCAGGTCGTTCCACCGATCTGCGCGCTGCCGTTCAGCGCCTTGCAAGTGGCGCTGCCTGTCGCAGTGCCGCAGGTAAGGCCCCACATCGGAACCGTTTTGCCATCGGGAAGAGTCGTGGTTTGCCGCGAGGCTGTCAGGCTGACAGTCTGGGCAAAACATAATCCCGCGGGCAGGAGGAGGATTGCCATCGCGAGTACTACCGCATTGAGACACACTTGTAGCGAATTCTTGCGCATTAGCTCTTCTCCTGCCCGTTAAAGCGTTTCGTCGATGAAGAAAACCGGAGGGTCGACGAGCATCATCATCATCATTCCCCCAGGAAAGACATCGTTCGTTGTGATTTCCCGCTCGTTATGCGAGTGCCACATGAAAGCAAACCCCGCTTCCGGATTCTGTACGGCCGAGCCCGGAGGCAATGGAGTCTGGGTAAACGAGCCGTTGTTTCTGGCATCGGTTCCCATGTACGGTGAGCCGCTGTACCACAAGCCGTTCGTCACAACCAGCGGATCGGGCAGTGTAGCCGGCCCGCCGTTGACCGTCTGCAAAGGCTTGTCGTGGTCGGCGCACCACTCATAGTAGTTACGCGCGCCGGACGCAAAGACCCCGGCCGAAAAGGTCGGAGGCGCTGCCGGAGGAGAGCTTGCCGTGGTGTAGTAGCCGTTTGCATCCGGGATGCACACGCTGCCGTCGCTGGGCAGGTGGTTGTACATATCCCAATTCAGGCCTCTTCCAGAGAAGTAGAAGATGCCGTCAAACGTCTGGCCAGGGAATGTGTCCGTCGTGAACATCAGGAGTCCGGCAAGTTTGCTGGCGTCGGTCTGCGAAACCATCAGATTGCCGTCGCGGGCGAGAATGCGGACATGGTTCGCGTGCTCGTGGAAGGGATGCTCCATGCGCCCCTGTCCGATCGTCCGGATCAACACCAGTTCGCCTGGATGCATGTGCGGATTGCCGTTGTACGGCTGGTTGGGATAGTTCGGCGCGTAGTTCGCATCCATGTCGTCGGGCATCGAGCGGCCGTTGATCAGGAAGTAGTTTGCCTTGTACGGCTCGGTCGCTACGTTGAGCGCCGAAGCGGTCGCTCCGGCCGCCAGTGCAGCCTGCACCTGCAATTCAGCCTGCCGATGAATGCTGAAGTCCACTTCGGCAAACTGGAAGAGATACTCGCGGTCGTAACAGGTTTCAGCGTGGTCATACGCCGAGGGAGCAAGCCGGTAATCGGTGCGCCCGCCCAGCTCCGAACCGAGCGGCGTACAGTTGGCCGGAGGAGTCTTGGGCAGCACAATGACGGCGCCGTAAAGCCCCATCTCAACCTGCAGGTCCGATTGCGTGCCGCTGTAGTAGGCATGCGTTCCCGGAGCCGAGGGCGTGAATGTGTAGGTAACCGTGCCTGCTGGCACCGCTTCCTGCGCCAGCAGTCCGGTGACTCCACCCGACGAAGTCACATTGAAGCCGGAAAAAATGATGGACGTGTTTCCAACAACCTTCGGGAGGCTGTTGGTCAGCGTGACCGTGACCGTCTGGCCCTCGGTAACGATCAGTGTTGGGCCGGGAACTTGCATGGTTCCGCAGGTCGAACCGGCGGGAGGCGTAAACGGCGCATATCCGGCGGGCGCCACCGTACAGCCGTAGCCCCACGAATAGATCTGCATGCCATCCGGCTGCGAAATGTAGTTGGCAGCCGCATCAAGAGCGAAGGTTGGCCCGGTGATTCCGGGGGCGGCAGCGAAGGCCGATGTTGCAAACAACACGATCACCAGGAGAGGGACCATGATGAAAGGCAGTCGGCCCATAACATTCGACTTCTGTGTGTTCAGACTCATCGTGGTCTCCTACTAGTTGGTGACTACTACTTCGGTCATAAGACCGCCAAAGTTTTCGGCGTCATTCGAGAGATGGTCGAGTTGCGGCGTGTACAGGAAGTACGTGCCCGGTGCCACGCCCGTGCTGTCAAGAATCGCGTCCAGCGACTCGCCGCCCGCCAGGGTGATCGAGTTCGTCGTGTAGTACAGGTTGTTGCCCGCCTGGTCGCGCAGCAGCTTTGCGTTGTAGCCCACGATCTTCATCGGAATGCCCATCGAAGCCAGCGTCTGGTATTCGGTGACATCCAGATCGGAGATCCGCAGAAGCGCTTTCTGTCCCTGTTTCAGCGTAATCAGCGTATTCAGCGGCTGCGAAGGCCGTGACTGTCCGTCCGAGTCTTCCGTATAAATCGAAGACGTCTGCGGAGAGCTGAAGCCCGACTGCCAATTTCCGGTGGTGTTCACCGTGTCCGGATAGCTGCGGCCGTTCAGCAGGAAGTACTTGTCCTTCATGTCGGCAAAGCCTTCGGGGTTGAAGGTCATGCCCACAAAGTGGAAGTTCGGGTCGAAACCGTGAATCTGGATCGGCACGTCGATGTCGTAGGCCGTCGTGCCGTCGCCATCGTTATACGCGTACTTCTGCGGGTTGCTAAGTTTGTCGAGGCCTTGCGTGGCACCGGTGTTTACCGCCGGCAGCGGGGCCGAGCACAAAATGTCAACATTCGGCTGTCCAACCGCCGCAGTCGGGCAAGCCGTTCTGAGGTCTGTCTGCTGTAGCTGGAGCGCGCTGTACAGGCTGGTTCCAGCCGCTACGCGGTTCTGCCGCGGACGCACATAAAGCTGCCCGACCATGCCCATCTGCAAGTGTTCGGGAGGCGTGATGTGGCAATGCCAGAAATACGTTCCGGCATCCGGCGCCAGGTAGTAATAGGTAAAGCTTCCACCGATGTTGATCGCGATGGAAGCGTCGGGAACGCCGTCGTAGTAGGCTGACGCGTTCGGATAACCGTGGAAGTGAATCGTGTGCTGCTCAAACAGATCGGGACGCATGATCATGCCGACGTTGGTGAGGGTCAGGAATAACTCGTCATCCTCGTCAATGGCAATGAGCGGCGCTGGAATGTTCCCGTTCATCACGCCCGTGTTCATGATCCCCGCCGGGTCCGTGATGCCGCCGTTCGCCGTCGCCCCAGCCGTGCCGTAATAAGGATTCGGCTGGCCATTCAGGTAGTTCGGACCGTCGGCATACGGAACATTGAAGTCCGCCGCCAGTACCGTGCCCGGAAGCCCCTGCTTGATAAGCCCCAGCCCGGAGAGTGGACCAAAGGCGAACATAAAGGTCTGGTTGCCGTCCGCTTCGGTCATGTAACCATCGCCGCCGGACACCTGCTGGCACTTGATGGCGCCGCCATTATTGATAAACGGAATTGTGAGCGGCGTTCCTCCAGCTACCGGAGTATAGGTCGCCGTAGTCGCCACTGGCCCGGTAAAGGCCGGCTCAGGCGACCCGGAGGGGAGCACCGTGGGATGGATCGATGTAGTCGCCGGGCACTGGACCCTGAACGACTGTCCGAATGCGGCGAGCGACACAATGCAGACTAGAGACGAAAACAGCAATACCTGGCGGAACTTCCCGATTACCATGCTGACCTCCCGACATGGATTTGGAGGAACATTTGCGGCCCTGGGGCGCGGCTGCCGAAACGTTCTAAGGTGGACCGAAGCGGTGAAATGGCGTCATCCCCGCGGGCGGGCGCCCCTTCACCAAGCACATTTCTCTTGGCGAGCTGAATGCTTCCACAAGGCGTGAATTGAAAAACGTTTTCACAACCTTGACGTACTCTCCATCGCACGCTGATTTCCAAAGCTGGTGCTTGTTCCGTCAGGAGTTTGCCGAAGATAACGAAAACTTAAGGAATGTGTAATAAACACCGCACTTTGAGAGCCGCACAATCCTCAAAATGAAGCCCAGTTCATACCTATGTAATTTGCGGCTCGGAGCGGAAGACTCTACCCGGTCTGCGCCGGTAGTGCTTTGGATTGGTACTTCGATTCCAACTACTCGCACTCAATCCATACCACTAAGGAGTTGATATTCCATGGGAGGGAACGAACTTGAACTCGTGTTTCCAGCCTCTTGAGGGAGCATTTCTGACAGGAAAACACGGCGTGAACGGGAGCAGGGAAACGCCTCGTTCAGCAGCCAGCGCGGGCGCGCCTTTGGACTCGCACAACGCCTCGCAAAACGCCTGGCGGAACGCCTCGCCTCATTGCCTCAGCCAGCGGATTCAGCGAGGAGCAGTTACTTCGCGCCCAGCTCGCGCGCCCGCCGCGCCTCATAGCTCCTCAGATGAGCATTGACCACCCGCAGCAGCGGACTGGCGATTCCAGCCTTCTCCCCGCGGCGCAGCAGATCGCCAATCATGTGCTCGGCCTCAATCGGCGCCCCTCGCTCAACGTCCCTGAACATGGACGCCGCCAGCGGCGAGTTGGCCGTCGTCAGCAGTGACCGGCTCAGTTCCATCGCAGCCGTGCCCGGCGCAAAGCCCTGCCCCGCGGAAATCGCCGCGCACTCGGCCAGCAGCGCCGTGTTGAGCTCCGCCGCGCCCGCCGCCACCGTGTCGCCGATGGTTGAGCGCATCAGGCAGGTAACGCCCGCACAGCTCGCGATGAAAACCCACTTCTCCCACATCTCCTGGAGAATGTTCTCCGTCAGCCGCGTTACAAAGTTGCTTCCCTCAAACGCCGCGCCAATCGCCTCCACCCGCGCCGAGCGCGAGCCATCGCGCTCGCCGAAGGCCAGGATGTGCATTTTGCTCAGATGTGCAATGGTGCCGCCCGCCTCCATCACGGTGGAGATCATGCACAGCCCGCCCAGCACCCGCGCTGCCCCAAAGTGCGCGTCCAGAGCCTCCAGGTGCCGCATTCCGTTCAGCAGAGGCAGAATCGCCGTCTCCGGCCCCACCGCCGGAGCAAATGACGCAATTGCGTTTTCCAGGTCGTAGGCCTTGCAACTCAGCAGAATGAGATCGAACGTCGTCTTCAGCTCTTCGGCCAGCACGGTCTTCGGATGAGGAATGTGCACGTCGCCGCAGGGGCTCTGAATATTCAGCCCGGAGCCGGCCAGCTCCGCCGCCCGCCTCGAACGCACAAGAAACGTGACGTCCTGCTTGCCTTCCAGCAATCTGCCGCCAAAGTATCCGCCGATCGCTCCGGCGCCAACCACCAGAATCCGCATCTCCCGCTCCTTGCCGCCTTCCACTGCCGCCCATCCATCCGGCGGCAATCAGGCTCTGCGGCTTGCTCTCAGCCGCCTCCCGCCGCCCATTCTACACTTGAACATGAAACAGCTTGTCGAGCAGAAACAGCATCGCCACTCCCACAAACAGCAGCAGCGGCATTCGGATGCCCGGCTCGCGGTTCACCTCCGGAACAATGTCCGAAGCCGCCACATAAATCGTCACACCCGCTGAAATCGGCAGCCCGATGGCGACCCCATGCCGGATCAGCACCATCGTAAACACGCCCAGCAGCGTCCCAATGCCAAGCACAATGGAAGCCGCAAACGCCCGCATCGCGCTCCGCCCGCTCGCCAGCATCACCGATGACACCGTAAACCCCTCGGGAATCTTGTGCAGGAAAATTGCCAGGAAGACGATCCACCCCAGCCAGTTCGAGACCAGAAATCCCGACGCGATCGCAATGCCGTCGAAGAACGCATGGATCGCCAGTCCCAGCAGCACCGTGTTGCTCTTGTGCTGCGCCACAAACTCGTCGTGGTGGGTCTCCTCGCCGAAGTGGAAGTGCCCGGAGACAACATGCTCGCAGAAGTGGATGATCAGGTAGCCCAGCAGCACCAGGAAGCCTGCGCGTCCGCCGTTGCCGCCCTCCATCGTCACGCTCGCCGGAACCATTTCAGTGATCGACGTGGCCAGCATGAAGCCCGCGCCCAGAGCCATAAAGTACTTGAGGTAGTGCTGGTCCCACTCGCGGCGCACCAGCAGCGCGCCGCCCGCAATGTTGGCCGCCCCCGCCGTAAAGCCCAGTAGAATGCTCAGTGCAATCGGACTCATCGCCTACCCGCTGTGCCGGATATGTAGAATGTCGCCGTCCTGCACGATGTACTCCTTGCCTTCCAGCCGCAGCTTGCCTGCCGCCCGCGCCGCCGCCTCGCTGCCCAGCTCCAGCAGCACGTCCCACGCAATCGTCTCGGCGCGGATGAAGTGCTTCTGCAAATCCGTGTGGATCGCCCCGGCCGCGTCCTGCGCCCGCGTCTGCTTCTCAATCGTCCATGCGCGGCACTCGTCCTCGCCCACGGTGAAAAAGGACATCAGCCCCAGCAGCTCGTAGCTCTTGCGGATCAGCCGCGTCAGTCCGCTCTCCGTCAGCCCGTAGCTGCCCAGGAACTCCGCCGCTTCCTCGTCGCTCATGTCGGCCAGTTCGGCCTCCACCTTGCCGCAGATCGCGCTGACCCCGGTGTTCGGCTTGGCCGCGTAGGCCGTCAGCCCGTACTTCTCCACCGCCGCTTCCAGCTCCACTCCCAGCGTCGTGCTCTCGCTGATGTTCAGCACGTAAAGAATCGGCTTCTCCGAAAGGAACATGAATCCCCGGACGACCTTCTTCTCGTCCTTCGTCATCTCCATCTCGCGCAGCGGCTTCTCCGTCTCCAGAAAGGCCTTGGCCCGCTGCAACAGCTCGTTTTCCTTCTCCAGCTCCGGAGTCTTGCGCTTCAGCAGATCCTTCTTCATCCGCTCCAGCCGAGCCTCTACCTGCCCCAGGTCACTCACCATCAGGTCGAACTCAACGTTTGAGATGTCGCGCACCGGATCCAGCGAGCCGCCGACATGCGGAATCGAGTCATCCTCGAAGACGCGCAACACATGCACCAGCGCATCCACCCCGCGCAGATTGGCAAGATAGGCCGTCTCTTTCAGCGCCTCCTGCCCAATCGCGCCCACGTCGGCAAACTCCACCTGCGCGTGTACCAGCTTGCGCGGATTGCACTGCGCCGCCAGCCGGTCCAGCCGGTCGTCGGGAACCGTGGCAATTCCAATGTGCGCCTCCCGCGGGTTGGAACTGCGGTTGGAGATATCAGCGCGCGTAAGTATCTTGAACAGCGAGGTCTTGCCCACCTGGGGCAGACCGATAATTCCAGTCTTCATATTGATATTTATCGATTCCGTTTACGGTCGCTTGAACACACGCGCCCTGTCTACATGATAAACGAGAGAAGCGATTGGAGAAGAACAGGCGAGGAAAAGAGGTCGTGGGTCAGTTTCTGGATTGACTTCTGGATTGACGACAAACCAGGAACTGGCTGCACTAGTCAACATAACGGCGCTTATGGCTATCCATGCCAGCGGCAAGGCCGCCGGCGAGCAAAGCAGCCCTTGGCCAACGGTTCTCGTGGCGGCGCGTGGACTCAAACCACGGACCTGCAAATTATGAGAAGACGGGCGTCCTTACTCCGCTATACGCGGGACCTAGCTCCGTAAAAATGAAGGCCAAGGCACGCATTTCTTGGCGGCTCGTGGAACAGGCATGCGCGTTGTTTCCTGACGGCTCGCACTTGTTACTGGTATATGAACTGGTCGTCGATAGCCAAAACTGGAGTCAAATAACCCCACGGCGCCAGCGCCCTAACGTTTACCTTTCCCGCGGGGTGTGCGGGGCTAAGCATTGTGCACGATGTATGGTTAGTGCAAGACACATTGGTCGCCTTGTAAGTACTGCCGCCGAATTCAAAGGTCATATCAGCGGACAACGCCACGCCGGACACGGTTACCGTTGTCCCGCCCGCTGTTGGGCCGCCGGGCGGGTTGAGGTAGTCGCTAACGAAGTCGATCAAGGGATCGTAATCGAATTTGCCAGAGGCGGTCGCGGTTCCGCCTGGGGTCACCACCTTGACCTCCGCATCCGCATTGTTATGCGCGAAAGGGGTATCGATGGTCAACTTGACATCGGATTCGACCTTGAGGTTTGTTCCTGCGTATCCGCCAAAGGTTACACTCTTGACCCCGATAAAGCCGACCCCATAGATGGTGACGGTTGTCCCGCCCACCTGAGTACCAGTCAGCGGACTAAAGCTACCGATCTGGGGAGGCACTGCAATGGCGATGAGCTTGGTTATATCGGGGGAGCCGAGCCCTACGTGCCGAAAATCATTTCCGGCGCCCGTCATGGTGCCAGGCGCGTGTAGCCCCGCAGCAAGTTTGTAAATGTACCCATGCGCTGCGCTTGTGGGAGATAGCGCGGCATCGAAATTGGCCTGCTCGAGCAGAGCCCAGGTCGCGGCCCAGAGCGGTGCCGACAGGCTCGTACCCCCTGTGATGTAGCTGCAGGTGGGCTGGCAAATGACCACGCTAAATGCCGCCTCCATCGAAACATCGGGAATAGAACGGCCGGCAGCTCCGGGAAACCGGCTCGTCTGGTACGCTGGTTCCGCAAAGTACAGGCTGGTGCCGAAGCCTCCGGCCGAGCCGGGCACGCTCCACCAGCTTTCGCTATTGTAGCTGTTAGTGGAACTGACGTTGAGCTTCGTGCCGCCGACCGCAACTACATGGGGCGAATCTGCTGGAGCCGGGATAGTGTTCGGCTCCGTCCCGGCGCACGTCGCGCCGGTGTCACCGGTGCTGGCAAATATCGAAACGCCATAGAGCAGGCTGACAGCCGCGAACTCATCGATGTAGGCAGCGTCCGCCTGGCTCATGCCGTCCTCGCAATAGCCAAGACTAATGGACAAGACAGCTCGAGGTTTTAATGCCAGCTCGATTATGGCGTCGTCCAAGGAGGTGGCGAGACTGCCGGAATCCAAATTAGATTCGAAGACCTCTATCGTGGCTCCGGGCGCTATTCCGATTGCGGCGGCGATGTCCAGCAGATCCTCGGAGGTGCCGCAGTTAGTGCTAGCGGGCGTGCATCCCGACGGCGAGACCGCTGAGTACACGTGGACGTGGTTGACCAGATTTGCGGACAGGTTGGCAAAACTGAGCCAGTTACTCACATCGCTGAGATCAAACCCGTCATCCTCCAGCAGCCCAATGGTGACGCCGTGCCCGTCGAGCCCGGGAGGGAGCCCGCCACCAGCATTTGTAGTGCCGGCGGGCGTCAACGTGCCGTTGTATGCCTTGGCAAGGGACGCCGGCACCGGGGGAGAGGGGTTAAGAAAGTGATGCGGACGAGCGAGAGTGGAGAGACCGGCTACAGCTGCAATCATCGGCGCGATGGTTACCGGCACGATTGGATCGCTAGCTACGGCATGGAAGGTACGATCCCCCAACTGGTAATCGTCGATCGTGACGTCAAATGTCTTCTGGACCTGTGCACGTGTACCGGTCACGCTCATGGTCATCCGGTCTATGGTGTTATGGGAGAGCGTTAGTCCGTTCTGCTTGAGATAGGCCAGCACGGTGTCGAAGGAGTCCTGCGATGGCGCGAAGCGGGAAGTGAATTCGGAGACGGTGATGGTCTTGTGATAGTTCGGCGAATCCGGATCGGAGTACTCCTCCTCCAAAGCCTTGGCTCCCTGGGGGTCCGATAAATTCAGCACCACAGTGACCGTGATCGGCTCCTCATCCATTTCAGGAGCGTGCGGCAGCCGGGTGGCATTTGCGAGGGCTCTGATGACGTGGCCGGGCAGGGAGACGTGGTTGGACAACGATGAGCTGCCGGGTGTTTGCGCGGCCAGCGGCAAGGCTAGAGCGATGATCGCGGCCACCATCGCAACAGGAATGATCGGATACATGGTCAGGTCGTGTGAATTCTCGTCTCGCCTCACTCGTTTAAACATCGTTTTATCTCCTCACGCGATCGGTTCGGCGCGTTTTCTTAGATCGTCAGAGACAAGAGGCCGCGACGGCGCCCGCGGCGCCACCGCGTCCCGGCGTAACTGGTGTAGATGTAAGGGCGAACCGTGAGTCAGCATGGCGCTGACGAAAGTCCACGTTTCCTCCGAAAACCACTGCTGGGGTGTTGATGCAGGGTCGCGACGTGGGTTTGCTGCAGAATGAAATGTTTTCTCAAGAGCGAGAATGATGGGGACGAGTCTGGCGGGAGAGCAAAGGGCCAACAAGGCGCGCCCCGCGCCCCGTTGAAGATTACTCCCGATAAGTCTTAGTGCTGTATCTGGAGCGCCCCGCGATGCGGCCGTGCGCATCTGCACGCTCTCATGGGGGCGCTTCTGATACAGCGACTTGAAGGAAGCCGCCCTCATGGAAGGCTATGTACTTTGAATCGGTCTGAACGGGTGCAGGGGGATCAGGTACCGGCCGAGTTGGGTAGAATGTGTGGCTTTGACGCCGGGTAGCCCAGAGTTGGCGCAGTTCCAACTCTGGGAGTTGCAATTGAGGCCGAACTCTCTCAGTAGGGCTGTTGACCTTCCGCTCCCCGCACGCATCGCCTAGTACCGTCTCTCCCGCTCGCTCTGCTCCCGTACCACCAGATACATCAGCGCCAGCCCGACAAAAAACACCGAGCCTTCCAGCCGCGTGGACCACACATGCAGCCGGTTGAATTCCACGCGCCGCGCGTCCTGCTGCGGAACCACGTCGATCACGCCCATATCCGCCTTCAGGGTATTCATGCGCCGCTCAATGCCGAAGCGCGTGCCCAGCGTGATCGCCATCATCAGCACAATCAGCAGATCGCTGCGGTGAAACGGCGTCGGGCCGCCCTCAATGAATGCCAGCAGAAAAGTAGCCAGCAGAAAGACGAGGCCGCAGACCATGCCGATCCAATGCAGGCTGGCGAGCGAAGTGCCCACCACAACTCCGGCCAGCGTCCGCGTCGGCAGCAGACGGAACACGGTGGGCGCAACCACGGCGGCAAAGAAGAAAAACGAGCCAACCCACAGGGCCAGCGACAGCACTTTGAAGAAACGCAGTAAGGACAAAGCCGGACCTCCAGAAACGCGAACGAATGAAGCAGTTAAACCGGTACGGGAACGCTGTCCACAATCTCGCGCACAATCTGCTCGGACTGCTCGCCGCGCTTGAGCGTGGTGGTATAGCGGGCGCTGATCACCAGGCGGTGCGCAAAGGTCGGCACGGTCAGCTTTTTGAAATCCTCGGGAGTGCAGTAGTTGCGGCCTTCCAGCAGCGCCATCGCCTGCGCCGCGTGATACAGCATCAGCGCGCCGCGCGGTGAAACTCCCAGCGAAAGCTGCTCATGCTGCCGCGTGCGCTCCACAATCGCCAGCGAATAATCAATCAGCGAATCATCCACGCGCACCAGGGAAGCCTCATTCTGCAACGCCACCACATCCTCGGAGGTCAGCACCGGGCGCAGTTCGTCCAGCCGCGCCGCTCCGGCGTGCCCGCGCAGAATCTCGCGCTCGCTCCCCGCCTCCGGATAGCCCATGCGCGCCCGGATCAGGAAGCGGTCAAGCTGCGACTCCGGCAGCGGATACGTGCCGTGGTGCTCCACCGGATTCTGCGTGGCAATCACCAGGAACGGATTCGGCAGCGGATGCGGATGTCCATCCACCGTCACCTGCCGCTCGTTCATCGCCTCCAGCAGCGCCGATTGCGTCTTCGGGGTGGTGCGGTTGATCTCGTCGGCCAGCAGAATGTTGGTGAAGATGGGGCCGCGCTTGAACTCGAAGCGCTCTTCCGAAGTGGAGTACACCGAGATGCCGATGACGTCGCTGGGCAGCATGTCGCTGGTGAACTGCACCCTTCGGAAGTCGCAATCAATGGCCCGCGCCAGCGCGTGCGCCAGCGTCGTTTTGCCCACGCCCGGAACGCCCTCAATCAGCAGATGCCCGCGCGCAAGAATCGCCACCAGCGCCAGCCGCACCACATCGTCCTTGCCTCGGATGATGGTGCGCAGTGCGCGCTCCAGTTCAGCAGCGCGTTGTAGAGTTGTGCCCGATGCTTGCGACATGAATCTTGATTGTATCCGCTGCGCCACGCAAGGCAAGCCTTAATGCCCTGCCGGAGCCCTCGCGCAATGCCGAATCAGTAACTTCCAGGTAGCATTCCGTTGAGCCGCGCAATGCGCTCGGCCGTCGGCGGATGGGTGGAGAACATGCTGCCAAAGCTGAAGCCGCCAATCAGCGGCTGAATAATGTACATGTGCGCCGTCGCCGGAGACACCTGCATCGGAACCCGCACGGCATACAACTCAATCTTCTTCAGCGCGCTGGCCAGCGCCCCCGGATTGCCCGTAAAGTGCGCGCCCGTGGCGTCCGCCTGGTACTCGCGCGAGCGCGAAACCGCCATCTGGATCAGCACCGCGGCAATCGGCGCCAGGATCATCATCGCCAGCGCGGAGATGATTCCTCCGCCGCCATCGCGGTCGCGGCCCCGCCCGCCGCCAAACATCGCCGCCCACCCGGCCATCCGCGCCAGGATCGTCACAGCGCCGGCAAAGGTCGCGGCAATCGAGCTGATAAGAATGTCGCGGTTGCGGACGTGGCCCAACTCATGCGCCAGCACTCCTTCCAACTCATCATCATTCAGCAGATCCAGAATTCCCGCCGTCACCGCCAGCGACGCGTGCTCCGGATTCCTTCCCGTCGCAAACGCATTCGGCGAGCCCGTCGGAATCACAAACAGCTTCGGCATCGGCAGCCCGGTCTTGGCGCACAGCCGCTCCACAATCTGGTAAACCCGCGGCAGTTGCTCGCGCGTTACCGGTTGCGCGCCGCTGGAGAAAATCGCCAGCTTGTCGCTGAAAAAGTACGAACCAAAGTTCATCGCGCCCGCCAGGCACAGCGCCATCACGGCGCCGTTGCGGCCTCCAAGGGCCTGCCCTACAAGCACGACAAAGACGGTCATTGCCGTCAACAGAAAAGCGGTCTTAATGTTATTTCCCATGGCAGTCTATGTAGATGCTAACCCACCCCGCCCGGACGCGCCAATTCCTCCGCCGGGCGCGCAAGCCCCAATAAGCCTCAGCCAAAAAACGATAAGTTCAACTCTGGATTAGTACGCAGCCCGCTCAGGCCGTGCGTTCCGGCGCCAGTTCCAGCACCTCGCCCTCCGGCTCGCCGTGGTAATCGGTAAATCCCGCGGCCAGCGTCTCCGCCAGCGCCGTCGCTTCAAAGAAGCGCGCCTGCGGCTCGCCGGAAAATCCCATCAGTCCTGGCATCGCCGCCGTCAGCCCGGCAAGTCCTGCGTCGATTCTCCCGTGATTCTCAAAGCTCATCTCGCGCACCACTCCGCCTGGATAATCCGTGCACAGCGAGTTCAGCAGCACTCCGCTGCCGCACAGCAGCGCGCTCAGCGAGGCGCTCCTGTGATTCCGCCAGAACAGCACGCCCGCGCCAAACAAAAGCGCGGCCACCGAGTAGTCGGCAACCGCGTGGACTCGCGGACCCAGAACCTTCGGCAGGCGGCTGGAAAAAATCGACGCGCCTTTCTGCAACAACGCCATGGAGCACTCCCTCTGCTAGTGAAGATGCACGGCGGCGGCAAGCCGTCTCGGAAATCCCCTCCCCGACGGAAACTTCCTCCGCAAAAAACAATCGGACCGTCCGCGGACGGCCCGATTGTAGCATCACTATTGCGGCTCTAGTTTGCCTTGCGGTTCAGTGCTCGCTGCAGCGTCTGCTCCAGCGCCGCGCGGGCCTTGTCATACTCTTCAGCCTGAATCTTTCCCTGTTGGCGTTCAATCTCCAGTTGGAAAAGCTCTTCCTTCAGCGCCGCCAGCAGCAGATTGCTGGGCGCGGGCTGCGGCGCGGCGTAGGCAGGCGCAGCGTACTCCGGTGGCACCGCATACGAAGTCGGCGGCGCGGCGGCCCGCTGCTTCGGCGGAGCATAGCGCACCGCGGCCTGCAAGGCAGACGCTTTCCCCGGAGGCGGCAGCGCAGCATCTTCCTCCGCCTCGGCCTGCTTCGAGCGCTCATGCGTCCAGATGCCGCCGCCGATCAGAACCGTCAGCAGCACTCCAAAAATGTACCAGCGATACTTCGCCAACCCGTCCGGCGCGTCAATCGGCTTGCCCAGTCCTCCGCCGGGACGGCTCTCGTCCGCGCCTCCGCCGCCCATCGCGGGCCCGCCGCCCTGCGGAACCTGCGCCTGCTCGTCCTGCATCGTGCCCGTGCCGGAGATCGAGTAGCTCAGGTCCTGCCCCTCTTTCGCGTGGACGCTGACTTCCACCGTTGTGCCCGGCTGATTGTTCATCGCCTGGTACACCTTCGCGTCCTTGGGAGTGAAGCTCATCGTCGTCGGCATCACCAGCACAAAGTGGTCGAACTTCTCTATGAAGCGCGGCGTAAACGACGCCTTCCCGCTGTACGGCAGCTCGTAGGAAACCTGGAAGCGCGTCTCCCCCGGCTTCAGCGCATACGAAAATGCGTAATGATTTTTCTCCTTCGCCGGGCTCGGAGTCGCCGCAATCGGCTGCCCGTTGGGCCCTTGCGCATCTGCCGCCACAATCTTCGCTCCATCCGGCAGCACGAACTCAAACGTCGCTGCCGAGGCCAGCGTGCGCGGCGGGCTGCTCGCGTTCTTCACCGCAAACAGTTCAATCGCCTGCAACGTGGAGCCCTGCGTCTGCAGTTTCACAACGTCGGCTGAGCCGCTGATGCCGTCAATCGAAGGCGCGGCGTCATACACCTCAAGATCGATACTTGTCGATCCAGGCGTAATCATCTTGAAGTAATTGACTCCGCCTTTTTCCGCCCTCGCCAGCCTCGGCCCCTGCGCCGCCGGAGCTTCGATCTTGAAGTGTCCCTGTCCATCCGTCTTCGAGCTGGCAATCTCCGCCATGCCCCCCATCGGATCCACCAGGGTCACGGTCACGCCCGCGCCCGCCTTGCCGCTGGTGCCGTTCATCACGTTGCCGCTGATCGTGTCCGCGAATGCCGCGGCAGCCAGCAGCAGCACAAGCAGAAAAATCTGCGTGGTCCGGATTCCTCGCATTACGCTGTCACCTCCTGGCGGTTGCCGGTTTCGTGCTCAATCTGTTCAATCTCGGCCAGAATGTTTGCTGCCTCCTGCTCCATCGAGTCGCGCATGGAGCTGAAATCTGCGTCGCTCAATTTCCCCGCCTTGTACTCAAAGTTCAAATCGCGCAGATTCTCAAACGTCTGCTCCTTGCGCTCGTACAGAAACGCCAGCCGCGTCTTCTCCACTGCGTGCTCGGTGCGCGATGGCTTGAAGATGTACCAGAAGATGCCGAATGCGAAGATTACGGTTGCAAAGATTTCAAAGCTGTTCGCCGTGCCATCCGGCGCTGCGGCTTGCATTTGCAGTAGGGCGATCACAGGGCTGTCTCCTCGCGCGCGCGGCGGCGGAATTCATCCAGCTCTTCAGGAGCCTGGCCGCCGGAGTTCGTTGGGTTCTTGGGAGTGCGTTTCTTCCATGCCAGCACTACCAGGACAACCGCTCCCAGCGCCGCAAAGAAGATGACCACGGGCATGATCCACGCAACCCGGTTGAAGCCCGTCGTCGTCGGAGCCGACAGCACCGCCGGTCCGTACTTGGCCACAAATCCGGCGAGCACAACATCGTCCTTGTCGCCGCGCGCCATGGAGAGCTTCAGCTCCTGCCGCATCTGCTCTGAGGTCGAGCACCCAACATGGTTGCACTCCAGCAGAACCTGCCCGCAGCCGCACTCGCACATCAGGTTATGGCCCAGCCGGTCAAAGCGCTGGCCCGTCGGATCACCCGTGGCGCCCATCAGTAGCAGGGCGCTCGCCAGTAGCAGCCCGGCCGCCCAGCGGTGGTGCATCGTTCGCGCTAGCCTCATCAATCGTTTCCAGCCTCCACCGGGGAGCCGCGCTCCTCCGCGTCGTCCACCAGCGCCTCCGCCTGTTCGCCGGGAGATTGCCCACGCGGAGCGGGCCGCTGGCTCTTCCCCTCCATGTTCGGTATCAGCGCGATAATCGTTCCCACCAGGATGAAGTGCGCGCCCGCCCAGATCCACCACACCAGCGGATTCAGATGCGCCTTGATAATCGGCCGCCCGTTCTCGGGATTCTTGCCGGTGTACACAAGGTACAGGTCTTCCATGATGGTGGAGCGGTTGGCGACAATCGTGGCCGGCTGCCCGCTCGCCTTGTAGAAGCGCTGCTCGGGATACATGGTCGTAATCTGTTTGCCGGCCTTATAGATGTCCAGGATCGCCCACTCGCTGGAAAAATTCGGCTTGTCGTCCTGCGTATAGGAACGGCAGATAAGCGTGTACGGCCCGATTGCCATCTTGTCGCCGAAGCCCAGTTCCTGCTCGTTGTTCTGGTAGAACGCAACCCCCGCAAAGCCGATCATCGTAACGATCACGCCCAGGTGTACAACGTAGCCGCCGTAGCGGCGCGTGTTGCGCCGCGTCAGTAGATACATGCCGTGGAAGATGTTGCTGCCATTGTGCCGCGCAATCACCTGCCCGCCGCGGATGAATTCGCTTCCGATCGTCGCCGCCACCAGTACCGAGAGCATCACCGTCATCAGCGAGTAGAAATAACTGATCTCAACCCACGGCTTGATCCCGTACACCATCAGCCCCACTCCGGTCGCTGCCGCAATCACCGCCGGAATCAGGAAGTTCTTCCGTATGCTCTCCGCTGAAGTCTTACGCCACGCCAGCAGCGGCCCCACCGCCGTCAGCAGCAGCAGGCACAGCGCAATCGGAATGTTGACCTTGTTGAAGAACGGTGGCCCAACGGTCACCTTGTGTCCCGTCACCCACTCGCTCAGCACCGGGAAGAGCGTGCCCCACAGCACCGCAAACGTAGCCACTAGCAGCAGCACGTTGTTGAACAGGAAGCTCGACTCGCGTGAAACCAGCGACTCCAGCTTGTGTTCACTTTGCAGGTGATTGCGGTTCCGCCAGTAGAAGAACATGCAGGTCGCAAACGTCAGCGCCAGGAAGTAAACAAAGTACGGGCCGATGTCGGACTCGGCAAACGCGTGAACCGAACTCACCACTCCCGAGCGCGTCAGGAAGGTGCCGAAAATCGCCAGCAGGAAGGTGGAGAAGATCAGCCACATGTTCCACACCTTCATCATGCCGCGCTTCTCCTGCATCATCACCGAGTGCAGAAAAGCCGTTCCCGTCAGCCATGGCAGCAGTGACGCGTTCTCCACCGGATCCCAGCCCCACCAGCCGCCCCAGCCCAGAACCTTGTACGCCCAGAACGAGCCGAGGAAGATTCCGCAGGTCAGGAACAGCCAGCCCACCATCGTCCAGCGCCGCGTGATGTGAATCCACTTCTCGCCCGGATACTTCATGATGAGCGCCGCCAGCGCAAAGCAGAACGGCACCGTCATCCCCACATATCCCAGGTACAGCATCGGCGGATGAATCACCATCTCCGGATATTGCAGCAGCGGGTTCAGTCCGTTGCCGTCCGCGGGCAGCGGCCCCGTCGTCAGCGCAAACGGATGCGCCGCAAAATTCACCAGCACCAGGAAGAAGATCTGCACCGCGCTGATTACCACCGAGGCATGGGCCACCAGCCGCGTGTCTACCTTGTGCCGCATCCGCAGCACCAGCCCGTAGGTGGCCAGCAGCCAGCACCAGAAGAGCAGCGAGCCCTCCTGCCCGGACCACAGCGCCGCGAACTTGTACGGCCCTGGCAGCGCCCGGTTCGAGTGCTGCCGGATGTAGGCCAGCGAAAAGTCATTCGTGAAGGCGGAGTAAACCAGCACCGCGGAGGCCGCCGTCACCGTCAGGAAAATCGCGATCCCGGCACGACGCGCCGTCTCGCTCAATCGATCGTCGTTGCGGACAATGGCATACAATCCGACGACGAACGCATAAACGCTCAAAGCGAGCCCGAGCAGTAATGTGAAGCTTCCAATTTGCGGCATTTGTTTGGGGCGTTACAAATCTGGAGCAATTGTGCATGATAACTCGCGACCGGCGCAACCTCGCCAACAGGCCCAAAGCCCTCCGCCATCATGCAGAACTCGATTATTCGATGCTTGAACTACGTAGGTTGATTCCTTTGAACTAAGGCGCGGCAGGATTCATCGGGAATCGTCGGCGCATTGCGCCACCCACCGCCGCGCAAAACTGCTTCCCTGCTTACCGGGCCGGGATGCCCAGTAATCTCCGTACCTCGCCGATCAACTCCTCGGGAGGAAACGGCTTCTGCCGGAAGCTGACGTTCAGCCCCTCGTACTCGTCCTCGATTCCCGGCATTCCGCTGACGACTACCACCGGCATCAGGGGCCGGCTCGTGCGCAGCTCCCGCACCAGTTCGGCGCCCGTCCGTTCCGCCAGGAAGTGGTCGGTGACCACTACCCCGGTTCTCTCTCCGTCGGCGCGCAGCAGAGCAAGCGCGCTCTCCACGCTGCCCGCCGCCTGTACTGCCAGCCCCGCATTGCGCAGAACCATTTCACGGATGCGTAGCTGGCCTGGATCGTCGTCCACCACTAACACTTCGAGCATGAGGGCCCTATGCTTTGTATTTTGCCCGTACTTCGGCTTCCGCGCGGTGCCAGTCCGCCTCGTGCGAGCCATGATCTCCGCCGCGCTCGCAGAAGAACTCGTAAGCCCTCCGGCGAATCTCGTCAAAAAGCTCCGCCACGGGCGGCCGGGTGGTGCGGACCGGCGCGCTCGCGGGCTGGCCGCTTGCTGTAACCGGAGCAGTGCTTGCGATCTTCTCGGCTGTGGACTTCTTCGGCGCTGCGGCCTTCTTGGCTGGACTCTTTTTCGCGGTCGTTTTCTTTGTAGCGGACTTCTCTGAAGACTGTTTTTCCTTAGCCATCCGTATTCACTATCTCCTGGTATTGATTGACGCAGTGCAGGGACCCACCAACCTTTGTTATTACTATACAGCGTGTTTCCTCTGGATCACACCCGCGGCCCCTCCTTTGACCCCTGTTCACACCCGCATATTCATTGATAATTTTTATAACTGCTATGCCGGGTCCAGCCTCCTGCGTTTTCCGCCGCCGGGCCGCCCCCTGCTCAAATCGTACTCACTCTTGTATAGTGTTCCCTTCGGAGGAACGTCATGCACTCGCGCCTGCCCGCTGCGCTGTTCTGCCTTCTGCTTGCCACCCAGCTCATGTCACAGACCGCTGACGTGAAGCCTTCCGCGCCCAACCCGAAATTCGATCAGCTTGCCGCGCAGTTCATGTATGACTCGCTCCTGCTCTCGCCCGTCGGCGCATCCCAGGCCGGATACCACAAGTACACCGATCCCAAAACCGGCGAGACCATCGAGCTTGACGCGCAGCTCGACGATCTCGGGCCGCAGGGCTCCGGCGCGCAGCGCGCCTTCTACCGCAAGTGGCGCGAAACCTTCCGCGCCTTCAACGGCAGCACCCTCAGCAAGGAGCAGAACGCGGACCTGCAACTCATCGCTGATCAGATCGGCTTCTCTCTCCTTGAGTTGGAAAAGATCCAGAGCTATCGCCGCGATCCCACAACCTACGTCGAGCTCATCGGCAACGCGCTCTTCCTGCCCATGACGCAGAGTTACGCTCCTGCCGAGGTGCGCATGGGACATGTGCTGTCCCGCATGGAGCAGATTCCGCGCGCCCTCGAGCAGGCCAAGCAGATGCTCGCAGATGGCGATCCCATCAAGACCTCCACCGCCATCGAGGAGAACCTCGGCAACATCGATCTCATCCAGCACACCGTGAAGGCCGCCATTCCCGCCGGCTCACCCCTGGAAGCCCGTTACAACGCAGTTGCGCCTAAGGCCGTCGCCGCCTTGCAGGATTTCTCCACCTTCCTGCACGATGTCTACGGCAAGCGCATCACCCGCGTCACCTGGCGGCTCGGCAAGATTCTCTACGCCGAAAAGTTCCGCTACCTCATGGAATCCTCCATTACCCCGCAGCAGGCGCTCGCCGCCGCCGAGCAGGAGATGATCGAAGTCCGCGCCGACATGCTGCGCCTCGCCGAGCCCATGCATAAACAGATGTACCCCGCGCACGGCGAGCACTCGGACCTCCAGGGCGAAGCCCGCGAGAATCTGATCATCGGCGAAGTCCTCTCGCGCATCGCCGACGAGCACGTCAAGCCCGCCGACTTGCAGCGCCACATCGAGGGCGACCTCGCCGGCATCATCGACTTCATCCGCCAGAAGAAGATTGTCGCCCTCGGTCCCCGAAACAATCTGAAGGTGATTCCCACCCCGCCCTTCATGCGCGGAACGTATTCCGTCGCCGGCTTCCACAACCCTCCGCCTCTTGAACCCACCGACGAAGCGCAGTACTGGGTCACGCCCATTGATCCCTCAACGCCGCCTGAAAAAGCCGAGTCCAAGCTGCGCGAGTACAACAACTACACCCTCAAGTGGCTCACCATTCACGAAGCCCTGCCCGGACACTACGTGCAGTTCGAGCACGCCAATGACGTGCAGCCCGAGTCGCGCCGCCTCCTGCGTTCCCTGCTTGGCAACGGCGCCTATATCGAAGGATGGGCCGAGTACATTGCTCAGATCATGATGGATGAGGGCTATCTCAACAACGATCCTAAATTCCGCCTCGTCATGCGCAAAATCCGCCTCCGCGTGCTCGCCAACACCATCATTGATATCCGCCTCCACACCCTGGAAATGTCCGACGCCGAAGCCATGGATCTGATGACCAAGCGCGCTTTCCAGACCCAGGCCGAGGCCGAAGGAAAACTCCAGCGCGCCAAGCTCACCTCCGTGCAGCTTGTCACCTACTACGTGGGACTCCATGACTGGCTCGCCCTGCGCAAGGAGTACCAGGCAAAGGCCGGGGCTTCCTTCACCAACGCGGAGTTTCACAACCGCGCGCTCAATGAAGGTGCGTTGCCCATCCCGCTGCTGCGCGGCATTCTGTTGTCGAAGGATTAACCCGGAGGATTAGAACGTGACCGCGGCTGGTTCGTGGCAGGCATTCGCCGCCTGGCGGAATGCACGCTCCAGCCGCAACGATGCTCCCTCGTCGCCGTCGAGCTGAAGCGTGAACGAATCCTCCCGCTTCTCGCCCGCGCTCGTGCAGTCGACGACGATTCCTTCCCTTGTCTTCTTCGTGCAGGTCGAGACCGAGGAAATGCACTTCTCGTGTCTGGCGCAACCCAGCACCAGCCAGTTATTCTGCCGGTCAATGTCGTGGGGCTCCAGCGCGCCCAGCGAAAACCTCACTCTGTCCGTGCGTGTCACGGGTTCGCCGAGGTTGTTCACTACCCGAACCGTAAACTCGGCCCGGCACCCTGAGATCGCGTCCAGCCGCGTGCTCCAGTGATAGGCTTCCTTCCCCAGCACGCGCTCGCCATGGCTCTCCAGCTCTGTCCGGATCTTCGACTCCAGCTCTTCGCTCGCGGAGCGCGCCGGGTCCTGCGCTGGCAGTGCAAGCAGCAGCGCGGCAAAGCACGGCATGGCTAAGGCAATCCAGCAGGAGCGGCTCATGGTCTCCGTAAAACCCCGGGCGAGTCTCCCCATAAGGTAACCGACTCTCGGCATGCGCGGTAGAGTTTCGCGAGGGAGTTGAACCTTTGCGGCCTGGCCAGGTTACTGGGGCGTCTGGAGCCGGTTACGGAAACCGCGCACCGGCGTTGAAACGGCACGGCATCAGCCGTGCCGTGGGTGCGGCATACAATTTGGACTTTAGCCCTGTGGGCAAGCCGTCCCGCTTCCTGAACAGCATCCCTGCGCTCGGCCTCTATGCCGTGCAGGCGAACTCCGTCATCGCCTTCAGATGCGTGGTAAGCGTGAAGAGCCCGTTCGGCTTTGAGCAATAGCCCTGAAATACCTGGAATTTTTCCTTGGCAATGTCCATGCTGCCGGAGAACAAAAGCTTCGGAATGTTCGGCTTGATGCGGCCCATCTCCTGCGCCACCTCATCTCCGTTCATTCCCGGCATCTCGTAGTCAAGTACCACGGCGTCCACCGGACAGGCTGCAAACGCTTCCAGGGCGGCCCGGCCGTCATTGGCCGCCAGCACCCGGTATCCTTTATGCTCCAGCGCCATCCGCATCAGATCCAGAACACTCTTGTCGTCGTCCACGCACAAAATTAGTGGTTTGTAGAGCTCTCGCTGGGTCAACATGACTTTACTGCTCCCTTCAACTGCAACTGCCTTGTGCGTCATCAGAGTGCATTCCTCGCGCCAATCCCGCCGCATGGCCCTCGGCCTCGACAATCCCATGCCAGAGCAGAAGTTAGCCGCATCCTCCCCGCCGGCCCAATGCCCTGCCGCCATGAACTCTCCGGGTAAAAGCTACAACTCCGGGTGTTCCTTACACAGCACTTTTCGGCCACTTCCTTCTCTGGAAGTGTTCTCCCGCGCCATCGGTGACCGTGCTCACTGCCAAAAGCGCCATTCCTGCGTATGATGAGAGATAAGCGAATCAACCGAGTCCGCTTCTGCCGTGAATCTCCCCCTCCGGCACGCGAGCGGCTCCTCACAGAAGGGCGCATTCATGAATCAGGATTCCGGACGGTACGTGGTTTCGATCCAGGCACAGTCTTTCCGTAAGAAGACGCGCTATCACTGGATGATTTGCTGGGAAAACAATCCCGACGTTCTCGTCTCTTGGGGCCATGCCCCAACCCAGGAACTTGCTGAAAACGAAGCCCGCAACGAGGTCAATGACCTTACCAGCGGACTCACCCAGGGCGGGCGCGTCGCTGGCACAAGCTACTCTGCCATTCACCACTGCTGAGTAGCTTCCGGCTCCGTTCCGTTTTCTTGACTGGCGTGGGGAGAGCTGTTCGCCTCCCCGCCGCCGCGACTCGTTGTTCTTTCCTTTGACTACTCCATCACCCGCACTTCAATTCCAGACGCATGCCCGCGCTCGCGGTAAACCCGCTCGGTCGCCTTCTGGAAATCCTCCGGCTTCGCCTTCGGAATGTCCACAAAGCTCTGTGGATTCAAATCGATCAGTGGAAACCACGAGCTCTGCACCTGCACCATGATGCGATGGCCGCGCCGGAAGGTGTGATTGATGTCCGGCATCGTGAAGTCGATCTCCTCTACCTTGCCCGGAGTCATCGCCTCGGGCTTCTCAAAGCTGTGGCGGAACTTGCCCCGGAACGGCTCGCCGCGTATCAACTCCTCCCAGCCCGCCAGGTCCGTCTCCGGAACCCCCACATCCCTGACGCCGCGGCGGTGCTGCTCCTCCAGTTCCTTCTGCGGATAAACGTCAATCAGTTTGACGATGAAGTCTGAGTCCGTTCCGGTCGTCGAGACAAACAGCTTCGGCGCAACCGCTCCCGCCATCGTCACATCCTCTTCCAGAACCTCGCTCTGGTACACCAGCACGTCCGGACGAGTCTCGGCAAAACGCTGGTCGCTGACCATGTATTCCTGTGGAACGTCCAGCGTCTCGTATCCCACGTAAGGCACCGGGCGCGCCGGATCGCTCACATACTCGTCAAAGCCCTCGGCGCTCGCCGGAGCCTCAAAGCTCAAACTGCCCTTCGCTTGCAGGTAGAGCATCCGCTTCGCCGCCTTCGCCGGAGGCCACGCGTCATACTTGCGCCACACGTTCGTTCCTGTCTCAAACACGTAGGCCTTGGGCAGCTCTTCCACCTGCTTGCCCTTCAGGTACTTCTCAAAGAACGGCAGCAGAATGTGCGCCCGGAAGAACTCGGCGGTGTTCTGTGAAAAGTCCACGTTGCCCAGCTTGCGCCCGTCCAGCCGCGCCCACCCGCCATGCACCCACGGCCCCTCCACCAGCAGGTTCACCGTGTTCGGATTCAGATCGCCAATTGCCTTGTATAGCGAGAGCGGCCCTTGGAGGTCTTCGGCGTCGTACCAGCCTCCCACGGTCAGCACCGCGCAATGTACGTTCTTCATCCGCGGAGCCAGGTTGCGCTCCTTCCAGTAGCCGTCGAAGGTTGAGTGAATCAGTTGATCGTTCCACAGCGGGTTCGCCCCCTTCAGATACTTGCGGTCGAGCTCTTCCAGGCTCCCGGCCTTCAGAAAAAACTCGTAGCCGTTGCTGGTGCCGTAATGAATTCCGCCGCCGCCCGGCTCCTGCGTTGGATTCCTCTGCGGCAGGAAGGACGTGTAGAAGTTGAAGTTCGCCGCCAGCATGAAGGCGCCGCCGTGGTAGGCGTCATCGCCGTGGTACAGATCCACCATCGGAGCCTCGGGCGAGGCCGCCTTAATTGCCGGATGCGAATCGATGATGCTCGCCGCCGTGTAAAAGCCCGGATACGACACGCCCCAGATGCCAACCTTGCCATTGTTGTTCGCTACGTTCTTCAGCAGCCAGTCGATGGTGTCGTGCATGTCCGTGGACTCGTCCACGTCCTTCGGCCCCTTGTTTTCCCGGTAAGGAGTCTCTTCGATGAACATGCCTCCGCTCATATTGCGGCCGCGCACATCCTGCGACACAAAAATGTAGCCGGCGTTCATCAGCTCCTGCGGGGCCAGCCGCGCGGGATAATTCTCTTCCCCGTACGGAGCCACGCTGTAGGGCGTGCGGTTCATCAGGAACGGCCACGCCTGCGACTGATCCTTGGGGACGTACACCGCAGTAAACAGTTTCACCCCGTCGCGCATCGGAATCCGGTACTCGAACTTCGTGTAGTGTTCGCGCACCTCGTAGGCGGGCTTCTCGTTGTCGGCGGCAACCGCTGAAATCGTGCACACAAGCAGCAGGAAAAAAACGGACAGCTTCGTCCCCGGAACTTTACGCAACATTCACCTCTTTGATCTTGGGTTTTGCGATTTTGGATTCTTCCGCAAGTGCCGCAGGCAGGCGCAACCTTCAGTCAACCTGGTGCTTGGCCGTGTAGCCTTCGCGTGAGAGCACCTGGTACTTCAGCTCCTTGCCCTTCTGGTCTTTCACAATCAGCGGCTTGTCCGAACCCGGCTGCACAACTTCCACCTTCAGCTTGCGGTAGCTGCCATCCAGCTTGGCGTTGGTCGGGCGGTAGGTCAGCGTGTACTGGTTGCGCACGGTCGCGCCGATCAGCCGGAAATCCTCCGGCAGCTCGGCCTCAAAACGCGGGCTGAACCAGCGTCCGCCGGTCATCTTGGCGAAGGTGTTCATCTGGTTGTCGCCTTGCAGAAAATCCATCTCGCGCATCTGCGCCCGCATTCCCGAGCCCCCCAGCGCTTCCATCCTCGTCCGCCACAGGAATCCCGTGCTGATCGCATAGATGGTCACATTCGGCGTGGCCTTGACCTTCTTCATAACCTTGTCGAAGGTCATCTTGCTGAAGGTGTCAACCCCGCTGCTGATGAGGATGATCTCCTTGCGTCCGTCGATCCGCTCCAAGCGGTCCAGCGTGTCATAAAGCGCATCAAAAAGGTTCGTCTCGCTGAACCCCGGAATGCGCAGCGTGTTCAGCGCGCCATAAATCGCCTGCTTGTCGGAAGTGAAATCCACCAGGATGCTCGGCTTCATGTCGTAGCTGATCACCGAGACATAATCGTTCTTCTGCATCTGGTCGGTGAAGGCATACGAAGCGCGCAGCGCGTCATACAGAAACTGCCTTCGGCTCGCCTGGAAGGCCGGCGTCGAGGCGAACTCCACCAGCAGCACCGCCGTAAAACCCGCCTTGGTCAGCCCAAAGCTCTGGATCGGCTGCACCACGTTGTCCTCAAGCACGCGGAAGTGTTCCTTTTGCAAGCCCGGAATAAACTGCCCGTCCTTGGTCAGGACCAGCGCGTCCACCGAAACCAGCGGAACATCCACATTGATCGAGTAACTCGGCATTCCCTCCGTCGGCTTCGGCGCCGGAGGCGGAGCGGGCCTGCTCTGCTGTTTGTCAGGACTGACCTTGGGGATCGCGTACGGCCCCGTGTCGCTGTCAGGCCCCCCGGCCTCGATTGGCGGCTGCTGCTTCGGGGGATTCGGATTCTGCTGGCTTGTCGCGTCCGGCGAAGTGGTCCCGCCCTGCGCCCGCATCGTCGCGGGCACGGCCATCAGGCCGCCAAGCAAAATCAGCAGCGCCACACACCACTCCGGAGTGCGTCTTGCGCTCCCGGAAGTAAGGCTCTTGGACTCAAACATGAGGTGTGCTTCTCCGGCGGACTCCGGCAGAGTCTTTGTCAGTATAGATGCACATCCTGAAAATTTTGCAATTCCATCCGCGTTTCCATTCATCGCGTTCGGAAAGCAAAATAAGTGCCACCCAGCCGGCGGAACTGACGAGCCCTCCACGCCGTCAACCATGGACTACTAGGGCAATCCTTGAAAAACGAAAGTTTACTGATTCGCCAATCGTTCGGCAAGGTGCAGAACGATTGACAAAAAAGTAACGAAGCCGTCCGCAACGATTATCCTGAAAGTAAATGGCTTCACAAATTTTCATACACTTAGAGGGATCGCGCAGCGCTCGCTCTGCTACTCTTGCCCCGTAATCAGTACTGCATTTTGTGCTGCATGGAAGTCTCGCGATGAGCAACCTGATGCAACCGGCGATGCTTCGAGGAGGACGCTAATGGCGGTGTTGCGCCTCATCGCCTGGATCGTCTGCGGCATTTACTCCACCATTCCCGCCTACTGGATTGTGGTGCACGCCTTCGCCCCGCGCTGGCGGATGGCGCGCTTCAAGCTGAAATTGCTGGCTCCGCTGTGGGTCCTGATGTGGTGCGCCGCATGGGCCGCGTCCTATCCGTGGCGCGAGGCCGTGCTCTACCGCAATGCCGGAACATGGGTGGCCGCTCCGCTGTTGTGGGCGGTGTCTGTATTCATGTATGTCAATGGAGGGCGCGAACTGACCTTCATGCGACTCATCGGCCAGCACGAGTTGGAGCCGGAGAAGCATCCAAAGATGCTGATCACCTTCGGCGTGCATCGCCTGGTGCGGCACCCTCTGTACCTCGGCCACTTCTGCACGATGCTGGGCTGGGCTCTTGGCGCGGGGACGATCGCATGCTTCGCGCTCTTTGCCGGCGCGGTGGCGAGCGGCGCAGTCATGATCCGCCTGGAAGAACGCGAACTGCACGCCCGCTTTGGAGCTGCGTGGGAAGAGTACTGCGAGCACACGCCCGCGATTTTTCCGGTGCCGAAAGACTGAGTCCGCTACCAGGGCTTGAGGCGATGAAAGAAGCGCTTCAGCTCCGGGCTGAACTCGCGCAGCAGATTGATGCCAACGTCTTCGCCCAACTGCGCGTGCCCCATCTGCACGCCCTGCACCAGAGGCGCGTACTGCGCTGGATACCAGGTGGTGACGAACATCGACGCGCCGTAATCGCCAACGATGCGCGGCATGTCCAGATGCAGACGACCGCTGCCGTCATAGGCGAGGAAGGTCATCTTGACCGCGTTTCCGGCGCGATGCCAGACACCGCTGCAACGGCAGTGGAAGTAGCGCGGGTCCAAGCCCAGGGCCGCGTCGCCGGCTTCGTGGATTCCTTCTTCCATCACAAGCAATGCAGTGGAGGTTCCCTCGCGCTTGCCGTAGCCTCCGAAGTTGCGGGCCCATCCTTCAGGCTCACCGGCGATCCATTGGACGCCGGAGGTCGCAGCGGACTCGTAGTAGGTGGTGGGCGATGTGAGGTAGCCCTTGAAGAACAGGCTCGCGCGCTGCTCTCCGGTCAGCGGGGCGAAGCCCGTTTCACCGGGTTGAGGCGCTGCGGGAAGCACGACCGGCAGGCTGTTGACCAGAGGCGAATCGGCCAGCACGGCGGCCGGCTGCGCGAACGCCGCCGCGCAAAACACAAAGCACGCGAGGCAGCAGAAGACGCAACCCCTCACGCGTCCCGCCACGCGGGCGAGCGCGGATTCCAGGGCGCATCCAACCCTGCGCCGGGGCGCGGACGTTCGCGTGTTGAGGCTGCGGTCAATGTGCATGAGTGAGCCGCTCCAATGCTTCCTTGAGGCTGATTGCCTTTTTCTCGTCAAAGATCCCCTCGGCGCGCCAGAGTATGCTTCCATCGCGGTCCAACAATAAAACGTGAATTTGATTTTCGTCCGCAATCCCCAGCGCGGCGCGAAACGGCCCTTTGTCAAGATACAGCGTAATGGTGTGCTCGCGCTGCTGTTGGCTGGAAATTCCGCCGCGCATCCCGTTCTCAATGAACCAGCGGGCCACGGGATTGACGCGCGCGATGACCGGCAACTCGTAACAGCGGAGAGCCGGGTCCGCGTCCTCAAACTGCTTCAAGTGTTTCAGCCAGGTGTCCACATCTTTCTGCTGCTGCCGCTGGAATGCGATCAGCACCAGGTTGCGCTGCCCCAGGAAATCCCGCGGCAATGTCACTGGGCGCTTCGCCAGATCTACCGCCGCTACCTGGGGAAAACGGAGATTTTGATCCGCAGCTTTCAGTGACTTTGACACATCGACCGCGCCCACGCCAGCAAATAGCGCCGTCGCCAGCAGAGCGGGCCAAACGAAGGGCCACAACACTTTCATGAATTTCTCTCCGCGGCCCCGGACGGGCAAAGTGTGGAGCGGCGCAGCGGCGGCAGCCTGCTCTGCTCCTATAATAGATACATGCGCTTTGAGCTTTTCATCGCCGCCCGTTACCTCCGCGCCAAGCGCCGCCAGGCGGTGATCGGAGTGATTACCGCAATCTCCATCCTCGGAGTTGCAGCCGGAGTCGCTTCCCTCATCATAGCGCTCGCCATCAACAACGGCTTCCGCCAGGACTTGCAGGAGCGGCTGCTGGGCTCAACTTCGCATGTGAACCTGATGCGGGTGGAGAACGACGGCATCCACGACTGGGCCGCCCTGCAACAACGGCTGGAGAAGCTTCCCCACGTGCAGGCCGCAGCCCCGGCGATCTACGAGCAGGTGCTGATTTCACGCGGCGCACGCGCCGGAGGCGCGGTGCTGAAGGGGATTGTTCCCTCCCGCGAGCGGCGGGTCACGTCGCTGCTGGAGACGGTACACGAGGGCAGCGCGCAACCGTTGGCGGAGGCGCAGGCGCGCGCGGACGAGGCAAACCATTCCACCGCTCACCCCGCAAAGCAGACAACGCCACAGGACGCCGACCCCTCTTCGCTGCAAGGGGCGGCCGACCGCGTGGCGGCGATGCCGCCGATTGTGCTGGGCAGGGATCTGGCGCAGACCCTGGGCGCAAACGTTGGCTCGGTGGTGCTGGTGACCAGTCCGCAGGGAGAGCTGACGCCCTTTGGCATGGTGCCGCGCTATATGCGCTTCAAGGTTGTGGGAGTCTTCCAGTCCGGCTTTTACGACTACGACTCGACGTGGGCGCTGTGCTCGCTGGGCGATTCACAGCGCCTCTTCAGCCTTGGCGATATTGCCAGCGTGCTGGAATTCAAAGTTGACGACATCTACAACGCGGCGGCCATTGGCAACCAGATTGAAGCGGCGGCGGGCAAGGGCTTCCAGACGACGAACTGGATGGAGCAGAACCGCGCGCTCTTCCGCGCCCTCCGATTGGAGCGGGTGGTCACGTTCATCACCATCGGGCTGATCGTATTTGTGGCCGCGCTGAATATTCTGATCTCTCTGATCATGATGGTGATGGAAAAGACGCGCGACATCGCGGTGCTGGTTTCGATGGGCGCGCGAAGGCAGCAGGTGCGGCGCATCTTCATCTGGCAGGGATTGCTGATCGGGCTGATTGGCACGGGGCTGGGACTGATCGTGGGCTACACGGTGGCGACCCTGGCCGGGCGCTACCACTGGATTTCGCTCTCGGCAGAGGTCTATGCCATCGACTATGTTCCGTTTGTGCCGCGCGCGATTGACGCGCTGCTGGTGGCGGCGGTTTCCCTGGCGATCAGCTTCATCGCCACGGTGTATCCGTCCCAGTCGGCGGCGCGGGTGCTTCCGGCGGAGGCGCTGCGCTACGAGTAGGGCGTGAGTCCAATTCGAACTAGGGAGACAATCTCCACCATCTAAGTGGGTTTTGGGACGCAACAGGAAGGCACGAAGTTGGCAACATCGTGCTCTAATTGATACGTGAGCTGCCAACGTTTTTGGGCAGCGTGGTAACGAGAAAAACCTTAGCCCGGAGGATTTTGAATTTGCACCAGAAGGAACACGAGGTGCATCCAATGAACAACGACGAGATCCTCCGAGTCGAGGCTCTCCGCAAGGTTTATCGTTCTGGCACCACGGACCTTGTGCTCTTTGACAACCTGTCTTTCCGGGTTCCTGAAGGTGAGATGCTGGCGATTGTTGGCCAGAGCGGGGCGGGCAAATCATCGCTGCTGCATATTCTAGGGGCGCTGGATACGGCAAGCTCCGGTGAGGTGTACTTTGCCGGAACCAAGCTGAGTTCGCTGGGCGAAGAAGCAGCGGCAGAGTTCCGGAACCGCCAGATTGGGTACGTTTGGCAATTCCACTACCTGCTGCCTGAGTTCACGGCCTTGGAGAATGTGGCGATGCCGCTGTATCTGCGCGGCGAAAGCCGCCGCAAGGCCGAGGCGGAAGCCGCAAGGTGGCTGGAGGAAGTGGGACTTGGCGACCGCGGGCATCACCGCTCGGGCGAGCTTTCCGGAGGCGAGCAGCAGCGGGTATCACTGGCGCGCGCCCTGGTAACGGCCCCCAGAATGCTACTAGCGGATGAACCGACCGGCGATCTGGATAACCGCACGGCGGATTCAGTCTTCGAATTGATCGCCAGGCTCCATGCCGATTACAGGCTGACGTCGATCCTGGTGACTCATAATCTTGGGTTTGCGGGCCGATGTAACCGCATATTGTCTTTGCAGGGCGGAACGGTTCACGAGATATTGCCCGAGTCTTTGCCACCCGCGCCGGGTTAATTTCCTTAGCTTCGGCCGCGGATTAGTGGCATAGTGGGCGTTACACTCCAACGAACCTTGGGAAGACGCATTGCAGGGCTGGCCGCCACTTTTCGCGGCGCAGAGACAGGTGGAGGAGTTTTTTCCGGCGGGCTGCAAGGCCAGCCGGTGGAATTACGGATTCGGATTCTTTGGCGGTTCCCGGGGAGCTGGATTTCCGGTGGGCCTTGGGGTGAAGCAGGGAGAAGGTTTCCCGTCACCGGTAATGACCGGGGCGGAGAAGCGGGGAGACTTGAAATGTTCGAACGGTACACCGAAAAAGCAAGGCGCGTGATCTTCTTTGCACGTTATGAAGCCAGCCAGTTTGGCTCTCCGTATATTGAAACGGAGCACCTTCTGCTCGGTCTGCTGCGCGAGGACAAAGCGCTGACCAACCGCTTCCTTCGCCAGCACTCGTCGGTGGACTCCATCCGCAAGCAGATTGAAGCCCACACAACTGTCCGCGAAAAGGTTTCGACCTCCGTGGACCTGCCGCTCAGCAATGAGTGCAAGCGTGTTCTGGCCTACGCCTCGGAAGAAGCCGAGCGCCTGAGCCACAAGCACATTGGCACCGAGCACCTGCTGCTGGGCCTGCTGCGCGAAGAGAAGTGTTTTGCGTCGGAGATCCTGGCCGAGCGCGGACTGAAGCTGGCGGCGATTCGCGAGGAATTGCAGCGCACCACGCAGGAGAAGGTGCAGCAGCAGCCGCAGCGGGCCGCCAATCGCGAGAGTTCGCTGCTGGCGGAGTTCTCGCGCGACCTGACCCAGGCGGCGATGGAAAACCAGCTTGATCCGCTGGTGGGCCGCGACGGCGAGGTGGACCGCACGATTCAGATTCTGTGCCGCCGCACCAAGAACAACCCAGTGCTGATCGGCGAACCCGGCGTGGGCAAGACGGCCATCGTCGAGGGACTGGCGCAGCGCATTGCGGACGGCGAGGTTCCATCCTTCCTGGCTGACAAGCGCGTGCTGGCGCTTGACCTTTCGCTGATTGTTGCCGGAACCAAGTATCGTGGACAGTTTGAAGAGCGGCTGAAGACCATCATGAAGGAGCTGATTGAGAATCAGAACTCGATCATCTTCATCGATGAGCTGCACACGCTGGTGGGCGCGGGTTCGGCGGAAGGCTCGCTCGACGCGGCCAACATCCTGAAGCCTGCATTGTCGCGCGGCGAGATTCAATGCATTGGAGCCACGACTCCGGGCGAGTACAGGAAGTCAATTGAGAAGGACCGTTCGCTGGAGCGCCGCTTCCAGTCGGTCAAGGTTCCGCCGCCGAACGAGGTGGACTCGATCAAAATCCTGATGGGCATCAAGGACCGCTACGAGAAGTTCCACGCCGTCAGCTACACCGACGAGTCGATCAACTACGCGGTCTCGCACTCGAACCGGTACATCCCGGATCGCTTCCTGCCGGACAAGGCCATCGATTTAATCGATGAAGCAGGGGCTCGCGTCAAACTGCGCCAGTCTGCCCTGCCGGAAGAGATTACCGAAGTGCAGAAGCGCATCAAGTTCATTGTTCATCGCATGGAAAACGCGATTGCGAACCATGAATTCGAGAAGGCCCGCTTCTACTCGGACGAGGAGCGCAAGGAGCGCGAAAACCTGCGCGTTCTGCGCGAGAAGTTCCACCTGGACGAGAGCGCCACGGGCATTGTGCAGCGCGAGGACATTGAAGAAGTGGTCTCCCGCTGGACCGGTGTTCCGGTGGCGGCGATCAAGGAAGAAGAATCGCAGAAGCTGCTGCGGATCGAAGAAGAGCTGCACAAGCGCGTGATCTCGCAGGAGAAGGCAATTTCCGCACTCGCAAGGGCCATCCGGCGTTCGCGCGCGGGATTGAAGAATCCGGCGCGTCCGATCGGTTCGTTCCTCTTCCTTGGGCCGACGGGCGTTGGTAAGACGGAAGCGGCGAGAACGCTGGCGCAGTTCATGTTCGGCAGCGAGAAGAGCCTGATACGCTTCGATATGTCGGAGTACATGGAGAAGCATTCGGTCAGCAAGTTGATCGGTTCGCCTCCAGGATACGTGGGTTACGAAGAAGGCGGGCAGTTGACTGAGCGCGTGAAGCGTGCGCCGTATTCGGTGGTGCTGCTGGATGAAATTGAGAAGGCACACCCGGATGTGTTCAACATCCTGTTGCAGGTTTTTGAAGACGGACAGTTGACGGACGGCCTCGGGAATACCGTGGACTTCAAGAACGTCATCCTGATCATGACCTCCAACATTGGCGCGCGGCACATGATCAAGCGCGAGGGACTCGGCTTCTCGTCCAACAAGGAAGAGAACATCAGCGACAAGGTAGAGGAGATGGTGAAGAGCGAGGTCAAGAAGACCTTCAATCCCGAATTCCTCAACCGCCTTGACGAGGTCGTGATCTTCAACGCCCTCAGCGAACACGACCTGATCCAGATCGTGGAGCTGATGGTGACGCAACTGAACCACAACCTGGCGCAGAGAGCCATCACGATCACGGTGACGGAAGACGCGCGGAAGTGGATTCTGGAGAAAACCATCACGGACCGCAGTTACGGAGCACGTCCGCTGCGCCGCGCCCTGCAGAAGTACGTGGAGGATCCGCTGTCAGAGGCGCTGATCCAGGGCAGCATCAAGATGCGTCCGGCCTTTGTCGAGGTCTATCTCGACAACAATCAACTCTTCTACCGCGAGGTAGGCGAGGAGAAGACAGACGGCGCATTGCTGATGAACTAACGCAGATTGCAAGAGAACAGGAAACGCCTCCGGCCAGCCGGGGGCGTTTTTCTTGCTGCTTTTTTCTGCTGCATAGTTGAGGGCGAGTCTGATTTCCACACTTCATTTTTGAACCCTCCTGCGCTGCCGGCTCATCTAGTAGATATGCAACTGCTCGTATATTCTGCTCCGTGGTGCGGCGATTGCCGCGAAGCAAAACGCTTTCTGGACAAACACCAGATTGCCTACAAAGAGATCAACATTGAGACCACGCCCGGCGCGGCCGACGATGTTGTCCGCAACACCGGCAAGCGCGCGATACCGCAGTTTGTGGTTGACGGCAAATGGGTGCAACCCTACCGCCCCGGCCAGGGATTCCTCTACGACGAGATGAGCGAGTTGCTGGGCATCGCCAAGAATTCGTAAGCACGGGTTAAAGATTCACCTGCAAAGAACCGATAGAGATTGCATGGCCGGTATACCTTTTCCGCCGGGGCAAGCCAAATAGAGAAGAGGACCTCCTGTTGAGGCCGGGTCACCCCGGCCTTATTTTTTTGCCCGCCGCAAAATCCAAGCGCTCGCGCCGCCGTTGTTACAATTAGGTAGTTAGGTCCCGACTTAGAGAGTTTGGTAAGGAGTACGCCTTGATCCCACGTTATACGCGCCCCGAGATGGGCCAGGTTTGGAGCGACGAAAACAAGTTCCGCACATGGTTGCAGGTGGAAGTGGCGGCGAGCGAGACTCTCGCCGAAGCCGGCATCGTCCCCAAGTCCGCAGCCCGCGCCATCCGGGTGAAGGGCGCGGCGTTTGAAGTCGCACGCATTCACCAGGTGGAGGCCGAGGTAAAACACGACGTCATCGCGTTTACCACGGCAGTGGCGGAGAAAGTTGGTCCGGAGTCGCGCTGGCTGCACTACGGACTCACCTCGAACGACGTGGTGGACACCGCGCAGGCCTTGCTGGTGCAACAGGCCTCGGTTTTGCTGCGCGCCGACATTGAGAAATTCCTGGTGGTGCTGAAGCGGCGGGCGCTGGAGTTCCAGAACACTCCGCAGATTGGCCGCACGCACGGCGTACACGCGGAGCCGATCACCTTTGGGCTGAAGATCGCGAACTGGCACAGCGAGATGCAGCGCAACCTGGAGCGCTTCGACTTCGCCACGGAACAGATGCGCGTGGGCAAACTAAGCGGCGCGGTAGGCAATGGCGCGCACCTCGATCCGAAATACGAGGAGTTGATCTGCGAGCGGCTGGGGCTGGCTCCGGCGGCGGTTTCATCGCAGGTAATCCAGCGCGACCGGCACGCCTTCTACGTGGCGACGCTGGCGGTGGTGGCCTGCACGCTGGATAAGATTGCAACAGAGATCCGCCACCTGCAGAAGACCGAAGTGCGCGAGGCGGAAGAGTTCTTCAGCGAAAAACAGAAGGGCTCTTCGGCGATGCCACACAAGCGGAATCCCATCACCTGCGAGCAGATCTCCGGATTGTCACGCGTGATCCGCGGCAACGTGCAGCCGGCATTTGAAGACGTTGCGCTGTGGCATGAGCGCGACATCTCGCACTCATCGGTAGAGCGCGTGATTCTACCGGATTCGACGATCCTGCTGGACTACCTGCTGGCGAAGACCACGAACCTTGTGGATACGATGCTGGTCTATCCGGAGCGCATGTTGCGCAATTTGCACTCCACCGGAGGGCTGGTCTTCAGCGGCCAGTTGCTGCTGGACCTGGTGGAGGCCGGAGTTCTCCGCGAAGACGCCTACCGGATTGTGCAGCGCAACGCGATGCAGGCATGGCGTGAGGAAAAGAATTTCCGCGAGCTAGTTTCGGCCGATCCGGAGATTACCTCGCGGGTGGCGAAGAAGACGCTGGACCGGGCTTTTGACCTGAAGCGCCAGTTGCGAAATGTGGATACGATCTTCAAGCGCGTTTTTCCGAAGGTAAAATCTGCTCCGGTGAAGCGCCGCACGCCATCCAAGGCAAAGAAGCGGCGTTAGCGCGCGGTTGGCGGCACGATTATGCAGGGCGCGGCACACCGTCGCGCCTTTGTTTCCCGGTTGGCGCAGAAAAGCAGCCGTGCAGAACGGCAATAGGCAGTAACATAGTCGATCAGCATGACTCCACTTCTTGACGGAATTCATTCTCCCGCGGACGTAAAGCGCTTGACGCTGGCCGAGCTGAACCAGCTCGCCGAGGAGATTCGCGGCGAATTGATCACGGTGCTGGCGCGCACCGGAGGCCATCTTGGTCCGAACCTGGGCGTGGTTGAGCTGACCATCGCAATGCACTATGTGTTTGAGACGCCCAGCGATCACTTTCTCTTCGATGTGAGCCACCAGGCGTATGTACACAAGCTGCTGACGGGACGGCGCGACCGCTTTGCCACCATCCGCACGCCGGGCGGACTGAACGGCTTTGCCCTGCGCACGGAGAGCCCGCATGACTGCTACGGCGCGGGACACGCCGGCACTGCGCTCTCAGCCGCCCTGGGAATTGCCGTGGCGCGCGACAAAATGGGCGGCAAGGAACACGTTGTCGCGCTCGCCGGAGATGCGGCATTCACCTGCGGCATTACCTTTGAGGCGCTGAACAACGTGGCCTCACAGACGAAGCGGCTGATCATCGTGCTGAACGACAACAAGTGGTCGATCGACAAGAATGTCGGAGCGATCGCCAGCTACTTCAACAAGATTGTGACCAGCCCGCAGTACCACCGTCTTTACGAGCGGGCCGCCAAGCTGGTGGAAAAGGTCGGCGGAAAATCCGCGGCGCAGGTTGCGCGAAAAGCCGAAGAGGCTGCCAAGAGCATGTTATGGCCTTCGGTCATCTTTGAAGAGTTCGGATTGAAATACTACGGGCCTGCCGACGGACACGACATCGGTTCGCTGATCCGCACGTTCCAGTTCCTGAAGACCCTGGAGCGCCCCGTGCTGCTGCATGTGATTACGCAGAAGGGCCGGGGCTTTGAACCCGCCGAAGAAAAGCAGAAGAAGTTCCACGGACTGGGACCGTACAATCCGGAGACGGGCGAGACCAAGCCACTGGCGCAGCGCACCTACTCAGAGGTGTTTGCCGACTCGCTCGCAAAGCTTGCGACGGGCAACAACAAGATCGTTGCAATCACGGCCGCCATGCCGAATGGCACGGCGCTGGACCGCTTTCGCGCGGTGCATCCTGACAAGTACTTCGACGTGGGGATTGCCGAGGAGCACGCGGTGCTGTTTGCCGCGGGAATGGCTACGAAGGGCTTCAAACCGTTCGTCGCAATCTACTCGACCTTTTTGCAGCGCGGCTTCGACCTCATCGTCCACGACGTGTGCCTGCAGGATCTGCCCGTTGTTTTCTGCATGGATCGCGGCGGCCTGAGCGGAGACGACGGCCCCACGCATCACGGCCTCTTCGACATCAGCTACCTGCGCGGGATTCCGAACATCGTGCACATGAATCCCAAGGACGAGGACGAACTCGCCGACATGCTCTACACTGCGATGCTGCACAATGGGCCGATTGCGGTGCGCTATCCGCGTGGAGTTGGGCCGGGCACTCCGGTAAAGGAGCGACCCGAGGAGATTGCCATCGGCAGGGCTGAGTTGCTGGAACATACGGGCAACGACCGCGTCGCCATCTTCTCACTGGGAGCCATGCTGCCCGTGGCGAGAGAAGCCGCGCGAATATTGGCGGCCGAAGGCGTGGCTGCGGCGGTGATCAACGCACGCTTCGCCAAGCCGGTGGACGGCGAGATGATTGCCCGCTATGCGCACTCGGCTGAAATTCTGGTGACGGTGGAAGATCACGCACTGGCCGGAGGCTTTGGCAGCGCGGTGCTGGAGGAACTGAACCGCGCGGGACTGAGTACGCCGGTGATTCGTATCGGCTGGCCCGACCACTTCATCGAGCACGGCAAACCTGACGATCTGCGGAAGAAATACGGGCTGACGGCGGAGGCCGCCGTGGCCAAGGTGCGCGAACACCTGGGCATCACCGTGTAACACTTCGCTCCAGCAAAACAGCTTCAGCAAAACAAAATAGGGAGTGGCCGGGGGCCGCTCCCTATTTTTGTTTGCGGTGCGCAAGCGGTTTACTTGTGATCGAGCAGCGGGCCACCGGAGGCGGCAACGTCGCGGCGGGCCGTGCGGCCCACCTTTGCAACCGGCTGCGAGACGAACTCCGGGCCATACTTTTCCAGAAGCACGGGCACCAACGCACCTTCGGCTTCCTTGACGAAGGTCATCGTGCCCTGCTCGTTGAGGTCGATGCGGACGAAGTCTCCAAGCCTGACCTGCGCGGTCGCCACCAGGTTGGCCAGCGGGAAGACGATGTTCTTCTCGATGGAGCGCTTGAGATGGCGAGCGCCGTACTTCGGGTCAGTTCCCTCGCGCAACAGCAGATCCTTGACGCGCGGAGTGCAGTTGAAGACGAACTGGTTGTTTCCCGTGGCCTGAAGGATGCGCTGCTGCACGAGTCCGAGTTCGATTTCCAGAATCTTTTCGAGATGCTCGTGGCGCAGAGTCTTGAAGACCACGACTTTGTCGATGCGATTCATGAACTCGGGAGAGAACTTCCGGCGAGCGGCATCGATGGCGGCGCGGTTCATCTTGTCATCGATCTTACTGTCGATGACGCCCGATGGTTGGGCGAATCCCATGTTGCCATTGAGCAACTCATTCATCTCTCCGGCGCCGAGATTGGAAGTGAGAACAATCAGGCACTGGGAGAGATCGACGCGGCGGTTGTCGCCGAGCGTGAGGGTGGCTTTGTCGAGGATCCCGAGCAGAAGTTGCCACAGGGCGTCGCTGGCCTTCTCAATCTCGTCAAAGAGCAGTAGAGAAAGTTTTACCCGCTCGGTGTGCCACTGGTTGAGCGCCTCCTGGGTAAGCAGAGGATGGGTTTCGCGATGGCCGAGATAGCCTGGGGGCGAGCCAATTAGCTTGGCGATCTCATGGGAATGCTGGAACTCCGCGCAATCGATCTTTACGATGGCTCGCGGGTCTCCAAAGAGAGCCTCGGCGACGGCCTCCACCACGCGCGTTTTGCCGGAACCGGTTGGCCCCAGAAAAAGGAGATTGCCTACCGGACGTCCGGGCGCGTTGAGTCCCGCCAGGAACATCTGGTAAATCTCGGTAACCTTTTCGATTGCATCATCCTGGCCCACAATTTTGCGCCGAATGGCATTGTCGAAGTCCTGCGCGTCGCTGGAGCGGCGGGAGGGGTCAAGAGTCGCATTCAATCCGGTTTTCATAGTTGAACCTGTAAAGTCCGGCAAGAACCCCTCCTACTCTGGAGGATGCTCTTGAGATGGAGAATCAGAGTTCCGCGTTGTATCCGGTGAGATGTATCCGCAAGTCCCCGGGACGAATCACGCGGGAACGGCACTTCCGAAACTCACCCCATTCACCCGTTGCTGGATTAGATGCAGGAGCGCGAAAAAAGTACGCGGGCTGGTTGCCTGCTCCGCTAGCGCGAAGCCCGGCATGGAACATGGTTGATTACTCCATTGGGCAAATATTTCAGGAACTCAGGTGATCTACTATCATCGGTCAACGAAGAGGCGTGCTAGTATCCGCTCAGATTCAACTCTGGATTGCCCAAAATGTCCCGTAAGTCGGTTGTGCTGTCGGTTGTTGCCTCAGGTGTAGTGCTGCTTGCGGTCTTCGCTGTCTTTGAAAAGCTTCCGTTGCGGGCACGCGCGGTCAATCGAATCAGCGAGGCGGCGGCGCTGCCGCTTCCTTCGCCTGACATCAAGCCCGCGCCAGTGCCGCTGCCTGCCCGCACTCTGCCGCCGGACACGCAACTCCATACGGTGAGCAAAGGGGAGAGCGTTCCCGGCATCGTGCATCACTATCTACCGCTGACGACTTTCCTGACGGGCAGCGAGTTGGAGAGGGCGCTGCGCGCGGCAAACCCCGAGATCAAGGGGCTGTGGCCCAAGCCGGGGTCGGAGATATTGATCCCTTCGTACAAGGACAACTGGACGGAGAAGCCGGTGGCCGTCTCGAAGAACTTCGAGGTGCGCGCGGTCTACCTGACGGGCACAATGGCGGGCAGCGCCAAGGGACTCGAGATCATCCGCAAATGGCGCGCGGCCGGCGGCAACAGCGTGGTGTTTGACATCAAGGACTCTGACGGCTCGGTCAGCGTGCCGACCGGTGTGCCGCTGGCGCCGGAGCAGAAGAGCTACCCGATCCGCAACCTGCCGAAGTTCACCGGTTTCCTGCATTCCCAGGGACTGCACGCAATTGCACGCATCGCGGTCTTCCGCGACGAGGCGCTGGTGACAAAGCATCCCGAGATGGCTGTGCAATCGCGCGGAAGCGGTGGCGCATGGAAGGAAAACTCCAAGCTGGTGTGGACGGACTCCTCCAACCCGAAGGTCTGGGAATACAACATCGCGCTGGCGAAGTTTGCCGCGGCCAACGGCGCGGACGAGATTCAGTTCGACTATGTCCGCTTTCCGGCGGAGGGCGACCAGAAGGACGCCAGGTTCCTCTTCGAGTCGCAGCACGCTGACTGGAAGCGAGCCGACGCGATTACCCACTTTCTCCAGCAGGCGCAATCCGAACTCAAGCCAATGGGCGTGCTGTTTTCGCTCGATGTGTTTGGCGTGATGGCCTGGCAGCGTCCGGTAGACCTCTCGCACACAGGCCAGGACATTGCGCAGATGGCAAAATACTGCGACATACTGTCTCCGATGATCTACCCCTCGCACTTCTTCGGCATGGATGGCTACACCTCTCCGGGAGACGCGCCAGAGCATTTTATCGGCGAGTCGATGGAGCGCTTCCAGAAGGTTACGGCGGGGAGCGGCGTGGTGCTGCGCCCGTGGCTGCAGGCCTTTGGATGGAAGACAAAGAGCTATTCTCCCGAATACATACGGATACAGGTCGCGGTGTCGCACAGCAAGGGCGGCAACGGCTTCCTCTTCTGGAATGCAAACAACGACTACAGCAAGCCCTACTCGGCGATGCCGGAGATGCGCCTGGATCAGGCGAAGTACTTTCGCGGCGACGAAGTAAAGGACTTCGCGCAGAAAATCGCTCCGGCAACCGGCAAGGCGGCAAACTGAAGCCTGGGGCGGGGCGTGCAAGTAGTGGTTTGCACTCTGACTTGTGACGCATATAATGAATTGGTTTGCCATGTCCTGCGACTGTGGTCCTGTCCAATACGCGCTGGTTGCCTATATCAAAAGCGAACTGGGAGAGTTTGTGGAGGACCTGCGCCGCGAACTTCATCCGGTACATGCGCATCTGCCGACTCACCTGACGGTGCTGCCGCCTCGTCCGCTGCAAGGATCGGAAGACGATGCGGTTGCGATGCTCCGGGAGAGAAGCGCGCCGGTCGCGCCTTTCCAGGTGGAACTGGGAGAGGTCGAAAGCTTCCTGCCGATCACGCCCACGGTTTTTATCCGAGTGAGCCACGCGGGCTACAGAATGCGGGAGCTGCACGATCTGCTGAACCGCGACCCCCTGGCCTATGCCGAACCCCTTCCCTACATGCCGCACGTAACGGTGGCCAAGCTGGACAGCAACGAGCACGCGGCGGAAGTCCTGGCAACGAGCAAAACGCGGTGGGAGCACTTTCCCGGGTCGCACCGGATCACGGTGGAGCGCCTGACTTTTGTTCGCGGGCGCGGACATACGTGGACCGACCTCGCCGATATTCCGCTGTGCGCGGTAGTCCGCTGACCTGCGAACCCACTGGCCGGTTGGAACGAGGGGCCATGACCCTTCTTACGTCGCGCTAAGGCAATCGTTATATTGCCAAGAAGTCGATTCCAACGCTTAATGATGTCAGCGTGGCGCTTTTCCGAGTGCGCCAAAACCTCCCCAATCTGATCGCAACATCGCACGACGTGCGCCGGGGAGGCAACGCCATGAGGTTACGATGCAGATTGCCGTGTATGGCGCTGGATACCTGGGGACCGTTCTCTCGGCCTGTCTTGCGGATTTTGGAACGCCCATTGTGTGCTGTGATTCCGAGCAGGAGAAAATTGCAGGGCTTACGCTCGGGCACATCCCTTTTTACGAGAAAAACCTGGAGGAGATCATCCGGCGCAACGTACGGGCCGGGCGGCTGACCTACTCGACCGAGATCGAGGCACAGATCGCACGCTCGCAGGTGATCTACCTGGCGCAGGACGATCCCGAACGGACCGAGGCGCTCGCGGTGCAACTGGCGGCGGCAGCATTGCCCGGAAGTCTGCTGCTGATCTGCACTCCCGCGCCGGTGGGAACGGCAACACGCATCGCGCTGAAGATTTGCTCGCTGGGATATGACCTGCCGGTTATTGCGCACCCCATCTCACTGACCGAAGGCTGCGCCGTGGAGGACTTCAACTGGCCTGACCGTCTTCTCTTCGGAACCAGCAGTCCGGAGGCGATCGCGACGCTGAAGATCATCTACCGGTCGCTGGTGATGCGCGGCACTCCCGTGATTGTTACCAACCGCGAAACCGCGGAGCTGGTGCGCGAGGCAGCAACAGCGTTCATCGCAACCAAGATTTCCTTCATCAACGAGATGGCCGCGCTGTGCGAGCACGTAAACGCCGATGCGCTCGATCTCTCGCTGGCCCTGGGGCTGGACAAGCGCATTGCTCCGCGCTGCCTGCAGGCCGGAGTGGGCATGGGCGGCAACTTTGTGGAGGGCGACATCGCGAGCCTGACCGCGCTGGCGCAGCGAAAAGGCGTGCAGTTGCAGATGCTGGCGGCCGCGCAGGCCGTGAGCCGGCAACACGCCGAGCGCACCATGCGCAAGATCGCCGAGGTAATGCCGACGCTGCGGGATAAGCGGGTGGGACTGTTGGGACTCGCGGTGAAACCGCACACCAGCTCCGTCGCCGGCTCGGCTTCCGTTGCGCTGGCCCGTCAACTGGCAGAGAACGGCGCAGTCGTGCGCGCCTACGATCCGTTCGCCATGCTGCACGCGGAGCGCGAACTGGAACAGGTTGTTTCTTTCTGCGATTCAGCCTACATGGCGGCAGAGGGAGTGGACGCGTTGATCCTGGCAACAGGGTGGCCGGAGTTCCGCAGCCTGGACTTTGGCAGAATGAAGGCGCTGCTGCGCCGTCCGCTCATTGTGGACACCAAGAACCTGCTCGACAGCGAGCGGCTGCGCGGAATGGGATTTGAATACATGGGAATCGGACGCGGGCACGCATAGCGCAAGCAGTTACAGTTTTCCTACTGTCGCACTCCTTCAACACTGGCCCGGAGCGATCCGGGCCTTTTTTTTCGCCGCCTTGCGCGAGCCTTTATTTCCACAAGCACGGGACGACGGGGACGGGGCGAACACTTCACGTCTGCTATAATCAATCTCGGTTCCATGGTGGGTATAGTTCAATGGTGGAACGCCGGTCTGTGGCACCGGATGGTGTGGGTTCGAGTCCCACTACCCACCCCAATAGGATTCTGAAGAGTCTGCGACGAGCAGGCTCTTTCCTTTTGCTGCGAAGGGAGACTCAGCCCCTGGCGAGGGGAGTAGCGTGCAGCAGCCAGGCGAGTGCGGCAAGCAGCGCGGCGTAGTACAACTGCACGGTGACTGAGCCATCCTGCGGAAGCGGCTTTCGGTAGAGCTGCCAGGCGAATCCCGCAGCCAGGAAAAGCAAGGTCGCCTCGCCGGTCCACCAGAACAGCACGCCGCTGAAGAGGAGCAGGCTGATTCGTCCCATACGGTCAAGCGGTTGGACCGCGCCCGCGCCGTCAAGCATCCACACCGGGATCAGGTTCAGCAGATTGAGCCACGCTCCGGTATGGGCCAGGGCAGCCCACAGGGGATTGCGCGTCTGCCAGTAGAGCGCGGCGGCGATGAGGGCGGCAAGAAGCCCCGCCGCGGGACCGGCAAGAGAGACCATAGAGCGAGCCTCGGCGGAGACGCCGAGTGCCTGCCACTTAACGTAGGCTCCGAAGCCGGGGAGAAAGACCGGCATCTCGGCGGGAAGGCCGCGACGCTTGACCTCGGCAAAATGTCCCATCTCGTGGAGCAGGATCATGACGGCGAAGCCAACGCCGAACCATGCCCCGTACAGCGCCCAGTAGAGCCCCAGGAACGCGGCAAAGCTGAAGAGAAACTTAAGCTTGAAGAGCGCGAAGAGCAGCGTCTTTCCCTTGGCAAGCAGCAGCGCCAGAGGAGCCAGGGGGCCGAGGCGCTTGGTCCAGGGCTGCGGAGGCTTCTGGGGCGGCGGAGCCACATCCTGCACAGGCTGCTGGGAAGTGTCCATCCGGTTAGTTCATTCCGCAGCCGCCGCCACCGCAGGAGCCCGGCGGCATTCCGCAGGGCATCTTGGGAGCAGAGCCGGAAGACTTGTCCGTGCCGTGCGCGGCAAAGGTGGAGAGCTGCTGCTCAAGCTCGATGCTCTTGCAGGCAGGGCACTCGGACTGTTTCCCGCCATAGACAATGGCTTCAAACTTGTTCCCGCAACCTTTACAGACGTATTCGAAAATTGGCATGATGACCTCCGGAGCAGCGCGGCGCCGAAGTGGAATCCACTGCCGCGGGCGCAACTGATACATTCATTATACGGGTTCGTTCGGCCCGCAAAGGCTCATGTCCAGCACGGAAGTCGTTTCCCAATCGCAGAACTCCTCGCCCATCGACGATGACTTTGTCCCGCGCCGCTGGTTGCGCGGAGGCAATGCCCAGACCATCGCCGGAAATTTCATGAAGCGCGCCAATGGACTGCCGGAGCCGGAGGATCGGCTCTTTCAGATCCAGGAGGATGTGCGGATTCTGTGCCACTGCCACTGGCACAACGAGCGGCAGAAGCGCCTGACGCTGATCATCGTGCATGGCCTCGAAGGCTCCAGCAACTCGCGCTACGTGATTGGAACGGCCAGCCGGGCTTGGGCGCGCGGATGGAACGTGGTGAGGATGAACATTCGCGGCTGCGGCGGCACCGAGCGACTTTCCTCCACCCTGTACCACTCCGGCCTCTCGCAGGATGTGGAGAAACTTGTGGCTGGAATGATCGCCAGCGACGGCTTGCAACGGGTTGCGCTGGCGGGCTTTTCCATGGGAGGCAACCAGGTGTTGCGGGCGGTGGGGCTGTGGGGGACGAACGCTCCACGGGAGCTGATCGGCGCAGCCACCGTTTCTCCAGCGTGCGATCTCTCGCTGTCAGCGGACCGAATCCACGCGGCGGCGAACTCGCTCTATGAGTGGTGGTTCCTGATCTCGCTGCGCAGCAGTTTCCGGCGCAAGGCCGAGCTGTGGCCGGGAAGATACGATCCCACTCTGCTGAAACAAGTCCACTCGATACGCGATTTCGATGAGTACATCACCGCCCGCTACATGGGATTTGCGGGCGCCGCCGATTACTACGACAAGGCCAGCTCGTCTCATGTGCTGGACCGCATTGCAGTTCCGACGCTGGTCATTCACTCCGACGACGATCCGTTCGTCGTAATGTCGGCGGAGAGCGAGCGCAAGCTGAAGGAAAATCCGAATGTGACGTTCCTGCAGACCCAACATGGCGGCCACTGCGCCTTCATCGGCGAAGCAAGCGCCGACGGCTCCGACGACGGACGCTGGGCCGAGCGCAAGATCGTCGAGTTTCTGGCGCAAGCCGAAGCCTTGAGAGCGCGCTGACGTGGACGCCGACTTCAGCGTTGAGCTTGGACCAACCGCGCCCGCGCTGGAGATTCCCTGGAGAGACGCCGAGGGACGGTTGCAATACGTCGACCTGCGCAACGAACCCAGCGGGATTGAGCGCATACCGGAAGCACAGCTCTTCCCTGCCCTGCGGCAGTTCTTGCTCGACGTGAATTCGCAGCAAAGCCCGTGGCAAACTGCGAAGTGCGATGTGTGGGAAGAAGCGGCAGAGCCAGCCGAAAACTTCTACGGCGCCTGCTTTGCCCGGCACTGCTATGTAGACCTGGTGTTAACCGGGGAGGCGCGTTCACTGCGTGACAGCCTGGAAGCTCACGAGCGGCTGGCCCAGCGGATTGCCCAAATGCTCGAAGCCGACGATGAGCTGGAAGCGACGGCGGAGATCGTGGTGCGGCGATGCTACTTTCATCGCGCTGCTCCATCGGATGAGCCCCATGCGCCGCATGACGAGACATCGGACGCGGGCTACTGCCTGACCTTGTATCTCAGCGGCTTCGGCGCATCGGCAGACGAGGCCGCGGAGCGTTGGTCGCAGGCGTTACAGGCGGCGGCGAAGTGCCTTCTGCAATTGCCGCCGCACGATGAACACCCGAAAGACTGAGAACTCAGCTAAAATGGATTTGAGCGCCAGCTCAAGTCAAGTGGGAGCGTAGCTCAGTTGGATAGAGCATCTGCCTTCTAAGCAGAGGGTCGCAGGTTCGAGTCCTGCCGCTCCTACCAGTAAAATCAATCAGTTGGCTTTTCGTGGTACGACTTTCGCCTTTTTCGGTGGGAGATTTGGCGGGTAGCCCGAATCAATTTCAGGTTTCTCGCACGTTGTGATGCTTTCCACCGCTCCCAGAGCCCCCTCAAGCGTGAAGTGTCCCTAGCGTGCAGCCATCTTTGCCGTAGTTCCAGCAGACCATCCCACAATCTTGGCAATGATCGGCAGCGGCACGCGTGCCGCTATCTTGCGCCTGACCGCGGAATGCCGCAGATCGTGGAAGCGCACGCGAGACAGCGACGCGGGAAGTTCCTTAAATTCGTGCTTGCACTTGAGGCAGACACAGCGAACGAGATGAGAACGCATTGGGCCTAGCTGCGTGAGCCAGGTCACAATTTTATTTCTTATAATGTGAGAACCTTCTCCTCGCACTAATTTCTGAACAAGGAAGATCAAATGAAAGTCACACCTTACATTGCAGTGGCTACGACACTCTTGTGTGTTTCTGCACTTGGTTTCGCTGAAGGCGGCAAGACCTACAAGCACGCCTCTGAGTATCAGGTAGCAATCTTGGACCAGAATCTCCGTATTGCAACCGGTAACGATGTAACCCTTGCCAAGAACACAACAGATGCGAAGCTCGGCGGCGGTGGCCAGGGCATCCACCTTTTGCATACCGATGCCGGAGATTACCGCGTAGAGGCTCCCGTCAACAAGGGTTTGTCGATTCTGTCGGCCTTGGGGTCGAACGCCAACCACCCTGCGCAGACCTTCCACAACAAGTGGTTTATGGATAACGTCCAAGCCGGCACCAAGGTTCTATTCGCTTCGCAGTGTGCAAAGCCGAGCAAAAAACATCCGAACGAAGCGGTTCGCTGTACGTTCTATTTTCCTGATCCGGATAGTTCCGATCACGAATATGCAACGCTCGGAGACTTTACGCCGTACGCAGCTGGCGATGGAAGCAACATGCAGAAGACCGCCAACACTCTTTGCGGTACTGGCAAGTTGAGACCGGAAGTTGAAGCTCAACTCTGCGACACGAGACCTGCTCCGATACCTGCACCAGAGGCTCCAGCGCCAGCGTCTACTCCCGCCCTGGCTCCAGGCGCAGTTTCGTCAACAGAGTAGAGAGAACCACCGCAAGAAATATGGCACCCATTCGTGGGTGCCTTTTGTCTACTCCCCAAATTCAATCTTCTGAGGCAAGAGCCTTCGCGGAGACGGATTCCCGCCACGGTTGTTGTGAACAAATAACGCTAAAAAAGCCTGGAGGAAATGACGGGCACCCTCGACAGAAGATGCGTGAAATCAATAATAGTCGCCGATGGCAGCGGATGCCGCTAAATTATCATCCATCGACGCTTACGGGAATCAGTAACAAATCAGTGGAATCGGAAATTTCCATCGTCTAAGCAAAGGGTCGCAGGTTCGAGTCCTGCCGCTCCTACCAGAACATCCAGTCATTTGAATCTTTGAGATGCGCGCTGCGGGGCGGCGGGATTCAGACGGCTTGCCTTGAAGCGCGCTGAAGGCGATTGGCTCTCCATTGTAGAGCAATCGCCCGCAGCGCACAGTGGTTCTTCAGTGCAGGCGGTACGGCCTTCCGCGATACATTCCCACGGCCTCGACATTCTTTACCCGGATCAGTTGAACGCTCACATTGTCGCCGCCATCACTCTGGTTGGCCAGGGTGATCAGTTTCTGTGCGGAGTCCTGCAGGCTGACGTTGGATGCCGACGCGATGCGTGCAATCTTGTCGTCCGCAACCGCGCCGTGCAAGCCATCGGAGCAAAGCAGCAGCAGGTCGCCCTGCCTGACGCTGTGCTCGCTCACCTCGGGCGCCACAAAAAGGTTGATACCGATGGAGCGGCTCAGGATGTTCTTTGTGGCGGCCTTGCGTGCTTCCTGCTCGGTGAAGATTCCGAGGCGAACCTGGTCGTTGACTACCGTGTGGTCCCGCGTGAGCAACTCGGGCCGTCCATGCCGAATCAGGTAACAGCGCGAGTCGCCAACATGGGCCACCGTCACGCGGTCAAAGCGCAGGGCGCACGCAACCACCGTGGATGCGATGCCCCCGTGAGCGGCTTCATAGACGGCGGTGTTGGCGGCCTGCACAGCCCGTGTGAGCCGCGACGAGGAGTTTTCTCCCGCGGGCGCTTTGCCATACTCGGCGAGCACGGTCTCCACCGTCAACTTCGACGCGACCTCGCCACGATCCTGGCCGCCGACGCCATCGGCCACCATGAAGAGCCACCCGCGGCTGCGCGCCTGCTCTTCATTCGACGGCAGCGAATGCCCTACAAAATCCTCGTTGTGTTCACGGACCGGGCCGCAGTCGGTGACCTCAGCGAACTCAATGTCCAGCATAGGCGATCTTGATCCCAGCTTCCGAGCGTTCTGAAGTGCGGCGATGGAGGAATCAGGCGGCACAAGGAACCTCTCTTACATAGGATGATGCAGGCGGGTATGAGAACCCGCCTGCATCGAAGTTGCACCATCATGCGCCCTGCTTAGGCGCGGCTTTTCACCAGCGTGGTCCTTCCGGTGCTTCGGGAGGACAACACAAAGTAGATTCCGCCGTAAACCGCCCAAACCAAGGCAATTCCCAGCGCCAGCAGCGGCTCCGCCTTAGTGCCTATCCCAAGGAACGGACCGATGAGATAGGTCAACATGCAGGCCAGGTTGGCGAGCAATCCAAAGCCAGGAATCAGGAAGTGGCGTACAACGCTGAACTTGGGATGATTGTGATAAGCCACCATGCAGATGACGCAGCTGAGGGCGTAGAGCACAAACGTACCGAAGTTCGAAGCCAGCGTTACCGTCAACAGGGAATTCGGCAGCGCCGCCATCTTGTCATGGGTGGTGTAGCCAAAGCTCGACCAGAATCCATGCGGCAGAGCCTGGATCACCGTGTCGGCCGGCGCGCCCGCGTTTCCGAAGGGCATGATGACCGCGATGACGCCGATGACGGCCGAGATTGCAGCCAGCGTCCAGATGGCGCGGTGAGGGGTCAGGTTGTCGCCGTGCAGGAAGCCAAAGTGCTCCGGCACTTCACGATCCTTGCCCATCGCGTAGGTCACGCGAGCGCCGGTGTTCATGCAGGAAAGCGTCGTTCCGATCAAGGCGAGGAAGACCGTGAACGCCTCAACCAGCATGAAGATGCGTCCGCGGCCCGCGCCAAAGAGCGAGTCGCCAACGATGATCATCATGTCGCCAATGGGAGCAGCCGACCCCGACGCGCTCTGCATTGTGTACCCGCTGTTGAGAAAATAATTTGCCGCGAAGTACTCGAAGAGATAGCAGAACAGTCCCTGCACCAGCAGCGAAACAATTACCGCAATCGGCACGTCACGCTTCGCATTCTTTGCTTCGCCGCCCATCGCCGTTACGGATTCGAATCCGACGAGGATCAGAATTGCCACTGTTGCCTGCAAAAATACCCAGCTGAACTTGTGCGGGCTGACGACCGACTTTGCATTCTCATGGCTCAGGAAGTTGCCCTGCGCGTCCGCCGCCGGGTAAGTGACGAGGAACGGCACGGGCTTGCCGGCCGAATCCAGCTTGGGCTGTGGAACCTGGGCCGCGTCGCGAACAATGTTCTCGGCTTCAACGCCGTTGGTCGTCGTCTTGGTGGTTGCAAATTCGTAGCTGTAAGAGGCGCCGGAGGTGGAGTCGAACTGGAGGCCCTGGCTGCCCGCTGGATGATTGGCGCGGTAGCCAAGTGCCATCACGGCAAAGACAATCAGCGCGGAGATCTGGATGACGTTGATGCCGATATTCACGGCGGTTGAGCCGTTGACTCCGCGGTGCGCAATGTATGCGATGGCGAAGGAGAAAATCACCGCTACGACCGCCATAAATGCGGGGCCGGGATTGGAGGCGCTCATGAAATTCGGCCAGAGCGTGCCGACCAGGTATCCGCAGAGGATACCCATGACGCCCACCATCACGCCCGGGTAGATCCAGTAGTAAAGGTGCGAACCCCAGCCGACGATGAACTTCGAGAGGCGGGCAAAGCGCCAGACCTTATCGTGATTCAGAAATGACTGTTCGGCGAAGTAGTAGGAGCTGCCTGTTCCCGGATAGAGCTTTGCCATCTCCGCATAACAGACCGCGGTGGCAAGACAGAGCAACAGTGCAAGCACGATGCCCATCCACATGGCCGGACCGGTTGTGCCGGTCGTCGCCTGGATGTAGAAGGTGAGCCAAAGGAATGCGCCGGGAGCGATGAGTGCCATGGCATTCATCGTGAGCCCGGTGAGACCCAGAGTTTTCTGCATTTCAACATTTGTTACAGCGGTTTCCTCGGCCATCTGAATCTCCTCGTCGCAAAAAGTCTGCTGGGGGTTAGCATCTGCGGTTACTCACCGGCCGGGAATGCTCCCGGCCGATGATGCAACCCTCACGGTTATGGAGTGACGGCCTGTTCTTCGCCGCCTGAGTTTCGCTTACTTCGCGTCCGGCTCCAGAACGAATACCAGACCGGCATCCACCGTGGTCTGCCCCTTCACCGCGCCATAAGTGCCGCGCTGGAAGAAGTTCTGGTTCGAACCGTCGTGCCTGTATTCCAAACGCGAGAGCAGGTGCCCGGCGATCTTGCGCTCCAGCGTTCCAGTGAACTCATTCAGGTGCTGGCCTTTGGCGGTCGGGATGCCGGTCGCGAAGCCATCATGATCGTTGAAGTATTCGTAACGTCCGGCCACGGCTACGTTCGGATTCACCTGGTACTTGGCATATGCAGCGATGCCTGCGTAATCCGCGGGAATCTTCTTGTACCCGAACTCCTCGATGCGGTCGTAGTCAAGATTCGCCTGCAAGGAGAACTTGGCGGTGGGATTGTAGGCGATCACGGTGTCCGTCAGGTGGTTCCACGGCCCGTTGTTTCCGGTTCCTGCAAGATCGCGCGGTCCACCCAGATACGTCTCGGTGATCGTGACCTTCTTGGTCGCGTTCCAGGCGATGCTGAGGCCGCCGGTTTTGCCGGTGTTGGTGGCTACAACATTGTTCCATCCGTTTACGGCGAAGCCGGTAACCGACCACTTGTCGTTGAAGGTGTACTTCATGCGCGCGCCAAAGTGATAGTACGGAATCGCATAAGTGAACAACAGGCTGCGCGAGTAGTTCCAGTTCTGGTTGGTCTCAATGACTTCCGCGCCCGCCGGAGTGACAAACTTGCCGGCATCGATCTGCAGGCCCTTGCCGATCGGTGCGAAGTAGGACATGTATCCTTCCTTCAAGTACTGTTGAACGCCCGGGAGTGCGGAGGATACGTCAGAGCCAGTGTTGTTCACCGCGTTGATCGCCTGGCCAAAGCCCAGCGCTACGCGGAAGCCCAGCGGGGTGGTTTTATCCACTGGCTTGTCGATCTGGAGTTCAAGCAGGTTGAGCGAGAACTGGCTGTTGGTGAACTGGAACGGCTCCGTGGCCGTGTTTCCCACATGGCCGATGCCAAGCGCGGGATGATTGGCGTTATAGCCGTAGTAGGCGTCCACCAGTCCGGTGAGGCTGACTCCGCCCAGTACGCCGGTGATGCCGGCCAGCGGATTCGGTGCCGCGGCTGCCGCCGCCGGAGTGGCCGCGGCCATGTCATGTGGCGCCGCCGCAGCGGGAGCAGCCGCAGGAGCGGATGCGGCCTTCAATGCCTCGATTTGCGTGCGAACCGCCTCAAGCTGTTTTTCGAGATCGGCAATCTTCTTGTCGGTGTCGGCGCTTGAAGTCTGCGCCGCAAGTCCTGCAGGTAGGGTACACGCGAGGAATACGACTCCCAGCGCCATCGAACAGAGGCGTTTCATGTGCATTAAGTATCTCCCGGTTAGAAGTCAGTACAGCAAGAACCCTGGGCGTTCATGAATCTGTTGAGTTCATGAATCTTGTGTTAATTGATGGGGCTGAGAGTAACCGGAGTTCCTTGGCGACACCAATTCCTTTTATTTATCGCCGCGATAACGGAAGGTTCTATCTACCGCCATCCGGAATAGAAGGGTTGGCCTTGCGGCTCCTCTCCTTTGCATATCGGGTGGCGAATGCATATGAATGCTGGAAACAGAGATAGTTACGTGCAGACAGGAGGAAAGCTTCTGGCTTGTAATCCCACTGCCGGTCGACCGCCTGACTGGGTACATAACAAATATGTATCGTCTCGATAGAAAAAATCTTTCGCGATTGCGTCCTCTCATTGCATATTCGCTCATACTGCACTTCGCCACCTGCTGGTCGCTCCAACGATCTGCGCAATCTGGTCCTTCTTCGCAGCCCCTGTCTCGTGCAGCGCATCTGCGTGCGCCTCGGCTCCCGGCATTCCGTATAGACATTCTTTAGGAACCTTTTAGAAATGGTTTATGGAGAGATGGATAGGCTGGAGTCGCAGGCTTTGCAAGGAGAAACCCGCATGAAGACCGTTTTCCAAAAGGCTGTCGCGACGCTAGCTTCCCCCCTGATACTTGTCCTGGGATTTGTTTCTACCCAGGTCCAGCCTGGGTTTGCGCAGCCCCAGGCACAAAGCAGCGATACCGCTTCCCTGTCCGATACCGCGGCGCTGCAGAAGGAACTCGCCACCATGGCGGCGCGCATCGCGCAGCTTGAAGCCCTGCTGAAAGCGCGCACGGCGGGACCGTCCCCTGTTGAAGCAGTTCCCGCGAACCCCGCAGCTCTAGCCCCGGCAACGCCGCCTCCCCTGGTAGCGCAGGCACCCGCTGAAGCAGCACCCGCCAAGCCAGCGAAGATCGAGCCTTTCTCCGATTGGGACTGGACCTGGCTCAACGGCAACCCGCGCAATAAGGACACTGCGTTTGATTCGAAATTCTTCACTCCCGAGATCAGGGCCGATCTTACCTACACCTACGATTTCAATAAGCCAATCGATAACTCCATGGGCGGTTCGAGCGAACTCTTCCGCTCCAATGAAATCCAGTTGGAACAGCTTGGCCTTGGCGGCGACTTCCACCTTGACAACGTACGCGCCAGGTTCATGACCCAGTTCGGCGCCTACTCCATGGCGACCATACGTAATGATCCCAGCCCTTCCAAGGGTCAGTGGAATCTTGACAACGCGTACCGCTACCTGGCGGAAGCCTACGGCGGTTATCACCTCAACGCGATGCATGGAATCAACATCGACGCGGGCATCTTCATGTCCTACGTTGGACTGTTCAGCTACTACAACTACGATAACTGGGCGTATCAGCCCTCTTACGTCTCCTCCAACACGCCGTGGTTCTTCGAGGGAATCCGGTTGCAGTTCTTCCCCACGGCGCACTTGAAGATTGAGCCGTGGATCATCAACGGATGGCAGTCCTATGGCTCGTCCAACTCGAGGAAGGGACTCGGCGGGCAGATCAAGTGGACACCGAAGCCGTGGCTGAACATTCTCAGCAACGACTACGGCCTCGGGCATGACGATCTCTATACTCCCAACCGCGGCCGCATTCACACGGATAACAGCTTCGAGGTGAAGTACTACGACAATCCGAAGGCAAAGTTCTGGGATAAGTCGGCGTTCTCCGTAACCCTTGATGCCGGATGCGAGTTCGGCCCCAGCACAACCACCGCGCAAGGCATTTACATACAGGGCGTAGGTTGCCACGGCAACACCAGGGACAAAAACTCGATCGGCATGAATGACCCGACCTCGAGCAACGTCAATCCCAACGACACCGTCGGCCACTTCAAGAAAGGGATCAATCCCAAGCAGAGCTTTGTCGGATACATGGTCTACGACCGGAACTGGTTCAAGCATGACAAGTACGCCGTGACCATCGGCGGCGGCCAGATCAACAATCCAGGACGCTACCTCGTGCTGGTTCCGCCGATCAACGGCGAGACCGCTGCCTCGGCGGCGCTCAACTCACCATACTTCCCCTTCAACCCCAGCGATACATTCAAGGCCTGGGATAGCTCGGCCACCTTTGACTGGATGCCCAGGCAGTGGCTCACCTTCCGCGTCGAGTACGATTTCCGCCATGCCAATGTGCCATACTTCACCGGTCATGGAGGAATGACGCCGCCTAACTCCTTTGGATATTCGCCGGGAACCAACAACGGCAATCCGCAACTCTTTGCCTGCATGGATGGCAGTTCCGATCCGAACATTGGCGACACGGCGCTCTCCGCCGCCGGCTATTGCGGCGGAACAAGTGGACACGGCGGCATCTGGAAGCCGGACCTTCGCAGAAACGAGTCACTGATCGACGTCGATTGGATGATCAAGTTCTAGCGCAGGGGCAGGTTGTCGGTGTCAGGGTTAATGTGAAGTGAAAGGGATGCTCCGGAGTTCCGGGCATCCCTTTTATCATGCGCACAAGGTTCCACGCACAACTGCGGATCGCAGTCACTCCATCGGGGTGCGGGCCGTGCGCACAAAGCTCAGGAAGCGCGAGGCCAATTCGCGAATCCACGCGCCATCCCTTGAGCGGACCGCCCGGTGCGGAATCAGGTCTTCTCCCACTCCAAGCGCCGCAGCGCCAGCGGTAATGAACTGCGCGGCGGTGCTCTGGGTTACGCCGCCGGCGGCAACAAGAGACACATGCGGCAGCGGGGCCTTGAGCGCGCGGATGTACCGCGCGCCGCCCACGTCCGCACAGGGAAAGACCTTCACAAAATCCGCGCCAGCCCTGTGTGCGGCCATGATCTCGGTGGGCGTCAGGGCTCCGGGAATTACGACGATCCCGTGCTCAACGCAGTAAGCAGTAACCGTCGGGTCAAAGCCCGGTCCGGTAAGAAACATGGCTCCGGCGTCGAGTTGGCGGCGCGCTTCGTCCAGTCCCGCCACGACTTCCGCGCCAACAATGAGCCTGGGGAATCTCTGCGCCAGCTCATGAATCACCTTACCTGCGTTGGGAATGGTGGTTGCGATTTCGACGATCGGGATGCCCCCGGCCTCTACATTTTCAGCGGCAAAGACCGCGGCCTCCGGCGAGTCCACGCGAATCGCTGGAATCAACCCAACGCCTCGAATCTGCTCTCGAATTTCATCCCTGTTCAAGCGCCTGCCCTCCGCCGCAGCGAATCCACCCGATTCCAGCGGCAAGAACTGTTATGTGATGCCACGGCCTTCCGGGCAGGTTGCGGTGCGGGCAGTTCCCGACGCACCGCTCCCCAATTCCCGCTTAGTGTTCATACACGCTCTTGGATTCTTCCGGCGTGGGCAGGTGGTCGGTTGGCCTCGCCCACCACACGTAGAAGGTCGGCAGTAGAAAGACACTCATCAACAGATCGGCGAGAAGGCCGCCAACAATAACAATGGCAAACGGCCTCTGCGAGTCCGAACCGATGGCGTGGGAGGTCGCCGCCGGCAATAAACCCAAGGTCGCAACCAGCATGGTCATCATGATGGGACGGAGCCTGCGCGTTGAACCTTCGATTGCGGCTTCTCGAATCGGCATTCCCCGGCTGCGCAACTGGTTGATGTACTCGACCATGATGACACCGGTCTGCACGCAGACGCCGAAGAGGGCCAGGAAGCCAACTCCTGACGAGACGCTGAAATGCGTGCCCGTGATGAGCAATGCGAGGAGTCCCCCGAAGGGAGCAACAAGCACGTTGACGAGGTTCAACAAGGCCCACTTGAAGGAACCGAACGCGCCGTAAATGATCATGAAAATGATCAGGACGGTGATAGGAACAATCATCATGAGGCGCGCCGTGGAGCGCTTCTGGCTCTCGTATTCCCCCTCCCAGTCGACATGGTATCCAACGGGCAGTTTGACCTTCTGTCCGACCTTGTTGATCGCCTCCTGAACGGCGCTGCCAAGATCGCGTCCGCGAACGCTGTACTTGACGGCAATGTACCGCTGGTTTCCTTCGCGGTAAACCTCCGAGGGACCATCGCGCTCTTCGATCTTGCAAAGTTGCGCCAGCGAGACGCGCTCACCTGTTGGCGAGAGCAGGCGGATATTCTGGATCGCTTCCTTCTGGTCCCTGAACTGCTGCTGATAGCGCACCACCAGGTCGTATTTTGCTTCGCCTTGCAGGACCTGGGTAAGCGCGTTGCCTCCGACGGCCGTCTGAACCGCATCCTGCACATCCGAGACGTTGATCTGGTAGCGCGCGGCCTGTTGTCGATCCACTGTGATGTTCAGGTTTGGCTGGCCGAGCACTCGGAGAACTCCCAAATCCTCGATGCCTTTGATGTCCCGCATCACCCCGGCGATTTCAGTGGCTTTGTCTTCAAGAGTTTTCAGGTCGTCGCCGTAGATCTTTGTTGCGAGCTGACCTTTTACTCCGCTGACCGCCTCTTCCATGTTGTCGGCGATTGGCTGCGAGAAGCCCCATTCCACACCGGGAATCTTGTCCAACTCGCGTTGCATCGCCGCGATTAACTCTTCTTTGCTTTCCCGGAATACTGGACGCCATTGTTCTTTGGGCTTGAGTCCAACAAAGTACTCGGTATTGAAGAAACCCGTCGTGTCGGTACCGTCATCGGGGCGGCCGGTTTGGCTCGTACAGGTCGTGGCTTCAGGAAATGAGCAAAGCAAGATTCGCGCCTGATTCGATACTCGTATACCCTCGGTCGGACCTGTGCTGCGCGCAAGTGTGCCGCGTACCCAGAGCGCGCCTTCATCGAGATGTGGCAGGAATTCGGAGCCGATGGTGTCGGTCGTCATCAGGAAACCGCTGATGCAGAGTGCGACAACTACAACCGTAATCATCATCCAGCGATGATCGACTGACCAGGAGAGTGCCTGGTGGTAACGTTCCGTTAGCCACAGCAGCACGGGATTCTGCCAATCGCGAACCTCTTTCCGGAAGAGAAAGCTCGCCAGCACGGGCGCGATCGTCATGGAAAATATCACCGCGCCAAGCAGGGCAAATGCAACCGTCCACGCCATGGGACGGAACAACCGGCCTTCCACCCGCTGCAGAGTGAAGATAGGGAGGTAGGCGGTGATGATAATCGTGATGGAGTAGAAGACCGGCCTCTGCACTTCGTGCGCGGCCGCTCGTATGCGCTCTGCAATGGATTTCTTCTCGGGGGCCTCACCGATGTGGCGGATGATGTTCTCCACCATCACTACAGTACCTTCCACAACCATTCCGAAATCGAGTGCGCCGAGTGAGAGGAGGTTGGCAGGGATCTGCCGAATGTCCAGGCAGATGGATGCAAATAGGAGAGAAAATGGAATGGTCAGGGCTACGATTAACGCGCCGCGGATGTTGCCGAGCATCAGAAGCAGCGCAAGCGTCACCAGGATGAAGCCTTCGGTGAGGTTGTGCAGAACGGTGTGGGTGGTGAATCGAATCAGCTCTCCACGATCAATGAACGGAACGATCTTTACGCCGGGCGGCAGGATGTGATCGTTCAGCTCTTTGATCTTTGCCTCCAGTGCTTTCAACGCCGTTTCCGCATCGGCGCCTTTGCGCATCGGCGCAATGCCTGAGACCACGTCATCGTTATCAACGATCTTTCCATCCTCGCGGCGAATCGCGCGCGCAAACTGGCCCAGCCGGATCTTGGGTCCTTGCGACACCACGGCGATGTCCTTGACGCGAATTGGAGTGCCGGTCTTGGTAAGGATGACCGTGTTCTCGATGTCCTGCACGTTCCGCACGAGGCCGACTTCGCGGACGTTGATCTGCTGTAAGCCGGCTTCCACAAAACTGCCGCCGGCGTTCGTGTTGTTGTTGGTGAGCTGTTGCTCCACCTGCGAGAGGCTGAGGCCGTAGGCGATGAGCTTATTCGGATCGACCTTCACCTGGTACTCGCGGGTAGGTCCGCCAAAGGTGTTCACGTCCACAATGTCCGGGACGGCTTTCAGGTTCTTCTCGACGACCCAGTCTTCAAGCGACTTCAGCTCCATCACGTCATACTGCGGATTGCTGCTGTGCAGGGTGAAAAAATAGATCTGGCCGGCCGGACTCCAGTCGGTGCCCATCTGCGGCGTTACCCCGGTAGGCAGCGTGGCCTGTGCCAGCCGTTCCAGAACGCGCTCGCGGTTCCAGTCATTGCTGGAGTCGTCGTCGAAGATCAGCTTGATGTCGGAGAGGCCAAAGACGGAAAACGAACGCAGGTGTACGACATGAGGAATGCCGTTCAAGGCAGTTTCCAGCGGAACCGTAACCTGCTGCTCGACCTGTTCGGCAGAGATTCCTGGCCACTGGGTGATGACCTCGACATAGTTGTCAGCCACGTCCGGGTAGGCATCCACCGGAAGGCGGTGAAATGCGACCATGCCGCTGGCGATCATCAGCAGGGTGAAGGCAAGAACCAGGAGCTTCTGGTCAAGCGCAAAATCAACGATTCGCCGGATCATCTATTGCTCCACCGTGTTCTGCATCACGAGCGCGTTCTGAACCACCTGCGCTCCGGGCTTGAGGCCTGAGACGATCTCCTGCATTCCTCCGGGAAGCATCGCGCCGGCGACCACTTCCTGCTTCTTGAAAGCTCCATTGCCCAGCGGCGCAAATACCCAGTTGCGGTCGTGCAGATGGAGGACCGCGGTGGCGGGCACGGAAGCGAACGTTTCAGCGGCCTGGCCGTGGAAGGTGGCAGAGACAAACATGCCAAGGCGCATCAATCCCGGATTCTCAACTTCGAGGCGGACCTTTGCCGTGCGAAGGGTTGGATCGAGCACAGCTCCAATATTGCTGACGCGGCCCCTCAAGACCTTGTCAGGATAGGCGCTGAGATGAACTTCCGCGGTGTCCCCAACTTTGACTTGCGGGAGAGAATTCTCGTACACGTCGCAAACAATCCACACCCTGGATACGTCAGAAATGGTGAACGGATTGGGGCCCGAGAGTCCCTGGACGCCCGCCGCGTTGGTCACCTGCTGGTCGGTAATCATGCCGGAGACCGGCGCATAGATGCTGACCAGTCCAGTGGGATGATTCTTGTCCACTCCAAGCAGGTGCAGGTGTTCCTCGGTCGTCTCCAGGGTAACCTTGGCGTCCTGCTCGGCGGCCTCAAAGTTCTCCACCGCGCTCTTGGCGATGGCTCCCTTGTCGTACAGGAGTTGCGCGCGTTCCAGCTGCACGCGTGCCAGGCGCTCGTCATTGACGGCTTTTCTGTAATCGGAGAACGCTCCGGATACGTCGCTGCTCTGCACCCGCAGCAGCAACTGGCCCTTCTTCACAACGTCCCCAAGGCGCGCGTGAATCTCCACCACCTTGCCGGTTGCGAGCGAAATCACGGGCACAGTGCGCGAGATGTCAGGGCTGACGACGCCGGTGACGTTCAACTCCGGAGCCGCCGTGTACTGGCCCGCCGTGGCGAGCGTGAATTGCTCGGGATGCTCGACCTTGAAGTTGTTGGCATCCGCGTCCGGCACTACCACGGCCTTGGGAGGGGCCTCTGCTTTTTCGTCCGCCTTACCCTCCTTGCATCCAACCAGGGTCACACTTACAAGCAGGCAAAGAGTTGCCATCATTACAAGGCCAGCAAGTTTGTTTCTCATTGAATCACCTCGCGGCCCACGGCCATGTTCAGTTGGGCTGCCGCCGTCAGGTAGGAGCCGACCAGATTTACATAGTTCAGTTGCACGGAGCGGTAGTCGCTCTCGGCGTTCAGGAAATCAAGCAGCGCGGCCCCGCCGTGCTGATAGGAGTAGAAGACCGTGTCGCGGACGCGCACGGACTGTTGCAGATACCTGGCCTTGTACGGCACCAGCAGCTTTATGGTGCTGTCCAGCGTGGCATAGCCGGAATCCACGTCGCTGAAGACCTGCGCCTCGGCGGCTTCGCGCAGGTGCTGGTTGCGCGTAACATCCAGTTGCGTGCGCAGCTTCTCGCCCTGATTGCGGTCGAAGACACGGAACGGGATGGAGACATTGGCGCCTAGCGTGTAGCGTCCATACGCGTTGTTGAATGCAGGATTGTACGAATACCAGGTGCCAAAGGTCGGATCGGTTGAACCGTTTGCGACCGCCAGCTTGTGGTCGGTCTGGGCCTTGTCCACGGCTTCAATCGCCGCCTTCAGGTCCGGCCTTGCATCCATGGCAATCTTGCGGAAATCGTCACGCGGCAGGAGCTGGTCGCTGAAATCAAAAATTCCGGTCAGGTCGAACTGCTCGATCGGTGTGCGGTCGTTCAGCAGTGTAAGCAGCGTGATCTTGGCAGTCCGCAGGTTGACGTCGGCGGTTTGCAGGTCAGACTCATACTGCACGCGCTGCAACTCAAGCCGGTCAAGATCGATCTGCGCGATGTCTCCGGCGCCGTAACGTGTTCTGCTGATATCGAGTACGTGATCGTAATAGGCCAGGTTGTCTTTCGCCAACTGGAGTACGGTCTTGGCCTGCAGCGTCGAAACAAATGCGGAGCGCAAGGCAAACAGCATCGTCCGGTCCAGGTCGGCATGGCTCGACTCCGCGATCAGAGTCCCCTTCTTGGCGCTTTCCAGCCGCAACTCCCGCTTGTGCTGCCGTTCGTGCAGGTAGTTGATGCCGGGCACAAGCTGGGTGCCGGTAAGCGGCAGCCAGTGGCCGTTGTGCGGTGCGATTTGTAGTCCGTCCGACGACAGGGCGATCTGCGGGTTTGGCCGGAGAAACGCGGTGATCTCCTGGGCCTTCGACTCATCGATATTCAACTCGTCGGCCATCAGTGTCGGATTGTTTTGTTCGAAGCGCTGGCGCACCTGATCCCACGTCATGGGCGCTGGCCCCTGGGCCATAACGCCAACGCTCGTCAGCAGGACAAGGGTGCAGCACAGCCAACGCAGCTTTTGCATTTCCGACTCCATTTCACCTTGGGAAGAGCGAATTGCCCGTATGTGACGATCCGGTTCATCTTCATTGATCTTGCAGATGAGGGCTAGTATGTATGATCACTCACCCGGAGGAGAGTGGGAAGCCTATCTTTCGGTTACGGCGCTTCCACATCGCGCGCCGCTGTTCACATTTTATTCTCCCCGCTTAAAGCAGCCACCCGGCGCGACGGCACCCTTTTCATACTCATTTCACATTCACGGCAAAGCGTCGCGGCGGAGCATTACGCGCGACAGGAACCGCAGTCGCTACCCTGTTGCGAACGACTCGCCAATGACACTGCCTAATTTGTACGCTGGATGGGCTAAACCAAACCTAGAGGATTCGTAAAAGGTTCCTAAATCTGGGGGCTTCAGATCTCATAGTACGCGTGAGCCAAAGGCCGAAAACCGACTGTTGGATAAGCCCGCAAATTAGTCCCCGCCCACGACATTCGGCAGTACTGCGCTTCCATAATATTCAGAGAGACATTTGCCGCGCGGACTCCGCCAAGACACCGCCCAGCCTACTTCCCTTCCAGCACCTGCAACACGCCCTTCATAAAGTAAGGCAGATCGTCGGGATTGCGGCTGCTCACAAAATGGCGGTCCACCACCACAGGAGAGCTCTCAAAAATTGCTCCGGCGTTTACCAGGTCATCCTTGATTCCTAAACTTCCAGTCGCCTTCACTCCCCGGTAAATCCCCGCCGAGATCGCCATCCAGCCGCCGTGGCAGATTGCGGCCACCAACTTCCCGGAGCGGTCGAATCCGGCGATCAGCTCCTTCACCTGGGCGTCGCGCCGCAATTTATCGGGAGCCCATCCTCCAACCAGCACAATCCCGTCGAAGTCGGACTCTTTCATGTCGGCAATCGCCTCGTCGCTCGTGCAGGGGTAGCCATGCTTGCCAATGTACTTGTGCCCAGCCTTCGGCCCCGCCACTACCACATGGTACCCCGCCTCCTGCAGGCGGTATTTCGGATACATCAGTTCCATGTCTTCATACGCATCTTCAATCAGAATCAGTACGGATCTGTCTGCCATATCATCATCCTCCGTGTCTCACAAGTGCGGCCGCCAGTTTGCGAACCTCTGCGCCGTTGTCCGCCTTCATCGCATCTTCGGCCAGTGCCCGCAACTCCACGGCGGAGAACCCGCGCACCTGCGCCTTGATCGCCCCAACCCGGTTGGCCCTCACCGAGAGCGAGCGCACGCCAGCCCCCACCATCAGCGCAGCCGTCACCGGGTCCGATGCCGCGTCGCCGCAAACCGATACATGGCATCCCGCCGCATCGGCGTCCCGGCAAATGTGCTGAATGGCCCGCAACACCGCCGGATGGGCCGCATCCTGAAGCGAAGACAGGTCGGCGTTGCCGCGTTCGCTGGCCAGAATGTACTGCGTCAAATCATTGGTCCCAATGCTGAAAAAGTCCGCGACCTCGGCGAAGCGCTCGGCCAGCAGCGCCGCTGCCGGAACCTCCACCATCATGCCCAGCTTCACCGGCCAGCGATGGGCCACGCCCGCGGCTTCCAGCGCCGCGTGGGCTTCCTCGGCAAACTCGCGCGCCCTTTGCATCTCCTCGGGACTGGTAACCATGGGGAACATGATCCACACGTCGCGCCCAGCCCCACCCGCATCATCGCCCCCGGCCCCATCCCCACCCGCGGCACGCAAAATGGCTTTCAGGTTCGAGCGGAAAAACTCCGGATACCGGAACGAAAGCCGCACCCCGCGCACGCCGAGAAAAGGATTGTGCTCCTCCGCCGTCGGCAAGTACGCCAGCGGCTTGTCAGCGCCCACATCGGGAGTGCGAATCACCACCGGCCCTGTGCCCAACTCTGCCAGCACTGCCGCTAACGAAGCGGTCTGCTCGTCTTCCGTGGGCATCTGCTTCTGCCCCAGGTAGACGAACTCCGTGCGCAGCAATCCAACGCCTTCGGCTCCGTTCTCGCGCGCCTGCACCGCGTCGGCGGCATTGCCCACATTCGCCAGAACCTCAATCCTCACTCCGTCGCGGGTGAAGGCGGGCTCGTGCTTGCCGGCATCCAGCGCGGCCTGTCTCTCCAGCAGCGCCTGTTGCCGTGCGCGAATCGTCCGCAACTCAGCTTCCGTCGGATCGACCCACACCTCTCCGCTCGCGCCATCCATCGCAACCAGCGAATCCGGCCTCAGCGCCCCGCTCTCCGCAACGCTTGCGCCCACCACCATTGGAATTCCCAGCGTGCGCATCAGTATCGCCGCGTGTGCCGTCGCGCTCCCTGCGCTGGCCAGCACGCCCAGCACATGCTTTGGATCGCACGCAATCGCCTCGCTCGGCAGCAGTTCGCCCGTCAGCAGAATTGCCGGAGGTTCGGGCTGAATCCGCAGTGTGCCGCCATCGCCGGCAATCGCGCGCGCCAGTCGAGCCGCAATATCCTGTACATCGGCCGCCCGCGCCCGCATGTATTCGTCATCCATGGCGGAGTAGGCCTCCGCCAGCTTCGCGCTCTCTTCGCGCCAGGCCCGCGAGGCTGAGGCCTCGCCGGACGAAACCCTCGCCCGCACCGCATCCAGCAGCACCGGGTCGCTCAGAATCATCGCCTGTGCCGCCAGAATTTCGGCGGCGGCCCCGTGTTCGGCTTCGCTCTTGAGTTTTTTCCTCACCTCATCCAAGGCCGCGTTCAACCGGGCCTGCTCTTCGCCAGCGTCGCCCGCCGGGAGTTCTTCCGGCTGCGGCAGCGCCGCCTTCAACGCCAGCACGCGCCCAATCGCAATGCCCTCGGACGCTCCGACGCCGCCCTGTCCCTCCGCCTTTGGCGCGGTGCTCTTCGCAGTGGCAACAGGAGCAGGTTCCTCCTCCGCCGCCTCGCCAAAGCGCTTCGCCGCCAGTTGCTTCAAGTGTGCCACCGCCTCCGCCGCGTCGCTGCCCCGCACGCTGAAGCGGATGCGGTCGCCCTTGCGCGCCTGCAACAGGCTTACGCTGATAAGGCTCCTCGCGGATGCCGGTCCGCGATGGCTGGTCTGGTTTGTCAGTTGTATATCGGATTGGAAGCGGCTCGCCTGCTGCACCAGCGTCGCCGCGGGACGCGCATGGATTCCATGCGGATTTTCTATGACCACTTCGAATTCGGTGACCGCTTCATCTGTTGCGCCATGGTCCGCTTCGGGCGCTGCTGCGGCGTCCGCCTCGCTCCCCAGTTGCGCCTGCTTGGGAGCCAGAGCTGCCCTCGCCTCCCGCACCACATCCTCCAGCGTCCCGCCCACGCTCGCCTGCACCGCGGCGGAAACCGCCGCCTCGACAATCGGAGCGGGGCACAGCCGGAGCTTGGTCGTGGGATCTGCGACCAGTGAGGTGTCCAGCAATTCCAGCGCGGTCTGCGCGCTCAGCACGGCGGAGCCGAGGTCCATCAGAACCACCGCGCCATCCCCATCCAGGAATGGCTGCAAGGTCTCGGCGATGTGGACCGCATCGGTTCCGAGTTCCTCGTGATCTTCGCCAACTCCGGCGGCAACCGCGATCGGAAACTCTGCTCCCACCATCTGCCGAACCAGTTCCCGCAACGCCAGCGCCAGCTTCTTGCTATGAGAAACCAGGACGATTCCGACCATGTCTCCTACGCCAGTCTTTTTCTAAGCGCCTGCGCTAACCGTGGCGAGCGACTCCAGCAAAAGTGCCGTCGAGGTCGCTCCCGGGTCCTGATGTCCGATGCTGCGCTCGCCCAGGTAGCTGGCGCGCCCCTTACGCGCCAGCAGCGGCGAGGTCTTCTCCGCGGCGTCGCGGGCCGTCGTCGCTGCTGCGCGCGTTGCAATTGCAATGTCGTTGCCGGCGGCCTTCATGGCCTCCACCGCAGGAGTCAGCGCATCGACCATGGTCTTGTCGCCGAGTTCCGCCTTGCCCCGCCGCTTGATGTCGCCCAGTCCGGCCTCCAGGATCGAAGCCAGTGCCGCGGCATCCAGTTCCTGCTTCCCTGCCGACTGTTTTCCCAGTTCCAGGAAGAAGCCGCCGTAGAGTGGCCCCGAAGCTCCGCCGACCGTCGAGATCAGCGTCATTCCCACCAGTTTGAACAGCGCGCCGATATCGGCGGGTTGGGCTGTCTCCAGTTTCTTCGCGACCGCCGCAAATCCGCGCGACATATTCGCGCCGTGGTCGCCATCGCCAATCGCCGCGTCCAGGTCGGAGAGCAGCGTGGCGTTCTCTTCAATAGCAGCCGCGGTCGTGAGAATCCACGACCGCATTTGCTCAAGCCTCAACAGTTCCATTGTCACTTCTTTCTGGTTCGGCTAAATTCCCCAGCGCAGCGCCGGAGTGTTCACCGGAGCATCCCACAGCTTGATCAGATTGTCGTCAGCGCGCAGAACCGTGACCGACGTGCCCGCCATCTCCAGGCTGGTGATGTAGCTGCCAACCAGGTTGCGCGCAATCTTCAGTCCGTGCTTCTCCGCGATCATCGCTGCCTTGCGGTAAATGATGTAAAGCTCGATGAGCGGCGTGCCGCCCATGCCGTTCACAAACAGGATAATGCTTTCCCCGCTCTTGAACGGAAGGTCGCTCAGAACCGGCTCCATCAGCATCTCTGCAATCTCATCCGCGGGAGCCAGAGGTACGCGTTTGCGCCCAGGTTCGCCGTGGATGCCGATGCCGAGTTCCATCTCATTTTCGCCCAGTTCGAACGAAGGCTTGCCCGCGTGCGGAACCGTGCAGGCAGTCAACGCCAGGCCCATGCTGCGGCCGGTGGCGCGGATGCTGTCGCCGAGCGCCTTCAGCTTCGCCAGGTCGGTGCCCTTTTCCGCGGCCGCGCCCAGCAGTTTTTCCATCAGCACCGTCAGCCCAACGCCGCGGCGTCCTGCGGTCCAGAGGCTGTCCTGTACGGCCACGTCGTCGTCGGTGAGGACGCTTGCAACTTCGATCTTTTCTTCCCGCAGCATGTCTGCCGCAAGGTCGAAATTCATGACGTCGCCTGTGTAGTTCTTGACGATATGGAGGATTCCAGCGCCGCCGTTAGCCGCTTTGCTGGCTTCAAACATCTGGTCTGGAGTCGGGCTGGTGAACACGTGACCCGGACACGCCGCGTCGAGCATTCCCATTCCCACAAAGCCGCCGTGCATCGGCTCGTGACCGCTGCCGCCGCCGGAGACCAGCGCTACTTTGCCCTTTACCGGAGCATCTTTGCGCACAATGTAGAACGGGTCCAGGCTGACGCGGACGCGGTCGGCATGTGCCAGCGCAATCCCTTCCAGCTCTTCCCGAACTACGTTTTCCGGAGAATTGATGAGCTTCTTCATGAAACTTCTCTCCTAAAAGACTTGCGGCGCTCCGAAGAGCGCCGCAGTAGTTGCTTACAGAATGCCCGTGTGCATGCAGATGAAGGAGCCAATTGCGGCACCGATGAGCGGACCGATCACTGGGACCAGGGCATAGCCCCAGTCGGAGCCTCCCTTGCCTGCAATCGGAAGCACGGCGTGCGCAATGCGCGGACCGAGGTCACGATTCGGGTTGATGGCATATCCGGTTGGGCCGCCGAGTGACATACCGATCGACCAAACCACAATGCCCCACATGAACGGACCGTAGCCTGCCGGTAACCCTGTCGGCGAAACGCCCTTGGAACCGAGCGCAAAGCCGATGATGCACAGGAAAGCCGTTCCGATCACTTCTGTCATGAAGTTCGCGGGAATGTTGCGGATTGCAGGACCCGTGCAGAACACAGCCAGCTTCAGACCCTGATCGGAGGTTTCAGACCAATGCGGCAGATAGGTCAGCCACACCAGGGCCGCGCCTACGAATGCGCCCGCAAACTGCGCCGCAACCAATCCGGGAACCTGCGCCCACGGTGTTGCGCCGGCCAGTGCGAGAGCAAAAGTTACCGCACAGTTCAGGTGGGCAACCCCGCCAACCGCAAGGCTGGTGAAGATGCCGCATACCACCGCAAAGCCCCAGGCCGCGGTAATGACGATCCAGCCGCTGTTCTGGCCTTTCGACTTGTTGAGAAGAACGCCGGCAACCACGCCATCGCCAAGCAGAATCAGCACCAACGTCCCGAGAAACTCACCAAATACTGGTCCATGCATTTGAGCAGACCTCACTTTCTGATTTTTTGAATCTGATCTTCTACACTTTTCCGCAGTGATTCTCTGTTACTCAACCCAGTCGAAGGACCGCGTTACGGCCTTCTTCCAGAAGTGATAAAGCGATGCTCTCTTCTCTTCTTCCATCGAGGGATTCCAGCGATGATCTTCCGCCCAGTTGGCGACCAGTTCATCGGTGTCCTTCAGGAAGCCGGTCGCAAGGCCAGCAGCGTATGCGGCGCCCAGGGCAGTGGTTTCCTGAATCACCGGACGAACCACCGGCTTGTTCAGGATGTTGGACTGGAACTGCATCAGAAGATGGTTCTGCACCATGCCGCCATCGGTGCGCAGGTTCGCCAGTTCAATTCCGGAGTCCTTCTCCATGGCGTCCAGCACTTCGCGAACCTGGAACGCTGTGGATTCCAGAACCGCGCGGGCAATGTGGCCTTTGTTGACGTAGCGGGTCAGTCCGGCGATCACGCCGCGGGCGCTGTCTTTCCAGTACGGCGCATACAGGCCCGAGAATGCTGGAACAAAATAAACGCCGCCGTTGTCGTTCACCGTGCGGGCCAGGGGCTCGATGTCCGAGCTCTTCTCAATCATGTTCAGGTTGTCGCGCAGCCACTGCACCAGCGCGCCCGTGATCGCAATGCTGCCTTCCAGCGCATACACCGCTGGAGCCTTGCCGATCTTGTAGCCGAGCGTGGTCAACAGGCCGCACTTGGACGGAACAATCTTCGTGCCGGTGTTCATCAGCATGAAGCAGCCGGTGCCGTAGGTGTTCTTGGCTTCGCCGGGCTTGAAGCAGGCCTGTCCAAACAGCGCTGCCTGCTGGTCGCCGAGAATGCCGGCAATCGCAACGTCCTTTACAGGACCGAGAACGGCCTTGCCATAGACTTCCGAACTCGAAGCAATCTTCGGCAGTACCGAGGCCGGGATGTCGAACTCAGCCAGAATGTCCTTGTCCCAGTCCAGCGTCTTCAGATCCATCAACTGGGTGCGGCTGGCATTCGTCACATCCGTAACATGCACGCCGCCATTTACGCCGCCCGTCAGGTTCCACACCAGGAAGCTGTCGATGTTGCCGAACATCAGGTCGCCTGCTTCTGCTGCTGCGCGGGCGCCGGCAACGTTGTTGAGAATCCAGCGAATCTTCAGACCGCTGAAATAGGTCGCCAGCGGCAGACCGGTCTTCGCGCGATAGCGATCCTGGCCGCCATTGGCGGTGAATTCCGCAACCGTATCGGCAACGCGGGTGTCCTGCCAGACGATCGCGTTGTAAACGGCCTTGCCGGTTTTCTTGTTCCACACCACGGTGGTTTCGCGCTGGTTGGTGATGCCGATGCCAGCCAGGTCCGAGGGCTTCAGACCTTTCGCTTCCATCGCTTCCTGGATCACTTCGCCCACGCGGCGCCAAATCTCGGCGGGATCGTGCTCGACCCAGCCCGGCTTCGGGTAGATCTGTTCATGTTCCTTCTGTGCAACGCTGACGATTCTTCCGGAACGGTCAAACACCATGAAGCGTGAGCTGGTCGTTCCCTGGTCAATTGCTCCTACGTAATCTGCCATGTCTCTTCCCCTCTTCTTCTGTCCTGCGGCGTGGCTTGGGGGTCGGCCCCAGGCTCGCTTCGGTCGTCAGTACGCTAACTCTCAATCCCGGCGCTCTGGAGCAGATGTCGGATCGAACCCAGGTAGGCGTCAACCGCCTCCCTGGTCTGTGCGTCGTTCCAGGCAAACTCCCGGGCCAGCAACTGGCCCACGACGGGTGCGGCTCGTGCAGCTTCTTTCCAGCTATGGAATTGCAAACCAATTCTTCGTAAGAGAATGTCCTCGATTGTCTGTGCCATCTCCTCGCGAATCGCATACACCGCTTCCGCGCGGATGGCTGCGCCACCCTCGAAAAACGGTTGCAGGAGTTGCGGGTCCTGCTCTGCCAGTTCCAGCACTTTGGGCGAATCCGTGCCGAACTTCTGCGCAAGGTGATGCGCCGTCTCCGGCGTCAACCGGTACTTCTCAACTAACTGCTTCCAGTAATCCGGCGTGAACCCGCGCGCGCCGGTGAGCGGAAAATCCAGCGTCTTGCATGCCGCCTGCCTGCCGCCTAAGGCAAGCACCGCATGATTGATGCCGTCTTCCGCCATCGCGCGGTACGTGGTCCATTTGCCACCAAGAACGCTGATCAGGCCGCTGACATCATCGACCTCGACTTCGTGGTCGCGGATCAGTTTCTTGGTGTTCACCGCATCCTTGGATTTCACCAGCGGACGCACTCCCGCATACGCGGAGAGCACATCCTTCGGACTCAGGTTCACATTCAAGTACTGGTTCACATACTTGAGAAGGAACTTGACTTCCGCCGGCGTCACCACCATTTCGTCCGTGAGCTTTGCTTCGTCGTCCGTGGTCCCCACCAGTAACCGGCCGAGCCATGGAATCGCAAAGATCACGCGTCCGTCCTCCGTCTTCGGGATCAGCAGCGCGGATTCGCTCTGGATCGCCTCCAGCGGAAGCAGCAGGTGAACGCCCTTGCTTAAGCGAAGGCGCTCCGGCACTCCGGGATTCGCCATCAGGCGGACGTGATCGGCGAAGGGCCCTGTGCAATTTACAAACACCTTCGCGCGAATTTGAAAGTGCTCTCCGGTCAGTTGGTCCTCGACTTCCATCGAGGCCAGCTTCCCTTCCGCATTCTTGCCGAAGCCCACGGCTTTGGCGTAGTTGATGAGCTCCCCACCCTGCTGCGCAAACGTCTGCGCCAGGGTAAGGCCGAACCTCGCATCGTCAAACTGCCCGTCGGCGTAGGAAACCGTGCCCACAAGCTTTTCGCCGCGCAAGGAGGGCATTCGCCGCAGCGACTCCGCCTTGGACAGCGCACGGCTCGGGAACAGACTCGCCGCACCGGCAATCCAGTCATAGGCCTTCATGCCGATGGTGAAGTACACGACCTCCCACCAGCTGAAGCATGGAACCAGCAGCTCCAGCGGATGCGCGAGGAAAGGTGCGCAGCGCAGCATGTGAATGCGCTCGTGCAGAGCTTTCCTCACCATCGTGTATTGCCCGTAGTCGAGGTCCGCTACAGCCTGCTGCAGGTAACGTACGCCGCCGTGAACCAGTTTCGTGGAGGCCGTCGAGGTGCGGGAGACATAATCTCCCGCATCCAGAAGAACCGTGGACAACCCGCGCAGTTGTGCATCCAGCGCGCAGCCCGTCCCCGTTGCGCCTCCGCCAATGATGCACACGTCGAACGTTCCTTCGCGGATTGTTTGGCGTGTGCTGTTCCGGTCTCTCATCGGCTGTCCCTCGTTCTCGCTCGGTTACCTTGTGGCTTTTAGAACGTGGTTACCAGGCGGAAGCCCGCAATCGAGGCCGACTTGTTGCTGCCGCCCACGCTTGCGTAGTACTGGTACACCGGCTGGAAGGTCAGCCACGGGGCGATCATCGCCCTGTAGTTGAATTCGATCAGCTTTTCGTCGTTCAGCGCAGGTGCCGGAGCTGCTTCGCTCGGCAGATTGCCCGTCACAACATCGTGGTTGAAGTCGCTTCCCCATTTGCTGAATACAAAGCCCACCGCCAGCCCGTCCTTCGGACGGCAGGTGATCGGACCATTGAAGATCGCGCCCGCGGTGAACTGCGTCGGCACGGCGCTCTTGTTCTGCGGGCCGGTGTTGAACCCGAACGTCACGTCAAGTCCGCGATTGCTGCCCGCGGCGACGCGGAACACAGGCTGGTTGGCCTGGAAATAGAACGTGTAGTTGTTGTCCACATACTTCAGCGCCTTGTAGTCCGGGAATCCGCTGATGCCGATGAGCGGAGAGAACGTGCCGGCCTTGCTTCCGTTGTAGATGAAGCCGGCCTTGATGATTCCACCGTAGCTCTTGCGGGTCGCCGGAGCGCCTGCGTCGGTGTAGTAACCAACTTCTGTGTCGGAGGTGCTGCCGTAGTGGCCGTTCTTGTAGTTGAAGCCCGTCGGATACACGTGCTTCTCACCGTCGTCGGACGGCATGAACCAGCCGGTCTTTACGTAGAAGTGTTTGTTCGGAATGATCTTGAGTTCTGCGCCAGGACCAGATTCCGGGTCATAGGACGCGCGGACGTTGCCCATGTTGCCGAAGTTGTAGTCCATCGACTCGTTGATGAAGCTGCCGCCGTATTCCTGCAAACCGTAGAAGTCCTGCGCGGCCATCAAGCCGGCCGTCACCACGATCTTGTTCTGCATGAACTTCTGCGACAACCACATCGAATCCAGACGGAACTGGTGCGAGCTCACGATGCCGCTGGGATTGGCAAAGCTGCCAATCACGCCGCCCATGTTCACGCCATTCTGCCAAACGCCGGTCGCGTGGAAGCTCAGACCCTTGGCCGACGTCGTCTTGCCGAAGTCATAGTCAATCGTGCCGCGGATACGCTGCCAGTTCGAGAACCTCTCGTCCGTGCCTGCCGGATGAGTCGGGTCGCCGAGAGCGTCGGTGATGTAGAAGAAGTTGAACGTGAAGCCTTTGTCGGCCAGCCGCTGCCGTTCCGGGCCCCAGTTGAACATATAGTCCTGGTGCATGAAGGCCATGCCCATGGGAGCCGGGGCAACCGCTGGACTGCTGCTGGACTGTGGATCGGCAGCCGCTGTCGTATCAGCCGCCGGCTCTCCGGTTACCGCAAACGCGGGGAGAGCAAACATTACCAGGATCAAAGCGAAACTGGAAAGCAGCGCAACCTTTCCCAATCCGCAACGAAAACCACGAAGCATTGGAGATATCGCCATTACGTTCTCCTTATTGAGTCTTTCAATTCGAAATTCGCCCTGTTTAGCTACAGCAAAAAGCCGCCCGCTGGATACACGTCTGGCGTGAATCCAACGGGCGGCTTCTCTATTCTCTGCCGCAACGGTGAGGACTATAACCATTGCATCGACGAAAATCAATAGAAATCTTTTATCGTCGCTATTGCGGAAAATCAGGGTCGCTGCGCCCTTCCCTCGGGTTAGGGAACTCCCTGTAAGCTCTCGTCCATTCCCCAACCCCTTTGCAAACTCCCGCAAGCCGCCACTCCGCCTGCTGTCCTCAATTCGCGCAAACCCGAATCGTGAGCAATCGGATACACTTGCCGTTACAGACAGCAGAGCGTTGAGGAGAGATGGAATGGATGAAGCACTCGCGGCGAAGGTGATTGCCGAGATCGCCGCGGTCAAAAGGATTCCGGTCGAGAGCATCACCGTTGACAGCACGTTTGAACAACTGGCAATGGATAGCCTGGACGCAATGAACCTTCTGTTCTCCCTCGAGGAGCACTTCGGCATCTCCATCCCCGATGAGGCCGCAAACTCGATCAAGGACGTACGCAGCACCGTCGCGGGTTTGGAACACCTGCTGGCGGAAAAATCCGGGGCGGGCAATTGACGGTGTTCCCCGCGGGCCGGCGCGTGGTAGCGACCGGCGCTGGCGTGGTATGCGCCCTGGGAAACAATGCCGCCGACTGTTGGAGCGCACTCCGCGCCGGTAGTTCGGGCATCGCCCAAATCACATTAGCCGATATGGCGGGCCTTCGCTTCCAGAACGGAGCCGAGGCCCAAGGCTTTTACGCAGCGGAGCACTTCGAGCCCGCGCGCTGCGACCTCATCGACCGCTTCGCGCAGTTTGCCGTGGTGGCTGCCCGCCAGGCAGTCGCCGAAGCGCGCTTCGAGCTCTCCCCGGAAATCAGAGCACGCGTTGCCATCATTACCGGAACCTCGATGGGAGGCCAGACAAGCCTCGACCGCGGCTTTGTCGCAATCTACAAGGAGGGCCGTCCGCGCCCGCATCCGTTCACCATTCCGCTGACCATGTACAACGCCGGAGCCAGCCAGATCTCCATGGACCTGGGAATTACCGGCCCGGCCTTCACCCTTTCCACGGCCTGCGCCTCGGCCACCCACGCCATCGGCCAGGCCTTCTGGATGGTGCGCTCGGGCGCCGTGGAGGCGGCCATCTGCGGCGGCAGCGAGGCGCCCTTCAGTCCCGGAATCCTGCGCGCCTGGGAGGCCATGCGCGTCGTCACCCCGGATGTCTGCCGTCCCTTCTCCCGCGACCGCAAAGGCCTCACCCTCGGCGAGGGCGGAGCCATGCTTATGCTGGAGACCGTCGAGCGCGCCGTCGAGCGCGGCGCAAACATCCTCGGAGAAGTGGTTGGCTTCGGCATGTCGGCCGATGCCGGACACGTCACCCAGCCTTCGGTGGACGGCCCCGCCGCCGCCATCGCCGCCGCTCTGCTCGACGCACGCGCCGAGGCCACAGCCGTCGACTACATCAACGCTCACGGCACCGGAACGGCCGCCAATGACGTCATCGAGACGCGGGCCATCCGCCAGGTCTTTGGCCCTCACGCCGACAATCTGGCGGTCAGTTCCACCAAGTCCATGCACGGGCACGCCCTGGGCGCGGCCGGGGCACTGGAGGCCTTCGCCACGCTCATGGCGCTGCGCGACGGCGTGCTACCTCCGACCGTGAACTTCACCGGGCCTGACCCGGAATGCAACCTCGACGTAATTCCAAACATCGCACGCCAGAGACAGGCAAGGTTCGCGCTCTCGAACTCGTTTGCCTTTGGCGGACTGAACGCCGTGCTGGCGTTCCGGCGATGGGAGGGAATTTGAGGCGGATTCCGCAGCGTGAACTGCTGGATGGCGATCTGGTGAGCGATGAGGCGGCAGCCGAGTCTCTCGGCGATTTGAGGTTGGTCAACCGGCTCTTTGGCGGAGTACACACTACCGCCGATCTGCTCCGCCGTGCAATGCGCGCCACCGGCTTGGCTTCAGCTTCCGTTCTGGAGGTCGCGGCAGGCGATGGATACTCCATCACCCGCGCCACCGCCAAACTGAGGGATGACAATCTCGCCGTCGAGCCCCATTGCCTTGACCGGCGCGGCCTGCAAGAGCAGGCTCGCTGTTGCGAGCGCTCCATGGTCGGCAACGCGCTGGAGTTGAACTTCCCTCCCGACAGCTTCGACTTCGTCAGTTGCGGACTCTTCGTCCACCACCTCGACCCGGCGCAGGTCATCACCTTCGTCAACGGAGCCTTGCGGGTCGCCCGCCGCGCGCTGCTCATCAACGATTTGCGCCGCAGCCCGCTGCATCTTGCGCTGGTCTATGCCGGCATGCCCATCCTTCGCAGCCCCATCTCGCGCTTTGATTCGGTAGCCTCGGTCCGCCAGGCCTACACGCCGCTTGAACTCCACGAACTGATGCAGCAGACCGAAGCCGAAGCCTTCGAAATCCGCACGCGCTACCTCTTCCGCATGGGAGCCATCGCCTGGAAGCGTACCGCAAAGGTCGTGCCGAGAGCCGCGTAACAGCCCCAGCCTCGTCCCCTTGGTCAGCCTTCCTTGCCCTTCCAGATTCCCCCGGCAATCGCAACCGTTACCAGTTGCACCAGCACGATCAGCGCAACGCAGGCCTTCCACTGCCCATAGCGCCACAGCACTCCCGGCAACACGCCCGCAACGCTGCCGCCGATGTAGTAAAACATCACGTACAGTCCCGCCGCTGACGCCCGCCCGCCCGACTGGGCCTCGCGCTGGATGTAACTCGTCGAGGCCGACTGGCAGATGAATACTCCCGAAGAGCACAGCACCAGGCCGACGAGGATCACCGGCATACTCGCAACCAGTGTCATCAGAATTCCCACAATGCCCGCCCCGACCGAGCCGATCAGCGCCGCGCGCGAACCGACCCGCGAGATCCATACACCCCCCAGCGGCGTGATCACCAGCCCCACCAGGTAAACCATGAACAGCGCGCTCAACTCCGCCGGAGACAGCCCGAACGGAGGAGCGGCAAGATAAAAAGTGATGTAGGTAAACGTCGCCACCAGCGTAAACAGCACATTGAAGCCGACCGCGTACGTCGCCAGCAGTTGCGGATTCCGCAGATGGCGGGTGACGTTCGTCTTCTCGTCCGAGCCCGCCGGCAGCGGCGAGTCATGCGGCAGCCAGCGCCACAGGATCAATCCAAATACCAGGTCGAAGGCTCCAATGGCGGCAAATCCATTGCGCCAGCTCGGAGCGACAAATGGAATCAGATGGTGCGTCGCCGCTACGCCCGTAAGAATGCGTCCCAGAAAACCGCCCAGTACCGTGCCGCTCACATAAATCGACATCACCTGCGGCACCCGGTGGCGTGGCCACTCTTCGGCAATGTAGGCAATCGTGACGCCGAAAATTCCCGGCATCACAATCCCTTGCAGAAACCGCCAGAAGACAAGCTGCGAAAGCCCGTTCGATGTCGCCGCCAGGATCGTCGGAATCGAGAGCAGAAAAATAGAGAGCACAATGATTTTGCGGCGGCCCACGCGCTCGGCCAGCGCTCCGCAAAAGGGTGCGCTCAGCGCAACGCCCAGGGTGGCGGCGCTCACCGTGCGCCCTACCTCGGACTTCGATGCGTGGAAGATCTGTTCAAAGAGCGGCAGCAGCGGCTGTGTGGCGTACAAATTGAAAAACGCGCCGATGCCGGCCAGCGTTACCGCGATCACCGCCAGTGTGTCATTGCCGTCAAAAACGCCAACTGGCGCTTCCTTTTCGGTTGTGGCGGATTGACCGGCGGCCAGCACCGCATCGGCCGTCTCATCGATGGAAAATTGATCTGCTTTTCTCGAACCCGGCATCACACCTCAACTCTTAAGATTATCACCGAGGGTGGGAGTTGCCGGTGACAGAGTCGCCGCCTGAGGATGCGTTACAGAAAGCGCAGCCCGATGCTGTGTGTGTTGATGCGCCTCACTTCCACGTACACATCCGTCTTGTTTCCCGAGGCCGGTTCCACTACCGTGACCATGAGTTGCTGGCCCTTCACCAGCGCCAGCCTTGCCCACGGCGAGGCCGGATCGAGCAGCAATCCGCCTCCGCTGGTCTCCACCACTCGTCCCATCTCGTTGCCATGCACGTCGACCGCAAACGCGGTCGCGGGAACGCCCACGCGCTCAAACTTGCGGCGTTCCTGCGGCGGCTTTTCCTCGGCCGCCGGGCGGGATGTGACAGCAGCTTTTTTCTTCGTCATGCGCCTACTTCAAGCCCAGCGTCAGCTTGGCAATGGTCATCAACTGCATGTTCGAGGTTCCTTCGTAAATACTACCAATCTTGGAATCCCGGAAGAACTTCTCAACCGGGTAGTCCTTCGTAAATCCGTATCCGCCGAAGATCTCAACCGCCTGCGAGGCCACGCGCTCGGCCACCTGCGGAGCGTACAGCTTGGCCATCGCCGCTTCCTTCAGGAACGAAATCCCCGCATCCTTCATGCGCGCCGCGTTGTAAACCATCAGGCGCAGCGCCGTAATCTCCGTCGCCATCTGTGCAAGCTGGAAGGCGATGGCCTGGAACTGTGCGATCGGCTGCCCGAACTGCTTGCGCTCCTGCGCATACTTTGCCGCTGCTTCCCAGGCTCCCTGCGCCAGTCCCAGCATCTGCGCCGCAATGCCGATGCGGCCTTCATTCAGCGTCTCAATCGCTACCTTGTAACCCTTGCCTACTTCTCCCAGCAGGTTTTCCTTCGGAACCTTGCAGTCGTCAAAGATGAGTTCCGTTGTGCTCGATGCGCGAATCCCCAGCTTGTCTTCCTTCTTGCCGATGCTGAAACCCGGAAAACCCTTCTCCACGATGAACGCCGTGATGCCCTTGTATCCGGCCGCCGGGTCCACCGTTGTGATTACGATGAACAGGTCGGACTCCTTGCCATTGGTGATCCACAGCTTCTGCCCGTTCAGCAGCCAGTGGTCGCCCTTGTCCTCCGCTCGCGTCTGCAGGGCAAATGCGTCGGAACCCGCTCCAGCCTCGCTCAGTGCATACGAGCCGACCCACTCGGAGGCCATCTTCGGAAGGTACTTCTGCTTCTGCGCCTCGGTGCTCCAGCGGATCAGCGCATTGTTCACCAGCGTATTCTGCACGTCCACCAGCACGCCCACCGACGGATCGACCCGCGAGAGCTCTTCCACCGCGAGGATGGCTTCGAAGAACGTGCCCGCTCCGCCGCCATACTGCTCCGGAATCTCAATTCCCATCAGCCCAAGCTGGTGAAACTGCTCCACCAGCGAATGATCCATTACCCCGCGCTCGTCCATCTCTTTTACCAGAGGCTTGATCGACTCTTCGGCAAACTTGCGGACATTGTCGCGGAATAGCTGTTCGTCCTCGGAGAGCACCAGCAGCGGTTGCGGCACCATTTCACGCCCAGTGGTAGTAGACATTGGGATTCCCAGCCTCACTTTTATTGGAGATGACAGACCGGCGATTGTATCAGTTCCGTGGACGAGTGCAATGGAAGAGTGCGGCGCGCAAAACTAACGGCGGTACACGACCTTCAGCTTCTCGGATTCAAGCAGCTTCCGGTATTGGGCGCGGGCATGTACGGCCCAGGGGCCCTGTGCATCCAGTTTCAGATACGCCCGCCAGTGTTTCAGCGCCAGCCGCGGCTGCCGTGAGCGCTCATAGGCGAGCGCAAGGTTGTAATGCGCGTCGGCATACGTCGGAGCCAACTGCAGCGCCGCCTTGTAGGCCGCAATCGCCTCTGGCAGCCGTTGTGTTTCGTCCAGCACGTTGCCCAGGTCAAAATAAGCCAGGGCGTAGCGCGAATCCGCCTCAATGGCCTTCAGGTAGTGCTCCTCGGCCAGCTCGTAGTCGGACTGGTTGTAGTACAGCGTGCCCAGGTTGATGTGTGCCGGGGCATAATCAGGGTCGAGCTTCAGAACCTTCTTGTAGTTGCCAATCGCCTCTTCGGCCGTCGCAGGGTCTTCTTCCAGGGCAACCCCGCGCGCAAACAATTCGGCCACGGATTGCGGCGCCGAGATCGGGCGGAAGCTCCCCGTCGTCTCCACAACCTGGCCCGAGTCCGCAAAATCCATCACGAACTGGCCGTCAATCGGCTCCAGCGCTCTGCCTTCCGTGCGGAATGCAACTCGCGAGCCAACTGAAAACGAACCCGCTTCAAGAAATGGGTTCTCCATCCCTGCAACCCGCGCCTGCATCGCCTGGAGTGACGCCAGAATCGTCGCGCTCTTTACCCGCTTGGCGCGAAGGTCTCGAACTTTTTTCACTTGGAGGAGATCAAAAAAGGAAAAGGAATCGCTTACGGCAATCAGCCCGGCACGTTGCCATCCGCTGAGTTGTCGAGCCGTGATGCGAAGAATTCTGAGTAAATCCGAACGTTCGAAGTGAGTCACAGTGAGTTTGAGTTCGCCGTTCGCAGCAATTATCGCTACGCCCTTGCAGCAAATGCAAGTGGAATCTCAAAATCTCGCCACGCAAATGCGCGCCATGGAACAAGTTGCACAATTGGGAAGGCACTCTGACGCAATCTGCTCTCTGCGCGCCTTCATCCTCCGCAATTCGTCGCTCCGCTCTTTACGAAAATGCAGACCTCCCATTACTATGGAAGAGGTCTTGCCGACGTAGCTCAGCTGGTAGAGCAGTCGATTCGTAATCGACAGGTCACCGGTTCAATTCCGGTCGTCGGCTCCAGAGATTTCAAAAGGGCGCTCCCACGAGCGCCCTTTGCCATGCACAAATTTCTCGCCACGCTTCCTCTCGCAATCTGCGCGTTACCCCGCCAGTGCATCACTCTCTGCGATCCATCGAAATTCAAATTGGAAGAACGCGACCTGCGCCGAGTGATGCGCTGCAATCTTCCCTAAAGTCGAAAAGGCCGCCCGGCAACTGGGCGACCTTTTCTTCAAGGGAGAATAGTTCCAACGGAGGCTAGACCGTCAAAACTTTCTGAAGAAATACTATGAGCCTGTAAAACAGGGTGTCAAGCGAATTCTCGGAATTAAATGTCTTTATAATCAATCACTTAACTTTTTGGCCCAAGTTTGCCCGGATGACAAAAAATGTCACTTCCCCCGTCTTTCTGGGCCTAAACCGTTGCCCTCAACCAGCTTACGGGTACTTTTCAGTCGCGCAAATCCAGCCGGATCATCTCCCCGTCGTCCCGGGTTTCTCCTGCTTTTCTTGCCCGGAAGCGGGGTAAGTAGATCCTTCCGAAGCCGAAAACCGCTCCCGCCCCCACCGAAATCAGGAAAAGAATCCCTGCCAGCGTCAGCGCCGCCACCACTACGTTGCCAATGTTGTCGCGTTTGCCTTGCCCTGCATTTTCGTTCCAGGTCACGTTCGCGTCGTAGTTCACGCTCCCCAGAATTCTCTCCGCGTCGCCTCGCGAGATGCTGCCGCGGACCAGCGCGATGATCGGCCCCGTGCGCTTTGCAACGCTCGTTCCCCCGTTGAACGGAGGCGCCAGTTGTTCAAAGGCCGCAATCTTGTTCATCGCAATGATGTGCGTCGGATAGGCGACGAGGAGAATCTCCGCTGATCCCGGAGCTTCCCCGTTCATTCGTGCCCACAGAACCTTCGGACTCTTGCTGAAGTCGATCAGGTCGGGACTCAGATTGATGTTCAGCGCCGAGTACGCCGCCGGGCCGGTGAGAAAGCGCGCGGTCTCGGCCACCAGTTGCTTCCGCGGCAGGTGCGTGGGCAGTGTGGGCAGCTCCCCAATCGCGCCCGCAGCCGCCGGCAGCAGCGTGGCCAGCTCACGAAGTTGGCTGCCGCTCATCGCTGTCAGCCGGTCGAACTGCACATCCACCAGCACATTGCCCGCAAAGAAGAGCACCCGCTCGTTCAGCGAGGCCGCCAGCGTTCCAATGTCTTCCGCGCGCATCAGCGGCTGGCGGTAGAAGGTGAAGGCCGCGTATGCGCCCTCGGCATCGGCAAAGCGCGCCGCCCTTACCTTGATCGTGCGTTCATCGTGCTTGTAGCTGGCCACCTCAAAATCGGTGAAGCGGTCTTCGGTCAGCACGCTGGAGGAGGCGCCGTCGATCTTGCGCGGATCGCTTCCGGTTTCCGGCGCGCCGCTGCGCTCCCATCCGGCAAAGCTCTCCGGCAGAATCGCCGGCGCTGCCTTGGCCTGGGACAACATCGCTGGCGCGGCAAGAAAACTTGCAATCAGCGCAATGCACAGAGATCGATACAGAGATTTCATCGGCTTTACACGGTTCCTGTACTTATTAGACCACGCGCGGGGCCAGGAAGTTTCCGCTAGTGTGCGTTGATTCATCTCCCATACATGGACTCCAGCGAACACCGTGATATCCTTTAGATACGAAGTGCGTCCCGCCCCTCCGGCTGTTCCAGCACTACCCTAAGAAAAAACTATGATCTCAGTCTCCAGTGTTTCAATGCGCTACGGCGCTAAAGTTTTGTTCGACGAAGTGTCCACGGCTTTCACGCCGGGGAAGCGATATGGTCTGACGGGCCCGAACGGGGCAGGTAAATCGACCTTCATGAAGCTTCTCACCGGCGAGCTTGAGCCGCAGAAGGGCAGCGTCGTCCGCCCGCGCAAGTTCGGCGTCCTCAGCCAGGACCAGTTTGCCTTCGACGCCTATCGCGTCATCGACACCGTCATCATGGGCAACAAGCGCCTCTGGGCCGCCATGGAAGAGCGCGAGGTCATCTACGCTAAAGCAGAGCTCACGGACGAGGATGGCATGAGGCTTGGCGAGCTCGAAGGCATCGTCGGCGATGAAGACGGATACTCCGCCGACACCGATGCCGCGCTGCTCCTCCAGGGCCTCGACCTCCCTGACGAACTCCACCAGCGCAAGATGGGCGAGTTGCAGGGCGGCCAGAAGGTCCGCGTGCTGCTGGCGCAGGCCCTTTTCGGCCATCCCATGGCTTTGCTGCTGGACGAACCCACCAACCACCTCGACTTGGATTCCATCCACTGGCTCCAGGGCTTCCTCAACAACTTCGATGGCGTGCTGATCGTCATCTCTCACGACCGCCACTTCCTCAACAGTATCTGCACCCACATCGCCGACATCGACTACCAGACCATCATCACCTACACCGGAACCTACGATGAGATGGTGCTGGCAAAGACTCAGGTCCGCTCGCAGATCGAGTCGCAGAACTCCCAGCGCGAGAAAAAAATATCGCAGCTCAACGATTTCATCGCCCGCTTCTCGGCCGGAACGCGCTCCAGCCAGGTGCAATCGCGGCGCAAGGAAGTCGAACGCCTCCAGGTCACCGACCTCGCCAAGTCCAACATTCAGCGCCCCTACCTCAAGTTTGAGCAGAAACGTCCCTCAGGAAAACACATCCTTGAACTCGAAGACGTCACCAAGCGTTATGACGAGCTGGATGTCCTGCATGACTTTACCGCCAGCGTCACCCGCGGAGAGAAGATTGGCCTGATGGGCCGCAACGGAGCCGGTAAAACCACGCTCATCAACGCCATCCTCGCCAACTCTCCCACCACGCCCATCAAGGAGCTTCGTGAAACCAGCGGCTATGATGGCGACTTCCTCACCAGCGGCAAAGTCATCTGGGGCCACGAGGCATCCGTCGGCTACTTCGCCCAGGATCACCGCGCCCTCATCACTCCCGGCATGTCGGCCTTCGAGTGGCTGCACCTCTGGGATCCCGGCGCCGCCGATGAAGAAATCCGCGGCCTCCTCGGACAGATGATGTTTGCCCGCGACGAGGGCAACAAGCGCACCGATGTCCTCTCCGGTGGCGAAACCGCGCGCCTGCTCTTCTGCAAGTTGATGTTGCAGAAGCCCAACGTGCTGGTGCTCGACGAGCCCACCAACCACCTCGACCTGGAATCCATTAACGCGCTCAACATCTCCTTGCAGCGCTATCCGGGAACCGTGCTCATCGCCACCCACGATCACGATCTCATCGACGAGGTCGCAACCCGCATCTGGCACTTCGAGTCCGATCACAAAATCACCGACTTCAAGGGAACCTACGAGGAATACCAGTCCGTGCTGGCCTGAGGGCGATGCTCCGCACACAAAAAGTTTGGCCCTCCCCATCTGGGAGGGCCTTTTCCTTGCCTTATTTTTTTTCCGCGCCTACTGCTGCCCTTCGCCGGAGCCGACCTTTGCCGCCACCTTCAATCCGCTCAGCCCGTTGATGTAGCGCGCCACTCCCTTGTAGAGCGACTCTGCAATCTTCTGCCGGTATTCCGGGGTCTGCAATTTGCGTTCGTCGCCGGGATTCGAGACAAAGGAGATCTCCGCCAGGATCGACGGCATGTTGGCCCCGATCAGCACAATAAACGGAGCCTTCTTCACTCCCCGGTCGCGCAATGTCTTTTCCTTGCCCGCCAGTCCCACGTACAAAGAGTGCTGCACGTCGGCGGCAAACTCCCGTGACTCCTCGACCTTTTCCTTCAGCGCGATCTTCTTCACCAGGTCGCCCAGTTCGTGCACGGATTTCTCGCTCACCGCGTTTTCGCGCGCCGCCACTTCCAGCGCATCCGGCGAAGGATTGAAGTTCAGGTAGTAGGTCTCCACTCCGCGTGCCGCCGGGTCCTGGCTGGAGTTTGCGTGGATCGAGATAAACAGGTCCGCCTGGTGTTGGTTCGCAATCGCGGTGCGTGTTTCAAGCGGAATGAACGTGTCGTCGTCGCGCGTGTAGATTACGTCCGCGCCCATCTTGCCCTGCAACATCCGTCCCAGCCGCAGCGATACATCCAGAACCAGGTCTTTCTCAAGCAATCCGTTGGGGCCAATCGTTCCCGTGTCGTGGCCGCCGTGTCCGGCGTCGATGACGATGCGCCCTACCTTCAGCCCCAGCGCGCGAATCAGAGAGCGCTGTCCGTCCGCCGAAGGCTGCGCCTGCCGTATCTCCGGATAGCGCTGGTTCTTCTTGCCCGCCACCGTCGTCTTCTTCTCCGACCCGCGTGGAGCCACCACCTGCACCGTAGGCTCCGAGGTCGGCGCAACCGTCGCCTTCAGCTCCGGCCCATTCAGATTCGCAACCTCGGACTTGGTGGATTCCTGCGAGTTCGTCTGTGCCGCTCCCGGCTTGCCCGCCGCCGCACGCGCAGATTCGCCCGCCGTCCCCGGCCAGGTCACTGCCGACAAAGGTCTCGTGTTGCCCGCGGAATTCTCTCCCCCCGGCAGTATCTGGCGGGAGAAGAAGCTGCCGTCGGCCGCCTTCGGTCCAAACTCCGCAGCATTGTTCTCCTTGGCCGTCTGTGCCGTCTCTGCGGGAGCCTGCTCCGCCGCAGCCGTCTGTGCGCTCTTTGCAGGAACCAGCGTCTCCGGCTTTGTCTCCGCCGGAGTTGCCGAGGAAGGCGACCGCTTCTCTTCCTCCTGCTGCGCCCGCGCCACCAGCGTCTGCGCAACGTTGCCCTTGCGTCCGTGGATATCAACGATCAGGCGGTAGGGATTCGGCAGCAGAAACGCCGAGTAGTCCGAAACGTCATCCACTTCCAGAACCACCCGCACCATTCCCTTCTGGAACTGCGCGATGCGAACCCGGCGAAGGAATCCGTCGGAAACCTCGAAGGTCTTGCCCACCAGCGTCGAAGCCAGCTTCGTGTCGTGCAGATCAAAGAAGATCCGGTCGGGGTTGGAAACGCGTCCAGCCTCGTACTTCACTTCCTGTTCCAGGTCGATGGCAACACGCGTGTAATCCGGCGTTGACCAGTGGCGTATCCCCGTCACCAGCGGCAGCGTGCTGTGCGCCGCATCGGCCGAAACCTCCACCGTCTTTCCCTCAACCGGCTTTGCTTCCTGTGCTTTGGCCGCCGCCGCATGGGCGTCTTGCGTCTTCGCTTCCTGCCCCTTTGGCTTCTGCTTGCTGCGCCCCTGCTGATCCATCTCCGCAATCGCTTCGCGCGCGTCGGCCGAGAGTTGCAGATGCGGGTAGCGCCGAATCACTTCCTGGAATGTCTCGCGAGCCTTGTCGTGTTCTTCCAGGTCCTCTTTGTAAATCTGGCCGATGGTGAACAGCGCGTCAAAGCGGAATTTGCTGCCAGGGTACTCGCGGCGCAAAAACTCGTACTGCGCAATCGCGCCGCGCAGGGACTTCTCGTCGTTGAAGGCCCTCCCGCTTTCCGCCATCAACTCCGCCACGGCCACCACGCTCGCATCCGCCTTGCTGCTGGTGGGCGAGGTGTAATACACCCGGCGGTAGGCGTCCATCACCCGCTGGTATTCGCGGCGCGAGCGCTCGCGCTGCGGAAGCCCGTTGAGTTCCTCGCGCATCCGTTCGGCGCTCTCAAACTGCGTCCTTGCCTGCTGCTTTTTCACCTGGACGCTGGCGCCGAATGCGGGCAGGCAAAGCAGGAATAGCGCGCAACCCGCCGTCAACCAGCGTTGCCATCCCCGTCCCTCGCGTCGTCCCGTCATCGGCTGCATCATCCTTGTATATGGCTGCAAGTCAGTCCGTATTCGTGATTACCAGTCTGCCGCGTTCATCGCGGTGAATCTGGATAGGAATCGCCAGGCGGCTGAAGCTCGGCTCGTTCCCGTTCCCCATGAGATTGGTGATGCGCTTTACGTAGTTCCGCGTTTCCGTGTATGGAGGGATACCCCCACTCCGCTGCACCGCTCCCTGCCCTGCGTTGTAGGCAGCCAGCGAAAGCCTTACATCGCCGCCGAAGTTTTCCAGCAGCCCCTTCAGGTGGCGAACCCCGGCGTCCACGTTCTGCGCTGCGTCAAACGGGTTGCGGACGTCGTACATCCGGGCCGTTGCCGGCATCAACTGCATCAGCCCCATCGCGCCCTTGCTGGAGACGGCTTTCGGATTGAAGTTCGACTCCACCTTCACCAGTGCGCGCACCAGGTTCGGGTCCACATGGTGGCGGGCCGCCGCCTCATCGATAAATCGGTCAATCTGCGCTGCGCTCACCGAACGGTCCCTGGCCGCGTTCGAGTAATTCGGATCCTGTGCCGCAAGTTCGCCCTGCACGCTTTTCTTGCCGCCGTTGGACTCCAGGCGGGGGCGCGACTCAATGTAGCTGGAGACTTCTCCAGCTACCACCCGCGCCGAGCGCAACGCCGAGGGCGTCGCCGGCTTCACCGGCTTCCAGTGATGCTCCGTGTTGCTCCAGTAGAAAAGTTGTGTCTGCTGCTGCGCGCGGGCCGGGTGGGCGGAAGGAGCCGCCGGGCTGTCGTTGGTCCAAACGGTGCGCCCGTTCTCCACGGTCGGCTGCAACTGCGCCGCCACGGAAGCCGCCAGCATCAGCGGTACAACGGCTAACCCCATGCAAAGAAGGCGGTGCCGCGCCGGAAATCGTGATGTCCACATCTTGATGCTCATATTCCTTCTAAGGGCACGTCAGCCCGTCGCGCACACGAGAACGCTCTCCCAGAGTGACTGGATTATAAGTCCCAGCAACTTGCGCAGCAATCATTAGACACACAGGGAACCCAGTAAGTGAACCCGGTAAAACACGTACAAACCTCGGGGAATCACGAAATAAGCAAGCGTGCGGCGTTACGAGAGTCCACCACCGTCTGGAAATCCCGCCGAAGACACCGTCGGCTGCTAATCTGGAAACAAGGAATTGAGCATAACGATGCATCCCACCGAAACCAGCTACGTCGTGCGCCTGCGCTTTGCCACCAATGCCAAGCTGCGGCGGCGCTTCATGGTGACCGATGAGGCCGTGCCCTCAAATGTCCGTTTTGGCCTGCTCCTCGAACGTCTCGACAAACTCGCCGAGGAGACCGCGCTGCGCTACGTCCGACGCTACTATCCGGAGGCCCGCGTCGTCACCGCCGCAATGGATTCGCTCCTGGTGCGCTCCATGCCTGACATCAACCGTGACATGGTGCTCCGCGCCCGCATCAACCTCATCGGGCGCTCATCCATGGAAGTCGGCGTGCGCATCGAGCAGCCCGGTTCGCCAATCCTTCACATCGGGTCATCCTACTTCACCATGGTGGGTCGCCTGCGCCAGGGCGGCAAGGAAAACAGCGTTCAGTTGCCGCCCATCGAATACAAGACCCCGATGGAAGAGCTCCGCCGGGAGCGCGCGCTCGCCCGCCGCGATGCCTACCGCGCCGCCATGAACCTCGCCGCCGAGCCGCCCTCGCGCGACGAGTACGAGATGCTCCGGCGTCTGCATGAGGCCCAGGAGCAGCCTGGAATCAAAGTGTTGCTTGCCAGTCGGCAGGTCACCGAAGGCTGGGAGCGGACCTATCCCGAATATGAGAACGTGCCGCAGAAAATCTTTGGTGGATGGGTGGCGCATCGCGCCTATACCTACGCGCACATCTGCGCCGAGAGAGTGGCCACCGAGCGCATGTTGCTGGCATCGGTGGATCGCATCAATTTCTACCACCCCGTGCGGATGGGCGATAAGCTGCATTTTGTGAGCCGCTTGACCTACACCGGAAACACGTCCGTTTCCGTTGAGACGGAAATTACGCGAATCAGCCGCGACCGCAAAGAAACCGCGCTCAGCAACGTCTGCACCTTTACCTTCGTCCACCGCGGGGCGGAGATGGAACGGCTACCCGTTCCGCAGGTCCATCCCACCACCTACGCCGAGGACGCGCGCTACCTCTCTGGATACCGCCGGCGCCAGGCCCACCTCGCTTGGAAAGAACTATCCGCCACGAAGAAATAGCAGGTGCCCCATATCTGCCGTCCTTTGGCAGATGTGGGAGGCCGTCTTGGTGCCCCATATCTGCCGTCCTTTGGCAGATGTGGGAGGCCGTCTTGGTGCCCCATATCTGCCGTCCTTTGGCAGATGTGGGTCCGTTGACCTTGCCCTTGCCTTTGCCTTCTGCCGGGTGCCCCAGGTTCGCGCCGACGCTTTTCGGCGATAACCTGGGAAGCAACGCCCTCCACCCCGGCAACTCTCTTGCTCTTGCCGTTGCCTTTAGCCCGACCTACATCACCTGCGGAACTTTCCTACCCAAGCAGAGCTTCCACCACCGCGTAGCTCTCCCGTAGCGCCTGGTCGAGCGCCTCGGGATTCTTCCCGCCAGCCTCGGCCATGTCGGGCCGTCCTCCGCCCGAGCCGCCCACCTTCTGCGCCACCTGTCCCACGACCTTCCCTGCCTGGAGCTTCGCCGTAAGGTCTTTCGTGACGCCAACAATCACCGCAACCTTCCCCTCGGTCACCGAGCCGATAATCACCACTCCCGAGCCGAGCTTGTTGCGGAAATTGTCCACCAGCGTGCGCAACTGGCTGCGGTCCAGGTTGTCGGCGCGGTGCGCCAGCACCTTCACGCCCTTCACTTCTTTCACGTTGTCATCCGCGCTCGCCACTGCCGAGGCCGCCGACTTCATCCGCACTTGGTCCAATTCCTTGCGGAGCTTCTTCAGCTCTTCCTCGCGGCGCTCCAACTCCTGCCGCAGCGCATCTGCCGGACTCAGTTCGCTCCGCCCCACCAGCGTTGAAACAATGCCTTCCAGTTCGTGATCCTGGCGGAAGTGCCGCAGCGACTGTTCTCCAGCAACCGCTTCCAGCCGCCGCACGCCGCTCGATACGCTTCCCTCTTTCAGTATCTTGATCAGCCCGATCTCGCCTGTCGCCGAAACATGCGTACCGCCGCAAAGCTCGGTCGAGAAGTCGGCAATCTTCAGCACCCGAACCTTCTCCCCGTACTTTTCGCCAAACAGCGCCATCGCGTGGTACTCGTTCACCGCAACTTCAATCGGCACATCCTCCACGGTCTCAACCCGCTCGTTGCGCAGGACTTCGCGGTTGGCAATGTCTTCAATCTCCTGCAACTCCTCATCCGCCACGCCTGAAAAGTGCGAAAAATCGAAGCGCAAATAATTCGGCGATACCAGTGACCCGGCCTGCTTGACGTGAGTTCCCAGCACCTGCCGCAGCGCCGCATGGAGCAAGTGCGTCGCCGTGTGATGCCGCCGCGTCGCGTTGCGCAGTTCCCGGTCCACCACCGCGATCACCTTCTCGCCCACCGTGATCGGCAGCCGGGCGGTGACCTTGTGTACCCTCACTCCCTGCACCGGCGAGTACACGCCCTCAACCTCGGCCACCACCACCGTCCGGTCTGCCGAGTAGAGCACACCCTTGTCGCCCACCTGTCCGCCGCTCTCCGAGTAAAACGGAGTGTGGTCCAGCACTACTTCGCCCTGCTGCCCCGGAGCCAACTGCTGCGCTCCCTGCCCGCCTGCAACAATTGCCACAACCTCGCAGCCGCCCGACTCAAGCTGCCGGTAGCCTTCAAAAACGCTCTGCGGAAGCGCCGCAAACACCGGCGAAGCACTCTTCTGCGAGCCGCCCTTCCAACTTGCCCGCGCCGTCGTCTTCTGCTCGTCCATCGCGCTGTCGTACCCGGACTTGTCAAACGCAACGCCCTGATCCCGCGCCGCGTCCACCATGAAGTCCAGCGGCAAGCCAAATGTGTCGTAGAGCTTGAACGCCTCTTTACCGGGCAGCGTATTGTTCTCCGCGTGGTCCAGCAGCTCCTGCAACTTCGTGAGCCCCACCGCAACCGTGCTGGCAAAGCGCGTCTCTTCGCTCTCAATCACCTTTGCCACCCGCCCTGCGCTCTCGCTCAGTTCGGGATACGCCCCAACCATCTCCTTCACCACGGCCTCAACCATCTTGTAGAGGAAGGGCTGCGTCTGTCCCAGCAGCCGCCCGTGGCGGATCGCGCGCCGGATGATCTTCCGCAGCACGTACCCGCGCCCTTCATTCGCCGGAAGTATTCCGTCGCTGATCAGGAATGTGGCCGCTCTGCTGTGATCTGCAATGACCCTGAGCGATGCGGCGCTCGTCGATTTTTCTTCCCCGCTCTTTTTCCTGTCCGCGCCCGTCAGCTCCGCCGCCCTCTGAATCAGCGGCACAAACAAATCCGTATCGTAATTTGAGACAACACCCTGCATCACCGCCGTAACCCGTTCCAGCCCTGCTCCGGTGTCAATCGAAGGCTTCGGCAGCGGATTCAGCACGCCCTCCGAGCTGCGGTCGAACTGCATGAATACCAGGTTCCATATCTCCACATACCGTCCGCACTCGCACGGAAACTTGCACTCTCCCGCGGCGCACTCAGGCAGCTTCCGGTCGCTGGAGGCGATCCCCATGTCGTAGTGAATCTCCGAGCACGGGCCGCACGGGCCGGTATCGCCCATCTGCCAGAAGTTTTCCTTCATCCCCAGCTCAAAGATCCGCTCGGCCTTCACGCCCACTTTGAGCCAGAAATCGTAAGCCTCGTGGTCGCGCGGGACTCCATTTTCACCCTGGAAAATAGTGACGTAGAGCTTCTCCGCCGGCATATTGAACCACTTCGGAGACGTGATCAGCTCCCAGGCGTAGGCAATCGCGTCCTGCTTGAAGTAGTCGCCAAAGCTGAAGTTTCCCAGCATCTCGAAGAACGTATGGTGCCGGTTCGTGAACCCGACGTTTTCCAGGTCGTTGTGTTTTCCGCCCGCCCGCACGCACTTCTGCGAGGTCGTTGCCCGCGCGTAGTCGCGCTTCTCCGCGCCCAGGAAAACATCTTTGAACTGATTCATTCCCGCATTCGTAAACAGCAGCGTGGGGTCGTTGGCGGGCACCAGGGATGAGCTGTGAACCTGGCGGTGTCCCTTCTGGACGAAGAAGTCCAGAAACATGCGTCGAACATCATTTCCGGTAGGCATAAGGGTCGCTTTCGATGAGTCCCGGGGCCATCGCAAAGTCGCGCCAAGCGCGCCGCAGGCGTCTCCCGGAAGACGAAAATTCGATTCTAACATCTCCGAATTTGCCCTCGGAACGCGCGCCCACCTTGGGACAGTGTTACCGTTAGAACTGAAGTGCAGCAAAAGACACCGCCGGAGAGTATGAAATTCAGCGACAAACTGCACTTTGGCGGCCATAATAGCAACCGTCCAAAGAGGTAGGCCATGGATTATGTAGCTAAACCGAGCGCCCAGGTGCCAGTGCTGCCAAAACGACGGGAAGCACGGCTCCCCGCTACGTTAAATGTGCGCATACTCGGCATCGACGCAAATGGGAAGGCTTTCCATCAGGCGGCAGTAACCGTTGACATCAGCCTCTCCGGTGCCCGCATCACCGGATTGACTGCACAGTTGAATCCCGGAGACATCGTCGGCCTTCAAAGCAGTGGAGACAAGTGCCGCTTCAAAGTCTCCTGGGTTCGCCCCAACCCCGGCGACGGAACCTTTCAGGTGGGCTTGCACAGCCTGGAGAAGGGCACCAGCCCGTGGCGCGACAAATTACAGCACTCCTCGCCAGGAGACCGCCGCAGCGATGACCGCTATCCCTGCAATGGTTCGGTTTCATTGCGCTCCGCCGCGTTCGCAACCCCAATCTGGGGAACCCTGCGCGATATCAGTGAGGGCGGCTGCTACGTGCAGTGCGTCAATGTCGCGGCAGCCGGTGAAATTGTCAGCGGTCAGTTCATCCTCAACGGCGTGCAGATCAACGGCGTCGCCGAGGTGCATAGCTCGCGCGCAACCGTCGGCATGGGTCTGCGATGGTGCGATCTCGGTTGGGATGGGCAGGAAAAGCTGAACACCGTCCTGCGCGCGCTTTCGCTCAATTACAGTGAAACCAACTCCAGCAAACTCAAGGCCCTGTCGCAACTCGATAAACTCCATCAGTTGATGGTCGCCCTGCGTGAGCGCCTCGAGAGCAACCACACGCTGGTGGATGTTCAGATGATCGGGCGGTTGAGTGACGCCGAAGAAAAGCTGGCCGCCGCGCTCAAGAGCGTGCAACCCTAGCGCCGCTGCGGTAACCTTACGGGTATGCGTAGCCCATTCTTAGCAAGCGTGTGTCTCTCCACTCTCGTCCTCCTCGTGCCGGCCTCGGCAAGCGCCCAGGCCGCAACGCCCGTTCCTTCGCCAACCGTAATCTCGGCGGATCTCGGAAGCTGCTCGGCTCTCATCACCGTCACCGGCGCCGACGCCAAGCCCATCTTCAACGCCAAGGTTACGGCGCGTATCCGCTACGGAATGCTCGGAGCCAAGAAGCTCGATCTGGAAAGCTACACCAGCGCCGCCGGACAGGTGAAGTTCGTCAAGCTGCCCGAGGTTCCCAAGAAGCCCATCTACTTCTACGTCAGCAAAGACGACAAACTGGAGATCGTCGAGTTCGCGCCCGACGTCCACTGCCAGGCCACTTTTGATGTGGTTCTGAAATAACGCAGCGTCGCAATCACGCAATATCAAAATAGGCCGATCACAGGTGCCCCACAAAACGTTCCCTTGGTCGTGTGGGGCTGATGCCTTTGCCTCGTTCTGGTGCCCCATATCTGCCTTCCTTTGGCAGATGTGGGTCGTTTGACCTTGCTCTTGTTCTTGCTCTTGTTCTTGCTCTTGACCCTGCTCTTGACCTTGCCGTTGCTCTTAACCTGTGAAACCTGCGAATCCTTGAAACTTTGAAACCTGCACCTTGAACCCTGCCCTTCCCCCGCTCAAGCCTTCGCCTTTTTGCCCCCCGCACGCTTCGCGGCGCTCTTCTTCTTTGCCCCGGCTGCCTTGGCCTTGGAGCCCGGCTTGGCCTTCCGGGGCGTCGCGCCCGGCAACTCCGCACAGCGCCACATATACCAGCTTGCCACCGAGCACCATGGCTCCCAATTGCGGGCGCGCCGTCGCATGGCGTCCTTTTTCGGGAGCTCCCGCAGCTTGTACAGGCGCTGCATCCCCTTGCGAACCCCATAATCGTCCACCGGCAGAACATTTGGCCGTCCCAGGCGGAAGAGAAGCATCATCTCCACCGTCCACCGACCAATGCCGCGCACCTGCGAGATGCGGGCGATGATCTCCTCGTCCTCCATCCGGGCCAGCGCGCGCTTCGTGGGAACCGTGCCATCCTCGCACTTCGCCGCCAGATCGCGCAGCGCCGCAAGTTTGTTCTGTGAGAGTCCAGCGGCGCGCAGAGGCCCATCGTCCATGGCCAGCAGTCTTCGCGCGGTCATGCCTCCCCTCGGAAACAGCGCCTCCACCCGTCCCAGGATCGCCGAGGCCGCTGCTCCCGCCAATTGCTGGTAGACGATCGAGCGGGCCAGCGAATAGAAAATGCTGAAGTGGTGCGGAATGTCAATCGTGCAGGGACCAACCTCCGCGATCAACGCTGCCAGCTTCGCATCGGCGGAGCAGAGGTGCTGCTCTGCCACGGACCACTCGGGCTGCGGCTTTGTCTTCACGATTCATCCTCCACCGGAGAGCTTTCTTCAGCCATCTCGCGCTCCAGTTCCAGCGCGCTCAGAGTCTCGTCCTCCACCTTCCAGTTGCGCAGCAGCTTCACGATAATAGTGGAGGAGAACCCGGCCCGCGCCATCATGCGGAAAATACGCGCCGCTTCCTTCTGATCCTTCGGCTGCTTCAGGCGCTTGCGCTCGGCAAACTCCCGCGCCAGCTTCGCTTCATCAATCTCGCCGTACACTTCTGTGACCGTCTTGCCGACGACGTCCGGATGTACGCCCTTGGCTTTCAAATCCTGCGCCACGCGAATCCGTCCGAACTTTTCCGTGTCGCGGCGGTAGGCCGAGTAGGAAGCCGCATAGCTGCTGTCGTTGAGGTAGCGCTGTTCCTTGAGCCTTGCCGTCACGGCTTCCACCAGCGCCTCGCACTCCGCCTGGTGTCCGGCGCGCGTCCGCATCAGGCGTTTGAGTTCCGCTACCGTCCGCATCCGGCGGCCCAGCGCGCCCACTGCGTATTCATACAGGGTCGCTTCCGTGTAGGTTTTCTTCGTCGCGCTATTCTTCCAGGCCATCGCCTCATCAGTTTCAAACCGATGAGCGATTTAAGCAAGCCCGCCCCTGTGTGCCAGGTAGGTTTCTTTTGATTTGGTATCTTTCTTTGGATTGGTATTGGATTGGTATTTTGTTCTTGGTGTCACTTTGACTCTTGGTGTCATTCCGAGCAACGCGAGGAATCCCTGCACCGCTCAAATATCCCATGCCGGGTGCCCCAGGTTCGCGCCAACGCTTTTCGGCGATAACCTGGGTAGCAACGACCTTCACCTCTTGGGCCTTTGCTGTTGCTCTTCACATGGAGCGTACGGAGCTAGACTGGAAGCTGTTTCATAACTTGGCTTTGAAAGTGTACGGCTTCAGCCGTGCCACTGCGAAGCAAGTAGAATCGCGGGCTTTCGCCCCTGAGGGAATAGCTCGCATCCCACCAGATCGGTTATGACGCAGATTCTAGAAACGCCCCAACTGTTGCGACAGTTGATCGCGCGTCGATTCCGCGGTTCCCGAAATCCCCTGCACGCGGAGCTTGAAGTCATCCGGGTTGCTCGCATTCTCAATCGCCGTCTCGTAGGAGATCAGCCCCTTCTGGAGCAGATCGTAAAGCGATTGATCGAACGTCTGCATCCCGTACTGCGAGGTTCCCTGCTGCAGGGCTTCCTTGATGTTGCGGGTCTTCTCCGGGGTGGTAATGCACTCGCGGATGTATGCCGTTGAGATCAGCACCTCCACCGCGGGCACGCGCCCCGCGCCGTCGCACCGCTTCACCAGCCGCTGGCTGATGACCGCGCGCAGCGTTGCCGCAAGTTGCAGGCGGATCTGCTTCTGCTCCGGAGGCGGAAAGACGCTGATGATGCGGTTTACCGTCTCTACCGCGTCCAGCGTATGCAGCGTGCTGAACACCATGTGCCCGGTTTCCGCCGCATGGAGCGCCGTGGAAATCGTCTCCAGATCGCGCATTTCGCCCACCAGGATCACGTCCGGGTCCTGGCGCAGGCTCGCCCTTAGGGCGCTGCCGAAAGATGGAGTGTCCACCTCCACCTCGCGCTGATTCACAAAACCCTTCTTGTCCCTGTGCAGAAATTCGATCGGGTCTTCGATGGTGATGATGTGTTCCGGCCGCGATGAGTTGATGCGGTCGATCATCGCCGCCAGCGTCGTTGACTTGCCCGAGCCGGTCACGCCCGTCACCAGCACCAGGCCGCGAGCTTCTTCGCAGATACGTTCGGTCACTGCCGGAAGGAAGAGTTCTTCCAGCGCACGAATCTTCGTCGGAATCACGCGCAGAACAATGCCCACATTCCCGCGCTGCTGAAACACGTTCACGCGGAAGCGCCCCAGTCCCGCCGCCCCATATGCCAGATCGATCTCCGCGCATTCCTTGAACTTCTGCTTCTGCCGGTTGGACATCATGCTGAACGCCATGTTCAGCATGTCTTCGCCGGTGATGCGGGGATGGTCGGTGAGCGGCACAAGTTCGCCGTCCACGCGAACATGGGGATAGTTGCCGACCTTGAGATGAAGGTCGCTCGCTTTGCGCTCCGAGGCTATGCGCAGCAGATCATCGATATTCATCGATTCGTCTCTTCAATAAACGGCGGTATCCTGAAAACTACCACGTTGCCCCCGCAGGTGCAATGAATCATCCAGATGCCATGCGGAAAAACCTGCACGCCGCGCGCCGCAATCCGGCAGTGGATAAAACCGCAACCGGCGCGTCTGGAACTAAGGTTTGATTCCTCAACCCATACGGCAAATCGCGGAACCTCGAATCGGCTTTTTCACGATACGCTAGTTGAATGCGCCTGTGGGGAATCCGAATTGCCATCCTGACCTCGATTGTTGCCATGAATGTCCTCGAGGGAATCATGCTGCGTCCCCTCATACGGGCCAGCGGCATCAATCTCGAATCCACTCTGCTGGACGAACTGCTGCTGGGAATTCTCATGGGGATCGTGGTCTGCTGCATCCACGAAGCTTTTCGCCGGCGCTACGAGCGCAAATTGCAGGCTTCGGTAGATGAACTGAATCATCACGTGCGCAATTCGCTCCAGGTAATTCTCAATCGGCAGGAACTCTGCCCTCACTGCAAACCGAGCGACACCGCGCAGGCGATGGAGCGGGTCGATTGGGCCTTGAAGGAAGTTCTTCCCAGGGAACTCCAGCCTCGCCGGAGTTCGTAGCCGGACCTCGCCGGAAGCTGCACTCCCGCCTCCCTCAAATTTCAGCCCAACCATGTACCCTTCAGTACACCTGAACAGGGAAAAACCGTTGCCAGTCGGTGAATGGTTCAGCACCGTGCTCAACCATTCACCTTTTGTGTACCTCGGCCCTTCCAACGATTAACCACCCGGTTAATCGTTACGGACGGCCGCCCGTATCGGGAAATCCGCGCACAGCCACAACGAATGCGGCGAAGACCGCTCGTTTCGCATCGATATGGCAGATGCTGACCGATAGCAAGACTCCCGCAAAGGCTACGCGCAAGAGCGCGGACACTGCATTGCGCCTGCCTCCCGGGCCGGGCGTAAACCTTCTTATGTCCGTGCTGAAGCAGAAGAAGTGGGTGGACCCGCTCGCCCACTTCAAGCACCTCGCAGAAAACTACGGCGACATTGCACACTACAAGCTCGGGCGCCGCCACATCCTCTTTCTCAATCACCCCGACTACATTCGCGAAGTGCTTGTGGTGCAGCACGCAAACTTCGTGAAGGAACGCACCCAGCAGCGTGCCAAGCTCCTGTTGGGCGAAGGCATGATCACAGCCGACGGAGCCACTCACAGGCAGCAGCGCCAGGCAGCAGCGCCTGCATTTCACCGGCAGAAGATGGGCGCGCACGCAGCGGAAATCGTGCGCCGCGCGGCCCTGCTGCGCGACCGCTGGCGCAATGACGAAGCGCGCGACATCCATCTTGAAATGATGACGCTTGGATTGGGAATCATCGGCGCAACCGTCTTCAGCACCGATCTCGGCGAGGAAGTGAACGCGCTCAATCGCGCCATGGCCGACATCATGGACGTGTACAACGCCGTCGTTCTTCTCCCCGGCATCCGCTTGCTGCTGCAGATTCCATTTACTCCGCTACGCAGGTTCGTGCACGCGCGCCGCAAGCTTCATGCTGCGGTGGACAAACTGATTGCCGCGCACCGGCTTCGCGGCGCCGACACCGCGGGAACCGATCTGCTGGCCATGTTGCTGGAGGCGCAACAATCATTTGGATGGAGCGACGAGCATGTGCGCGACCAGGTTGTAACCGTGATCCTCGCGGGCTATGAGACTACGGCGATCGCGCTGACGTGGACGTGGTATCTGCTCTCGCAGAACGCCGCAGCGGAAGCCCGGATGCATGAGGAACTTGATCGCGTACTAGGAGACCGGCTCCCGAATTATGAGGACCTGCCGCAGTTACGCTACACCGAGATGGTGATGGCCGAGGCGCTGCGCTTGTATCCTCCCGCGTGGGCCATGGGCAGGCTCTCGCTCAAGAAGTTCCAACTGGGAGAGTTCAGCTTGCCGGCCGGAACCACAGTAATCGCAAGCCAATACATACTCCATCGCGATGCGCGCTTCTTCGCTGACCCACTGCGCTTTTCTCCGGAGCGGCACAGCTCCGAAGCAAAAGCCGCACGGGCAAAAGGCGCATACTGCCCCTTCGACATGGGGCCGCGGCAGTGCATTGGCGAGGCATTCGCATGGATGGAGGGCGTGCTGGTTCTGGCCACGCTGGCGCAGCGATGGAGGCTGCGGCACGATGACCGGCACGAGGTAGTTGCTGAGGCGCTCTTCACGCTTCGCCCCAGGAACGGAATGCCGATGACCGTGCTGGCGCGATAAAACACCAAGTCAGACAGACACGGCTTTGCGCACAAGCAGAGCCGTGTCTGTCTGGTTGAAATGCGCTCACGGCTGCCAGGGCGTGTCCGCGCTGCCGCCGTAGATATCCGGCACTTTGCCGCCGAGCGGACGCAGGTACGTTGCGAGTTGCCCGCGGTGGTGAATGGTGTGAATGTGCGCAAAGTTGAGCAGCGTATAGACCGGCAGGCTCATTCCAAAGAAGTCGGCGGACTGCAGAAGTTCTTCTCCGCTCAATGCGGAGACGCGAGCAAGCTCCGGCTCGAAGCCGGAATCATAGAATGCCACGACTTCCGCAACCGTGGCGGGAAGCGGACCGTCTCCACCGCCCTCAAACTTGAGGTTGCCAAGCGAGGACAGAAACCAGCGCTCACTATGGGCCAGGTGCCAGGCGAGTTCGCGCGCCGAACGGGACTTCGGATCGGGACGCCATTCGCCATCATGAAGTTCGGCGAAAACACGGCCTGTGCAGGCGTGTTCGTCGCGGATGCGCTCCACCATGAAATCGCGGAAGAGCACTGCAAATTCGGGAGTGGGTTGAGCAGTCATGGACCCTCCGTACGTCAGATGCGTACAGAGAGTATGCGGAGAGCCGCGGCCGAGGCAAGACGCCTTTGATGAAAGTATCAAAAAAAGCGCGGGGGATGAACCCGCGCTTTTCGTCTGCTGTTAATACTAGGCGCCGATCTTCTGACGTACCGGAACAGGCGTGAGCCAGTTGTAGCGGTCGGGCTTGCTGCCGTCAAAGATGCTGAATAACTCTTTGCGGATTGCCTTGGTGACCGGACCGACCTTGCCATCACCGACCGTGATTTTATCCACCGAGCGGATTGGCGTTACCTCGGCAGCGGTGCCGGTGAAGAAAACTTCGTCGGCAATGTAGAGAAGCTCGCGGGGAATCACCGCCTCCACAACCGGGATGCTCAGATCCTGTGCAACGCGCGTCACCGAGTCGCGGGTGATGCCGGAGAGCACCGAATTGCCCAGCGGCGGCGTAAGCAACTTGCCATTGCGAACCACGAAGATATTCTCTCCGGAGCCTTCGCTGACATAACCGTTGACGTCAAGCGCGATGCCTTCGACGTAGCCGTTGAGCACGGCTTCCATCTTGATGAGCTGCGAATTCATGTAGTTTGCGCCGGCCTTCGCCATGGAAGGCAGCGTGTTCGGCGCAAGCCTGGTCCACGACGAGACGCAGACGTCCACACCTACATCTTCCGTTCCGCCGAGATACTTGCCCCAGGGATAGTTCGCCACGTAGCACTCGGTGGGAAGGCCGATCGGGTTGACGCCAAGTTCGCCGTAGCCGCGCACAATCAGCGGGCGGATGTAGCAGGGCCATACGCCGTTGGCGCTGATGGTCTCCACCATGGCATCCACAAGCTGCTGGCAGGTGTAAGGCACCGGAATGCGATAGATCTTTGCCGAATCGAGCAGGCGCTGCATGTGCTCCTGCGCGCGGAAGATTGCGGGACCGGTGGGCAGTTCATAACATCGGACGCCTTCAAAAACGGAAGACCCATAATTGACTACGTGGGCCATGACGTGAATCTTCGCGTCATCCCACTCGATGAGTTTTCCGTTGTGCCAGATTTTTTCAGTCGGTTTGACGGGCATATGTGCGCGCTCCTGGGAATTACCAAGGATTCATTATAAGGCAGACGGATTCCCCATTCGCCTGCCGCAGTCAAAGGGGCCGGTAAATGAATTTCCTGGCCGCTTCCGTTCGGCGTTTCGCCGCCGGTTATAGCTTTTCGGCCTCCGTGAGTTCCGGGCTTTCCTCGCTCTCCCCCGCATCAATGGCGCTGGAGAGTTCGCGGACAAACAATTCGGCATCCGTGACCAGGCCAAGGGCCTGGAAGGTTCCGCGGTCCGCCAGTTTGGTGACCACTGCGGGATTGATGTCAACGGCCACCACTTTCACCGAAGCCTTCAGCATATTTCCCGTGGCGATGGAGTGCAGCATGGTGGCGATCATGAGCACCATTTCCACGCCCACCAGCGCCGAGCGCATGCGGACCTGCGCTTTCGCGGTGTCGGTGATCACGTCGGGCATCGGGCCATCATCTCGAACAGATCCGGCAAGTACCAGCTCCACATTGTTCTTGATGCACTCGTACATGACCCCTTGCCCAATCACTCCGCTCTCAACGGCCTCGCGCAGCGAACCGGCAGCGCGCACGGCGTTGATGGCAGCCATGTGATTGCGATGGCCGCCCGGCACCGCGCGGCCGTCCTTCAGCGCTACGCCAAGCGAGGTGCCGAAGAGGATGCTTTCCACGTCATGCGTTGCAATGGCGTTGCCGCCGAAGAGAACCTGCACGTAGCCATCGCGAATCAATTTCGCGAGTTGCGGTCCGGCGCCGCTGTGAACGATAGCCGGCCCGGCGACAATCAAAATCTTGCCTCCGTGCGAACGAATCTCCCGCATCTGCTTGGCAATCTCTTCGATGACAAGCCGCTTGGGATGCTCGGACGAGACATTGCTGCCCATGAAGCTGAACACCTCGCGTTCACGCGAGCGTTGCGGCGGAAGAATGCGAATCCCGTCGTGGCCGACGACCACCAGCTCTCCCTGCACCACGGAGGACGATGGAATCATCTTGGCCTCGGAATACGCGGGGCTGACGACGATGACGAGATCCATCTCCGTGTTCTTGACGTCGACCCAGCGGCCGTTGAGGCGTACCTGCGTGGGCAGGTGAGTGCTGGAGTAGAAGTCCTCCGGCAGTACTCCATTGGCTGGCGCGGGCTTATAGGCCACATCATCGCGCGAGGCGAGCACCGCTCCAAAGGACTGGAGTTCCAGCAGTATGGCCTCCAGTTTCTTCTCCGTTTTGGCATGAACCTTGAGACGGGCGAAGGAAACTTCGTCCTTGGCGCGGCCCACCTGAATCTCCTGCACGTCGAACGAGCCGCCCATGTCCATGATGGTGTCAAAGGCGCGTGGGAGCGTCCAGGAATCGATGATGTGTCCTTCGAGAGTGACTTCTTCGCTGAGTAAATTCATGGGTCCTTCTTATCCTGTACTGCCCGCCGGAGTTTGATGGAAGCGGGCAGCAATCCTCGGTAACACGTGCAGCACATTTCTCTCCTATGGAAAAAGGCCCGCGGGCGGATTGCCGGCGGGCCTGGAGATGAGTGCTTGGTGTCTAAAAGTTCAGAAGCTCTCTCCACGCACACAGGCCCACGACCGACGGTCGCGGCTGTGGAAGCGGGTTTGTGCTCAGGAGCTTCATCAGAGTGAATTCTGCTGGAAGCGCGCGGGAATGTCAACCCGAAGCAGCCTGCGAAAGAAGAACTTGGAAAGGAAAATGGTCGGGGCGACTGGATTCGAACCAGCGACCCCCTGCGCCCAAGGCAGGTGCGCTACCAGGCTGCGCTACGCCCCGACTCTGCACGGCAGGAGATGCCGTACTTTCAAATCCTAGCACACGCGAGCGCGCTTAGTCGTTGGCAGCACGGTCTGGGTGCGCGGCGGATACCGTCACGCTCTGCGAGTTCAATCCCACGGAATCGGCGATCACCGTGAGCGTGGGATCGGAATACCTCCACTGCTGGGTTTGGGGCGACGTGCTCCAGGTCTGGAGTTCGATGCCCATCTCGAAAGAGAGATAGAGGTCGGAGGTGCGCGGAGTGACGCGCACGGCCTTGACGCGGAGATTCTGCAGGAGACGGTTGGGTTGTTCGTCGTCAGCCGAAAGCTCCGGCCCCAGACTGGCCGAGGAGTTGCTCGCGTATGCAAGGTTGTCATCCAGAACAATCCGCCAGGGGCAGGTTAGGATCAGTTCCGCATCGTGCTCGAAGGCGAGCTTCCAGGCAGCGCCGCCGAAGCCGTGATGCCTCGCGATTGCGGTGCAAAGCTTGCCTGCAAGCTTCTGATACATGAGGTCGGCGGCGGTGGATGACATCTTCTTGAACCATGCGCGCACGGGAGCGGTGTTGAGCCAATAAAGCAGAAAGATCGCCAATAGAAGCTGCATGAAGCGCGGCGGATGGATCAGGAGTGAAGTCAGGTTGTCCTCGTGATCGATCAGGGCTGAAGCTTCCCTGCCGGCGACTACGAAGGACCAGATGAGAACGAAGATGCGCCCCCAGTCCGCTCCCTTCCAGTAGCGCCATATCAAAAGCAACTCGATTCCGCCGCCCAGAGCAGTGAGGAGTTGCACAAAGATCAGGAGAGGCGTCGCTGCTCCACCAGAGAAACTCAGCAGGCCCCGGAAGAAATGAAAGAGCACGAGCGCGCACAACGCGAGTGCCGTAGCCCCGAGGCCCTTGGGTTGGGATGTCTCTGCCGGGAGAGTGGATTCGGATTGCACGATGCGGTCAGTATAGTCCGTGCCCGAAGCGCAAGGCGCGGAGTACGCCTCGCCTTGCGTTCCGGGACGGAAGTCTCCCTGCTCCTATTGTGTCTTCTCCTACTGCGCGGCTTCCGGTTCGGGCGTTTCCGCTTTGGGCAAGGGAATGAACTTGCGGACGATCACGTAGAGGATGGGAATGAGGAAGAGGTTCAAGATGGTCGAGACGATCATCCCGCCGCAAACCGTGGTGCCCACCGAGTGGCGTCCAGCGCTGCCCGCGCCCGAGGCGAAGACCAGCGGGAGGACTCCGAGGATGAATGCCACCGAAGTCATCAGGATGGGACGAAGACGGAGACGGGCGGCCTCAACCGTGGCGGCGAAGAGTTCCATTCCATTGCGCTGAAGCTGTTCGGCGAATTCGACGATCAGAATGCCGTTCTTGCTTGCCAGACCGATCAACATCACGAGGCCGATCTGGCAGTACACGTCATTTTGCAGGCCGCGCAGCGATTGCGCACCGAGCGCGCCGAGGATTGCCATGGGCACTGACAACAGGATGATGAATGGAAGAACGAAGCTCTCGTATTGCGCGGAGAGCACGAGGTAAACCACCAGCAATCCCAGTCCGAAGAGGAGAATCGCCTGGTTGCCGGATTGAATCTCCTCCAGCGCCAGCCCGGTCCACTCAAACGCATAGCCAGCGGGCAACACCTTGTGAGAAACATCTTCCATGGCCGCCAATGCCTGCCCCGAACTGTAGCCGGGAGCGGCAGAGCCATTGATTTCCGCCGAGCGGAAAAGATTGTAGTGGCTGATCACGCTGGGGCCGGCCGTGTCCTTGAGCGTGACAATGTTTGACAGCGGAACCATGGCGCCGGAATCCGAGCGTACGTAGTACTGGGTGATGTTGGCCGGGTTGACGCGGAACTGCTGATCGGCCTGCACGTAGACGCGGTAGGAGCGGTTGTTGAAATCAAAATCGTTTACATACGTCGAGCCCATGTAAGTCTGCAGCGTGGTGTTGATCTGCGAGAAAGGAACGCCAAGGCTGCTGGCCTTTTCGCGGTCAATCTCCACCAGCACCTGCGGCGTGCGCGCCGTGTAGCTCGAATACACCGACATCGGCGAGAGTTCCGGACGCTGACGAGCGGAGCCGAGGAATTTCTGCAACGTTCCTTCCAGAGCCTCCGGAGTGCTGAAGCCGGTCTGTTGCAGTTCAAAGGTGAAACCGCCAAACGAACTGAGGCCTTCGATGGCCGGCGGCGCGAAGGGAATGATGGTCGCCTCGTTGATCGAACCAAGGGGCTGGCGCAGAGAGTTGATGACCGACTCCAGGGAATGCCCCGCGCCCTTGCGCTGTGCTATCGGCTTGAGGTTGACAAACATCAGACCGCGGTTGGGAGCGGCGCCATTAAAGCTGAAACCGGGGACGGCAAAGACAGCCAGAACATCCTGGTTCTTCATGATGGCGGCGCTGGCACGCGTGGCAACCCTGGAGGTGTACTCCAGAGAGGCTGCGTCGGGGGCCTGCACCAGCACAATGAAATATCCCTGGTCCTCGTCCGGCACAAAGCTGGTAGGCACCGACTTGTAAACCCACGCCGTGCAGCCAAGTCCAACAAGGAACACCAGCACCACAACGGTCTTCGCATTTTCCATGCGCGTGAGCAGCCGTCGATAGCCATCGGTGATGCCGGTGATCCCTCTATTAAAGGCGCGAAACACAGGATTCGCCTTGCGGTCGCTGTGCCGCAGAAGAAGCGCGGCCAGCGCGGGCGTCAACGTCAGCGCGTTGAACGCCGAGAGTGCAATTGAGAAGGCGATGGTAAGAGCAAACTGCTGGTACAGCCTTCCCGTGGTGCCAGGGAAGAGCGAGACCGGAACGAAGACCGCAATGAGCACAATCGACGTTGCGATGACGGCGCTGGTGACCTCGCTCATGGCGATCGAAGTGGCGCGCCGCGCATCGTGGATTCCCTCTTCCAGGTGGCGCTCCACGTTTTCAATCACGACGATGGCATCATCCACCACAAGGCCGGTTGCCAGAGTGATCCCGAACAGTGTCAGCGTGTTGATGGAGAAGTTGAAGAGTTTGACGAAGGCGAATGCGCCAATCAGCGAGACTGGAATGGTAACCGCCGGAATCAGCGTGCTGCGCCACGTCTGGAGGAAGAAGAAAATCACGACGATGACGATGAGGATCGCTTCCACAAGGGTCTTGAGCACTTCGCCGATGGAGTCGCGGACCGCCGTCGTGGTGTTGAAGGCTTCCTGGTATTGCAGTCCCGCCGGGAACTGGCTGGAGAGGCGCAGCATCTCGGCATTGACGCCTTTTTCCACGTCAAGCGCATTGGCATTGGAGAGTTGCTGGACGCCGATGCCGATGGCCGGATATCCGCTGAATGTGAGATTGGACGAATAATCTTCCGCGCCCAGCTCAGCGCGGCCCACGTCGCGGAGTTGGATGATCGATCCATCCTTGGTCTGTTTTACGATGATGCGCTCAAAGTCCTTTGGATCAGTGAGGCGTCCGGCAGCGCGCACGCTTAGGGTGTAAAGCTGCCCGGCCGGAACCGGCGGCTGCCCGATGGAGCCGGATGCAACCTGAACGTTCTGTTCCGCCAGCGCATTGGTGACATCCACCGCGGTGAGGCCACGCTTTGCCAGGCGAACGGGGTCAAGCCACAAACGCATGGCGTACTTGCGCTCGCCAAAAATGATGACGTCGCCGACGCCGGAGACGCGCTTCAGCGAGTCGCGCACATACACATCGAGATAATTGGAGATGAAGAGCGGGTCGTAACGATTGTCAGGCGAATAGACGCCGTAAGCGAGAACGAAGGAGCCCGAGTTCTTGTTGATCGTGACGCCGGTCTGCTGAACGCTGGCAGGCAGGCGGCCCTGCGCCGTGGAAGCGCGATTTTGAACGTCAACGGCGGCAATGTCCAGGCTGCGATCCAGTTTGAAAGTAGCGGTAATGGAGGAGGAGCCGTCATTGCCGCTGCTCGATGACATGTAGCGCATGCCCTCCGCGCCGTTGATGGCTTGCTCCAGCAGAGTTGTGACGCCGCTCTCGACGGCCCGCGCGTTAGCTCCCGTGTAGGAGGCGCTCACTGTCACCTGGGGCGGGGCCAGCTTCGGAAATTGCGCGATCGAGAGAGTCGGAATGGCAATGCCGCCGGCCAGAATAATAAGCAACGAGCACACCGTGGCAAAGACCGGGCGGCGAATGAAGAAATCAACGAACAAGGTGTATCCTCCGCGCCTATGCCTGGGGAATTACCGGCATGCCATCGATCAGATTCTGGGTTCCGCCAACAATGACGGTGTCACCGGGGTTTAGCCCCTCTTCAATGACGTAGTTGTTGCCGAGGAGCTCGCCGAGTTTGACGGGCTTCTGCCGGGCTGCGGCGCCCGCCGGCCCCTGCTCGACAACAAAGACGAACGACTGGCCGCCAAGACGGGTCATCGCGGTAACGGGAACCATCGGTTTGCTGACCTGCCGCCAGACCACGCGGGCATGCAGCACCTGGTCATTGCGGAAGCGGTGATCGGCGTTCGGAACCGGAGCCTTGATCAGAAGAAGCTGATTGGTGGCGTCGATGCGCGGCGAGACAAAGTTCACCTTGGTCGAGAGCGTCGGCGTCCCGTCCTCATTGAGCAAGTCAACCTGGGTTCCATTGTGTACGTCCTGGGCACGCTCGGAGGGAACATTGACGTACGCCTCGAGTTCGCCGCCGCGGTCTAGAGTGGTCAGCGTGGTCGCGTTGATCACGCGGTCCCCGACACGGACGGGAATGTCTCCAATAACACCAGCCGCGGGCGCACGTACGGTGAAGTAGTGCAACTGTACGCGCTGCTGATTGATCGATGCGTCGGTCGCCTCTACGTTCGCCTTGGAGGCGTCATTCGCGCTGATTGCGTTCTCGTATTCCTGGCGGCTGATGACTCCCGCTTCAAAGAGTTTGCGGGAGCGCTCCAACTGGGCCCGGTTGTAAACCAGGGTCGCCTCCTGGGACTGCTTTGTCGCAACCTGCTGGTTGACCGTCGCCTGTTGCCGCCGGGGGTCGATCTCCATGATCGGCTGGCCAGCCTCTACGTGAGTCCCGGATACGACAAAGATCTTAGTAATCTGCCCTTCCACCTCCGGCTGGAGGAGGGAGGCATTGCGCGATTGCAGGGTGGCAAGGAACTCGCCCGAGTCTCCCACCTGCTGGAGCGTGACCTTTTGAACCTGGACCGGAAAAGCCGGCATTCCACCGGAAGCCTGAGCAGGTTTCCTGCAGGACAGGGAGAGGCTGAGAAGGGCCACTGCGGTTGCAAGGAAGAAGCGACGATACTGAACCATGAGTCTCCCGCACTTGGAAAGCTGTGCGCCACGAGCTGCTGCGGCGCGCTCCACGACATATGGAGCCACTAGGGTGAGGATAGCAGAGCGAATGGCGAGATTGTATCAATTGACTTAAAATATTCAGAACTGCCCAAATAGGAATAAACCTTAGAAAGTGACTCGGCTCTGCATTGGCTAAGCCGGACGGCGCACGCGCATCTCGGGAATCTCTTCGACGTCGCGGCCGTCGATGGAGACGATTGGTTTGCGTCCTTCCGGCTGGCGCGTGGGACGGGTATCCCGGTAGTCGGTGCGCGCGGCTGATCCGAACACGGCAACTCCGGCTTCAGCCGCGGGATGGCTGGAGGAGAGCTGCGGAGAAATTCGCGGTCTTGGTTTGAGGCCCATGGCGCTTTCCTGTAAATCGGATGCATGGACCGCAACCCGCGGTGCGTTTTTTCGCTGCTTCGGAAAGAACATGTGCATTTGCTCCAATTGCATTACAATCCCGTGAAGAACAAAACACTTCTGGGTGCAGGGCAAGCGCGGCATAACTTTCATGAGCATGCTTCCATTGCGACTGGTTTATTCCGAAAAAGCAGTGTTGCCGATTGGCGACCACGTCTTCCACTCAGGAAAGTATCGTGGAATGCGGGATCGCCTTTTGCAACAGGGAGCCTTTACCGAAGCCGACATCCTTCCCGCGCCTCTCTGCCATGAAGAGGACCTCCTGCTGGTTCACACCAAGCTCTGGGTAGAGAAACTGAAGCGGGGAACCCTGAGCACGCGCGAGGAACTCGAGCTGGAAGTGCCCTACAGCCAAGGGCTTGTCGATGCGTTCTGGCACCAGACCGGAGGCTCGATGGTGGCCGCCGAACAGGCCCTGCGAAACAACTGCTGCGTTCACATCGGAGGCGGCTTCCACCATGCCTTCCCGGATCACGGTGAGGGCTTTTGCCTGATTAATGACGTGGCGGTCGCCATTCGCTGCTTGCAGCGCGACGGCCACATTGCACGCGCCATGGTGATCGACTGCGATGTCCACCAGGGCAACGGCACGGCGGCGATCTTTGGCACGGGCGACCCGGAGCCTTTTCCACGGGCCTCCTGGGCAACATCCCTGCTGGCTCCCAAGCGTGCGGCCAACGTCAAGACGAGCGCAACCCGTGATGTATTCACGCTCTCCCTGCACCAGGAGAGCAATTATCCCTACTGGAAGCCCGCTTCTTCCATTGACGTGAATCTGCCGGACGGAACCACGGACGCTGAGTACCTGGAATGGCTGGACGTTGCGCTCAAGGGCGCAGTCGAACGCTTCGAACCGGAGTTGATCTGTTACATCGCCGGCGCCGATCCCTACAAGGGCGATCAGCTGGGCGGATTGGGGATGACCATCGAAGGACTGAAGCAGCGCGACCTGATGGTCTTCAACTTTGCCCGCGATAATGGCTTTCCGGTCATGGCGACCCTCGCCGGAGGATATGCCGAGAATCCGGACGATACCGTGACCATCCACGTAAACACAGCGCTGGCGGCGAAGGAAGTCTTCGGGTAACTCCAGTTGCCGGCTGATTTGCCTGATCGTAATCAATCCTTGCCTTAGAATTGAGATACACACTCAAAAGGAAATTGAAAGCATGGAGATACAACTGATTCGCCACGCCACCCTGCGCGTGCGCATGGCAGAGCTGACATTCCTGGTGGACCCGATGCTGGGCGACCAGGGTTCCATGCCGGCGATTGCAAACTCGGCAAACCCGGCGCCGAATCCGCTGGTGCCGCTGCCGATACCCGTGGCTGAGATTCTAACCGGCGTGAACGCCGTGCTTGTGACCCACGTCCACCGCGATCACTGGGACGCCGCCGCCAGCGAGCTGATTCCACGTTCACTACGCATCATCTGCCAGCCCGCGGATGTGGCATTCTTCCGCGACCTTGGCTTCGAGGACGTTTGCCCGGTACATAGCGCCGTAGCTTTTGGAATGGTGACCATCGCTCGCACCCCCGGCGAACACGGCAAGGGGGAGATCGGCCGGAAAATGGCTCCAGTAAGCGGATACGTTCTTCGCTCGCGGGAGGGAGAATCGCTCTACATCGCGGGAGACACCATCTTCTTCCCGGCCATGCAGAAGATTCTGAAGGACTTCGCACCGCAGGTAACGGTGGTCAACAGCGGCGGAGCCCGCTTCCTGGAGGGCGACCCCATCACCATGACTGCCGGCGATATAACCGAGGTGGCACGGCTGGCTCCGTGCACACAAGTGATTGCCGTGCACATGGAGGCAATTAATCATTGCGGAGTAAGCCGCCCTGAGCTGGCGCGGCATCTACACTCAGCAGAGTTGCAAAAGCCGGTTTTGATTCCGCAAGACGGCGAGTTGGTGGTGCTCTAAGCGCTCGCGGCGGATGGAATCAAGCATCGAAACTAGTACAATTACCGGCTTGGGGTAGATTTGTTCTTCTGATATAGTTGCGCGCTTGGTCGGGTGTCCTTCAAGTTCCCGGAGATGGAGAGGTTCAGCGTGCAAAGGATTTCCCGCGAACTCGAGCGGCTGTTCAGCGTCACCGCTCTGATGACCGATTCCGTGATTGCCTGCGATGCGTGCGGGCAAATGGTCTATGCCAATTTCGCGGCCAAAACTCTCTTCGGCGAGATCGACATGGAGAAGAACAGCATGGACGATTGCCCGGAGGCATTCGGCATCTTCGACAGCCACGGCGAGCGCATGCTGGACCCGCAGGAACTGCCGCTTGCGCAGGCCGCCTACGAGGGCAAGATCGTCCAGGTCAATCTGCTTGTGCGGCAGGAAGAAGCATCATCACCCGTGGAAGCGACCGCCTTTCCGGTACTCGACCGCAAGGGCCGCCAGATTGGGGCCATGATGGTATGCCGCTGCCTTGGCGCATTCCCTGAGAACGAACGCGTGGCCCATCTGGCGTGATATTCTGAGGCTTCGCGGGCCTGTACGCCGCAATTGAGACAACTTCAAAAGATGGACCGCCTTGCGCGGCTCCCCGGAATTATTCGATGTTCGAGAACCTTACAGATAAACTCCAGCGCGCATTCAAGAACCTTCGCGGCCAGGGCACCCTGACCGAGGAGAACATGGACGAAGCCCTGAAGGAGATCCGCCTTGCCCTGCTTGAGGCGGACGTAAACTTCAAGGTCGTCAAGGACCTGATCGACCATATCCGCGTCAAGGCGGTTGGCACCGAGGTTCTGACCTCGCTCTCCCCGGCCGAGATGGTCATCAAGGTCGTCCGCGACGAACTGATTGAGACCCTTGGACGCGACACGGCAAAGTTCAAGTTCGCCTCGCAGCCGCCGACCGTCGTCTTGATGGCCGGACTCCAGGGTTCCGGTAAGACGACGACCTCCGGTAAGCTGGCGGGCTGGTTCAAAAAGGGCGGACACCGCCCCATGCTGGTTTCGGTGGACGTTTACCGCCCGGCCGCGCGCGAGCAGTTGAAGGTGGTCGCCAAGGCAATTGGCGCGCACCTCTACGAAGGCTCCGGCGTGGAGAGCAACACCGAAAGCGTGGTACGGCTCGCCAAGGAAGCGCGGCGCGACGCGGTAATCAACGGCTGCGACGTGCTGATTGTCGATACCGCCGGACGCCTGCACATCGACGAGCAGTTGATGGACGAGATGCAGTCGCTGAAGTCCTTGCTGAATCCGCAGGAAGTGCTATTCGTGGCCGACGCCATGACCGGCCAGGATGCGGTGAACTCGGCCAAGGAATTCCACGACAAGTTAACCCTGACCGGCGTGGTGCTCACCAAGATGGACGGCGATGCACGCGGCGGCGCGGCCCTCTCCATTCGCGCTGTCACCGGACAGCCCATCAAGTTCCTGGGCGTTGGCGAAAAGTACGATGCCATCGAGCCCTTCCATCCCGACCGTGTAGTCGGCCGCATCATGGGCATGGGTGACATGCTCTCGCTGATTGAAAGAGCGGAAGACAAGCTCGACAAGAAAAAGTCAGAGGAGTTCGCCAAGAAAGCGCTGAGCGGCGACGGCTTCTCGCTTGAGGATTTCCGCGACCAGTTGCGGCAGGTAAAGAAACTGGGATCGCTGCAATCGATCATCGGAATGCTGCCTAAAATCGGCCCGTTCGCGCAGATGCACCAGGCCGGCAACAAGGTGGACGAGGGGCAGCTCACCCGCGTTGAGGCGATCATCAACTCCATGACCGCCTACGAGCGTGAGCATCACGAGGCCATCAACGGCTCGCGCCGCAAGCGCATCGCACGCGGCTCCGGCACCAGCGTTCCCGAGGTCAACAATCTGCTGCGCCAGTACGCGCAAATGCGCAAGATGTTCAAGTCCATGTCCAAGCCGAGCTTTGCCAAGCGGCTCTCAGGGATGAAGATGCCGGGAATGTAACGTACAACTGTTTTGCAGCGCGACGCCCCGAGTGGATCGGGGCGTTTGTGCTTTGGAGTGGTCGTCCGGCTACAGCTCGCGGATTCCCGCAAAGAGGTCGTGTTCCATTTCCATGACCGTCACCTCGGAGGTCGCGACCAGGTGAAACAGCTCGAAGATTCCCGCCTGTTCCTGCGCGTTCTCAAAGATCGGTTGCAGAGGCGCCTGCGAAGTGTGCCGCGCAAATGCTTCGTTTTTGCGATTGAGATAGGGCGAAATGGCGATCCGAGCCGTGACCGGAGCCTGCGAGATGGGCGGACGCTCGGCCAACGAAAACTCCGCGGTTACGTAATACAGCTTCTTGGCCTGCCAAGGCGTCAGGCCGTGCCGCAGTTGATCGGCGTAGCTGGTTTTGCGCGCTGCCCACTGGAATGCGGCGGAGGTAAACAGTCCCGCCATGCCGTGATCGGGATGAGCCGTGACGTAGCCGTCGGCCCCAAAGCTGACGATAACATGTGGGCGGAAGCTGCGGATGGAATGCACCAGTCTGCCCGTCACTTCGGAAAAATCCGCGCTGCTGAGCGCACCGTCGGCGTAGTTCCACACTTCGCAGTGAGTCACACCGAGATGGTGGCAGGAGTGCGCAAACTCGATGCGCCGGATTGCCTTCAACGCTTCGTCATCGGCCGCGCCACCACGGTTGGCGGCCCGCTCGCCCGCGGTAAGGCAGATCACCGAGCACGCCACGCCGGCTTCCGAATACTTTGCAAGAATCCCGCCAAAGCATCCGGCCTCATCATCGGGATGCGCGGTCACGCAGAGCAGCTTCAGCATTTTCTTGCCTCGTCCATAAACTCTAATCTCATTTGCGCGGCTCTGCTGGCGCTGGCCACTGGCGCGTAGCTCTGCCGGTGCATGGGAGAGGGTCCAAACTCGCGCAGCGCCTGCATGTGCCGAGGCGTCGAGTACCCCTTGTTTCTGGCCAGCCCATATTGAGGATAGACCGGATCCCAGGCCCGGAGGATCGCGTCGCGATGCACCTTTGCCAGAATGGATGCCGCCGCAATCGAAGCCGACAGCGCGTCGCCGTGGATAATTCTTTTTTGCGCGCAGTCGAAGTCCAGCACGGCGGCATCCACCAGCAGGAAATCAGGCCGCGGGTCGAGGCGCTGAACCGCCAGTTTCATTGCCAGCAGGCTGGCCTGGTAGATGTTGATCTGATCGATTCTGCCCACGTCCACTTCAGCAACCGCCCAGGCAATGGCGCGCTGGCGGATGCGCGTTGCCAGCTTTTCGCGGTCGCACTCAGGCAACAACTTGGAGTCACGCAGTCCGCGGATGCGGTCAGCGGGGTTCAGAATGCAGGCTCCAGCCACTACGCAGCCGAAGAGGCTGCCACGTCCGACCTCGTCGACACCGGCCACCAGCCGTGCGCCACTCTCACAAGCGGCTCTCTCGAAGCTGGTTGTGCATTTCAGGCTCTTGAGCAGGCGCAGTTTGGCCGCTGAAGCAGAGAGTGCTTTCTCCTCGCCGTCATTTCCATGGATCGCGATTCGCCGACGCACAGTATGGTAAGGTTCGCACCGCAGTACGGCTCCTTGCAAGCGGCCAGCAGGCCAGTCCTAGTGAGTCGCCAAGTAGGACAGCCAGCGCATAGCAGCAGGCACAAAGGCGAACTACACGAGAATGCCGCCCATTGCGGCCGCCACAACCTGCTTCACTTCTTGCTCTCTACCGTCCGCCGCTCTGGTTGAGTCACGGTGGCAGTTCTCTCCAACTTGTCCCATGAGAAGTGCCGGCCATCAATCGCCCGCCGCAGCGTCTTGATCAGCACCAGGGAGAACAACTGCCGGTAAGCGAAGCGTTGCAGCCATACGTGTCCCAGCAGCCACCAGTCGCGGCGATCCCGTCCATGGCGGCGCTCGAGCGAGAAGGCGATCACAGAGGCGATGAAGTCGATGACCAGGAACATCAGGAAGAAGAGCAGCAGTTTCTGGAAGCCTGCGGGATCGGCCGTTTCAGGGTGAAAGTGTTTGTCGTAGATCAAGTACTTGAGCGCGCCATAGACAAACATGATGTCAATAAACGGCGAGACGAGCGGCAGAAGAATCTGGAAGATCAGAATGTTCGGAAGCGCCACGTAGCCCAACGCGCCCTTGCGCGCAAATGCCGAGCGATGCTTCCACACCGCCTGCAAAATTCCGAACGACCAGCGGAATCGCTGCCGCATCAGGGCGTTCGCGGTGCTGGGTGCCTCGGTATAGGCCAGCGAGCGGTCCTCGTACTCCACCTTGTAACCGTTCTGGAGCAGCGCCATCGTCAGGTCGGCGTCTTCTGCGACGGTGTCTAATTTGTATCCGCCGGCGGCGCGCACCGCCTCTGTGCGCCATGCGCCAATCGCACCCGGAACCACACACACCGCGCTGAAAGTGTTCAGCGCGCGACGGTCAAAATTCTGGCTGGTGATGTACTCCAAGGCCTGCCAGCGCGTCCACAGATTCACCCGGTTGCCGACCTTGGCGTTGCCCGCCATAGCGCCAACACGCGCATCCTGGAAGTGAGGCACAAGGTAGGCGATGGCATCGTTGGCAATCAATGTATCCGCATCGATGCCGACGAAAATATCCTCAGTCACAAACTGCAGTCCGTAATTCAGCGCCTTGGCCTTGCCGCCATTCTCCTGGCGCAGCACGGTCACGCGGCCGCGGGCAATTTCCTCGGCAAACTCCGCCCTCGCCACTTCGCAGGTCCGGTCCTTGGAACCATCATCAATCACGATGACGTGCAGATTGGGGTACGTGGAATCCAGCACGCTGCGAATCGTGCGGTTGATGACTTTCTCCTCGTTGTATGCCGGAACCAGCACGGCAACCAGGGGATGGAAGTCCGACTCTCCCGTAGCCATTTCCGTGCGGTGGCGGCGAAGACGATCAAAGATCGCGGCGGATCCAACCAGCACCAGCCGTCCGCTCATCAGGATGTCACCGACGAAAAAGACGAAGACGATAAAGCTGTTCACGGCTCCGAAAATCAGGAATCCCGCGGAATCGACCATCGCCCAAAACCGCTCGTTGCGCGAGATCGGAGGCATCACGTCGGCGTAGGTCTTGCCCAGCAACTCGTGAACCGAAACAATCTGGTAGCCGCGCGAGTGCAACGCTTCGATGATCAAGGGCAGCGCTTTCACGGTGTTTGCGCGGTTGCCGCCACCATCATGCAGCAGAATCACCGAACCGTGTCCAAGCTGTGCCATCACCGATTGCACGATCTGGTCTGGTGAGGGCCGCGGATCGTCGCGCCAGTCATCGGGATCGATCTTGTCGCCCACCGTGATGTAGCCCATGCTCTGCGTCAGTTCAAGCGGGCGGACTTCATCCGCTGTATCCGGCTCCTGGTCAATGGAGTAGGGCGGACGGAAGAGCACGGGCTTGATGCCGAGTTTCGCCGCCAGCAGGCGCTCCGTCAGGTTCAGTTCGACTCTCGCGTACTGGGCACTGATGGCGCTGATGTCGGGATGGGTGAAGGTGTGGTTGCCAATCTCGTGGCCTTCGCGATAAATGCGCTTCAACAGGCCGGGATACTTTTCCGCCTCCAGACCGATCGTGAAGAAAGTGCCCTTCACGTTGTACTGCTTCAGAATGTCAAGAATCTTCGGGGTCCATTGCGGGTCCGGGCCGTCATCGAAGCTGAGTACAACCTGCTTTCCCGGAGCTCCGTACGCGCCAATGCGATATGGGCTTGGCAACGCGCGGAAGACCTCGTTGGTGACCAGGCCGCTGGCATCCACCGTGATGTCGCGGGTGCCTGACGAAGGCTCGCTCTCGATCCGGAGGATGTCGCCATCGCCCTCGATGTCCACGTCCTGGCCTGGGTCCACAACATTCAGCTTGGAAGGAGCGTCCTGCTCCCACGGCAGATCCCAGACCTTCCAGAGCGCGCGATCCTCTGAGCCAAGGCGCCACAGCGCGAACGTTGAAATTCCCAGCGAGCGCGCTGCACGCATCTGATTGAGTGCGGTAACGCCGTCGAGATACCACACGTCATGGCGGCTGTTGTCGCCATCCAGATAGGTGAAGTGCGGATTCAGCACATCCTGGTCGAAGTCAATCGTTGTCTCTGAATCGCGCGCCTCCAGCCAGGCCTCCTGCACGCTCACGTTGTGCACGCCGGCCATGCCGGGCTTTCCCGTCTTATCCGTCGTCCAGTCGTATCCGTAGTTGCCGATGGCGCAGATGATCTTCTCGCGGGGCATCACCTTCAGCGCCTTCACAAGATTCTGCGTGAACCAGTCCTGCCCGGCGATCGCGCCCGGCGCGCCGCCCGGATAATGCTGGTCGTAGTTCATCAGGATCAGCCCATCGGCCACCTTCGACAGCAGGGCGTAATCGAAATCAGGGTTGGAAGCCGGAACGCTGAGGTAGAGCTTTTGATTGTGCTGGTGAAGATCCGAGGCAAGTTCAGCGACCAGCGCGCGGTAGCCGGGCTGCGCCTCCTGGGCAAAGCCTTCAAGGTCGAGCGTCAAGCCCTTGTAGTTGTCGCTTGCTAGAAACACTCCCATTTCCTGGCGGAAGCGTTCGCGCCCATCCTTTGAGTCCAGCATCTGCGCAACGTCGGTGCGCCATTCATTGACGATGGGATCGAAGTTGTTCACCATCGGCAGCACGTCAACCTGCGCGTTCATGCTCTTGATCAAGGGCATCAACTTGACGTCGATCTTTGATGCGCGGCCGTCGTTGATGGCGTAGTAAAGCGTATTGTTCTCGCTAACAGCCTGCAGCCGGCCGTCAGGCCCCAGCACATGCAGCCACTCTGGAAACACGAAGTCGATCTGGTGGATGTACTCGCGAAGCGAACTGTAGCTTGCGGCATCCCAGGTCACATAGAATGCGCCGCGAATGCCTTCACCGGAGTTCAACACCACCTGCGAAGCGGGAGTCAGCGTCTTGCGGTGAGCGCCTTTCCGCAGCGGCTTCTTTTCATTCTGTTTCAGCGCCCGGTAGTTCTTCTTCTGATCAGCCAGCAACACTTTTGGAATGTTGGTTTTGCGTACAACGGTGAGGGCAAAAAAGACGACGAGCAGACTCATCGCCACCACCGTCACATCGATGGTCTTGCGAATCCGCTTCCAGCGCCGACGGTCTGGATCGAAGAAAATGGGCTTGGACATTAATTAGTTGCCGTAACTCTTATCGTATGGTTCGCACCGCGCTCCGTCAATCATCCTTCGCTCCGTGGTCAACAGCAGCCGAATGAACACTCCACGCTCCGGCTGTGTTCTGCTAAATTGAGTCGTGCTCACCTTCTTGAACCGGCATCGCTGGTGGTTTCTTGCCGCAACCGTGGCGGCGGTCCTGCTCCGCCTGTTTTTCGTCTTGAAGCTGAGGGTCATCGAAGGTGACTCCCTCGTCTACGGCGATATCGCCAAGTGCCTCGTCAAGACCCACATGTACGGCATAGAAAAGGCTGGCGGCTGGGAGCCGACCCTGATCAGGTTGCCCGGCTATCCGGCATTTCTTGCCTTCACGTTTCTGATCTTCGGGGTGGACCACTACTTCGGCGCAATGTTGTTCCAACTGGTCTTTGATGTGCTGACCTGCTTCCTGGTAGCCGACATCGCGCGCCGCATTTTCTCCGAACGAGCCGCACGAACAGCATTTGTTCTCGCCGCCTTCTGCCCGTTTCTGATGAACTACGTGGCCACGCCGCTTACCGAGTGCCTGGAAGTTTTCTTCACCGCCGCGGCCTTCGACTGCGCAGTGATTGCCTTGAACTCCCGCCTCCTTCGCTGGTGGGCGCTCTGTGGAGCGGCGATCGCCGCCGCCATCCTTCTTCGCCCGGACGGAGGCCTTCTTGTCGGCTGCATTGCACTCCCCGCGCTTCTGATTGCCGTCATCCAGCCCAAGCGGCGGCGCGAGTTGATGACCGCAACCGTGCTGCTTGGCGCCGTTTCGCTGGCCCCTCTGGTGCCCTGGACGATTCGCAACTGGCGCGTTTTCCATGTCTTTCAACCCCTGGTCACGGCCCACGCCAACGACCCCGGTGAGTTCCTGCCATTGGGATTTGAGCGCTGGTGCCGAACCTGGGCTTTCGACTACTCCGCTGCCATCGATGTCGGCTTTCCCGTTTCCGGCGGACCCATCGATATCGGAGACGTTCCCGACTTCGCCTATGTCTCGGAAGGCCAGCGCCAGACCGTTCACTCCCTGTTCGACCAGTACAACGTGAATCACGACATGACGCCGGAAATTGACAGTCAGTTCGCGGTTCTTGCGGAGCAGAATATCCGCCTCCACCCGATTCGTTATTACCTGCTTCTGCCAACTGCACGAATGTTGGATATGTGGTTCCGTCCGCGCACCGAGATGATGCCGCTCGATACGCACTTCTGGGAGATTCGCAAAGACCCGCACGACGCGCTGTGCAGCATGGCGCTGGCCCTGCTTAACCTCTTCTACGTGGCCGCAGCAGTGGCCGGAGCATGGCTGTTGCGGCACCACGTCCCCTATCTTGCCCTGATGCTCACTTTCCTCATCGTGCGCTCGCTGTTCCTTGCCACCACGGGAGGATCGGAGGACCGCTACACGCTGGAGTGTTTTCCTATCGTTTTTGTGCTTGGAGCCGGATTTCTGACATGGCTGAAGACGAGGAACAGCCCGCTGGATGCGGCGGCGTACTCCAATGTTTCCGGACACTACAAGACCGGAGCCTGAGCCCCGGTCTTCAATTCTCTTCGAGCTTTGTGGGCTAACGTCCTGCTGCGCTGTGAAACGGTGAGTCGCTCATGCGGAACTTCGTGCGCACATGCTCCATCAGTAGTTCCGCCGCCTCCCGGTTGCCATCGCGGTCACTCTGCAGCAGATACCTCATGGCTTCTACGAGGACGCGCTGACCCTCCATGTACCTGGGGTCGTCCGTGCGTATCCGGTCGCGCCCACTCGGGTCTGGCCGTGCCGGAATGATGACTACCTTTGGTCTGTGCATTATCGTCATTCTCTGGTAAGACGCGCGGCAACGCCCCTTGGTTGCAGAATTAAGGCGAAACAGGCAACGGGTGAGGCCGTCCGCGAGCCGCTTCTCATGACGAAGCATTCACTTCTTCAGTTTGAAGGCATCGTCCGGCAGCCGCTGCGGATTTACTTCAATGTTCGTGTATTTTGCCAGACGGTAGTCGCCCTCGCCCTGGTCAAGCTTCTGCTGTTCGCTCATCCCGGTCTGCTGATTGATCCAGAGTGTAATGAGGGGGAACATACGTCTTGCCTGCTCGGCCTTTGGAGTTAGTTCCAGTTTATAAGTGGCTTTGCCGCCCACCGTCTCCGCGCCGATGTAGCGCACGTCGAAGTCTTTCTTCAGATCCTGTCCGCGTCCTCCAAAACCGAGCGCGAGGAAACTCTCGAAGTTCTGCCGGTTCTTGCGCGTGTCGTATGGCGTGGTCTGGCCGGTCTTCCGGCTGTACACCTGGAGTTCGCCATCCTTCAACAACAACTTCTTGCCCGGCGCCGGAGTCCTGATGTCGGCGGCCACATCCACATTCGTGCCCGAGCGCTTGAAGTACATCACGCCCTTCTGCACATCATGCTCGTCAACCACCTTCTGGTACTGGTCCCACTGGAATTCCGTCTGCACGGCCTTGAAGCCGGTGCTTGCCTTATCCAGCAAAGCCAACACCTGTTCCAGGCTGCCCTGCTTGTTCTGTCCAAGTCCGGAAGCGGCCAGGAATGCCGCCATGAAAATTACCAGCGCCAGCTTTCTCATGAACATCTCTCTTCGACTCCGACCGTATCCAGCCGTCTCTTACCGTCGAACCCACACATGATATCCCACCAGGTTGCCCTTGAGGTCCTGCTCAGGAGCCCAGCGCTTGATCTTCACGTACCCGCTGATCGGCTCAATAATGCGCTGGAGATCAGCTTGCGTCTCCTCGGGCGTCGTGCCCTTTACATCGCGGGCATCCACGCGGAAGATCAGATCGTTGTCGCCATCGGGCATTACCAGTACGCTCTTGGCGCGGGGCGAGCGCTCGGCTGGTTTGTCCTTGTAGTTAATAAAGTGCGGAGTCACAAAGATGAACAGCAGGATCAGCGTGACCATCACGTCGTAATGAAACGATCCGCGCTGGTGTGTCCACCAGATGTAACCCTTGATTGTCTCCCACACTTTTTTCATCGCACGTCCAGTCTAATCAAAATGCCATGCCGCTGAATGGGGCGCCCGGAATTTCGGAACCAGCAAACGGTCCGGCGCCCTGCTACATTTTTCGCGCTTCAATCCGGTCGGCGCCAACATAAGGCCGCAGCACCTCTGGAATTACAACGCTACCGTCGGCCTGCTGATAGTTCTCCACAATCGCCACCCAAGTGCGGCCCACGGCAAGTCCGCTGCCGTTCAGGGTATGCACCAGCTCCGTACCCTTCCTGCCTTCCGTCTTGTAGCGGATGTTGGCGCGGCGGGCCTGGAAACTTTCAAAGTTCGAGCAGGATGAGATCTCGCGGAACAGTCCCTGCCCCGGCAGCCACACCTCAAGATCGTAGGTCTTGGCCGAGCTGAAGCCCATGTCTCCGGCGCAGAGCAGCATTCGGCGATAGTGCAGCCCAAGCCGCTCCAGCACGTCTTCGGCGGCGCGAGTCAGGTTCTCGTGCTCTTCATAGCTATCTTCGGGCTTCGCAAACTTGACTAGCTCCACTTTCTGGAACTGATGCTGGCGAATGATGCCGCGCACGTCTTTGCCGTACGATCCAGCCTCGCTGCGCCAGCACGGAGTAAACGCCGTCAGCGAAATCGGCAGCCGCGAAGCCTCCAGGGTCTCGTCGCGGAAAATATTGGTCACGGGAACTTCCGCCGTGGGGATCAGGTAGAGACTGCGCTCATTGTGAGGGACCTTGAAGAGGTCTTCCTCAAACTTCGGCAACTGGCCCGTGCCGTACATCGATTCGGCATTGACGAGGTAAGGCGGAAGAACTTCCGTGTATCCGTGCTCGCGCGTATGCAGGTCGAGCATGAAGTTCATCAGCGCTCGCTCCAGCTTTGCGCCCAGATCCCAGTAAAGGGCAAAACGCGCGCCAGTGATCTTGCCGGCACGCGCGAGGTCGAGGATGCCTAACTGCTCGCCCAGCTCCCAGTGCGGCTTCGGAGTGAAATCGTACTCCGGCTTTGTTCCCCAGCGCTTCACTTCCACGTTGGACTTCTCGTCGAGGCCCGCGGGCACAGAGTCGTGAGGCAGATTCGGAATCGTCGCCAGGATGTCGTAGAGTTCCTTGTCGGCGGCGCGGGACTGCTCTTCGAGAGCCGGAATGGCTTCCTTCAGCTTGAGCACCTCGGCGCTCAACGACTCCAGTTCCGCCTTCTGCTCGGCGGTGATCGAGCCTTTTTTCTCAGCACCCATCAGCGGGCCAATTTTCTTGCTGAGCTCGTTGCGGCGGGCGAGCGCAAGTTCCAATTCATGAGTCAGCGCGCGCCGGCGGGACTCAACTTCGCGGAATCCGCCGAGCAGTTGTTCAGGGTTCGCGCCGCGGCTGCGCAGCTTCTCTTCCACCACGGATAAGTGTTCGCGTACGAAGGCAAGATCAAGCATAAGAAACAAGGATATCAAGAACGCCGGATCGAAGGCGAGGAGGATAGGCGGAGCCGAGCTGGAGGCCCCAGCACTTTCACACCCCGTTCACCACCCGTGGGCTAAACTATTCTTCGTATGAATCGCCAACTTCGCAGCGCTCTCGCTCTTATCGTACTCGGCCTGTGGGCCGCCGCCTCTTTCGCCAGCGCGTACAACGCACAGCCCAAGCTCGTGGTCATCGTTGTGGTGGATCAGCTACGCGGCGATCTGCTGGAGCGCTACCATGACGACTTCGCCGACGGCGGATTCCGCCTTCTGATGGACCACGGCGCGTGGTTCACCTCCTGCTACTACAACTACGCTGCCACCAAGACCGCTCCCGGCCACTCGACCATCGGCACGGGCACCTACGCGCTCGGCCATGGCATCTTCGCCAACGAATGGTGGGACCCGAAGGAACGCCGCATTGTTACCAGCGTGGAAGACGAAGGCACAAAGCCGCTCGGCTTGCCCGATGGCGCCGAGGGTGAGAAGTGGAGTTCCTCGCCGCACAATTTACAAACTGACACCATCGGCGACGAACTGAAACTCGCCACCGGAGGCCGCGCCAAGGTCTTTGGCATCGCGCTCAAGGATCGCGCTGCAATTCTGCCGGTGGGCTTCTCTGCCGATGCTGCGCTCTTCCTCGATCCGCAATCCGGAGCGTTTGTTACCTCGACTTACTACATGCAGCAGGCGCCCGCATGGCTGGCGCAATTCAACGCAGGCAAGACCCGCGAGAGCTACCTGAACCGTGAAGTGAAAGACGACGCAGGAAACGTGCTGCGCTCGACCGCTCCGGTGAAGAACGCCAAGGGCAAGGACGCTTCTTTCTACGAGCTGGTGGGGCCGACTCCGTGGGGCAATGACTACACGGTCGATATCGCCAAAGAGGTGATCGAACATGAAAAGCTCGGCAGCGGAGCGGTGACCGACCTGATCTCGATCAGCTTCTCTTCGCCGGACATTCTCGGACACAAGGTTGGGCCCGACGCGCCGGAAGACAAAGCAATGCTGATTGCGCTGGACCGCACGCTTGCCGGCTTCTTCGAGTATCTGGATGCAAAGGTTGGCAAGGGAAATTGGGCCGCCGCGCTCAGCGCCGATCACGGCGTTGCGCCGATGGCGGACTACGCCAGCAAACTGCGCATCCCGGCTTTCAACTTCAGTCCGGAAGACCTGCAGACGCAGCTCAACTACATGCTGAAACTGCAATATGACAAAGAAGCGAAGTACGTGGTGTACATCGATTATCCGACCGTACACCTGGACTCAGAGGCCTTTGACGCGGCGAACGTAAAAGAGGCCGACGCCGAGAAAGCCGTCGGCGAGCTTATGCTCAGGCTCGGCTTCCGCAACTACGCAACCAAGTCGCAGATGGCTTCCGGAGATTTGCGCAACACCGTCTTCCGCGAGCAGACATTAAACGCCTACTCGCCACTCGGGGGCTGGTACGTCACCGGACTCTATCCTCCGTTTCAGGTCGGCTACGCCAGCGGCACCGGCCACGCGCTTCCCTACAGCTATGACGCACATGTGCCGCTTGCATTTTACGGGGCAGCATTCCGCGCGGGTATCTACCGCGAGAGCGTGGAGCCGGTGGACCTGGCGGTGACCTTGAGTTCCCTGCTGCGGACGAACAAGCCGGCCAGCGCGGTGGGACGCGTGCTGCACGAGGCATTTGCCGACAACCCGGGAGTTGGAGTCGCCGCCGCGCCAGGCACGAAGTAGAATGAAACAATGAGTTCGAAGAATCAGAATCAGGCGGCGGACGCCGCGGACAAAGTTGCAGCGCAAACTGCAAAGCAGGCTTCCGCCGCCAATTCCACGCCAGCTTCCGCGAGCGCCGCGAGCTCCTCGCGGCGCGGTCCGCTCAAGCTGGACATGAGCGTCAACGTCGCCGGCATCCCTTTGAAGAACCCGATTCTCGCGGCCTCCGGCACATTCGGCTATGGCATCGAGTTTGAAGATATCGTCTCGCTCGATAAGCTCGGCGGCTTTGTTGTGAAGGGCATCTCGCGCGAACCGATGACGGGCAATCCGGCGCCGCGGCTGTTTGAGACAGCGGCGGGAATGCTGAATGCAATTGGCCTGCAAAACATTGGGGCGCGCGCGTTCGTGGAAGAAAAGTTGCCGCTGCTGCGCAAGATCAAGGACGCTGTCGTCATCGCGAATGTATACGGATACAGCACGGAAGAGTATGTGGAGACAATTCGCATACTGAACGAAGGCGAAGGCATTGCCGCGTACGAACTGAATGTCTCCTGCCCCAACGTGCGCTATGGCGGCATCACGTTTGGACAGGATCCGTACCTGCTGTCAGAGGTTGTGTCGAGCGCGCGCGCGGCTGCGACGCGGCCGCTGATTGTGAAGCTCTCGCCCAACGTGACGAGCGTTGCGAGGATGGCGCGAGCCGCTGAAGACGCGGGTGCGAACGCGGTTTCACTGGTGAACACGTTCCTCGCGATGGCGATCGATCCGGTGACGCGGAGGCCGCGCATCTCAAATGTGACGGCGGGGCTGAGCGGGCCGGCGATCAAGCCGATTGCGGTGCGGATGGTGTACGAAGTGGCGCAGGCAGTGAAGATTCCGATCATCGGCATCGGCGGTATCAGCACGCCGGAAGATGTGGTGGAGTTCCTGCTGGCGGGCGCAACCGCCGTGGAAGTGGGGACGGCGAACTTCTGGGACCCGCGAGCCTGCGAGAGGTTGGTAAACCAGCTTGAACACTGGTGTTTAGAGCAACACATCGAACGCGTCGCCGATTTACGGGGCGGATTGATCCTGAACTGAGAACGGACAGGGATTGACTCTCTGGATAATCGTTGGGAAGCCGCAGGTTACTGATTCGCCAATCGTTGAGCAGGGTCCGAAAGGATTGGCACAAGGAACAACCCCTCCGCGCAGGAGGGGTTAACTTTTGAGGCAATCGTTTATCCCAGCTTAGTGGCCGCCGGAGATGCGGACGCGGAGTTCCTCGGGGAGACGGTCGCGGAGATTTTCGGGAAGGCGGTCATGGAGGTTGCGCGCTCCGCTGAGAGCAGCGTCCTTGACGACGAGCGGAGCCGGCGTGGCGACGGCAACGATCAGCCAGACAAGAGCGGAGAAGGCAAAGCCGCAGAGCGCGCCGAACTCAAAGAGAAGAGCGTGCGGCGGGCTGAAGTGGTGGATGACGGCGAAGGCGAAGACGAAGACGATGGCCGAGACCGTGGCAAGAGCAATGAGAGTGATGTCGATGGTGCGGTGGAGCTTCTGCCGCGAACGGCAGTGCGTGCATTCGGCGAGGTGCGCCTCGTAGTCGCCACTCATCTCCGGCGCGAGGCCGGTGATGTCATAGCGCCATCCCGCGAGGATGTTGCCGACGAATGGATCAATGCATTGACTCATATCAATTTATAGCGTGATGGTCGCGAGAGGTTCGTCCTGCGAAGCCAGCACCAGACGGTTGCCCCACAACCCAGGGCGCGCACCCAAAGCCCGTTCGGCCGCAATGCGGGCGAGGTCGGGATGATTGTTCTGCTCAGACAGATGAGCGAGTATCAGGAACGCTGCACCTCCATCATAGTCCGATGCGAGGAATTCCGCGAGAGCGTCATTGGAGAGATGGCCGACGCGGGACATGACGCGCTGCTTGACGGCCCAGGGGTAAGGACCGCCACGGAGCATTTCGAGGTCGTGATTGGATTCCAGGATAAGGCCGTCGCAACTGCGAAGGTGGTCGCGGACATTTTGCGGCATGAATCCGAGATCGGTGGCGACGGCGAGGCGCACGCCTTCGGCGACGAAGCGGAAGCCGACGGGGTCGGCGGCGTCGTGCGGAATGGTGAAGGGCATGACCTCGATGTCTCCGACGGTGAAGCTCCTGCCGGATGAGAAGGTTTCGAGGCGTTCGGCCTGCACGTGTTTGCCCGCGGAATCCTTGCACTGGCGCTGCCAGGCGCCGTGGGTGGGCGCGGTCATGAAGACGGGCAGGCGGAACTTCCGGGCCATGACATGCACGCCAGCGACGTGGTCAGAGTGTTCGTGAGTGATGAGGATGGCGGAGAGCGACTCAGGGGCGATGCCCTGCAAGGCCATGCGGCGGCAGGTTTCGCGGCAGGAGAGGCCGCAATCGATGAGCACCCGCGTTTGAGACGTGGCGAGCACGGTACTGTTGCCACGACTGCCGGAAGCAAGGACTGATACGGAAACGGCCACGAGGGATAGGATAGCCGGAAAAGAGAAGGTTTCAAAGGAGGAAGGTTGCAAATGCAGGTTACACAGGTTGCGGGTTGCGAATGCAGGTTACACAGGTTGCGCAGGTTACACAGGTTGCACAGGTTGATGGCTTACGGAACAATTCGACGATTCAGAGCGTAAACTTCGATGTGGCGTGAGCTTGCCTGTTCGAGGAGAAGAGATTGATGAAGCGTACGTTGATCGCATTTCTGGCGTTATGGATGTTCATGGCGGTGGCAGCTTGCCAGAATTCCGCAGCACAAATGCAGCAGAACCCTCCGACAGCCACCAATGGCGGCGCAGGGAGTCAGGAATTCGACGTCAACGCAGCTGTGGAAGCTTACCTGGCCAAGATGCCAGCGGCACAGCGCGCCCGTTCCGATTCTTATTTCGAGGGCGGCTATTGGCTGCTGCTGTGGGATTTTCTCTCCACAGTGATCGTGATGTGGCTGCTGCTGCACTTCCGGTGGTCGGCGAAGATGCGAAGCCTGGCGGAGCGCATTACGCGATTCCGGCCGCTGCAGACGGGAGTGTACTGGCTTCAGTTCATGATTGTGGTGTCTCTGCTTACCTTCCCACTGGCGGTGTACGAAGGCTTCTTCCGTGAGCGCAGGTACGGCCTGCTGAACCAGACATTCGGTGCGTGGATGCGCGATCAACTGGTGGCGCAGGCGGTTGGCCTGGTGCTGGGGGCGCTGGTGATCATCGCCCTGTTTGGAGTTGTACGCCGCCTGGGAAAGAGCTGGTGGGTGTGGGGCGCGGTTCTGTCGATTGTATTTCTTGTGTTCGCGAGCCTGATTGCTCCGGTCTACATCGCGCCGCTGTTCAACAAATATACGAAGCTGGAAGATGCACGAATCAAGGATCCGATCCTGAGCATGGCGCGCGCGAACGGAATTCCGGCAACGAACGTTTACGTCTTCGATGCGTCGCGGCAATCGAACCGAGTCAGCGCCAACGTGAGCGGCTTTGCAAACACGCTGCGGATTTCGCTGAACGACAACCTGCTGAAGCGCTGCACGCTGGGCGAGATTGAATCGACGATGGGACACGAGATGGGGCATTACGTTCTCAATCACATCTACAAGGGAATAGCCCTGAATGGCATCGTCATGGTGATCGGCTTCGCGTTTTTGAACTGGGGTATCGGCTTCTCGCTGGCGCGCTGGGGAGAGCAATGGGGCATTCGAGGGATCACCGATGTGGCCGTGCTGCCATTGGCGACGATCGTGTTGTCAATCTTCTTTTTCGTGATGACGCCGGTGTCAAACACGATTACGCGCAACATGGAGTTCGAGGCGGATATGTACGGGCTGAACGCGGCCCAGCAGCCTGATGGCGAAGCGAATGTGGACCTGATGCTGGGAGAGTACCGCAAACTCGATCCGGGGCCGGTGGAGGAATACGTCTTCTTCGATCATCCCAGCGGGCGGACACGGATTACGGCGGCGATGCGCTGGAAGGCAGAGCACCCGCAGTCGGCATCGGCGGAAGAAATGGCGAGAGCGGTCTTCGCTCCCAAGGAATGAAGATGGAGCCAGCCGGTGGGCAGTGTGCGCGCCCCGGATTCGGGATATGATATGTGGCTCGGAGGGGCGTATGTGCAGCAACTTTGGTTTGAACCTGCATCCTGGGAGAAAGCCCTGCGCGCTGCAATGGCAGTGGTACAACCTGGCGACACGCACATTCGAGAGACTGCGGCGACGCTTCTTTCCGCGAGCCCTGTACATGCAACGTGACAGCGCCGGGTTCCATGCCGCAGCACGAGAGGCGGAACGGCCTCGGCGTGGAGAGCAGTGAGGTTCGGGACGGATGCTGCGTTCCTCATTCCTTTGGATCAACGACAAAAACAGGAACTACGTCCACAGCCACACAACTGCTGACTGCGGCAGATATGGGGCACCGGGAGTCAACAACCCCACGGTCAACAACCCCAAAGTCAACAACTCCACACAACGAACAGAGCGTTGTGTGGGCCCGCCGAGATACACCCGCGCGGAACCTGTTCCCCACATTCGCCAAAGGAAGGCGGATGTGGGCCACCCGCGTTGTGAGGGCTACCCGACGGATGTTTCCACAGAGGAGAGTTAAGGATGAGGATGAGCGGAAGATCCGGATTGGCGCGGCTAACGATGGCGCTGCTGCTGGGCTGCATGGCGCTGCCAGCGTGGGCGGCGGACGCGACGGCTGGACTGTTGAGCGAACCGGGAGCGACGTTCAAATTCACGCCTCCAGCGGGCGCATGGACGCTGATTGCCTATGGCGATATGCGATTTACCGATCCGGCGAACACGAGGGTCACTGATCCGGCGGCGCGGCGGGCGCTGGTGAAGAAGATTGCCGAGGAGAAGCCGGACGCGCTGCTGTTGAGCGGCGACGTTCCCTATAGCGGAGCGGTAGCCAACGATTATGTGGTGTACCGGGAAGAGACGGCAGCGTGGCGGGCAGCGGGACTGAAGGTTTTTCCAGCGATGGGAAACCATGAGTTGCACGGCGGCAACAGCCTGGAAAACTGGTGGAATAACTTTCCGGAGTTGAAGGGCCGGCGCTGGTATTCGGTGGAGTTTGGCGACGCGTACTTCATCACGGTGGACAGCAACCTGGACTTGACGAGCGGCAGCGTGCAATCGGCGTGGGTGACAAAGCAGCTGGAAGGACTGCCGAAGGGGACGCAATACGTTTTTGTTTCGCTGCATCATCCCCCGATGGCAGACGGGATCGCGCTCAATCCGACGCATAATGTGCGTCCGAACGAAGAGGCTCTGGCGCGGCAGTTGGAGGCGGCGGCGAAACATACTTCGGCAAAGATCATTGTGATTGCCGGACACATCCACGCGTATGAGCGGTTTGAGCGCGGCGGAGTGGTGTACCTGGTGAGCGGCGGCGGCGGCGCGGCTCAGCACCTGATTTCGCGGTCGCCGAGAGATTTGTACCAGGACAGCGTGTATCCGAATTTCCACTACATCAAGTTTGAGAGCATGAAGGGCGCGCTGAAGGCAACGATGTACCGGCTGGACGATAAGGGCGGCTTTGTGGTGGGAGACAGCTTCCTGGTGGGGGCAAAGATTCCATAGGCCGAGGATTGGTGGAAGAGGTCCGCGCTGCGAGCGCGGGCTTTTTTGTTGGGGAAAATCGAGCGGTGGTTGAAGTGCCTTTTGAGCGGTGCTGGATATTTTGGGCAGGGCTGGGGTGCCGCGCTGCGCTCGGCATAACACTTCAAAATCAGAACCAAGATCACGAGCAAGGGCAAGGGAAAGAGCGAGAACAAGTGCAAGTGCAAGTACAAGGACAAGAGCAAGAGACAGGATCAAGAATAAAAGCAGGAAACGGTTATATCTTGAGGAAGATTTTGCGGCGGTAGAGGAGCCAGGTGACGAACCAGCAGCAGGCGAGGAAGAAGAGCGAGTAGGCAAATGAAGCCCACTGCGGCTGCGGGATGTGGTCGAAGGTGAAAGAGTTGAAGGCTTCCTTAAGATCCACGCGCGTGCCGTCCATGGTGAATTTCACGGCCACCGAGAAGATGGCGACGAACTCAGAGAGGGCGTAGGCGAAGATGCAGTTGGTGCCGAAGACGAGGGGGACGATGGTCCAGCGGCCACGTATATGCTTTACATCCAGGAGCCAGTAGCAGGCGGCGAGGGCGAGCATGGCGAGGCCGACGGTGAGGAAGACATAGGAGCTGGTCCAGAGCTTTTTGTTGATGGGAAAGGCGAGGCTCCATAGTTCGGCGGCGACGAGGCAGGCAAGGCCCGCGGCGATGAGGCGGCGGAGCAGGCGGACAGGATCGGCGCGAAGGCAGCGAATCCATTCGCCGACGGCGACTCCGAAGAGAGTGTTGGCGAGGGCGGGGAGGGTGCTGAGGAGGCCCTCGGGATCGCGGGTGCGCTCGAAGAGATGTCCGAGCATGATTCTGCGGTCAAGCCAGGCGGCGAGGTTGCGGTCCGGATCGAGGAGGGGAATGTCGACCGTGGGGATTCCGCTGCCGGGAACGGGGACAAAGCGCATGAGGAGCCAGTAGCCAACGAGAAGCGCAGCGAGGATGGCCCAGCGGGCGCGCGCAGGCGTCCAGAGATAGAGCACGGAGGCGGCGAGATAGCAGAGAGCGATGCGCTGGAGGACTCCGGGAATGCGCCAGGCGGCGAGGCTGAAGTGCGGGTAGGCGTTGATGAGCAGTCCGAGGGCGAAGATGATGGCGGCGCGGCGCAGGATATGGGGCAACTGCGCGAGGCGCGAGTTCTCGCCAGTGAGGCGCGAGGAGAATGAGAGTGTGAGCGAGACTCCGGTGATGAAGAGAAAGAAGGGAAAGACGAGGTCGGTGAGGGTCCAGCCATTCCATTCGGCGTGCTCAAGCTGAGTGAAGCCCCGGCCCGTGCCGTTGTTGACGATGATCATGAGGCAGATGGTGAGGCCGCGGAAGACGTCAAGCGAGATGAGACGCGAGGAGCTGGGGGCGGGGACTGTGGCGCTCATGGAAGGATTGTTGCACAAGTTGCGCGGGTTACACAGGTTGCGAAGGGAGCGCAGGTTTCAAAGTTTCAAGGTTTCAAAGTTTCAAGGTTAAAGGCAAGAGCAACGGCAAAGACAACGACAAGAACAAGAGCAACAGACCCACTTCTGCCAAAAGATGGCAGAAATGGGGCACCAAGACACCAAAACCAAGATCAAAACCAAAACCAAGACCAAGGCGGGAGCAGGAGCGGGTGCTCCACCTTGAAGGGTGCGTGGGGCCTAGCTCTTGCCGGAGCGGTAGGAGCCGAGGACGCGGAGTTCGACGATGCGGGGGGCGAGTTCTCCGATGGCCTTGACCATTCGAGGATCCGAGGCGGCGGCCGCAACTTCCAGAAAGAAGCGGTAGTGCCATGGGGCTCCGACCAGGGGACGGCTGACCAGGCTCATGAGATCGACGGAGTTGAGGGCAAAGGGCTCCAGAGAGCGGAAGAGCGCGCCGGGTTGATTGGCGACGGTAAGGACCAGAGTGGTGGCGTCGGCGTCGGGAATGGCTTCTCCGGTGGCGGAGTGGGGCGCAAGCAGAGCAAAGCGGGTGAAGTTGGTAGGCTCGTCCTCGACGGCGGTGGCAAGCACCTGGGCGCCGTATTCAAGCGCGGCGGACTCTCCGGCGATGGCGGCGACGGATGGGTCGGCGGCTTCCATGATGAGGCGCACGCTGCCGGCAGTGTCCTCGGCGACAGCCTTGGCGATGGCAGGGTGAGCGGCGAAGAAACGCTCGCACTGGGCCAGGGCGACGGGATGAGACTGGATGCGGCGGATGGCCTCCAAGGATGAGCCGGGACAACCGATGACGCAATGGCTGATGCGAAGGACGACCTCGCCAATCATGGTGAGCGACGACTGGTAGAGAAGGTCATAACAGCGCAGGACGGGGCCGGCAAGAGTGTTCTCTAGCGGGGCAAGGATGAGATCGGCGCGGCCCTGCGAGATGGAATCAAAGAGCGACTCGAAGGTTGGGCAGGCAACGGTATGGACGTCGCCGCCGAGAAGCTTGCGGGCAGCGATCTGGCTGAAGGCTCCGGGCTCTCCCTGGAAGGCAATGCGCTTGGTGCGATCTATCTTGTGCATGAGGACTCCGAGTTGGTTAGGGCCGCGGGCGCGGGGTTGGGTAACGCTGCGCTGCCAGCCGCGGGCGCTGGGGCAGCCGCGGGCGCGGGGTTGGGTAACGCTGCGCTGCCAGCCGCGGGCGCGGGGGCAGCCGCGGGCGCGGGGTTGGGTAACGCTGCGCTGCCAGCCGCGGGCGCTTGGCCAGCCGCGGGCGCTTGGCCAGCCGCGGGCGCTGGGGCAGCCGCGGGCGCGGGGTTGGGTAACGCTGCGCTGCCAGCCGCGGGCGCTTGGCCAGCCGCGGGCGCTTGGCCAGCTGCGGGCGCTGGGGCAGCCGCGGGCGCGGGGACTCCCAGATGGTACTGGAGACGGCGGCTTTCGGCGAGGATGGAGCCGAAGATACGCCGGACGCTGGCGGCGTTGAGCGGGCCGGAGTTGCGGAGGAGGACAGAGTTGAGGACGGCGGCCTCGCGAGCTTCGTCGGAGAGGGGAAGATCGCTCTCACGCTTGAGGCGGGCGATTTCAGCAACGGCCTGGGCGCGGCGGTTGATGAGGCCGAGGAGTTCGAGGTCGAGCTGGTCAATGGCGGTGCGGTGCTGAGACAGGGCCGGGTTCATGATGTTCTTCTCCTTTGGAAAACCGTGTAAAAACACAAAGGCCGCGATCGGGAAGGATCGCGGCCGGTGCAGAAAGTGTGTGCGATGTCTAGAGTCTGAAAGCTGAAGCGCACACCGTCTTGCCCGACCGCGAAGTAAAGCCGCGGTAAGCGAAGAAATCGAAAGTAAATCGAGTGGTGTGCATAGGACTCTGAGGGAAAGAGTAGCGGATGAGGGGTGGAAGTGTCAATTTGGGGAGGGCAAGGTTGCACAGGTTGCAAGGTTAAGAACAAAGGCAGGGGCAAAGGCAAGGACGAAAGCAAGGCAAGGGCAAAGACAAAGACAAAGGCAACAGACCCACTTCTGCCAAAGGATGGCAGAAATGGGGCACCAAAACACTTCCCGAAATGCTCCCCAAGACGAATGCCAAGAAACCCGCGAGACCCGCCAAGACACCTAAGAGACCGCGAAGAGGACGGGTGGCGGGTGGCTAGACGGGGGCGGTGATGCGGACGGTCAGATCGAGTTTGCCGCGGAGCGTGTTGACCATGATGCATCCGCGCTCGGCGATCTCGACCAGTTTCTCGAAGAGCTCGTGGTCGGCGCAGGTTGCGGAGACGCAGAGTTCAACGGCGGAGAAACGGGTGGGGGATTCGAGCAGTGTGGCCGTGACTTCGAGCTGAACATCGGAGACGTCAGCCTGGCGGGCTTTGATGGCCGCCAGAAGGTTGCTCATGAAGCAGCCTCCGATGGAGGCGAGGAAGAGTTCGCCGCCCATGGGACCCTGGTCGTGTCCTCCCTTGGAAGCGGGACGATCAATGAGAATTGTGTGGTGGCGGAGGTTGGCTTCAGTGGTGGAAGCCGAGGTCTGGTGGAGCTGAATCTTCATGGGGTCCATGGGGGTCTCCGGGTGTCCTGATAGTTGGATGGCTTGAGAAGGTTTCAAGGTTTCAAGGTTTCACAGGTTGCAAAGGTTTCAAAGTTTCACAGGTTTCAAAGGTTAAGGGCAACGGCAAGAGCAAGAACAACAGCAAGAACAACAGCAAGAACAACAGCAACGGCAAGAGCAAGAACAACAGCAAGAACAACAGCAACGGCAAGAGCAAGAACAACAGCAAGAACAACAGACCCACTTCTGCCAAAAGATGGCAGAAATGGGGCACCAGAGCAAGACCGTTTACTCGCGCGGCTTGGAGGCCTGGGCGTAGGTGGTTAAGGCGAGCAGGGGGAAGTAGTCGCGGTAGAGGTGGTAGCTGATGTAGAAGACGTTGGGGAAGCCGGTTCCGGTGGTTCCCTTTTCGTCCCAGGTGCCGTCGGGGCGCTGGTGGCGCTGGAGCCAGTGGATTCCGTCGCGGACGGTCTGGGAATCCGAGTCGCCGGAGGCGAGGAGTCCGAGGAGCGCCCAGGCGGTTTGCGAGGGGGTGCTTGCGGCCGGCTCAAACTGGAGAGTTTCATAGCTCATGCAGCTTTCACCCCATCCGCCGTCAGGGTTCTGCACCAGGCGGAGCCAGTCGGCGGCGCGGGTGATGGCTCCGTTGGCTTCCGGCGCGCCGGTAGCATCCAGACCGCGGATGGCGAGGAAGGTTCCGTAGACGTAGTTGACGCCCCAGCGGCCGAGCCAGCTACCGTTTTCCTCCTGCTGGTTGAGCAGGTAGTGGATGGCACGGTCGATGGCGGGATGGGAGTGGTCATAGCCGCGGCGGCAGAGCGACTCCAGGACGCGCCCGGTGATGTCGGCGCAGGTGGGGTCGAGCATGGCGTTGTGGTCGGCGAAGGGAACCTTGTTGAGGAACTGCCAGTTGTTGTCCACGTCAAAGGCGGCCCAGCCGCCGTCACTGCTTTGCATTCCGAAGAGCCAGTGGATGGCGCGCTCCTCGGCGCGCTGCTGGCGCGCGGGGTCAGAGGCCTTGGCGTGAAGCAGGGCAAGCAGCACCATGGCGGTGTCATCTATGTCGGGATAGAACTCGTTGGCAAACTCGAAAGCCCAGCCGCTTGGCTTCAAGTCCGGACGCTTGGCGGCCCAGTCTCCCTTGCGGCGAATCTCCTTGGAGAGGAGCCAATCGGCGCAGCGCTGGAGGGCGGCGGGATCGGCTTCGCCGTGCTGGCCGAGGGCGAAGGCGGCGATGGCGGAGTCCCAGACGGGAGACTTGCAGGGCTGAAAGATTAGGCTGCGCTCGCCTTCCAGGATGAGATCGTCAAACTGCTTGAGAGCCAGCTCGAGGTCGGGGTGATCGCGCTCATAGCCGAGGGCGTCCATGGCCATGATGGCGTACATCATGGCGGGATAGATGGCTCCGAGACCGTCAGTGTACTGGAGACGGTCAAGCATCCAGTGTTCGGCGGCGCGGATGGCACGGTCCCGGATGGCCTGCACGCCCTTGCGCTCCCAGCGCTTGAAGAGCTTATCGGCCTGGATGAAGAGATTGGCGATGCGATCCTTGCGGGCAAGGGCGAGCTTGCGGTGGGGATGGATCAGCTCGTCGATGCGGAGGAGTCCGGGAGTGAGTTTGGTGCCTCCGACGGCCTGGATGAGCGAGAGGGGAACGATGATGGTGCGCGTCCATGAAGACATTTCATAGAGGACGTTGCCGGGGATGATGAGGATTTCCGGCGGGATGGTGGGGACGTACTTGCGCGGAAAAAGGTCGAAGAGGCTGTAGTTGAGCTTGGTGTAGCTGTTGCAGGCCTGGATGCCTCCCATGCGGAGGATGAGGTCGCGGGCGCGCTTCATGCGCGGCTCGTTGATGTCCATGCCGGTCATCTTGAGCATGGTGTAGGCGCGGACGGTGGCGTTGATCTCGGAGGGGCCGGGCTCGTAGATGTTCCAGCCGCCATCGGGGCGCTGGGCGTCAAGAATGGCCTGCGCGGCCTTGCGGACCTTGGGCATGGTGGGCGGATTCCAGGAGCCGTCAGAAGCCGCGGGGTGGAGCCACATCTGGAGGAGGATGTAATCGGACTGGAGGGTTGAGTCGGCGGTGAGATCGCCGCACCAGTATCCCTCGGCATACTGCTTCTGCTGCAGAGCGCGGGTGGCGAGGCGGGCTGCCGCGAGCGCCTGCTGGGCAAGGTCGTGGGTGGAAGCCGGTGCAGCAGCCGAGGCCGAGAGTTCAACTGCTTCGTTCATGGATTCGATCCCTCTTACGGGCGGCGTGCGGATTGGAAACCCCGGGGCCTGCCCTGCCTGTTGAGTTGAAGGCAACAGTGGTTAATTTAGAGAGTTGCCGGGCAGAGATCAATCAAAACCGTAAATTAGTACAGGTTTTCGCAAGAATGTAGTAACGGGAAGGGGGTTGATGTGTCTGATTGGGGACAGAAATGACACAGAGGGGACAGTTCTCGTGAGAATTACGGGGAGTTCGGGAAGATCAAAAACTTTAGGGATGGAGGGAGTTGCTTCCCAGGTTATCGCCGAAAAAGCGTCGGCGCGAACCTGGGGCACCCGGCGCGAACTGAAACGCGCTGGTTGAGGTGCCTGTGGGGCGGCACCGAAGAGTGAAGCTGCGCAGGGGTCCTTCGCTACGCTCAGGATGACACATCAAAAGCAAAGACAGGATGACACATCAAAAACAAGGACAAACGAGGAGCCCGGCTTACGCTAGTAGGCCGGGGGGCGGGCTTCGTAGTCGGTGATGGACTGTTCGTGGGTGAGGGTGATGCCGATCTGGTCGAGTCCGTTGAGCAGACAATGCTGGCGGAAGGAATCGAGGGGGAAGGGCGAAGTCCAGCCGGAGGCGTCCGAGACGGTGAGGTTTTCCACGTTGACGGTAAGCTCGTAGGAGGGCGAGGCGGCCGCGCGGGCGAAGAGTTCAGCCATGGCGGCTTCCGGCAGGGCGACGGTGAGCAGGCCGTTGTTGGCGGCGTTGGTGTGGAAGATGTCGGCAAACGATGGGGCGATGACGACGAGGATTCCGAAGTTGTTGAGCGCCCAGGCGGCGTGCTCGCGCGAGGAGCCGCAGCCGAAGTTCTTTCCGGCGAGGAGGATGCTGCCGTGGGCGTAAGGCTCACGGTTGAGGATGAAATCGGGCTTGGGCGAGCCGGACTGATCATAGCGCCAGTCATTGAAGAGGAACGGGCCGTATCCGGTGCGCTCGATGCGCTTGAGGAACTGCTTGGGGATGATCTGATCGGTATCGATATTGGCGAGGTCGAGAGGAATGACCTGTCCGCGATGAGTGCGCATTGGCTGCATCGAAACTACTCCTTGTAATCCCAGTGGCGGACATCGGTGAAGTGTCCGGCGACGGCGGCGGCGGCGGCCATGGCGGGGCTGACGAGATGAGTACGGCCACCGCGTCCCTGGCGGCCCTCGAAGTTGCGGTTGCTCGTAGAGGCGCAACGCTGGCCGGGGAAAAGAATGTCCGGGTTCATGCCGAGACACATGGAGCATCCGGGCTCGCGCCACTCGGCTCCGGCGTCGAGGAAGATGCGGTCAAGGCCTTCGCTCTCGGCGAGTTTCTTGACGGCCTCAGAGCCGGGGACGACGAGCATCTGTACCCGGGGGCTGACGCGGTGTCCCTTGATGACCCGGGCGGCGGCGCGGAGGTCTTCGAGGCGTCCATTGGTGCAGGAGCCGACGAAGACACGATCCACGGCGAGCGCGGTGAGGGCTTCTCCGGGAGCGATGCCCATGTACTCAAGAGCGCGGGTGATGGCGAGCTTTTCGATTTCGTCGCGGCCATCCTCAGGACGCGGGGCGGAGCCGGTGACGGGGGCAGACATTCCGGGCGAGGTTCCCCAGGTGACCCAGGGCTGAAGGGCGGCGGCGTCAAAGTCCACGATGCGGTCAAAGTGCGCGCCGGGATCACTGGAAAGCGTACGCCAGTAGGCGACGGCCTTGTCCCAGCGCTCGGCTTTGGGGGCGTAGGCGCGGCCCTTGAGGTAGGCGAAGGTGGTTTCGTCGGGGGCGACCATTCCGGCGCGGGCACCGCTCTCGATGCTCATGTTGCAGAGCGTCATGCGGCCTTCCATGGAAAGGGCGCTGATGGCGGGTCCGGCGTACTCGATGGCGAATCCGGTGCCGCCGTCGGTGCCGATCTGGTTGATGATGCCGAGGGCGAGATCCTTGGCGGTGACGCCCTCGGGAAGGTTCCCGGAGACGCGGACGAGCATGGACTTGGGACGCTTCTGCTGGAGCGTCTGGGTGGCGAGGACGTGTTCGACCTCGCTGGTGCCGACGCCGATGGCGAGCGCGCCGAAGGCTCCGTGGGTGCTGGTATGGCTGTCTCCGCAGACGATGGTTTTACCGGGAAGCGTGAGGCCCAGTTCAGGGCCGATGACGTGGACGATTCCCTGTTCGGGCGAGCCGACGTCGGCAAGGTGAAGGCCGAACTCGACGCAGTTGTGGCGGAGAGTTTCGATCTGCTGGGCGGCAATGGGATCGAGGATGTTGAAACGCTCGGCCTTGAGCGTGGGCACGTTGTGATCGACGGTGCCGAAGGTGAGATCAGGACGGCGAACCTTGCGCCCGGCAAGGCGAAGACCCTCGAAGGCCTGCGGCGAAGTGACCTCATGGACAAGATGCAGATCGATGAAGAGGAGCGCGGGCTGCGGCTCCTGATGCCAGACGACGTGGGAGTCCCACAGCTTGCTGAAGAGGCTGCGGGGCGGGGCGGAAACGGAAGACGTGGTCAACTGGGATCCCTCAGACTGCGAAATAGGACATGCGCGAATTGAGCGCTTCGACGGTGGCCTCGGCGATGCGCTTCCCCATTTCCTCGGTGCTGCAGGCTTTGTCACGCTCGGCAGGGGGGAGCAGATCGGCGGTGCGAAGACCGGACTTAAGGACGGCCTCGATGGCGACCTCGACGCTGTCCGCTTCGGCATGGAGCTTGGCGGTGTGGCGGAGGAGCATGGCGGCCGAGCCGATGGCGCCGATGGGGTTGGCAATTCCCTTGCCCGCAATGTCCGGGGCAGAGCCGTGAATTGGCTCGTAGAGATCGATCTTGCCGCCGACGCTGGCGGAGGGCAACATGCCGAGCGACCCGGCGATGACGGCGGTCTCGTCGGAGAGAATGTCTCCGAAGAGATTTTCGGTGAGCACGACGTCATAGCGGGTGGGATAGGTGATGACGTTCATGGCGAAGGAATCGACGAGGGCGTGCTCGAGCGAAACTTCAGGGAACTCCTTGGCAACGCGGGTGACGACCTGACGCCAGTAGCGCGAGGTTTCCAGCACGTTGGCCTTGTCGACGGAGATGAGCTTCTTCTTGCGGCGTTCGGCAAGCTGGAAGGCGACACGGGCAACACGCTCGATCTCGTGCTCGGAATAGCGCATGGTGTTGAAGGCACTCTTGCCGGCAAGGTCGATGGCACGGGGCTCGCCGAAGTAGAGGCCGCCGAGAAGTTCGCGCACGATCAAAATGTTGGCGCCGAGAATGCGCTCGGGACGAAGCGGCGAGCAGGAGGCCACGGACTCATAGGCGATGGCGGGACGCAGATTGGCGAAGCATCCGCAGGCATGGCGCAGAGCAAGCAGGCCGGCCTCGGGACGGCGGTCATCGGTGAGGGAATCGAATTGCGGGCCGCCGACGGCTCCGAGGAGCACGGCGCTGGAGGCAAGGCAACGCTCCCGTGTATGGATGGGGAAAGGGGAGCCGAATTCGAGCGAGGCTCCGCCACCGACGGGAGACTCTTCAAAGCGAAAATCGTACCCACAGAAGTCGGAAACCGCACGGAGAACGCGTACCGCTTCGCGTGTGACCTCCGGCCCGACTCCATCACCGGGAAGAACAGCTATGTTGAGCTTCATTGTTGTTGCGCAGCCACCAGGTTTGGCGATTTCCCCATAGGCCCACGATAGGTGAGGACCATGGAGATTAGATCCTGATCGTAAACCTTTTTCTTACGGTCAGCCAAGTGGGTAAATCGCGCATAGAGCGCATCCAGCTCATCTCCGGCCACATTGAGGCCGAGTTCGGTGAAGCGGTGCATGAGGGCGTGGCGTCCGGAATGCTTGCCGAGGACCAGACGGTCGGCGGGCATGCCGACGGACTCCGGGGTCATGATTTCATAGCAGAGCGGATTGCTGAGGACGCCGTGCTGATGGATTCCCGCCTCGTGGGCGAAGGCGTTGCGCCCGACGATGGCCTTGTTGGGCTGGACGCTGAAGCCGAGAGTGTGGGAGAGCGTCTGGCTGGCGGCGTAAAGCTGGGTACGGTCGACGGCACAGGTGTAGGGGAAGACGTCCGGGCGAACATGGAGGGCCATGACGATCTCTTCGACAGCGGCATTGCCGGCGCGCTCGCCGATGCCGTTGATCGTACACTCGACCTGGCGCGCTCCGGCGGCGACGGCGGCGAGAGAGTTGGCGACGGCCATGCCGAGATCGTTGTGGCAGTGAGCGGAGATGACAAAGTCACCGCGCACGGTTTGGCGAATGCGGCGAATGAGAGCTCCGTACTCAACGGGCATGGTGTAGCCGACGGTATCAGGAATATTGAGGGTAGTGGCGCCGGAGTCAACGGCGGCCTGGAGAACTTCGCAGAGAAAACCGGGATCGGAGCGGGTGGCGTCCTCGGGAGAGAACTCGACGTCGTCACAGAGAGTGCGGGCGTAGGCGACGCACTCGCGGGCGGTGCGCAGAGCATCGTGGCGCGACATTTTGAGTTTGAAGGCTAGGTGGATGTCACTGGTGGCGAGGAAGGTATGGATGCGCGGACGGGCCGCGCCCTTCAAGGCCTGGGCGGCAACATCAATGTCATTGCGGACGCAACGGGCGAGAGCGGCGATGCGCGGGGCGCGGACCTCGGCGGAGATGCGCTGGACGGCTTCAAAATCACCCTGGGAGGCGACGGGAAAGCCACCCTCGATGATGTCCACGCCAAGGCGCTCCAACTGATGGGCGATGACCAGCTTTTCATCGGTGTGCATGCTGCATCCGGGCGACTGCTCGCCATCGCGGAGGGTTGTGTCGAAGATCAGGACTTGTTCGGCTGGGGATAGTACGTCCGTTTCCATCTAGTAACTGTGGAGGGCGGGGCGGCATTAGTCAAACTACTTTTCTTTTCCCATGTATTAGGAGATGTGATTTAATAAGCGGTTCTAATCTGCAATCCGGGATGGCTAATCATGGACCTGTATCAGCTAGAAGCGTTTGTTGCGGTGGCGCAGGAGCACAGCTTTTCAAGGGCGGCCCTGCGGCTGCACCGCACACAGTCGGCGGTGAGCCAGACGATTGGGAAGCTGGAAGACCAGTTGGGCGAGAAGGTGTTTGAACGGTCCTCGCGCGACGGCACGCTGACGGCGGCCGGGCGGGTGCTGCTGGAGTACGCCGAGGAGCTGCTGAACCTGCGCGAGCGGGCGCACGAGGCGATTACGGAGCTGCGCAGCCTGCACGAAGGCAAGCTGATGGTGGCAGCGAACGAGTTTACGTCGCTGTGCCTGCTGCCGGCGCTGCACCTGTATCACCGGATGCATCCGTCGATCAAGATTCAGGTGCAGCGGTCGCTTTCGGGCGAGGTATCACGGCAGATACTGACGCACCAGGTGGAGTTCGGGGTGCTGTCGTTCAAGCCGGAAGACGATCAGTTGAGCTCGACGGTCTTCTACCGCGACGAACTGGTGTTCGTGGTGTATCCGGGACACTCGCTGGCGGCGGCGGAAAAGGTGAGCATCCACGACCTGGGAGGGGAGAGCTTTGTGGCGCACAACGTCACGTCGCCGCTGCGGATCAAGGTGATAGAGGCATTCAAGAAGACGCGGACGATGCTGCACATGGACGTGGAACTGCCAACGCTTTCAAGCATCAAGGAGTTTGTGCGGATGGGCAACGGCGTGGCGCTGATGCCGAGGATGTGCGTGGAGGACGAGCTGCAACGCGGCGAACTGGTGGCGGTTTCCGTGGACGAGCTGCGGCTGGAGCGGACGCTGCGGCTGGTGACGAGAAAGGGCGCGACACTCTCCCACGCGGGCGTGGCCTTTATGAATGTGTGCAAGACGATGGCGGCCGATCCGAAACATCGCTCGGTGTTTGAGCCGGAAGGGCAGGACGGGCCGAAGCGGAGGGTGAAGGGGTAAGGGCGCGCGAGAGTGGGAACAAGAACAAAGTCAACTACAAAGCCGACATCCCCACCCAACGAAAAGAGCGTTGGGTGGGCCATTCTGTGAGTTCTTCTTAGCGCCGATCAACGGAGCTTAAAGTTGACGGTGACTTGGGTATCCACTTCCACGGGTTCGCCGAAGAGAAGATATGGCCGGTATTGCCATTGCTGCACTGCCCCGATGGCTGCCGCACGAAGTTCCTCTGGGCCGGAAACCGTTTGCAGGTTCTTGATCCGTCCGTCCTTGCCGATAACGGCCTTTAAGACCACAGAACCTTGAATCCCGCTGTGCTTTGCTTTGGGGGGATAAACAGGCGCTAACTTGCGAATCAATAGACCCTGCGAGACTCCTGCGCTGATCGACACTGATTTGGGTGGAGCACTGGCTAACACCGGTGCAGGAGCGGACGAGCCGCCTTGTGAATCGGGGGCCGGGAGTGAGTCCGGGACTGGCGCAGGCGGGGTGGAACTGTTATGCCGGGCGCGTTTGGAAGCACCGTCGGCGGAAGGGTCCAGGGTTGTCAAATTGTCTCTAAAGTAGAAGTTGAAGGGCAACTTTGTTCTGACCTTGATAGGCTTGCCATCCCTTATGAACGGCTGGAACTTGAATTTCTTCGCCGCATGAAGAGCGGCATCCTTCAGTTCGGGGTCGCCGCTGACTACCTCTGCTGAATCCACATCGCCGGTCTCAGAGATTTGCACCAGTACGATCACCTGCCCCTGGATGCCTTCACGCTCAGCGACGAGGGGATAGTCTGCTACCTGCCGATGCAGAATTACGAGTGACTTGGAATCCTCGACGTGGGTGGAAAGCGAGGAAGCCCCGGAGGATTGGTTGGCAACGGACGGCTCCGGCGAAGAGGTGGATGGAGAGGACTGGGCACAGGCCACGATGGAGGCGAAGAGGAGAAGGATGGCGAGCTTTCCGATGTTGAGTTTGATCATCAGCGACTCCATTATGAGTTCCGTTCACCGCGGTTCGTGTGGGTTCCTGACTATTTGTAGAGACGGTACGAAACCTCCACGTCCACCTCGACCGGCACAGGCTCCCCGTCCCGCGTGGCCGGCGCGAATCGCCAGTGGCGGACGCACTCCACGGCCTGATCGTCGAGGCCTGCGCCAAGGGGCCGCACGATTCCGGTGACGCGAGGCTCGCCGTGTTCGTCCACAATGATTTTCAGGACCGTTCTTCCCTGCAGGTGCAGAAATCGAGCAGCGTCGGTAAAAGTGGGATCGGCCTTGGACAACACTTTAGGCGGCTTGACTGAGCCGCCGACCTTGAGGGCCTTGCATGCGTCTGCTTCAGTTCTTGCGGCTTCAGCTTCACCGGCTTTGTACGGTTCGGCATTGGGGAGGGAACACTGCCAGTTTCCACTCTTTTTATCGCGGGTTGTGCGGCCAGAGAGCCAGCATTGCCAGTAGGCAGGCACGGAAGAAGAGAGCGGCCCGAAGCTGGACGGAATCACTTTCCCGAGGAGCGCGAGAACGGGTGCGGCGTCTTGCCAGGCGGGATCCAGTTCGAGCTCGACCTGGACGGATGTGCCGGATGTGAGGTTGACGAATTTTCCGGTGTCGTCGTCGAAGACGTTGATGACGCGCTTGCCCTTGAGCATGAGGAGATTGTGCCGGTTGATGCGGAGGTCCGTAATGAGAATGGTGCTGTTCACGGTCCAGACTCCGGTGGCTGAGTTGCCAACGAGATCGCCATTGCGGTCAAAGCGCAAACTAGAGTCCGAGTAGAAGCCGTGAAGGAAAACGACCTTGTTCTGAAACACCGGTCTAAGTGCGTCTTCGAGTCGGCGACGGTCCGGGCGAGCGGGAACGGCAAACAACAAAAGCAACATCAAGCAGACGGCGACACGGTGAATCCGCGGAGAGTGTTCCGCACTCTGCATGGCTCCTGCGTCCTTCCTTGCGCTGAATGGAACCAGCTTACGCAATCCGCAGAGGTGGGTAAAGGGTGAATTGATGGCGTGGGAGTGGGGAGAAAGAGCAAAGCAAGAACAAAGTCAACAACCCCACACAACGAACGGAGCGTTGTGTGGGCCACCTGTGATCCGTTAGTTTGTTCCCCACATTTGCCCAACAGCGGGCGGGTGTGGGCCACCAGCGTTCGATGGGGCACCTGCTGATTTGCTCAGATTTGGGCTGAAGAAGAGTGGGCAGATTGCCGATAGGGAGAACTGGATCTTCCACGCCGCGATGAGGGCCAATGATATCGCTGAAGAAATTTCTTGATGATGCGGAGAACGGCACTCAGAAAAAGTCTGGCAATGGGGAGGCCGTTGAGCTGCTGCCGGCGACGGTTGCCGCGTACCGCTCAGCGCTGCGCGAGATGGGAAGCAGCAGCCTGGATGCGTGTCCTGCGCTGGGAGGCGAACTGCAAGATGGGCTGAACAAGCTGGGAGAAAGGCTCTCCGCGGGGATTACGCTGGAAGCCGTGGAAGCGACGGAGAAAGACGCGCGGGAGCGATTGCAGGAGTGGGGGAGACGCGCGGCCAAGCACTCGCAGGAGCGGACAGGCGAGATCAAGGAAATACTGATCACCATGGCGCGGACGGCGGAGGCCGTGGGCGAGCGCGACCAGCGTTGCGCGACGCAGATCAGCACGGTCACAAGCCAGTTGCAGCGCATTGCCAGCCTGGAAGACCTGACACAGATACGGACATCCCTGAAAAAAAGCGCGGCGGAGCTAAAGACTTCGATCGACAGGATGGCGGCCGAGGGCAAGGCGGCGGTGGAAAAGGCGCGGCTGGAGATTTCCGGCTACCAGGAGAAGCTGGAAAAGGCCGAGCAGATCGCTGCACGCGATTCGCTGACGGGAGTGCGGAGCAGACTGTGGGTGGAGAGCCTGATTGCGCAGCGGATCGAACACGGACTGCCGCTGTGCGTGGCAATCATCGACCTGGATGGCTTCAAGAAAGTGAATGACGAGCATGGGCACGTGGTTGGCGATGAAGTGCTGAAGCTGTTTGCGGGTGAGCTGAAGTCGGCTTGCCGCTCGTCTGACACGATTGGGCGCTGGGGCGGCGACGAATTCATCCTGGTGCTGGATTGCCAGATTGCCGAGGCACGGACGCAGACCGAGCGTTTGACTCAATGGGTGTGCGGCGACTACACGGTACAGGCGGGTTGCGGGCCAATGAAGCTGAAGCTGGCGGCCTCGATTGGGCTGGCAGAACACCAGGCCGAAGAGACGATGAAGGATCTGCTGGCAAGAGCGGACGGGGAGATGTACCGGCAGAAGTCTGCGCGGAGAGTGAAGCGGTAAGGCGGAGAGTATCAGCTACGTTCGTCGGCGCGGGCGTGAGGATAGAGCGGGAAAACAAATACAAATACAAAGACAACAGACCCAGAGTTGGAACTGCGCCAACTCTGGGCCACCTGTCACCTGTCCACATCTACTAACGGCGGCAGACATGGGGCACCAAGGCCAGTCAATGGTTGGCCGCGGTGTCCGGCTCGTTGGCGAAGCTCGAGACGAAGTTGCGATAGAGGGCAAAAGCGCTGGCGGCGGAGAGCGCGAGGAGCGTTAGTCCGAGCAGGGGCTGGTGGAGGAGGAGTTTGCCGGTGCCGAAGAGGCAGAGGTAGACCATGGCACAGCCGAGAATCCAGGCGGTGAGGTTGCGGCCGAGGTCGCGAGTGGGAGGGATGTCCACCTGGCCGGAGGATGCTAAAGACGAGGCGATGGGACGCCAGCCGCGGACATCAGGGCGGACAAGCCGGTAGAAAGCCTGGAGGGTTGCAGTGGGCTCGGGGGGAGTGAGCAGGGTGACCGTGAGCCAGACGAGAGTGGTGATGGCCGTGGTGGTGAGAGCCGTCTTGGCGAAGAGGACGGGCGAGTTGCCGTGGAAGGGATGGAGCCAGTTGATGGTGACGGTGACGGCGAGCGAACAGGCCATGGCGGAAATCTCCGACCAGGCATTGATGCGCCACCAGTACCAGCGGAGGAGATAGACGGCTCCGGTTCCGGCACCGACCTCCATGACGACCTGCCAGCCGCTGGCGATGGATTCGAGATTGACGGAGACCCAGGCGGAGGCGATGACGAGCAGGACGGTGGCGAGGCGGGAGACGAGGACGTAGTGCGCGTTGCCGGCCTGCGGGCGGAGGAAGCGGCGGTAGAAATCAGAGACTAGGTAGGAGGCTCCCCAGTTGAGCTGGGTGGCGACGGTGGACATGAAGGCGGCGAGGAATCCGGCGATGGCGAGGCCGCGCATGGAGTGGGGCAGGTAGTTGTTCATCACGAGCATGTATCCGGTCTCGGGGTGGGCGAGGCCGGGATAGAGGACAATGACGCAGAGGGCGGTGAGTATCCATGGCCAGGGGCGCATGGCGTAGTGGGCAACGTTGAACCAGAGGACGCTGAGAAGTCCCTGGCGCTCATCGCGAGCGCTGAAGATGCGCTGGGCGATGTAGCCTCCGCCACCGGGTTCGGCTCCGGGATACCAGACAGCCCACCACTGCATTCCAATGTTGACGAGGAAGGTGACGACCGGGACGGTCCAGAGCATTTCCGTGGTGAGGCCGCTGGAGAGACTGGGGAAGAACGAGAGCGGGTTTCCGGTGGTTGAGGGATTCGCCGCGCTCTGCATGGCCGCGAGGCGGGAGATGAGGGAGGACATTCCTCCGACGGCGCGGACGGCGTAGAAGGCGATGGCAATGACGATGGACATCTTGAGGACGAACTGGAAGAGATCGGTCCAGAGAACTCCCCAGAGGCCGCCGAGGGAGACGTAGAGTCCGGTGAAGGGGATGAGGAAGAAGACGCAGATGGCGAGGGCGGGGCCATCGGGTCCAGCCCAGGGGCCTCCCAGGGGTGAGACCCAGCGGCCGACGGTGAGGAGCAAGGGGGTTCCGCCGAGGGTGACGGCGACGATGCTGGTCATGGCCTTGGTGACCCATCCGAGGATGACGCAGTTCATGAGGAGGCCGAGGTAGACGGCGCGGAAGCCGCGCAGAAAGGCCGCCGGGCGTCCGCTGTAACGGATCTCGGCAAACTGCACGTCGGTGAGCAATCCGCTGCGCCGCCAGAGGCGGGCGAAGAGAAAGACGGTCATCATGCCGGAGAGAAGCGATCCCCACCAGAGCCAGTTTCCGCTGATGCCCTGGGCGTAGACGAGCCCGGTGACAACAAGAGGCGTGTCGGCGGCAAAGGTGGTGGCGACCATGGAGGTTCCGGCAAGCCACCAGTTGACGTTGCGTCCGGAGACGAAGTAGTCATCCACGCTGCGAGCGGAGCGCTTACGGAAGCAGAAGCCGAGCAGGATGGTGATGGCGAGATATCCGAGGATGGCCAGCCAGTCGAGAGGGGTGAGAGTCATAGGCTCCGGCGGGAGTGGGATGGCATGAGCGCGACGGGCAAGTGCAAAGGGACGGCCCTCCGGCGGCAGGTGCTGGGCGAAAGGCTAACACGAGGGCGGGAAGGGAGGGTAGTGAGGAGGGAGGTTACGCAGGTTAAGAAAGTTACGCAGGTTGCGAAAGTTGCGCAGGTTAAAAGCAAAAGCAGGAGCAAGGGCAAAGTCAACAGACCCACTTCTGCCAAAGGAGGGCAGAAATGGGGCACCAGGAACAAGGCAGCAGCCCCACATCTGCTGAATGCGGCAGATGTGGGGCGGGGGGACAACAACCGAGGAAGCGATGGTTATTGGACGGTGGCGCCGATTTCGGCTTCGTTCATGAGGCGCTCAAGGTCGAGCATGAGGAGGAGACGAGAGTCGAGTTTACCGACGCCGGAGATGTACTCGCGCTCGATGGAGCCGATGCGCGGGGTGGGTTCGACGGTGTCAGAGCTGATACGCAAGACCTCGCTGACGGCATCGACGATGAAGCCGAGGGTTTGGCCGTGAACCTCGACAACGACGATGCGGGTGTTCTTGTCGGAGACTACGGGTTCAAGACCGAGGCGGCGGCGGAGTGCGACGACGGGAATGACTTTGCCGCGCAGGTTAATGACGCCTTCGACGTAATCAGGCAGGTTGGGCACGCGGGTGAGCTGCTGGGTGCGGATGATTTCCTGAACGCGGAGGATGTCGAGTCCGTATTCCTCGGCGGCCACGCTGAAGCTGACGAGCTGCAGAAGCTGGGCGTTGGTGGCCGTGTCCTTTGATGACTGTGTGCTTTGATCCATTGTGATCTCCAAGGCGTGTAGCGCCGTCAGTATCACTATCGGAAAAAAGCGCGGAGAGCTTGAAAGAGAAGATGAAGCAAGGAAGCGGAAAGGCAGACCAGGGAGTTGCGAGGAGGAGAGTGAAGCTGACGGGGGTGAGGAAGGGGCGCCGACGCGAGCTGCACTGCCCGGGTGAGCAGTTCCAAGCTGGCACCAAACGGCCATAAAGCGAAGCCAAATAAGGAACACAGCCGGACAATGGCCTATTTCGCATGAAAATTTACAGATCACTTTCAAAGAAACTGGATAAAATTGGTCCATGATTCAGGCGCGAATACTGATCGTGGACGACGAACGGACGATTGCCGATACGCTGTCGGTAATATTCCGCCGCGTGGGCTACGAGACATATACGGCGTACAACGGATTGCTGGGGTTGGACGCTGCCCGGAAGGTGGCTCCGAACCTGGTGTTGAGCGACGTAGTGATGCCGGAGCTGGATGGGGTCGCGATGGCGATGGAGATACGCGCCACACTGCCGGAGACGCGCGTGCTGTTGTTCTCCGGGCAGGCAGGGACGATGGACCTGCTGCACGATGCGGAGCAAAAAGGCTTCCACTTTGAACTGATGCAGAAGCCGGTTCATCCCGATGAGATTATCCGCAAGGTTGCGACGGAACTGGCGGCCGTTGCCGGGCAGTGCAGCGGTGGAGAATCGATGCATGCGTAAAGCCTGAAGGATTCCAGGAGCAACAAGAGCAAGAAGACCCCTTGCGCTGCAGGGGAAGGAAACGAGGATGAGATGCGCTCCCGATGGTTCGGGGGCGTTTTTGTTGCGTGCGGCGGGGGACGCGGTTTTGGCCAAGGGCGCTCGGGTACACTAGGCAGAGGAGCCGCGCCGCGTGCATATTCCAGACGGATATCTGAGTCCTTCGACGTGCGCCGTGATGTATGCGGCGAGCTCGGGGTGCTGGTGGACGGCGCTGCGGCGGACACGGCGCAAGTTGTTTGGACGGACTCTGCCGCTACTCTCACTGTTTGCCGCCTTTTCTTTTGTGACGATGATGTTCAACCTGCCGCTGCCGGGAGGGACGACGGGGCACGCGGTGGGAGTGGGGATTGCGGCGATTGTGCTGGGGCCGTGGGCTTCGCTGCTGGCGATCTCACTGGCGCTGACGATTCAGGCGCTGTTTTTTGGCGACGGCGGGATCACGACGCTGGGCGCGAACTGCTTCAATATGGCGATTGCGGGCTCCTTTGCGGCGTGGGGCATCTACCGCTTGGTGAGCATGGGCGCGGCGGCGGATTCGCGGCGGCGCGTGGTGGCAGCGGCGCTGGCAGGGTACGGGGCGATCAACTTTTCCGCGCTGCTGGCGGCGATTGAATTTGGGATACAGCCGATGCTCTTCCACGATGCGACGGGCGCACCGCTGTACGCTCCGTACTCGCTGCGGGTGGCGATTCCGGCGATGATGGCGGGGCACCTGACGATTGCCGGCGCGGCTGAGGCGGTGATGAGCGCGGGGCTGTTCAGTTATCTGCGGCGGAACGAGCCGGAGCTGGTGGGGGTGACGGGGCTGGCGGAGAAGCGGCAGGGTTTGCGCGGTCTGTGGGGGGCGCTGGCGCTGGTGCTGCTGCTGACTCCGCTGGGGATTGTAGCGAGCGGCGCGGCGTGGGGGGAATGGGCTCCGAAGGACTTTGGGAACTCGGCAGCACGGGCGCAGATCGCGGCGGCAAGCGGAAACGCGGCGGCCCCGGCGGCGGCCCCGAGTGGATTGGCGCGGCTGGCGAATCTGTGGACCGCGCCGCTGCCGGACTATGCTCCGCACTTTGTGAAGAGCGCGGGCTTCGGGTATCTGCTTTCGGCGATGTTCGGCGTCGGAGTGATTCTGGCGGTGGCGTGGGCGGCGGGACGCTGGATGGGCAAGGCAGAACAGCCGGCCAAGCATGGGGACGGACAATGAGCGCGGGCGTGATCGCGAAGACGGTTCGGGGATTCTCCGGGGCGCTGGGGCGGACGCTGGTGTCGGAGAACTCCGCCCATGAGCGCGGACTGTTGCAGGCCCTGGATCCGCGGGTGAAGCTGGTGGGAATGCTGGCGCTGGTGGTGACGGCGGCACTGGCGCGGAAGCTTCCGGTGATGGGCGCGCTGTTCGGGCTGGGAGTTGCGCTGGCGCTGGGATCGCGGCTGAGTTTGTGGTCACTGGCAAAGCGGGTGTGGCTGGTGGCATTTGCGTTTACGGCGATGATTGCGGCTCCGGCACTGTTCCTGACTCCGGGCGAAACGGCATACACGCTGGGCGGAGTAGCGATTACGGCGCAGGGCGTGAGAAGCGCTCTGCTGCTGATTGCGCGGGTGGAAGCGGCGGTGACACTGAGCACGCTGCTGGTGCTGACGACGCCGTGGATGCATCTGCTGAAGGCGCTGCGCACGCTGATGGTTCCCGTAGAGGTGATTGCGATGCTGGCGATGACGCACCGGTACGTGGTGCTGCTGACAGAGACGGCAAACGCGATGTTCGAGGCGCGGCAGAGCCGGATGGTGGGGCGGTTGAATGGCCGCGAGCAGCGGCGGTTGATGGTGAATACAGGCGGCGTGCTGCTGAGCAAGACTTTGGAAATGGGGAACGAGGTTTTCCTGGCGATGCAGGCGCGTGGCTTCCGGGGCGAAGTGAGGCTGCTGACGGAGTTCCGGCTGCGGGGATGGGACTACGTTGCGATGAGCGGCTTTGCGGCAGCCGTAGTAGCAGCGGCGCTGGCGGGAAGATAGGTTTGCGAATCCCAGTGCGCCGCCCAACCGCGGGGCGCGAAGCTGGGACAGCGGTAGATGAGTGATGAGGGAGAACGAAGTGCTGGAGAGTTCGACATCCGGGGCGGCGAAGGCCGAGACGCTGGAGTTTGAGGCGGAAGCGGTACGCTACGAGTATGAGCGCGTGGCAGCCTTGCAGGGGCTGACGCTGCGGGTGCGGGCGGGCGAGCGGATCGCGCTGCTGGGAGCCAACGGCAGCGGCAAGAGCACACTGCTGCGACTGATGGACGGGCTGCATTTTGCCTGCGCGGGCGCGCTGCGCTTCCGGGGCGAGGCACTGACCGAAGAAGCGATGCAGGACGACGGATTTGCGATGAACTTCCGGCGGCGGGTGGGGATGGTATTTCAGAATCCCGATGTTCAGCTATTCAATCCCACGGTGTTTGATGAAGTGGCGTTTGGGCCGCTGCAACTGGGCTGGCCGAGAGAAGAGATCCTGGAGCGGGTGCATGCAACGCTGCAATGGATTGGAGCGGAACATCTGAAGGATCGCGCGCCTTACCGGCTCTCCGGAGGCGAGAAGAAACGGGTGGCCATCGCTTCAGTGATTGTGCTGGATCCGGATGTGCTGCTGCTGGACGAGCCGACGGCGGCGCTGGATCCGCGCAGCCAAAGCCAGGTGATCGAACTGCTGGAGTCATGGAACGATGGACGGAAGACGATCATCACGGCGACGCATCAACTGGAAATACTGGGAGAGATCTCCGGGCGGGCGGTGGTTCTGGAGCGTGGCGCGGTGGTGGGCGACGCAACTCCGGCGGAGGTGCTGGCGAACACGGAACTGCTGGAGTCGGCGAACCTGATTCACTCACACCGGCATTTGCACGGTGGCGTGCCGCACAAGCATCCGTCACCGTATTTGAGGCATGAGCACCACAAGCACTAGGTTCTGCGCGCGGTGAGTGGGGACGGGGTGAGCGAAGTCAGAAGCCAGGTCAACAGCCCCATTTCTGCCAAAAGAAGGCAGAAATGGGGCACCAGAACAAAATCAAAAGCAAGGTCAACTACCTGGCGTTCGCTTAGTGGAGCGGCGGGGCGCCCATGTTTTGTGAGAGCTCGAGGACGACAGCGCGGAGCGACTCGACGATGGAGGCGCTGCGCTGCTCGTCAAAGCGAAACGAAGGGCCGGAGATGCTGACGGCGGCGATGGCCTTGCCAAGACCGTCGAGGATGGGAACGGCGACGCAGCGGACGCCCTCCTCGGCCTCCTCGTTATCCAGGGCGTAGCCACGGGCGCGCGTGCGTTCGAGTTCGGCGAGGAACAAGTCAGGGTCGGTGATGGTATTCGGGGTGCGGGCGGCCATGCCGCGGCGCTGCAGAATCTCGCGCACGAAAGACTGCGGGAAGCAGGCGAGCACGGCCTTGCCGACGGCGGAACAATGGACGCCGACCCGGAGACCGACCTTGGAAGAGATGCGAACGCTGCGTTCGGGTTCGAGCTTGTCAATGTATAGCATCTCGCCGCGATCCATGACGCAGAGATGGACGGTTTCTCCGGTCTGGGCGACGAGCCACTCGAGACGGGGACGGGCACGCTCACGCAGATTGAGGTTGGCAACGGCAAGGCTGCCGAGTTCAAAGAGCTTCATGCCGAGACGATAGCGGCTGTGGAGGGGACTCTTGTCGACGAGACGGTGGCCTTCGAGCACCATGAGAAGGCGATGCACGGTGCTTTTGTGGAGTCCGATGGCGGCGGTCAGCTCGCCAAGGCTCATTTCGCTGGTGGAGTTGGAGAGCAATTCGAGAATTGCGACGGCGCGATCCAGCACCTGGACTTTGTAGGGCCCGGAGGAGGATTCGCCGGGCTCATGCTTCTCTGCGAGTGACTGCATACCACCCTCTTACGAAACGCGACAGTAAAAGCTGATGAAGACAGCAGCTTGGAAAGTATCAGAATTCTGACATATCCGAAATGGAACGAAAGTCTCACATGGGAGCAGAGAAAGGCCTGCCGCGAAGCAGGCTTTTCTTGAAGAGGAAGACAGCGGTAACTAGAAACTGTATCCGAGCGACGCGGAGAAGGTACGCGGGGCCAGGAAGTGGGTTCCGCTGAAGGTGGAGAGGAAGTTGTAGAGCGCCACCTTGTTGGTGAGGTTGCTGACGGTGAAGCGCGCCGAGATCTTGTGCTTGTCCGAGCGGAAGAGGTTGTCGTCGCCGATGCCCAGATCAAAGAGGTTGCGGGGCGCGACGCGCGGAGGATTCTTATCATCGTTCTCGGTGCCGGGAGCGGGGATGCGGACGCGGGTTGCGCCCTGGGCTCCGGAGGCGCAGGAGGTAATCGGCGAGGAGAGGGTAGCGAAGGTCGATCCGCAATAGAGACCGATGGCGGCTTGCTCATCGGCCTTGAGGGCGAGATTTGAGCCGCCGAGGGCGAGGGCTGAGGCATAGCTTGGCACGTTTCCGGCGACGGTGCCGCTCTCGTAATTCCAGCCAAAGCCGATCCACGGGAGCTTTTTGCCGAACTGATACTGCACGTGGGAGTTCTGCTGGAAGGCCTGATCGTGGTCGATGCGGAAGACTCCGGTGTCAACCGGCGAGTTGAAGAGGATGCCGCCAACCTCGGGGCCGAAGAAACGCGAGCGGGTGTGTCCCATGACGGAGTAGGCGGACCAGCCGTGAAGATCGGGCATGGTGAGGCGCACGGAGACGCCGTCGATCTTGGACTTCTGCCACTGGATGGGGAAGGCCAGAGGGGTGTTGAAGAGAACGTCGAAATCGTAGTCGCCGCTGGTGAACTTCCAGAAGTAGTTTGCCTCGGCGACAAGGTACTTGCCGAAGCCCTGCTGGACGCCGGTTTCATACTGATTGCGATGGGCGGCGGTGATGATCTTCTGGCCCTGGGCTCCGAAATTGGTGGCGAGCCCACCGGAGCCGGTGGAGCTGGAGAGGATGAGGTTCTCGTTGTAAGGGGTGAGGAAGAGGCGTCCGTAGGAGGCGCGCAGCACGGTTCCGGTTTTGGGGATGAGATAGCTGGCTCCGAGGCGCGGCTGGAGGGCGTGGTCACTGCTGAGGCCGTTGTAAAAGTCAGCGCGCAGACCGGCGGAGAGAGTGAGGTTCTTGAGCTTCATGGAATCCTGCGCGTAGGCGGATTCTTCTTTGATGTCGGTGCGTCCGCGGAAGGTGAAGAGCTGGCCGCCGCGGGTGAGATCGTAGGGAAGCAATCCGGGCAGGAAGCCGGGATTGGCTACGTAGCCGAAGCTCGCGCATTGCGACGGATCGGTGGTAGGTGTGCCGGATACCCCCAGGCAAATTTCGTTATAGGTTGGGTCGGTGATGCCGGTTTGGAAGTATTCGGAGAGGAAGGTGTGCTGCCACTGAACTCCGGCTTTGAAGGTGTGGATTCCCTTGCTGACGGAGTAGTCCGCCTTGAGGCCGGTGCTGGTGAGGCGGCGCTGCTGGCTGAGCGTGGCAGGGGAATCAGAAAGGACATTGGCGCTGGGATAGTAGCCAACACGATCTTGACGGAGCCATGAGTTGACAGTGAGCAGGGTGCTGGGGCTGAACTGATGGGTGTATCCGGGAGCGATGTTGAAGCTGCGAACCTGCTGACGCTGGTCCTGTCCGGCGGCCTGCTGGACGTAAGTGTTGGGCTGCTGGAACCAGGAGCGGGCGAGCGAGAGGTTGAGGTGGAGCGAACCGGTGGCCGAGAGCTGGTGGTCCAAGCGGTCGAAGATGTTTTCGGCGTTGCCGTGAGCGTGCAGGGGGCGGTACTCGGGAGTATCGAGGAAGCGCCCGGAGTTGGCGCCGTCGATGGCGACGAAGTTTCCCCAGCGGGCGTTGCCGGCGCTCAGATTGATCGAAGTGGAGGAAGAGCCGAAGGAGCCGTAGTCGCCGGAGATGCCGCCGTGCATGCCGTTGACGCCGAGGCCGCTCTTGGTGGTGGTGCGGACAACGAGGCTGGCTTTGTCGCCGAATTCGGCGGGGGCAACGCCGCTGATGGCTTCCATGGAATCGATGGTGCTGGTGGCGATCTGGTTGGAGAAGGTGCGGCTCTGCTGGTCGTTGACCGGCTGATTGTCGATGACGAACGAGGTGTCAGAGTGCTCACCGAGGGGATGGAAGCTGCCATTGGAGTCCGAGACGACGCCGGGAGAGGACTGCTCGATGACCGAACTGATGCCCTCATTGGCGCTCTTGGGCATGCGCTCGATGAGACTGCTGTCAATGTCCACGTGGTTGGTGGTCTCGGTTTCCAACAGGTCAGCGGCTCCGCCCTCGACGTTGACGACGGTCTGCGAGGTGGGGATGTTGAGAGTGAGCTTCAAAGTCTGGGCGACGGGGGAAATGACGTCGAGCGCGGTCTCAGTGTTGGCAAATCCGGCGGCGGTGACGGTGAGGCGGTAGTGGTTGAAGGGAACCTTGCGGAAGGCGAAAAGGCCGGAGGCGTCGGTGACGACCGAGGCGGTGAAGTTGGTGACGCGATTGTTGATCTGGACAGTTGCGCCGGGGACGACAGCTCCGGAGGGATCGGTGACCGAGCCCTGCAGAGTGCCGGTGGCACCCAGATTCTGCGGCTCCGCGTCAGCAAAGGCGGTGGCAAGAAGCAGGGTGAGGACAACTAAGACTGTGGCGATGCGCGCCTTCATGAACGTACTCTCCAAAACGCTACTGAATCTCGATGTTGCCCGGAGGCCGCGCAGCCAGAGTCCACTAGGGGACAGGCGCGCAGGCTAGAGCCGAGGTCGAGGGTATGAACCCAAAAGGTGTGAGACCATCCGGGGCTGCGGAGTTTCCGCAGAGGACCAGAGGCACAGATTCCAGCTTGTTAATTAGAGATTGACGGAGGCGGGAGGCGCGCGGGGGCTGCGGTGAGGACATTGGACGGCGCGAGGCGCCGAAGGCGCTTCTGCCCGGTGGCTGCCGACCTGGAGGAGAAGATGCTCCCCAGCGGGTGAAGGCACGGGAACGTGCAGGGCGTTGGCGACCCGGCAGAGCGAGCAGACATCGTCAGGATTGGAGGCTTCCTCGCGGGTAAGACTGTGCCCCGCGGAGGCGACGAGAAGTTCGGGAGTGCGATGGACGTGTATCGCCGGATGCACGAGGAGGTGCAGGAGAATAAGGAGCGCTAATCCGGATTTCCATCGCTCCAAACGAACCATGTAACAAGTATGCGATGAAGAAGCGGCAAATGTAAACCGGAGCGCGCGGCAGGAGCAACCCTTTGGAGGCGTTGGCGGAGGCGATACTGTTCACAAATCTGTAATGTCCGTTGATTCGTGGAAGGCGGTACACTGATTTGCTATGCCACCACGTTCGCTTCTCGACCCGGAGTTTTACCTCAACCGCAGCGTATCGTGGCTCGCTTTTAACCGCCGCGTGCTGGAAGAGGCGGAGAACGAGAGCAATCCGCTGCTGGAACGGGTAAAGTTTCTGGCCATCACGGCCAGCAACCTGGATGAGTTTTTTGAAATACGCATCGCCGGATTGTTGCAGCATCTGGAAGAAGGCCAGGTCGATACCGGAATCGACGGGCTGACTCCGATGGACGAGCAGGAGCTGGTGGCCGAGGCGACACACAAGTTCGTCCGCGAGCAGTACCAGTGCTGGAACGAGAGGCTGCTGCCGGCGCTGGCGGAACAACGCATACGGGTTCACTCCCTGGCCGACCTGAACGAGGGGCAGCGCGAGGTGGTGGACGACTACTGCCGCAACGAACTGGACGCGCTGCTGACGCCGGTTACGGTGGATCCGGCGCATCCTTTTCCGCGAGTGATACACAAGGCGCTATGCCAGTCACTTCTGCTGCGGAGGCGGCGGCGGTCGGCGGCAAACGTGACCTACATGGGAGTGGTCACCGTACCGCGCTCGCTGCCGAGGCTGGTGCGGCTGCCGGATTCCGACGGAGATTCGTTTATTGCGCTGGCTGACCTGGTGGGGCTGCACGCTGGACGGATGTACCGCGGATACGAGATTTTGAGCGAAGGCGCGTTCCGAATTACGCGCAACAGCAATCTGTACTTGCAGGAAGAAGAGTCACGCTCGGTGCTGGAGTCAGTGCGCACGGAGCTACACAACCGGCGCAAGGGAGACGCGGTGCGATTGGAGATTGAATCCGACGCGAGCGCGGAGATTGTCTCCCGGCTGCAGACGGTGTTTGAGTTGCAGGACTGGCAGGTGTATCACACGCCGGGGCCGGTGAACCTGTCACGGCTAATGCACCTGTACAGCGCGGTGAACCGGCCGGACTTGAAGTTCAAGCCCTTCCAGCCGCGAGAGTGGTCACTGCCGAAGGGGACGCGCGACGTGTGGGCCGCACTGCGGCAGCGCGACGTTCTGCTGCATCATCCGTTCGACAGCTACGACAGTGTGGTCTCATTCATTGAGGCGGCGGCGCAGGATCCAGCGGTGCTTTCGATCAAGCAGACGCTCTACCGCACAAACGATAACTCACCGATTGTGGAAGCGCTGGTGCAGGCGGCGGCAACCAAGGAAGTGACGGTTGTGGTGGAGGTGAAGGCGCGCTTCGACGAAGCCTCGAACATCAAGTGGGCGCGCGAGCTGGAGGACGCAGGAGTGCAGGTCTTCCACGGACTGGTTGGACTGAAGACGCACTGCAAGCTGACACTGATTGCGCGCAAGGATTCCGATGGGGTGATGCGCCGCTATTGCCACCTGGGGACGGGAAACTACAATCCGACGACGGCGGCGTTCTATACGGACCTGAGCCTGCTGACGGCAAACCCGGAGATGACGATGGCGGTCCACAACGTCTTCAACTTTCTGACGGCTTACTCGGAGCAGCCGAACTATAACCCGCTGCTGGTGGCTCCAGTGGACCTGGCGGAGCGGGTGGCAAACCTGATTGCACGCGAGGCCGACCACGCGAAGGCGGGAAAACCGGCACGAATCATCGTGAAGGTGAATTCACTGCTGGACAAGAACGTGGTGCAGGAGTTGTACCGCGCCTCGCAGGCAGGAGTGCAGGTGGACCTGATCGTGCGCGGCATCTGCTCACTGAACCCCGGCATACGCGGGATCAGCGACCGCATCAAGGTACGCAGCATTGTAGGGCGCTTCCTGGAGCACAGCCGCATCTACTACTTCCAGAACAGCGGGGAAGAAGAGATTTACCTGGGCAGCGCGGACTGGATGCCACGCAATCTGCACGAGCGCGTGGAGGTAGTGTTTCCGCTGCGCGATCCGCAGTTGCGCGACCGGGTGCGAAACGAGATTCTGGCGGCTTACATGGCGGACAACGTGAAGTCAAGCATACTGCAACGCGGGGGCATCTACATTCGCGAGGATGCGAAGGGAAAAGCCGTGCCGTTCAGCGCCCAGGACTTCCTGATCGACGTGGCCGAGGGCAAGCGTGAAGCCTCCGCGATTCCGGTGGCACCTCCGAGACCGCTGCGCCGTCGCCCGGCGAGGCCGCGTGCCGCGGCGAAGACCCGCGCCAAGGTAACATAAGAAAATGATTGTCTACTTCTTGCGCCACGCCAATGCCGGACAAAAGCAACTGAACCCGATGCGGGACGAGAAACGTCCTTTGGACAAAGAAGGCATCGAGCAGTGCAGGTACGTTGGCAGGTTGCTGAATTCGCTGGACACGCATGTTGACCTGATCCTCTCCAGCCCACTGAAGCGCGCGACACAAACGGCATCAATGGTAGGAAATGAAATCGCGTATGAGCAGCGGATCGAACTGGCTCCGGCGCTTAGCCCTGGCGCGGCGTTTGAGGGCTTCCGCACATTACTGCACCAGATTGGCGGCCTGGAGGCGGTGATGGTGGTGGGACACAATCCGAACATGAGCAGGTTTCTCTCACTGCTGATTACAGGCGGGCTGAGCGACCGCGCGATTGAGATGAAAAAAGGCAGCGTAGCCCGCGTTGAAGTTGGGCCGAAGCGCGCAGTGCTGAACTGGCTGGTGACGCCACGCGTGGTAAAGAGCGCCTACACTTCCACGCAGGACAGTCCCCTGCCAAAGACCTCGAAGAAATAACTGGACTCTTTTTCCAGCGCCCACAGCTCAAGCTCAGCCCCGGTGGGGCGGGTGACAAGCGTTAGCCGGACATCGCGCGGCTCGACCCTGGCGCGGAGGCTGAGGACGGCGCCGCGCCTTCCCTGCTCGATGGCGCGGGCCAGCCTGAGGAGAAGAACGGCGCGAGGCAGCAGGAGACGGTCAGCGGGAGCGAGCACGCGCACCGCCGGGCTGGCCGGAATGATCTTCGACTTTCCAAGATAGCGCGAGATGGCGGCAATGACGCGGCGCTGCGCCAGAGAAAATCCCAGCAACTCCGAATGGGCAAGGATGTAGAAGGCGTGACGCCTGCGCCCGGCGCGGCTGATGAACGACCCGACCTCGTGCAGCATGGCCGCAGCGTGGAGCAGGCTGGCGTACTCGGGCGGGAGGTGATGGACCGGGGCGAGCAGCTTGAAGAGGCGCTGAGCGTGCTCGGCGACGCGGGTGGAGAAACGCATGTCGATGGCGTAGTGCGAGGCGAGATTCAGGATGGAATTATGGCGTTCACTCTCCAACTGCTTGCGCAGGCCAATGTCCTCATCGTCAGCGGCCATCTGGGCGAGAATTCCGTCACGCAGGCCGAAGGGCAGGTAACGGAAGCTTGTGAGTTCGAGTTCGGTGAAGAGTTCGGCGAAGACATGGGCCCCGGCGACGATGATTTCAGCCCTGCGTGGGCCGATTCCGGTGAGCGAGCGGCGCTGGTCGACATTGAGCGCGGAGAGCTTCTTGGTGAGGCGCAGCAACGCGGCACGCGGCACGGTTGCGGTGCTGCTCTGCTGTCCGGCGCTCCAGAGTTCGCTGAGGGCGGCAGGCGTGCCGGAGGTGGCGACGGTGAGATTGATCTTGTGTTCGGTGAGCACGCGGCGGAGGCGGCCAACCTCTTCTCCGATATAGCTGCACATCTGGTCGAGCTCGGTTTCGGTGGGTGGATCGTGCTTGAGAAACTCGCGGGTGAGGCGCACGGCTCCGAGAGGCAGGCTGTAGACGCGCTCGATCTGGCCCTTGTAGGAGACGATGAGCTCGCAGCTTCCGCCGCCGAGGTCGATGAGCAGGACGCGGCCGGATCCGATACGGCTGTTGGCCATGACGCCGAGATGGATGAGACGGCCTTCCTCGACGCCGCTGATGACCTCGACGCGCCATCCGATGGCGGCCTGCACCCATTGCACGAAGGCAGAGCCGTTGTTGGCGTCACGCAGCGCACTGGTGGCGACGACGCGCACTTCAGTTGCGCCATGAGCCTGCGTCTCCTTCTGGAAGCGCTTGAGCACGCGCACGGTCTGCTCCATGGCAGCCGGGTCCAGGGCTCCGGTGCGGAAGACTCCCTCACCAAGGCGCACGACCTCGCGGTCCTCGTGCAAAACCTGAAGGCGCTTGCGCACCACGCGTGCAATCTTCAGCCGAACTGAATTTGCCCCAATATCTACCGCGGCCAGTGTCGCCATTCGTCTATCCCGCCTTACGGATGATGGGTTGAGTTGAGTTGCCGCCCTCGGCGGAAGCCACCGGTTTCACGGCGATCATCCATTGCCGGACATCCTGGGCGATGCGGCGCGCCTTGCGGTACTCGCGGCCGGTGCGCGCTTCCAGCGCGGCGTAAGCAGGATCTGAGCCGGAAGGGCCGAGTTCACGCCCCGCAAGCTGGAGCAGGGTCGCCCAATCATGCCAGTTCCCGATGGCGTCCTGCACCTGCCGGAGGTGGGCGGCGAGTTCGGCGGATAGGGGAAAGGCTTCGAGCGGCTCCAACGAGTAGCGCAGCTTCTTGGTGCTGATGCGGAGACGATGCAACTGCTCCGATTCCTCGGGGATGTTGCGGGTCCATTGGAGGAAGCCGCCGCGAGCTTGCGCGGTGAGCTGGGCAGCCTGCTGGATGCCTGGCTCCGGGCGTTCGGCGCTCCCGGCGAGGCCCGGCAGCTTTGCCTCCAGCGAAGGCGCGGCAGCGGCGATGAGACGGCGCAGCGAACTGAGATCATGCTCACGCTTTGCACCAAGAGCCTTCCGCAGCTTCTCGCGGGAATCCACCGGGGTGCGCCCGCCGGATAAGGACCTGGCGAAGAGAGAAGACTTGAGCAGCAAGAGATGCACGTCGGTATCGCGAACCTTGCCTGCCCTCTTACGTAGTTTCCTGAGAGATTTTGCGATCTTCGAAGGGCACTTGCCGAGATGCACTTCGAGACGGCGCAAGGTGGTACGAAATCGATGGACGTCCTCGGCGCTGGCGCTCTCCGGCATCTTCTTCAATAGAGCCAGCAGCCGGCTGCTGAGCACGGCTACGCTTCCCTGGCCCGGAGTTGCAATCGAAGTTACAGCCGTAATCGCCACGGCCAAACGATACGTTATTTCCGGAGACTGCGGCAAATCCCGGAGACGGCCTAGCAGACCGCAGTTGGCTCGGCTGGGGCAGCGGCATCCGGCTTGACTGGACGGGAAGCAGAGTGCAGGCGGAGGAAGTTCGTGGAGCCTTCCTTGCCGAGATAGCGCGCCAGCAAGTCGGGCTTAGCCTCGCGCAGATCGACGAGCAGCAGTCCGTCGAGCACGTTGGAGAATTTGGCGTCAACGTTGAAGCCGAGGAACTTTCCTCCCAGCTTCATGTAGTGGCGCACGAGAACGGGAACGCCCTTGCCGTCACTCTCAAACATGCTGACCCAGTCGGAGATGTCGTCGAGGGAAAAGACGCGGGCAAACATCTCAGGCTCATGCACATTCTCGGCTTCGACGCGGGGCGGATGCTTGGGACGCAACAGTTTCAGCAACTCGGCGCTGACCGAATGCGCGCTCAGATAGCTGGTAAGCACCTCACGCGAGGCTGGCGAATAATCGGCGCTGATGCTGACGGCTCCGAAGAGCACGGGAGTCTCCGGGTGGCGGACGAGGTAGCTGCCAATTCCCTTCCAGAGGACGAGAAGCGGCGCGTACTGGCGCTGATAATCGATGTGAATGAAGGAGCGGCCCAGTTCGAGCGCGGGACCGACCTTGGCAAAAAACTTAGGCTGAAAGCGGAAGAGCGTGGCGGTATAGAGACCGCGCATTCCGTAGCGGTGCAAGACATTTTGCACGTTGCAGATTCGGTACGCTCCGGCGATCTCCTGGCGCTCGTCGTTCCAGAGCACGAGGTGGGTGTAATAGGCGTCAAAGCGGTCGAGATCGCGGGCCTTTCCGGTGCCCTCGCCCGAGGCGCGGAAGGTGATCTCACGCAGCCTTCCAATTTCACGCACGACGCGGGGGGCCTGACGGGAGCTGAGAGCATAGACGCGCATTTTTCCTGCAGACTCCAAAAGGGCGTCGGCGGGAAGCGCCTGCAACTCGCGCAGCAGGACGGTGGGATCCTCGGCGGGAGCAACGGAGTGCCGGGGCTGCCACTTGGGCGGAAAGAAACGCGTACGGGGCGAACCGATACGCTCACGCAGGGAGAGCAGCGAGCTGTTCCAGCGCAAGAGATCGATGGCCTTGTCGTCGTCCTTGATGGCCTTGAGAGTTTCGCCTTCGACGACCGCGCCGATTCGAATCTCCATGCGGCGACCACGCTTGTTGATCAGCTCGTGGGGCAGAAAGAGAGTGCGCAGGCGGGGATTGATCATGCCTGCCAGGTGAAAACCAACGCTGTTGGTTCCAGAGATGAAGGCAGGGATGCTCTTGGCGCCGGTCATGCGGGCGATCCGCGCCATGTTGCGGTTCCACTGGGGATCAAGAACGCGGCGGTAATGGCGGCTCCAGGAGGCAACTTCGCCGGCGGGGAAGACGATGAGCATGTGTCCCTGCTTGACCCATTCGAGGGCCTCGCGAATGCCGCGGCGATTGGCGGCCTCATGGCCTTCGCCCATCATGTTGTCCACCAGGATGCAATGCTGGGAGAGCTCTTCCATACAGCCGAGAAGCTGGTTGGCGAGGAGCTTTACATCCGGACGCAGGCGCAGCAGGAGCGAGGCCATGAGAATGCCATCGAGCATCCCGAAGGGATGATTGGAAAAGACGACGGCCGGGCCTTCCAGCGGGATGTGTTTGAGATCAGCGTCGCGGACCGTATATTCGACATCCATCTCGCGCAGGATTCCATCAAAGACATTTCCTTCGGGATGAGCGAGAGCGTCGGAGTAGATCTGGTCCAGGCGGCGGATGGGGAGAAAAGGCCGCGCCCAGGGAATCTGTTTCCCAAGTTTGGCGAACGGAGATGGGGAAGGCTGTCTCATGGCGCTGCGGATCATGATGATTAAAGTTTGCCCACAATTCCTTGCAGGGCGATGACACCAGTGTAAATCTTTGGTGAATGGGCAGATGTAAGACAAGCACCCCGGCCCAGCGCTCAATCTACGTAGCCCGTACCGTGGTACACCTTAGCCCGGCGAGAGGGCAAAAGCAATCCAGCAGATAGCCTAACTTCCGCGCCTTTGGAAAAACAAACGGGGCCAGCAAGGACGGTGGCAAAGTCGCTTCCTGCACCAGGATTCATGCAACTTTCACAAGCCCTTGATTGCTGCTTCATAGCACTGAGCCAAGATGGAGATGCTATGGCAGACCAAATGGACACGCTGATTCTCTCCGACTTGCACCTGGGCAGCGAGGTGAGCCGGGCGCGGGAAGCCACCGAGTTACTGGCGGACGTCAACTTCCGGAGACTGGTGCTGCTGGGGGACATCTTCAGCGACCTGAACTTCCGCCGGTTGACGAGCGACCACTGGAAGTTTCTGTCGCGCATCCGCAAGCTCTCAAACCCGAAGCGCAAGGTGGAAGTGGTTTGGGTGGAGGGGAATCACGACCAGGGGCTGTCGCAGATTATGTCTCACCTGGTGGGCGTGCCGGTGTATCAGCGCTATGTGTGGGAGTACGAGGGCAAGCGGCACCTGGCGGTGCACGGACACCAGTTCGACCATTTCTGCCGTCAGAACGAAGCTCTCAGCCGCTTCGGCGAACGGCTTTTCTACACTCTGCAAAAGATGGACAGCAACAGCAAACGGCTTTCAAGATTCATCGACCGGGTGAATACGCGCTGGCTGCGGATGGAGTCGAGAGTGGCCGAAGGCGCGCTTCTATATGCGCGGGCGGGTCGGGTGGACCGGATTTTTTGCGGACACACCCACGTAGCCAGCCACCAGAGCCGCCACGGAGTGGAGTACTACAACAGCGGAAGCTGGATCGACGCGAATCCGACTTACCTCACCATCAACGAAGAGGGAGTCCAGATCCGCAAGTATGAAGGTCCGAAGTACGAGTACAAGCCGGTAGCAGAATCCGCACCGGAGCTGCTGCTGCCCGCGGGCGATCTGTTCGACCCGGCAAGCGTGGCGGCGTTTGGAAGCTGCGAGAGCGTGCGCTGCTAGGAAGCGGCGAACTGCGTTCGTGAACCAGCCTCACTCGGGAGCCTTCTCCCACTGCTCCAGCATCTCGCGGCGGATTCCATTGTCGGCGATGATCCGGCGGTACATCTCGGCGCTGGGGCGCGCGATGCGCTGCTGGGTTGTCTCATCGAGGGCGTAGAGTCCGAAACGCAGGTGCCAGCCTTCACTCCACTCAAAGTTATCCACCAGACTCCAATGAAAATATCCGCGCACGTCATAGCCTAGCTGCCACATGTGGCGCAGTTCGCGCAGGGAGTTCACGAGCAGCCACGGGCGGATGCGGTCAGCGCGGTCGGGAACGCCGTTCTCCATGACGTACATGGGGCGGCCGAGGACGGCATAGGCTTCGACGGCGGCTGAGATGACCTTCGGATAGGCTTCGCCGTAGGGAGCGGCGATGCCGTGGTCTCCCTGGGGGACGTTCTTTGGAACATAGAGTCCACCGGGGCCGAACTTCTCTCCGATTGGGGCGCGCACATGGAGGCGGTTGTAGACGTTGAGTCCGACGAAATCGATTTTGCCGACGCACTCGGGGACGCTGGCAGCCATCATGGCAAAGGGCAACGGAAGCGGCTCGCCCTGCAGGTAGTTGATGGCGGCGCGGTTGAAGAGCGCGTCATAGGCGGAGGCAAGCTGACGGTCGAGGACGTTGTCGCGCGAAGGCTCAAAGACAACATAGTGCATGGCGAGGCCGACGCTTGCCTCAGGCTGCTCGCGATGCAGGACGTCGTAGGCGGCGGCGTGGGCACGCATCATGCCGCTGAAGACGGCGAGCGTCGAGTTCAGTTCGTTGAGGCGTCCGGGAGGAAACTCTCCGAAGAGATAGCCGAAGGCGGCGTAAACATTGGGCTCATTGAAGGTGACCCAGTCGGTTACGAGGTCTCCGAGGGAGCGCACGGCACGCTTGGCGTAGTGGCGGAAAAGTTCGGGGGCCTGCGCGTCGAGGAAGCCTCCGCGGGCCTCAAACCAGCGTGGATGGGTGAAGTGATGGAGTGAGACGAAGACCCTCATGCCGCGGCGGCGGGCTTCGCGGATGATCTCGCGGTAGCGAACCACGGCGGAGTCGCTCCAGTGGGCAAAAGCAGGCTCCATACGGCTCCACTCAAGGGAGATGCGGATGGCGTTGAGGCCAAGCTGGGAGCAGAGATCGAGATCGCGCTCGGCATTGAGCCACCAGTCACAGGCATCGCCGCAGGCATGGCCGGAGCGAATGTGTCCGGCACGCTCCCAGTCATGCCACTGGTTGAGCGTGTTGCCTCCTTCAAACTGGTGTGAGGAGGTTGAGACACCCCAGAGAAAATTGTCTGGAAACGAAACCGGGATCGCGAGCATAAGCGTTCTTAGCCGAGTGGAAGATGCAAGCCTAGCACAGAGAGGCACGGGCCTGGCAGCACGGAGCAGCTTTTCATAACTCCGAAACATAGCCCCAAGACAAGCGCTGTAAGAAAACGTGGGGCAAAGAACAAGGCGGCCCAGTGTTGAGCCGCCATGTTATATGCAGGAGCGCAAAAGCTAGCTCTTGACTACACGCAGGTTATTGGTCACCTGGAAAACGCCGGAGACTCCGTTGGCACGAATGCCGGCAGCATCCTTATCTCCCTGGCTATCTACGATTCCCTCGAGACGCACACGGCCGGCGCTCACGATGATGTGAATGCTCGGCACGGCGGACCAGGAGTAGCGCGAGAGTGCGCCGAAACTGAAGATTGCGCGGGCGACCTGGTGGCGGATGCGGTCATCCATGGGCGAGGGCGGCAACTGGTTGATGTGGTCAATCACCTTCTCCACGCCTTCAATGCGCTTTACGCTGTTGACGGCATCGCGCTTGAGGCCGATGCTGTTCACGTCTCCCACCAGTTCTACGGTTGCGCCACTGACGCGGAAGGCGAGCCAATCCCACAAGGTGTAATAAGGCTGCATTACCAGTTCATGGCGCACCTCGCGCGAGATGCGGTCTTCCTCGCTGGCCGGAGCAGTCTTGTTCTTGCGGGCGGGCAGGGCGGGAATTGCGTCTGAGCCCTGCTGCTGAGGGGCTGCGGAGACCGATGAATTGGCGTCCTGCGGCGCAGCGGCGCGGGCAAAGCCCGGCGCGGCAAGCGACATGGTTAGGAAGAGGAGATACAACTTTCCGTTCTTCATGCTTTCACTCCTTCGCTTACTGAAGTAGAACGCGGATGACCGGAAAGAGTTTTATCGGATCATGCCAATGTGGTTACGGCGTTGCAGAGTTGTACGAAGTTGGAGAGAATCTGCATTCCGTTGCTAGTGAGCACGGACTCGGGATGGAATTGGACGCCCTCGATGGGAAAAACCCGATGGCGTACTCCCATGATGATTCCGTCGGCGGTGCGGGCGGTGATCTCCAGCTCGGCGGGGCAGCTCTCCGGCTCGATAACCAGCGAGTGATAGCGCGCAACCTCGATCTCCTCCGGGACGCCGTCAAAGATTCCGCGTCCGTCATGCTTCACGCGGCTGGACTTTCCGTGGATGGGACGCGGTGCGCGCACGATGCATCCGCCGAAGGCCTCACCGATGGCCTGGTGGCCAAGGCAGACGCCGAGGATGGGGAAACGCGCGCCAAGCTGGCGGATGGCAGCAAGCGAGACGCCCGCGCCCTTGGGCTCGCCGGGGCCGGGAGAGATCACGATTCCGCGATAACCACCGCTCGCGATCTCATCAACCGTGATCTGGTCATTGCGGCGCACGACGGGTTCGGCACCGAGCTCGCCGAGGAACTGCACCAGGTTGTAGGTGAATGAATCGTAGTTATCGATCACCAGCAGCATCGTTATCCCTCCGCCTCAGCCAGGGCCACGGCACGGCGCAATGCGCGCGACTTGTTGATGGTTTCCTCCCACTCGGTGGCGGGAACGGAATCGGCGACGATGCCGGCGCCGGCCTGCACGCTGAGTTCATCGCCTGCGAGTTCCATGGTGCGGATGGTGATGCAGGAATCGAGGTTGTTTGCGTAGTCGGCGTAGAGGACCGCGCCGGAATATGCCTCGCGTGCGCCGCGCTCCAGCTCGGCAATACCCTGCATGGCGCGAATCTTCGGCGCTCCGGTCACGGTTCCCGCGGGAAAGCAGGCTCCGAGCGCATCGAAGCGATCCAGTTCCGGGCGCAACTCGGCATGAAGCTCGGTGACAAGATGCTGCACATGCGAATACTTCTCGACGGTCATCAGCTTGCTTACCTTCACCGTGCCGTAGCGGGCGACGCGACCGAGATCGTTGCGTCCGAGATCCACGAGCATCATGTGCTCAGCGCGCTCCTTCTCATCGGCGAGCAGTTCAGCGGCGAGACGCGCGTCCTCCCCGGCATTGGCTCCGCGGACGCGCGTTCCAGCGATGGGACGATACGTCAGTTCGCGGTCACGGCAGCGTACCAGCATCTCCGGCGATGCGCCGATCAGCGCCTGTTCACCACCCGATTCAGCGGAGCTGCCGAAGTTGAGAAGAAACATGTAGGGCGATGGGTTGGTTGCCCGCAAGGCGCGATAGAGCGCGACGGCATTGGCCGAGGTCTTGCGCCGGAATCGCTGCGACAAGACGATCTGGAAACACTCGCCGGCGAAGATGAGCTCCTTGCCCTCTGCCACGGCGTGTTCGAATTCGACGCGCTCGAAGTTTGACTCGAATGCAGCTTCACCCGCTCCGGCAACAGGGACGGCGCTGAGCGGCATTTCGACGGCTGCACTCAGCTTGCGCACGACCTCACGATTCTTCGCTTTGGCAGCGGTGAAACTCTGGTTGAGAGCAGCTTCTCCCGCGCCGGGCTCAACCTCCGCAAGAGTGCGAATCTGTATCTGCTGGCGCGCGTGATCGAAGGCGAGCACGGTGCGGAAGATGAGGAAACAAGCGTCGTCTCCTGAGCCGGTCAGGGCCTGCATCGCCGGATCAAACCAGGCGGATGCGGCGTAACCGAGGTAGCCGACGCAGCCTCCGGCCATGGGAGCGATGTTCTCCTGCGCTGAGAGCTTGCGGTGGGCGAACTCGCGGCGCAGGATGTCCACGGCGGTGCCAGGCTCGACGCGCTCTCCATCGGCGTCCTGCACGGTGGTGACGCCGTTGCGGCTGCGTACCACCATCGCGGGATTCGCGCCCAGGAACGAGTAGCGCGCAAGATGCTCGCCGCCTTCGACGGACTCCAGAAGAAATGATCTCGACGCGCCTTTTGCCATTCGCAGATAAGCGGAGAGCGGCGTCAGCAGATCAGCCGAAACCGTCTCGGTGACGGCAACCAGTCCGCCGGCGGCGGCAAGCCTGCAAAACTCAGCGAACTCCGGGCTGGGCGTCACTTTGCCACCACCGCAGAGGCGGGATTCGGTTGATACATGGTGCGGCCGACGAAGCCGGCGATGCCACGCAGGTTCTGCACCATGGCAGTGAACTGATCTGGGAAAAGCGACTGCGCGCCATCGGAGAGCGCGTGATCGGGATCGCAATGCACCTCGACGATAAGACCGTCGGCGCCGACAGCGACTCCGGCGCGCGCCAGAGGAGCGACCTTGTCACGAGCACCCGCCGCATGGCTGGGATCGACGATGATGGGAAGATGGGACAGCTTCTTTACCGAGGGCACAATGCTGACATCGAGCGTGTTGCGGGTGTGGTCGGTGAAGGTGCGGATTCCGCGCTCGCATAGCACCACGTTGTAGTTTCCCTCGCTCATTATGTATTCGGCAGCCATCAGTAGATCCTCGAGAGTGGCAGCCATGCCGCGCTTGAGCAACACCGGCTTGCTGGCGCGCCCAGCGAGTTTGAGCAGCGCGAAATTCTGCATGTTGCGTGCGCCGATCTGAATCATGTCAGCATATTGATCGACCAGCGCCAGGGACTCGTGATCAATCGCCTCGGTCACTACCAGCAGGCCGAAGGCCTCGCGCGCGGCGGCCATGAGTTCGAGGCCCTTCTCGCCCATGCCCTGGAAGGCATACGGCGACGTCCGCGGCTTGAACGCTCCACCGCGCAGAAAGCGCGCTCCGGCTTTGGCCACCGCTTCAGCGGCGCGGAAGAGTTGGTCGTGACTTTCGACCGAACATGGCCCCGCCATCAACGCCAGTTCGCTTCCGCCGACGGTTGCATCGCTGCCGGTAAAGCGCACGACGGTGTCCTCGGCCTTCATGTCGCGGCTGACAAGTTTGTAGGGCTTGGAAACTGCGATGACCTCGGCCACGCCGGGCAACTGGCTGAGGGAATCGGCTTCCACCGCGCCCTTGTTGCCGGTGATTCCAATGGCGCAGCGGGTTGCGCCGGGCAGAGGATGGGGACGGTAGCCGAGTTCCTCGACGCGTTTACAGACTGCCTGGGTCTGCTCATCGGTTGCATTTACATTCATCAATATAAGCATTGTTCTAAGCCTCCACCGCCTGTGACGCGAGCAACTCACGCACAAAGCGTTCCACTTCCACTGGAGCCTGCACTCCAAATTCTTCGATCTTTCTGACAATTGCCGATCCGACGATCACTGCGTCGGCGCCCTGTGCCCATGCTTCGCGGGCCTGCGCGGCGTTGCTGATTCCGAAGCCGACCGCGACCGGCAGGTCCGTGACGCCGCGGATACGGGAGAGCAGCGCACTGGCATCCGAACTCAGTTGCTGGCGCGTTCCGGTGACCCCGGTGACGGAGATGGCATAGAGAAATCCGGTGGCGTGCTCGGCGATCTGCGCGATGCGCTGCGCGCTGGATGTGGGCGCGACCAGGGAAACGAGATCCAGCCCACGGCTTTGCAGAGCGTGTGAAAATCCCTGCGCGGATTCTGCCGGAAGGTCGGTTACGAGCACTCCGGCAAGTCCCGCGTCGGCAGCGTCCTGGGCGAGATTCTCAAGACCGCGGCGCAGCAGTGGATTGAGATAACTGAAGAGCACGATTGGAACTCCCGTAGCCTTGACGGCGCGGCCAGCGACTTCGATTACGTCGTGCAGTTTGATGCCGCGCGCGAGTGCACGCTCGCACGCGCGCTGGATCACAGGACCGTCGGCGGCGGGATCGCTGAAGGGCACACCGAGTTCGATGGCCGTGGCTCCACCGCGTGCCATGGCAACCAGCAGTTCATAGGTGGTATCGAGGTTGGGATCGCCCGCTGTGATGTAGGGCACCACGCCCTTGCGACCGCTGGCGCGCAAGTTCTGGAAAGCCTGCTGCAATCGCGAGGTCATCGGGCACCTTCTTTCAGTTTTGCCACGGTATCCACGTCTTTATCGCCGCGACCAGATAGATTCGCAATGATCAATCCACCTTTGCCGAGTTCTTTCGCGAGTTTGACGGCATAGAAAATAGCGTGGGCGGATTCCAGCGCTGGAATGATCCCTTCGCGCCGCGAGAGAAGATCGAAGGCCTGCAAGGCTTCGGCGTCATTGGCAGAGACGTACTCGGCGCGGCCCAACTCGCGCAGATGAGCGTGCTCTGGACCAACCGAGGCGTAGTCCAAGCCCGCACTTACCGAATGCGTCGGCGCAATCTGTCCGTCTTCATCCTGCAAGACGTAGCTGTAAGTTCCCTGCAAGACGCCAGGAACGCCTCCGCGGAAGCGCGCGGCATGATCGCCAAGCGATTCACCGCGACCTCCGGCTTCCACGCCGATGAGCCGCACATCCTTGTCCGCGAGGAACGCAGTAAACGCGCCAATCGCATTGGAACCGCCGCCCACGCAAGCTACGACCGCATCCGGCAGGCGGCCCTCCCGGGCCAGCACCTGCTCGCGCGCCTCGTCGCCGATGACGCGTTGAAACTGGCGCACCATGGTGGGATAAGGATGAGGGCCGAGGGCGGACCCGAGGAGATAGTAGGTGTCACGGACGTTTGTGACCCAGTCGCGGAGCGCTTCGTTGATGGCATCTTTCAGAGTCTTTGATCCGGCGTCAACGCCGCGCACCTCGGCTCCCATGAGCTGCATGCGGAAGACGTTGAGCGCCTGGCGTTTCATGTCCTCGGCACCCATGTAGACGATGCACTCCAGTCCGAAGCGGGCGCAGACCGTTGCCGTGGCAACGCCGTGCTGGCCTGCTCCGGTTTCGGCGATGATGCGGCGCTTGCCCATGCGGCGGGCCAGAAGCACCTGTCCCAGCGCATTGTTGATCTTGTGCGAACCGGTGTGGCCGAGGTCTTCGCGCTTCAGCAGGATTTTTGCGCCGCCGGCGTATTCGGTAAGCCGCTCGGCGTAATACAGGGGCGTGGGCCTGCCGCTGAATTCGGCGAGCAATCCGCTCAGTTCGCGCTGGAAACCTGGATCCCTGGCCGCTTCGTTAAAAGCCGCAGTCAGTTCCTCGAGCGGCGCAACCAAGGTTTCAGCTACAAAGCGTCCGCCGTAGTTGCCAAAGTAGCCCTCGCCGGAGGCGCTTAAAAGGCTCTCCAACACTGCCTGGTCCTTCATTGCTCCTGCCTCTCCGCGGCCCGCACGGCCGCCACGAAATCACGCATCTGATCCACGCTCTTGATTCCCTTCTCCTGCTCAACGCCGCTGCACACATCAATCACGTCTGGATGGACCGCCGCAATCGCCTGATGCACGTTGCCCGCATGAAGCCCACCGGCCAGAAATATCTTTGCGGCTGGGGCGGCGCGGCGCACGCTTGCCCACTCGACGCCGGCCCAATCAAAACTCCGGCCGGAGCCGCCATGGCTGGCGCAGGGCGTGTCCAGCAACAGTCCATGGCAGTTTGCGAACTCAAGGACACGGGGCGCACCGAATTCAGCGTCCACCTTGAGGGCGCGAATCACCTCAAATTCAGCGGCGACGGCATCGCACTCCTGCCGGGACTCGCTGCCATGCAACTGTACGGCCTGGAGCGGCACGGCGCGAGCAATTCGCAACACGTCCAGTACAGTTCTATTTACAAATACACCGACCACTTTCGTCCGCCCCGCGACCGCCGCTGCAACCTCCTGAGCGCGCTGCAGGCTGATAAAACGCGGGCTTGCATCATGGAAGTTCAGGCCCAACATATTGACACCCAACTCCACGGCGGCGAGCGCGTCGCTGACACGCATGATGCCGCAGACCTTGATTTCCACGGCGCTCATTGCGGCTGCTCCAGGGACTGCAACTGGCGCAGGGTGGAGAGAGGGTCGCCGGAGCGCATCAGAGCCTCACCGATGAGAAAAGCCCTGTATCCTGCGGACTGGAGGCGCACGATGTCAGCCCGCGTACGGAGGCCGCTTTCGGCCACCAGGGTTGCATGGGCCGGAGCGAGTTCTGCAAGGCGCAGCGAGGTTTCCAGATCGACCTTGAGCGTTTTCAGATTGCGATTGTTGACGCCGATCAAGGTAGCGCCGAGAGCGGCGGCACGCTGCAACTCCTCCGCTGTATGAACCTCGACGAGTGCGTCGAGATGGACGAGGTGCGCCGCGTCGAGCAGTTTTAAGGCGTCCGCATCGGTCAATCCGGCGACGATCACGAGCACGGCTTCGGCGCCGGCAAGCGCAGCCTCGTAGACCTGATGACGGTCCACGAGGAAGTCTTTGCGGAGCAGCGGCAGCGCGGTTGCGGCGGCTACCCGGCGGAGATCGTCGAGCGATCCCTTGAAGTGCTCAGGCTCGGTGAGCACCGACATGGCCGCGGCGCCGCCCGATTGGTAGATGCGCGCAATCTCGACCGGGTCGGCGGCGGCGTGAATGTCACCCGCCGAGGGCGAGTGGCGTTTGAACTCCGCAATGATGGCGGTGGGCCTGGCAAGGAGCGCGGAGCGGAACAGGGCTTTGCAGTGGCCGCGAGCCGCGAGCGCAGCATCGCGAAGCTCCTCGCGCAGGTGCCCGCCAAGCTGGCTCATTTCGCGGCGTTTGGCGTCCATCACGCGTTGCAGGAATTCGGCGCTCACCGGGCCGCTCCTTCCGCCGCCTGCGACATGGCGATGAGAGCCTCCAGCTTGTGCAGGGCCGCGCCGTCGTCGATGGCACGCTGCGCACGTTCAGCGCATTCGCGGAGGCCGTCTCCGGTGCGAACATGCAGAGCCGCGGCAGCATTGAGCACGACGAGATCACGGGCGACGTCACGACGCTCGCCGCTGAGCACGGCGCGAACGATGTCCGCGTTTTCTTCCACGCTGGCGGCACGGGCCGCATCGGTGGGCTGCTGGGCAATTCCAAAGTCGGCGGGCGAGACAGTGAGGAGTTCATTGTGCTGCCCCTCGCAAACCTGGAGCACGCGCGTGGAGCCCGCAGTGGTGATTTCGTCGAGGCCGTCGCCGCCGCGCAAGACCCAACCGCGCTTTACCCCGATGAGCGACAGCGCACCGGCTACGTCGGCCATGCGCGCCTGGTCGGCTACACCGAGCAGACGATACTGTGCCCGGCAGGGACTGACCATAGGGCCGACGAGATTAAACGTGGTTCGGATTCCGAGCGAGCGGCGGATGGGAGCGACACGGGCCAGGGCAGGATGATACTTCGGCGCGAAGAGGAAACAGATTCCAAGTTCGCGCAGACATCGGACGGCAATTTCAGCTTCGCACTCGATGCGAACTCCCAGGGCGGTCAAGACGTCAGCACTGCCGCTGCGGCTGGTGGAGGCGCGCGCGCCATGCTTGGCAATGGCGCAACCGGCGGCGGCAATGACGAACGATGCGGCGCTGGAAACGTTGAAGGTCTTCACCTTGCTTGCGCCCGTGCCCGCCGTATCCAGCACATCGGGCGGGATTTCCGTGGGCAGCACGCGCTCATAGAGAGCGTCGGCAAAGCCCGCGAGCTCTTCGGGATTTTCACCTTTGGCGACCATCAGCGCCAGCGCCGCCGCGATCTGCGCGTCGGGAGTCTCCGGGGCGAGCATGGAGTCCACCAGTTGCGCGGCCTGGCTGCGGGTGAGGTCGCGGGCAGCCAGCAAAGAACGGAGCAGTTCTCCCAGGGTGAGCGGAGCCGGTGAGTTTGCGGAGGCTGCTTTCATTTAGTTCGTCCTGAGTTGCGCGCAAAACGCGAGCGCGTTGCGGCGAATAAGTTGTTTTCCGGTGCAGGGAGACGAAGAACGTGCCTGGACTAGAGGCACACGACGGTGTAGGACCACCATCGACGGGAGGAGCAATCAGCGCAGGATGGAGTAGCGAGGCTCACAGCAAAAGACTACGACGGATAGGACGCGAGGTCAAACGAAAAATCCTGGGGCCTCAGCGCAGAGACCACAGGTAGGTCGTGATGTCACGCGCGCCGGCGCTAGGGATTCCCATCTCCGGCATCTTCGTACCCGGCACAATGGAATGTGGCGACTGAATCCAGCGCATGACGTTCTCCGGCGTGTTCGGCAGGTTTCCGGAGATATACGCCTCCGATGCGAGCTGCCCAAGCGACGGTCCAGACTTGCCGGCGGCTCCGGCGACACCCGGAATGCGGTGACATCCGCCGCAGCCGTAACGCAGGATCAGGAAAGCACCGCGCTCGGGATCGCCGCCAACACGGGCCCTGGCCTGTTCCAACGACCGCTCATGCGCGCTTTTGCAACTGGAGATTGAGACCAGGAGCAGAAGCAGTGCTGCTGAGAAGATTTTCGCGCGCCAGTTCATCGCATTCCTCTTGCCGCGCGAAGCACCGCGTCGAGGCCCGGATGCTTCAAACTCTTGTCTGCCGTGACCAGAAAAAGACGCCAGCGCAATCCTTCCAACTCGCCCACCGGCAGTAAGCCATGGAGTTTCTTCAGCGATTCGCGCAGGAGGCTTGGCGCAAAGATCGCGGCGCGAGCCGAAGCGGCGTGTAACTCTGGATGCGGCATCTCCGCCAGTCTGCGGGGATTAGTTTTGCGGGCGGCAAGCCAGCCTTCCACCTCGTGGCGCAGAGCGCCGGAGGGGTTCATGAGGACGGGTGCGGCCGCGAGCCGGAGCGGGAAATCAACGCGCAACCTGCGCGCCAATGCAGGGGGAGCGAACAACTCCACGGAACTCTCCAGCAACACCCGGCTGTGCAGGGTTGCTAAGACACCGCTGTCGGGATGAACTTGACTGGGCCGAAGGTCCATCAACGCGAACAATATCGCGCGCGAAGACAACGCGACCGCGAGCTCCTGAGGAGAGCCTTCCGTGATGGTCAGCACAGGTCTGGGAGTGAGCGCGAAGAGCGAATCCAGAAGACTCGCCGCCAAAGGCTGGGGAATGGAGGAACTGAGCCCCACTACCAGACTGGGCGCGACGTCGGCCTGGCCATCAAGCTCCGACAACAGTTCGCCGCCCAGCGTGAAGATTCTCTCGGCGTGGCGGAGCACTGTTTCTCCGGCGGGCGTCAGCCGGAGTCCGCGCCCGCTGCGCTCGAGGAGTTTGCGACCCAGTTTGTTCTCCAAGGCGTGAATTTGCGCGCTCACGGTGGGCTGTTTCAATCCCAGGCGGAGGCTGGCGCGCGCCACGGAACCCTCGCGCGCCACGGTATAGAAGTACAGCAGGTGGTGGTAGTTCAGTCGTTCCATGGCCACGATGAATGTACATCATTGGCACTGCGGTTACGCCAGCATTTATCTACCCGCGATCATGATGGACCGGGCTCTCGGGAATGTTCGGCCCCCTGAGGCAGTCGGCGGTGGCTTCGGGAGGAAGAGGCGAGGCCGGTGGCACGAAGGAAGCGTCCTTCCCAAAGCCGTTGGCGACAATACTCGTCAGAATCCAGCCAAGGTTGATGGAATGCTGAAGCGCATCGTCGCTCTGATCGATGGAAAAATTGCAGGCATAACCCAGTTTGTACCTCTCAATCTGCGCTGGTTCATCGATCTGCAATCGCTTTGCGCAGTATTCTGCGACCGCTCCGACCGCGATTCTCCAGACGATTCTTTGGAACTCTGGCCCCGTCGCCAACGACTCAATAGCCCGGGCCGGCGTGTATAGGCCATTGAGGTACTCCGTCTTTTCGAGACGACAAGCTGGCCTGCCCATCATGAACATAGTAATGCCGTCGAGTTGTTCCGGCGTGCATGGTGCGTCTGCCTGAATGCTGGGAACTTTGCCGTTTGGATTCATCGGGTGTGCGCTCCTGGATTATGCAGTTGAAGCTTGCTGGAAGGAATCTGGAGGCGCGGGGCGGAATCGAACCGCCGATGGAGGTTTTGCAGACCTCTGCCTTACCGCTTGGCGACCGCGCCTCTGTGCGCTGGAGATGTGCGCGAGACTTTTAGATGCTATCGTGAGCAGCGCTTCCGCGCAACACAGCGGCGAAGAGTTCCGGCGCGCTAAATTCCCGCACCGAAATCGGCGAAATTGCTCTTGTCAAACTCGCTGCGGTAGTCGCGGCGAAGCTTGTCCTCGTTAGTGAGGCCGGCCACGGTTCCGTCCACCATTTCCACGGCCTCAAGGTGCGAGAGGCGGTCCAGGCGCGAGCGCAGGTCGCTGACGTCCTTGGCAAGGGCAATCAGCGCATCACTCAAAGGGTCCTTTATCTCGCGCGGATCTGTGATGAGCACACGCTGACCGTCGCGATAGACAATGTGGGCCGGAACGCCGACGACGGTCGAGTTGGGCGGCACGTCACGCAGGACCACGGAACCGGCGCCCACGCGGGAGTTGTCACCGATCACGATGTCACCCAGCACGCTGGAGGTATTGCCGACAACCACTCCGTTGCCCAGTGTGGGATGCCGCTTGGTTTTTTGCAGGCTGGTGCCGCCGAGGGTTACGCCATGGTAGAGCGTGACGTCGTCGCCGACGATGGCGGTTTCGCCGATGACGACACCCATGCCGTGATCGATAAAGAGCCTGCGGCCAATCTGCGCTCCAGGGTGGATTTCGATTCCCGTCCAGAAGCGCGCGACCTGCGAAAGATAGCGTGCCAGCAGGCGGAATTTCTGCCGCCAGAGCCAGTGGTTCAGGTGATGAATCCAGACCGCATGCAGCCCCGGATAGAGCAGGACGGCCAGCTTGCTGGAGGCCGCCGGATCGCGATCCAGGACGGATTGGATGTCTTCTCGAATCGTTCGCAGCACGTTTCAGCCTCGCGGTTGAAGTTTCTCCGCTCGCGCGGAGCCATATCGGGCGTCACCCCAGCAGGTCTTGCCACTATGTAACTACGGCTTGCGTGCTGCTGTCCAGTTGCTCCCGGTGCGGTGCGCGGAGTCTCCTGCATAATAGAGATGTATGAAACTGATTCATCTGGGCACTGTTTTCTTTGTCGTGGAGTTTCTTGGCGTGTTTGCGGGCGCGCTGAGCGGGGGCCTCTCCGCCATTCGCGACACCCGCTACAAGTACGACCTGATCGGCGTCTTCGGGCTTTCGTTTGTCACCGCGCTGGGCGGCGGCATTACCCGCGACATCATCCTCCAGAATGGCCCGCCACTGGCATTCCAGGACGTGCGCTACATTGTGATCGCCCTGGTCGGAGCCGCGTTTGCCGCCGCCTTTGAACACCGCATGGGGCCCGGAATGGACCGCGCCATCGACTTCACGGATGCCGCGGCGCTGGGATTCTTCGCCATTGCCGGAACCACCCGAGCCCTTAATGACGGGCTCAACGTGTTGCCGAGCATCCTGCTTGGGCTGGTGACCGCCGTGGGAGGAGGCTCGCTGCGCGACGTGCTTGGCGGACGCGCCCCGCGTGTTTTTGAGCGCGGACAGTTCTACGCCATCGCCGCGCTGTTTGGCAGCGCCGCCTTCCTGCTCTGCAATGCAGTGGGCTTCAGCCGAACCTCCAGCACCGTCGCCGGCACTCTCTCCTGTTTTCTGCTTCGGATGCTCTCCGTCCGCTTCAACTGGCGAACCCGCTCACTGGGCAGCAGCGCGGATTGATGTCTCCGGGAGGATCACGATTCCAGTGGGGACGGCTTCAGTCTGAACGCCAGCGGAGCACTTCCCGCAACCTGCCGCCTGCATGGTTCATCTAAACCTTCAAGCCAGCAGGTACACTATTCCCCAGAGGACTTTGTGCCTTCGGAAAGCTCCGCACGCCGTTGTTCGCCGCCCATGCCCGTTCGCCGCGTTGCAATTCTCGTCCTGCTCCTCGCCGCCGCGCTGTGCGCGGGCGTTGCCCAATCGCAGTCTGAAGATCCGGGCGACACACTGATTACATTCCTTGGGCAATCGATTGACTGGTACCGCCGCGTGCAGTTGACCGGCCAGCTCTCGACCGATCCGGCCGACGCGATTTACTCCTCCTACAACCGGAATACCAGCCTGCAGGCAATTTCACTTCTATTTGACTTCGCGCGAGCCCAGGCGCTACAGATTCAGCTCGACCATCCACAAAGCTCGGCCGCGGCCGAAACCACGCAGAGCGCGCATAACCTTCCGCAACTCGTCGCCAGCACTCAGGAAAAAGTAAAGCAAGCGACTGCCGATCTGGACACATTGCAACAGCAGGCCGCCAGCGCGACGGGGAAAAAGCGTCAGACGCTTGACGACCAGATCGCCGAACAGAAGAGCGAGCTCGACCTGGCACAGGCACGGCTGGAAGCGCTGCAGAATATGAGCGCATTCGCCTCCGCAGGAACTTCAACCGGGTTGATGGGAAAGATCAACGAACTCGAGCGCACCGTCCCGGAAGTCCGCACCGTGGTCCGCAGCGTGCATCCGGCGCGGGCGGAACTCAACCGCGGCGAGAACCAGGCGAACCCGGCGAATGGCACGGCCAGCGCCACGCCGGAAGATAAGACTGCTCCGAACAGCAGTGCGGCGGGCACTTCGTCTGGCGCTCCAACTGCGGCGACAGCGCCCTTCAGCCCTGTTATGACGGTGGCTCCAACAGCAGCAGCCACGCCCGCCAAGCAACCCGGCAGTGGAATTCTCCCCCTGGCCGGCGAACTGTTTTCGCTTACCGGCAAGCTCAATTCCCAGCGCGCCGCCATCGCCGCTACCGCCGAGATGCGCAGCGCGCTGGACCGCATCCGCGCTCCGCTCACGCAAAAGGTGCGCGCGGTCAACCAGCGCGGCGACGATCTGTCGGCCCAGCCTCAGTCCAACGATCCGGCAGTGCTGGCCGACCGGAGAAAACAGATTGAAGCACTGACCGCCGACTTCAAACACCTCTCCGCGATCCTGCTTCCGCTGGCCAAGGCAAGCATGCTGCTGGATGCGACCTCCAACAACCTGGAGGAATGGCGCAGCGAATCAGACCGCTCCTACTCCACCCTGGCACGCGGGCTGCTGCTTCGGCTGGGAGCCCTCGCTCTCGCCATCCTTGTGGTTGTGATCGCCTCTGACTTCTGGCGACGCGCCATCTTCCGCTATGTTGCCGAGAAGCGCCGCCGCAATCAATTTCTACTGCTGCGCCGGATTGTGGTCGCGGCGATGATCATACTGATCCTGATCTTCGCCCTATCAACAGAACTCGGATCGCTGGCGACCTTTGCGGGATTCCTCACTGCCGGCATTGCCGTCGCCCTGCAGAACGTCATTCTCAGCGTTGCCGCCTACTTCCTGCTCATCGGGCGCTACGGAATCCGCGTGGGAGACCGGGTGCAGATCGGCGACGTCACCGGTGACGTGGTTGACATTGGACTGGTGCGCCTGTACCTGGTGGAGCTGGATACCTCCGGAGGCGACCCGCGTCCCACGGGGCGCATCGTGGTCTTCTCCAACTCCGTGGTCTTCCAGCCGTCGTCAAATTTCTTCAAGCAGTTGCCTGGCTCGAATTTTGCATGGCGGCGCATCTCGCTTACCCTTGCCGCCGACGTCGATTATGAACTGGCCGAGCAGCGCATCTCCGCCGCCGTGGCCGGCGTGTACCAGACCTACAAGCCCGAACTCGACCAACAGCACCGCGTTCTGGAAGGCTCGCTGACCATCCACATCGCCAGCACCGAGCCACAGACCCGTCTGCGCCTTAAGGAAGCGGGCCTGGAGATCATCATCCTCTACCCGGTCGTGCTTACCCAGGCCTCGAAGATTGACGACCTGATGACCCATGCCCTGCTGGACGCCATCGAAGGCGAGCCGCGGCTGCGGCTTGTCGGCGGCAGCCTGACGAACATCCAGCCGGTTGACGCGACGCCGAACAAGCCCGCGATCCACGGCGCCCCCGCTGCCGAAGCCGAGAATTGAATCGGCTGATATAATTATCGAATCCAATCACCTGTGCGCCAACCCTCCGGTTCCCGGGCGACATTCCTACTAGCAGAAACGAGCGTCCAGGCAGAAGTGAGTATTCGATAGATGAGTGATTCGCCCGCAGCTCCGGCGCCGGTGCCTGTTTCCAACCCGTGGCTGGTCGCCATCTCGGTGATGCTGGCAACCTTCATGGAGGTGTTGGACACTTCGATTGCCTCGGTCGCGCTGCCCTACATCGCCGGATCAGTCTCGGCCACCAACGATGAAGCGACGTGGGTGCTCACGAGCTACCTGGTGGCCAACGCCATTATTCTTCCAACCAGTTCCTGGTTCTCGCAACGCTTCGGACGCAAGCGCTTTCTGTTGACCTGCATCGTCATCTTCACGATCTCGTCTTTTGCCTGCGGAGCCGCAGACAGCCTTGCCATGATCCTGATTGCGCGCGCCATACAGGGCGCGGGCGGAGGAGCGCTGCAACCGCTCTCACAGGCCATTCTGCTGGAGAGCTTCCCGCCGCACAAGCGCGGACAGGCCATGGCGCTCTTCGGACTGGGCGTAGTGGTGGCCCCGGTCTTAGGTCCAACGGTGGGCGGCTGGCTGACGGAGACGTATTCCTGGCGCTGGGCTTTTTACATCAACATTCCAGTGGGCATCCTCGCCATCTTCATGATCATGCGCTACGTCCATGACCCGATTTACATTCGCGACGCCAAGCCGGGACGCTTTGACGGCATCGGCTTCGGCCTGCTGGCGATCTGGCTGGGAGCGTTGCAGATTGTGCTGGACAAAGGTCAGGAGGATGACTGGTTCGGCGCAAGCTGGATTCGCTGGACGGTCACGATTCTCGTGGTCTGCTTTGTGAGCTTCCTCGTCTGGGAGTTGCGCGCGCGCAATCCGCTGGTGAAACTGCGCGTCTTCCTCAACCGCAACTTCGCCCTCGGCTGCCTGTTGATTGGACTCTTCGGCGGGGTCATCTACGGCATGATCACCCTGCTGCCGCTGCTCTACCAGGAACTGCTCGGCTACAACGCGCTTGACGCTGGAATGGCAGTGAGCCCGCGCGGACTTGGCTCGCTGGTGGCGATGCCGCTGATTGGACTCATCAGCAGCCGCATCGACAACCGCTGGCTGATCGGGATAGGATTCACGATCTTCGGCTTCTGCGGGCTGTGGTTTGCCCGCGTCAACCTGGACATTGCGCAATACAGCTTTCTCTGGCCGGTGATTATCAGCGGCTTTGGAGCAAGCATGGTCTTCGTTCCGCTGGCCTCCACCAGCATGGCAAGCCTTCCCAACGAGGAGATCGGCAACGCCGCTGGTCTCTTCAACCTGCTGCGCAATATCGGAGGCTCGATCGGAATCTCGATTGTGAACACGGTGGTTGCCCGCCACGAGCAGGTTCACCGGGTGGAAATGTCAGGCCGCATGAACCACGCCAATACCAGCTTCCAGCAGATGCTGGACGGGGCCACGGCGCTGACCGGACGCATCGGAGGCTCTCCGTTGCAGGCCTATCAGATCATCGACCATGTGCTTGGCCAACAGGCACGGCTGCGCGCATACGTGGATGACTTCCAGTACATGGCCGCCGTCTGCTTTCTCTGCGTGCCCATCGTCCTTCTACTGCGCAAGGTCATTGCAAAGAAGGGCGCGGTGAGCGCGGCACACTAGAAGGCCCTTGCTCAGAAAATGCGCCGGGACATTTCTCGCTCGACCAATATTGCTGTTTTCAATTATGTTGGTTGCGAGACATAGACCTGTGGAGGAACACTTGAAACTCCGTATGCGTTTTGCTTTGATTTGCGCTGCAATCGCACTCGTCATATTCGGGAGTCCCGCTACGGGCCTCGCACAGCAAGTGCAGGTATCTCCCTACCAAGCCATGTCCGACAAGTTCTTCGACATGCTGCAGCAGGACAAGTCATCGGATGCTCTCGACTATATGTTCAGCACAAATCCTGCTATGAAGAAGGTGCCGGACAAGATCGACGATTTGAAATCACAGTTTGTAGCCCTCCGGAAATTGGTCGGACCATATATCTCACATACGAGGCTCGCCGAGACCGAGGTTGCAGGAATGTTCGTTTATCAGCATTATTTTGTAGCGTATGAGCGGCAGCCTATCTCGATTCGAATTACTTATTACAAGCCTGGCGCAACTTGGCTGTGTCAAGGCGTGCAGTTCGACACCAACGTTGACGACGTTATTCGGAAATCAGCAGACGACAAGATACCAATCGAAGTGAAATAGCCATGCGGTTCATAGACGGATGTTCCATCCAGGCCTGCTTGGGCAGGCCTCCTCATTACCGATAGCCACCTGCCCTACAGTTCGTGATGAAACCAGGGATGCGCTACCACTTCGGCCAGTATCAGTAGCAGCGCGACAACTGAGGTCACAATCTGCATCCAGCGCTGGCGGCGCTGTTTGGGAGTTAAAGGCTGCAAGCGCCACTGTGCGGAAGGGTTCTGGCGGATTCGGTTTTCGTTCCACAGCAGAAGCAGATTGAGGGCGGCGATCAGGCCGGAGGCCCACAGGATGGGCACGCGCAATCCTTCGCGATGAAGGCCATGCGCGGGGCCGGCGGCGGTAGCGGCGATCAGCGAACTCATGCCGAGGAGCACGCGCACTCCGCTGAGGGCGACCGCCGCCGCGCAGAGCGACTCAAGGGCGGCGAGGAAGAGGGAAGACCATCCCAGGATTGTGCCGCGAACTCCGCTCGCGTTTGCGTCTGGCTCAGCGCTCATCGGCTCCCTTCCCGTTTGGCTATTGCTGCTGCTCCATGGCGTGCGCCAGGCGGATCACCGTGGCTTCATCGAAATGCCTACCGAGTATCTGAATGCCGAGGGGCAACCCCTCGCGATTCATTCCGCAGGGCAGCGAGATACCGGGCACGCCGACCAGGTTTGCCGTCACGGTGTAAATGTCACTGAGATACATTTCCATGGGGTCGCCGGTTTTTTCGCCGAGTTTGAAGGCCGGAGTGGGCGTAACCGGAGTCACGATGGCATCGACACTTGTAAATGCATTCTGAAAGTCGCGGGTGAGCAGCGTGCGGACCTGCTGCGCCTTGAGGTAATAAGCGTCGTAGTATCCGGCGCTGAGAGCGTAGGTGCCTAGGATGATGCGGCGCTTGACTTCCGCCCCGAATCCTTCGTCGCGGCTGCGGCGGTACATATCGGCCAGGGTTTTGGCCTGCGGCGAGCGCGTGGTATAGCGCACGCCATCAAAGCGCGCAAGGTTGGCGGAGGCCTCGGCTGTGGCGACGATGTAGTAGACCGGAATTGCGTACTCGGTGTGCGGCAGTGAGACGCTGACAATCTCGCAGCCCGCGCCGCGGAGGCCGTCAATGCGGCGCTCGATGGCCTCGCGAATCTCGGGATCAAGCCCATCGCCGAAGTACTCCTTTGGAATGCCGATGCGAAGGCCTTTGATTTCGCGCCCGCACTCCGCCGAATACTTCTCAACTGGAACATCCGCCGAGGTGGAGTCCATTGAGTCCCGCCCGGCGATTACTTCCAGCAAGGTCGCCGAATCCTTGACCGTGCGCGTGAGCGGACCAACGTGATCAAGCGAGCTGGCAAAGGCGATCAATCCGTAGCGCGAGACGCGACCGTATGTGGGCAACAGTCCCACGACGCCGCAGAAGGCCGCGGGCTGGCGGATGGAGCCGCCCGTGTCTGACCCGAGGGTGGCGACGGCAAAACCCGCGGCAACCGCCGCCGCCGAACCGCCAGAAGAACCTCCGGGGACGCGCGTAGTGTCACGCGGATTGCGGACCGGATGAAACGCCGAGTTCTCATTCGACGAGCCCATGGCAAACTCATCGCAATTCAGCTTTCCAAGGACGACGGCGCCTGCGGCTTCCAGCTTCTCGACGGCCGTGGCGTCGTACGGGGCAACAAATTTCTCAAGGAAGCGCGAGCCTGCGGTGGTGCGCTCGCCGCGCGTCATCAGAACGTCCTTGATACCCACAGGAACGCCAGCCAGCGGCGGTAGTGGGTCGCCCTTCTCTGCGATGCGGTCGATTCGTTCGGCCTGCTTCAGCGCGCGCTCTTTGGTCAGCGTGAGGAAAGAACCAATCTCCCCGTCGCGCTCCGCGATCAGTTCGTAATGCGCCTCGGCCAGAGCCTGCGCGGAAAGTTCGCGGCTCTCAACCAGGGTGCGTGCGGCATCGATGGTTAGCGCGCCGATTGTCAGTGGATTGATATTCATCGATCTTTCTCCTGGGCTCGCTTAGCGCTCAATGACCTTGGGAACCTTGAAGCAGGTTCCATCGGTGTCCGGTGCGTTGGAGAGTGCGATCTCGCGGCTCAACCCCGGCTTCACCAGGTCTGCGCGCTCAGCGTAGGCAAACTTCGCGCTGCCCTCGCGCCCGGCGGAGGCAAAGGCCGAAACCACTTCGGCAAGCGGCTCCACGTTGCTGGTATCGAGCTCGTTGAGCTTGTCGATGTGGCCAAGGATGGAGTTCAGATCGGCGACCATGCGCGTGCTCTCGTCCGGAGTGAGTTCGAGATTGGCGAGATCGGCGACGTAGGCAACGTCTTTTTCTGTGACCTTCATGCGTTCCTTTTTTCTACGAATGCGAAGCTAACGTCCTCGCGGCGCGTCTTGCGGACGGGCGAGCATGAATTCGATGCGCTCGACCCGGATGAACTGGTTGAGGCGCGAGAGAAACTGTGGAGCCATGGAGTAAAGCTGAGCGCGCCAGTTTGCATCCGGGACTTCAACCACCAGCGCTTCCTTCTCACAACTGAGCACGCGCGTTTTTTCGGCCACTGCCTGCCCGGCCGCGAAGTCCCATGCGGCTTCCGGAAGCTGCTCCGGCGGGAGACGCTTCAACGCCTGTACCACAATGCTCCGCAATGTACTGGAAGCCTGCTCCATCGGTCGATTATAGCGGAGACTGAGCCTACGGTTCCCGACTACGCTGCGCTACTGGCGCGAGAAGTTGCTCTCGGCGAATCCCATTGCCTCGTCACGCGTGGCGATCATGCCTTCGAGCTGCGCGTCTTCCACCGCCGCCAGAATCTCCGCGAAGCGTGGGCCCGGCAAGAATCCGGCGGCAATCAGGTCATGCCCGGTAATCAGCGGAGTGGGGCGCACGGCTCCGTGAGGAATCGCGGCCAGGCGCTCGCGGGTGTAATCGTACAGATCGAGTTTGCCGTGGCTGGCCAGGCAATCCAGGCGATGCAACGCGAGATGCTCGTCGAAGTCCGCCAGCCGCACAAAGCGCTTGAAGGTGGAGTCTTTCATCTTCTGCACATCGGCGAAGCGCATATGGTTTTCCACCAGCGCAAGTATCTGTTCGCGGTCACGATTGCTGAATCGCAGCCGGTTGAGCAGGTCCTCTGCGATGCGGACGCCAATCTCGACGTGGCCGTCGAAGCGGATGCGATCCGGCGCGCGGCGGAAGGTGGCAGGTTTGCCCACGTCGTGCAACAACGCGCCCCATGCCAGCGTCTGCGGGCACGGAGCGGGCAATCCCTCCATCAGCAGCAGCGTGTGTACGAACACGTCGCCCTCGGGATGGTATTGCGGAGGCTGCTCCACGCCTTTCATGCGAGCAATCTCCGGCAGCACCTCGCGCAGCAAACCAGTTTCGTCCAGTAGTTCGAGAGCCCTGCGGGCATGGCCCTCCGTCAGCATCTTGGTGAGTTCGTCGCGAATACGCTCGCACGAGACCTGGTGGATCTGCGTAGCGAGTTTGCGGATGGCGTCGGCGGTGGCCGCTTCGATGGTGTAACCGAAGCGTGCCGCAAAACGCACGGCGCGCAGCATTCGCAGCTTGTCTTCCGCAAAACGCTGTTCAGGCTTGCCGATGGTGCGGACGATTCCGCGCTCCAGGTCCGCAAGCCCGTCGACGTAATCCAGAAGTTCGCCGTGCGGAGTGTTGGGGCTGTCCGAAAGCGGATCCAGCAGGAGTCCGTTGATGGTGAAGTCGCGACGTTCCACGTCGTGCTGTGGCGAGGTCGTGTAACGCACCGAGTCGGGATGCCTGCCATCGAGATAGGCGCCGTCGGAGCGGAAGGTTGCGATCTCGATGTGCCCGCGTCCCTCGGGCTCGCCCAGTGCCTTGACCGGAACCAGCACCACGCCGAACTGTGCCCCCACGGCAAAAGTTTCCGGGAAAATGTCCATTACTTCGCGCGGCGTGGCCGAAGTGGCGACGTCGTAATCGGCAGGTTGCCGTCCCAGCATCAGATCGCGCACGCATCCGCCGGCCCAGAGAGCCTGGTATCCGCGCCCGCGAAGAACACGAATTGCCTCCAGTGCCGCCCGGCGGTGCATGAGGACATTGTAGATCGAAGGCGGTATTCTCTAATTGTGGACAAGAGCGCTTTGATTCTTGGAATTGAGAGTTCCTGCGACGAGACGGCCGCCGCCATCGTGCGTGGCGGCGAAGAGTTGATCTCCAGTGTGGTCGCCTCGCAGATCGCGACACACTCACCTTATGGCGGCGTGGTGCCGGAACTGGCCAGCCGCGAGCATCTCCGCAACCTGGTGCCCGTGACCCGCGCCGCACTCGCCAAGGCAGGGCTGCGCTATGAGGACCTTGATGCCATTGCCGTGACCAACGGTCCAGGATTGGCCGGCGCGTTGCTTACCGGCGTCAGCTTCGCCAAGTCCCTTGCGTGGTCGCTGGAAAAGCCGCTGATCGCCGTCAATCACATTGAAGGCCACATCCACGCCGTGCTGCTGGAACAACGACAGAAAGGCAATGGAGCGCTCGACTTCCCCGTGCTCGCGCTGGTTGTGAGCGGCGGGCATACCCATCTCTTTCTGGCCGAGCAGATTGATGGCGGCTGGCACTACGAGAATATTGGACACACCCGCGATGACGCCGCGGGAGAAGCCTTCGATAAAACCGCGAAACTGCTGGGCCTCGGCTATCCGGGCGGCCCCATCATCGACCGCATTTCGAAGTTTGGCGATCCTCGGGCGGTCAAGTTCACCTTCGCCCAGCTAAAGCACTCGGCGCGGCAGGAGTCCAAGCGCGCCGGTCGCATGGAACAGGATCGCAAGCGCTTCGACTTCAGCTACAGCGGAATCAAGACGGCCGTCCTGCGCTATGTGGAGACGCATGGCATGTTGGAGGCGATTGAGGCGCGCCGCCACGCTCTGCTCCAGATTGCATCTCCAACGGATGAAGATTTCAGGCGCCTCTGCAACCAGCAGACTCTTGATCTGGTCGCCAGCTTCCAGGCGGCGGTGGTAGGCGACCTGACGCATCGAACTTTGGCGGCCTGCGAAGAGTACGGCGTGCAAACGCTCCTGGTCACTGGGGGCGTGGCCGCCAACAGCGCCCTGCGAGCCGGCTTTGAGCAGCAGGGTTCGCGAAGCGGGGCAAAGGTGTACTTCCCTTCGCGGGTCATGTCCACGGATAACGCCGCAATGATCGCGGCAGCCGCTTATTCGAAGTGGATTTCCAGGGAGTTTTCCGGACTGGATATCTCGGCCCAAGCCAATCTGCAATTGCGCTGAGGCAGCCCCAGCTGGCGCCTTCTGCGCTGCAAAAACGGAGGCGGCTAGTGAAAGCCACCTCCGTTCAACTCTATGCGCTGGGGCCGACCGTAGAGCCTGTACTCCTCCCCCCGGAGGCAAGCCCTCGTGTAAGCCCTGAGGGAACTATATGTCGGCACCGCGCTAACGGCTACTCCCCATATGGGAGGTACTTTCGTTTAGGGACTGATGGATGGCAACCTGGTCAGCAATCTGATCATCTGGCTTTGCCCGCGCACCCCTAGTTTGCGATAGATGCTCTTCTGGTAGTAGCGAACGGTATCCACCTTGATCCTTATAGTCTCGGAGATTTCGGCGACTTCCATCCCCTGCTTCATCATCTCCGCCACCCGGCACTCCGCCGGAGTCAGGCCGAACATCCTCTGCCACAGGCGGTGCTCACCCTGGCCCTGCTCCTCCGGTGTCGTGAGGAAGAGGACGGCCGAGGGGTGATGCTCCAGCAGGGAGCCGCTCGAATGAAATGGCAGCGCCGAAAGGTACAGGCTTCTCCCCTGCGCGGAGTGCATCACGACGGCGCCCACTCCGGGATCCGTCGATTTTCCTGCTCCGCATGCGCAGGCCGTCAAGAGGCATGCGTCGAGCGCGCTCTGCTCCACGGAGAGCGCCGCCTGCAACTTGTGGTGCTTGACACGCAACCACGATCCTTCGGACAGGATGGCCTCTGCCCGCCGGTTGAGCGACAACACATGTCCAAGCCCGTCGAGCGTGATAGAGGCTGATCCAATCAAATCCAGCGCATGTTGAGCGGCGGAATTCCGTTCTCTCAGGGTAGTGAGGGCGCGGTAGACTTTGAAAACCCTGCCGAGGTGCGGCACCAGTTGCCTCAGCAGTTCCTTTTCGTTAGAGCTGAAGGGTTGGCCTGTTCGCTGGCGCGATACAACCAGTCCCGGCGTAGCGCCTCCCGGCGCAAACAAGGCCGACGCTCCCAGCCACTCGATGTTGTGTTTCAGACAGAACTCACTGTAAAACTTCGACTTGCGGAACGCTTCGAGCGGGAGAACGTCTTCCGGAGAGCCGCTATACCACCCCGTCTGCCGGTGCTTCTGGATCTCGCGCATCCAGGGACTGATCTTCGTCAAGCGCTGGGCGTCGCTTCGCATCTCGTCCGTAAATCCCAGGTCAGCGCAGAACGCGGTCTTTGTGGTGACTGGATCGTGGACGACAATTCCTGCGGTGTCCGCATGCAGCGCCTCTGCGGCCACTTGCAGGAAAACAGGCCACATGTGAGGTTCTGTGGCCGCATCATAGAGCGGGTCCAGCAGCGCCTTCGTCATGCCCGAATCGATCGATTCCACTCTCTTACCCCGGAATCACTTCAAATGCATGCAGATATTTCAACCAGAATAGCAATTTCATGGCCCTGGGGTGAATCCCCGCTGGAAATTAACGGCTTCTTCACACATCGAGAGAAGACTATGGCCCAAATACTGGTTGCAAATGAGGAGTCAGCAAAATGTCGGATGGGCCACTCGGCCTAGGTGTGGGTAGGCAGGGTAGCGTAGAGGGCGCGACTGAGTTGCAGTTCGATATCAATATCCTTGAAAATCACCGCGGCAGTTCCAGAGGGCAAGTCCGAGGCCATCTGTCCGGCGCTGCGTCGCGCCGCCAACACCAGAATTGGAGTATCCGCGAAGACATCGAGTTGCCTTATCCGGGAAACCAGTTCCGCTCCACCCATGCGCGGCATCGACAAATCCGTAATGATGATGTCCGGAACAAAATTGTGCAGAACCTCCAGCGCTTCCACGCCATTGGTTGCCGACTCTACGATGAAGCCGCGCTCTTCAAGAAAGCGGCAGACGCTATGGCGGATGAGCATGGAGTCGTCCACCACCAGCGCAGTTTTCGGAATCGGCGGTTGCAAAGGCATAGTTTGGGGGAAGAGCCTCGGAAGGCTCCGATAACATTACTATGTATATCACTTTTCATCGGTTTACATTTGGATTTGGAGCGCACCGGAAGTGTGGCACACCACTGCGCGATTCCAGAATTGGTTCCGTTCCCGCCCGGGTCAGGCTTCGCCGAGCGCGGAGTCCTCGATGGCCATGTCCTTGAACTCGCTGCTCTCAAATACCTCGCGGCATTCCAGACACTCGACGAATTCCGAATCCTCCTCGCGGGCAACAATCTGCACGCGGGGGTGGCGGCACTTCTGATTCATGGGACTGCTCACTGGCGGCACGGTGTTTGGCTGAAATTGTGGCGACGGCATAAAGGAAAATACTCCTGCTGAAGCAGCAGGTGTGCGGGTATTTTAGCTTGGGCGGGGAGGAAGTCAAGTGAAGAGCGCAAGGAATCCGCAGATGTGCGCCGCCGCCCGACCGCGGGAACCGCAGACGGTTCATGCAGGAGCGCCCGTCACGAAATGCCCCGCATTGCCAGCAGTCCCGCCGCGAACAAAAGCAGAAAAGCATATCCGCGAGCGGGAAGAGCGCCCGCAAGGTGCATCCAAAACACGGATGGGGTTAGAATCGGGCAGATGAGTTGATACGCAAAGCGGAGCCTGCGATGAAACGAACGATTTTAACGGCGTGTGTGTTGGCGGTGATGTCGGGCGGCGTCTCTGCCTGGCAGTCGACCGCGCAGGCGCCTGCCGCGGTCCCCGGCACTCACCCTGCAAAGAACGCCTCAGCCGTCAAGGCGAAGACGTCTTCGCGGAAAAAGGCAAAGGTCGAAGTTCCTCAACCGCTGCCCGCGCAGGAAATGCCGCCGCTGCCCGCGACCCTGATGAACAGCGCCCCGGTGAAACCAAGTGTCACTCTTGACGGCGGCCAGCTCACCATTGACGCGCCGAACTCTACCCTGAGCGACGTGCTGAATGGAGTACGCAAAGCAACCGGTGCATCTATCGAGGGCGCCGTTCCCACTGAGCGCGTCGCAGTAAAGCTCGGCCCCGGAAATCCCGAGCAGGTTCTCGCAGCACTGCTGCGCGGCACGCCCTACGATTACGTGATCCTCGGCGCCTTGGGAAAACCGGATGTAGTAACACGCGTGATGCTGACCCAGCAATCCTCACAGACTTCTTCCGCATCTTCCGGGGCTCCGCAAGCGCCCGCCGGAGCACCGGCCCCACCGCGTGGATACGAGCCACACCGCCAGCTCACAGAGGAAGAAGTTCAGGCCGAACAAACTCCTCCCGACGACACCGCGGCCGCTCCTCCGGAAAATGTGCCGGCTCCAGCGCCACCGGCGCCACAAGCGCAGCCGGACGCCAATCAACCGAAGACCCCGGAACAGCTCTTCAAAGAGCTGCAACTGTTGAATCAGCCAAAGCCACAGGAATAATGCGGGAGTTTGAGTTCGGAAACGATTCGCTGGTTTGAGATGCCCGTTGAAGTGGAAAAGCCCCGCTGAAGAAATTCGCGGGGCTTTCTAATTTCCGGACGATAGCACGCTGGTCAGGCCATGCCGCGCAAGGCTTGTGGCGGGAGTTTAGTCGTTCCCTGCCGAAGTGGTAAGCACCTGGGCTGGAGCAACTTTAATCGACTGCCGGCTGCGGTCGAAGATGTAGAGGATTCCAAAAATGATGGCGTAGCCGAGTCCGACTCCCGCGGCAAGCGACAATACAATCACGGCGATCAATGCGAGCGACATTACAAGCGAGAGCACGATTTTTCTTCCCTATTCTTTGATGAACTGCAACCAGCCCGGGATTCGGCGAAATTCCGTCGCCGCTTCCATGTTAACTCTGTTGCCATCCTGAACATGTGATCCCCGGCACCGAAAAGCCTTGAATTCACGCGATATTTGCAATCATTCCCGCAGCCGTGTGCGCTGCGCTGCCACGCCGAGAGCCTGAATCCAATATGCGATGGATTGACCCGGACCGCTATTGGCAAATAAGATACCTGAGTTGAACTATCTCTCTGTCCTTTCTACCCCGTCCGTGGCGTGGCGTCCAATTACGGCTGGCCTTGTACCAGTCGACGCGCTGCCGGGCGAAGGCGGAGCAGTTCACCGGGGAACCGGCTAACCATGGTCATCCGCAACATCACCGTGCGTGGCGCGCGCCAGCACAACCTGAAAAACATCGATGTTGAGATCCCGCGCAACACGCTCACGGTGATCACAGGGCTGAGCGGATCGGGCAAATCGTCGCTGGCCTTTGACACCATCTACGCCGAGGGACAGCGCCGTTACGTCGAAACGCTTTCGGCCTATGCGCGCCAGTTTCTTGACCAAATGGAGCGCCCCGATGTGGACTCCATCGACGGCTTGAGTCCGGCGATCTCCATCGAGCAAAAGACTACCTCGCGCAGCCCTCGCTCCACCGTCGGCACCATCACCGAGATATACGACTATTTGCGCCTGCTTTACAGTTCCATCGGCGTGCCCCATTGCCCAAACTGCGGCAAGGAGATCACGCGCCAGTCGGTGGAGCAGATTACAGCGCGTGTGATGGACATGGCCGAGGGCGCCAGCCCCGGAGCAGAAGCGCGCGTGATGCTGCTGGCTCCCATCGTGCGCGGACGCAAGGGCGAGTTCACCAAGGAACTGGAAAAGCTCGCGGGTCACGGATTTACCCGCGCCCGCATCGACGGAGAGCTGCGCTCGATCGAGGAAGAGATCAAGCTCGACAAGCGGCGCAACCACACCATTGAAGTCGTTGTGGATCGTCTGCTGGTAAAAGAAGGAATCGAGAAGCGCCTTGCCAACTCCGTTGAGATCGCCATGAAGCTCGGCTCGGGGCTGCTGGTGGTCAGCGTTGTGGGCGGCGAGGAGCACATGTATTCGTCGCGCATGGCCTGCCCGGAGTGCGGCGTCAGCGTGGCCCAGTTGGAGCCTCGCTCGTTCAGCTTCAACAGCATGTATGGAGCTTGCCCGGAGTGCAACGGTCTCGGCTCGAAGTATGACTTCGATCCCGCGAAGGTGATTGTCGATTGGTCCAAGCCGCTGTTCGATGGTGGACTCGGCCCCGGCGCCGGCTCAGCCTCACTGCAATCCATGGTCAAGCGCGCCGCCGAGGAGAAGGGGATCGATCTGGCCGCGCCCTTTGAACAACTCCCGGAAGAGCAGCAGAAATTCCTGCTTTACGGCGACCCGTCGAAGCGCGTGCGCTCCGGCTACAAGGGTATCCTCGCCTTCCACAAGCACACGATGGAAGAGGTCACTACCGAGGCATACCGCGAGTACCTGATGCAGTACATGTCGGCCACTCCCTGCCCGGTTTGCCAGGGACGCCGCCTGCGCCCGGAGAGCCTGGCCGTCAAGGTGCACGGCATGAGCATCGCCGAGTTCACGGCGCTTCCCATCTCGCACGCGGTGGACGCCGCGGAGGGAATCGAGCTCAGCGGGCGCGACGAGAAGATCGCGGGCCGCATCGTCGGCGAAATCCGGGAGCGCCTTGGCTTTCTCAACCATGTCGGCCTCGGATACCTCTCGCTGGACCGTTCGGCTGCAACCTTGAGCGGCGGCGAAGGCCAACGCATCCGGCTTGCCACGCAAATCGGCTCAAAGCTGCGCGGCGTGCTCTACGTCCTCGACGAGCCCTCCATTGGGCTGCACGCGCGCGATAATGAAAAACTTCTGCAATCGTTGGAATCATTGCGCGACCTTGGCAATACGGTTCTGGTGGTGGAGCACGATGAGGAGACGATCCGGCGTGCCGACTACGTCATCGATCTTGGCCCCGGCGCGGGGAAACTCGGCGGAGAACTGGTCGCCGCCGGCACTCCCGCGCAGATTGCGCAGGTCGCCGGCTCGCTCACCGGGCAGTACATCTCGGGACGCAAGACGATTCCCGTCCGCGAGGAGCGCCGCAGCGTCAACGGCCACGCCATCACCGTGCTGGGAGCGCGCGCCAATAACCTCAAGAACGTGGACGTCAGCTTCCCGCTGGGCGTGATGACCGTGGTGACCGGCGTCTCCGGCTCCGGTAAATCGACACTTGTGAATGACATTCTTTACGCCGCGCTGGCGCAGAAGATTTACAAGTCGCGGCAGGAACCCGGCGCGCATAAGTCAATCACCGGAGCAGAGGAGATCGACAAGGTCATCCGGATCGACCAGTCGCCGATTGGGCGCACGCCGCGCTCCAACCCTGCAACCTACACCGGCGTCTTCACCCAGATCCGCGAGCTTTACGCGATGCTGCCGGAGTCCCGCGAGCGCGGCTACAAGGCAGGACGCTTCTCCTTTAATGTCTCCGGAGGCCGGTGCGAAGCCTGCCAGGGCGAGGGCGAGCGCCGCATTGAGATGAACTTCCTTCCTGACGTGTACGTCCTCTGCGAGGTCTGCGGCGGCAAGCGGTACAACCGCGAAACCCTCGCCGTACACTACAAGGGATACACCATCGCCGACCTGCTCGACACTCCCATCAGCGAGGCTCTCACCGTGCTGGAGAACTTTCCGCAGGCGCGACAGAAGCTGCAAACGCTCGTCGATGTCGGCCTGGGATACATTCACCTCGGCCAGTCTTCCGTGACCCTCAGCGGCGGCGAGGCGCAACGCATCAAACTGGCCCGTGAGCTAAGCAAGCGCCAGACCGGGCGCACCCTCTACCTGCTGGACGAACCGACCACGGGGCTGCACTTTGAAGATGTCCACCGCCTGCTCGAAGTTCTGCACCGGCTCACCGATCTAGGCAACTCGATCATCATCATCGAGCACAACCTCGACGTGATTCGAAACGCGGACTGGATCATTGACCTTGGGCCCGAGGGCGGCGAAGAGGGCGGAAGAATCGTGGCGCAGGGAACTCCCGAACAGGTAGCCAGGAACAAGAAGAGCTACACCGGGCAGGCCCTCAGCGCGGCGCGAAATCAATAGACGGTCAATGCACCGGGCGCGGCCCGCGGCTGAGCTTCTTTCTGCGCGCTAGTAATATCTGCGGCCTCCGCCCAGCACCCGCGCCGGCAGGAAGATGATGGCCCGCACCAGTTCGAGCACTCCCTCGACGGCGATTCCGACGATGCGGAAGGGCAGCAGGAAGAGCCACACGATGGGATAGAGAACGATTGCCAGCAGCGCAATCGGCCAGCAGAAAAAGAGCACAACAAGCCAGAGGAGAAAGTTCATTTCGTGCGCCTCAGCGGATGTTACGCAAGAGCGGGGCTGATGGTTCCATGGACGGCAATATACAGGGCGCGGAGTTCTCCGCGCCCTGCACAGCTGTTGTAGAGCCCTCTACCCCGCCGGCGTCGCCGCCAGTGCGCGCTTATCCGTTTTGCCGGTGATGGTGCGCGGCATCTGCGGAACGAATGAGAAGCTTCGCGGAATCTTGTAGGATTCCAGCAGTTCGCGGCAAGCGGCGCGCAGCGCTGTATCCGTAAGATTGAAGCCGGGGCGAAGCTGCACAAAGGCGTGCAGGCGCGAGCCGTGCTTCTCATCCGGGAATGCGATCACGGCGGCTTCTTCCACTCCGTCAATCGTCTCCAGCGCGTTCTCCACCTCGGAGGGATAGACCTTTTCTCCGGAAACCTTCACCAGGTCGTCCGCCCGCCCAACCAGGAAAAGAAAGCCATCCTTGTCGAGATAGCCCTTGTCGCTGGTACGCAGAACTCCATTGCGTATCTTGCGCGCCGTCGCCTCCGCATCGCCAAGGTACCCGAGCATCACCGATGGCCCTGCGACGCAAACTTCGCCGATCTCTCCGGCCGGCATGATCTCGTCGTTCTCTCCCCGGATCGTCACCTCAATATTGGGCAGCGGTCTTCCCACCGAGCCGGGCGCGTTGTCACTCGGCGGGCTGAAGGCCACCACCGGCGATAGCTCCGTGGTGCCGTAGCCCTGCACCAGCGGATATCCAAAACGCTCATGGAACTCCTGCGCCACGCGCTCGGGCAGCCGCTCGGCTCCAGCCACGCACAGCCAGAACGAGCTTGCATCGATGGGCGTCGGCTCCTTGATGAGCACGCGGAACTGCCCCGGCACGGCGATCAGGCAGGAGACGCGATGCCTCTCGATGAGTTGCAGGATCTGGCGCGGAATGAACTTCTCCGGCACCACCACGGAAGCGCCTTCCAACAGCGGCAGCAGAGTGGTTACCGTGAGCCCATAGGCGTGGAAGAGCGGCAACACCGCGAGCATCACATGGGTGTTATCGAAGCCGGTGGCCTGCTTGCAGCCGTCGATGTTGGCGATTATGTTCTCTTCGCTTAGCGCCACAGCCTTTGGGCGCCCCGTGGTTCCCGAAGTGTAAAGGAGCACGGCCGCCTTGGAGGGATTCGGCTGTTGCGGCACCTGGCTGGCTTCCAATTCGTCGGAGGCGTCGCCAATCCAGCATTGCATTCCCACGGCCAGCATGTGCGGGAGGAAATCCTGGCCGGTGATGACCAGATCGACGCCGGTTTCCATGCACATCAGCTTCAGCAGCGGCGGCGGAGCCAGGGTCGGCAGCACGGCAACCGTCTTGCCTGCCCATACCGCTCCCAGAAACAGCGGCGCGAACTCCGGCGTGTTCGAGTAGAGCAGCGCCACCGTGGGTCCGGGCACGCGGTCTGCAATGCGGCTGGCGACACTGGCGGCGCGGCGCTCCAGTTCGGCGTAGGAGATGGAATAGTCGGTGCCAATAATGGCCGGGCGATCCGGATAGCGGCTGGCTGCCGCCTGGAAGCGCTGGAGGATGGCGCTAGTCTGCATTCCGTTGACTCATTTTTCCCGTGGAGTGTTGAATCTTTCGCGGGGTAAGTTTAGCACGCAGGTGCCTGCCGCACTAGGCTGGCGGCACGGGAGCAGGAGGCAATATGCAAAGCCGCTCTGGAACCGTGGCCGAGAGCGTGAGTGCGCGCGCCACCCGGTTGATCCACTCGGTCGCCGCATCCTCGGGCTCAAAGCCAGCGGTAAGGCCGGCCTGCGCGATTCCAGCGGTGATGGTGACCGCAATGGGCTCCAACGCCTCGCGCAACTGCCCAACCAAGGTCTCGGTTTCGGCTACCTGCATGTGCGGCAGCAGCAGGGCCACGGTATCGCGGTCGTAGCGAAAGGCCATGGCCTCATCCTGGGCAATCGAGCGCAGGGTGCGCACCAGTTCGGAGACCGCATACTCGTGCTGCGATTCCGAGGTGAGCGAAGAAACCTGCAGCAACGCCAGCACGCCGGAGGGTTCTCCCGCGGCCCGCGGCCGTCCCAGTTCCGCAACCACAGCGTCTATGTAGGAAGACCGCTTCAGCAGCCCGGTCTTTTCTTCCGCCACGCCCAGGGTTGAAACCAGCGAGCGCAGGCGCGCTCCATGCACCGCCAGCGCAACCTGGTCGGTCAGCGAACGCAACAGCGCCAGGTCGTCGGGAGTCCAGCGGCGGCGCACGCCGCACTGCTGCACGATCAATAGTCCAATCGGCTTATCTTCGCTGAGCAGCGCCAGCACGGCCAGCGAATGCACGTTAAGGCGCTCAAGCTCCTGCCGGATGGGAGAAAGCGGCTCCGATATCTGCACGTCAGCAGCGCGGAAAACGGGATCAATCGCGGTGAGGCGCTGGCTCAGCGCCAGCAAACGGACCATTGCCGAGCGCTCGGACTTGGGCACCTCGGGCGAGCAATACTCCACCACCAGCGATGGCGGCTTCCCTGGGGTGGCGAGGGCCGCAAGGCAGCGGCTGTACTGCCAGCGCGCGCCAATCTGGTTCACTGCCGTTACCAGCACGGAGCGGGGGTCGGTCTGCCGTGCGATCAGGCGGCTCACCTCGGCGGCGCGCACCATTGCGTCCGCCGTATGATTGCGCTCCACGGCCTCTTCCTGCGGCTGTGCGGGAACCGGCAGCCCCGCATTTATGAACAGTTGCCGCACCCGCGGATTCTTCTCCATGTCGGAGGCAAAGCCCTGTTTGATCTGATCGATCTTCTGCATGGCTTTGTCGCGCATTCCATACTGGAGAAAAATTTCGGCCTGCAGGATGAGGTCTTCCAGCACCTTGGGCGCGGGACTCTCAGCCTGAGTACCTTCTTCGTCGGCGGAAACCGCGGTGACGGCTTCGGGCGGATCAATCCCCAGGCGCTTCGCCACTGCCTGGAGCCGGTCCTCGGGCACATGTCCAGCCAGCTTCTGCATGCGCTCCCTGTGCTCGGCCTCGTAGGGATCGATATCGACGGCACGGTCCAGCGCATCCAGGGCCCTGGCATAGTTGCCCGAGCCGAAGTACAGGTCGAAGAGTCTTGAAAGAATCTGAGAGTATTCCAGCTCACGATTGGCGCTGTTGTAGAGTTCGGCCAGATATTCAAAGAAACGGATGCAGGGTTTGTGTTTCTCGGCGAGCTGTGCCATGTCATACATGAACTGGAGGCGGCGTCCGGCTTTGCGGTAGTATTCCTCCAGGCGTCGTGCCAGCCCGAGCGCCCGATCCACGCAGTCTCGGTCTATCAATCCGCCGATGACCGAGTGCAGCGTCGCGAGGTTTCCCTTCGGGTTGCGCTCAAATAATCCCCACGCAAAGGGCTCGGCCTCTTCCACCCGTCCTACCGCCAGCAGCGCCAGAGCATAGGGTTCCCGCGCCTCCTCCGGGCTGGAGGGATACGTTGCCAAAGGCTGCAACAACTCAATTGCTTCCGCCGCGCGCCCGCTCGCAATCAGCGCCCGGCCATGGCCCAGACGAGCTGCCATATTGGAGTGGTCGTTCTTATAGGCCCGTTCGTAGGCTTCGGTGGCGTCCTGCCCCAGCCGCTCCAGCATGATGCCCAGGCGAACCAGCGCAATCGCCGCCAGCACGGGCTCATGCAGGGCTTCCGAGATGCGCGCCTGCTCGCGGTAATCCTCCAGCCTTGGGTCCATCTCCAGCGACCGGCTGATGCATTCCAGCGCGCGCCGTGGATCGCCTTGGCGCTGAAACTCTTCAAATGCAATCCGGTACGCTTCCCCGGCCTCGCGCCGGCTGGTGTTTTCGCACAGGTCTGCGTAGCGGCGCACCATCTCCGGATCCAGCGCCTTCAAGCGCTGAAGTTTGCGGAACGCTACAGCGGCCTCGCTCAACTGTTTGACCGTAACGAAATGGGCGAATAAACGCCGGAGCATATCCGAGGCGAGACCTAGCTGGCCCAGCGACATGCTGAGGTCGGCGGCCTTCTGCATCAGCGCTTCGTTTTCCGGCTGTAATTCGATGGCCGCGCGGAACTCCGCCAGCGCAAGCTCCGGCTTCCCCTTCTCCAGGAGCTTCTCTGCGCGGTCGATCAGTTTGGCGGCGTCACCCATGGTTGAAGCGATTCTAAGCTGCAATGAACTTTGGCGCACATCTCGTTCGTCCGGAAATTCTCGTCACCGGGGGTGCCTGTTTTGGCACGGCCCTATTGTCCTTATTGACACTTCGCTTTTTATTCGCCACACTATTGGGAATATTTGTGGGGTTGCAGAAAGGTCGGCCATGGCTTTGACAAAGCGGCAACGTCAGATGTACGACTTCATCGCTGAATTCGTGCAGAGCAACGGCTACTCTCCTTCCTTCGAGGAAATTGGCGTGGCAATGGGACTCAGTTCGCTCGCCACCGTGCATAAACATATAAACAACCTGGAAACAAAAAAGTTGCTTCGGCGCGACTATAACCGCAGCCGCTCCATCGACGTGCTGCCGCTTCCCGACGGAATTCCCAGCCGCGCCCATCCTGCCGCGGTCAGTTCGCTCGAACTGCCTCTGGTGGGGCGCATCGCCGCCGGCCGGCCGATCGAACAGGTGGAAACTCCCGAAACGATCTCGCTTACGGATTTCACCCGCGCCAAGGACGTCTTCGTCCTCCAGGTGATGGGAGAAAGCATGCAGGACGAACACATCATGGACGGCGACTACGTTCTGGTGGAGAAGACCGAGAGTGCGCGTGAAGGCGAAATCGTGGTGGCGCTGCTGAATGGCTCCGAGACAACGCTGAAACGCATCTACCATGCGGGCGCGCAGGTTCGCCTTCAACCTTCCAACGCCGCCATGCAGCCCATCATGGTTCCCGCCGACTCTGTCCGCGTGCAGGGACGCGTGGTAGCGGTGCTGCGGAAGTACTGAAGAGGCTATCTGCGCGCGAGCATATTGCGAACCTTGCGCGCCAGCACCGAGGGCGTAAAAGGCTTCTGGAGGAACTCCATCTGCCCCTCTACTACGCCCTTCTGCAGCACCAGGTCCTCGTTATAGCCGGAGACATAAAGTACCTTGATGCCCTTGCGGAGCGGGACCAACCGGTCGGCCAGTTCGCGGCCTGAGAGGCCTGGCATCACCACATCGGTCATCAGCAGATCTATCGCACCCTCGTAGGCGGCGCTGACCTCCAGCGCTTCGGCCCCACTGCACGCTTCCAGGATCGTGTGCCCGTCGCGAACCAGGCCGGCGCGCAGCACGGCGCGAACCTCCGCCTCGTCTTCCACTAGCAGAATGGTCCCCGAAATGGTGGCAGGAAGCTCGGCAGGCTTCGCGCCGTCCGCTTCCGGCAAGGCCGCGCCAGCCACTGGAAAAAATATCTTGAAGGTCGACCCGCGTCCCGGCTGGCTCTCCACCGTGATGAACCCTCCGCTCTGCTTCACAATTCCGTACACCGTGGAAAGCCCCAGTCCGGTTCCCTTGCCAGCGTGCTTTGTGGTGAAGAACGGCTCAAAAATGTGCTGTTGAATCTCCTGCGTCATACCGCTTCCATTGTCGGTCACGGTCAGCACCGCGTAGGAGCCGGACTTCTCACATTTCGGCGCAGTTCCGTCCAAGGTTCCGCCGTGGGTGCTGATGGTGAGCTCTCCGCCATTGGGCATGGCGTCGCGGGAGTTGACCACCAGGTTCATCACGACCTGTTCGATTTGGCTGGAGTCGGCAAGAATCAAGCCGAGCCCAGGCTCCAGAACGAATCGAAGCACGATGTCATCCCCCAGCGAGCGGCGCAGAATCATCTCGGTCCCCGACAGTACCGAGTTCAGATCGAGCATTTTGGGGGCGAGCACCTGGTGCTTGCTGAAGGAAAGCAACTGCCTCGTCAGTGCGGCCGCGCGGTCGGCGGCGTGGCTGATCTCCTCGGCCCCCTGCCGGGCCTCCTCGGGCAAACCTTCGCCCGCACGGATGATCTCGCTGCAACAACCAATCACCATCAGCAAATTATTGAAGTCGTGTGCAATCCCTCCCGCCAGCCTCCCGATTGCCTCCATCTTCTGCGTCTGCCGAAGCTGAATTTCAAGCGCGCGCTGTTCGGTGATGTCGACGCCGGCGCACAAGATAGCCGGGCGATTGTCGACCATGATGCGCGCCGCGGAATAATCCACCCAGCGCACCTCGCCGTTCTTTCGAATAATCCGGGCTTCCCAGCGCACCTTGAATTCTTCGCCGCGCAGCCGGCGCAGCGCCCGCTCTTTCATCCCTTCCATGTCTTCCGGATGAAAGAGGCCCCAGACAGGCAGACGCAGGATTTCTTCCCGTGAATACCCGGAGAGCGATTCACACGCAACGTTGGCGTAGAGAATCGCGCCGTCCGAATGGATGAAGATGGCCGTGGGCGCCGTCTCGGTGAAGGTGCGGAACTTGGCCTCGTTTTCCGCCAGCGCCAGTTCCGCCCTGGCGCGGGTGATGAACTGGCCCAGGTGGCCGCAGATGCCTTCGAGCAGTTCGCGCCGCCCTGTCTCACGTTGCGGCCTGAGCGATGAGAGCAGTTCCAGCACACCCAGCACCTGCTTCTGCGTATCGATAATCGGCATGGCAACCTGCGACCCTTCGCGCAGTTTGCAGTCCGGCCTGGTGGCGCAGAACGCGACCGGCAGGAAATTGTCACGGCGCAATGAGCGCCCGCTGGCCGCGACCTGTGCGCTGAGCGCGCACTCCGCATCTGCATCCAGAAAGCCATCGCAGGAGCATCCCGGCCTGGAATAGCTGTGCAGGCACTGCAATCCACCCTCGCCAACCAGCCACAGCCGCGCCACATCCCAGTCCAGCCCTTCGGCCATGACTGGAAGCAACTCCTTCACGGCTTCCTCGACGGTAACCGCCGCTGCCAGAATCCGCGTCGCCTCCAGCCGCAGGTTGCGGTAGCGGGTATTGCGGTTCATCTCGGTTATGTCCCGGTAGATCACCACGAGTCCGCCCCGGAAGCGGCCTGAAGCGATTGGCTGAGAACTGACCTCTACTTCCAGGAGCGTGCCATCGCGGCGCAAACGCCGCGTCTCCACGCGATGGATTCCTCCCTGATCGAGTTTTCTGTTGGCCTCCTCAAACTCTCGCTCGTAACCGGGAGGAACCAGGGCCTCGGGGGTTTTTCCCCGCAGGTCCTCGATTGTGTAGCCGAACATGCGCTGGAAACAAAGACTGATCTGTACGATGCGGCGCTCCGAGTTCAGAATCACGAGCCCATCAAACGCCGTGTCCAGCAGTTCATCAAATATGAGTTGGGTCGGAACTTCGAGGACGGAGGAGGGCTGGGCCAGGATCAGGCGACACCGGGGAGCATCTGTATCCGGCAGCACGGTGGCTGAAAAGAGCCAGTCGCTTCCCTCCCCCTTGAGCCGGGCGTGGAAGCTGATCTGCTGCTCCGGCGAACGCAGGCGCTCCACCAGGGCTTCGTCCAGGGCGACGTCAAAATACTCCAGGAATCCCGCATCCTCGGGATACCCGCTACCCGCCGCATTACTGATCAAAGCCCGGAGCGAGAGGCAATCCAGTATCCAGGCCGGCCCGGGCAACGCCTCCAGAATCTGGCTGCTGATGGCTGAACGCATCTTGTCTTCTGCCCGATTCAGGCCGGACATAGCGTTCTCGTTCGCGGAAGACTGGTTAAACATGCAGGGCCATCCAGAGCAACGGACGAATGCGCGCTTCAGCCTACATTCAACGGCTTTCCAGTTACAACAGAAATTCTACCCATTCCAGATGTTTTGCGGCAGAAGGACAAAAAGCGCGACTCCCATGAAAAAAACCCGGCCGTGGCCGGGCTCGCGAATCCCGCCGAGTCTCAGGCGAGCTTCTCCAATGCCTTTTCAATCGTTTCCTTGGGAACGTAGCCGACGATCTGCTCCTGTACCTGCCCGCCTTTGAAGACCAGCAAGGTCGGAATTCCGCGCACACCGTAGCGTTGCGGAGTCGCCGTATTGCGATCCACGTCCATCTTCGCGACCTTGATCCTGCCCTGATAAGACTTGGCAATCTCATCCACCACCGGCGCAAGCGCCTTGCACGGGCCGCACCAGGTTGCCCAGAAATCAATCAGCACGGGCTGCTCGCTGTTGAGCACCTCCTGATCGAAGTTTGCGTCGGTTACTTCCAGAATTGCATCGCTCGCCATTCTTCCTCCAGTTGATCCTACGAGAGCTTCTCTGCCGCCACACCGCCGGGAGCGGCGCAGTAAAACCTAATCGTAACACTTCAGTTCGATGCGCTGGCGCGGCATTCGACGCAGAACCACCCAGATGGCCCTGAATCTCCCATCCCGGGCCGGGCGATCCGTGGGCTGCCGCATGGCCCGGCCCGGAGCCTGACCACACCTGCCGCGATTCCAGAAGCTCCGATTCGCCGCCCGGCCTTCCCTCTGCTTACAATGGGGGCGGAGGCATTCATGCGTTATTTTATTGCTGTTCTTGCCCTCGCCGGACTACTGGTCTCCTGTGTGGCCCTGCGCGAACATTACCGCACCGGAGTGGCTCCCTGCGACATCAATGAGCGCTGGGACTGCGGCGTCGTCAACCATAGTCCGTTCGCCGAGATTGCCGGTGTTCCAGTCGCCGTCTTTGGAATCCTGGGCTACGCGGCCATCGCCGCCTTCGCTCTCGCCCGCCGCTGGTGGCTCGTGCTGCTGCTCACCACCGGAGCTGTCGGTTTCTCCGGCTACCTGACCTACGTCGAGGCCAGGATACTGGAAACCTACTGCATCTGGTGCGTCACATCCGCGGGCATTGTCGCGCTGACGGAGATTGCGAGCATTGTGGCAGTTGTGCGGAGACGCAACGCTTAGAGCCGGCGGCGGCGTCCATCCAGCGGAGACCGGCAGCAACTTCCAGACCAAAGGAGATCGCCGCCGCTTGCGTTCGGGAACCTCTCAGTTCCGTCCGGACTAGGCAGTAACCGCCGATGTGCAGTTCGGACAACGCCGCGCTTCAAGCGGAATCTCCAGCGTACACTCGGAGCATTTCTTGGTCGTCGGAGCCGCTGCCGGCTCAGGTTTCTTCAAGCGGCTCATCAGATGATTCACCGGAACAACTACGGCGAAGTACACGGCGGTGGCAACCAGCAGGAATGAGATCAGTGCATTCAGAAAATTGCCCACCAGCAGCTTGGAGCCGTTGAGGGTGAAGGCAACCGCGCTGAAGTCCGGCTTGCCAATCACGGCGGCAATCGCCGGCGTCAGCAGATCCTTGGTGAACGAAGTGACAACCGCGCCGAACGCAGCGCCGATGACCACGCCTACCGCCAGATCCACTACGTTGCCGCGCAGAATGAAATCGCGAAATCCCTTGAACATGAGCACGCCTCCTTAACAGTGTGCTGACGACTGAGAGCTTTTGGGAGTCATGGAGCGCCCTACCGCAGATTGGGAGAAAGAGTAAATGCCCGGCGGCATGGTTGGCAAACCGCGCCTGGCATCAGCCGGGGCAATGTAGCCTCAGACCGCCTGTCCCGCGCTGAATCCGGAGGCCCACGCCCACTGGAAGTTGTAGCCGCCCAGGTGCCCGGTCACATCCACGACTTCGCCCACAAAGTACAAGCCTGGAACCTTCACGGCTTCCATGGTCTTTGCTGATAGCTCGTTCGTGTCCACTCCTCCGGCGGTAACTTCGGCCTTGGCGAATCCTTCCGTTCCGGCGGGCACGAATTCAAAGTGATGCAGCCGTCGCTCGGCCTCTTCCAGGGCCGCATTCGTCCACTTCGTCATGGGGTGCAGTTCCAGCCAGCGCTCGGCCAGGCGGATCGGCAACACCTCGCGCAGCGCTGCTCCGGCCGCCGCCGCGTCGCGCCGCTCGCCTGACTCAAGCAGATGCCCGAAGACCTGTAAGCCGGGCGCGAGATCGAGCGTCACCTTTTCTCCCGGCTGCCAGTACGAGGAAATCTGCAGGATTGCCGGGCCGCTGAAGCCGTGATGGGTGATCAGCATCTTCTCCCGGAAGCTCTGCCGTCCAGCGCTGGCCACAACCTCAGTGGAGACGCCGGTCAGGTCACAGAAGCGCTTCGCGTCTCCCGGACTCAAGGTGAATGCGACCAGCGCGGGACGCGGCTCCACGACTTTCAATCCGAACTGGCGCGCCAGTTCATAGCCAAAACTTGTTGCGCCCATCTTCGGAATCGAAAGCCCTCCGGTCGCCACCACGAGCGAGTTCGAAGAGAACTCATGCTCGCCGGTAACCGCCGTGAACTGCTCCGCGTGGCGCAGTTCCTTCACCTGCGTGGAGAGCTTTACGCGCACTCCCACGCGCACGCACTCCTCCTCCAGCATGGTCAGGATGTCCTGCGCGCTGCGGTCGCAAAAGAGTTGTCCCAGCTTTTTCTCATGCCAGGCAATGCGGTGGCGCTCCACCATGGCGATGAAGTTTTCCGGTGTGTAGCGCGCCAACGCCGACTTGGCAAAGTGCGGATTGGCCGAGATGTAATTTCCCGCCGCGCTCTCCACGTTGGTGAAGTTGCAGCGGCCTCCGCCGGAGATCAGAATCTTCTGCCCCGCACGGTTCGAGCTCTCCAGCACGGTCACCGAGCGGCCGCGCTTTCCGGCCTCGATGGCACACATCAATCCTGCCGCGCCTGCGCCCAGAATGAGAACGTCGGAATGGTATTTCATCGGGAACGCTCCCGCGAACTTTGCCCTGTTGCTCTCACTTGTTACCTCGATGACACAGTCGCCTTCTACGCGGGCGATGCCACTCTCTACAGTACAAGAGTCCGCGGATTCGCGCTCCAAGGCAGTGAAAAGGCCCAGCGGCGAGGCGAAAGCTCTATTCCAAAAACTCAGGACAGCATAAGTTCTGCGAATGATCTTTCGGTTTATCATTAGTTCAGCGAACCTCGGGGTGGGCGTTCGCAGGAAACGGAGCTCGTACACGATGACTCAGGCTTTGCTGCAAGGGACCACCAGTTACTCGCGTGGCGCTGATCTTCCTCCTCTGCTTGATCTCTGCATCGGGCAGGTTCTTGATCAAGCGGCGGCGCGCTATCCGGAATCGCCGGCGCTGATCCTGCGCCAGGAAAGTTTGCGCTACACGTGGGCTGAGTTGCAGGCCGAGGTGGACCGCACCGCGCGCGGATTGATGGCTCTTGGATTTGCCAAGGGCGACCGCGTGGGAATCTGGGCCACCAATATTTCGCAGTGGGTTCTGATGCAGTTTGCGACCGCAAAAATGGGCGCGATTCTGGTCAACCTCAATCTGCGCTTCCGCGCCCACGAGCTCGAGTTCGTTCTCAAGCAGTCCGGCTGCAAGGGACTGGTGATGGAGCATGAGTTCCGCGACTGCAATTATGTGGAAACGATTCAGCACCTGGCTCCCGAACTGGATACCTGCGAGCCCGGCCAATTGCAGGCGCTGCGGCTGCCACAGCTTCGCCAGGTGGTCTACATCGGAAAGAATCCACCGGCGGGGATGTTGAGCTGGGATGCCATGATGGCGCAGGCGGAGCGAGTCACTCCCGCCGAACTGCACCGGCGCGAAGCCAGCCTGAACCCGCACGACACCATCAACATTCAGTACACCAGCGGAACCACTGGAACGCCGAAGGGCGCGGAGTTGAGCCACTACAACGTGGTGAACAACGGCCAGTTCATCGGCGACTCAATGAAGCTGACCGAGGCCGACAAGGTCTGCATTCCGGTTCCCTTCTACCATTGCTTTGGAATGGTGCTGGGCAACATGGCCTGCCTGACCCACGGCTCGACCATGGTGATTCCCGCCGACTACTTCGATCCGCTGGCCACCATGCAGACGGTGCATGAGGAGCGCTGCACGGCAGTGTACGGCGTGCCCACCATGTTCATCGCCGAGCTCTCGCATCCGCGCTTCAAGGAATTTGATTTCACTTCTCTGCGCACGGGAATCATGGCCGGATCGCTTTGCCCGATCGACCTGATGCGGCGCGTCATCCGCGACATGCACTGCGGCGAGCTGACGATCTGCTACGGATTGACCGAGGCCTCGCCGGTGATTACGCAGACGACGACGGAAGACACGCTGGAACGCAAGACCACCACGGTGGGCCGCGCGTTGCCGCACACGGAAGTGAAGATCGTGGACCCGAATACCGGCAAGGTAGTTCCACTCGGCGAGAACGGCGAACTCTGCACGCGCGGCTACCTGGTGATGAACGGCTACCACAACGACGCCGCCAACACGGCCGCCACCATTGAACCCGACGGGTGGCTGCACACGGGCGACATCGCCAGCATGGACGAGCACGGATATGTCGTCATCACCGGACGCCTGAAAGAAATGATCATCCGCGGCGGAGAGAATATTTATCCGCGCGAGATTGAAGAGTTTCTCTACTCGTGCCCCGGCGTGAAGGACGTGCAGGTGATTGGCGTTCCCAGCGAGAAATATGGCGAAGACGTGATGGCCTGGATCATTCCTCACGAGGGCGTGACCCTGGAAGCCGAGGCCGTGCAGTCTTTTTGCCGCGAGCAGATTGCGGGCTTCAAGGTTCCGAAGTTCGTCAAGTTCGTGGACTCTTTCCCCACCACGGTCACGGGCAAGGTGCAGAAATTCATCATGCGCCGCACGGCGATCGAAGAGCTGGGATTGAAATAGTTTTCTAGAACGACTGCACGACTGAGGCGCTGCGGCGCCTCATTTTTATTGCGCCATTTAGAATCACCTGGTGGAGAACCCCTTGGACAAGAGCGCGTGGAGCCGCTGGCCGCTGGCGGGAATGGTGGCGTCAGAAGTGGCGATCACCGTCTCGATCGAGTTGCTGGCGCGACGCGCGCATCTCTCGCTGGCGACGATTCTTGTGGATCGTTCCCTGCTGGCGCTGGCGCTGCTTGTGCTGATCGTTCGGCCATCGCGCGCCGAGTGGATGCCGCGCTCTCCGCGCCTTGCGCTGCTGCGCGTGGTGACCGGCGGGCTGACGTTTGTGGGCTGGTTCGGAGCGATCGGGCTGCTGAGCGGGCGCGTGACGCAGGCGGTTCTGCTGCTTGATGCGCTGATCCTCGCGTACGTGCGCGGCGAGCGCAGAGGCTACGAACGGCGCACGCTGCTGGTGCTTTCGACGGCGCTCATACTGTTCGCGGCAGAGGCGGTGCGCGAGCCGGGAACGGTGCTGAACGCGCCGCGGGGAATTATGTACCTGGCGATTGCGCTGGCGTCGCGGGCCGCGACCTACAAGGTGTGGGAGCGCGCACAGCATAAGGACGAGCATCTGTTCTGGCTGATTGCTCCGGCACTGGTTGGAGCAGCGCTGGGCGGCTTCCTGCTGAGCGCGGCATCGCACACGGCGCTGCAAAGTCTTTCACCGGCGATGTGGGGCGCGATGCTGCTGGTGGCCGTGGTTGGCCTCACTGGATACTTCTACATGAACACCGTGATGGCGTTGCTGGGCGCGTTCTACACGCGCGTCGTGGAGTTGTGGCAGGTGCCGGCGCTGTGGGCGATCCATCTGCTTACCGACCACGCGCAGGTTGATTTTGCGCAAGGAGCGCTTGGAGCGCTGGTTGCGTGCGCCTCGGCGTACACGTATTTGCGGCATCGGCGCGGAGAGAGAGTCGCACGGCAATGAGTGCTGTTTTTGCACCGTTAATGGTGCAAAAATGGACTATCTATTAGCAATATAGTTAATCGTTTGGAGGCGCTAGGTAACCAGATTGGCAATGGTTGAGCGAGGCTCCGAAGGATTGGCGAGATGGTAACGAGTTTGGAGTGGTGGGGGTGACGAGTTGGGCTATCGTCAGTCTGAATTGGGGTGGAGGGGCTGACCGGAACGGGAAATTCACAGAAATATCTGTGTGGCGGTGAGGGGATTTCTGTCTCGGGGCGGGTCGGAGAGTGGGCGAGAGACGGGAGATTTGAGCAGTGCTGGGATTCCTCACTTCGCTCGGAATGACTCCCCTGAAGAAAAGAAGAAGACAGATACAACAACTCTGAGGCCGTTAGCGCAAGCTCTGTGCTGCGTCGGCGTAGAGTTGCGGCAACATGTTGTTCCAGGTTTGCCAGTTGTGCGCGCCGGGGGTGACGACGGTGTCGACGCTTACGCCGCGCTCGCGGAGGCGATGCAGGAGGCGAGTGTTGTCGGATGAAAATGAGTCGTCCGATCCACATGCGGCGAACCAGTTCACATTCTGAGGAAGGGCTGCGTGGTCGAGGAGGGCGAAGACGTCTTCGTCCATGCGAGTGCCGGGGCGGAAGCCGAAGATGATCCATTCGCTCCAGGATTGACCGGGGTTGAAGAGGTTGGGCCAGCGGCGGGTGACATCGAAGGCTCCGCCCATGCTGGCGGCGAATCCGTAAAGCTCGGGATGCTTGAGAGCGAGTTTGACGGCTCCGTATCCGCCCATGGAGACTCCGGCGAGGCCGCGGTGCTGGCGTCCGATGAGCACGGGAAAGCGGGATTCCACGTCGCGCACGAGGTCGCCGGTGATGGCGTCTTCCCAGCGGGCGTTCTGCGCGTGTTTGGCGTTGGAGTACCAGGAGGAGCCGGCATTGGGACTGACGACGATGAGGCGATGGGCAATGGCTTGTCGCAAGGCGTTCGCGCGCTCCTGGGTGTCAGCGGGGTTGCTCATTCCTCCGGGCAGCAGGTAGAGCACGGGAAGGCGCTCGCCGGGGGCGGCGTTGGGGACAATGACGCGATACCAGAGCAGGCCTCCGAGGGCCGGACTGGGAAAGCGAATGTCAGTGACGGTGGCGGCGGCGTCCGAAGAGACGAGTTGAGTGGACGGCTGCTGCGTGGAGGATTGCGGAATGGGAGCGCGGCATGCCGCGGCGCAGAGGAGAAGGAGAGCGCAGAGTCGAACGGAACAGAGTTGCACGTTGGTAGCATAGGCCGCGCCGACGCAGGCGGCAACTACCCCGCCCAACCGACAGACGAAAGAAGGTTGAACAGGGCAGCCAATACTAGTCCGCGGCGCTAGGCGGCGTGGTGAGCGTGGGCAGCAGCGCGGAGTTTGTCGACGTGAGTGCCGTGGCTGCGGATGAGTTCGTGGAGCTGGTCTCCGGTGACTCCGAATTCTTTGGACCAGTAGGCGATGTCGGAGGCCATTTTGGGGTTGATCTCTTTGGGGTTGTGAGGGCCCTTGGTGACAGGCTCTTCGGTCACGATATGGGCGGCGTGGGCTTTGGGTTCGTCGTGGTGCTGAGACATAAGGGTGCTTCCTCTTTTCGGTTCTTCTTAGTTAGATGAGGGGGATGGCTCCACGGATGGTTGCGTGGGATGGGAGAGGGTTCGGGGTGGGAGGATAGGAACAAAGGCACGGGCAACGACGAGAATAGAAGCAAGGGCAACGACAAGAACAAAAGCAAGGGCAACGACGAGAGCAAAAGCAAGATCAACAGACCCACTTCTGCCAAAGGAAAGCAGAAATGGGGCACCTGCGCGTAACCTGTTCCCCACATTCGCCAAAGGAAGGCGGATGTGGGCCACCCGGGCACCTGCGGCGCTGAGAGATTTCCTCAGGGCGGGCACGTAGAATCGATGCATACCATGTCTGAAAACAAAACTCTCCCGCTGGAAATTCTGCAGCACGTTTCGCAGAGCATTGAGGTTCCACTCCGCAGCCTGACCGCAGTGATCGAGTTGCTCGATGGCGGCGGCACGGTGCCGTTCATCGCGCGCTATCGCAAGGAGGCCACGGGCAATCTTGACGAGGTGAAGGTGCGCGAGATTGAAGAGCAGCTTGGGTACTTCCGCGAACTGGAGTCGCGGCGGGAGACCATTCTGCACTCGATTGAAGAGCAGGGCAAGCTGACGGATGAGTTGAAGGCCCGCATACAAAAGTGCGTGGACAAGAGCGAGCTGGAAGATCTGTATTTGCCGTACAAGCCGAAGAGGCGGACGAAGGCAACGATTGCGCGCGAGAAGGGATTGGAGGCGCTGGCGCAATATCTGTGGGCGCAGCAGGCGACGGGGATTCCGCTTGGGGAGTTTGCGGCGACGTTTGTGAGCGAGGAAAAGGGCGTTGCGAATGTGGAAGAGGCGCTGGAAGGGGCGCGGCACATTGTGGCCGAGACGATCAGCGAAGACGCGGAGCTGCGAAAGGCTCTGCGCGGGCTGATGTTTGAGGAAGGCGTGATCACGAGCCGCAAGGCCACGGACGCGGTGGATGAGCAGCAGAAGTTTGCGATGTACTACGAATACCGCGAGGCGGTGAAGACGATTCCCTCGCACCGGATGCTGGCGATACGGCGGGGCGAGGCGGAAAACGTGCTGTTCTTTTTGATGGAGCTGGAGCCGCTGCGGGCGGTGAGCACGTTGCAGGCGAGGATTCTGCGCGGGCAGGGAGACTGGACTCCGCAGCTTTTGCTGGCGATTGACGACGCATGGCAGCGGCTGCTGAATTCGTCGATCCAAGGGGAGATAAGGCTGGAGTTGAAGAAACGCTCCGACGCGGACGCGATTGCGGTCTTCCGGGAAAATCTGCACAACCTGCTGCTGTCGGCTCCGGCGGGGCCGGTGTGCGTGTTGGGGATCGATCCGGGGCTGCGCACGGGATGCAAGCTGGCAATTGTGGACGAGACGGGAAAATTTCTGGCGCATGACGTGATGTATCCGTTTACGTCGAAGAACGGAATGGAGCAGGCGGCAAAGGTTCTGGAAAAGCTGATGGCACAGCACATGGTGCGGGCGATTGCGATTGGCAACGGAACCGCCGGACGCGAGACGGACAGCTTTGTGCGCGAGTTTTTGAAGGAGCGCAAGCTGGACAACATTTTTGCGGTGACGGTGAGCGAGAGCGGAGCGAGCGTGTACTCGGCGTCAGAGGTGGCACGGCAGGAGTTTCCGGAGCTGGATTTGACGGTGCGCGGGGCGATCAGCATTGCACGGCGGTTGCAGGATCCGCTGTCAGAGCTGGTGAAGGTCGATCCGAAGGCGATTGGAGTAGGGCAGTACCAGCATGACGTGGACCAGCGCCACTTGCAGCAATCGCTGGAAACGGTAATAGAAAGCTGCGTGAACCGGGTGGGCGTGGACCTGAACACTTCGTCGTGGACGCTGCTGCGCTACGTTGCGGGAGTGACGGAGCGGACGGCGGTGAACATTGTGAAGTATCGCGACGAGAACGGACGCTTCCGCTCGCGGGCGCAACTGATGAAGGTTCCGGGGGTGGGAGCAAAGACGTTTGAGCAGGCGGCGGGATTTCTGCGGATTCGCGACGGGGAGAATCCGCTGGATATGACGGCGGTGCATCCGGAATCGTATGCGGTGGTGGAGCAGATTGCGTCGTCGCTGGGGACTCCGGTGCGCGAGTTGATTGCGCGGCCGGAGCTGCTGGGGAAGGTGGACCGGGCGCAGTTGACGGTGGGGACATTCACGCTGAACGACATTCTGGACGAGTTGCAGAAGCCGGGACGCGATCCGCGCGACAAGTTTGTGGCTCCGAGCTTTGCGGAAGGCGTGCGGGAGATTGCGGACGCGCAGGCGGGAATGATTCTTGAGGGCGTGGTGACGAATGTGACCAAGTTCGGAGCGTTCGTGGATATTGGCGTGCATCAGGATGGGCTGGTACACATCAGCGAGCTGTCGAAGCGCTACATAAAAGATCCGAGCGAAGCGGTGAAGGTGGGGCAGATCGTGAAAGTGAAAGTGCTGAGCGCGGATGTGAAGACCAAGCGCATTGCCCTCTCGATGAAGGCGCTGATGGAAAAGCCACAGGAACGGAAAATCGTGGAGAAGCCGAAGATTTCGGTGGAAGAGAAGCTATCGATGCTGTCGTCGAGGTGGAAGGCGCGGTGAGAGAAGCGGAATTTCCAGGTTAGAGGCAACGGCAAGATCAAGAACAGGGTCAACAAACCCACATCTGCAAACAGCGGCAGATTTGGGGCACCGAAGCACTCCCAACCCTCATGTTTATTGGTGATTCCACTACTTTTTGATCGCGCTACTTTGCAAGGTACTGCTCCCACTGCCACAACATGCGGTTGAAGAGATGGGTGCGCGCTTGCGGGCCGGCGATGCCGTGGGTTTTGCCGGGGTAGAGTTGCAGATCAAAAGGGCGACCGGCGTTGATCATGGCATCCATGAACTGGATGGAGTTCTGCATGTGGACGTTATCGTCGCTGGTGCCGTGGACGAGGAGGAGTCGTCCGCTGAGGTGAGCGGCCGATTTGACGATGCTGGTTTTGTCGTATCCCTCGGCGTTGGCGGTGGGCAGGCCCATGTAACGCTCGGTGTATGTGGAGTCGTAGTTGTGCCAGTCGGTGACGGGGGCGACGCTGATTCCAGCTTTGAAGCGGTCAGAGTGGGTGAGGGCGTAGGCGGTCATGGAGCCGCCGTAGCTCCAGCCCCACCAGCCGAGGCGGGTACTGTCGAGTTGCGGGAAGCGGACGAGAGCCTGATCGAGGGCGGCGAGATTGTCCTTCAACTCCACTTCGCCGAGATGCTGGTAGGTGGGCATGGCGAAGTTGCGTCCGCGATTGCCCATCCCGCGATTGTCTATTTTGAGGATGGCGAAGCCGTGATGGGCAAGCACCTGATCAAAGGGGTCGACGGTGCGGGCACTGTCGCGGACGGACTGTCCGTGGGGGCCTCCGTAAGGATTGAGGATGAGAGGCACCTTGCCGTTGACTTCGGTGGCGGCTCCGGCGGGCGGCAGCAGGATTACGCCGTGGAGGAGCTGTCCGTCTTCGGCCCGGAAGTCCACGAACTGGGGCGTGAGGGTGTCATAGTCGTCCCATGCGTGGGAGGCCCAGACCTCCGTACAGGGGCCGGCGGTGGCGCAGATCTGCATCTTCGGCTGCGTGGTAAGCGCGCCGTAAGTGTCCACAAAGTACTTTGCGTCAGCGGTCATGGAGACGGAGTGAGAACCGGGCTGGAGGGTTACGGGCGCGGCCTCTCCACCGGCCAGCGGCACAGCGAAGAGTTGCTCCTGGCGGTCATCGCCTTTGTTGGCTTCAAGGTAGAGGATTTGCTTGCTTTCATCGAGGCCGAGGAGGTTGTTGACCTCGTAGTCGCCCTTCTCCAACTGACGTTCGAGTTTGGCATCGGCGGCGAGGGGCGCGGCGGCGCTGAAGCTGTATAGATAGACATGTGTGAATCCATCACGCCAACTTAGCCAGAGGAACTCGTCGCGGGAGTCGAGGAAGCGCAGACCCTGGTGGGCACCGCGGCCCATGGGATCGTGGAGCTCGATGTAGTTGGGGTCGCTCTCCTGGAGGACGCGGCGGGATTTTCCGGTGCGCGCGTCGATGAAGTACAGGTCCTGCTGGTTCTGGAGGCGGTTGAGCACCATGGCCCAGGCGAGGCCGGGGCGCGCCCATCCGAAGCGGGGAATATAGTAGTCGCCCTTCACTCCGAGGTCGATTTCGCGGGCGTGGCCATTGAGGTCGGTGAGCATCAGCTTGACGGTGGGATTGGGGTCGCCCGCTTTGGGATAGCGCTCCTGGTCGGTCTCGGGGTGAGTGGGAATCCAGTTGACGATGGGGTACTGGGGAACGGGAGCTTCGTTCATCCGGAGGTAGAGAAGCTGGGTGGAGTCCGGCGACCAGAAGTAGTTGGAGCGCACGTCCAGCTCTTCCGAGTAGAGCCAGTCGACTTCTCCGTTGAGGAGGTTGGCGTCGGCGCTCTTGGTGAGCGCGACTTCTTTACCCGAGGCGATGGGGCGGAGGTAGAGATTGTGGACGCGGACGTAACTGAGGAACTTTCCGTCGGGAGAGAACTTGGGGTCGCTGGAGGGCTCAGCGGCAAGGGTTAGCTGGCGGCCATGGGCGGTGGCGAGATCGAATATCCAGAGCTGGCCGAGGGCATCGAAGAGGAGGCTGCGGGAGTCGGGCGCCCACTGGTATTGAGCCACGCCGAAGCGGGCACGGTTCTCGCGCTGGCGGTCATCTTTGAGCTTGCCGGTGGAGGGCGTGAGGGCGGCGAGTTTATCGGCAGCGATCAGTTGCGCGCTCTTGCCGGTGGCGGGATCGAAGTAATAAAGCGAATCCTGTTCGGTGCCAGCGCCGTGCTGGATGTAGGTGAGTTTTGCACCGTCTGGACTCCACTGGGTTGCGGCAGGTGGACGGGCGCCGGCAGCGGGGGGAGCGTAGATTGCCTCCACGGAGTACTGCTTTTTTGCCGGCGACTGCTGCGCCATGGCCGCTATGGAGGCGAACACGCAGAACGCCACAAGGGAATGGATGGTCTTCAAGGGAAACTCCTCCGCCGGAACCGTTTACGCCTGGCATCCGGGTACAGGGCAACGGCTGAACGTCTTCTATGGGCGATCGTCAAAGACCCACATCTGCTGACTGCGACAGATGTGGGGCACCTGCACCTGCGAAGGTAAATCCGAGTCGGCGGAATTTGCAACGCGAGGGGGAACGGAAGTGGAAGACACTGGTTAGCGAAGGGTGAGCCAGATGCGGGAGAGGCTGAAGAGAGCGAGCAGGACTCCGAGCGTGAAGAAGAGATCATGGGCGGCGCGCTGGGACAGCGCGCCGGGGATCGGGACGCCGCGCTCGCGGAAGGCGGCGGCCAGAGCACGGTCCTGCTCGCGGAAAAAGTCAGCCAACTGCGCGTGAAAGAGCGCAATGGCCAGACCAAGCAACACGCGAGTGAACTCCATGAGCATGGCATGGAATTTAGGCGCGGGAAGGGACTGGCTCCATACGGCGAAGGGCTTAGGATGGGGCGGGAAAAGCCTTGGGTGAGCTGAATGGCGTGCGGGCGGGGGTAACAGCAAAGGCAACGACAAAGGCAAGGACAAGGTCAACAGCCCCACATCTGCCAAAGAACGGCAGATATGGGGCACCGAAGCAGGAGCAAGGTCAACGGCAAGAGCAGGAGCAGAGTCAACTACCCCACCCTAGCCAAAGGAAGGCCAGGATGGGGCACCCTGTAGCGTCAACAGACCCGCATATGCGGCACCTGCGTTGCATGGGGCCCCCGCAAAGGGCATCTGTGGCGGGGGCGCAGCAGAGGGTGCCCGGCGCGTGCTAAACTTGCAGGTCCATGGGCTTCCCAGGAATTCATGCCAACTGATCTTGAAAAGCTTGTCGAGTTACAGGCGGTCGATCTTGAGCTGGCGCGTTTGAACGCACAGCTAGCGACCATACCCAAAACCATCGCGCGCATCGATGCTCAACTGGCCAGCGCCCGCAAGCGCGTGGAAGACGCACGCGCCGCCATCAAGGCGGGCGAAACGGCCAAACGCCAGCACGAACAGGAGATTCAATCTCTTAACGAGAAGATCTCGAAGTTCCGCGGGCAGTCCTCCAGCATCAAGAACAACGAACAATACAAGGCGCTGCTCTCGGAGATTGCGCACGCCGAAGGCGAGATTGCGGGCTACGAGGAGAAGATTCTCGAAGTGCTGATGAGCGCCGACGGGTTGCAGGCGAAGCTGGCCGAGGCCGAGGCCGCGCTGAAGACGGCGACGGTCGAGGTGGAGCGCCAGAAGGCGGAAGCCGAGAAGGCCGGCGAGGCGGACCAGGCCGCGGCGACCAAGGCGAAGAACAAGAGCCATGCGCTGCGGAAGGGCGTGGACGAATCTCTGCTGGCGACCTACGACCGGATTCTGAAGTCGCGGGGCTACGCGGTGGCCGAGGTTCTGGACCATCGCTGCACGGCGTGCCAGTTCATGCTGCGTCCACAGGTGCTCTCCAACGTACGGGCGGCGCAGGAGGTAATTCTGTGCGATTCGTGCGGGCGGATGATGTATTACCTTGCCGAGCACAACGTGAAGACCTCGGCGATCAACGTGACGGGGATTGCCCACCAGGCCGAACGCGAGTGGATGTTTGTTCCCTCGATGGGGACGAAGGGCGCGTTCGTGGTCTTCATCAACCACAAAGGCAACGCCACGATGAAGGCGTACGACGCGACAACCGGCGAGGCAATTGCAAAGCGGGTGGAGAAAAACGCCATCTGCCAGAAGATTTTCGCGGACGAGATTCGCGAGGCCCGCAACCTGTTTGTGGACGAACCGAACCTGGAAGACAAGTACAAGGAACAGTTGCCGCCAGAAGTGCTGGACGATCTGCGGCATCAGCTTCCGAACGCATAACGGGCACTAGCCCCACCCTTCGGCCGGAGAGAAATGCGGCGGGAGGGCGGGGCGCCCGGCATCTCTCCCGATGAAAGCTCAGAAGAAAGCTACGGTGACGGCTCCGGCGGCGCGCGCGATTGTGAGCGCACACGCCCTGGGAAGGCTGCGCGCCGGGCATCCGTGGATCTTCAAATCAGACATTGAACGGCTGGAGCAGGCTGCGCCGGGTGGAGTGGTGCGGGTGGAAGACCAGCGCGGCAAGGTTTGGGGCTCGGCGCTGTATAGCTCAACGTCGCAGATTGCGCTGCGGATGATTGCTCCGAATGCGGTGGAGGCGGCGAAGTATCCCGAGCTGCTGCGCTACCGGATACGGCAGGCGATTGGGTATCGCGAGCGGGTGGTGCGGGATGCGGACGCCTTCCGGGTGCTGTTCAGCGAGGCCGACATTACTCCCGGCCTGATTGTGGACAAATACAACGACGTGATCAGCTTCCAGGTGCAGACGCAGGCGATGGACGCCGGGTTCGCGCGGGAGATTCTGATTGAAGAGCTGCGGGCGGCCTACCAGCCGGAGACGATTCTGGAGCGGGTCGATCCGCGGATTCGCGAGCTGGAAGGGCTGGCGGCGCGCGAAGAACAGGCGGTGTACCAGCGGCTGAAGAAGGCAAAGACGGCGACGGTCTTCCACATCAACGGGCTGGGGTTCCACTACGACGGCAGCGCGGGGCAGAAGACGGGAGCGTTTCTGGATCAGCGCGAAAACTATAAGGCGGCGGAGCGGTATGCGCGGGGACGCGCGCTGGAGATCTGCACCTACCAGGGCGGCTTTGCGCTGCACCTGAACCGGGTGTGCGAACAGGTGACGGCGGTGGACATTTCCGGCGAGGCGCTGGCGGTGGCGGAGCGGAACCGGGAGATGAACGGGCAGAAGGCGATTGAGTGGATTGAGGCCGATGCCTTCGAGCTGATGCGCGAATATGCGGACGCCGAGCGGCGCTACGAGACGATTGTGCTGGACCCTCCGGCGTTTGCGAAGTCGAGGAAGAGCGCGGAGGACGCGCTGCGCGGGTACAAGGAGCTGAATCTGCGGGCGCTGAAGATGGTGCGCAACGGCGGACTGCTGGTGACGTGCTCGTGCTCATTCCATGTGAGCGAGCAGGACTTCCTGACGATGCTGGGGAGCGCGGCGCTGGATGCGCGGCGGAATCTGCACATTGTCGAAAAGAGGATGCAGGCGGTGGATCACCCGGTGCTGATGAACGTTCCGGAGACACACTATTTGAAGTGCATGGTGTGCGAGGTTTTCTGAGGGCGGAGGAACTGGGTGGGATTGTGAGTTACTTGGGCTGTTATCGCTCACTATTGTGGAACTTGCCTGTGATTCGGCGTAAAGTGCTCATCGTGCGAAGAATATTGCTTTTGACAATTCTGCTAATTTCCTCTGCCAGCACAGGTTTTTCTCAACCTGGCGCACCATCACCATCGATGACAAAAGAGGGCGATTGGTACTGGTTTCAGAATTGCGACAAGAATAAGACGTTGGGGATAGAGGTGCTGCTGAAAGGAAGGGCCATCTTCCATTCGTCCTTTAGCGTATGCCTGACTCCGAGGCCCAAGACAGAACGTCGGCAGAAGATAGTTGCCTTCTATTTCAAGGGTGGGCAGGTGTATCAAGGCGAGTATCACACACTTCCATCGCAGACCATCGAAGGCAACATCTGGCAGGCCAGCTCTTTACCAGACGGTCTGGTATTGGGCGTCTCCTTCGCAACCAAGAAGCAAGTCTTGCTAAACACACTACACTTAGCGCAGCCAGATAAGGTGTCGGCCTCGGAGCTTGACCGCGACATTGTAGTTCGGACGTTTCCGCTGCCTTCCCACTAACTAGTACAACGCGAAGGCTTCGATTCCTGTTGCCTAATCGCCAAGTAGCTCACTATCCCGAAATAGAACGGTGACAGGTACAGAGTCAACAGCCCCACCCAACGAACAGAGCGTTGGGTGGGCCACCTGCCGCCCGCCTGAACCTGTTCCCCACATTCGCCAAAGGAAGGCGGATGTGGGCCACCTGTGATCTTTCAAGACGTTGTCCATTCGATCGAAACCGGAGAAGCTGATTGTGACGAGCAATCCAGTTTCCCGGGAAGGACCGAATGGAC